>JAANMY010000050.1_pt1 | contig 133982 bp, 112 predicted proteins | sample 7279691 | NCBI WGS metagenome assembly JAANMY01 (sample SAMN14094543, study PRJNA606508) | bioreactor metagenome | isolation source: A lab-scale SPAN reactor treating ammonium-rich wastewater day 388 | place: Ireland: Galway | collected 2018-02-07
CATCCAAGTGGAGGCCGAAGCCGCCCGCGAATACGCCCGCCGCGCCGCCGCGCAAGAAGGGTTGTTGGTCGGAATCTCCTCGGGTGCCACGCTGGCTGCCATTGCCCAAAAATTGCCGGAGTTACCAGCCGGCAGCCGGGTGCTGGGCTTTGCCTACGACACGGGCGAGCGCTACTTGTCCGTACCAGGCTTTTTGCCTACCGAATAAGCCCCCAGGCGCAATGGCGCAAGCATTGCCTACCGCCTGTAACCGCCCCATGGGCGGTTTTTTATTGAGGATGGCTTAAAACGCGTGCTGTGCCAGCCACTGCTCCAACTCCGGCAGCGGCAAAGGCTTGGCAAACCAATAGCCTTGGGCTTCCTCACAGCCATCCGAGCGCAGCAACTGCCAATGGGCCTGGGTCTCCACCCCTTCGGCCAAGACCCGCAACCCCATGCTCTGGCCCAAGGCGATGACCGAGCGACAAATGGTTCGATCGTTCTTGTCCGTCAAAATATCGCGCACAAACGATTGGTCGATTTTCAACTGGGTTAATGGCAGACGTTTTAAATACGCCAGCGATGAATATCCAGTGCCAAAGTCATCCAGCGAGAATTGCAAGCCCAACTTCTGCAAAGCTCGTATTTTTCCAATGACCTCATTAATATCTTGCAGCAAGATGCTTTCGGTCAGTTCCAGCAAAATTCTTTTGGGATTGGCACCAGTTTCTTGGAGGCATTGCTGAATTTCAGTCACAAAATTATTATCATGAAATTGCCGCGCACTCACATTGACCGCAATTTCTAACTGTGCCTTGCTTTCTGACTGCTGCCACAACACCTGCTGCTGACACGCCTGCAAAAATACCCTGCGACCAATCTCTATAATTTGTCCGGTAGCCTCTGCAATAGGAATAAATTTACCCGGCGGAATCAAACCCTGCGTAGGATGCTGCCAGCGCAGCAAGGCCTCCACCCCAATGCAGCGCCCATAGGCATCCACCTGCGGCTGGTAAAACAGTGTAAATTCTTTATTTTCTAGCGCTGAATACAGCCCTCTTTCCATTTTTGCATGGGCATTGATTTTATCCTGCATTTTTGGATCAAAAAAGCGCGTGGTATTGCGCCCAGCTTCTTTCGCTTGGTACATTGCCAAATCAGCACGCTTCAATAACTCATCAACCGATATCTCATGACCAGAAAACAGCGCCACCCCCAAACTGGGGGTAATTCGAATGGTGTTTGTATTAAATTTATAAAATGGATTTAAATTTTTATTTATTTTTTCTGCAATATTCTTCGCCAAATGCACCGCCGTCGATTCATCGGTATCCAAATGATTGAGCAACACAATAAATTCATCCCCACCCAGCCGGGCCACCGTATCTTCCTCGCGCACACAATCTTGCAAGCGTTGCGCCACGGTGACCAATAGCTCATCCCCTACATCGTGCCCCAGGGTGTCATTGAGCGTCTTAAAGTTGTCTAAATCGAGAAAAATTAATGCGCCGTAAGTCCCCTTGCGAGCGGAGCTGGCCATTCCCTGCTGCAACCGATCGCGCAATAGACGGCGATTGGGTAAACCAGTTAAGGGATCATAAAAAGCCAAGGTACTGGCTTCTTGCTCCGCTTGTTTGCGCGTGGTGATATCCAAAATAACACCCAGCAAACCCTTGTCTTGCCCTTGGGTATCGTGAAACCGGCGGCCGCTTAAATTCCCCCAAAACTGGCTGCCATCCTCACGCCAATACAAGCGTTCCAGATCAACATTATCAATATCACTTGCCAGTAAAGCCAACATTTTTTGATGGCTAATGGCCCGCTCTTCAGGGGCCACCAAGCTTACATAGGGCGTTCCCACCATGTCACGGACTGTGCGGCCAAACATTTCTGCCATCCGCTTATTGGCAAGAACGATGTTGCCATCTTGATTCACCAGAAAAATTCCGGCGGTTGAAGTATCAAAAATTTGCTGCAACAGCGATTCACTTTTTTTGATACGGGCATCGGCTAATTTACGCTCGGTAATATCTTCGATGAAACCGTGGTACACGATTTTTCCATTTGATAATTCAAAAGGGGAAGAATTCGCATAAAGCCAATGCACTGAATTATCTGGCATATAGAACCTAAATTCCAAAGAAAAATCCTTTTTAGTTTCCCAGGATTTTTGATCGGCTGCAATAAATTCAGATAAATCGTCAGGATGAATGCGTTGAAAAAAAATTTGCGGATTATCCATCACCGCTTGGGCTGTGCTGCCGGTCAAGCGCTCTACCGCTTCGCTGATGTAGAGCATGTGCGGCCGATGCCCCGCCAGCAATTGGTAGCGGTACACCACCACGGGCAAATGATCGGTCAAGTCTTTCAGCGCTAGGCGCAGGCCTTGGCGCATGCTGCGCTGCACTAAGTAGAGCGCTACACACAAGAGCAGCAAGCCAAAAACCGGAAAAACCCACAAATAATCCAGCCTGGCACCCAAGGTTTTTTGCTCACTGTGGTAAAGCCAAAAACTGCCCAAGACAATCAGCAGGCAAGCGCCAATCAATCCCCACAACAGCCCCGTTGTCTGCACCGCTGTTTGTTTTATTTTTTTAATCCCCACCATCACTCCCCAAAATGCTTGGCCCGCTTGCGCCATGGACCATGGCAAGGGGTTGAGGGTATGCACCATGTATGGCATGTGGCAAGTGCTTTTCCCCTCAATGTGGATTTACTGGGCTGAAAATTTTTCAGCCAACGCAGCCAGCAACTGCGTATGCACACCACCAAAACCACCATTGCTCATGCACACGATGGTGTCGTTGGGTTGCACAGCCGCCATCACTTGCTGCACCAAGGCGGGGATATTGTCGGCCGTCAGCCCAGCGGCCCCCAAAGGCTCCAGCGCCTGGGCTGCGTCCCAATCCAGCCCCGCCGTGTGGCAAAAGGCCAGATCAGCCTCTTTCAATGCCCAGGGCAGCTGGGCCTTCATGGTGCCCAGCTTCATGGTGTTGCTGCGCGGCTCAAAGACCGCCAAGATGCGCTTTTGTTGGCCAATTTGCTGGCGCAGCCCATCCAAGGTTGTCCGAATGGCGGTGGGGTGGTGGGCAAAATCGTCGTACAGCGCAATACCGGCCACCGTGCCACGCAACTCCATCCGACGGCGCACATTTTGAAAGTCCGCCAAGGCGGCACAGGCTGTGGCGGGGGGCACGCCCACATGCTCTGCCGCCGCAATGGCCGCCAGGGCATTGAGCTGGTTGTGCTCGCCACTCAAGCCCCATTGCACCTGCCCCACCACTTGGCCGGCATGCAACACGGCAAAAGCGTGGTGCGGGCCCTGGGCCGTAAAGTCGCTGACGGCACTGCCAAAGCTGCGCACCTGGCTCCAACAGCCTTGGTGCAAGACGCGGGCCAGGGCTTCTTCCAGACCGTTGCTGACCACGCGCCCAGCGGCGGGCACGGTGCGCAGCAGGTGTTGAAACTGCCGCTCAATGGCCGCCAAATCGGGAAAGATGTCGGCGTGGTCAAACTCCAGATTGTTCAGCACCGCCGTGCGGGGGCGGTAGTGCACAAACTTGCTGCGTTTGTCGAAAAAAGCGGTGTCGTACTCGTCCGCCTCAATCACAAACAAGGGGCGTTGCTGCCCGGGTGCCACATCCCCCAGCCGCGCGGAAACACCGAAATTGAGCGGCACACCGCCGACTAAAAATCCTGGTGTCAATCCTGCCGACTCCAAAATCCACGCCAGCATGGATGTGGTGGTGGTTTTGCCATGGGTGCCCGCAACCGCCAGCACATGGCGGCCTTGCAGCACATGCTCTGCCAGCCACTGGGGGCCGCTGGTGTACGGCAGGCCTTGGTCAAGAATTGCCTCCATCAGCGGAAATTTGGGCGAGCCATCGGCCAAGCGAGCCCGGCTCACTACGTTGCCCACCACAAACATATCGGGCTGCAGCTGCACTTGGCCAGCGTCGTAGCCCTCGATCAACTCAATCCCCAAGGCCCGCAGTTGATCGCTCATGGGTGGATACACCCCGGCATCACACCCCGTCACCTTATGTCCTGCTTCGCGGGCCAGCGCAGCAACGCCACCCATAAAGGTGCCGCAAATGCCCAAAATATGAATATGCATGGGCGCAGATTCTACGGGGCGGCTCCAGTGGATTTGGCCAGCCCCTGGGCGACCGGACAGGCCAGCACCAACCAAGGGAAAACACTGAGATCCACGCTTTTATTGCCGCAGGGCAATAATCAAGCGCTTTACTTGGTTCTTGACCCGTCTTATGCACCCCCACGCTGAAACCCTGTGGCGCGGCCCGCGCTGGACACTGGCTATTTTGCTGGCCGTGTTGGGCATGCTGGGGCCGTTCTCGATTGACACCTACCTGCCCGCGTTCTCAGGCATTGCCAGCTCGCTGAATGCGTCGCCCGTGCACATGCAGCAAACGCTGTCGGCGTATTTATTCGGCTTTGCTTTTATGAACTTGTTTCACGGGGCACTGGCCGACAGCTTTGGCCGCCGCCCCGTGATTTTGTGGGGCCTGATGGCTTTTACCTTGGCCAGCCTGGGCTGCGCACTGGCACAAAACGTCACCCAGCTGATCGTTTTTCGCGCCATGCAGGGCCTGTCGTGCGGAGCCGGGGTGGTCGTTTCACGGGCGATTGTGCGTGACATATTCCCCCCCACCCAGGCGCAAAAGGTGATGAGCCAAATCACCATCTTCTTTGGCCTGGCCCCGGCCATTGCACCGATTATGGGCGGCTGGCTATTCGTCAGCCTGGGTTGGCACAGTATTTTTTGGCTGCTCACCGCCATTGGTTTAGCGCTGTGGGCAGTGAATTTCAAAATGCTGCCCGAGTCGCTGCACGCCAGCCAACGCCAGCCATTCAGCATCCCCCACCTGATGCGCGGCTATTGGCAGCTGTGTACCGATCCGCGCTTTTTGCTTTTGGCCCTGGCCAGTGGCATACCGTTTAACGGCATGTTTTTGTACGTGCTCTCGGCCCCGGCATTTTTGGGGGAGTTGCTGCAACTGCAGCCCACCCAGTTCTTCTGGCTGTTTGTGCTGAACATCGGCGGCATCATGGGCGGTGCCTGGGCCAGTGGCCGCCTGGCCGGCAAGATGGTGCCCAAAAAGCAAGTGCGCCATGGCCTGCTGATCATGCTGGTGATTTCTCTGATCAACTTGACGGCCAACCTGCTCTTTCCCGCGCATGCGCTGTGGGCCATGCTGCCGATTGCGATTTATTCATTTGGCTGGGCGCTGATGGTGCCGGTGGTGACCTTGCAGCTGCTGGACTTGTTCCCCGAGCGCCGGGGCATGGCTTCGTCGCTGCAGGCCGTGGTGGGCTCCACGGCCAATGGGCTGGTGGCTGGCTTGGTGGCCCCGCTGGTGATGCACTCGGCCATTGCCTTGGCCACCGCTTCACTGGGGTTGATGCTGGTGGGGCTGGTGTCGTGGATGGTGCTGCACCAGCGCTGGCCAGAAATTGGCCGAGAAAATTAAAAACAATAGCTGTTTGCGCTTTAAATACGGGCGTTTAAACGATAAACAATCTTTTAAACAAGCCTTTTCAAGCGCAAAGTGCTTTTTTATTTATCGGCCAAGCCCAGCAGCAGCTTGGCATCCGTGGCCAGGGCCTGCGCCCCTTGGCCGTAGCGGTGGTACACGCGCAGCTGGCCTTGGGTGTCGTACATGTACATGCCGGCAGAGTGGTCGATGGTGTAGCTGTTGGGGGTGCTGCCGGGCACTTTTTTATAAAACACCTTAAAGCTGCGGGCCACTTCGGCAATTTGGTCGGGGGTGCCGCTCAGCCCGACAAAGTCGGGGGAGAAGGCTTGGGTGTAGGCCTGCAACACCTCGGGCGTATCGCGCTCAGGGTCCACGGTGATGAAAACGCCTTTTAAGCGTTCCCCCAGGGGGCCCAGCAGGGCTTTGGCTTCGACCAGCTCTTGCAGCGTGGTCGGGCAGACATCGGGGCACTGGGTATAGCCAAAAAATACCACAACAACGTTGCCCGCAAAGTCTTTAACCGAGCGCTGCTGCCCTTGGGCATCGAACAGCGCAAAGTCTTTGCCATGCTCGGCCCCGGTTAAATCCATGCCTTCAACCGGCAGGCTGCTTTGGCTATCGCAACCGAGCAAACTCAAACCGGCGATGGCGGCGGCGCTCAAGGCCCATTGGCGACGGTGCATCATTTTTCTCTCCCTCGCGCACTAACGCAGATCGGCGCGATTTTTTTTCCATTGGCGGGCGCTGCGTGGTGCCGCCTTGAAGGCATGACCATACACAATTTCAAAGCTGATTCCCAACGCCCCATCGGGCAGGCGCAGGTGCTGGTCTATAGCGTGCAAAAGCCGATCGCGCCATTGTTGGCCCCGCAAGCCGGCAAAGCGCTGGGGGTGCAGATTGCGCCCCAGCTCGCGCAGCTCTTGCAGCAGGCGCTCGGGGGTGGCAAAGCTCAGGGTGATGGTTTCCATGTCCATCACCGGCTCGGCAAAACCGGTTTGGATCAGCATATCGCCCCAGTCATGCATATCCGTAAAGCTGTGCCCTGCGGGGGGCCAGCCCAAGGCGGCGTACAGCTGGTGCAAGGTCTGCACCGTCTGCGGCCCCAGGCACGAGAACATGACAAAGCCATCCACCGCCACGGCCGCATGCCAGCGGCGCAGCAGCGCCAAAGGGTTGGCCTGCGTGTGCAGCAGCATATTGGCCCAGAGCATGTTGGCCCCCAGCTCCGGCGGCATGGCCACCTGCAGCTTGCCCGCACGCCAGGGCTGCCACCAGGGGCTGGCCCAGCGGGCCTGGGCCGCTTGCTGGGCGGCGGCGGTCTCTTCCACCACATAGCACTGCGCTTGCGGGTAGCGCTGGGCGATTAAATCGTGGGTCTGCACCCCGCCGCGCAAGGCGTGCCAATGGCACCAGACGGCGGGCGGCGCAGCCATCCACTGCAGCCGCTCTTGCATGCGCCGCCCCACTTCTTCGTGCAGCCAGGGGGCCACAGGGGGGGCCGCCTGCTGCCAGCGTTGCGCAGCAATGGGGTCGATGGTGGGGGGAAGAAAGTCAGACATGGTCAGGGCAAGGCTCAAGCGCCGCGCAGTATATTGGCCCCATGCTTTCAAGCGCCGCCCTGTGGCTATCTGCCCGCCTGCCCCAACAATGCCTGGCCTGCCATACCTGGGCCCAAGGCGGGCCGCTGTGCGCGGCGTGTTGGGCCACGTTTGCGCCCCATGGCCCATCGGCCCCACCGCGCTGCACCGGCTGCGGCTTGGCCCTGCCCCAGGGGTACAGCGGCCCGCGCTGCGGTGCCTGCCTGCGCCAACCGCCGCCGTGGCAGGCGTGCCATGTGTGGGTGGATTACGCCTACCCCTGGGCCGATCTGCTCACGCGCTGGAAACTGCACCAGCAGCCCGCGCTGGCCCGGCCCATTGCCCACTGGCTGGGCGCTGACCCGGCCATTGCCGCCGCCGTGGCCCAGGCCGATGTGCTGGTGCCCATCCCCCTGTCGCGCCAGCGGTTGCGCCAGCGCGGCTTTAACCAGGCGGCCCAACTCACCGCGTTGCTGGCCCCGGCCAAATCCCACCCCATGGCCTTGCAGCGCCAGCAAGAGGCCCCCAGCCAACGCGGCCTGACACGGGCGCAGCGGCAGCGCAATTTGCGCCAAGCGTTTCACGTGCCCGCACCAGCAGCCCTCCAAGGCCAGCGCGTTTTGCTGGTCGATGATGTGCTGACCACCGGGGCCACCTTGCAGGCGGCGTGCCTGGCTTTGCAAGCAGCAGGCGTGCAAGAGGTCGCGGTTGTGGCCGTGGCGCGCACGCCAAACAGTTGAGCCGGCGCCAAACCCGTAAAGAACAGGCGCACAATCGCCCCCTATGTTTCATATCGTGCTGGTTCACCCCGAAATTCCGCCCAATACGGGCAACATCATCCGCCTGGCGGCCAATACGGGCTGCCATCTGCATCTGATTGAGCCACTGGGCTTTTCCATGGAAGACCGCCACATGCGCCGCGCTGGGCTGGATTACCACGAGTACGCCCGCGTGCGCCGCCATGCCGATTGGTCGGCATTTTTGGCCAGTGAGCAGCCCCATCCTCAGCGCATGTTTGCCCTGACCACGCACGGCAGCGGCAATGCTTTTGCGCTGCAGTTTCAGCCGGGCGATTGCTTCATCTTTGGGTGCGAAACCAAGGGCTTGCCGGTCGAGATTCGCGAGGGCTTTTTCCCACCGGCGCAGCGCCTGCGCCTGCCCATGTGCCCTGGGCAGCGCAGTTTGAATTTATCGAACGCGGTGGCCGTCACTGTTTTTGAAGCCTGGCGGCAAAACGGCTTTGGAGGAGCAAGCGGCCTTTAGCCGGTCTTTAACCGGGCTGGCGGCGCACAAAAAACAGCCCGGCCCCGATCAGCATCAGCAGGCCGCCAAACACCCGGTTCTGCCCACGCTGGGCGCTGGCGCTGCGCATCCAGCGGCGCAAGGCGCTGGCCCCCAGGGCGTAGCCGTGCATGCCCACCACATCCACGCCGATCATGGTGGCGGCCATCACCACCAATTGCACCCACAGCGGGTGGCTGTGGCTAATGAATTGCGGCAGCACGGCCACCATGAAGATGATGCCTTTGGGGTTGGTGGCGTTGGTCAGAAACCCCATCAACACCCGCCGCTGCCAAGGCAGGTGCGCCTGGCCCTGCAGATGGGCCACATCCAGCGCGTTGCCCGCGCTACGCCACTGGCACCAGCCCAGATAAATTAAATAGCAGGCCCCGAGCACTTTGACTACGGTAAAAGCAAGTTCTGATGCGATAAGCACCGCACCAACACCGCCACCCGCTATCAATAAGATAAGAATCAAGCCCAGCTGCAGCCCAAAGATGGTTGCCGTCGTCTGGCGCACGCCATAGGCCAGACCATGGCTCATGGACAGCACGGCCCCCGAACCGGGCGACAGGGTAATAAAAATACTGGCCATTAAAAAAGCCACCCAAGCATGAAACTCCATCGCACCCACCGCCTTGTTGGAAAAGGCTGAATTTTAGGGCGGCCCCCAGGCAGATAATGGCCCGTCCACTGCGCAAGGTGCCGGACAAAGTGATGGCTACCGTCGCCATCGAATGCCCCACGCACATGCTCCACGCATCCCCCATCGCCATGAGTACGCTGCCTCCCTCCACCCCCCCTTCTCCTTCCACGGCCAGCACCCGCACTGCCTGGCACAGCCTGGACAGCGCCACCGCTGTGCAGCGGCAAGGCAGCCACGCCACCCAAGGGCTTGCCCCCGCCGAGGCCGCCCAGCGCCTGGCCACGCACGGCCCCAATCGCCTGGCGCAGCAGGGCAAACGCCCGGTGTGGCTGCGGTTGCTGCTGCAATTTCACAACGTCTTGATTTACGTGATGCTGGTGGCCGCCGTGGTCACCGCCGCGCTGGGGCACTGGCTGGACACGGGCGTGCTGCTGGGGGCGGTGGTGATCAATGCGCTGATTGGCTTTTTGCAAGAAGGCAAGGCCGAGTCCTCGCTCGATGCCATCCGCCGCATGCTATCGCTGCAGGCCACGGTGCTGCGCGGCGGCGTGCGGGCGGTGGTGGATGCCCAAACCCTGGTGCCGGGCGATGTGGTGCTGCTGGCCTCGGGCGACAAGGTGCCCGCCGATCTGCGCATCCTGCACGCCAAGGGCCTGCGGGCCAATGAGGCGGTGCTGACCGGCGAATCCCTGCCCTGCGACAAGCACGCGGGCGCGGTGGCCGAGGATGCCCCCCTGGGCGATCGGCACGGCATGCTGTACTCAGGCACGCTGGTGGCCTCGGGCACGGCCACGGGGCTGGTCGTGGCCACGGGCAGCGGCACGGAGCTGGGCCGCATCAGCGCCTTGCTGGCCACGGTGCAGTCCACCACCACGCCGCTGCTGCGCCAAATGGCCCACTTTAGCCACTGGCTGGCGCTGGTCATCGTCGGCTTTGTCGTGCTCACCTTCGCCATTGGCGTGCTGTGGCGCGGCCAGCCCCTGGCCGAGATGTTCATGATGGCCGTGGCCCTGGCCGCCTCGGCCATCCCCGAGGGGCTGCCCGCCCTGATGACCATCACCCTGGCGCTGGGCGTGCGGCGCATGGCGCAGCACAAGGCCATCATCCGCCAGCTCTCGGCGGTGGAGACGCTGGGCTCGGTCACCGTCATCTGCTCGGACAAAACCGGCACCCTCACCTGCAACGAAATGACGGTGCAGCGCGTGGTCACGGCCAACCAGGTGTACGAAGTCAGCGGCAGCGGCTACCGCCCCGCAGGCGGGCTGCACCGCAGCGTCCACAGCCCGGCGCAACAAGTCGCGCTGGACGACCACCCCGCTCTGCCCGGCATCGCCCGCGCCGCCTTGCTGTGCAACGATGCGGCGCTGCATGAAAGCGACGGCAGCTGGGTGCTGACCGGCGACCCCACCGAGGGCGCACTGCTCACCCTGGCCCTGAAAGCCGGGCTGGATGCGCCCGCCGAACACGCCCGCCTGCCCCGCACCGATGCGATTCCGTTTGAGTCAGCGCACCGCTTCATGGCCACGCTGCACCACGAGCACACGGGCCAGGCCCTGGTGTTTGTCAAAGGTGCGCCCGAGTGCGTGCTGGACATGTGCCACGCCCAGCACGATCGGCACCACCCAACCGCACCGCTGGACACCGACTACTGGCGCCGCGCCGCCAACGACTGCGCCGCCCGCGCCCTGCGCGTCCTGGCCATTGCCGTCAAAACCGTGCCTGCGCAGCAGCAAACGCTGCAGTTTTCTGACATGCAAGGCGGCTTTACCCTGCTGGGCCTGCTGGGCAGCATGGACCCACCCCGCCCCGAGGCCATGGCGGCCGTGGCCGAATGCCACGCAGCGGGCATTCGCGTGAAGATGATCACCGGCGACCACGGCGAAACCGCCCGCGCCATTGGTGCCCAGCTGGGCATCGGCCTGGGCAAACCGGCGCTGACAGGGGCCGAAATCGAACTGCTGGACGATGCCGCCTTGCGCCACGTGGTGACCGATGTCGATGTCTTCGCCCGCGCCAGCCCCGAGCACAAGCTGCGCCTGGTGCAAGCCCTGCAAGCCAACGGCGAAGTGGTCGCCATGACCGGCGACGGCGTAAACGATGCCCCTGCCCTGAAACGCGCCGACGTGGGCGTGGCCATGGGCAAAAACGGCACCGAAGCGGCCAAAGATGCCGCCGCCATGGTGCTGGCCGACGACAACTTCGCCACCCTGGGCCACGCCGTGCGCGAGGGCCGGGGCATTTACGACAACGTGCGCAAGTTCATCCTGTTCATGCTGCCCACCAACGGCGGCGAGTCGCTGATCGTCTTTAGCGCCATCGTCTTTGGCCTGGTGCTGCCGCTCACCCCCGTGCAAGTGCTGTGGATCAACCTGGTCACCTCCAGCACCCTGGGCGTGGCCCTGGCCTTTGAGCCCACCGAGGGCGATGTCATGCGCCGCCGCCCGCGCAACCCACGGCAATCGCTGCTGTCGGGCCTGTTCGTCTGGCGTGTGGTGATGGTCTCGGTGCTCATGGCCTGCGCCGCGCTGGGCCTGTTTTTGTGGGAGCTGGGCCACGGCTCCAGCCTCGAAACCGCCCGCACCATGGCCGTAAGCACCGTGGTGCTGGTCGAAATGTTCTACCTCTACAACAGCCGCCACGTGCTGCACAGCGTCCTCAGCCGCGAAGGCCTGCTGGGCAACCCAAAAATCCCCGCCACCATCGCCCTGTGCGCCGTGCTGCAGCTGGCCTTTGTGTACACCCCCTGGCTGCAAGCGGTATTTGGCTCGACCAACCTCAGCGCCGCCGAATGGCTGCGCGTGGTGCTGGCCGGGGCCTGCGTGTTTGCCATTGCCGAGCTAGAAAAAGCCATCCAGCGCTGGCGCCTGGGGCGCGCTGCGCCAGCGGCATAAAAATGCCCCCCATACTCCCATCCATACCCCCAGCCTGTTCTATTTTTTAAATTTGTACGTTTTGATTCGCTCCCGCATGTCCCGTTTTCTTGCCTCCCTCTCCTCCCCCGCCCTCCAATCGGCCCAGCGCGGCCTGCGGCTGGCGGTTCACCGCACCGGCCCGGTGTGGTTAGGCATGTTCGCGCTGGGGCTGGGCCTGGGGGTGCTGGTCACCAGCAACGGCTTGCCGTGGTGGCTGGCACCGATTCTTTCAGGGGCGGTGTATGCCGGGTCGGTGGAGTTTTTGCTGGTGGGCATGATCACCACCGCAGCCCCGCTGTCGGCCATTGCCTTGACCACGCTGCTGGTGAACGCGCGGCATATTTTTTACGGACTCTCATTCCCACTGCAACAGGTGCGCAGCGGGTGGCGCAAGCTGTACAGCATGTACGCACTGACGGATGAGGCCTATGTGCTGATTGCCAACCTGCCCGCATCGGCGCAAAGCAGCCGCCAGATTGTGTGGATTCAAGCGGGGCTGAACCTGTCGTGGGTATCGGGCTCGGTTGCCGGGGCCTGGGCCGGCGCAACGTGGCTGCAGGATGTGGCGGGGCTGGATTTTGTTTTAACCGCCTTGTTCATCGTGCTGGCCATGGATGCCTACCGCACCCGGCCCGATAAAACCATTGCCCTGGCCGCCCTGGGGGCCGGTGGCACCGCCGCTGTGCTGGCCGGTGATGCCATGCTGCTGGTGGCAATGGGGGCTTTTCTTATCTTTTGCCTAGCACGCCACGCATTAAAACAAAGGATATTCAATAAAAATAACGATAAAAAGGCTTAAAACATGGCGCTGAATGCTCCTTATATTGCACTGGCCATTGGCTGTGCCGCCGTCATCACCTTTGCCCTGCGGGCGCTGCCCTTTGCCATTCGCGAGGCCATCAAGGATTCGCCCCTGCTGGCCCACCTCAACGCCTGGATGCCGCTGGGCGTGACTGCCATCCTGGTGGTCTATTGCCTGCGCATGATTGACCTGCACGACACCTCCCTGGCCAGCGCCAAACTGGCGGGCATCGCCGCCACGGTGGCCGTGCATCTGTGGCGGGGCAATCTGTTTCTCAGCCTGTTTGTCGGCACCGGGGTGTGCGTGGTGCTGGCCAACGGGTGGTTGGCCCATTTTTTATAAACACTGCGCACACGGCACACACTGCGCTTAGAACGTGTTCACGATTTCCGCGCGAAGGGGTGCGGGATGCGGATCGGGATGGGCTGCAAGGCGCAAACCACAGACATAGCCATAGCTATGGCGAGGATTTGCAACGCCGCAGACCGCCCGAGGCCGCGACTGCACCCCCGCGAGGAGATTGTGAACACGTTCTTAGCTGGCGCGGCACCCCGCCATGGCATCCAGCGGGCGCTGGTAGTAGGGGCTGGCGATGTCCAACATGCCCAGCACGGTGTGAAAGTACGCATCGTGCGTCAGCGGCTGGTTGAGCTGGGCGCGGCTGCACGCCTCACTCCAGCCGGTGCGCTGCTGCAGGGTGCCGGGCCACAGCACCCAGGGCACGTGTTTTTGCGCCTGGGGGGCAATGCGGTAAGGCAAGCCGTGCAGGTACAGGCCGTTTTCCCCTAAAGATTCACCGTGGTCACCCACATACAGCATGGCCGGGGCGAAATCCCGTTCCTGGGTGCGCAACCAAGCGATGGTCTGGGCCAGAAAGGCATCCGTCTCAACAATGCTGTTGTCGTACACATTCACCAAGTCTTGCTGCTCGCAATCGGAGGTGACGTGGGTGGCACATTCCGGCCCGAAATGCTTGCTGTCTGGGGCCGAACGGCGGTAATACGCCGGGCCGTGGCTACCCATCTGGTGCAGCACCAGCACCACGCCCTGCTGGCGCTGCGCGGCAGGAATAGCGGCCAATTCGCTGTCCAGCTCGTCAAGCATCAGGCGGTCCAGGCATTCGCCCTCGCGGCACCACTGCTGGCGCTGGGCGGGCGTGGCAATGGCCTGGGCATCGGCGCTGGGGATGCGCGCGCACACGCCTTTGCAGCCCGCTTGGTTGTCCAGCCAGCGCACCCCCAACCCGGCGGCCTGCACGATGTCCAGCAGGTTGCCGTACTCCACCTTGCGGCCTTCGTAGCCTTCTTTGCCCACGGGCGAGAACATGCACGGCACCGAAGCAATGGTGTTGGTGCCGCAGGACTGCACCTGCTGCCAGCTCAGCACGGGCTGCTGGGCCAGCTGCGGTGTGGTGTTGCGCCCATAGCCATTCAGGCCAAAGTGGTCAGCGCGTGCTGTCTCGCCCACCACCAGCACCAGCAGCGGGGGCTTGATCTGGCCGGCCGCCTGCGCCGCATAGCTGGCCCCCAGGGCCGCACCGGCCGTCACCGGCTGAAAAGGTTTTTTCGGTTTAAAAACGGGCTTGAGCGTGACATTGGCCCACGAGACCACCGTGGCCAGCGGATTGACCAAATAGCGAATTTCCGTGTGGTTGCGCAGCAGCGGGGCCAGATCGCGGTACAGGCGCAGACCGCCGCCAACCAGCACGCCCAGCGCGGCCAGCAGCCACAAGGCCGAGCGCAGCCAGCCCCGGCGCTGGCGCGGCATCTGCACCCCCCAGTACAGCCAAGCCATGGGCAGCCCGGCCAACAGCAGCACCTGCACCAACAGCGCGGGCGTGAGCAGCGCCCAGGCCTCCGTCCAGTTGGTGTGCAGGCTGTTGGCCAGCATGGAGCTGTCCATCACCACCCCGTAGCTGCGCATGAAATGCTGCACGCTGGCGGCCAGCAGCAGGTTGGCGCTCCAGGCCGGACGGCGCACCCCGGGCCACGACCACAGCATCAGCCACAGAAACGTGGCCGCAGCGATCAAGCCGCCCAGGGCCAGGCGTTTAAGGGCCCAGGGATCGGCAAAATCCTCCAGGGCGGACAGTTTTTGCCACAGCGCCAGGTTCAGCGGCCCAGCGCACCACAGCGCCAGCAGCAGCGCCACGGTGCGCGTGGACAAAGAGACGGGGGCCGGGCGGCGCAGCCAGTGCGGGCGGGCCGTTTGGGCGGGGGACGAAGAAAGAGCAGTAGCAGTCATGGGCCGCGAATGTGCGCTGCTGCTCTGAACGCTGCCTGAAACCCATATTCAGACAGTGTTCAGCTTGTGCGCTCAGCATGGCGGCCACCTACACTGCACCCACCATGCACATCCTGCTTTTAGAAGACGATCGCACCCTGGCCGCTGCCGTGTTGGCGTACCTGCACACCAAGCACTACCAGGTGGACTGGGCCGACAGTCTGGCCCAAGCCCGGCCCTTGATTGGGGTGAACCACTATTGGGCCGTGCTGCTCGATTTAAACCTGCCCGATGGCGACGGCCTCACGCTGCTGCCGCAACTGCGCACTGCCCCCGACCGCCCCACCGTGATTGCCGTCACCGCCCGCGACCAGGTCAGCGACCGCATTCGGGGGCTGGACGCAGGGGCCGATGACTACCTGGTCAAACCCTACGACCCCGAAGAACTGTTGGCCCGGCTGCGGGCCATTGAGCGGCGGCGCAGCCAACAGGCCGCCGCCCAGGTCGTGCGTGGCAGCGTCCACATCGACCTGGTGCGCGAGGGGGTACAGGTGGCGGGCCTGCCCGTCGTGCTGACCCCAAAAGAATGGGCCTTGCTGCGCGTGCTGGCCAGCCGCCCTGGACAAATTTTTACCCGCGAGCGCCTGCAAGAAGCCCTCTACCAATGGGATGCCAGCAGCGACAGCAACACGCTGGAAGTGTTCATCAGCCGCCTGCGCCGCAAGCTGGGCAGCAGCCTGATCCAAACCGTGCGCGGCGTGGGCTACCGGCTGGAGGCCGCATGAAGCCGCCTGCACACCCGCCTGGCCCCACCCGCAGCCTGGCCTCGCGCTTGGCCCGTCCACTGGTCGCCGCCGTGGTGCTGGTCTGGAGCATCAGCACCGCCCTGGTGGCCTGGTATGTGGACACGCAAATTCAGCACAACTTCGATACCGAACTGGTCGAAAGCGCCCACCGCCAGCTCTACCCCGCGCTGCTCGATGTCGCCACCCCCACCCCCGAACCGGCGCAAGCGCAGGCGGTGCGCATCCTGGGCGAAGTGCCCGGCTCCGACTACACCGAGCCGCTCTCGCTGCAACTGCGCAATGCCCAGGGCCGCTTGCTGCTGCGCTCGCGTGCTGCACCTGAGCAGGCCTTTGCCGCCCCCTTGCAAGAGGGCTTTTACGACACCGCGCAGCACCGCATCTACACCCTGGAAGAGCCCGAAAGCGGTGTCTGGCTGCAACTGGCCGACCCGCTGGACGAGCGCACCGAGGCCCGCTGGCGCACCGCCAGCGGCCTGATTGCCGTGCTGCTGCTGATGCTGCCGGTGCTGCTGTGGCTGATTCACTGGATTGCCCGGCGCGAGCTGCACTCCCTGCGCTGGTTGCAAGCGCAAATTCAGCAGCGCAGCGGCGACCATTTACAGCCGCTGGCCCTGACCGACCTGCCACACGAACTGCACCAAGTGGGGCAGGATGTAAACCAGCTGCTGCACCGCCTGCACCTGGCCCTGGACGTGGAACGCGCCCTGGCCGCCAACGCCGCGCACGAGCTGCGCACGCCCCTGGCCTCGGTACGGCTGCGCCTGCACACCACCATCGAGCAGGCCGAAGCCGACGGCAGCGGGCAAATTGCCCTGGCGCAAATCCAACCCATCCTGCACGCCCTGCACACCTTGAGCCACCGCACCGAACGGCTGCTGCAACTGTCCCGCGCCGAAGCGGCCAGCCAACCGCGCAGCACCGTCGATTTAGTCCAACTGTGTACCACCTTGGCGCAAGAATTCTGGCAACAGCCCCAGGCCCAAAAGCGCCTCGATTGGGATGCGCCAACCATCACCCTCCCCGTGCAAGGCGACATCGACACCCTGGCCATCGCCCTGCGCAACCTGATTGACAACGCCCTGACCTACAGCAGCGGCCCGGTCGAGCTGGCCGTGCAGGCGCAGCCCCCGGCCATCATCGTGCGCGACAGCGGCCCGGGCATCGCCGCCAGCGCCTTGCCCACGGTGCAGCAGCGCCACGTGCGGGCCGATGCCGCGCACCTGGGCTACGGGCTGGGCCTGTCCATCGTGGGCAGCATTGCCCGCCAGCATGGGGCCAGCTTCAGCCTGACCAGCCCGGTGCCAGGGCGCAGCAGCGGGCTGCAGGCCATGCTGGTGTTTGCGGGCACCGACTGAGCTGGCTTGCTGCCTGCCGTGAAGGGCAAAGGTAAAGAGAAGACCAAAGGGAAGGCGGGCAGAAAGCAGGCCTAAATTCTGCGGAATTTACGTCGATCAATTCCGAGATTTACGGAACTACATTCCGAGATTTACGGCGCTAAATTCCGAGATTTACGATACCATTTCTGCATGAACAGGGCACCCCTTTTCCCACGCCGGATCGAACCGCGCATTGCTGAAGCGATGCTGGACACGCCCGTGGTGTTGCTGGCAGGCCCGCGTCAGGCGGGCAAGACAACGCTGGTGCGGCAAATTGCAGAGCAACAAGGATTGCGCTACCTGACCATGGACGATGGGCTGACATTGCTGTCAGCACGGGAGGACCCGGTCGGGATGGTGCGCAGCCTAGATCGCGCCGTGCTGGATGAAATCCAACGTGCGCCTGAGCTGCTGCTGGCCATTAAAAAGAGTGTGGACGAAGACCGCCGCCCTGGCCGCTTTCTGCTGACCGGTTCCGCCAATTTGATGGCGCTGCCCACGGTGGCCGACTCACTGGCGGGGCGGATGGAAACGCTGTCGTTGCTGCCTCTGGCGCAGAGCGAAATCGAAACGCATGCGGCGAACTGGATCGATAGCGCCTTCGCAGGTCGAATACTGAAGGTGGATCAGCCCGCACTGGGCAATGATCTGGTCGAACGTGTGCTGCGGGGCGGCTACCCCGAAGCCATTGCACGCCCCTCGGCCAGGCGGCGTATCGCGTGGGCGCGGCAGTACATCGACGCAATCATTCAACGAGATGTGCGGGAGGTGGCGGGCATCGAGAAGCTCGATCAGTTACCGCGATTTCTGCGTGCCTTGGCGCAGACAGCAGGCCAGATGTGCAATTACACCCAGCTTGGCGGTCAGGTCGACCTAGATGGCAAGACCGCTGCACGCTACGTTGGCGTATTCGAGCAGATGTACCTGCTCAAGCGGATCGATGTCTGGGCACGCAACCGCCTGAACCGCGTGGTGAAGACATCCAAATTGCAGTTCATCGACTCCGGTCTGTTGGCGGCGCTGCTGGATATGAACATGGAAGAAGTGCAGCAAGACCGCACGCGGTTTGGCAACGTGCTGGAGACGTTTGTCTTTGGTGAGCTGCTCAAGCACACGACCACAGCGGATGGCGACTACCGCCTGATGTACTACCGGGACGCGGACAAGTTCGAGGTCGATGTCGTGCTCGAGAATGCAGCCGGGCAACTGGTCGGTGTGGAGGTGAAAGCGGCAGCCTCCGTCAGGGAGGGCGATCTTCGCGGACTGAAGAAGCTGGCCAGCCTGGCGGGCAGCCAATTAAAAATGGGCGTGCTGCTGTATGACGGCACCGAGACGATGCCCCTGGGGAACGGAATCTGGGCAGCGCCACTGTCGAGTTTGTGGGGCACGTAGAAGCAGCTCCTTGGCCCGGTCAGGATGCTTTGCATGCTACGCTGACGAACTATGTTCCAACCTTCCCAAGCCGATGTGCGCCGCTTCTTCTGCGGCGTGCGCTCCAAAATGCTCACCCAGGCCCCGATGGAAGCCATCGAAACGCTGGCCAGCCTGTGGATTGAAGAGCACCCCGAATACTTTGCCGATCTGGCCGATGCCGAGGCGGCGATTGCCCGCAACTACGACCTCACGCCCGAGCGCACCAATCCGTTTCTGCACCTGTCCATGCACCTGTCCATCAGCGAGCAGTGCAGCATCGACCAGCCGCGCGGCATTCGCCAGGCGGTGGAGCTGCTTTCCAAGCGCCTGGACGGCGGCCTGCACGATGCCCACCACGCAGCGATGGAGTGCCTGGGCCAGATGCTGGCCGACAGCCAGCGCAGCGGCCTGCCGCCCGATGGCGCGACCTATGTCGCTGCCGTGCAACGCCGCGCCACGCGAGATTGAGACGATTGCGTTTTTTCACCTTTTTTGACTTTTTGCCCTATGAAATTCCAAGGTTCTGAGAATTACGTCGCCACCCCCGATCTGATGCTGGCCGTCAATGCCGCCATCCAGTTGCAGCGCCCCTTGCTGGTCAAGGGCGAACCGGGCACCGGCAAAACCATGCTGGCCGAAGAGGCCGCCCAGGCGCTGGGCCTGCCACTGCTGCAGTGGCACATCAAATCGACCACCAAAGCGCAGCAGGGGCTGTACGAATACGACGCGGTAAACCGCCTGCGCGACAGCCAACTGGGCGATGCGCGCGCACAAGTCATCGACAACTACATCGTGCAGGGCGTGCTGTGGCAGGCGTTTACCTCTGAGCAGCCGGTGGCGCTGCTCATCGACGAAATCGACAAGGCGGACATCGAGTTTCCCAACGACCTGCTGCGTGAGCTGGATCGCATGGAGTTCTATTGCTACGAGACGCGCCAGCTCATCCGCGCCAAGCACCGGCCGCTGGTGTTCATCACCTCGAACAACGAGAAAGAACTGCCGGATGCGTTTTTGCGCCGCTGCTTTTTTCACTACATCAAGTTCCCCGAGGCGGACACCATGCGCCAGATTGTGGATGTGCACTTTCCCGGCCTCAAGGGCGAGCTGCTCAGTGCCGCGATGCAGGTGTTCTACGAAATCCGCAAACTGCCGGGGCTGAAGAAAAAGCCCTCGACCAGCGAGCTGATCGACTGGCTCAAACTGCTGCTGGCCGAAGAAATCCCGGCCGAGGCGCTGCACAGCGGTGACAACAAAATCAGCGTGCCGCCGCTGGTGGGGGCGCTACTCAAGAACGAACAGGATATTTCGCTGTTTGAAAAACTGGTGTTCATGAACCAGCGCAACCGCTAAAGGAACACCGCTATGGCTTTTGTGCAGCCTGTCGTCCTGAGCCGCCATGGCGTGCGCCTGGAGCCGTTGGTGTTGGAACATGAGGACGGCCTGCGTGCCGCCGCTGCCGACGGGCAATTGTGGAAGCTGCGCGTAACCAGCGTGCCCGAGCCCGAGAACACCCGCGCCTATATCGAGACGGCGCTGCACATGCGCCAGGAAGGCAGCCGCTTTGCCTTTGCCGTCATCGACGAGGCAACGGGCCGCGTGCTGGGCACCAGCAGCTACCACGACATTTTGCCCGCCGTGCGCCGCGTGGAAATCGGCTACACCTGGTACGCCCGCAGCGTGCAGCGCAGCCACGTCAATACCACCTGCAAGCTGTTGCTGCTGGCGCATGCTTTCGAGGCGCTGGGCTGCAACGTGGTGGGCTGGCGCACGGACAATTTCAACCACGCCAGCCAGCGGGCGATTGAACGCCTGGGGGCCAAAAAAGACGGTGTCATTCGCGGCCACGCGCTGCGCCGCGATGGCACGATTCGCGATACGGTGATGTACAGCCTGCACCAGGGTGAATGGCCCGAAGTGCGTGCCCATTTGCTTCATCTTTTAGAGCTACATCCGCTGGCTACATAAGCGCTAAAGGCCAATTTCATGCTGATTGATTTTTTCTACACCTTGCGGGCGGCCAAGCTGCCGGTTTCGGTCAAAGAATTTCTGGCCCTGCTCGAAGCCCTGCAGGTGGGCGTGGTCGGCCCCAAATCCGAGCCGGGCGGGGACGGCTGGAGCCTGGACGATTTTTACTACCTGGCCCGCACCATTTTGGTGAAGGACGAGAAGCACTTCGACAAGTTCGACCGCGCTTTTGCGGCGTACTTCAAGGGCGTGGAGATGCTCACCGACCTGACGCAAGAAATCCCGCAAGACTGGCTGCGCAAGCTGCTGGAGCGGGAACTGTCCCCGGAAGAAAAAGCCGCCATCGAGGCCATGGGCTGGGACGAGCTGATGGAGACGCTGAAAAAACGCCTGGAAGAGCAAAAAGAGCGCCACCAGGGCGGCAACAAATGGATTGGCACCGGCGGCACCAGCCCCTTTGGCCACGGCGGCTACAACCCGGCGGGCATCCGCATTGGCGGGGCGGGCAAAAACCGCAGCGCGGTGAAGGTGTGGGAGCAGCGGGCCTACCGCGATTACGACGACACGCAGGAGTTGGGCACACGCAACATCAAGGTGGCGCTGCGCCGCCTGCGCAAATTTGCCCGCCAGGGCGGCGAGCTGGAGCTGGACTTGCCCGACACCATCCGCAGCACGGCGGCCAACGCCGGTTGGCTGGACATCAAGATGGTGCCCGAGCGGCACAACAACGTAAAAGTGCTGCTACTGATGGACGTGGGTGGCACCATGGACGACCACATCCAGCGTGTGGAAGAGTTGTTTTCAGCCGCCAAGGCCGAATTCAAGCACCTGGAGTTTTATTACTTCCACAACTGCGTGTATGACTTTGTCTGGAAGAACAACCACCGCCGCTTTGCCGAAAAATTTGACACCTGGGACATCATCCGCAAGTACAACCAAGACTACAAACTGATCTTTGTGGGCGATGCCACCATGAGCCCCTACGAAATCTTGCAGCCCGGCGGCAGCGTGGAATACATGAACGAAGAGCCCGGCGCGGTCTGGTTGCAGCGCCTGACCGAGGCCTTTGCCCAGCACGCCTGGATCAACCCCGAGCCGCAAGGCGTGTGGCAGTACCGCCAGAGCATTGACATCATCCACCAGCTGATGGGCGGCAAGATGTACCCGCTGACCGTGCAGGGGCTGGAACAATGCATGCGCCAGTTGTCTAAGTAAGCCTTATGCGCTGGACTTCCTTTCTCCTTGCCCTGCTGACCAGCGTGCTGCTGGCCGGTTGCGGCCTGCTGGGCAAGGCCAAAAACCTGGGCACCGCCAAAGGCAAACCGAATTTTGAGCTGGTCATTCGCGCCCAGCCTGAGGCCGCACAAGACTTGCTGCAAGCGCACCTGGAACTCAACCGCTACCGCCACTTGGAAGGTTTGCGCCGCCAAGAACTGACCCGCCTGGTGAGTGTGGCCGATGCCGACATTCGCAAGCTCTTGGGCACCTTGGGCTATTTCGCCCCGACGGTGGAGCTGGTCCTGGAGGCCCCGCCCCGTGACTCTGAGGTGCTGCCCACGGTGCGCATTACCGTCGATGCGGGCGTGCAAACCACGGTGGCGCAGGCCGATATCCAGGTCACCAGCCCGCAAGAGGGCGAAAAAGCCGGCAGCTGGCAACGCCAAAGCATTGGCCGCAATTGGCCCCTGGAGGTGGGGCAGCCGTTTTCCCAAGCGGCCTGGGCCAGCGCCAAGGCCGAAGGGCTGCGCAGCCTGCAAGCGCGGCGCTACCCCACCGCAGCGCTGACCACCAGCCGGGCCGAGATTGATGCCGACACCCACCAAGCCCACCTGCAGGCGCATTACGCTACCGGCCCCCTGGTGCGCTTTGGGGCGCTCACCATTGAAGGGGGCGAGCGTTACGACAACGCCGGGGTGGCCCGCGCGGCCCGCCTGCCCGTGGGGGCGGAATACCGGCAAACCACCTTGCTCGATGTGCAGCAGCGCATGGCGGCCACGGGCTTGTACGACTCGGTCTTTTTAACGCTGCAGACAGACAACATCCCCCCCGATGCCACCGAAGTGCAGGTGCCCGTGCTGGCCCAGGTGCGCGAAGCGCCCTTGCGCAAATGGGTGTACGGCGCGGGCATGAGCACCGACATTGGGCCGCGCCTGTCGCTGAATTACACCCACCACCGCATTCCGGGTCTGGGCTGGCAGGCGCACAACAAGCTGCAGCTCAACGCCAAAAATCCGCTGCTCTCAACCCGCCTGTATTCCTTGCCCGATGCAACCGGCTGGAACTGGTTTGCCAGCGCCAGCGCCGAACGCGCCGAACTGGCCGATTACGACACCAACAGCATCTCCCTGGCCGCCGGGCGCGGCAAGGATGAGGACAGCATCGACCGCCAGTACTTTCTGCGCTACGACCTGGCCAACCCGCAAGGCGACAAGGCCCCACCCAAAAGCTCGGCCATCAGCGCCAACTACAGCTGGACGGGGCGCTACTTCAACAACGCCAGCAACCCCACCCGGGGCCATGGGCTAGCGTTTGAGCTGGGCCTGGGCAGCACGCTGACCCCTGAGCGCACCCCCTTCACCCGCGTGCTGGGCCGCTGGCAATACTTCAAACCCATGGGCGAGCGCGATGCGGCCACCAAGCGCCGCGCCCGCCTGATGCTGCGCAGCCAACTGGGCGCAGTGGTGGCCCGCAAAGGCACGGATATCCCGCTGACCCTGCTCTTCTTATCGGGCGGCGATACCACCGTGCGCGGCTACAGCTACCAAAGCATTGGCACCCGGCGCAATGGCGATGACATGATTGGCGGGCGCTATATGCTGGCCGCTTCGGCCGAATGGCAGCGCCCCATCGTGCTGGCCGGTAACCGCAAAGACTGGGAGCACACGGTGTTTCTGGATGCCGGCTCCGTCACCGATGAGCCAGGCAACAACGTGCAAATCTTTGTTGGTGCCGGCTCCGGCATCCGTTGGAACAGCCCCGTCGGCCCCTTGCAAGCCGACATCGCCTATGGCTTTAAAACCCAACAACTGCGCCTGCACCTGCGCTTAGGCTTTACCTTCTAAACCTGCCATGCCTGAACGCCAAGACCCCGTGTTCGACACCCCGGCGGGGGCCCCAGCGGCCGCCCCTGCTGCCCCCAAACACCGCCCTAGGCACCGCCGCCTGGGCTGGCTGGGTCTGGCCTTGCTGCTGGTGCTGGCCACGGGCCTGGCCAGCCTGTGGTGGTGGAGCGGGCGAGAACAATCCCTGGCGCAAACCCTGGCCGTGGCACAGCGCTGGCTGCCTGCGGGCATGCAGCTTGAGGTAGAAAACGCCCAAGGCAGCTTGCGTTTTGGGGGCGAAATTGACCGTTTACGCATATCTAACCAGCGGTTTACGCTACAAATAAAAAATCTAACGCTGGCCTGGAACCTGGGCCAGCTGCTGCAGCGGCGCTTGGCCGTTGAGCGCCTGCACGCCGCCCGCGTCGATTACCGCGCCCAGCCCGAGGCCCCGCCGGACGAGACCCCCAGCCAGCCCCTGCGCAGCCTGCAGCTGCCCCTGGCCATTGACCTGCCGGTGCAGATCGACACCTTCACCTGGGCCGACGGCCCCAGCGCCCAGCTTGAGCACCTGGCTGCCACCTACCGCTACGACCGCGATCAACACCGTCTGCAACTAAGCAGCCTGCGCTACGGCCCCCAGCAGGCCCAACTCAGCGCCAGCTTGCAACTGGGCGGCCAAGCGCCCCTGCAGCTGACGGCTCAGGCCCAGGCCAGCGCCACCCCGGCGTTGGCGCTGGCCCAGCCCTTGGCGCTGCAAGCGCAAGTGGACATCAGCGGCCAGCTCTTTGGCCCCCAGGCCCAACTGCAAGTGACCGCCCAGGTGCAGCCCCAGGCCACCGATGCCGATGCGCCCACCACTGGGGCAAACAGCGCCCTGCCCCCTTTATCCGCCCGTCTGCACGCCACCGTCACCCCATGGCAAGCCCAGCCGCTGCCGCAGGCCCAGCTGGAGTTGCAGCACGTCAATCTCGCCCTCTTTGCCCCGCAGCTGCCGCCCAGCGATCTCACCGGGCAGCTGCACATCACCACCGATGCCGACGGCGTTTGGCGCTTTCGCACCGACATCGCCAACCCCCAGGCCGGCCCCTGGGATGCCCCCGCCCTGCCCCTGCAGCAACTGCAAGCCCAAGCGCAATTCGATGGCCAGGTGTGGACGCTCGACCAGCTCCAGCTGCAATTGCCCCATGGCCCGAAAGTACCCCAAGGGCCCAAGCAGACAAAAAAGGCCCCCGGCACAGCGCCAGCAAATACAGGCACCCCCGGCGGCCAGCTCCAAGCCCAAGGCCAATGGACTGTGGCCACCCAGGCATTGAACGCCCAGGTGCAGCTGCAAGGCATCAACCCTGCCCATGTCTTGACCAGCCTGCCCAGCCAACGCATCAGCGGCAGCGCGAGCGCCGAAACGCTGCCCCCCGCTGACACCCCCCCCGATACCACCGATACCACCGATACCACCGCTGCCAGTCCAGCCATCGACTTTCGCGTGGCCATCGCCGACCCGCAAGCCCCCCCCACCAGCCTGGCCCATGCCCGCGCCCAAGGCCGCTGGGCCGCTGGCGTGCTGACCCTGCAAGAAGTCGCCATTCGCGCCTGGGGGGCCGAGTTGTCCAGCCCCAGCCTAAGCTGGGACAGCCTGCAGCACCAAGCCAGCAGCCCCCAAACCACCCGCCTGCAAGTGCCGGGGCTGGCTGCCGAACTCACCGGCACCCTGACCGAGCACACCGGCCAAGGCCAGTTGCGCACCCAGCTGCGCGATGCCGCTGCCACCATGCAGTGGCTGGGCCGCCTGCCGGGCATGGACGATCTGACCAGCCTGACCGACCTTACCGCCCCCCTGGCCGGGCAAGCCCAGTTTGACCTGGCCTGGCAAGGCGGCTGGGGGCGTTTACGGCCCACCAGCGCACCAGCAGAAGCAGAAGCACAAACAGACAAAACAGACAAAACAGAAGCACTACCCGCTTTATCTATCAAGTTATTAGCAAAAATACCTAATATTTCTTATAAATTACCAGCGCAAGAAGCTACAAAAATAAAAAACTTCACCCTGGCGGTGCAAGGCCCCTTAGAAAAGCTAACCGCCCATTTGCAGGGCCAACTCCACCAAGGCAGCCAGCAAGCGCACATCGACACCCAATGGCAAGCCCAATGGCACACCCCAAGCCGCTGGCAACTGCAAGCGCAAACCCTCACGCTGCTGGCCCGCCCCAGCGCAAAAAGCGGCGATTGGCGCTTGGCCCTTGCCGCCCCCGTCACCATCGGGCAAACCGGGCCAGACATCCAGGCCAGCGCCGGGGCCCTGCAGCTGACCCCCCCCGCCACCAAAAACCAAACCGAGCAGGCCCAGGTGCGCTGGGCCACCCTGGCACTGAACACCACCACCTGGGGCGTGGTGAGCACGGGCGAACTCAGCGGCCTGCCCCTGGCCTGGGCCAACCACTTCACCCCGGACGACCCCATTTTGGAGCGCGCCGGCATCAGCGGCGACCTGCGCTTGCAAGGCCGTTGGGACATCGACACCCGCAGCGCCCAGCCCAAGCTGCACGCCACCTTGGAGCGGGCCGATGGCGACATGCGCATTGCCGCCAATATTGAAGAAGCCGCCCCGGTCACCATCATCCGCAGCCAGGGCACCGACGAAGCGAGCATCCGCCTGCGCCAACCCAACCGGGGCCAGTCCATCCGGCTGCAAGCCCTGCAAGCCACGCTCGACCTCGAAGGCAGCACCTTGCGCAGCCAAGTGCTCTGGGCCTCCGAACGCGCGGGCACAATTTTGGCCACCCTGCAAAGCCCCGTGCAGCACCATCCCCGCCAAGGCATGCGCTGGCCAGACAACGCCCCCTTGTCCGGCACCGTGCAGCTGCTGCTGCCCAACATTGGTGTCTGGGCCTCGTTTGCCCCGCCGGGCTGGCGGGTGGAGGGCGGTTTTAGCGGCGCAGTGGCCATCAGTGGCACCCGCAGCGCCCCCGAGTGGGAAGGCTCCATCGAGGCCCAAGACCTGGCCTTGTCGTCCCTGCTGGAGGGCGTGAACTTAAAAAATGGCCAACTCAAAGCCCGCTTTGCCGGCAACCGGCTGGACATTGAACAACTCACCTTGGAGGGCAGTCGCAGCGGCCAGGCCCGCATCCTGGGCCAAAGCGGCAACCGCACCGCCCCCCCGCAAAGCGGCGGGCACTTGAGCGGCCAGGGGTTCATCGTTTACGCCCCGCCCAAAGACCCGCACAGCAATGCCGCTGGCCTGCAAATGGACGTGCAGCTGCAGCTGGACGACTTGCAAGTGCTCACCCGGGCCGACCGGCAAATGGGCGTAAGCGGAACCATCCACGCCAGCATCCAGCAAGAGCAACTGCGCCTGCGCGGCGGGCTGAAAGTCAATCGCGCCGCCTTGCTGCTGGCCGATGACTCGGCCCCCAGCCTGGATGAGGATGTACACATCACCTCCGCCGCGCTGCGCCAGCAAGAGGCCGAACGCCAGGCCAAAGCAGCCCGCAAAGCAGCCCGCGACCCCGCCCCGGAGGGCTCCATTCGGGCCGCACTCCAGCCCGACATCCACCTCACCCTCGATTTAGGCCCAGACTTTGCCCTGCAGGGCTATGGCCTGACAACGCGCCTGAATGGACAACTCACCATTGAAGGCGGCCCGCGCATCACTGGCGAAATTCACACCGACCAAGGCCGCTACCGCGCCTGGGGCCAGTCGTTGGACATTGGGCAAGGCACCATCCGCTTTAACGGCCCCTACAACGACCCCAGCTTGGACATCATTGCCCTGCGCCCCAACATCGCCGTCAAAGCCGGTGTCAAAGTCGCCGGCAGCGCCACCCAGCCCCGGGTGCAGCTGTATTCCGACCCTGTCATGCCCGATGGGGAAGCCCTCTCCTGGGTCGTCATGGGCCGCGACCCCACCGAAGGCGGTGCCGAATCAGCCCTGCTGCAGCAAGCGGCGCTGGCCCTGCTCAGTGGCAGCAATAGCGGGGGCAACATTGCCGGCACCATTGGGCTGGATGAATTGGGCTTCAAGGGCGCCAACGGGGCCGAAGGCGCTGCCCTCACCCTGGGCAAACGCATCTCGCAAGAGCTGTACCTGGCCTACGAGCAAAGCCTGAGCGGTGCCATGGGCACACTGTTTATCTTTTACGACCTGAACAAGCGCCTAACCCTGCGCGGCCAAACCGGCGAAAACACCGGCATGGATTTGATCTACACCCGCCGCAAGGATTGAGCCTGTTTGGCAGGCAGACAAAAGACAGGCGGCGGGCTGGCAGCCTGTGTGATGGCAGGTGGAGGGTGGGAAGTGGGAGGGTGAGAAAATCTGCCGCTTGGTCCCTCCGGCAGGAATCGAACCTGCATTTGACCCTTAGGAGGGGCCCGTTCTATCCATTGAACTACAGAGGGCAAGGGCTGCGATTGTAGCGGCCCTTGTCAGGCCACCACGTGCGCCGTGATGCTGGTGGTGCCGGCCATGTTGTCGGCGATCGGGCAGCGCTTTTCCACCTCATGCAAAAAGGCCACTTTCTCGGCTTCGGTCATGTCCGCATCAATCTTCACATTCACGCGGATCGCCACAAAGCCGGCACGGCCTTCGGTGGTTTTACCCAGCAAGAAGTTTTTGTCGATATCGGCCTCCGCGTGGGCCTCCACACCGCGCAAGGCTATGCCGCGCTGCATGGCCACAATGCGGGCAATCGCGCAAATACAGGCAGGCAGACTGGAGACAAACACCTCCAACGGATTGGGCCCCTCGTTCTTGCCGCCAGCGCCAACGGGCTGGTCAATCACAAACGGGTTGGAGCACTGGATTTCAGTGCGAAAGCTGTCTTTCATGACAGCGCTGACGGTAACGGTAGAAAGTGCCATAAGAGATACTTCAATCAGTCCATAAAAAGCATAAACAAAGGGCGGCGCAGGCGATGCTGGTCTGCCCTTGCGCAACCCCCAAGCGGGTCAGGCCAATCATAAGGGCAATCATTTGGCTTTTTTATAAAGTATTAAAAGGAAGACCATCGCCAGCTGCCATCGGCCTGTGGGTGCTGCCGTGGTTACAGCTTGTGCACCACCAGGCGAAATTCCGGGTCTTCCGGGAAGCTGCGAATCTCAAAGTCCAGGCGGCGCATGAGTTTGAGCATATTGGGGTTGTTGGTCAGCACCAGCCCTTCGATATGTTCTAAGCCCTTGTCGCGCGCCACTTCCATGATGCTGAGCATCAAGCGTGCGCCCAAGCCCTGCCCGGCCATGTCATCGGCCACGACCAAGGCGAACTCGCAGGTGGTGCGATCGGGATTGGTCACATAGCGCGAAACGCCCAGCAAGCGCTCGGAGACCTGCACCTCGCCCTCCTCATCGACGGTGCGCTCTTGCTTGACGGCCACCAGGGCCATTTCGCGGTCGTAGTCGATCAAGGTAAATTTCGCCAACATGGAAGGCGGTAACTCCGCCAGCTGCGAGACAAAGCGGAAGTAGCGACTTTGCGGAGAAAGGCCCTTGACCAACTGCTGCAGCATGTGCGCATCGTCCGGCCGGATGGGGCGCACCAGGTATTCGCCCCCATCGCGCAGCGGCCAGATTTGTTCGTACTTGGCCGGATAGGGCAGGATGGCCAAGTGCCCGTATTTGCCCATGCTCAGGGACTGCCCTTGCTGGGCCACCACCATGCGGGCATCGACGGCGACCGCACCGGTTTCATCGACGATCAGCGGGTTGATGTCCATCTCACGCAACTGGGGCAGCGCGCACACCATTTCTGAGATGCGCAGCAGCACCTGCTCTAACGCCTCGATCTTCACCGGGGTGGCACCGCGCCATTCGCCCAGGGTTTCAAAAACGCGCGAGCGCTCCATGAGGCGGCGGGCCAAGAATTGATTGAGCGGCGGCAGCTCCATGGCGCGGTCATCGATCAGCTCAATCATGGTGCCGCCTGCGCCAAAGGTGATGACCGGGCCAAAGGGGTCATCGCTGACCAGGCCAATACAAATCTCGCGCCCTCGGCGCGAACGCGCCATGTTTTGCACCGTGATGCCGTTGATGCGGGCCTCGGGCTTGATGCGCTTGACGCGCTGCATCATGTCGTTAAAGGCATTGCGCACGGCTTCGCCGTTGTGCAAGTTCAGCGCCACGCCTCCCACATCGGACTTGTGCGTAATGTCGGGCGAATCAATCTTCAGCGCCACCGGAAAGCCTTGCTGGGTGGCAATCATCATCGCCTCGTGGGCATTGCGGGCCAGCAAGGTGCGCGTGACCGGAATGTGAAAGGCCGCCAGCAGCGTTTTGGACTCCATCTCGGTGAGCACGTTGCGCCGCTCCGCCAGCACGCTTTCAATCACCAAGCGGGCCCCGGCAATGTCAGGTTTGGCCAGATTGCTCAAGGGCGGCGGGGTTTGCTGCAGCAGCTGCTGGTTCTGGGTGAAATTGGCGATATTGCCAAAAGCACCGACGGCCGCCTCGGGGGTACGGAAGGTGGGGATTTGCGCCTTGTGCAGCACCTCGCGGGCCGCGCCAACGGTGGTGTCCCCCATCCAGCAGGTCAGCAACGGTTTGGCGGCGCGGCGTTTGGCTTCGGCCACCGCCTCGGCCACGGCGGTGCTATCAATGCCAATGCGCGGCGAGAAGATGACCAACACCCCGCCAACCTGCGCATCGTTCAAGGCCGCTTCAATGGCCAGCCGAAAATGCTCCGGCTGGGCAAATTCTGAGACATCCACCAAATCGCTCAAAGCCGCCAGTGGGGGCAGTTGGGGGGCCAACTGGGCCGCAACCTCGGGACTGAGGCGACCCAGCTCCAGGTGGATTTCATTGACCCAGTCGGCCGCCAGCACACCGGGGCCACCGCCGTTGGCGATGATGGCCAGGCGCTTGCTCACCGGGCGGTAGCGTGCCGCCAGGCATTTGGCGGCAGAGAACAATTCGGTAAACGAATGCACGCGCACGGCACCGGCGCGGCGCAGCACCGCATCAAACACGTCATCGCTGCCCACAATGGCGGCGCTGTGCGTTAAAGCTGCAGCACTGCCCGCAGCTTTGCGGCCAGATTTCAGCACTACGACTGGTTTTGCTATGGCAGCACTGCGTAAAGCGCTCATAAATTTACGAGCATCCTGGATACCTTCCATGTACACCACGATGCTTTGCGTGCGCCCATCGCTGGCCAGAAAGTCCAATGCTTCGGGCAGGCCCAGGCTGGTGTGCGGCCCCAGCGAAATGACCGAAGAAAAGCCCACGCCATTGCTGGCGGCCCAGTCCAGGATCGATGCGGTCAATGCGCCGGACTGGCTGACCAGGGCCAGCGGCCCTTCTTTGGCCAGGGGCCCCATCACCCCGGCGTTGAGCTGCAAATGCGGGCGCTGGATGCCCAAGGAGTTGGGCCCCAGCAGATGGATATGGTTGTCGTGCGCAGATTCGCGCAGCGCACGGGCGTGCTCGGCATCGACCCCGCTGGACAAAATCAGAGCGGTATCGCAGCGGATGCGCCCGACCAACTCCAGCGCGGCCAATTGCTCTTCTTGCGGCAGGGCAATGACCACCAGATCGGCCTTGACCTGGGCCAGATCGCTCAAGGTGCCCATCATCTTGGTATTCACAAAGGTGAGGGTGCCGGTAAACCGCTGGGCCTTGAGCAGGCCGTGCAAGGCCTGGGCATAGGGAGTTTGCGCATCCGGCGTTTCAGGATCACCGGCCAAAACAACGATCGATTGCGGGGCGAACAGGGGGGTCAGGTAATGCTTGTCCATACGGCGTTTTGAGCAACTAATAACAAAGCACACTGTAGCGCCTAAGTCAGGCGGCCTTGGCAAGTCAGACTGGGCCAGTCTGGTTTGGCTGGTGTGCCGCCGGATGTGCCGCAGGCCAGGCCAATTGCACCGTACATCCCTGCCCCGGCTGGGCCGCAATACGCGCCTGCGCCCCGTGGCGCACAGCCAGGGTCTGCACCAAGGCCAGACCACAGCCCAAGCCCGCAAATTGGCTTTCGCGGTGCAAGCGGGCAAAGGGCTGAAACAGCTGGGCGGCCTGCCCAGGCTCAAACCCCACGCCGTTGTCGCGCACCGCGCAGTGCCATGTGGCACCGTCTGCCACGGCCTGCAGCTGCACCTGCGGCGTGGGGGCCGCAAATTTGCAGGCATTGGCCAAGAGCTGCTGCAGCACCTGCGTGAGCGCCTGGGCATCGGCCTGCACCCACACGGGCGCAGCGGGCAGCGAAAACTGCGCTTGCGGGTACTGCTGCTGCAGCGCGGGCAGCAATGCTTGGCACGTGGCCACCACCTCCACCGCTTGCAGATGCAGCGGCATCCGCGCCGCACGCGAGAGCTCGGCCAGCGCCTGCAGCATCTGCCCCATGCGCTGGGCCCCTTGCTGCATGAATTGGGCAAATTCCAAGGCATCGGCAGCGGCTTCGGCTTGGTGCGGGGCGGCCGCAGCCAAGGTCTGCACGGCCTCTACCAACAAGGGGGCAAAGGATTGAATATGGCGCAGCGGCGCGGGCAGGTCGTGCGCAATGGCCCGCAGCAAAGCCTCTTGCTGCTGGCGCAGCAAGTGCAGCTCTTGTTCCGGAGGCAGGGCCGTCATGGGCTTAGCCCTTGGACTGTTTGGCGGGGCGGTGCCAGTTTTCTTTGACCATTTGTTTGCCCCGGGCCACCACCAACGCCTGGGCAGGCGTGCTTTTGGTAATGGTGGAGCCGCCGCCCACCGTAGCGCCCGCGCCAATCGTGACCGGTGCCACCAGCACGCAGTTGCTGCCAATGTGCGCATCGGCCTCAATCACCGTGCGGTGCTTGTTCGCACCGTCGTAGTTGGCCGTGATGCTGCCCGCGCCGTAATTCACACGCTCGCCCACCGTGGCATCGCCCAGATATGCCAAATGGTTGGCCTTGGCCCCAGCCGCGAGGGTGGAGTTTTTCACCTCGACAAAATTGCCAATATGCACCTGGGCCCCCAATTGCGCCCCCGGGCGCAAACGGGCAAAGGGGCCAATCAACGCCCCAGCGCCCACGCTGGCACCAGCGGCTTCCCCATCAATATGGGTGAAGGGGTGAATCACCGCATCGGCCGCAATCACGGCGTTGCTAATGTGGCAATGCGCCCCAATGCGAGCGCCTGCGCCAATCTCCACCTGGCCGGTGAAGATGCAACCCACATCAATCTCAACATCCTGCCCACACACCAAGTGCGCCGGCGTGCCATGGGCATGGTCACGCAGGTCAAAACGGGCCGGATCGGCCAGACGCACGCCTTGCTCCATCAGCCCATGCGCTTGGCGCTGCTGGTGGGCACGCTCCAACGCGGCCAGTTGCACGGGGCTGTTCACACCGGCTACCTGCACCGCATCGGCAATGCAGTGCCCCACCACCGCCACGCCTTGGGCCACGGCCATGGCGACCACGTCCGTGAGGTAGTACTCGCCCTGGGCGTTGTGATTGGTCAGCGCTGCCAGCCAAGGACGCAGCAGGCGGGCAGGCACGGCCATGATGCCGCTGTAGATTTCGTCAATGCCACGCTGGGCTGGTGTTGCATCTTTGTGCTCGACGATGCGCTGCACCCGGCCATCGCTGCCGCGCACAATGCGACCATAGCCCGTGGGGTCCTGCAAACGCACCGTAAGCAAAGCCAATTGGTCATGGCCAGCGGCCGCGACCAAGGCTTGCAAAGTGGCCGCCTCGGTCAATGGCACATCGCCCGAGAGCACCACCACCACCCCATCATCGGCCAGCACGGGCAAGGCTTGCTGCACGGCATGGCCCGTACCCAACTGGGGTTCTTGCCGGGCAAAATTTAAGTCAAATTGGCCTAAAACACTTGCCATGCTTGCGCTAGCAGCTTCTACTTCAGGAGCACCATGCCCCGTAATCACAACCACTGAACGCGCCTGCAATTGCCCCGCCGTGGCCAGCACATGGCCCAGCAGCGGGCGGCCCGCCAGTTTTTGCAGCACTTTGGGGGTGCGGCTTTTCATGCGCGTGCCTTTGCCAGCGGCCATGATGACGATATCCAGGGGGAGCAATGTGGTCATACCAATTCAAAAAATATGTAAACGCAACCGCCTGTGCCCCGGTGCGGGTTGCAGCGATTGCCTGGGCGGCCATGGGGCCTGCATTATCTGCTGCAGGCGATGCGACCAAAGGTCTTGCTGTGTGGGCAGAAAACATTGACCCGCATCAAAAAGCCATGGGTATACGGTAATACCCTTAAATTTATCAAGGGAATTCATCTCTATGCTTATGGCTTTGCATAGGAGTTGCTCGCCATGACGTTTATCCCTTGGACCGCAGCGCTGAAGCTGGGCGTACCCACCATTGATGAACAGCACCGGGTCCTGGTGGACTTGATCAACGCACTGCATGCCGCCATCTCGGACGCTGCCGGTGCGCGCGATGCCATTGCCGATATTTTGGAAGGGCTGCTGGACTACACGCACAACCACTTCATTGTTGAAGAAGTGCTGTTTCAAAAGCACGGTTACCCCGATGCGGACAAACACCTGTCCGAGCACAGTGGCTTTACCGGAAAAATGATGGGCTGGCTGACCCGTTTTGAAGACGGTGAAGACGTTAATTTAGAGGTGCTGGACTTTTTAAAAGACTGGCTGGTACACCACATCTGCGAAGAGGACCGGGCCTACCTGCCCTTCATGCGTGCGGCCCTGGCCAAAGAAGCCATGGCCGCCGCTTGAGCGGGCTTGGGCAGGCCAAGCGCCAACCCCCTGCGCTTTAGCCGCTTGAACCGTTTTACCCCAGCACCACCCGGGCGAACTTGCGCTTGCCCACTTGCAGTACAAAGCTGCCCGCCTCCAGCTTCAAGCCTTTGTCACTCACCACGCTGCCATCAATGCGCACGCCGCCACCGTCAATCAGGCGGTTCGCTTCGCTGGTGGAGGGGGCCAAGTTGGCTTGCTTGAGAAGAGCACCAATGCCCAGCGGGGCACCGCTGAGGGTGATCTCGGGAATGTTCTCAGGGATGCCCCCCTTGCTGCGGTTGATGAAATCTTGCTCCGCCGCATCCGCTGCTGCCGCACTGTGAAAGCGCGTGGTGATCTCCTTGGCCAAGAGCACCTTGGCATCTTTGGGGTTGCGGCCCGCAGCAATCTCGGCCTTCAGCGCAGCAATGTCTTGCAGGCTTTGAAACGACAGCAAGGTGTACCAGTCCCACATCAGGTCGTCAGAAATGGAGAGGATTTTGGCGAACATGGTGTTGGCCTCGTCCGTAATGCCCACGTAGTTGTTCTTGGATTTGGACATTTTTTGCACACCATCCAAACCCACCAGCAACGGCATGGTGAGCACGCACTGCGGCTCTTGCCCATACTCTTGCTGCAAGTGGCGACCCATCATCAGGTTGAATTTTTGATCCGTACCGCCCAACTCCAGGTCGGCCTTGAGGGCCACCGAGTCATACCCCTGCAGCAGCGGATACAAAAACTCGTGCAGGCTGATGGAATTGCCCTCGGTAAAGCGCGTATGAAAATCGTTGCGCTCCATCATGCGAGCCACGGTGTACTTGGCCGCCAATTCAATCATGCCGCGGGCCCCCAGCGCGTCGCACCATTCGCTGTTGTAGCGCACCTCGGTTTTTGCCGGATCGAGCACCTTGGCCGCCTGGGTGTAATAGGTTTCGGCGTTGGCCTGGATCTGCGCGGCTGTCAGCGGTGGGCGCGTGCTGTCGCGCCCCGACGGGTCGCCAATCAGCGTGGTGAAGTCACCAATCAAGAAAATGACCGTATGCCCCAAATCCTGCAACTGGCGCAGTTTGTTGAGCACCACGGTGTGGCCCAAATGGATGTCCGGAGCGGTAGGGTCCAACCCCAGTTTGATGCGCAAGGGCGTTCCTGTGGCCTCGGAGCGGGCCAATTTTTTGGCCCATTCACCCTGGGGCAGCAGCTCATCCACCCCACGCAAGGTGACGGCCAGGGCGCTTTGCACCGCCGGTGTCATGGAGATGTCAGAATTGGTAACAGCAACTTGATTCATAAGGGTTTTTTCTAGCGAAATCAGTAAGGGGAAAGATATAATCAGCGGGTTTTTTTATCGACCGTCAGGGCTGATTTTAGTCAGCCATTCTTTTGACATAGTGCAAACTGCAGGTTTTCCCAATCTGCACAATGCTTTGGTCGAATAACTTTCAAACGCTTTCGCGTTTTTCCTGTTTTCCCCCACCGACTGGAAGCCGTTTTGAATACCCGCATTGTTTCTGCCAGCCATTCTTTGCTCGCACGCCTGGCGCAATCTGCCAAACACCACCCCAAACGCATCGTGGCCGCCATCGCCAGTCTGTTACTGACGGCGGGCGGTGGCGCTTTTGCCGTGGCTTCGCTCGATCAGGAAACTGAGAATCTGCCCATCCACACCGTGATTACCCCGGTGGATTCACTGGTGCAGGGCAACACACTGGCCCAGCTGACCAGCGACACCCGTTTTTCACTCTACCGCAGCGAATACACACGCAACACGGACACGGCCGCTTCGCTGCTGCAGCGCCTGGGCATTGCCGATCCGCAAGCGGTCAGCTTTCTGCGCAACAACCCCCAGGCCAGCGAAAACATCCTGGGGCGCACCGGCCGTCTGGTGACAGCGCAAGCCAGCAATGACCACCAACTGGAAAAACTCATCGTGCGCTGGGTGGTAGAAGGCAACAACACCGATTTCCAACGACTGACCCTGCAGCGCAATGCGGCAGGGTCTTTTGATGTAGTGATCGACAGCGCCCCGCTGGAAGTGCGCACGCGCATGGCCGGTGGCACGATTGAAAGCACCTTGTTTGCCGCCACCGATGCCGCTGGCATCCCCGACCACATTGCCACCCAGGTGGCCGACATCTTCCCCGAGATCAACTTTCGCCGCCTGTTCAAAGGCGATCGCTTCACCTTTGTCTACGAAACCCTGGAAGCCGACGGCGAGCTGCTGCGCTCCAATCGCGTCCTGTCGGCGCAATTTGTCAATCGCGGCAAAACCTACGAAGCCATGTGGTTCCAAGAGCCCGGCCAGCGTGGCTCCTACTACGCCATGGATGGCTCCAGCCTGCGCCGCGCGTATTTGAATGCCCCGCTGGAGTTCACCCGCATCAGCAGCAACTTCAGCAACCGCTTTCACCCCATCCTTAAAACCTGGCGCAAGCACCTGGGCACCGACTACGCAGCCCCCACCGGCACCAAGGTGCGCACCGTGGGCGATGGCGTGGTGGAGTTTGCCGGGTGGCAAAACGGCTTTGGCAATGTGGTGTACGTCAAGCACACCAATGCCAGCCACGTCACCGTCTATGGCCACTTGAGCCGCATCGACGTGCAAAAAGGCCAACGCGTTGAGCAAGGTGATGGCATTGGCGCCGTCGGCTCCACCGGCTGGTCCACCGGGCCGCATCTGCACTTTGAATTTCGCGTGAATGGTGCGCACCAAGACCCGCAAAGCATCGTGGCGGAGAACGTGAACAATCCGATTTCAGAAAAAGTCAAAGCCGCCTTCAAGGTGCAAGCAGACCAGATGCGCGATCAACTGGCCTCTGCCGACCTGATTTACAACACCACGGCGCAATAAACCCTTTCTCCTCCTTCACCTGCCTGCGCACGAGCCTCTTTGGAGGCTCGTGCTGCCTTCTAAAACGTGCTTTTGACTGCCCGCCCTGCCCCTGCTTTGTTGATCGGCCTGATGTCGGGCACCTCCCTGGACGGGGTGGATGGGGTGGTGGTGCAGTTCTCCCAGGACGGGGCGCTGCAGGTCCTGGCCCACGCCAGCAGCCCCATGCCCCCCAACGTGCGCGATGAACTGCTGCGCCTGAACAGCCGCCAAGGCCAAGACGAACTGCACCGCGCCGCTTTGGCGGGCAATGCCATGGCACTGCTGTATGCCCAGGTGGTGCAGCAACTGTTGCAGGCCACAGGATTGGCGCCGCACGCCATCACCGCCATCGGGGCCCATGGCCAAACGGTGCGCCACCAGCCGGGGGCGCATGACGGCGTGGGTTACACCCTGCAATTGCTCAATCCGGCCCTGCTGGCAGAGCGCACCGGCATCACGGTGGTGGCCGACCTGCGCAGTCGCGATGTGGCCGCCGGCGGACAAGGGGCTCCCTTGGTGCCGGCCTTTCACCAGCAGGTCTTTGCCCCACCTGCGGGGGATTGGGGCCTAGTGCTCAATATCGGCGGCATTGCCAATGTCAGTGTGCTGCCCCCGCCCGACCAGCCAGCGCCGGTACGCGGCTGGGATTGCGGCCCCGGCAATGCCTTGATGGATGCCTGGTGCCAGCGCCATACAGGCCAGCCCTTTGACCAAGATGGGCGCTGGGCCGCCAGCGGCCACGTTCTGCCCGCGCTGCTGGCGCAATTGCTGCGCGAGCCATTTTTGCAGCAAGCGCCGCCCAAAAGCACGGGGCGCGATCTGTTTCATTGGGCGTGGCTGGAGCAGCAACTCTGTGCTTTTGGCGATGCGGCCGCGGCCGATGTGCAAGCCACCCTCACCGCCTTTACCGCCCAAGCCTGCGCCGACAGCGTGCGCCCGTTCAGCGATGGTGCCCACACCCTGCTGGTGTGCGGCGGCGGGGCCTTGAATGCGTATTTGATGGCCCAGCTGCAGCAACGCCTGCCGCAGCTGCAGGTGGTCTCCACGGCTGCACGTGGTTTGCCCCCCCTGCAGGTCGAGGCCGCAGCCTTTGCCTGGCTTGCCCGCCAGTGCTGGCTGGGCCAGGCGGGCAATTTGCCTGCCGTCACCGGAGCCCAAGGGCCGCGCATTCTTGGGGCCATTTACCAGGCATAAAAAAGGAGCTGTTTGCGCTTATTTTCAAAGGTTTTCAGGTGTAAAACACTCCAAAAACCTTATCAATACAGCGCAAACAGCTCCTTGAGTCAAGAAAGCCTAGCCTACCGCTTACACCGAGAAGCTTGAGCCGCAGCCGCACGAAGTTTCGGCATTGGGGTTGCGAATCACAAACTGCGCCCCTTGCAGGTCTTCCTTGTAATCAATCTCCGCGCCCACCAGGTACTGGTAGCTCATGGCGTCGATGAGCAGGGAGACACCATTTTTGGTCATCACGGTGTCGTCCTCGTTGGTTTCTTCTTCAAAAGTAAACCCATACTGAAAGCCCGAGCAGCCGCCCCCTTGGACGAACACGCGCAGCTTCAAATCAGGGTTGCCTTCCTCGGTAATCAAATCGGCCACTTTGGCGGCAGCGCTGTCGGTAAAAATAATCGGCTCGGGCAGAGTGGCCTCGGTGCTCATACGGGATGCTCCCAAAAAAGAAAGAATACAAACAGGCGCAAATGGTAGCGCAGCCCCCGTTTGCAGGGGGTGGGCATAAAAAAACCGCCTCGCAAGGAGACGGTCTTTGGGCAGCAGAAACTGCGCGAAAAATCCAGGAACCAGGTCCGCAGGATTAACGCTTGGAGAACTGCTTGGCGCGGCGTGCAGAACGCAGACCGACCTTTTTACGCTCCACTTCACGGGCATCGCGGGTGACAAAGCCAGCTTGGCTCAGCACGGGCTTCAGGCCTGCGTCATAGTCGATCAGGGCGCGGGTGATGCCGTGGCGGGCAGCACCGGCTTGACCCGATTCACCACCACCGTGCACGTTGATTTGAATGTCGAAAGCTTCGGCATTGTTCGTCAGCACCAGGGGCTGCTTGGCGATCATGATCGAAGTTTCACGGCCAAAGTATTCTTGAATGTCTTTGCCGTTCACGGTAATTTTGCCGCTGCCTTTTTTCAGGAAGACGCGAGCGACGCTGGACTTGCGACGGCCTGTGCCGTTGTTCCATTCACCAATCATCTCAAGACTCCTTAGATATCCAGCACTTTGGGCTGTTGGGCGCTATGGGGATGCTCAGCACCGCCGTAGACCTTGAGTTTTTTGACCATGGCGTAACCCAGGGGGCCTTTGGGCAGCATGCCTTTGACAGCTTTTTCCAAAGCGCGGCCAGGGAATTTGGCTTGCAGATCGCGGAAGTTGGTGGCTGTGATGCCGCCAGGGTAGCCCGAGTGGCGGTAGTAAATCTTGTCGGTGTTCTTGGTGCCAGTGACTTTGAGTTTGGCAGCGTTGATCACAACAATGAAGTCACCGGTATCGACGTGAGGCGTGTAAATGGCTTTGTGTTTGCCGCGCAGACGCAGGGCCACTTCGCTGGCGACCCGGCCGAGCACCTTGTCGGTGGCATCAATCACAAACCACTCGTGTTGCACCTCAGCGGGTTTTGCGCTGAATGTAGACATGAGGTTTTCTCTTTTAAAAAAGTTGAAAAAGAACCCTTTTCTGCGGTCGGTGCTTCTTCTGGTACAGGGCTTGCGCAAAGCATGTCCTATAGTGGAAGCCTCTTAGGCAGTAAAACAAAACCCAAGGGCATTTGCGCCTTGGGGTCTGCCTTCGTCGCGGGGTTCATAAAATCGCTACGAAGCCCGCAATTATACAAAAACCTACTGGCTTGCGCCAGATACCCGCACAGATAACCGATTGCTTTATGTTTAGCTACCGCCACGCCTTTCACGCCGGCAACCATGCCGATGTGCTCAAGCACACCACCTTGATCGCCATTGCCCAGTATTTGGTGCAAAAGGACACGCCGCTGTCCGTTATCGACACCCACGCCGGAGCCGGGCTGTACCGCCTGGATGGCGACTTTGCCCAAACCAGTGGCGAAGCCATGGAGGGCATTGCCCGCATGCTGAGCGCCGACCCCGCCACCTTGGCCCCGGCACTGCAGACGTATTTGGCCATGGTGCAAAGCTTTAACCCCGGCGCACACCTGCGCACCTACCCCGGCTCACCGGCGCTGCTGCTGCAGGTGCTGCGCCCGCAAGACAAGCTGCGCTTGTTTGAGCTGATGCCGCAAGATGCCCGCGCCTTGCTGGGCAATGCCGAGCAGCTGCTGGAGGGCCGGCAAGCCCAGGTCTTGATGGAAGACGGCTTTGCCAATGCCAAAAAATTTCTGCCTCCACCCGACCGCCGGGGCCTGCTGCTGTGCGATCCCAGCTATGAAATGAAGACCGATTACGCCAAGGTGGCGACCTTCATCGACGACAGCCTGCGCCGCTTTGCCACCGGCTGCTATGCCGTGTGGTACCCCATCATTGGCCGCCAAGAGGCGCACGACCTGCCCAAGCGCCTGAAGTCTTTGGCCGCCAAGGCGGGCAAAAACTGGCTGCACGCCACGCTCACCGTCAAATCGGGCAAGCTGCAAACCCTGGCCGATGGCAGCGTCAAACGCCCGGGGCTGCCGGCCAGCGGCATGTGCATCATCAACCCGCCATTCACCTTGCACGCCGCATTGGAGGCGGCCCTGCCGCAGATGGTGGCGCTGATGGGGCAAGATAAAAATGCCGGTTTTACCCTGGAGAGCACGGGGCGCTAAAACCGCGCTCACACCCTAAAAAAAGAGCTGCTACCGCTTGATTTCATGGGCTTTCAGATAGATTGCTATCTAAAACCCTTGAAACACCAGCGGTAACAGCTCTTTTTGTTAGCAGCTCTTGTTGATTAGCCCGCTTCGGCTGCTGCGGCCAGCACATCCAGGCGGTCGTCGCAGGTTTCCTCGGCATCGAGTTTCCACAATTGCACGCGGCGCACGCCGCTATCGACCATGTCCAGCGCTTCGGCGGCTGCACGGCTGAGGTCGATGATGCGGTTTTTCGCATACGGCCCACGGTCATTCACCCGCACCTCTACGACCTTGCCATCGCGGCTGAGGACGCACAGCCGCGTTCCAAACGCATAGTGCGGATGGGCCGCCGTGAAGTCATGGGTATTAAAGCGCTCGCCGCTGGCCGTGCGCCGCCCGTGCAGGCCGGGCCCGTACCAGGAGGCAATGCCCTGCTCATCGACCATTTCATCGCGCAGCGCCTGGCGCGCGGCCCGCAAAGGGTCGGGCAGCTGCAGGCCTGGCGCGGGGGCCATGCGGCGCAGCTGCTGCAGCGGGGTCAGGGCCGTGGGCGCTTGCAGATGCGCCCCCGTGTCCACGGGGGTGAGGGGCGCTGGCGCGCAGCCAACAAGCACAACCGCTGTGGCCACGCTGACCAGGGCTGCCCATGGCCAGGGTTGTGACCGCTGCATGCAGCGGCGGGTGGGGACTGCAGGCACGCCCCCAATGGGGCGGGTGGATTGGTGTCCATCCATACGATTCCTTTACGGTGGCAGCACAGCCTGGCGGCCACCGCTGAGGAAAGAGGGGCTGTTTACAAGCCCAAGCGGTCGCACAGCGCCAAGGTGGCTGTACTTTGGTTCATCGTGTAGAAGTGCAAACCGGGGGCCCCTAAAGAGCGCAGCTGTTCACACAACCGAGTGACCACATCCAGGCCGAAGGCGCGGATCGAGGCCGTATCGTCGCCAAAGGCCTGGAGCCTGAGGCGTATCCAGCGGGGGATTTCTGCGCCGGTCGCATCGGAAAAGCGCATGAGCTGGGTTGCGTTGAGGATCGGCATGATACCCGGAACTACGGGAATACCCACCCCCAGCCGTTGCGCATCGTCCACAAAGCGGGCGTAGGCGTCGGCGTTGAAAAAGTATTGGGTGATGGCCGAATTGGCCCCAGCCTGGGCTTTGGCCACAAGGGCGCGCAGGTCGGCCTCGGGGCTGCGGGCCTGGGGATGCACCTCGGGGTAGGCGGCCACTTCAATGTGGAAAAAGTCCCCAAACTCAGCACGGATAAAGGCCACCAGATCGCTGGCGTACTGAAACTCCCCACCCAAGCCGTAGCCGCTGGGCAGGTCGCCACGCAGGGCCACCAGGCGGCGCACGCCCATGTCTTTAAGCTGCTGCAACTGGCTGCGCACGGATTGGCGCGTGGCACCAATGCAGGAAAAGTGCGAGGCAGCGGCCACGCCTTCTTGCTGAATGGCCTGCACCATGGCAAAGGTGCCCGACTGGGTCGAGCCGCCTGCGCCGTAGGTGACCGAACAAAACTCGGGCTGGCGTGCGTACAGCGCCTGGCGCACCTGCACATGCTTGGCCGCACCTTCGGCGGTTTTGGTCGGGAAAAATTCAAAGCTGATGGGAAAACTGGCGTTCTGGGCCATACAACGTCTCCTGAGCACCCCAGCGCTGTGGCCGGGGCGGTGATGGTGATGGTTTAGGCGGCTTACTTTTTGCGCTTGGGGCGGGCCGGGCCGGGGACGTTGTAGTACCCCTCTTCGTCGCCATTGATCACATCGGCGCGCTTTTGCTCGCGCAAGACGGTGCGCGAGACGCGGGCCGGTTTGGTGGCCGGGGCCTGCTCTGGCAACGCAACATCCAGATGCTGCACCTGCGCCCCTTGCTGGGCATGCACAAAAAACTCGTGGTTGCCGTCGCCGCCGGTGATGGGCGAATCCAGCCACGCTTTGACCTGCAGGCCCAAATCGCCCAAACAGCGGCGAATGCGCTGCTCGATCTCGGCGTACAGCGCCGGCTCGCGCACGATGCCGCCTTTGCCAACTTGGCCAGGCTGCAGCTCAAACTGGGGTTTGACCAGCATGAGCAGGTGGCCATGGGGCTTCAAGAGGCGCACCACGGCCGGCAGCACCAAGGTGAGCGAGATAAACGACAAGTCGCCGGTGACAAAGTCAAACTGCGGCGTGATGTCCACATCGGCAAACTCGGCCTTGCGGCGCAGTTGCGTGGGCAACACCCCGGCCTGCAGGGCCTTGGCGCGGGCGGCGCGTTCGGCCTTGAAGGCTTCGATGTCCGTCTCTTTGGCATCGTTGCTGTCGTCGTAATCTTCGTCGATTGCGCCACCATTGCGCATCCAGGCGTAGGGGGCCTGGGGCTGGGTGTCGTTGTCCTCTTCTTCTTCCCAGCGTTCAGAGAGCACTTCTTCGCACGCATCCTGCAGGTCTTGGGCGCTCATGTGGCGGGCGTTCAGGCCCTCCACACACACCACCCGCGCATCGCTGCGCAGGCGTTCGTGCAGCTGGCCCTGGCCCACATCCACGCCAATGACTTGCGCCGCACCGGCTTGCAGCAGGCAGTCGGTAAAACCGCCGGTGCTCTGGCCCACATCCAGGCAGCGCAGGCCGGCGACCTGCAGGCCGGTGGCGGCCAATGCGCCCTCCAGCTTCAAGCCGCCGCGCGAGATGTACTTGGCCTCGTCCAGGTTCAGCAGTTGCAGCTCGGCCCCGACGGGGATGTCGTCGCCGTTTTTCTGCACTTTTTTCCAGGGCAGCAAGGGCGAATTGCGCCATTGCACGCCCGAGGCAATCAGCCGCTGTGCTTGGGAACGGGTACTGGCATGGCCGTGATCGACCAGAAAAACATCTGCACGCATAAAGGGGGAAGGAAAAAGAAGAAAAATTGTTATTTTTTTGATAGCTGCTTGCGCAGGTGAATAAATACAATTTGATATAAAAATATCTATATTTGTTTATTTACCAGCGCAAACAGCTATTTTTTAATAACGGTAAGTATCCGGCTTGAACGGGCCGGTTTTGGCCACACCGATGTAGTCGGCCTGGGCATCGGTCAGCTCGGTCAGTTGCGCCCCGACTTTTTTCAGGTGCAAGCGCGCGACTTTTTCGTCCAGGATTTTCGGCAGCACATAGACCTTGCCGACCTCGTAGGCATCCGGGCGGGTGAACAGCTCGATCTGCGCCAGCGTCTGGTTGGCAAACGAGTTGCTCATCACAAAGCTGGGGTGGCCCGTGGCGCAGCCCAGGTTCACCAAACGGCCCTTGGCCAGCAGGATGATGCGCTTGCCGTCGGGGAAGATCACGTGATCAACCTGGGGCTTGATCTCCTCCCACTGGCAACGCTCTTCCAGCTGGGCGACCTGGATTTCGTTGTCAAAGTGGCCAATGTTGCAGACGATGGCCTCGTTTTTCATGGCCTGCATGTGCTCAAAGGTGATCACGTCGCGGTTGCCGGTGGTGGTCACGAAGATGTCGGCCTTGTCGGCGGCGTATTCCATGGTGACGACACGGTAGCCTTCCATCGCGGCCTGAAGGGCGTTGATCGGGTCAATTTCGGTCACCCACACCTGGGCCGACAGGGCGCGCAGCGCCTGGGCCGAGCCCTTGCCCACATCGCCATAGCCGGCCACGCAGGCCACCTTGCCGGCAATCATCACGTCGGTGGCGCGCTTGATGCCGTCCACCAGCGATTCGCGGCAGCCATACAGGTTGTCGAACTTGGATTTGGTGACGGAATCGTTCACGTTAATGGCGCGGAACAGCAGCGTGCCCTTGGCCGACATTTCGTTCAGGCGGTGTACGCCGGTGGTGGTCTCTTCGGTCACACCCAGAATCTGGGCGCTCTTGCGGCTGTACCAGGTGGCATCCTCGGCCAGCTTGGCGCGGATGGCGGCGAAGACGATTTTTTCTTCTTCGCTGCCCGGATTGGCCAGCACGGACAGGTCTTTTTCAGCGCGTTTGCCCAGGTGCATCAGCATGGTGGCATCACCGCCATCGTCCAGGATCATGTTCGGGCCTTCGCCGTCACTGCCCTTGGGGCCAAACTCAAAAATCTGGTGCGTGTAGTCCCAGTAGTCTTTCAGCGACTCGCCCTTGATGGCAAACACCGGCGTGCCCGTGGCGGCAATCGCGGCGGCGGCATGGTCTTGGGTGGAGAAGATGTTGCACGAGGCCCAGCGCACCTGGGCACCCAGGGCTTGCAGGGTTTCGATCAGCACGGCCGTCTGAATCGTCATGTGCAGGCTGCCAGTGATGCGGGCACCTTTCAGGGGCTGCTGCGCGGCAAATTCTTCGCGCACCGCCATCAAACCGGGCATTTCGGTTTCGGCAATGCGGATTTCCTTGCGGCCCCAATCGGCCAGGGAAATATCGGCAATGGCGCTATCAGCGGCGTTAAAGGCAGGATGGTTGCTCATGGTTGCTCCAAGCAAAGTTTGGGATAACAACCACACTGACGGCAAAAGATGGGGTTCTGGCCTCACCGCACCGCAGCGTGGGTGAGCGTCGTTGCCAGACAAGCAGCGGGCCAGCAGCCCCTGTTGTCTTTTCGAGCCTCACGCACCCTGGCTTGGCTGCGCTGCAACGCTCCTCGAAAAGATAAGCCCGCGATTGTATGCGAGCGCTCAAAAACCCCGACGCTGCTCAAGGACTGGAGGCCGCGCCAGGGGGTGCGATGCGCAGGGGAATGGTCACCGGCCCATCGTTGATCAGGTGCACCTGCATATCCGCGGCAAACACCCCAGTGGCAACATTTGGATGCATTTTTTGTGCCTGCTCAACCACATAGTCGTACAAACGCTGGCCTTCTGCGGCAGGGGCCGCCTGGGTAAAGCTGGGCCGGTTGCCGCCCGAGGTATCGGCCGCCAAGGTGAATTGACTGACCAGCAGCAGCCCCCCTTGCACGTCTTGCACGCTGCGGTTCATCTTGCCCTCAGCATCCGCAAAAATGCGTATTTTTAGCAATTTAGCCAGCAACTTATCGGCCTGCTGCTCGGTATCCCCCTGCTCGGCACACAGTAAAACCAAAAGACCTTGGGCAATCTGCCCAACCACGGCACCATGCACTTCAACCCGTGCGCTGCGCACCCGTTGCAAGAGGGCGTACATAAACTTCCAACTCCTTCGTAACCACAAGTAAGGCAAACACTAGGGTTTATATCAAGTTTGGACAAATAATTTCCGCTATAAAACGCCCCATGCAAAATCGGCCCGCTGACTGGCAATCCCCCTCTTCTGAATCTTCTACTGGCCTCACGCCTGCACAAGCGTCGCTGCTGCAGGCACTGGGCACGGCCACACCGGGTCAAATCGCGTATTTCTCGGCCCCTGATTTGCGCTGCCTCTTTGCCAATCAACGCTACGCCCAAGCCTGTGGCCACACGCCGCAGTCCATCCTGGGGCAGTCTTTGCAAGACATTGTGTCGCCTACCACCTGGCAAACCCACAGCACGCAAGTACAGGCATGTTTGGCCGGGCAGGCGCAGCACTACACCTGCACCGCCGAAGGCCTGCGCGGCGACACCCGCCACCTAGAGGTGCACTTGGTGCCCCATTGCGAGCAGCCTACCGCCGCCGACACCCCAGCCAGTGGCGTGGCGGGCAGCGTGGTGGGCCTGGTGGCCCTGATACTGGACACCACGCACCGCTGGGCCGCCGAAAACGCGGCCAAGGACCATGCCCAGCGCCTGCGCAAATTTAATGACGCTTCGCAAGAGCTCATCATCTTTCACCAAGGCGGCGTGATTTTGGATGCCAACCAGGCCACCGAACGCATTACCGGCTACAGCATTGAGAGTTTGCGCGGGCGCAGTATTTTTGATTTAGTCCACCCCCAGGATCGGGTGCGGGTCATCGGGCTGTCGCGCCAACTGTATGAAGAGCCCTACGAGGCCATGGTTCTGCGTCGCGATGGCAGCTGCATTGATTTGGAAATCACCGGCAAAAACCTGCCCCAGCCCGATGGGTCGGTGCAACGCATTGTGGTGGGCCGTGACATCAGCAGCCGCAAACAAGCGCAAGCCCAAACGGTTTTTATGACCCAGCATGACCTGCTCACCGGCTTGCCCAACCGCCAGCATTTGCTGCACTACGCCGAAAAAATGCTGCAACAACTGGCCAGCCAAAAAATCAGCACGGCACTGTTTTTTATCAATCTGGACCACTTCAAAACCATTAACGACTCGCTGGGCCACTTCATGGGCGATGAAGTGTTGCAAACCATGGCCCAACGGCTCAAGGCCAGCATGCGGCCCGAGGATTTCGTCGCCCGTTTAAGCGGCGATGAATTTGTCATTCTGCTCAGCAGCGTTCAGGACGAAAACCAAGTCAAAGCCGTGGCCGAAAAACTGCTTCTGACGATTGCTGCCCCCCACACGCTGGCGGGCATGCCGATCTCTTTATCGCCCTCCATCGGCATCAGCCTTTACCCCAACCACGGCCTGCGTGCCGAAGAGCTGCTACGCCACGCCAACCAGGCCATGACGGCTGCCAAAGAATACGGCCGGGCCAATTACCAAATTTATGCTCCCTTCATGACGGGCAGCACCCCCTACGAAGAGCTGCTACTAGAGCGGGAGCTGCGCGAGGCCTTGGAAAACCACCAACTGCAGCTGCACTACCAGCCACAAATTTGTTTAAAAACAGGGGCTTTGGCCGGGTTTGAGGCCTTGGTGCGCTGGCAGCACCCGCAGCGCGGCATCTTGGGGCCGCTGCAGTTCATTCCTTTTGCAGAAAAGCGTGGCCTGATCGCCAGCATTGGCCGCTGGGTTTTGTTTGAGGCCTGCCGCCAGCTCAAAGCCTGGCACGATGCCGGTTTGCCCAAAGTGCCCGTGGCCGTCAATCTCTCGCCCCTTGAGTTGCGCCAGCGCGATGTTTTGGCCGATATTCAAAAAGCCCTCGCCACCACCGGCTTGGCAGCGCAGTACCTGGAAGTGGAAATTACCGAATCGGTGCTGATGCAGCAATCCAACCCAGCGCAGCACAATATCTTGCGGGCCTTGCAAGCCTTGGGGGTCGGCATTGCCATTGATGACTTTGGTACCGGCTATTCCTCGCTGGCGTACTTAAAACGCTACCCGATCGACAAGCTGAAAATCGACCGCTCGTTTATCACCGACACCCCCCACAGCGTGGACGACGTGGCCATCGTCACCGCCATTATTCAAATGGGGCGCAGCTTGCAGCTCCAAGTCTTGGCCGAAGGGGTGGAAACCGCCGAGCAGCAGGCACTGCTCACCCATTTGGGCTGCGATCTGGTGCAGGGCTTTGGCTTGTCCCGGCCTTTGCCAGCCCACCAAGTGCCCAGCTGGTGGCACCGCTGGGGCACACAGCCCTTGTTTGCATAAGAACGTGTTCACGATCTCCGCGCGAAGGGGTGCGGTCAGGGCAATACGTCCATGCCATTGCCAAGGAACAAAAAAGGAGTGCCCACCAAGGCACCCCATCAAGCTTGATAGCAAGGTTGCAGCTTACGCGGCCACAGCGCAGTCCTCGCGCAGCAAGGCAGCCGCTTCACGGGCGGCCACCCGGCCTTCGTCGGTAGGAATCACCCAAATTTCGATGCGGCTGTCCGGCGCATGCACCGCCCAGGCGTGCTTGCCATCGGCCTGGAGGTTGCGCTGCGGGTCAATGCGCAGCCCCGTCCACGCCAAGCGCTCGCACACTTGCTCGCGCAAGACGGCATCGTTTTCACCAATGCCGCCGCTAAAGGCGATCAAATCCAGCCCACCCAAGCAGGCCGTGAGCGCCCCAGTTTCACGAATCACCCGGTGGGTAAACTGGTCAATGGCCCGCGTGGCATCGGCATTGCCCTGCGCCGCCTCGCCGCGCAGGGTGCGCATATCGGCCGAAATGCCCGACACCCCCAACAGGCCCGACTCTTTGTAAAGCAGCTTTTCAATGCGCTTGGCATCCCAGCCCTGCTCCAGCAAATAGAGCAGCACCCCTGCATCCAGGCTACCGCTGCGCGTACCCATCATCAGGCCATCAAGGGCAGAAAAGCCCATGGTGGTGGCCACACTGACACCACCAACAGCGGCGCACAGGCTGGCCCCATTGCCCAGGTGGGCCATCACCACCCGGCCCCGGCCTCGGATGGTCTCCTGCTCCAGCACGGACATGATGTACTGGTAGGACAGGCCGTGAAAACCGTAGCGGCGCACCCCCTGGGCCTGCAGCGCTTTGGGCAAGGCAAAGGCGTAATCCACTTCCGGCATTTGGGCGTGGAAGGCCGTATCAAAGCAAGCAATTTGCGGCACTTGCGCAAAGGCTTGGCGAAACTGGCGAATGCCCTCCAAGTTGTGCGGCTGGTGCAGCGGTGCCAGCGAATTAAAGCGCGCCAGCTGCTCCAGCACCGCATCGGTCACACGCACACTGGCACTAAAAACCCCGCCACCATGCACCACCCGGTGGGCCACGGCATCCAGGCCCTGTGCCTGCGTCAGCTCCTGCACCAGGCTGCGCAAGCGGGCCAGCGCTACTTGAAATGGAGCACCATCGGCAGGCACCACAATGGTTTCTTTGTGTTTTTTACCTTGATGCTTCCATCCCAAAATAGGCTGCCCGCCCGGCTCCAGCCCTTCAAAATTGCCTGACACCGTGTGCGGCAACACCTGCCCACCTTCATAGGGATGCAGGGAAAACTTCAGCGAGGACGAGCCTGCATTGACCGCCAAAATGGCCATGGCTGTGCTCCTTAACCTTGCTTCCAGGCGTTGGCCTGGTTTTTACGGCGGTTGTCGTGCGCGGCCAGTACGGCCAGCACGGTCGAGGCGACGCGGGCCATGGGGCCATCGGCACGGCTGGTCAGGGCGATGGGCACACGCGCTCCCAGCACCAGGCCCGAGCCACTGGCACCGGCCAGGTATTCAAGCTGTTTGGCAATCATGTTGCCGCTTTCCAGATCGGGCACGGCCAAAATGTCGGCCTGCCCAGCCACTTCAGAAACGATGCCTTTGATCTGCACCGCATCGGGCGAGACGGCGTTGTCAAACGCCAGCGGGCCATCGAGCAGGCCACCGGTGATCTGCCCCCGGTCGGCCATTTTGCACAGGGCGGCCGCATCCAGCGTCGAGGGAATCGAGGCAGTGACGGTTTCCACGGCAGACAAAATCGCCACTTTGGGCGTTTCAATGCCCATCACGCGGGCAAAGTCGATGGCGTTTTGCACGATATCGACCTTCTCTTGCAGCGTGGGCTCGATGTTGATGGCCGCGTCGGTGATGATCAATGGCTTGGGGTACAGCGGCACATCGAAGCGAAACACGTGCGAGAGGCGACGGCCCGTGCGCAGCGCTTTGTGCGAGAGCACGGCCTTGAGCAGCTCATCGGTGTGCAAGCTGCCCTTCATCAAAATCTCGACCTCCTTGTTGGCTGCCATTTCAGCGGCCATTTCAGCGGCTGCGTGGCTGTGCTCCACCGAGATAATTTCCACCCCTTGCAAGCTGATGCCCGCTTCTTCGGCCACGTGGCGAATGCGGCCCTCTGGGCCAATCAGCACCGGCTTGATCAAGCCGTGGTTGGCCGCATCCATCGCGCCAGACAGCGAGCCGGCATCGCAAGGGTGCACCACCGCGCAGCGCACAATGTCCAGCCCCTGCACCTGGTCCAGCAGGGTGTTGAAGCGGGCCTCGGGGTCGTAGAGCTGAATTTGCGGCGCATCAATGCGCTGCACGCGCACTTTTTTCGTCGGCGGCATCAGGTTGGCCTCGCCTTTGAGCACCGTCTCGCCGCTTTGGTTGGTCACCAAGCAGTCCATCTTGATGCGCTTTTTCTCGTCGTTTTTCTCCGAGACGGTCGCCAGCACAGTGAGCGTGTCACCAATGCGCACCGGTTTGGTGAATTTGAGCTCTTGGCCCAAATAAATCGTGCCGGGGCCAGGAAATTGCGTGCCAAACAGTGCCGAAATCAGCGCCGCACCCAGCATGCCGTGGGCAATCACGCCGTGGAACATGGTGGCATCGGCGTACTCTGGGTTCAGGTGGGCGGGGTTGATATCGCCCGAGACTGCAGCAAACGCCTGGATGTCCTGCAAGGTCACGGTGCGCACCAGACGGGCACTGTGGCCCACGGACAGTTCGTCGTAGGTGATGTTTTCCATCCACAGGCCATCGGTGGTGGTGGCTTCAATAGTCATGAGAAAGCTTTCTTAAGGGGGACAAAGGGGGCGCACAACCGCAGCCCCGCTGAAATAGGAGTGTAGGAGTGGAGCTCAGGCACCAGGCTTAATCCATCGCGTGCACACCGCCGTCCACGTAAATGGTCTGGCCGCTCATGCCGCAGGCTGCATCCATGCACAAAAAGGCGCTCAGTTGCGCGATTTCTTCCAAGGTAACCAGGCGCTTGAGCGGGGCCTTGTCGCGGTTGATGGACAGCAGCTGGTCAAATTCAGCAATGCCCGAAGCGGCGCGGGTCAGGATGGGGCCGGGGGAGACAGCATGCACGCGGATGTTTTGCGGGCCCAACTCCATGGCCATGTAGCGCACCAGCGACTCCAGCGCGGCTTTGACCGGGCCCATGACACCGTAGTTGGGCACCACCTCACCCGAGCCCAGGTAGGTCATCGACAGCATGCTGCCACCAGCGGGCATGTGCGGGGCGCACAGCTTGGCCACTTCGGCAAAGCTGTGGCACGAGACGCTCATGGCGCGGGCAAAACCATCGCGCGAGCTATCGACTACCTGGCCATGCAGGTCTGCCAGCGGTGCCCAGGCGATGGAGTGAATCAGAAAATCAATCTGCCCAAACTTGTCCACGGCATGGGCCACAGCCGCTTCGAGCTGGCCGGGCTCTTCCACATCGCAATTGAGCAGATCCACGCCCACCGCGTCGGTGAGTGGCTGCACATATTTGCGGGCCTTTTCATTCAGGCACGTAGCAACAACATCTGCCCCCAACTCACGAAACAGCTTGGTACAGCCCCAGGCAATCGAACGGTCATTGGCGACTCCCAGGATCAGGCCTTTCTTGCCAGCCAAACTAAAAAGAGGTGCAGCGGAGCTTGTCATCAATATTCCTTGATCAGATAAAAAGAGAGTGGTCTAAAAAATCAATGGGCGCAGGTTACTTCATTAACAAAATGAAGCAGAACAGCGCATTCTCAGGATAAACCCTAGTCTCGACAAACCTTTTACACAACCCCAGCAGGGCACTCAAGTTTTAGTCGCCTAGCGGATAGAGGAAAACAAAAAAATTGAATAGGATGTTCGTTTTTCTCAACCAACAAACTTCAACTTTCCAGGAATTCCTTATGCAAATTCAAACCGTCGGCATTATTGGCGCGGGCACCATGGGCAACGGTATTGCCCAAGCGTGTGCCACTTCGGGCATCAACGTGGTGATGGTCGATATTTCTGAAGCCGCTGTGCAAAAAGGCTTGGCCACCGTGGCAGGCAGCCTGGATCGGCTGATTAAAAAAGAAAAAATCAGCGCCGCCGATAAAGAAGCCGCCCTGGCAAAAATCACCGTCAGCACCGATTACAGCGCTCTGAAGGCAGCCCAATTGGTGATTGAGGCGGCCACGGAAAACGAAGCCCTGAAAATCAAGATCCTGCAAGAAGTCGATGCCCTGGTCGGCCCCGAGGTGCTGATTGCCTCCAACACCTCGTCCATCTCGATCACCAAACTGGCGGCCGTAACAGGCCGTGCCGACAAATTCATCGGCATGCACTTCTTCAACCCCGTGCCCATGATGGCGCTGGTGGAAGTGATTCGCGGCCTGCAAACCTCGGATGCCACCCATGCGGCCGTGCAGGCGCTGGCCCAGCAGCTGGGCAAGACCCCCATCACCGTGAAAAACGGCCCCGGCTTTGTCGTCAATCGCGTGCTGATCCCCATGATCAACGAAGCCTTTTTTGTGCTGGCCGAGGGCTTGGCCACGGCCGAAGACATCGACGCGGGCATGAAGCTGGGCTGCAACCACCCCATCGGCCCGCTGGCGCTGGCCGACATGGTGGGCCTGGATGTGTGCCTGGCGGTGATGAACGTCTTTCTGGAGCAGTTTGGCGATAGCAAATACCGCCCCTGCCCGCTGCTCAAAGAATACGTGGCCGCTGGCCGCCTGGGCCGCAAGACGGGCCAGGGCGTTTACACCTACTAATTTAATGATAGCTTTTAACGCTTATTTTCATTGTTTTCACGGCAATATATCAATAAAACACGATGAATAGTAAGCGGGAATAGCTATTAAATAAAAACCCCTGCTGGGTACACCAGGGGTTTTTAAACCTTCAGCTTAATTCAAACGGTTGATTTTTCTCGCTAAGATTGCGACCGCAATCTTATAAATACAAGCTTTACACCCCCCCATGGCCCGTTCTTTACTGGGTATCAGACCCGCTGCCGCCCTCCCCACCCGGACACAGAGCGCCAGCTCTCCCAAACTAGCAGAAGTACCTTTGGAAGCCCGGCTGCGCAAAAAACGTTCTGCGGCGTACATCCAGGCCGTGACCCAGCTGGATGCGGGCGGGCACGTGCATTCCTTAGCCAGCGTGCAGGCGCTGATCGATGCCATCCGCCAGGAGCTACCGGATGTGCAGATCGATGCCTTGCCACTGGGCATCGTCTCACGCTGTTACCTGGGGGCTCCCTACCAGGTGCATACGCTCGATTGCACGGGCAGCATCATCCAGCACTACAAGACCTTTGAATCCTTGCCCAGCCTGCTGGAGCGTGCCCGCAGCGTGGCCCTGCATCCGGGGTATGCCTTCATCGAGGTGTATTCCAACCGCCTGATCGCCGTCAGCGAGTCCGGGCAAACCGCCTTTATCGATCTTTAAAAAATCCCTTGAGAGGAAGTATGAGCACAGAACGCATCATTCAAGTGGCCGACCTCAGTTTGATTCTGGGTTCGCTGCGCAGCCTGCAAAGCGATATTGGCACCGTCTCTGGGCAGGTGGACATGGTCGGCAGCAATTTGGCACAAACGCGGGCTGAGCTGTCGCGCCTAGAGCAGGCCTTCAACGACTTTGTGCAAGCGGATCTCAAGGCCAAGGAGCTGGGGTTTGCTGAAACACGCCAAGTCAAAATCCGCCAGGAAATCGAGAGCAAATTCGGCCAGTATGCCATCGTGCGCCGCCAGGCCACGGGCATCCTGCAGGCCGCCGACATTCAACTGGTACGCCAAGAAACCATCCGTAACGCTACCGAAGAACTGATGCTTTCCACTCCGCGCTACTGGCTGGCCCCGGCGCTGGTGGCATTGGCTGCTTGGCTCACGGACAAACGCCAATTGGCCGAACGTGCCCTGGCCGAGGCCACACGCCGTGACGACGAGAAAACCTCGCTGTTCTTCTCCCTGATTGGCCGTCGCGCCGGGCGGGCTGAGGTCAGCCGCATCTGGCTCGACCGCTATTTCGGTTTGCAGAATCCATACAGCCTGGATCGGCAGACGGTGGTGATGGTCGATGCCCTGGCCAACGGCGTTTTCAACACGGACACGGCGCTGCTGTGCACCAAGCGCATCAGTGGCTGGATTGAGGAACTGTCGCAACAGGCCGGTTTTGCCCAGACCCAGCGCGGGCAATGGGGCGATGCGCTGCGCTCCAAAACGCCGCATTTCAACCATGCGCAGCGCTATACGCACCTGAGCCGGTTCAGCCCAATGTGGAACGATTTGAATGGGGCGCTGAACGCGGCCAGCATGCAGTCCATCGTCCTGGAGCACTTCCAAGACATTTTCCAGGGCGAAATCAAGGTGGCCAGCAGCGTGCTTATCGCCGTGGACAACCTGCTGACCAGCCTCGTATCCCATTTCGACGACGAGGAGCTGCCGCTGCGTCGCACCGAGCAGCTCAACCAGCTCATCATCGAGGAAGCCGGCGACAAACGCGCCGCCCAGCAGCGCTTCGACCTGCAATCCAAGGCCCAGGAAGAGCGCGTGGACTTCACGCAACTGCTGACCAACGCCGCCATGCACCCGGAGCTGTCGCACGTCACCCGCGCCACCCAGCGGCTGGCGGTGGCCCATTCCCGCGACTGGATCGTGGATGCGCACAGCGACGTTACGGCGCAAATCCGCCAGCAGGTACCCCAAACCATTCATCTGGAGATTGAGGACTGGAAAGGCCAGACGGCGCAAGGCGACAACGAAGCCGAACTGCAAGACAGCCTGCGCCAGCACATCGAGCAGCGTAAGCAGCAAGCGCTGGAACAGGCCAAGCTGGGACTGAAGGACTGGGGGCTGATCGCCCTGGGTGTGGTGCTGCTGCTGATGAGTTTTGGCAACGGCATAATCGTCTTCGTCATGGGATTGGCGGCACTGGGCTGGGCGTTTATCGGCTACCGGCAGGTGCAGCAGCGGCGCAAGCAAATCGAACGCGATTTTGCCGTGCTGCAAGAGCAATCGACCCAGGCGCTGCGGGCCTGTCTGGCCGAAACCGTGGAATGGCGGCGCGATTGGGCTATGCGCGATGCAGTGGCCGCCGAAGTGAGCAGCCTGCTCGAAAGTATCAGCCCCGAACAGCACCTGCTGGCCGGGCACAACACCACCCGCCGCGTCATGCCCGCAGCTGCCGCACAAGCGGCCTGATGGTCTCATTTCGCCAGGAGTTTTCCCCCATGCCCAGAGAAATCCTTTCCGCTGTGCCAGAAACCGCCGTGTCCAGCACCCCACCAGCGCCGCAGCCGTCGGCCTCGCACGACACAGTACAGGCCCCAGCGCAGAACTTGTCCGAACAACCAGCCAGCCGGGACGTGCTGGCTGGTGCCTTGCCCGCCTGGGACTTGCTGCCTGCCGCGCCTTTTGTGCGCCGCCGCTGATGTGGAAGTGGTTTAGACGCGGCGGCAATACCACTGACCATCAGGCTGCCCCAGCCAGCTACGCGCAATGGAGCCAGTGCCTGGATGCGCTGGCCCGTGGCGACGATGACGAAAACTGCCTGCAAACCCTGTACGCCGGTTCGCTGCACTGGTCGGCTGGGGTGGCGCCGCTGTTCGTCCAGCGCCTGTCCGACGAGGTGCAGCGGCGGCTGAACGTCTGCGCCGATCGCTTGCAGCGCGACCTGCACGGCAGCGGGCACGAATCGCTGGTGGTGCGGGCCATCGTCCAGGCCCGTGTACAGCTTTACTTCGTCCATCGCTTGTGCTTGCTGCCAACGCTGCCGCCGGACACCCGCAGCCAGTTGGCCGGCGAAGTACGCAAGTTTGCCGAGCGCTCGCAACAATCTTTGGAGGCCAGCGCCCGCACCGACCGCAGCGGGCAACTGGCCACCCTGCTGCGCAACAACCCGCTGACCCGCTATGACGCACTGGTGCCGCAGGCTCAACCGCCGGCACCCGTGCCATCGGCCTCGGCCTCGGCCTGCACACCAGCGCCGTCCTCCCGTAAACGCAACATCCTTCTCTGACACCGCCCATGAGCGATACCGTTGAATTCAAAGCCACCCTCAGCCGTTACCTGAAGGCTCGTATCCCCTTTATCTCTATCCGCAGCGCAGAACGCAGCCGGGTGCTGGAGTTGTTGCGTGAAGTCAGTGTCGAACTGCAAGCGCCGATCTACGTCCACACACTGTCCCAGGGCACACGTGAGTTGGGCTCCAACCGCACCGTGAATGATGACCGTTCCGTCACCGGGGCGGTGGATTTTGCCAGCCAACAGTTTCCCCAGCGCCAGAACTTAAGTGTGGTGCTAACCGAAGTCTCCGACATTGAGGACGACACCCCCGCAGCTCGGCATCTTCTGGACGTGGTGATGTTGGCAGCGGAAAACAGCGGCTGCGTCGTTGTCATAACTACTAAGCCTGTGTTCGGCCAGTTGCAACGGGCGGGGATGTCCCTGGTGCTGTCGGCCCCGAGCGAAGATGAGATGCTGGCCATCGTTCAGGAGAATCTGGCCGCTTACCGGGGCCACATCCCTATCGAGTGGGACGCGGCCGACGAGCGGCGCGCCGCCGCTGCCCTGGCGGGCGTTTCGCGCATCGAGGCAGAAAACATCATCGCCACGCTACTGGCCAATGGCCGAATTTCCAAGGCTGACATGATCGAAGTCATGCACGCTAAGGATCGCATCTTTGCCGACATCTCCGGTATCGAGCGGGTGAACGTGCGCGGCACGGAGCTGAATGTGGGCGGCCTGGGCGGGCTGAAAGCCTGGCTGGACAAGGAGCAGCCCCTGCTGACTGCCGACCTGCGTGAACGAGGCATCCGCCCACCGCGTGGCGTTTTGCTGGTGGGCGTGCCAGGTTGCGGTAAATCGCTTTCGGCCAAGGCGATTGCCGCCAACTGGGGGCTGCCGTTGTACCGGCTGGATTTGTCCACCATCCATGGCCAGTACCTAGGTCAGAGCGAGACGCGGCTGAAGGATGCCCTGTCCACCGCCGACCACGTTGCGCCCTGCGTGCTGTGGATCGACGAGATCGAAAAAGGGCTGGCTGGTGCCGGCAGCAGCAGCGATGGCGGTACGGCGACACGGCTGGTTGGGCAGTTTCTCTACTGGCTGCAGGAGGCACGTTCGCGTGTTTTCGTCGTGGCTACGGCCAATGACGTATCGCGCCTGCCGCCGGAGCTGTTGCGCCGAGGACGCTTTGATGAGTTATTTTTTGTTGATCTACCCACAGCCCCTGAGCGGCGCGAAATTATTGACATTTACGCCCATCGTGGCCTGAAACAAGGGGTTCCTGAGGCGTTGCTGCAGGAATTGGTCGAACTGTCTGACGGCTTTGCCGGCTCTGATCTGGAGTCCGCCGTGCGCGAAGTGGTGAAAGAGGCTTACCTGAACGGTGATACCGCAGTGACCGCTGAGTTGTTTCGCCGCAGCTTTAACAACGTGGTGCCGTTGTCAAAAACTGCCCCTGAGCAGATCGAAAGCATCCGTGCATGGGGGCGAGAGCGGGCAGTGCCTGCCTCCGGTCAGCCTATTGGCACGGCAGCACCCCAGAGCCGGGCACGGCGACAGGTGCTGGTGTGATACATGAATGTGATAGATGCCTAACAATTAAATGATAGTTTTTCCCGCTTATTTTTCATTGTTTTAGAGCAATATCTATCGAATATGACGAGCCGTAAGCGGTAATAGCTATAAAAAAACCTGGTGGACCCACCAGGGTTTTTGTGATTAGCCAATCTTGCCTTCAAAAAATATTTTCCAGCCTTGGCCTTTGGCAAAACGCCAGTACTGGCGCAAGGTGCTGCCGCTGCGCTCGCCTTGCGGCACTGCGCCAAAGGTGACGACCATGGTGTCTTCCTCGTCTTGCCAGTGCATCAAGGACAATTCTTTGAGTACCAGCGGTCGGCCTTTTTGTTTGGCCATGTCTGCGGCCAGTTGCTGGCTCCATGCCTGCCGCGTGATTTTTTTCAGGCCTTGAAAATCGTCCGTATAAAAGCTGAGCAAGGCCGATAAATCATTGCCGCTTTTGGCCTCTTGCCAGGCGGCCAAGGTGGCCACAAAGCTGTCGCGCAAAGGGGCCAGGTCGTCGGCGGGCACCCAGGTCAGCGAGGGGGCAATCACCACCGCAGTCGTGCGTGTTTGCACGGTGCGCAGCAGGCGCTCTAAGTCGGGATTGGCCAGGGCCACACAGCCATCGGTGGCTTGCGGTGCGCGGGAAAATTGCTCTGGCGGCGTGCCATGCAGCCAAATGCCGTGGCCGGTTTTGCCCCGGCGCACGTCCAGAGGATTGGGGTAGTTCAAAGGCAAGGCACCAGCGCCGTAAAACTTGTCCAGGGTTTTGGGGTCGAGATTGCTGGTGATGAAGTACACCCCCAAGGGGGTGCGCTGGTCGCCTTCGGTGGTTTTGTCGATGCCCATTTTGCCGACCGAGGCGTAGTAATCGGCCACGATGCGCAGCCCTTGGGGGCCGTTTTCCAGCAAGTACAAGCGCGACAGCGCCGCATCAATGGCGATGGCGTGGCGGTAGCTTTTGGGCAATTGCAGCAATTGCGCCGGCACTGTGCCCGGCGGGGGGACCAGGCCTTGCTTCTGGGCGGCCAAACGGCGCAGGGATTCAACCCGCAGGGCATTCAAGGTGTCACGTGCTTCGCTGGTCGGGGCGGTGGTGCTGCCCAGGGTGGCCAATTGCCCGGTTTGCGCCAATAGCAAATCGCCCAAGGCCAGTTGGGCCAGCTGAAAGTTGGGGTAGTCACGCACCAGCTCTTCGGCCAGTGGCAGGGCTTGTTGGGTCAAGCCGGCGCTGGTCAAGGCCAGCACTTGCATTAAGCGCTGTTCGGCCTGGCCGTCACGCAATGGCGTGGCCGCACTGTGGCTCCAAAGGGGAACAAGGCTCAGGGCTAAGACGGCGCTCCAGCAACAACGGCGCAATAAAGAAAGCAAACGCAACAAAATCAACTCAAAAAAAGAACCGCGCCCAAAGCGAACGCGGCAGAGAAAGGGAGGGGCGAAACTTGTTAGTTTCCAGTGGTTTCGCTCACGATCAACCATTGGCCTTTGCGCAGTTCCAGTTGCAAGGTTTTGCGACTGCTCACGTTCAAAGTGTCTGCGCGGTAGTGTTGGCGAAACCGGGCCGTGGCGCGGTCGTTCTGGGTGGTAATCGTCAGGTCGGCCAAGTTTACGCTGATGCTGCGCTTGCCGACGATGCGGGCGCGGCGCTCTGCCTCCCAGGCTTTGCGGCTTTGTTTGCCCGGGGTTTGGAAGTTGGGGCTGTAGGCGGCCAGGTAGTTGGCCATGTCTTTGGCCGCCCAGGCTTTGGCCCAGGTGCGCACGGCGGCTTCCACCTCGGCCACGTTTGCTGCGGGTGGCGTGTCTGCTTTGGCGGCCTGCCCAGCGTCCGCTGTCGCCACCGCCTTGGTTTCTGCTTTGGGTTCTGCTTTGGGTTCTGCTTTGGGTTCTGCTTTGGGCTCTGCTTTGGCGATGGTTTTTGTCTCTGCTTTCGGCTCGGTCGCGGGGGAGCTGGCGGTTTCGGTCACCGGGGTTGCAGTCGCCGGTTGTGCGCTCGCCACAGGCTGCGCCGTGGCTGCAGCCGCTACCTCCGTGGCTTGCGCCGAGGCCGTCGTGCTGCTGCTGACCGCTGGGGTGGCCGTAGCGGTCACAGGGGCCGGTGCGCTGGGTGCTTTGGCCAGCGCCTGCGCCTGGGCCTGGCCGGTGCTGAACAGGTCGTGGATCAAGGCCAGCTTGGGTTGCACCGATTGGGCGTGGCTGCCATCGAGCTGCAAGGCTTTGCTGTAGGCCTGGCTGGCCAGCTTGGCGTAGATGTCACCCAGGTTTTCATGGGCGGTGGAATAGCTGGGATTGGTGCGAATGGCCTGCTCCAGTGCTTGGCGCGATTTGTCCAGCTGGTTCTGGTTGGCGTAGAGCACGGCCAGGTTGTTGTACGGCTCGGGCAGCTCCGGGAATTCTTTGGTCAGCTGGGTGAAGGTGTCGATGGCTTCTTTGTTTTTATTGGCCATGGCAAAAGCCACCCCTTGCAAAAAGCGCAGCTGGGGGTCTTTGGGCGTGGCGGTGAGGCGTTGGTCAATCAACTTCAAGGCCTGCTCGGGCTGGCTGCCTTGCAGCAAGCTGGTGATATCGGCGTTGTTGGCGTAGGCCGTGCTGGCCCCCACGAGCAATGCCGTCGCCACCGTAGCGGTCACCCTGCGGCGCAGCGAATGCAAAGGTTGGGAAATTTTTTTCATAGCAGGAGCACCAGACAAATAAAACGCGCTGATTGTAGTAAGGGCGGCACTGGCTTTCACCTTTTATTTTTTACAGATTGTTAAGGTTTTCCGCACTACCGCCACCTGCCGCCGTGAGACTGGCAAGGGTTGGGCAATACCGTGCAGTCGGAGATACCAGCCCCCTGGCTCTGCAAATTCCAGGCGTTGCAAAAAGGCCGGATTGACCAAGCAACTGCGGTGAATGCGCAGCACGTGTTCGGGGTAACGCTGCTCCAGATCGACCAAGCTGCCTTCCAGCACATGGCAGCCCGCCGTGGTGTGGACGGTGAGCATTTTGAGCTCGGCCTTGATATAGACCACCTGCGCCCAAGGCCAGCGCGGGCCGCCGGGGGCAATGGCCAGCTGCGGGCCAGGGTCGCTGGGGGGGCGCTGTTTTTGTGCCTTGGCCAGCGCCTGCTGCAAGCGCTCCAGCCGCACGGGTTTGGTCAGGTAATCGCAAGCCTGCACGTCAAAAGCTTGGGCCGCATAGTGGCTGTGGGCGGTGACAAAAATAATCGCTGGTGGCGCTGGCAATTGCTGCAAAGTAAAGGCAAAGCTCATGCCATTGGCACCGGGCATTTGGATGTCCAGCAACACAATGTCCACCGGCAGCGGGCCGGACAAAAGGGGCAGCGCTTGGCTGGCGCTGGCCGCTTCGCTCATCGTCCAGTGCTCACCGTGGGGGGTGCAATCGCCCAGCAGGTGGCGCAGGCGGCTGCGGGCCAGGGGTTCGTCGTCAATGATCAGGATGTGCATGGGCAGTGGGTACGGCGGGGGTGCGGTTGAAGGGCAGGCGCAGTTGCACCTGAAAGGCGTGCGCTTTGTGGCGTTGCTCCATTTGAAAATCCATGTCGTACAGCAACTGCAGGCGGTGGCGCACATTGGCCAAGGCCATGCCCAACCCTGGGGCGCTGGGGCCGGCCTGGGTGTTGGTGACGGTGAGGATGGCGTAATTTTTGCCGTGGCGGTGCAGGCTGATGCGAATGTGCGCTGGCGTTTCCGAGGGCTCCACCCCATGTTTCACGGCGTTTTCCACCAAGGGCTGCAGCACCAAGGGCGGCACGGGCAGGCTGAGCACCTCGGGGTCGATATTCCAGCGCACCTGCATGCGCGGGCCAAAGCGCAGCTGCTCAATGTCCAGATAGCGCTTGGCCAGCTCGACCTCCTCGCGCAAGGGGATGGTGCTGCGCGGCTCAGCCAAGGTGGCGCGAAACAGGTCACTCAAGTCGTGCAGCAGTTGCTCGGCTTTATGCGGCTCGGTGGCCACTAAAGCAATAGCACTGTTCAATGAATTAAAAAGGAAATGCGGCCGAATTTTGGCTTGAAGCAGCGCCAGCTGTGCGGTTGCTGCTGCAGGCATGCGTGCATGACTGCGCAATAGCAGCCAGCCCATGATGCCAGCGGCCAAAATGCCGCCCGTGAGCATGTTGGCCCACCAGTGCGGTGGCGGCAGATCGCTGGTGAACGCCAAGATGGCGCTGCTCGCCAGGCTGCACCCGGCCCCCAGGGCAATACCCAGGCCCAGTTGCACGGCCACCGCGTGGTGCTGCAGCCAGCGCTTGGCCGCGCAGGTCAGCAGCAGCCAGGCCAGGCTGCCAAACAGCCCGCCACTGGTCAGCCACGCCGCCTGCAGCAGCCACTGCTCCACGCTCTGGCTGGTGTAGGCCGCGGCCAGGCACAGCAGCAATTGCACGGCCAGCACGGCACGCAGCACCACACCGAGCTGGCAGGTGTCAAAAATCCACAACGGGGCAGCACTGGGGGCTCTGGGTAGAATTTCAGGTTTTGGCATAAAGCATTGGGTCACGCCGATGTTGTGTGCTGTCTCTTGATCTAGAAATTATTGCCCCATGTCTGACCTGCCGCGCTCTGAACCCTCTTCCAACCAACTGGCCACCAAGGCCCAGGCTTGGTCGGCCCTGTTTTCTGAACCCATGAGCGATCTGGTCAAGCGCTACACCTCCAGCGTGTTTTTTGACAAGCGCCTGTGGCAGGCCGATATTGCAGGCAGCTTGGCCCACGCCGAAATGCTGGCGGCGCAAGCCATCATTGCCCCCGCCGATTACGCAGCCATCCAAAAAGGCATGGCGCAGATCACGCAGGAGATCGAAGCGGGCCAGTTCGACTGGCAACTCGACCTGGAAGATGTGCATTTGAACATCGAAGCGCGCTTAACCGCCCTGGTCGGGGACGCGGGCAAGCGCCTGCACACCGGCCGCAGCCGCAACGACCAGGTGGCCACCGACGTGCGCCTGTGGCTGCGTGGCGAGATCGACCTCATCGTCGAGCTGCTGCAGGCGCTGCAACGGGCCCTGGTGGAAGTGGCCGAAAACAATGTCGAAGTCATCCTGCCCGGCTTTACCCACCTGCAAGTGGCCCAGCCCGTCAGCTTTGCCCACCACCTGCTGGCCTATGTCGAAATGTTTGAGCGCGATGCCCAGCGCATGCTGGATGTGCGCAAGCGCGTAAACGTGCTGCCCCTGGGCAGTGCCGCCCTGGCCGGCACCACCTACCCCTTAGACCGCGAGCGCGTGGCCGCCACCCTGGGCATGGAGGGCGTGTGCCAAAACAGCCTGGACGGGGTCTCGGATCGCGACTTTGCCATTGAGTTTTCTGCTGCCGCCAGCCTGGTGATGGTGCACATCTCGCGCCTGTCCGAAGAGCTGATCGTGTGGATGAGCCAGAACTTTGGTTTTATCAAGATTGCCGACCGCTTCACCACCGGCTCCAGCATCATGCCGCAGAAGAAAAACCCCGACGTGCCCGAACTGGCCCGGGGCAAAACGGGCCGCGTGGTGGGCCATTTGATGGGCCTGATCACCCTGATGAAGGGCCAGCCCCTGGCCTACAACAAAGACAACCAAGAGGACAAAGAGCCGCTGTTTGACACCGTCGATACCCTCAAAGACACGCTGCGCATTTTTGCCGAAATGGTTGGCGGGCAAATCAACCCCCACACGGGCTGCAAAGAAGGTGGCATCACCGTGAATGCCGCTGCCATGCGGGCGGCGGCGCAAAAAGGCTACGCCACCGCCACCGACCTGGCCGACTACCTGGTGAAAAAAGGCCTGCCCTTTCGCGATGCCCACGAAACCGTGGCCCATGCCGTGAAGCTGGCCGCGCAAAAAGGCGTGGATTTAAGCGAGCTGTCCCTGGCAGAACTGCAAGCCTTCAACCCCACTGTGGCCGACGACGTGTTTGCCGTGCTCAGCCTGGAGGGGTCGCTCAACGCCCGCAACACCCTGGGCGGCACCGCCCCGGCGCAGGTGCGCAGCCAGTTGCAGCGCCACCGGGCACGGTTGGGCTAAATAGCGCCCCCCATCAGTGGTGCCAACGCGGGTTCAGCCCGCGTTTTTCAATTCCAGCGCCCGTTCGTACAAGGCATTGCGGCTGCCGCCGGTGATGTCGGCGCACAACTTGACGGCGGTTTTGGTGGGCAGCTCGGCCAGCAACAATTGCAGCACCCGATCGTGCTCGCCGCTGTCACCGGCCTCTTGCGCACAGGGGTGGAGCACGACAACAAACTCCCCCTTGCTGCGCTGCGGCTCCTGTGCTAGCCAATCGATAGCTTCTTGCGCAGGCAAAGTAACGATTTGCTCAAATTGCTTGGTTATTTCCCTTGCCAAACTTACGGAACGCGCTCCTAAAACCTTTAGTTGAACGGCCAAATCTTGAATGCGGTGCGGCGCTTCCAGCAGCACCACGGTGCGCGGCTCGTGGGCCAGGGCGGCGATGGCGGTGTGCCGCTCGCTGGCCTTGGTGGGCAAAAAGCCATAAAACACAAAGCCGCTGCTCTCACCGTGCGGCGGCACACAGCCAGCCACACTCAGGGCACTGGTAATGCTGCTGGCCCCCGGCAGCGGAATGCTGCGCAGCCCCGCCGCCGCCACTTGGGCGCACAGGCGGGCACCGGGGTCGCTGACACCGGGGGTGCCAGCATCGCTCACATAGGCAATGCGCTGGCCCTGCTGCAAGCGCGCGATGATGCCTTGCGCTGCCTGGGCCTCGTTGTGTTGGTGTACGGCCAGCAGCTGGGCGCTGGGGCGCTCTAAGCCATAACTGCGCAGCAGCCCTTGCGTGTGGCGCGTGTCCTCGCAGGCGATGGCATCGACCAGCTGCAGCACATGCAACGCCCGCAGGCTGATGTCGGCCAGGTTGCCAATCGGGGTGGCAATGACGTACAAGGCCCCTGTGGGATAGGTTTGCGGCCCGGCAGCGGCCTGGGCAGCGGTCAAGGCCGCAGCGAAAGTAACGGAAAAGGTGCTCAATGCAATTCCTTGAAAAAAAGAGGCCGCCCCCGGCCAGTACCGAACGTGGCCGCCAGGCCGAAGACCACGCCTGGGCGTATCTGCAAGCGCAAGGCCTGCGTTTGTTGCAGCGCAATTATCGAACCCCCGGGCGCGGCGGCGGCGAGATTGACCTGATTTGCCAGACCCCCGACGGCACCGTGGTGTTTGTCGAAGTGCGCAGCCGCACCTCCAGCGCCTTTGGCGGGGCTGCGGCCAGCATCAGCGCCGCCAAACGCCGGCGCATTGTTTTTGCCGCCCGCCATTGGTGGCGGCTGCACGGTGGCAACCGACCCAGCCGGTTTGATGTGGTAACGGTGCAGGGCCCGCAAGTGCAGTGGCTGCCCGCCGCATTTGATGCCGATGCCTGAGAACGTGTTCACGTTCTGAAACCCCTTGGCACCAGAAGAAACAGGCGTTTACCCCGCGCCGTACAAAGGCCTTGCTATCATCTGCGCCCTATGCTTGAGCAACGAATGCAGCAGCACTTTATTGACAGTGCCGATTTAAAGTACCAATCCGCCCAAGGCTTGGAAGGCCCTTTGGTCGCAGCCGTGCATGCTTTGGCCGCCAGCATTGTGGGCGGCGGAAAAATCCTGGCCTATGGCAGCGGCATCTCGCAAGCACATGCACAAATGTTTGCCGCGCTGTGCGTGGCCGGTTTTGAGCGTGATCGCCCCGAGCTGGCCGCCGTCGCACTGTCGGCCGATGCTGGCTATTTTGGGAGCACCCCACAAGCTTGCGTGCATTACCTGGCCCGCCAAGTACACGCCCTGGGCCAGGCGGGCGATGTGCTGTTGCTCATGACGATCTCGGGCAACGAGGCCAGTTTGCTAGATGCCATTGAAGCGGCCCACGAGCGCGATTTGATCGTCGTGGCACTGACGGGCCACACCGGCGGCGCGGTGGCCGCCAAAATGCGCGAGATGGACGTGCTGGTGTGCGTACCCCACGAGCGGCCCGCCCGGGTGCGCGAGGCGCATACGCTATTAATTCATTGCCTGTGCGACGGCATTGATGTGCAACTACTAGGGGAGCAAGAGCTGTGATGAAAGCAACACCAACCACCCGCCGGGCGCTGCTGGGCACGGTGCTGGCCGTGGGTACTTTGGGGGCCAGCGGCTGCGTCCCGCTCTTGATTGGCGGGGGGGCGACCGGGGCTGTGCTGGTTGCGGCCGATCGGCGCACTTCGGGCATGCAGCTGGAAGACGAGCGCATCGAACAAAAATTTAGCGCCTTGGTGCGCGAACAAATGCCCGAGGCCGGGCGCTTGATTGCCACCAGCTTTAACCGCATCGTGTTGCTCACCGGCGAGGTGCGCAACGCCGCCGACAAAGCCCAAGCCCAAGCCCTGCTGCAAAGCGTGGAACATGTGCGCAGCGTGGTCAATGAACTGCAAATCGTGAGCATGGTCTCTGCCTTGAGCCAACGCACCAAAGATGCCTTTATCACCAGCAAAGTCAAAGCCAGCCTGATTGATGCCAAGGATTTGCAGGCCAACACCATCAAGGTCATCACCGAACAGCAGGTGGTGTACCTGATGGGCCTGCTGACCGCCCGCGAAGCACAACGCGCCGCTGAAATTGCCCGTGGCGTGAACGACGTGCACAAAGTGGTGCGCGTCTTTGAGGTGATTACCGAGGAAGAACTGGCTGGCTACCAAACCCCCGCCCAGTCCCAGGCCACCCCGACAACCACCGCCCCCGTGCACACGGACACCAATCTACAAACGGCTCCGGCCAGTGATGCCGGCGTGGTGGTGCAGCCCGTGCGCTAATAAAAAAACAATTTTTTGAAATACCTCGTAATTTTCAGCCTATAATCGCAGGCTTCGCGGCTGTAGCTCAGCTGGATAGAGTACTTGGCTACGAACCAAGGGGTCGTGGGTTCGATTCCTGCCAGCCGCGCCAGATCAAAGCCCTAGAGCAAACGCTCTAGGGCTTTTTCTATTGTTTTTGCTCTTTCTGCCTGCCTCTCCTGTCTCTAGGCTGCTGGCAGGGTGATGGTAAATACCGCGCCCCCTTCCGGGCGGTTGGCCGCCTGCACCTGGCCACCATGCTGCGCGACGACCGCCTGCACATACGCCAGCCCCAGGCCAATGCCGGCCACGGCATCATGCCCGCCCTCGCCTTCGTGGCGTTTTTGCCGAACAAACGGGGTGAACAGGTGTGGCAGGGCCTGGGCATCAATGCCGGGGCCTTGGTCAAGAATGGCGATGCGCCAATGGCCCTCGCAGTAGCTCAGTTGAAGATCAATGCTGCTGCCCTGTGGGCTGTATTTGATGGCGTTGGAGAGCACATTCACCAGCACCCGGCGCAGTTGGCTGGGGTCGCCACGCACCAACGCCTCTTGCTCTTGCGCCAGCCACACCAGTTGGATGTTGCGCCGGGTGGCGCTGGCCCACATATCGTCCTGGGCCTGGTCCATCAGCAGGCCCAGCTCCACCCGCTCGCGGCGGGTGGAGGGCTGCTCCAGCGTGCGCGCCAAGTGCACAAAATCATCGGCCAAACGCAGGGCGCTGTGGGCATGGCGCTCAATGCGATCGAGTAGCGGCGGGCCATCAGCAGGCAGCAGGCCATGGCGCTCTAAATCGATTTCGGTCAGCAAGGTGCTGATCGGTGCCCGAATGTCGTGCGAGATAAAGCGCATGGCCTGCTCGCGCTGGGCTTGCAGGTGCTGCAGGTGCTGCAGGGCGTGCTGAACTTGCACGATGTGCTGTTGCAAGAAATCGCCCCGCCGCCGGGGGATACCAGGCAGCAAGGTGCTGCTTTGCTGTTGCAAGGCACGCAATTCGGCTTGAAAAAACCCCAGCGCCGCTGTTTGCCGCCGCCAGCTCCACAGCGGGTAGGCCATGGCCAAGCCCAGCAAGGCGGCCATGGGCTGCAAAACACTGCCCCACAGGCTGGCGCTGGCCCAGGTGATGCCCAGCGCCAGCACGGCCAACGCCGCGCACGCGACCAGGGCGCTGGAAGGACTGAGCAGCAGCACCGCCAGCAGGCCTGCACCAACCAGGGCCAGATTCAGCGCCACATTGCTGCTGGTGCTGGCCGGGTGCAAAGCATGGGGCTGCAGCTGGCTGTGCAGGGTGTGGGCAAGCAGCTCGACATTGCTCATCATGGCCTGCTCGGGTGCCCCAGGTGTGGCGGCGGTGGTGGCCACGCCGGTGGCGTTGCTGCCAATCAGCACATGCTTGTTGCGAAACGCGCCCGAGGGGATGCGGCCTTGCAGCACATCAATGTAGGCGTAGCGGGTAAACGGCGGGTGGCGGCTGGCAAAGCCAATCAGCGATAGGGCCGGTGGCAGGGCTTGGGCCTCGGGCGGGCGCTGCAGAGGCTGACACGGGGCCTGCTGCGGGTGCTCCACGCACTGCATAGCGATGGTGAAATGGGGCCAAAGCATGCCGCCCGCCGCCGTGGTGGCTTGCTGCCAGGGATGAAAACGGCGCACGCTGCCATCGCTGTCTGGCTCGATGGCGGTGTGCCCCAAGGCGGCTGCGGCTTGCGCTAGCAAGGGCAGCGGCCGCAGGGCCTCTTGCCCAGCGCCACCGATGGGCACCACGGGCAACACCACCCGGCCACTGGCGGCCATGGTGTGGGCCAGCAGCAGGTCGTCCTCGGGGTAGTCCAGATCCTCTTCGGTCAGCAAAAAATCCAAACCAATCGATTGCGGCTGCCCGGCGCTGATGTGGCGCAGCACCTGGGCATGCAGCGCCCGCCGCCAGGGCCAGCGGCCAATGCTGGCGATGCTGCGATCGTCGGCCAGCACCAGCACCACCTCGGGGGTGGCGGGGCGGGCTTGGCTGCGGGTGATGCGGTCTTGCAGCCAGGCATTGCTTTGCTGCAATTGACCCGGTTGGCTCAAGCCGCCCACCAAGGCCAGCAGGGCCACGGCCAGCAGCAGCCATTGCAGCCACAGCGCTTGGTGGGGGATGTGTTTCATTATAAAAAAAGGAGCTGTTTGCGCTTTTAAATTCAATATTTAAAGGCTAAAAAAGCCTAAAACATTGATAAATTAAGCGGCTAAAGCTCCTTTTAATTGCGCAACCCCAGGCCGCTGCCGGTGCCCACCGTCTGGCCGGAGCCGTCCATGACCAGGGGCAGCACCTCAATCAGGCGCGTGGGGGCAAAGCTGCTGAGCAGGCCGTTGGCATCTTGCGCTTGCAGGCGAATGTGCCAGGTGCCCGCTGGCAGGCCCGCTACCGTCCATTGCGCGGTGTCGAGCCAAATGTCCAGGGCCGGTTCGTGCGCTTGCGGGCTGGCCAGGGCTTGCACGCGGTAGCGCTGGCCGGGGCTGCCCGCCCAGTAAAGGGTGGTGTGGCCTTGCCGGGTTTCGGTTTCGATATCGGCAGGCTGCGCCGGTGGCGCTTGCACGCTAAAGGCTTGCACCGCGCCAAACGGCCCCTGGTCGCGCTGGCCGTCCACCCAGCGCACGCTGGCGGTGCGCCAGGCATAGTGCCCCGTGGGCAGGGCGGCGATGTCCAGGGCGCATTCAGCGCTGTCGTGGGCTTGGGCCGCCAAGTGCTCAAAGGCAGCGCTCGTCGCTTCTTGGCCCGCGTCCAAGGCGGCAACTTGCAGGACGTAGGCCTGCGCCTGGCTGACCGGGGTGCAGGCCAACGCGGCCGCCCCAAGGGGCACCACGGCAGCCGGGGCGGGGCTGGCGGCCAAGGGGGCCACCGGGTGGGCTTTGACGCGCAGCGGGGCGTGGGCGCGGTGGCCACTGATGCCCAGGGCATCTTGCGCCTGCACGTGCAACCAGTAATCGCCATCGGGCAGGCTGGCAAAGCGCACCTGGGGCGTGGCAAAACGACCATTGCGCAGCACCTGCTCGGCGGCGCTGTCGCGGCTGACCTGCACTTGGTAAGCGCTGGCCTGGGCAACGGCCGGCAGCGACAGGGCCAACCACTGCGCATCGGTCACCGTGCTGGGCAGGCGGTCGGTGGCGATGGCGGGCAGGCGCTGCACAGGGGGGCTGGCGCGGCCGCTGGCATCCACAGCGGCCCCAAACCCGGGTGGCAAGACGGTGCTGGCAGGATCGGTGTTCCCCTGCAGGGCGACACGGCCTTGGTCCACGGCGCTGCTGCTGCCTTGTTCGGTGACCTGCACGTTAAAGCGGGTACCGCGCACGCTGGTGGCGGCCACGGGGGTGCGGATTTCAAGCTGGCGCGTGGCATCCGGGCGGCCCGGCACGGCGATGTCCATGCCGCCTTGCTCTAGCTCCAAAATGGTTTGCAGGCTGCCCGCACGGCCGCGGCGGCGCAGCTGTTGCAGGGTGACTTGGCTGTTGGCCTGCACGCGCACGGTCGATCCATCGGCCAAGCGCACCGTCACAAAGGCATCGGGGTCGAGAGTCAGCGCATCGCCTTCTTGCAGCGGCTGGCCACGTTGCACGGGCTGGGCCGTGCTGCCGCTGCTGCTTTCGCGGCGCAGACTGGCCGAGCCTTGGAGGTAATCCACGCTGGCGGCGGCCGCGCGCAACAGGTTCAGGGGAATTTCCAAGAGCTGCCCCGGCGGCAAGCGATAGGGGTCAATGCCGCCGTTGTGCTGCTGCAAGGCTGGCCATTGGGTGCTATCGCCCAGGTAGCGGCGGGCCAATTGCTCCAGCGTATCGCCCGCTTGCACGCGGTGCTGCACAACGGGCAGGCGGGTGGTTTGGGCAAAGCTGCTGGCGCTGCACAGGGCCAAGGCAAGAACGGGCAGCGCGGCCAGGCGGGGCAGATGCATCAAACGGTGACTCCTTCGGTTTGGCTGTCCAGGCGGTAGCCCAGGCCGTACACGGCCGTGATGGCGTATTGCGCCCCAGGGCGCAGTTGCAGTTGCTGGCGCAGACGCGAGATGTGGGTGTCCAGTGTGCGCGAAAGCACTTCGGCGTTTTGCCCCCAGATGGCTTCGCGCAGGTAGTCGCGTGACATCAGCCGCCCTGGGTTTTGGAACAGCAGCAGCGCCAGGGAAAACTCCCGGTGGGTCAGGGCAATGGCTTCTTGGCCAAAGTACACCGTCAAAGTGGTGCGGTCCAAGCGGTAGGGGCCAAATTGCTGCACCTCTTCGGTGCTGGCGGGGTAGGCGCGGCGCAGCAGGGCCGCTACACGGGCTTTGAATTCTGCAACGCGCAGGGGTTTGCTCATGAAGTCATCGGCCCCGCTGTGCAGGCCGTGGACGATATCGGTCTCTTCGCTGCGCAGGGTGACGATGAGGATGGGCAGATCGGGGCCCAGCTCCTGGCGCGTCCAGGTGGCCACTTCAGGGCCGCTGGTGTCGGGCAGCTCCCAATCCAGAATCAACAAATCAAAACTTTCGCGGCGCAGGTCTTTGGTCAGCTGCGCCCCGGTGGAGTAGCCCACACAGGTGTGGCCCATGCTGTGCACCATTTGCTCCATCATGTGCAGCTGCTGGGGGTCATCTTCCAAAATGGCGATGCGCATGGGGCCGTTCTCCTGAAGGTGATAGATATGTTTTTTGTAGCAATGACCGCTTATTCGCTGGCCGCGCAGGCTTGTAATTGCGCCAAAGCCTGCAGCGCTTCAGCGCGTGCCGCGTCAGACAAGGCTTCGATTTGGGGCGCCAACGCCGCCAAGGCCGCAGCGCCTTGCTGCTGCAATTGGGCAATGGCATGGCCAGCATCGCGCGGGGAGTCCAGGCCCAGGCTTTGCAACAGCAGTTTGCCCTGGGCATCGACCAGCTTGAAATAAAACTTGCCGTCTTTTTCGCGGTACTGCTTAAAGCTGGGCAAGGCCAGTTTGGCGCTTTTGCCTTTATCGGCGCTGACCGCTTGCTCCGTCAGGCGGCGCAGGCCGACGGCGTGGCGCAGGCGCTGCACCAAGGGCACCGCCAAGGCGCGGGCTTTTTCCGCCCCGGCTTGCAAGATGGCCTCGACCTTGTGCGGGTGCGCTATCAAGTCTTCGTAGCGCGCACGCATGGGAGCAATCTCGCGGTCAATGCAAGTGAACAGGCGCTCTTTGGCTTCGCCCCAGGCGATGCCATCGGCATAGGCTTGGGCCATGGCGGCCACTTCCTCGGGAGTGGCAAAGGCTTGGTAGAGCTGGAACAGGGCCGAGCCCTCCACCGCTTTGGCCTCGCCCGGCGCACGCGAGTCGGTAACGATGGAGCCAATCAGCTTTTTAAGCTGCGCCGGCGGGGCAAACAGCGGGATGGTGTTGTCATAGCTCTTGCTCATCTTGCGGCCATCCAAACCGGCCAAGGTGGCCACCTGCTCTTCGACCAGCGCTTCGGGCAGGGTGAAGTGCTCACCGTACAGGTGGTTAAAGCTTGCGGCAATGTCCCGCGCCATCTCGATGTGCTGGATCTGATCGCGGCCCACGGGCACTTTGTGCGCGTTGAAAATCAAAATGTCTGCCGCCATCAGCACCGGGTACATGAACAGCCCGGCGTTCACCCCATCGTCCAGATCGCGCCCAGCTTCGTGGTTTTTATCTTGCGCCGCTTTGTAGGCGTGGGCGCGGTTGAGCAGGCCTTTGCCGGTCACGCAGGTGAGAAACCAGGTCAGCTCGGTGATCTCGGGGATGTCCGATTGGCGGTAGAACGTGACTTTCTCTGGGTCCAGGCCGCAGGCCAACCAGCTGGCGGCAATCTCCAGTGTGCAGCGGTGAATGCGGGCCGGGTCTTGCGTCTTGATGAGGGCGTGGTAATCAGCCAGAAAATAAAAATTTTCACACCCGGCCGTGCGGGTGGCGGCAATGGCCGGGCGCATCATGCCCGCGTAATTGCCCAGGTGGGGTGTCCCCGAAGGAGTGATGCCGGTGAGAAAACGTGTGGGTTGTGCGCTCATAACAGATCAAAAAAACTAGCTAAAGAAAAGAATCAAGGGCTGCAGCAGCCAAACCAGCACCTGGTTGCTGGCATCCATCAACGGGCGCAGCCAGTAGGTGCCAACAATGCCCGAGAGCACCAGCGCCAGAACGATAAAAAAGCCATACGGCTCCACCCGCGACAGCGTGGCCGCGCTGCGGTAGGGCAACAGCCCGACCAGGATGCGCCCGCCATCGAGCGGGGGCAACGGAAACAGGTTGAACGCCCACATGACCAGATTGACCAACACCCCGCCCTTGGCCATTTGCAGGAAAAAGCGCTCTTCCACCCCCACACCGATCAGCACGATGAACAGCGCCAGCCACAGCAAGGCCTGCACCAGGTTGGAGGCCGGCCCGGCCAGCGCCACCCAGATCATGTCGCGCTTGGGGTTGCGCAGGTTGTTGAAATTGACCGGCACCGGCTTGGCGTAACCAAACAAAAATGCCCCGCTGGTCGAAAAATACAGCAACGCCGGCACCAAGATGGTGCCCACCGGGTCGATGTGTTTGAGCGGATTGAGCGTGATGCGCCCCAGCATGCTGGCCGTGTGGTCGCCAAAGTGGCGGGCGGCATAGCCGTGGGCGGCCTCGTGGATGGTGATGGAAAACAGCACCGGCAAGGCGTAAATCAAAATGGTTTGAAGCGTTTGTGCGATATCCACAGGCGGTACAGAGAAGTAATTAAATAAATAAAAGAGCTTGATCCGCTTTGTTTACGGTCGTTTCAAGGCAAAAGCTCAGAGAAATGCTGATCAAACCAGCGGGGGCAGCACCTATTTTCATGATTCATGCATGCTACAAACCAATGGCGGCCAAACTGCCCTGCCCCTCACGCACCACCACCGGGGCCCCATTGTTGGCCATGGCGGTTAGATCCAGCACCGTGGTGGGCTGCAGCGGGCAGGCTCCGGCATCGACGATGCCATCGACCAGGTGCTGCAATTGCTCGCGGATGTCGTCGGGGTCGTTCAGCGGCTCGGTCTCGTCGGGCAGGATCAAGGTGGTGGCCAGCAGCGGTGCGCCCAGCAACTCCAGCAGCAGCTGCGTGCATTTGTGTCCGGGCACACGCAAACCAATCGTTTTGCGCGAAGGGTGGCTCACGCGCCGGGGCACTTCGCGCGTGGCATCCAAGATAAAGGTGTAGGGGCCGGGGGTGGCCAGCTTCATCAGGCGAAACTGGCGGTTGTCCACGGTGGCGTAGCTGGCCAGCTCCGACAGGTCACGGCACAGCAGCGTCAGGTGGTGCTTGTCGTTTACCCCGCGAATGCGGCGCAGGCGCTCGACCGCATCGCGGTCATCGAGTTGGCACACCAAGGCGTAGCTGGAATCGGTGGGAATGGCCAGCACGCCGCCTTTTTGCAGCAAAGCGGCCGCCTGCTTGAGCAAGCGCGGCTGGGGGTTGTCCGGGTGAATTTCAAAATATTGGGCCATGGTGCTGTCCTTGCGGCACCGCCTCTTTGCACAACGGCCAAGAGCGTGCCAAACCGGCAATTGTCGTGGACTTGGCGCACGCTTGCAGCCATTGCAAGCAACTCACGCCACAATGCGCGGCCCCAGCAGCTGCCACACCGGCGTTAAACCACTGGGCAGCGGCGGCAAACTGCCCAAAGCACAGCGCGATTCGGCCGGGCTGTGAAAGTCACTGCCGCACGAGGCAGCCCAGCCGCGCGCACGGGCCAAGGCCGCGTAGCTGTGGGTTTGTGCCGGGGTGTGGGCGCTGGTGGTCACCTCAATGGCTTGCCCACCCGATTGGGCAAAACGGTCGAGCAAAATTTGCATCGGCAAGCGCTCCAACTTGTAGCGCCCCGGGTGCGCCAGCACGGCCACACCACCGGCCGCCACAATCTGCGCAATGCCGTCGTGCAACGCGGCCCAGCCATGGGGCGCATAGCCCGGTTTGCCCGGCACCAAATAGTGGCGAAACACCTCGGCCACCGTGGCGCAGCGCCCGATTGCCACCAAATGCCGCGCAAAGTGGGTGCGTGACAGCTGCTCAGGCTGGCCTGCGTACTGCAACGCCCCCGCGTAGGCATCGGCAATGCCCACCGCCGCCAAGCCCGCGGCCATGGCTTGGGCGCGGGGAATGCGGCTGTTGCGGTGGTGCTGCAGCAGTGCCCGCAGCCCTGGGTGCTCACTATCCACCCCCAAGCCCACGATGTGAATCGTCTGCCCCAAAAAATCCACCGACACCTCCACCCCACTGACCCAGGCCAGGCCCAGCGCCTGGGCGCTTTCGCGTGCTTCTTGTTGCCCAGCCACGCTGTCATGGTCGGTCAGCGCCCATAAATCCACGCCCTGGGCTGCGGCGTGTTGCGCCAAAGCGCTGGGGGTTAAAACGCCATCCGAATACACCGAATGGCAATGCAAATCGGCACGCCCATAACGCGGCAGGGTGGCTGCGGGAGTTGTTTTATTTGACACAATTTAACAATTATTTTTTGAATCAAAGCGTGTGAATGCCGATACGGCATCAGGCAATCAAAAGCACCCCTCAATTGTTAAAATATGCGAGTGTTGCAAAAATACCAACGATTTTCTTAGCGCACGCTGAGTTTATTTTTCTCTGAGGGCGCACTGCCCAGTTTATATCTATGAATTTCAATAATTTATCCGTAAGGCGCAAATTGTGGGCCTTGATACTGGGGCTGATTATTGCCTTGGTGGTGGTATTGGGCGGCTTGCTGGTCTATTTACAAAACCTCAACGCCAGCGTCAGCCAAGAGCTGGAGCTAATGCAAAAACGTGCCACCTTGTCCACACAGTGGCATGGCATGGTGTCCTTGGATGCCACCCGCTTGGTGGTGCAAATGGGCACCACCGACGAGGCCATGTCCCAGCTGATGGACCAAGAAATGGGCACCGCTGCCATCACTGAAGTGCAAAAGCAGGTTGTTGCCTTGGTCAATACGCCCGAAGGCAAGGCATTGCTTGAAAAAATTGCTACAGCACGGCAACAGGCCCTGGGCACCGTGGCCAAAGCGGCCGCTTTTCGTCAGCAACAAGATATTGAAAGCGCCAGTGCAATAGTTAAAACCACCCTGCACCCGCAAATTGATGCCTATGTGCAAGAGATTCAAAACTTCGCTGCACTGCAAGAAAAACACCGCGATCAGTTAAAGCAAGAGTCAGCGGCCATTACCCAACAAGCCCTGCTGGTCGGTTCGGCAGTGGTTGCGCTGCTGATTGTGCTGGTTTTGTTTTTGTCGGCCTGGCTGGTGCGCTCGATTACCCAGCCCCTGGAGCGGGCCGTGGACTTGGCCGATGCCATTGCCGCCGGGGATTTGACAGTAAACATTCAAGACGACCGCCGCGATGAACTCGGCCACTTGCTGCGCAGCCTGAACGCCATGGGCGCAAAACTGCGCGAAGTGGTGGGTGAGGTGCGCTCGGGAGTGGAGTCGGTCTCTTCGGCGGCCCACCAAATTGCCACGGGCAACCACGATTTATCGGCCCGCACCGAACAAACGGCGGCCAATTTACAAGAAACCGCCGCCAGCATGGAGGAGCTGACCGCCACCGTCACGCAAAGCGCGGACACGGCCCGCCAAGCCAACCAGCTGGCCGCCCAGGCGGCCGAGGCCGCTGCGCACGGCGGGGCCGTGGTTGAACAGGTGGTGCACAGCATGCAAAGCATCACCGACTCCAGCCGCAAAATTAACGACATCATTGGCGTGATTGATGGCATCGCCTTCCAGACCAACATCTTGGCGCTAAATGCCGCCGTCGAAGCGGCCCGCGCTGGCGAACAAGGGCGCGGCTTTGCCGTGGTAGCCGGTGAAGTGCGCAGCCTGGCCGGGCGCAGCGCCGAAGCGGCCAAAGAGATCAAAGGCTTGATCAGCACCAGCGTGGCCAATGTGGAAGCGGGCAGCAGCCAAGTGAGCCAGGCGGGCCAGTCGATGCAAGACATCGTCTCCAGCGTGCGCCGCGTCAGCGATTTGATTGGCGAGATCACCGCCTCCAGCTCTGAGCAGCGCGATGGCATTGGCCAGGTCAATCAAGCGGTGGCCAACCTGGACCAAATGACCCAGCAAAACGCCGCCCTGGTCGAAGAGGCCACGGCCGCCGCTGGCGCTATGAGCGAACAAGCACGGCGCTTGGCCCAAGTGGTTGCTGCCTTTAATGTGGGCACCGGGGCCAGCACCCAGGCGGTGCGCCCTGCCCCCGCCGCTGCGCACCGCCCAACGGCGACACCCACTGGCACCAAGGCCAGTGCGGCCCCCAGCAAAAAATTGACCACCCACCAGCCGGTGGCACCAAAATCGGCAGCCTCAAAACCGGCCGCCCCCAAGCCCGTGGCCCCCGCCATGAAGCCAGCCGCAACGCCAACACTGCCTGCGGCCAAACCACCGGCAACCAAACCACCAGCGGCCTCCAGCACCAACGAGGACGATTGGGAAACGTTTTAACGGGTAAGCCTGGACGCAGGGCGGCACGGTGCATTGCACAATGCCGCCATGGCGCACGCAAACATGCTTTCTCACTGCGCCACCTTCACGGTGGCGTTGCGCCCGGCGCAGGCTTGAGCGCCGCAAACCCTTCTTCATCGGCTTTTTTTCACGCTTGACTGTTGCAGAAAGGGCAAGCGCATGTCCTCCCCCAATCTCTACACCCTGGCGCAGCACTTTGCGCTGTCGCCATCCCAAGCGCAGGCACTGGCCGCTTGTGCCCACACCCCGCCGCATGCGGACTGGCCGCACAGGCTTTGGCGCAGCTTGGCGGTGGTAGCAGCCTTGCTGCTGGGCTGTGGCCTTATTTTTTGGATAGCAGCGCAATGGCCGGAACAAACCCGCAGTTTTAAATTGCAGGTGTTGCAAGCCAGCGTACTCGCTCCCTTGGTCGTGGCCATGTGGCGGCCAAGGCTGCGCACGGCGGGCTTGTTATTGGCGACCTTGGCCTTGGGGGCTTTGCTGGCTTTTATTGGCCAAACCTACCAAACCGGGGCCGATGCCTGGCAACTGTTTGCCGTCTGGGCCGTGCTGGCCCTGCCCTGGACGGTCGTCGCTGCCAAAGATGGCCTGTGGGCGCTGTGGCTGGTGATTGCCGCCACGGGGCTGGGTTTTTGGTCGAGCGTGCAGCTGAATCTGTTTGGCATTTTTTCCCCCGGCTTGGCAGGGCTGTGGCCGCAATTGCTGCTGTGGCTGCCGCTGTGGCTGCTGCCTGGCGGTTTGCCCCACCTCAAGGTGTGCGCCATTGCACAGCCCCGCATCAGCCGCGCTGTGGGGGCCGGCATGGCGCTGGGGGCCTGGGCCGGTTTTGGGGTCATGGCCGTGCTGCAGCGCGATGCTGATTGGGCCGTATTCGGGTTGGCCAGCGTGTTGGTGGCGGCGGTGGTGGCCGCAGCCTGGCGCAAACGCAATATTCTGGTGCTGGGCCTGGGGCTGATGGCGGCCAATGCGCTGTGGCTGGTCGCTGTGGGGCATTACCTGTTTAGCACCATGGACTGGGCCGAGACTGGGGCGTTTTCTTTGCTGACGCTCATCATCGCCGCCAGCGTGGGGGCCAGTGCCCATGGGCTGTACCGCTTGCAAAAAGAGGGGGCCGTATGAAGCCAGATCTACCCACCTGGTGGCACCAAGCCCAGCGCCAAGGCCTTGTGCCCGCCGATGCCCGCCCCCCCCACGCAGCGCCGTCGCCTTCGTGGGTGGTACTGGTCTTTGGCTTTTTTGGGGCGCAGTTGGTGCTGTGGCCTTTGCTGGGCCTGTTTGGGGCGCTGTTTTCCAGCCTGCTGCATTCCGTCACCGGATCGTTGCTGGGCAGTGTGCTGTTTGCCGCCGGGGCGATCGGGCTGGCCAAGTCCAGCCGCACCTTGTTTGTGGAACAAATGGCGCTGAACCTGCTGTTTGCCGCGCAAATGCTGTGGCTGTGGGCATTTTTGCAAGAGTCTGCCAACGCCCATTGGGGGTGGATTGCGGCCAGCTTGCTGGTGTTTCAACTGGCCCTGGCCGCTGGGCTGCCCACCGGCTGGCTGGTGCGGATTGTGGCCTTCCAGGCCAGTTGGACGCTGTTCTTTTTGCCCCCGTTGCTGCACACGGTGGAGCCCCGTTTTGCTATAGACAGTGCCATGCACTGGGTGCTGACGTGGCCGCGCCACACCCTGTGGCTGGCCGCGCTGTGGGCGGTATGGGCCCATTGTGAAAGCCGTTTTCTGACCAAGCCCTGGGGCGAAAAACTGGCCCAGGGCATGGAAAGCGCCGCCGTGGGCCTGCTGCTGGCCTTGGTCGCCGCTTTGGCGGGCAAGTATTTCGTGCAAAGCCAGCTTCCGGTACAAGCGGCAGATCTGGGGCTGTCCCCGCAGTCGTGGTGGGCATTGTCCCCCCCGCAGATCACTGCTGCCATCGCAGTGGTGGTCAGTGCGCTGTGGCTGCAAGCGCGTTGGCAGCGCCACCCCTTGCTCTGGCTGGTGTATGGCGCAGCGCTGGTGGGCTGTGCATGGCTGCCCTCGATCGGCACCATCACCTTGGTGGCCACATTTGCTGCCGGCACAGGGCGCTGGCGCTTGCTAGGGCTGGCCCTGGCAGCGCTGTTGTTGGCTGTGGGCAGCTTTTATTACGATTTGCAGTGGCGCTTGGTCGATAAGGCCGCCGTGCTGGCCGGTGTCGGCCTGGTGATGGCCCTGGTGCTGTGGGGGTTGCGCAGGCCCACGGCGGCAGCCTCGGCCCCCTCTACCGCACAAGCCACGCCGGTGTGGACCACAGTGGTGCTGGCCCTGACCGGGGCGCTGGCATTGGCCAGCACGCAGTGGGATGTGCAGCACAAAGAGGCGGTGCTGGCCGATGGCCAAAAAATCTTTATGCGCTTGCAGCCGGTTGATCCGCGCTCGCTCCTGCAGGGCGATTACATGGCGTTGCGCTTTGCCTATCCAGCACACGTCCACGAGGCGCTGACCGCGAAGCAAACCACCGCGCCCTGGCTGCGCCGCACTTTGGCCGTAGCCCATCTCAGCCAGGATGGCGTGGCGGAAATCACCCGGCTGGCTGCGCCCGGCGAAACGCCCGGCCCTGGCCAGGTGCTGCTGCCCTTGCAGTTGCTCAAAGGCCAGTGGGTGGTGGTGACCGACGCCTTCTTCTTCCCGGAAGGGCAAGGTGCGCCACTGGCCCAGGCCCAGTTTGGGGAGTTTCGCGCGCTGGACCAGGGGCGGGTGCTGCTAGTCGGCTTGGCCGATGGGCAGTTGCAGCCCATCGCACCCGGGCCGGCGGCTGGCACCCACTTGCTGCCAGAATGATTAAAAATAGCTGTTACCGCCTTTATTTAAATGGTTTAAAGATGATTTCATCTTTAAACGCTGATAAATAAAGCGGATACAGCTCTTATTTATTACTGGCCTTGTGCGGCAAATGCTTGCCCATCCAGCCCAGCAGGTCTTGCCACATGGCATCCACCTCGCGCCGCTGGGGCATGCGCAGCGCGTGGTGCAGCTCAATCGTCACCACGGGTACGCCTTGTTGCAGACCGCCGTAATTGCCCAAGGAGCCGGGGAACACCCCCAGCTGGCTCAGCTGCAACATGCCCAGCTTGGAAGGCGGCGTTTGTGGGCCATCAAAATCCAACACGCCATAGGGCGCGTGGATGCTGACCACCAAATCCGGGGCAAATTCAGCCATTTGGCGGTGCAGAAATTGTGATTCCGGCTCCGACAGCGCCGCCGGCCCGGGCCAGCGCCGTGGATCGCGGCGGGTGCGTTTTTCCCAGTACTGAACCGATTCTTCGGCCCAGTTGGGCGTAGGGAAGTTGCGGTTCAAATCCACCCCCGAGGCATTGGTGCGCGTGGCTGGGCGGGCCAAAAAGCCATCGGGATTGAGCACCGGAATAAACCGCCAATGCACCGCCTGGCGGGCACTGACCTGCTCGGCCAAGGCCACCCAGTGCAGGGCCAAGGCGGCGGCGGTTAATTCATCGCCATGGATGGCCCCGACCACCAACACCCGTTGCGCGGCAGCCGCGTGCTCGGCCTGCGCCGGGGCCACATCGCGCCAGGCCAGGGGCAGGCCCTGCACCGACTGCGCCCCACTGGGGGCCAGCTGGGCCGCCAAGCACAACGTGGGGGCCAGCGCCGCCCAGCGCTGCAGCCACGGGGCGCAAATGGCGGCTGAAATGGCCGGGTCATCTGGCAAGGGCAGCACCGCATGGGGCACCGGGGCGGGCGGGGTTGCGGGGGCGGCCACCGCCTGCTCGGACGGGGCGGGCGGGGCGCTGCCGCGCTCCACCCGCAAAGAATGCAAAGGCACGGGCGCGGTGTGCGGCGTAGCCTGCCATAAGGCCAGCCCACCGGCGCACAACCCCAGCCACACGGCCAGCGCCATGGCCATGGCGGTGCGCGAGGTGCGGGGTGTTGAGGCGGCGGTGGCAGGGGGTGCGGCGCTGGCGGCGGTGAAGGGGGAGGAAGATTCAGTGTTCGTCTGCATGAATGGAATGGGCCGGGGCATGGCCCCCACCCGCGTGGTCATGGTCGTGGTCGTGGCCTTGGTGGGCCAGGTCGTGGGCCAAGCTGCTGACCGTGGTGACCAGGGCAATGCCCAGCACCAGCCACAGCACCTGGGTCAGGGTTTGCCGCGCCGTGAGGTGTTTTTGCAATTGCGGAATCAAGTCGGACAGCGCCACATAGATAAAGCTGCTGCACGCCACGGTGAGGAAAAACGGCAGCCAATCGTGCAGTTGGCCCACCAAAAAGTAGCCAGCAATCCCGCCCAGCGCGGTAATCGAGCCAGCCAGGGAGACTTTGAGCATCGCCACCCCCCGCTGGTTGCCCCGGCGCATGACGATCAAATCGCCCATGTGGTGTGGCACCTCGTGCGCCAACACCGAAACGGCGGCAATCAGCCCCAGGCGCATATCGGCCAAAAAAGCCGAGGCAATCAACACCCCATCGCCAAAGCAATGCACGCTGTCGCCGGTGAGCAGCGACCAGCCGGAGGTGGGGTGGTGGTGCGCGTGGTCGTGCGCATGCGCGGGGTGGTCGTGCCCATGGTGCAGGTTTTGCACCTGCGGGGCATGGCTGTGCTCATGGCCGTGGTGCCACAGCTCGGCCTTGGTCAGCAAAAAGAAAAACACGATGCCAATCAACAACGTGGTGAACAAATGCTGGGGATTGGCCCCGCTGGCAAACGCCTCGGGCAATAAATGCATAAACGCCGTGGCCAGCAGCGCCCCGGCCGCCAGGCTGAGCAGCCCTTGCTGCGCCCGCCCTGCACTGGCGCGACCAAAGCCGATGCGCAACAGCGCGTCGGCCACCCAGACGCTGCCGATTCCTGCGACCAGGGTGGCCAAAATAATTGCTATCAATACCATTGCTAATTTCGCTTATATTTCAATGTTTTCAGGGATAAATTGCGCCAAAAATAGCGCATCCATTGCAGCGCACAGTCGCCACACATCCAGACTACACACGCTGTCAAGCCCCAGAAAACCCGCAATTGTCCCACCAGCGCGGGCCTGCAGACGGCCCGCACGGCCCTGACCTAATGCGCTTTCAATGCGCTTGCTCCCAATTGGCCCCTACGCCCACCTCGGCCAGCAGGGGCACGTTGAGCTGGGCCACGCCCGCCATCAGCGCGGGCACCTCCTGGCGCAGCCAGTCGGCCTTGTCAGCGGGCAGCTCAAACACCAGTTCGTCGTGCACCTGCATGATCAGCAGCACCTCGGGCTGGGCGGCATCCAGCCGGTTTTGCACGGCGACCATGGCTTTTTTGATCAAGTCGGCCGCCGTGCCCTGCATGGGGGCGTTGATGGCGGCGCGTTCGGCCGCTTTTTTGCGCGGGCCGTTGCCGCCGTTGATGTCCGGCAAATACAAGCGGCGGCCAAACACGGTTTGCACATAGCCCTGGGCGTGGGCCAGGGCCACGGTGTCGTCCATATAGCGCTTCACGCCGGGGTAGCGCTGAAAGTAGCGGTCGATGTAGGCGGCAGCCGCCTGGTTGTCGATGCCTAAGTTTTTCGCCAGCCCGTAGCTGCTCATGCCGTAAATCAGGCCAAAGTTGATCACCTTGGCAAAGCGCCGCTGCTCGCTGCTGACCTGGTCCAGCGCCACGCCAAACACCTCGGCCGCCGTGGCGCGGTGTACGTCCAGGCCCTGGTGGAAGGCGTTGAGCAGGGCCTCGTCGCCGCTCAGGTGGGCCATGATGCGCAGCTCAATCTGGCTGTAGTCGGCGCTGGCAATCACCCGGCCCGGCGGGGCGATGAAGGCTTGGCGAATGCGCCGCCCCTCAGGCGTGCGCACGGGGATGTTTTGCAAATTGGGCTCGTTGCTGGACAACCGCCCGGTCACGGCCACGGCCTGCGCGTAGTGGGTGTGCACGCGCCCGGTGCGCGGCAGGGCCATGTGGGCCAGTTTGTCGGTGTAGGTGTTTTTCAGCTTGGACAGGCTGCGGTGCTCCAGAATTTTGGCGGGCAGGGGGTAGTCGTCGGCCAGTTTTTCCAGCACCTCTTCGTCGGTACTGCGCCCGCCGGTGGGCGTTTTCTTCACTACGGGCATGCCCAGCTTGTCAAAGAAAATTTCGCCCAGCTGCTTGGGGCTGGACAGGTTGAACGGCTGCCCGGCCAGTTCATACGCCGCTTGCTCCAGCGCGACGATGCGCGTGCCCAGGTCGTTGCTTTGGCGGGCCAGCTCTTGCGCGTCAATGGCCACGCCGTTGCGCTCCATGCGCAGCAGCGCCTCGCTGGTGGCCATCTCCAGTTTATAAATGTGCAGCAGCCCCGGCTGCGCCTGAATTTGCGGCCACAGCACGCGGTGCACGTCCAGGGTCTGGTCGGCATCTTCGCAGGCGTAGGCGCAGGCCTTGTCCAGCGGCACCTGGGCAAAGGGGATTTGGTTTTTGCCTTTGCCACACAGGTCTTCGTAGCTCAGGCCGGTGCGGCCCGTGTGGCGCAGCGCCAGGCTTTCCAGGCCGTGTGGGCGGTGGACTTCCAGCACATAGCTTTGCAACATGGTGTCGTGCTGGTAGCCGCGCACGGTGATGCCGTGGTTGGCCAGCACGTGCTGGTCGTACTTGACATGCTGGCCCAGCTTGGGCTTGCTGGCATCCTCCAGCCAGGGTTGGAGCTGGGCCAGCACGTCGGCCAGCGCCAGCTGCTGCACGGCATCCAGACCTTCGTGGCCCAGCGGAATGTAGGCCGCTTCGCCCGGCTGCACGCTCAGCGAAATGCCGATCAGTTGCGCCTGCAAGGCGTTGAGGCTGTCGGTCTCGGTGTCGATGGCGGTCAGTTCTGCGGTATGGATTTTGGCCAGCCATTCGTCCAGTTGCGCCTGGGTTTGAATGCAGTGGTAGGCCACTTCGCGCTGCTGGGCGGCCACGGCCACTTCGGTGCTGGCGGCATCGTCGCTGTCAAAGCTGCTGAACAGGTCGTCGCGGCTGGCGCTGGGAGCTTCTTTTTTAGGAGCTTCAAGCGCTCTTGCCAAGCCTTTAAAGCCATATTTATCGTAAAAATGGCGCAGATTAAGCGTATCCAGCTCTTGTTTTTTTAGATCCGTCAAATCCGGCAAGCCGGGCGCATAGGCGCTCAGGTCGCAATCGGTCTTCATCGTGACCAGTTGGCGGCTCAGGGCCAGCTGGCCGCTGGCAATGGCTTCGCGCAGGTTGCTGCCGGCCACGCCCTTGATGCTGCCCGCCTGGGCGATCAGGCCGTCCAGGCTGCCAAACTCTTGCAGCCACTTCACCGCCGTTTTCGGGCCCACTTTGGCCACACCGGGCACGTTGTCCACCGCATCGCCCACCAGGGCTTGGTAATCGGCCATCAACGCGGGTGGTACGCCAAATTCTTGCTCCACCCCGGCCACGTCGCGGCGCTTGCCGCTCATGGTGTCGATGATGGTGATGTGCGCATTGACCAGCTGGCTCAAGTCCTTGTCGCCACTGGAGACAATGGTCTGCACCCCTTGCGCCGCCGCGATATGGGCCAAGGTGGCAATCACGTCGTCGGCCTCGACACCAGGCACGCTCAGCACCTTCCAGCCCAGCAGCCGCACCACTTCGTGGATGGGGTCGATCTGGCTGCGCAAGTCGTCGGGCATGGGCGAGCGATTGGCTTTGTAGTCGGGGTACCAGTCATCGCGAAAGGTGGGGCCGCTGGCATCGAACACGCACACGGCATAGGCCGCCTGGGCCGTTTGCGGCTCTTTGGTCAGCGCCTGCAGCATATTCACCATGCCCCGGATGGCCCCCGTGGCCGGGCTGCTGGGGTCGCCTGGCACGGCCCGCAAGTCGGGCATGGCGTGGTAGGCACGGTACAGGTAGCTGGAGCCATCGACCAGCAGCAAGGTAGGGGGATGTGTCATAAGGCGCGTCATAGCCCGCAATTGTGCCCGCGCCCACCCAGCCGCATCGAAACAAGGCATCTACAATGCGCGGATGCGTGCCGCCACCTCCTCCTCATTTTTTCTTGCCAGCCTGCTCCTGAGTGGCCTGGCCTGTGCCCAAACACCTGCTGCCCAGACGGACAGCGCCGAGCCACCGGCGGCACAAGCTGCCCCCAGCGGTAACGACCGCCACAACCAGCGCATTGAGCGCATTCACCACGAGGACAAAGGCAGCCAAATCAACGAGCTGCGCGTGGGTGGTGAAACCAAAAACATTACTGTGCAGCCCAAAACCGGTAATTTCCCCGCGTACGAAGTGGCCCCCACCAAGCCCGGCAAGGATGCTGCGCAAGACGGCACCAATGGCCGACGCACCTGGAAAGCGCTGCAGTTTTAAGCCTGCCCCCCACTAGCCCCTCTGGCCCCTCAGCCCTGCACGCGCGGGGCTTTTCTTGACCATTGCCCCCTGCGTTGCTCCCCCATGGCTGTTTTTACCCAAGTTAGCGAAGACCAAGCACGCGCTCTGCTAGAGCGCCTCAACCTCGGCCAACTGACCGGCCTGCGTGGCATTCAAGGCGGCATTGAGAACACCAATTATTTTTTAGACACCACCCAAGGCCATTGGGTGCTGACGCTGTTTGAGCGCTTGACCGCCGAGCAGCTGCCGTTCTATTTGGAGCTGATGCGCCATCTGGCCGCCAAGGGCATTCCCGTGCCCGATCCGCAAGCCGATCGCCACACCGGTGCCATCTTGCACAGCGTCTGTGGCAAACCTGCCGCCGTGGTGCAAAAACTGCATGGGGCCAGCCAATTGCTGCCCGATGCCGCGCATTGCGCTGCCGTCGGCGACATGCTGGCGCGCATGCATTTGGCGGGGCAAGATTTTGGCCTGCACCAGCCCAATTTGCGCGGCCTGCCCTGGTGGAATGCCACCGTACCCCAGGTGCTGCCCTTTATGGCCACCGAGGCCGCGCACCTGCTGCAAGCAGAGCTGGCCCACCAAAACACCATCGCGAGCAGCACAGCCTATGCGGCCCTGCCGCGTGGCCCGGTGCATGCCGACCTGTTTCGCGACAACGTCATGTTTGAGGGGACCGCCCTCACCGGTTTTTTTGATTTTTATTTTGCCGGGGTGGATACGTGGTTATTCGACCTGTGCGTGGCACTGAATGATTGGTGCATCCACCACACCGATGGCAGCCACCACGCTGATTTGGCCCAGGCGATGTTGCATGCTTACCAAGCCGTGCGCCCACTGACCGACGCGGAGCAGCAATTGCTGCCCGATTTGCTGCGGGCCGGGGCACTGCGGTTTTGGATTTCCCGCTTGTGGGATTACCACCTGCCACGCGAAGCGGCCCTGCTCACCCCCCACGATCCGCGCCATTTTGAGCGGGTGCTGCGCGCGCGCATCACGCAGCCGCTGCGCTTGAAGTAAAAACACGGCATGCAACTTCAACTCGTTAAACCCCGCATGGGCCTGGAATGGGTCAAATTGGGTGTGCGCACTTTTTGGCGCCATCCCATCGCTTTGGCCGCTTTGTTTTTTCTGTGCATGGCTGGGATGTCGCTCATCAGCGCCCTGCCCATTGTCGGCACCATTGTGGCGCTGACCTTGCTGCCCACCTTCTCCCTCATCATGATGGTGGCCGCTGCCGAAGTGTGGAGCAACCGGGTTCCCACCCCGGTCTTGATCTGGCACATCCTGCGCCAAGGCAAAGAGCGCCTGGCCGCCTTGGCCACGCTGGGCGTTTGCTACGCCGTGGGGTTTGGCCTGGTGATGTTCCTGTCCAGCCTGGTCGATGGCGGCGAGTTCGCCCGGGTGTATTTGGGGCTGGCCCCACTAAGCCAAGAGCTAGCGCAAAGCGCCAGCTTCCAAGCCGCCATGTGGACTGCCTGCTTGCTCTACCTGCCCCTGTCTTTTCTTTTTTGGCACGCCCCGGCGTTGGTGCACTGGCACAACCTGCCGGCGTTCAAAGCCATGTTTTTCAGCATCGTGGCCTGCACCCGCAATATCGGGGCTTTTTTCATGTTTGGCGTGGGGTGGGTGACGCTGTTTTTACTGGTGGCAGCGGTGCTCACCTTGGTCACCGGCCTGCTCTCGTTGGTCGTAGGGCATATCGCCATGGCACTCATGATCGCTGCGGCCATGGCCTTGGCCGCCATGCTGTTCACCTCGATCGTGTTTACATTTCGCGACTGTTTTGCCGCCCCTGAAAAGCCCACAAGCGCGGAAAACACCGCTTAGTGTTGGTTCGCCGTCGCATCCCGGTCGGCGTGCGCCTGAAAATGGCCACACACCGGCTATGCTATTGCCGATGATAGACAGCTGTTCTGCGCTTTTCACAGGCTCATCTGCACCGCAATGACAACGACGACAACACCCCTTCCTCTCGCTGGCTTGGCCCGTGCCTTGATTGCTGCGGGCAAGCTTTCCGCTGCCGCTGGCGAAGAACTTTCCCAAAAAGCCTTGGCCAGCAAAACCAGTTTTGCCTCTCAACTGGTCGCATCCGGCGTGCTTTCGGCGGCCGATCTGGCCCACCATGTTTCCGGGATTTTTGGCATCCCCTTGGTGGACGTGCAAGCCCTGGATATCAACCGCATCCCGAAAGACCTGCTCGACGGCAAGCTGTGCGCCAGCTACAAAGTGCTGCCCTTGGCCAAACGCGGCAGCCGCTTGGTGATCGCTACCGCCGACCCTACCAATAAAGAAGCCGCTGAAAAAATCAAATTTACCGCGCAGGTAGGGGTCGATTGGCTGATTGCCGAACATGACAAACTGGTTGCCTTGGTCGATAAGATCACCAAAACGACCAGCGAATCTCTGGAGTCTTTCAGCAGCGCGGCAGATTTTGATCTGGAGGACATCAAAGATGTCGATGAATCAAATAAGAATGAAGCCGATGGCTCCGATGTTGAAGATGCCCCGGTCGTCAAATTTCTGCACAAAATGCTGATTGATGCTTTCAATATGCGGGCTTCAGACTTGCACTTTGAACCCTATGAACACAATTACCGCGTCCGCTTTCGCATTGATGGTGAATTGCGCGAAATCGCCGCTCCGCCCATTGCGATTAAAGACAAGCTCGCTTCGCGCATCAAAGTTATCTCACGCCTAGACATTTCAGAAAAGCGGGTTCCACAAGATGGGCGCATGAAGCTCAAAATGGGGCCGGAAAAAGTCATTGACTTTCGGGTTTCTACCCTGCCCACTTTATTTGGCGAAAAAATCGTTATTCGTATTTTGGACCCCAGCAGCGCAAAAATGGGGATTGATGCCTTAGGGTATGAGCCAGAAGAAAAAGAGCGCCTTCTAAACGCCATCAGTCGCCCTTACGGCATGATTTTAGTAACCGGCCCCACCGGATCGGGTAAAACCGTGTCGCTCTATAGCTGTTTGAATCTTTTGAACAAGCCTGGGGTGAACATTTCAACGGCAGAAGACCCTTCCGAAATCAACATGCCGGGTGTCAATCAAGTGAACGTGAATGAAAAAGCGGGCCTGACTTTTGCCGCCGCTCTTAAATCCTTTCTGCGCCAAGACCCAGATGTGATCATGGTGGGTGAGATTCGCGATCTGGAAACTGCCGACATTGCCATCAAAGCTGCACAAACCGGTCACTTGGTGTTATCTACCTTGCACACCAACGACGCACCCACGACCCTCACCCGCATGCGCAATATGGGCATCGCACCCTTTAATATTGCATCCAGTGTGATATTGATTACCGCCCAGCGGCTGGGCCGCAGGCTTTGCAAAAAGTGTAAAGAGCCAGTCGATATTCCACATGAAGCCCTTTTGGAAGCGGGCTACCAAGAAGAAGAGCTGGATGGCAGCTGGACACCTTATAAACCCGTAGGTTGTGCTGAATGCAACAATGGCTACAAAGGCCGGGTGGGTATTTACCAAGTCATGCCCATCTCCGAGGCGATGCAAGAAATTATTCTCAAAGATGGTTCTGCTTTGGAAATTGCCAATCAAGCACGCAAAGAAGGGGTTAAATCTTTGCGTGAATCAGGGCTGCACAAAGTCAAACAAGGCGTAACCTCCTTGGAAGAAGTTATCGCTGTCACCAATCTATAAAACAAAAAAAGCTTAACCAGAGGTACGCATGGCTACTGGAACGATAAAAGTTAAAGAATCGGTTTTTGAGTGGGTGGGCAAGGATCGACAAGGCCGCATTGTCCAGGGTGAATTGCGTGCTGCAGGCGAGGCGACGGCACAAAATACTTTGCGCCGCCAAGGTATTTTGGTTACCAAAATAAAAAAACGCAAAATGTCTTCAGGTAAAAAAATAAAACCCAAAGATATTGCACTGTTTACCCGTCAAATGGCCACCATGATGAAGGCCGGTGTCCCCTTACTCCAGTCGTTTGACATTGTTGGCCGAGGCAACCCCAACCCCAGCGTGACCAGGTTACTCAACGAAATTCGGCAAGACGTAGAAACAGGGACTTCCCTCAGCATTGCCTTTCGCCGCCATCCCATGTATTTTGACGACCTGTACTGCAATCTGGTTGAAGCCGGTGAATCTGCAGGTATTTTAGAATCACTGCTTGATCGCTTAGCGACGTACATGGAAAAAACCGAAGCGATTAAAAGCAAAATCAAATCCGCCTTGATGTACCCAATCTCGGTGATTATCGTAGCCTTTGTGGTTGTGACTTTGATTATGCTTTTCGTGATTCCAGCTTTTAAAGAGGTATTTAGCTCTTTTGGCGCTGACCTTCCTGCTCCGACCATGTTCGTGATTGGGATGAGTGAATTTTTTACTACTTACTGGTGGTTGATTTTTGGTATTTTGGGCGGCGGCATTTACTTTTTTCTACAAGCGTGGAAGCGCAGCCCCAAAGTTCAAGTTTTTATGGATCGTTCCTTGCTCAAGCTACCCGTCTTTGGGGCACTGATTGATAAATCGTGTATTGCCCGCTGGACACGCACCCTGTCCACCATGTTTGCGGCCGGGGTTCCTTTGGTCGAAGCCTTAGATTCTGTCGGCGGGGCCTCTGGCAATATTATTTACAAAGAGGCTACCGATAAAATTCAAAAATCCGTCTCTATCGGCACCAGTTTGGCTGTCGCCATGACCGATGCCAACGTATTCCCGAGCATGGTGCTGCAAATGTGCGCCATTGGGGAGGAATCCGGCGCGATTGACCACATGCTAGGCAAAGCTGCTGATTTTTATGAAGCCGAAGTAGATGAAATGGTCGCAGGCTTATCCAGCCTGATGGAGCCGATTATTATCGTTTTCTTGGGAACTATTATTGGCGGCATTGTTGTCTCCATGTACCTGCCCATCTTTAAACTCGGCCAGGTGGTTTAATGGAGTTCTTAGCCTCATTAGGTACCACCGGTGCGATGATTGTTTTCGGTTTTTTGGGCTTATTGGTTGGGAGCTTTTTAAATGTTGTCATCCACCGCTTGCCCAAAATCATGGAAGCGCAATGGGATGCCGAGTGCGCCGAGCACATGGCAGCACAAGCAGGGCAAGAGGACTTTACCCCTCCCGCACCAGCGCTGACCCTCTCACACCCGCACTCGCGCTGCCCCCAGTGTGGGCACGGCATTCGCTGGTTTGAAAATATTCCCGTGCTCAGTTGGCTGGTGTTGCGTGGGCGCTGCAGCCAGTGCCAGCACCGCATTAGTGTGCGCTACCCGTTGGTGGAAATCACCACCGCATTGCTGTTTGCCTGGAATGCCGCCCATTGGGGGCCGACTGCCGCCGCCTTGGTGTGGTGCGGCTTTAGTGCCGTCTTGCTGGCCCTGGCATTGATTGATTGGGATACCACGCTGCTGCCTGACAGCATGACCTTGCCACTGCTATGGGCGGGCTTGATGGCAACCACTTTGGGCTGGACGGGAATTAATTTACTAGATGCAGTATGGGGCGCTGCTGCGGGTTATTTATCGCTGTGGAGTATTTACTGGGTTTTTAAATTGGCCACTGGCAAAGAAGGCATGGGTTACGGCGACTTTAAGTTGCTCGCAGCGTTGGGGGCTTGGTTTGGCTGGCAGGCCTTGGTGCCGATTTTGCTGGCCTCGTCGGTCATTGGCGCAATCATTGGCATCGCTTTAAAAATCAATAGCCGCTTGCGGCCGGGTGGATATATTCCTTTTGGGCCATTTTTGGCCGGAGCCGGTTTTGCCGTGTTATTTTTTGGGGCGCAAACCATGATGCAAAAATTCTTGGCTTTGCTTGGTTTGTAATGGCCGGTATTTTCAAGCTCGGCCTGACCGGTGGCATTGGCAGCGGCAAAAGCACCGTTGCCCAACTCTTGGCCGAATACGGGGCCACGGTAGTGGATGCCGATGCTGTTTCTCGCAACTTGACAGCCAGCGGCGGCGCAGCCATGCCAGCAATTGCCGACGCTTTTGGCCCCCACATGCTGGCTGCGGATGGCAGCCTGAATCGCGCAGCCATGCGCAACCTGGTGTTTGAGCACCCCCATGAGCGCCAGCGCCTGGAAGCCATCCTCCACCCCCTGGTGCAAACGACCCTGGCAGCGCAGATTGCCCAAGCCGAACACGCGGGAGCCAAGGTTGTGGTGCTCGATATTCCTTTGCTGGTCGAATCGGCATATTGGCGCGCGCAGGTGGATGCTATTTTGGTCGTCGATTGCAGTGAAGCCACCCAAATTACCCGTGTAATGCAGCGCAGCCAACTCGATGAATCAGCGGTGCGCAGCATTATTGCCAGCCAAGCCACACGAGAAGCACGCCGCGCTGTGGCCGATTGGATCATCGAGAATGACGGAATCACTTTGGAGCAATTGCGGGCACAGGTGCTATCAATTTCACAAAAGTTGCCGTTATGATTAGCGCCCCTGCCCGGAAAACCTGTCCGCTACTGCCCAACCACCGCAAAGTCCCCGCGTGATTCTGTACGAATACCCCTTCAACGAGCGTGTGCGCACTTACTTGCGCCTGGAGCAGCTTTTTCGCCGTTTGCTCGAATTGATGGGCCGTGAATCGGCCTTGGACCACCATTTTGCGTTGGCCACCATGTTTGAGATTGTGGAAATTGCCTCGCGCACCGACCTCAAATCGGACGTGATGCGGGATTTAGAGCGACAAAAAAACATTCTTGATGGCCTGCGCGACAACCCCGACATCGCCCAGAACATGCTGGCCAAAATCATCGACCAGCTCAACCAACGCTATGCCAGCTTGCATGCCCAAACGGGTAAATCCGGCCAAAGCTTGCTCGACAGCGAAATGCTCAACACCCTGCGCAGCCGCTTGGAAATCCCTGGTGGCACCAACGGTTTTGACCTGCCGGCTTACCACCACTGGCAGCACTTCCCGGCGGAACAGCGCCAGAATGATTTGCGCCACTGGGGCCAATGCTTAAAGCCCCTGGCCGATGCCGTTTTTCTGCTTCTGGGCCTCTTGCGGGACACAGGAACCCCGCAAAGGGTGGCGGCCAGCAATGGGCAATTTCAGCAATCGCTGCCCTCGTCCAAAGCCTACCAATTGCTGCGGCTGCGCATTGATCCAGCACTGGGCTTGATCCCAGAGATCAGTGGCAACCGCCTGATCGTTTCTGTGCGGCTACAGCAAATGCAATTGCAAAACGGCCATTACCACTGGCAGACCAGCACGGTCAATGCCGATTTTGAGCTCACGCTGTGCGCTTAGAACGTGTTCACGTTCTTAAAAACCCGCTCCTGCCCCGGCCCCATGACCACACCTGCCGCCCCCCAGCCAACCGCATCGACACCGCCCACAGTGGCCTGCCCAACCTGCGGCAACCCGGCCCTGTTTGCACCCAGCAACCGCTGGCGGCCTTTTTGCAGCGAACGCTGCAAGCGCATCGACCTGGGAGCCTGGGCGGCCGAAGAGTTTCGCGTTCCCAGCCCGCCATCCGCGCTGGATGCCGACCCTGAGCCCTGAATTTGCTGCAGCTGCGCAGCAAGCAAAGCAGCCACACCCAACCACAGCGCATCCGTCAGAGCGCAGCCGCCATAACCAGCACGCCGCCTCCCGTCTGACTCACCGCAGTTGTCCGAGCGCAGCGCCGCAAAGCGGCGCGTAGCGAGTTCTGCGGTGCAAAAGCTGCGCAGCACGCCTTCTTTGCTGACTTTCTTGCGCGGGCAAGAAAGTTAGTCGCCCGCCGGGGCGAGTCCCGGCCAGCAGCTTTGAAAATCATAAAAATGAGCTGCTACCGCAGATATCTAAAAGATTTCAAGATAAAAACACCTTGAATTCCAATAAATACCAGCGGAAAACGCTCCTTTTTCAATCACCCCCGAGGCTGAAAGCGCCGCAACCGCAGCGCATTGGTGATGACGAACACGCTGGACAAGGCCATCGCTCCCGCCGCAAACATGGGCGACAGCAGCATGCCATTGACCGGGTACAGCACCCCGGCGGCCAGCGGAATCAGGGCCACGTTATAGGCAAACGCCCAGAACAGGTTTTGCGCGATATTGGCCATGGTGGCCTGGGACAGGGCAATTGCCTTGGGCACCCCGCCCAGGTCGCCGGACATGAGCACCACGTCCGCCGCTTCCACCGCAATATCGGTGCCGGTGCCAATGGCGATGCCCACATCGGCCTGCGCCAGCGCCGGGGCATCGTTGATGCCGTCGCCAACAAACACCAGCGTGCCGTGGCTTTGTTGCAGGCGCTGCACGGCCTCGACCTTGCCGCCGGGCAGCACTTCGGCCACCACTTCGTCAATGCCCAACTGGCGGGCAATGGCCTGGGCGGTGTGGCGGTTGTCGCCGGTAATCATGGCCACCTTCAGCCCCAGTTGGTGCAGCGCGGCAATGGCGGCGGGGGTGCTGGGCTTAATCGGGTCGGCCACGGCCAGCATGGCGGCCAGCTGGCCGTCGATGGCGGCGTACAGGGGGGTTTTGCCTTCCTGACCCAGTTGCGCGGCGGCTTCGGCAAAAGGGGCCACATTCAGCCCGAGCTGGTGCATGAAGCGGTCGGCACCAATCTCGATGCGCTGGCCGCCGTTGTGCCCCTCCACCTGGGCGCGTACGCCCATACCGGTGAGGTTTTCGAACTGGGCCACCGTGGGCAGCGCCAGCCCTTCGCCCTCGGCGGCCTGGACGATGGCGCGGGCTATGGGGTGTTCGGACTGCGCCTCGACCGCCGCGATGGCCGCCAGCACCGGGGCGCGGGTAAAACCGGGGGCCAAGGCCAGATCGGTCAGCACGGGTCGCCCCAGGGTCAGGGTGCCGGTTTTATCGACGGCCACGACGCGGGTGGCTTTGAGCTGCTGCAGCGCCTCGCCCTTGCGCAACAGCACGCCCAGCTGCGCCGCGCGGCCGGTGCCGACCATGATGGAGGTGGGCGTGGCCAGCCCCATGGCACAGGGGCAGGCGATGATGAGCACGGCCACGGCATTCACCACCGCAAAATTCAGCGCGGGCTGCGGCCCCCACAGCCACCAGACCAGAAAAGTCAGCAGCGCCGCCGCCATCACCGCTGGGACAAACCACATGGTGACCTTATCGACCAGTGCCTGGATGGGCAGCTTGGCCCCTTGCGCCTGCTCCACCATGCGGATGATTTGTGCCAGCAGCGTATCGCCGCCGACCTTGGTGGCTTCAAAAACCAGCGCGCCGTTCTGGTTCACCGTGCCGCCGACCAGCTCGGCCCCGGCCTGCTTGGCCACGGGCACGGGTTCGCCGCTGACCATGGATTCATCGACAAAGCTCTCGCCCTCCAGCACCACGCCATCGACGGGAATGCGCTCGCCGGGGCGCACCTGCACGCGGTCGCCGGCCATGACCTGCACGATGTCCACCTCTTGCCATGCGCCAGCGCCGCGCTGCACGCGGGCGGTCTTGGCCTGCAATTGCACCAGGCGGCGGATGGCGTCGGAGGTCTGGCCCTTGGCCCGCGCTTCCAGAAAGCGACCCAGCAAAATCAGTGCGACGATGACCGCTGCCGCCTCGAAATACACATGCACCGTACCCGCAGGCAGCAGCCCGGGGGCAAAGGTGGCGACGACCGAATAGGCAAACGCCGCTGCCGTGCCCAGCGCCACCAGGGAATTCATGTCCGGCGCACCGCGCAGCAAGGCAGGCACGCCCAGGGCGTAGAACTGCCGCCCCGGCCCCAGCAGCACCGCACTGGTCAGCGCACATTGCAGCAGCCAGCTGGTGCGCATGCCGATGGTGGCCTCGATCCACCCATGCAGCGGCGGGAAAACATGCCCGCCCATTTCCAGAATAAAGACCGGCAAGGCCAGCACCAGGGCCCACCCCAGGCTGCGTTGCAAGCGCTGGCGCTCGGCGGCCTGGCGCTGCGCCTGGGCATCGTGGGCCTGGACGCTGGTGTCTTGAACGACAGGGGCCGCTGCGTAACCGGCCTTGTGTACGGCAGCAATCAGCGACTGCACCGGCGTGCCCGCCAACAGCTGGATGCGGGCGCGTTCGGTGGCCAGGTTCACCGCCACGTCCTGCACGCCGGGCACGCGGCGCAGCGTGCGCTCGACCCGGCCTACGCACGAGGCGCAGGTCATGCCCTGCACCTGCAGCTCAACGCTGGCCTGCGGCACGGCATAGCCGGATTTTTCAATGGTGGCGATGGCGGCGGCCACGTCGGGCGGCCCCTCAAAGTGCAGGGTGGCGCTTTCGGTAGCCAGATTGACCTGCACGCTGGCCACGCCGGGCAGTTTTTTCAACGCCCGCTCGACCCGGCCCACGCAGGAGGCGCAGGTCATGCCCTGCACCGGCAGGGTCACGGCGGCGGCGGTGGGGGCGGTAACGGCGCTGGCAGCGGGATTCATGGCAGTGGTTCCTTCAGTCATGCCGGGACTGTAAGGCTTGCCATGGTGGCAAGGTCAAACGCTGCGCGTCGGCACCATCAGCCCGGTTGCAGCTGCACGGGCTGGCCCTGGCGGTTGAAGGGCAAGTAGGCATTCACCATGCCGCCGCGAATGGATTCGACCATGCGGTGCAGTTGCGCATCGACCTGGGCATCGCTGGGCTCTTCATTGAGCACCCCGCCCAGGGCGGCGACAAACACCAGCGACCAGGGCTGGGGCAAGGGGGCCTCCAGGGTGTGCGACTCTTCCAACAGGGCGGCAAACGAGGCAATTTCTGCCGGCTTTTTGTCCACGCACAGCAGCGGCTCCAGCGTGCCGCCCTGGGCCTGGGCGAACTGCGCCTGCTGGCGCGGGCTGGGCTGGTCGGGCAGGCCGGCGCTGGCAAAGACCAGCAGCAGGCGCTGCGGCTCGGGCTGGGCGCGGGCGATGCGCAGCAGGTCGTCAAAGTGTTCAATCGTGTGCATAGCGTGCAGTGCTCCTAGACGGCCAGCACTTGGCCATCGTGTTCAACATAAGGGGGGTAGGACGGGCAGGGCATGGTGCCGCTGTGCGCCGCCTGTGAGGCGGCGATAAAGCCGCCGCTGGCCACATCAAAAACATACACCTGCCCCTCTTCAATCACGTAGTGCCAACCGTGCAGGGTGAGCTGGCCCTGCTGCACGCGCTGGCGCACCATGGGGTAATCGAGCAGGCGCTCCAGTTGCAGGACGACGGCCCGCTGCTCGGTGCGGCGCAGCACCTGCGCACAACAGGGCTGGGGCAACACCGCCGCCCGGCCCAGGTCAAGCCAGCGGCGCAGGTTGATGGCCTCGTCCGGCACGCCCTGGTACAGCGCCTGCACGGCCCCGCAGTGGCTGTGCCCGCAAACCACAATGCGCTGCACGTTCAGCGTGAGGGTGGCGTATTCGATGGCGGCGGTGGTGCCGTGGTGACCGTGCGAGCCGTCGTACGGCGGCACAAACGCACCCACGTTGCGCACCAAAAACAGCTCGCCCGGCCCGGCCCCCGTGAGCAAATAGGGCAGCAGGCGCGAATCGGAGCAGCCGATAAACAGCGTGGTCGGGTGTTGGCCATCCTGCACCAGCGCCTGGAACTGCGCCCGGTACTGGGGGAAGGCGTTGTGGTGAAAGTGCTGGAGGCGCTCCAGCAGCTCGTCATCAGGCATACGCTTTTTGCTTGCGCTTGCGGCTTATTGCACCAGCGGGGTGCTGGCCGCGTCCAGGTCGATGCCAACCACCTCGGCCTCGCCCGCCAGCAGTTGCAGGTACTGGCGCAGAGCGTTCAGCCAGGCCTGGTGGCGCAGTTGCTGGGCCACGGCGGCATGCACCTGCTCAAAGGGCTTGGTTTGCGGCTTCTGCCGGGCGCAGACCTGCACCACATGCAGGCCAAAGCGGCTGTGCACCAGGCGGGCCAGCACGCCGATTTCTTGGCCCTCGAACACATCGCGGGCAAATTCCGGGGCGCAGTCTTCGCGGGTCAGCCAGCCCAGGTCACCGCCTTCGGCCCCGCTGGGGCAGTTGGACCATTTTTTGGCCGCCTCGGCAAAAGCGGGGCCGCCCTCGTCGGCGCAGCGCAGCTCCAGCAGCAAGGCCTCGGCCCGCTGGCGCAGTAGGTTTACGTTTACCCCCGGTGTGACGGCAAACAAAATGTGGCGCAGGTGGGCGCGTTCGCCCCGCGCGCCAATGGTGGGGTGGGCGGCGTGGTAGCGGCGGCAGGCTTCTTCCGAAGGCTCGGGCACGCTCAAAGCCTGCTCCAGCAACTGCTCGATGGCGGCCGTGGCGGCGGCGCTGGTGGCACCGTCTTGCGGGGCCGGGTCGTCCTGGACCAGCAAGCCTTGTTGCAGGGCCTGCTGGCGCAGCAGCTCGGTGCAGGCGCGTTGGCGCAGCAGCTCGGGGGGCAGGTGTTCGCCGGGGGCGTGCAGGGGGATGCCGTTGATGTGGGCCGCTTCGGCTGTGGCGATGGCTTGTGGCATAGCGAATCCTTTATTGATAGCTTTTTGCGCTTTTAAATACAAGGTTTTTGATGGTTTTGTTTTTAAAAATGTTTATTTGCGTGCGGTAACAGCTTCTCTTTAAGAGTATTTACGAACCATGCGGTCTTGCGGGTTGTTGGTTCCGCTGGCCGGGTCTCGCCCCGGCGGGCGACCTCCTTTCTTGCCCGCGCAAGAAAGGAGGCAAAGAAGGCGTGCTGGCGCAGCTGGGGCACCGCAGAACTCGCTTCGCGCCTGCGGCGCTGCGCTCAGACAACTGCGGTGAGTCAGACGGGAGGCGGCTTGCCTGTGCTGGCCGCTGTGCCCGGACGGATGCGCTGGAGCGGAAAGTTTCTTCGCTTGCTGCGCAGCTTCAGAAACAGTTCCGGTGTGCACGGCTTCTCTCCTTAGCGGGGCTGGTTGTGGCCCGCAGGCACATTCAACCGCCGCGCCCGCACCAGTTGGTACGGCCGGGCGATGTAGGCCAAGGTGCCAAAGCCGCTCCACACATGCACCAGGCGGGTGAAGGGGAAGATCAGGAAGATCGTCATGCCCAGCGCCATGTGCAGTTTGAACACCCAGCTCACGCCCGCCAACAGCCCGACGGCATTGCTTTGGAAGGTGACGATGGACTGCGCCCAGCCGGCCAGCTGCATCATGACCGAGCCATCCAGGTGCTGGGCCGACAGCGGCAGCGTCGCCAGCCCCAGCGCCAGTTGCACCCACAGCAGCCACAGCAGCAGGATGTCGCTGGTCTTGCTGGTGGCGCGGATGCGTGCGTCGGTCAGGCGCCGGTGCAGCAGCAGGCTCACGCCAATGAAGGCCAGCAGCCCGGCAATGCCGCCGCTGACGATGGCCATCAGCTGCTTGTCGCCCGCGCTGATAAAGGCTTCGTACATAAAGTGCGGGGTGAGCATGCCCACGGTGTGGCCGAAGAACAAAAACAGCACGCCAATGTGAAACAGGTTGCTACCCCAGCGCAAGCTGCCCCGGCGCAGCAGCTGCGAAGAGTCGCTTTTCCAGGTGTACTGGTCGCGGTCAAAGCGAATCCAGCTGCCAATAAAGAACACGGCCAGACAGATGTAGGGGTACAGGCCGAACAAAAAGTGATCAAGCCAGGCGGTCATGGCGCAACTCCTTGGGAAGATTGAGAACGTGTTTTGCGCACCGTTTGCGGGCTGGGGCGGTTTTGCCCTTGGTTGGTGCAGCCGTCAAAGGGCTCGGGTTCGGCCCAGGCCTCGTCCATGTCCGGCTCGGGGGCCAGGGGCACGGCCTGGGCTTTTTCGCCCGCTGCCTCCAAGATGGCGGCAATCACGCTGGCGTAGGGGCTTTGGCGCTGCAGCAAGGCGGTGAACAGGGCGTTCAGGATGTGCGTCATCTCGCCCAGAAACTCGCGCGCCAGCGCGGCGGGCTGGGTGGAGGCGAACTCCAGCACCACGCCCAGGTGGTCGGGCAGCTCGGGGGCGTTGAACAGCAAACCGGCTTTCTCGTAGGTTTGTGCCAAGTCCAGCAGCGCCGGGCCGCGCTCGCGCGAATCGCCGTGGATGTGCTCAAACAGGTGCAGCGAGGTCTGCCGCCCCCGGTCAAAGGTTTCCACATAGCGCTCTTGCAGGGCGTACATATCGTGCTGCGCCAGCTGGCGGCCCAGGGCGTGCAGCTCGGCCAGGCGGTCTTTGCCCAGCACGTTCTCTTCAGCCAGGGCCTGCAGTAGCTCGCCCACTTGCGGGCGCAGCTGGGCATCGGGGTAGTCCAGCAGCCGGGCCAGCACGCGCAAGGTGATGCGCAGGCTGGCCGGGGTCGAGGTGGTTTTCAACATGGTTACCGCTCCTTTCCTACACCGTGGCCTTGATGGGCACGGTGCGCTTTTTCTTGCTGCCAAAGATGCTCACCGGGGTGGAGCCGTCCGAGCAGCCGTTGCCAAACGAGAAGCCGCAGCCGCCCCGGATGTCGAAGGCGTTTTCGGCGTACTCGCGGTGCGTGCTGGGGATGACGAAGCGGTCTTCGTAGTTGGCAATGGCCATCACCTGGTACATGTCCTGCACGTCGTGCGCGGTCAGGCCAACTTGTTTGAGCACGGCCAGGTTTTGCACCTTGTCCACGTGGACGCTGCGTTGGTAAGAGCGCATGGCCAGCATGCGCTCCAGCGCCCGAATGACCGGGGCGGTGTCGCCCGCCGTGAGCAGGTTGGCCAGGTACTGCACGGGGATGCGCAGCTGGCCTACGTCGGGAATCTCGCCATTCACGCCCAGGTGGCCGGCATTGGCCGCCGAGGTGATGGGCGACAGCGGCGGCACGTACCACACCATGGGCAGGGTGCGGTATTCGGGGTGCAGCGGCAGGGCGATTTTCCAATCGACGGCCATTTTGTACACCGGGCTTTTCTGCGCCGCTTCGATCCAGTTGTCGGCAATGCCGTCAAGCTTGGCCTGGGCAATCACCGCCGGGTCGTGGGGGTCGAGGAAGATGTCCAGCTGCGCCTGGTACAGGTCGCGGTCGCGCTCCACGCTGGCCGCTTCCTGGATGCGGTCGGCGTCGTACAGCAGCACGCCCAGGTAGCGGATGCGGCCCACGCAGGTCTCGCTGCACACGGTGGGCTGGCCGGCCTCGATGCGCGGGTAGCAGAAGATGCACTTCTCGGCCTTGCCGGTTTGCCAGTTGTAGTAGATCTTCTTGTACGGGCAGCCGCTCACGCACATGCGCCAGCCGCGGCACTTGTCCTGGTCGATCAGCACAATGCCGTCTTCCTCGCGCTTGTAGATCGAGCCGCTGGGGCACGAGGCCACGCAGGCCGGGTTCAGGCAGTGCTCGCACAGGCGCGGCAGGTACATCATGAAGGTGTTCTCGAACTGGCCGTACATCTCCTTTTGCACCTGCTCGAAGTTCACGTCGATGCTGCGCTTGGCGAACTCGCCGCCCAGGATTTCCTCCCAGTTCGGGCCCCACTCGATTTTTTCCATGCGCTGGCCGGTGATTAGGCTGCGCGGGCGGGCGGTGGGGGCGGCCTTCATCTCGGGGGCCGACTGCAGGTGGTCGTAGTCGAAGGTGAAGGGCTCGTAGTAGTCGTCAATCTGCGGCAGGTTGGGGTTGGCGAAGATCTTCATCAGCATCTTCCACTTGCCGCCCTGGCGCGGGGTGATGGAGCCGTCGGCGTGGCGGCTCCAGCCGCCGTTCCATTTGTCCTGGTTCTCCCACTCTTTGGGGTAGCCGATGCCGGGCTTGGTCTCAACGTTGTTGAACCAGGCGTATTCCACGCCGGGGCGGCTGGTCCAGACGTTTTTGCAGGTGACCGAGCAGGTGTGGCAGCCAATGCACTTGTCCAGGTTCAGCACCATGCCGATTTGGGCACGAATTTTCATTGTGTTCTCCTTCTTTTTCAGGCGTGTTGGGCCGCTGCTTCGGTTTCAGCATCCAGCCAATCGACGCGGCGCATCTTGCGCACCAGCACGAACTCGTCGCGGTTGGTGCCAATCGTTCCGTAGTAGTTAAAGCCGTAGCTGTACTGCGCGTAGCCGCCAATCATGTGCGTGGGCTTCAAGACCACCCGGGTGACCGAGTTGTGGATGCCGCCGCGCGTGCCGGTGATTTCCGAGCCGGGGGTGTTGATGATCTTTTCCTGCGCGTGGTACATCAGCACCATGCCGTTGTTCACCCGCTGGCTGACCACGGCCCGGGCGGCAATCGCGCCGTTGGCGTTGAACAGCTCGACCCAGTCGTTATCAACAATGCCGCCGCGCTTGGCATCGTCTTCACTCAGCCAGATCACCGGGCCGCCCCGGTTGAGGGTGAGCATGTGCAGGTTGTCGCTGTAGGTGCTGTGGATGCCCCATTTCTGGTGCGGGGTGATGAAGTTCAGCGCAATCTCGGGGTTGCCGTTGGGCATCTTGCCTTGCACCTCGTGCAGGGCCTTGAGGTGCACCGGCGGGCGGTAGCTGACAAAGCCCTCGCCAAAGTCGCGCATCCAGGGGTGGTCTTGGTAGAACTGCTGGCGGCCCGTCAGGGTGCGCCATGGAATCAGCTCATGCACGTTGGTGTAGCCGGCGTTGTAGCTGACCTTCTCGCTCTCCAGCCCGCTCCAGGTGGGCGAGCTGATGATCTTGCGCGGCTGCGCCTGGATGTCGCGAAAGCGGATTTTCTCGTCCTCGCGGTGCAGCGCCAGGTGGACGTGGTCGCGCCCGGTTTGCTTGCCCAGGGCCTCCCAGGCTTTGCAGGCCACGTGGCCATTGGTCTCGGGGGCCAGCATCATCACCACTTCGGTGGCATCAATGTCGGTGACGATTTTCGGGCGGCCCTGCGTTACGCCTTCTTCGCGCACGCGGCCATTCAAGTCGCCCAGCTGCTCCACCTCGGTCTGCGTGTTCCAGCCAATGCCCTTGCCGCCGTTGCCCACCTTGTCCAGCAACGGGCCCAGGGCGGTAAAGCGCTTGAAGGTGTTGGGGTAGTCGCGCTCGACCACGGTGATTTGCGGCGCGGTCACGCCGGGAATCAGGTCGATCTCGCCCTTCTTCCAGTCTTTCACATCAAAGGGCTGGGCCAGCTCGCCGGCGGTGTCGTGCATGATGGGGGTGAGCACCACCTCTTTTTCCACGCCCAGGTGGCCAACGCACACTTCGCTGAAGGCTTTGGCAAAGCCTTTGTAAATCTCCCAGTCGCTGCGCGCCTGCCAGGCCGGATCCACGGCCGCCGACAGAGGGTGGATGAAGGGGTGCATGTCGCTGGTGTTGAGGTCGTTCTTCTCGTACCAGGTGGCCGTGGGCAGCACGATGTCCGAATACAGGCAGGTGGTGCTCATGCGAAAGTCCAGCGTCACCAGCAAATCGAGCTTGCCTTCGGGCGCTTTGTCATGCCACTTCACTTCCATGGGCTTGGCCTCGTCCTTACCCAAATCCTTGCCCTGCACGCCGTGGGTGGTGCCCAGCAGATGCTTGAGGAAGTATTCATGCCCTTTGCCCGAGCTGCCCAGGATGTTGGAGCGCCAGACAAACATGTTGCGCGGCCAGTTCAGCGGGTTGTCCGGGTCTTCGCAGCTGAGTTTGATGCTGCCGTCTTTCAGCCCCTGCACCACGTGGTCTTTGGCATCCACGCCTTTGGCGGCCGCGTCTTTGACGACTTGCAGCGGGTTGATCTCCAGCTGCGGGGCGCTGGGCAGCCAGCCCATGCGCTCGGAGCGCACGTTGAAGTCGATCATGCTGCCCTGGTAGGCGGCCTTGTCGGCCAGGGGCGAGAGCACTTCTTCCACGCCCAGCTTTTCGTAGCGCCACTGGTCGGTATGGGCGTAAAAGAAGCTGGTGGAGTTTTGCTGGCGCGGCGGGCGAATCCAGTCCAGCGCAAAGGCCAGCGCCGTCCAGCCGGTTTGCGGGCGCAATTTTTCCTGGCCCACGTAGTGCGACCAGCCGCCGCCCGATTGGCCGATGCAGCCGCACATCATCAGCATGTTGATGATGCCGCGGTAGTTCATGTCGCAGTGGTACCAGTGGTTCATGGCCGCGCCAATGATGACCATGGACTTGCCGTGGGTCTTGTCCGCGTTGTCGGCAAACTGGCGGGCAATGGTGATGATTTGCTCGCGCGGCACGCCGGTGATGCGCTCTTGCCAGGCCGGGGTGTAGGGGGCGTTGGCATCGTAGCCGCCGTCGGCACCCTCGCCCTCCAGGCCCCGGTTCACCCCGTAGTTGGCCACTTGCAAGTCAAAAACCGTAGCTACTGCCACACGCCCAGCAACGCCTTCGCCGTTTAAATCCAAATAAGTAATGGGCACGCGGCGCAGCATTACATCGTTGCCCTGGTCGTTGGCGTTGAAGTTGGGGGTATCAATCCCGCCAAAGTAGGGGAAGGCCACATCGGTGATCTCGTGCGCTTGCGCCCCATCTTCCAGCACCGAGAGCTTGAGCTTGACGGTGTTGCCCTGGCGGGCATCTTTGTTCTCCAGGTTCCACAGCCCTTGGTCATCGCGCCCGTCTTGGCCCCAGCGGAAACCGATCGAGCCATTGGGCAGCGCCACCTGGCCATCGACGTTGTAGGCCACGGTTTTCCAGTCCGGGTGGTTGGCCTGGCCCAGTTGGCCAACAAAGTCGCTGGCCCGCACGTAACGGCCCGGCACCTTGACCACGCGGCCATCAGGCAGGGTTTTGTCTTCCAGCACGACCAGCAGTGGCAGGTCGGTGTAGCGGCGCGCGTAGTCGTCAAAGTAGCTGCTGCGCTTGGCGAAGTAGAACTCTTTCAAGATGACGTGGCCCATGGCCATGGCCACCGCCGCATCCGTGCCCTGCTTGGGGTGCATCCACAGGTCGGCCAGCTTGGCCACTTCGGAATAGTCGGGCGTGACGGCCACTACCTTGGCCCCCTTGTAGCGCACCTCGGTAAAGAAGTGCGCATCCGGCGTGCGCGTCTGCGGGATGTTGGAACCCCAGGCGATGATGAAGTTGGAGTTGTACCAATCGGCCGATTCGGGCACGTCGGTCTGCTCGCCCCACACCTGCGGGCTGGACGGCGGCAGGTCGCAGTACCAGTCGTAAAAACTCATCGGCACGCCGCCGATCAGGTTCAGGTAGCGGCTGCCGGCGGCATAGGAAATCATCGACATCGCCGGGATGGGCGAAAAACCAATGATCCGATCCGGGCCATGCTGCTTGATGGTGTACACGTTGGCCGCAGCAATCATCTGGTTCACCTCGTCCCAGGTGCTGCGCACAAAGCCGCCCAGGCCACGCTGCTTTTGCCATTCCTGGCGGGCCTCCTGGTTTTGCACGATGGCGGCCCAGGCATCGACCGGGCTGTTGGCCACGGCCAGCGCCGCGCGCCAGTGCTTCAAGAGGCGGCCGCGCACCAGGGGGTATTTCACGCGGTTGGCCGAATACAAATACCAGCTGTACGACGCACCCCGGGCGCAGCCGCGCGGCTCGTGGTTGGGCAGGTCGGGGCGGGTGCGTGGGTAATCGGTCTGCTGGGTTTCCCAGGTGACGATGCCGCCCTTGACGTAAATCTTCCAGCTGCAACTGCCCGTGCAGTTCACGCCGTGGGTGGAGCGCACGATCTTGTCGTGCGCCCAGCGGTCGCGGTACGCGTCTTCCCAGGTGCGGTCTTCACCATTGGTCTGGCCGTGGCCATCGGAGAATTCTTCGCGGGCTTGCGAAAAATACGTCAGGCGGTCGAGTAAATGACTCATCGAGGGCTCCTTGAAAATCGAAGAAAAAATGGGCGAAAGGAGACGTCAGCAAGGCATCTCAGCGTTTTTGCGGGCGTAGCACCACCACGTCACCACCACGCACAGCAGGTAAAAAGCGACAAACATCCACAGCGCAAACTCGGGGCCGCCGGTGGCCTCAATTGAGCTGCCGTAACTTTTCGGAATAAAGAACCCGCCATACGCGCCCAGCGCCCCGGCAAAACCGACGGCCGCCGCCCCTTCGGTGTTGCCCTCTTTGATGGCCTGGGCCCGGGCGGCGGCCTCGTTGCCCTGGCCGCGTGCGCTGATGGCGCGCAGTTTTTGCGTGAGAAAAATCACCGGAATCATGCGAAAGGTCGAGCCATTGCCCACCCCGGTGGTCAGAAACAGCACCAGAAACATCAGAAAGAAGCCGATAAAACTGCCCTCCTGCGGGCCAAACGGCAGGGCGTAACCCGTGGCCCCTTTGGGCAGGAAATACAGCACGCCCAGCACGGCCAGCACCATGACGACAAAGTTCCACAGCGTGACCACGCCGCCGCCGATCTTGTCGGCCAGCCAGCCGCCAAAGGGCCGCGACAGCGCCCCCACCAGCGGCCCCATCCAGGCATAAGCCAAGGGGTTGATGCCGGGAAACAGCGCCTTCATCAGCAGCGGAAACCCAGCGGCAAAACCAATGAACGAGCCAAAGGTGCCCAGGTAGAGCAGGCACATCAGCCAGTTGTGCTTGTTCTTAAAAATCGTAGCTTGCGCCGCAAAGCTGGCCTTGGCATCGGCAATGTCATGCATGCCAAACCAAGCAGCTACAGCGGCAATAGCTATCCATGGCACCCAGATAAAGGCCGCGTTTTGCGCCCAGACGTGCTGCGGCTCGCCGTTGCGCACCATCACCTGGGCATCGCCACCGAGCACGCCAAAGATGCCCAGCGAAATCACCAACGGGCTCAAAAACTGCACCACCGACACGCCCAAGTTGCCCAGCCCCGCGTTCACGCCCAGGGCCGAGCCTTTGCGCTCTTTGGGAAAAAAGAAGCTGATGTTGGACATGCTGGAGCTGAAATTGCCCCCGCCAAAGCCGCACAGCAGCGCCAAGATGAGCATGGTCGGGTAGCTGGTGCTGGGGTCTTGAATGGCAAAGCCAATGCCCAGCATGGGAATGAGCAGCGAGGCGGTGGACAGCGCCGTCCAGCGCCGCCCGCCGACGATGGGCACCATGAACGAGTAAAAAATGCGCAGCGTCGCCCCCGACAGCGCCGGGGCGGCGGCCAGCCAAAACAGCTGGTTGGTCGAATACTTAAAGCCCAGTGCCGGCAGATTCACTGCCACCACGCTCCAAACCTGCCAGACGGCAAAGGCCAGAAACAGCGCGGGCACCGAGATCCACAGGTTGAGCTTGGCAATCGCCTCGCCCTCGCGCTCCCAGAAGGCTTTGTCCTCCGGGGTCCACAGGGTGAGCGTGCGCCCGGCGCGGGTGGCGGGCTGGATGGGTGTGGGGGAAGTCATAGGATGCGGGCTCCGGGCAAGGGCATCAGTGGGAGGGGTGATCTGCCGGGGCAGTCATGACGTTGGTGCGGCGCACCTCGGTGAAATACATCCAAATCAGCGACACCCACACCACGCCGTACATGAGCATGAAAGCGCTGGAGCGAATGCCCGTCCAATCGAGCAAAGCGCCAAAGAAAATCGGCAAGATAAAACCGCCCAAACCGCCGGCCAAACCCACAATGCCGCTGATGGCACCGATGTTGCCGGGGTAGTCGTCGCTGATGTACTTGAACACGCTGGCCTTGCCAAAGGCCATCGCCACCCCCAGCACGGCCATGATGGCGGTGAAGGCGTACACGTTCAGCCCGATGTGGAAGGTGGTGGCGCCGCTGACGGTTTGGATGGTGAATTGCGTCTGCGGGTAAGAGAGCAAAAACAAGCAAATCCAGCACACCCACATCACCCACCAGGTGACGCTGTGGGCACCGTATTTGTCCGACAGCACCCCGCCGATGGCCCGCAACACACCGCCGGGCAGCGAAAAACACGCCGCCAGCAGCGCAGCCACGCGGATGTCCAGCCCGTATTCGCCCACGTAGTACTGCACCATCCACAGCGCCAGCGCCACGTAGCCCCCAAAAACGATGCTGTAGTACTGGCAGTACTTGAGCACGCGCGGGTCTTTCAGCAGCTTGAGCTGGTCCGAAAACTTGACGTGGCTGGGCACCAGGTGGCGCGGATCGCTGTGGCTCATCAGCCAAAACACCACCAGCGCCGCCAGCATGATGGCCGCGTACACATGCGGCACGGCCTTCCAGCCAAAGGCCACCAAAATCACCGGCGCGACAAACTTGTTCACCGCCGCGCCCGAGTTGCCCGCCCCAAACACGCCCATGGCCATGCCCTGGCGCTCTTTGGGAAACCAGCGGGCCACATAGGGCGTACCCACCGAAAACGCGCCCCCCGCCAGCCCCAGCACCAGGCCAATGGCCAAAAAATGCCAAAACTGCGTAGCAAAAGAAATCGCCCAAATCGCTGGCACGGTGATCGCCAGCAGCGCCGCCATGACGATGCGGCCACCGAAGCGGTCCGTCCAAATGCCCAGCGGAACGCGCACCAAAGAGCCGCTTAACACCGGCATGGCCATGAGCAGGCCGAACTCGGTGGCGTTCAGGTCGAGCATCTGCTTGATCGGGATGCCCACCACGGCAAACATCATCCAGACCATGAAGCACACGGTAAACGCCAAGGTGCTGGCAATCAGCACCGACCAAGCCTGGCGGCTGTAACGCTCAGCACTGACAGAAGGGGTAGAAGCGAAGGCCATTGCAAAAATCCGGTAGAGCAGCAATGGCCTGCATCCTCCCCGTTCGCCCTGGCGCTGCCTATCCGCCAGTGGGGCTAAAAGGCAAGGCAGAAGAACGATAGGGCTGCAGGTACCCTCGTTCCAAAGGAGTAGTCCCTTGGAATTAATTTTTCAATAAAAACCGCTTTAACTGCTTATGTGTAAAGCGGATGCAGCTATCAATTATTCACTGCGTACGCGGTCAGAGGCGTACACCGCCGCCTGCACCCGCGAAGACAGGCCCAGCTTGCGCAAAATGTGCTGCACGTGAATCTTCACCGTGGTTTCGGCAATATCGAGCCGCCGGGCAATTTCCTTGTTGCTCGCGCCCTGGGCAATTTCGCGCAGCACCTCCTCTTCGCGCGGCGACAAAGGCGAAGGCGAAGGCGAAGGCGATACCGAAGCCGCTGCGGCCGGTGTGCCCTGCGCCCCCTCAGCCACGGCGGCGGGTTCGGGGGCCCCTTGGCTTTGAAAGGCAGTTACCAGCTTACCCAGCAGCTCGGGGCTGACCACCGGCTCGCCCCGCGCCGCGCGGCGGATGGCCTCAAAAAGCAGTTCGCCATCCATGGTTTTGAGCAAATAGCCCTGCGCCCCATTGCGCAGCGCCGTGGCCAAGTCCTGACCGTCTTCACTCACCGTGAGCATCACCACCCGGCTGGTGGGGCTGGCCTGGCGCAGCCCGGCAATGGCATCCACACCCAGCACGCCGGGCAGGTGGTTGTCCAGCAAGATCACCTGCGGCTGCAGCTGTGGCACTTGGCGCAGCGCCTCGCTGGCATCGCTGGCATCGCCAATCACCTGCAGCCCGGCATCCTGCCCAATCAAGGCCATCAGCCCCCGGCGAAACAAGGTGTGGTCATCCACCACAAAAACGGTGATGGCAGAAGAGGTTGAAACAGTCACACAAACCTTTTTAGTGGGTCACAAGGCAAACCACCTGTAACCTGCACCCAGGTAACGCAGGAAAACGAAAAAAGTATGATGGTTTGACGGGCGACCCGCTCGGGCGGCCCGCGCCCCATTGTAGGAAAGCGCCGGGGGCGGGCGCTGTTTTCCTTTGACTGGATGCTTTGCCATGCTTGCTGCTATCACCTTGCTTTTGTTCTACCAGCTTGTCGGAGAAGTCGCGGCCCACATGTTCGGCTGGCCGGTGCCCGGCCCTGTCATCGGCATGGCCTTGCTGTTCATCACCTTGCTGGTGCGCGGCGGCCCCAGCGCCTCGGTGCAACACACGGCCAATACGATTTTGCAGCACCTGTCGCTGCTGTTCATTCCTGCCGGAACAGGGGTGATTGTGTACGCCGAGCTTATTCGGGAGCAGTGGCTGGCCCTGAGCAGCGCTTTGCTGGTCAGCAGCCTGGCGGCTATCGCCGTGACGGCGCTGATGTTGCAGTGGCTATTGAAAAAGAAAAAAGCGATGCAAAGCACTTCTTCATCCAAGGCCAAACCATGAATCCTCGCTTGACCGACTTGTGGGTTTATCTGGCCGCCTCCCCCTTATTGGGTCTGACATTGACGCTGCTGGCCTACCAGGTGGCGCTGTGGTTCCACCAGCGTTGTCGCTTCCATCCGCTGGCCAATCCGGTGCTGGTGGCGATTGCCCTGGTTAGCGCAGTGCTGCTGGCCACCGATATGGATTACCCCCAGTACTTTGACGGTGCCCAGTTTGTGCATTTTTTACTGGGGCCGGCCACGGTCGCCCTGGCCATTCCGTTGTATGCCCAGTGGTCGCGTCTGCAGGCCATGGCTATGCCCTTGCTCATCGCCTTGGTTGTGGGGTGTTTGACGGCTGTGATCTCGGCCTGGGCGGTGGGGGCTGCCCTGGGGGCCAGTCACGCCAGCCTGATGTCCTTGGCTCCAAAAAGTGTCACCACCCCGATCGCCATGGCCGTGGCGCAAACCCTGGGTGGGTTGCCTGCGCTGGCTGCAGCGCTGGTGGTGTTGTCTGGAGTGTTCGGGGCCATTTTTGCCCCCAGCCTGTGCCAGTTGCTGGGTATCCAAGATGATGCAGTTCGGGGCTTTGCCATCGGGTTGGCGGCCCACGGCATTGGTACGGCCCGGGCCTTTCAGATCAGTGAGCAGGCGGGTGCCTTTGCCGCCCTGGGCATGGGTTTGAATGGTGTGCTGACCGCTTTGGCTCTGCCGTGGTTGATGCCTTGGCTCAATACCCTGTTGCCGGGGACTTGAGATGGGACGCTCCTTTGGGCTACAGGCCATCGTCCAACGCTGATAAAGAAGGGAGCTGCAACCGCACGGTAGTACCCGATCCTGGGGTGGAAAGTACCTGTAAATCAGCATAGATACGCGCAGCGCGCTCCTTCATTATTCCCAGGCCCACATGCAAAGAATCTGGTGCCACGTCTTGCGAGGCAAAGCCGCAGCCATTGTCGGTAATACTGAAAGTCCACACCGGGTGGCGCTGCACGCTGACCGTGACCTGGGTGGCCTGGGCGTGCTTGCGGATGTTGGACAGCGCCTCTTGCACGATGTGCAGCACCTGCACTTGCACATCGGGGGGCAGCGGCAGGCCTTCGGCACCGCCCATGATGAGTGCCCCTTTCAGGCCGGTTTGGTGCTCAAACTTGGACAAGGTGGAGCGCAGGGCATGGCCAATGTCTTCGTCGCTGGTGCGGGTGCGAAAGTGCACCAGCAGCTCGCGCACATCGGCGTAGCACTCGCGCACGCCCACCTCCAATTCACTCACGCTGCGGTCGCGGGCGGCGGCGTTGCCTTTGGCAATGGCATCGCGCAGCAGCTGGGTTTGGATTTTTAAAAACGCCAGCGATTGGGCAATCGAATCGTGCAACTCGCGGGCAATCAGGCTGCGCTCTTGGGCCACGGCGGCCTCGCGCTCCAGGGCCGTGACGCGCAGGCTCTCCATCGCACTGGCCAAGTGCTCGGCCATGGCTGTGAGCAGGGCATGGGTTTCGGGGGTCAGGGTTTGCTCTTGCACAAAGTACAAATTCACCTCGCCCAGCAGGCGCTGCTGGTGGCGCAGCGGCACCCCCACCAAGGTGACGTAGCCAGCCTCGCGGCAATGGGGCAGGGTGACGGCTTCTTCGCTGTGCAGGCGAATCACCCGCGCTTTGGCCCCCTCTTTGGGCGGCGCACAAATGCACGCGCCCGTGGGCAGGCAATGCTCTTGGGTGCTCAGGCTGGGCGGCAGGCCCTCGCTGGCCAGCAGCACGTAGCGCTCATTGGCTTCGTCCGACCAGCGCACCGCCACGGCATCGGCCTGCACGCTGGCACGCACTTGGTGGACAAAGCCCTGGGCCAGCGTCTGCAGGTTGTCGGCCTCGGCCATTTGGGCGCTGACGGTGTACAGCGCCTGCAACTGGGCGTGCTGGGCCTGCAGGCTGGCGGTTTTCTCGCGCACTTTGAATTCCAGATTCTCCCGGGCCGATTGCAGCGAAGCGGCCATCAGGTTAAAGCCCGAGGCCACGCGGCCAAACTCCCCGCTGGACTCCAGCTGCAAGCGCGTTTGCAGCTGCCCCTGGCGGATATGGGCCATGCCGCCTTCCAGGCGCTCCAGGGGGTAGAGCACCTCCCAGTAACTCATCATCCAGAACACGATGGTCGCCCCAATCACCAGCGCCACCATCATCAGCTGGAACAGGTGCAGGCCCGCCGTCCAGCGCACCATCTCCCGCTCCAGCAACGTCACCAAGTCATCAATCACCTGCACCAGGGCATCGCCCTGGGCGCGAAACTCGGGCAAGGTGGCCGCCGTTTGCATGCGGCTCAGGTGCTGCCAGCCCTCTTCGATGCGGGCAAACTGCGCGCGCAGCGGCGGTGTCCACAAAATCTGCAAAGGCCGCGACGGATCGCCCTCGCGCAGCAACTGCAGGCTGGCGCTAAACCGCGCATTGCCCTGGTCAAGCACATGCTGCTCATGGTTTTGAAACGATAGCTGCATGCGAAACACCTGCATGCGCAAACGCCCCGCCTCGTTCACCGCCGCCGCGCCGCCTTCGAGCTGCCAGGTCACCCACAAAGTAATGCTGACCGAGGCCAACCCGGCCAGCAAGAACACCAAGCTCACGGCTTTGATCTTGGCCGACAGCGACAGCAAACGAAACATGGGCGGCACCTTGCGCACGGCGTGCGCCAGAGAAGTGGAAAATGAACAACAGCGCAAAAGCGCAGCACGCTGGCGCTGTGCATTGTCCCCAACCCAGCCCCAACCCCGCTAAGCTTGGGCCACTTTTTTGTACTGAAAATATTTTTCCTATGCCGCAATTCAGTGCCAACCTGAGCATGCTGTTTCCTGAGCGCCCCTTTTTGCAGCGCTTTGCCGCCGCCGCCCAGGCCGGATTTAGCGCAGTGGAGTTCATGTTTCCCTACGCTTTTGCCATCGCCGACCTGCGCGATGCCATCGACCACAGCAAGGTGCGGGTGGTGCTGCACAACCTGCCCCCGGGAGATTGGGCGGCTGGTGACCGGGGCATTGCGTGCCACCCCGATCGCACGGAAGAATTTCGCGACAGCGTGGCCCAAGCCATCGCCTACGCCAGCGCACTGCAGGTGCCGCGCCTCAATTGCCTGGCCGGCTGCACTCCCGCCGATACCGATCCGGTGCTGGTGCGCCACACCCTGGTGGCCAATCTGCGCTTTGCCGCCGAGGCCCTGGCCCAGCACGGCATCGGCCTGGTGGTGGAGATGATCAACACCGTGGACATGCCCGGCTTCTACTTGCACCGCAGCGCCCAGGCCCTGGACGTGCTGCACGCCGTGGCCCACCCCAACCTGCAGCTGCAGTACGACATCTACCACATGCAGCGCATGGAGGGCGAACTGGCCACCACCTTGCAGCGCCTGCTGCCGCACATTGGCCACATCCAAATTGCCGACACCCCAGGCCGCCACGAGCCGGGCACGGGCGAGATCAACTACCCCTTTGTGCTGCGCCACCTCGATGCCATCGGCTACCAGGGCTGGGTCGGCTGCGAATACCACCCCCTGGGCGATACCCAGGCCGGGCTGGTGTGGTTGAAAAATTTTTTGCAAACCCCCTGAAGACTCCCCATGCCGCCGCCTGACCTGCTCCAGCACCTGTTCGCCGCCGCCATCGCCAGCGCCCAGCCCGCGCAGTGCGTGCCGCCCTATTTGCCCCGGCCTGAGGAGGTTAAAGGCCGCTTGGTCATCCTGGGCGCAGGCAAAGCCTCGGCCGCCATGGCCCAGGTGGTCGAGCAACACTGGCCCGGGCCGTTAAGTGGCCTGGTCGTCACCCGCTACGGCTACCAAGTGCCGTGCCAGCGCATTGAAGTGGTGCAGGCCGCCCACCCTGTGCCCGATGCCGCCGGGCTGCACGCCGCCCAGCGCATGCTGGCCCTGGCCGAGGGCCTGACGGCGGATGACGTGGTGCTGGCGCTGATTTCGGGCGGCGGCTCGGCCCTGCTGCCTTTGCCGCTGCCGGGCATCACCTTGCAGGACAAGCAGGCCATCAACCGCGCCTTGCTGGCCAGCGGGGCCAGCATTGGCGAGATGAACACCGTGCGCCGCCACCTTTCGGCCATCAAAGGTGGCCGCCTGGCCGCTGCCTGCCACCCGGCCCGCGTCATCACCCTGCTGCTGTCGGATGTGCCGGGCGACCACCCGGCCGATATTGCCTCCGGCCCCACCGTGGGCGATGCCAGCACCTGCGCCGATGCGCTGGCCATCGTGCAGCGCTATGGCCTGCAGCTGCCGCCCCAGGTGCTGGCCGCACTGGAAAGCGGCGCGGGCGAATCCATCAAGCCGGACAACCCGCGTCTGGCCGCTGCCCGCACCCACCTCATTGCCGCGCCCCAGCAGGCCCTGGAAGCGGCCGCCCGGGTGGCGCAACAGCACGGTATCACCGCCCATATCCTGAGCGATGCCATCGAGGGCGAGGCCCGCGATGTGGGCCAAGTGCTGGCCGCCCTGGCCTTGCAAGTGGCCCAGCGCGGCCAGCCTTTTCAGCCGCCGTGTGTGCTGCTCAGTGGCGGCGAAACTACCGTCACCCTGCGCAGCACCCCGCAAGCGGCGGGCCTGGGCGGGCGCAATGTGGAATGCCTGCTGGCCTTTACCCTGGCCACGCGGGGGCATCCGCGCATCCATGCCCTGATGGGCGATACCGATGGGGTGGATGGCGGGGCCGAGATTGCCGGGGCCTGCAGCGGGCCGCACACCTTGGCGCAGGCTTTTGCCCAGGGCCTCAGCCCCTTGGCCCACTTGGACGGCCACGATGCGCACCGCTTTTTTCAAGCCCTGGGGGCCAGCGTGGTGACGGGGCCGACGCTGACCAATGTGAACGACTTTCGGGCGATTTTGGTGTTAGGCGAATAGCAAAATTTATAGCTATTAGCGCTTTATTGATAACGAAAACAATGTATTTCGTTATATTTTTCAGTTGGGCACTGCTGGCAGCTTGTTCGCCCCCCGCCGCCGCCTGGCAACACACGCTTACAGATGCGCCAGCGGCAGCGCCGTCTTGTAGCGCACCTGCTTCAAGGCAAAGCTGGAGCGAATCTTTTCGATGTCCGCAATCGGCGTGAGCTGCTCCAGGATAAAGCGCTCCAGCGCCGCAATATCGGGCAGCGCCACCCGGATCAGGTAGTCCGAATCGCCGCTCATCAAATAGCACTCCATCACCTCGTCATGCTCGGCGATGCGCCGCTCAAAGTCGGCCAGCACCTCCTTGCTTTGGGTTTTCAGGCTGATGCTGATGAACACGTTCAGCCCCAGCCCCAAGTTTTTGGCATTGACCAGGGCCACATAGCGCTCGATCACCCCGGCGGCCTCCAGGGCTTTGACCCGCGTGAGACAGGGCGAGGGCGACAAATGCACGCGCCGGGCCAGCTCCACATTGGACAAAGCGCCATCGGCCTGCAACGCCGCCAAAATACGCAAATCGGTGCTATCAAGCTTCATATGCTTTCAATCCTCTTTTTTGCGGCATATTGTGCTGCAAACCAGGGCAACCACTGCGTTTTCAGTAGCCTATTTCGGAGATTTTTTGCTACAGTTTTTCTCACTATTGGAGAATTTCATGGCCCTTTTACCTGCCCCCGCTGCCCTGGATACCGACGGGCAAGAAACCGCCGAGTGGCGCGATGCCTTTACCGCCTTGGTGGCCACCCACGGCCCGGCCCGCGCCCGGTTCATTCTGGATACCCTGGCCGATGCCGCCCACCGCGCCCAGGTGGGCTGGCAACCGGCGCTGAACACCCCCTACGTGAACACCATTGCCGCACCGGCGCAGCCCAGCTTCCCCGGCGATTTGGCGGTGGAAGAGCGCCTGGCCAGCCTGATGCGCTGGAACGCCCTGGCCATGGTGGTGCGCGCCAACAAAGCCTATGGCGAGCTGGGCGGCCACATTGCCAGCTACGCCAGCGCCGCCGATTTGTTTGAGGTGGGCTTTAACCACTTCTTTCACGCCCGCGAGGGCCTCGATGCCGGTCAGCACCGGGGCGATTTGGTGTTTTTCCAGCCGCACAGCGCCCCTGGCGTGTACGCCCGCGCGTTTTTGGAAGGCTTTTTGACGGAGCAGGATTTGCTGCATTTCCGCCAAGAAATCACCGCCCCCAGCGCCGGGGCCCGAGGCCTGTGCAGCTATCCGCACCCCTGGGCCATGCCTGATTTTTGGCAGTTTCCCACCGGCTCGATGGGCATCGGGCCAATCAGCAGCATTTACCACGCCCGCTTCATGCACTTTTTGACCGACCGGGGCCTGCTCGATTGCGCAGGCCGCAAAGTCTGGGGCGTGTTTGGCGATGGCGAGATGGACGAGCCCGAAAGCACCAGCGCCCTGACCCTGGCCGCCCGCGAGGGGCTGGACAACCTGGTCTGGGTGGTCAATTGCAACCTGCAGCGCCTGGATGGCCCGGTGCGTGGCAATGGCCGCATCGTTGATGAACTCGAGCGCTTGTTCACCGGCAGCGGCTGGAACGTGATCAAGCTGCTGTGGGGCAGCGACTGGGACGGCCTGTTCGCCCGCGACCTGACCGGCACCCTGGTGCGTACCCTGGGCGAGACGGTGGATGGCCAAATGCAAACCTTTGCCGCCAAGGATGGGCGCTACAACCGCGACCACTTCTTTCACCAGCACCCCGAGCTGGAGCAGTTGGCCCAGGGCATGACCGACGAGCAAATCGACCGCTTAAAGCGCGGCGGCCATGATTTGGTGAAGATTTATGCTGCCTACGCCGCTGCCGCCACGCACCGGGGCCAGCCCACGGTGATTTTGGCGCACACCAAAAAAGGCTACGGCATGGGCACCGCCGGTCAGGGCAAGATGACCACGCACAGCCAGAAAAAGCTGGACGATGGCGAGCTGATCGCCTTTCGCAACCGCTTTCACCTGCCCCTGACCGACGAACAGGCGCTGAACCTGGAGTTTTTGCAGCCCGGTGCCGACAGCGCCGAAATGCGCTACCTGCACGCCCAGCGGGCCAAACTGGGCGGCTACCTGCCCCGGCGCCAAACCCAGTGCGCCACCGTACCCGTGCCGCCGCTGGCGCAGTACGCCCAGTTTGCCCTGGCGGCGCAGGGCAAAGAGATGAGCACCACCATGGCCTTTGTGCGCCTGCTGACCAATTTGCTCAAAGATGCCACGCTGGGCCCGCGCATCGTGCCCATCGTGGCCGACGAGGCGCGCACCTTTGGCATGGCCAATTTGTTCAAGCAAGTGGGCATTTACAGCAGCGCCGGTCAGCAATACGCGCCCGAAGACATCGGCTCCATCCTCGCCTACCGCGAAGCCAAAGATGGGCAAATTCTGGAAGAAGGCATCAGCGAAGCCGGTGCCCTGGCCAGCTGGACGGCGGCGGCCACCAGCTACAGCGTGCACGGCCTGGCCATGCTGCCGTTTTACATCTACTACTCGATGTTTGGCTTTCAGCGCGTGGGCGATGCCATCTGGGCTGCTGCCGACCAACGCGCCCGGGGCTTTTTGATCGGGGCCACCAGCGGGCGCACCACCCTGGGCGGCGAAGGCCTGCAGCACCAGGACGGCACCAGCCACCTGGTGGCCGCCACCATCCCCAACTGCAAGGCCTACGACCCGGCTTTTGCCGGGGAGCTGGCCGTCATCATCGACACCGGCATGCGCGAAATGCTGGTCGAGCAGCGCGATGTTTTCTACTACCTCACCACGATGAACGAAAACTACGCCCAGCCCGACCTGCCGGACAGTGCCCATGCCGGTGTGCTGCGCGGCGCTTATCTTTTTAAGAGCTATCTCCGCAATACCAGCAAAGGCTCAGGCGCTATTTCATCTGAAAAACACGTCACCCTGCTGGGCTCTGGGGCCATCCTCACCGAAGTGCTGCAAGCGGCCGAGCAACTGGCCGCCCAGGGCATCAGCGCCCACGTGGTCAGCGTCACCAGCTGGAGCGAGCTGGCCCGCGACGGCCAGGCCTGCGAGGTCCATGCAGACGGTGCCGCCACGCCCTGGCTGGCCCAGGTGCTGGCGCACACCCAAGGCCCCATCGTGGCCGCCACCGACTACGTGCGCGCCGTGCCCGAAACCGTGCGGGCCTACCTGCCCCCAGGCCGCGCCTACCGCACCCTGGGCACCGACGGCTTTGGCCGCAGCGACACCCGGGCCGCCTTGCGCCGGGCGTTTGGCGTGGATGCGCACAGCATTGCCGCCACGGCACACGCCCTGCTGGGCTAACCAGGGCGTGGGCGCGGCACTTATTCGACCGTCACGCTTTTGGCCAAATTGCGCGGTTGTGGCTCCAGCACGCTGCTACGCAGCTTCACGTCGGCTACGCCGACATGAGCTTACGCCGCAAGCCCATCAACCTTGCGCCTGCGGCGGGGCACTACGCGCCCCCAAGAGCGCGACGGTTATTCAACCGTCACACTCTTGGCAAGGTTCCTGGGCTTGTCCACATCGGTGCCGCGTGCCACGGCGGTGTGGTACGCCAGCAGCTGCAGCGGCACCACGTGCAGGATGGGCGACAGCGCCCCGTAGTGCTCGGGCATGCGAATCACATGCAGGCCCTCGGCGCTTTCGATGTGCGTGTCGGCATCGGCCAGCACATAGAGCACACCGCCGCGCGCGCGCACTTCTTGCATATTGCTTTTGAGCTTTTCCAACAACTCATCGTTGGGCGCGACGGTCACCACCGGCATGGCGGCATCGACCAGTGCCAGCGGGCCGTGTTTGAGCTCGCCAGCCGGGTAGGCCTCGGCGTGGATGTAGCTGATTTCTTTGAGCTTCAATGCCCCTTCCAGCGCAATCGGGTAGTGGCGGCCCCGGCCCAGGAACAGGGCGTTTTCGCGCTTGGCGAAGTCTTCGGCCCAGCTGACGATTTGCGGCTCCAGCGCCAGCACGGCCTGCAGGGCCATGGGCAGGTGGCGCATGGCGGTTAAATAGTCCTGCTCTTGCGCCTCGGTCAAGCGGCCCTTGGTTTGTGCCAGCACCAGCGTCAGCAAAAACAGCCCGGCCAGCTGGGTGGTGAAGGCTTTGGTGCTGGCCACGCCAATTTCGACCCCCGCGCGGGTGATGTAGCGCAGCTTGCACTCGCGCACCATGGCGCTGGTGGCCACGTTGCAGATGGTCAGCGTCTGCGTCAGGCCCAGGCTTTGCGCGTGGCGCAGGGCGGCCAGGGTGTCGGCGGTTTCGCCCGATTGGCTGATGGTGACCACCAGGGTGCGCGGCTCGGGCACGCTGGTGCGGTAGCGGTATTCGCTGGCCACCTCCACGCTGCAGGGGATGCCGGCAATCGACTCCAGCCAGTATTTGGCGGTGCAGCCGCTGTAGTAGCTGGTGCCACACGCCAAGATGAGCACGCGGTCAATGTCCTTGAACACGCGCCAGGCAGCGTTGCCATCGGCCCCATCGAACAGCTCAGGCACGATGGCGCTGATGCCGTCCAGGGTGTTGGCGATGGCATCGGGTTGCTCAAAAATCTCTTTTTGCATGTAGTGGCGGTACGGCCCCAGCTCCACCGCGCCGCTGAAGGCCTGCACGGTTTTGACGGGGCGCTGCATGGGCAGCAGTGCGTGGCCGGATTTGTCGGCCAGCCAATAGCGCCCGGGCTGCAGATCGACCAAATCGCCCTCTTCCAGATAGACGATCTGGTCGGTCACCCCGGCAATGGCCATCGGGTCGCTGGCCAAGAAAAACTCGCTGTTGTCCACCCCCAGGCCCAGCACCAGGGGCGAACCGGCACGCGCACCGACCACGCGGTGCGGCTCATCTTTGTGCAGCACGGCAATGGCGTAGGCACCGTGCAGCTGGGCGCGAGCGGCTTTGACGGCCTCAAACAAGTCGCCGTTGTAGTGGCTATCGACCAGGTGGCCGATGACTTCGGTGTCCGTCTGGCTGGCAAACACATAGCCCTTGGCCTGCAGCTGGCGGCGCAGTTCCTCGTAGTTTTCGATGATGCCGTTGTGTACCAGGGCGACGCGCGCGGGCACGCCGCTGCCCGCATCCAGGCCGGGGCCGTAGCTAAAGTGCGGGTGGGCGTTGGCCACCGCCGGGGCCCCGTGCGTGGCCCAGCGGGTGTGGGCGATGCCGGTCAGGCCCTGAAAATCCTCGGTCTGCACCTGCGCCAGCAATTGCGCCACCCGCGCCGTGCTACGGGTGCGCTCCAGGCCCTGGCTGATGGGCGAGCCACTGACCATGCGGTGTACGGCCACACCACAGGAGTCATAGCCCCGGTATTCCAGCCGCTGCAAGCCCTGCACCAGCAGGGGCACGATGTTGCGATTCGAGACAGACGCGACGATGCCACACATACAACCATTCCTTCCAAGAAAGCCAAAACCACGCGAAAACCGCACAAAAACTGCATAACAACTGCAATGCGCGCCATCCTAGAAGAAGCCAAAAGAAATAAAAATTAACTTTTCTAGCGAAAATGAAATTTAAATTCAACCACCCTTGGTTCTGAAAAATAATTTCATAATCATCTTATGGATGAAATTAAAAATACCGATTTCGATGCCATCGACTTGCAATTGCTCACCCTTTTGCAAACCGATGCCAGCCGCAGCAACCAAGCGCTGGCCGCCGCCGTGGGCATCTCGGCCCCCACCTGTTTGCGCCGGGTCAAACGGCTGTGGGAGCGCGGCGTGCTGGAGAAGCAAGTGGCCATCCTCGCCCCGCAGGCCCTCAGCGCGGTGCAAGGGCCGGGCCTGCAGGCCCTGGTAGAGGTGACGCTGGAGCGCCAGCACGCCCAGGCGCTGGATGCTTTTGAGCACCTGGCCTGCGCCCACCCGGCAGTGCAGCAGTGCTGGCGCGTCAGCCCCGGCCCCGACTTTGTGCTGGTGCTGGCCTGCCGCGATATGCCCGATTACCTGCGCGTCAGCCAGGCGCTGTTTACCCAACCGGCCAATGTGCGCAATGCGAAGGCGTTTTTTGCAACCAAGCGGGCGAAGTTTGGGACGCAGTGGGACTTGGGGTGAGCAGGGGTTGATTATGTTTTTTGTAGCTTGTTGCGCTTGTTTTTATTGATTTTTTTGATTTATTGCTTTGAAAGCTAATGGTTGTGTGCGGTAGTAGCTTTCTTTTTTGATTGGTGGTTGGCGGGCCGGAACTCGCCCCGGCGGGCGACTGACTTTCTTGCCCGCGCAAGAAAGTCAGCAAAGAAGGCGTGCTGGCGCAGCTTTTGCACCGCAGAACTCGCTACGCGCCGCTTTGCGGCGCTGCGCTCGAACAACTGCGGTGAGTCAGACGGGATGCGCTCGATGCGGTTTCGACGGCTGCGCTCTTACCGATGCGCTGCCAGGTGGGGGGCTTTGCTGGCTGCGCCGCTGCAGCTGGGCAGTTGGTGGTGCGTTGGCGGCTGATGCCGATCAGCAGCACGCCGGACAGCACCAAGGCGGCACCGCCCAGTTGCCACCAGGACAGGGCTTCGCCCAGCAACCAGGCGCTGAAGAAAATCGTCATCACCGGCCCCAGAGAGCCGACCAGCGCCGTGCGCCCTGCGCCAATGTGGCGGATGGCGGCCGAGGTCATCAGCACCGGCAGCACGGTGGAGAACACCGCCATGCCCAGCGCGTGGCCGTACACCGGCAGCGGTTGCTGCAAGGCGGCCAGCGGCTGGGTGGCGGCAAAGTGCGCCAGGGTGGCGAAGGTGGACACCAGCAGCGCCAGGGCGCTGAAGCGCATGGCCCCCAGCCGGGCAATGGCCGGTTCGCTGCCCGCCTGGTAAAACGCGTAGGACAGGGCCGAGCCCAGCACCAGCGCCGACCCCAGCAGCACGGTGCGCATATCGCCGGCCAGGTGCAGGTCGTGGGCAAAGGCCAGCCCAATCCCGGCATACGACAGCAGCAGCGCTGCGCCCTCTGGCCACCCCAGGCGCTTACCAAAAAAGAACACACCAATCAGAATGGTCAGCAGCGGGTAGGTGAACAAAATCAGCCGCTCCAGGCTGGCGCTGATGTATTGCAGCCCCAAAAAATCCAGAATGCTGGCACCGTAGTACCCCAGCAACCCCAGCGCCACCACCCACACCAGGCTGCGCCGATCCAGCCCGGCACCACCGGCGGCCCGGTGCGCACGCCAGCCCATCCAGGCGAAAAATGGCAGCGAAAACGCCATGCGCAGCGCCAGCAGCGTGACCGCATCCACCGCCACCGGCTGGGGCACGGCATAGGCCAGCTTGACAAAAATGGCTTTGAACGAAAAACCCAGCGCCGCCAGCACGGCAAGCGCCAGCCCGAGGCGTTCGGCAGACCAATGTTTCCAAGGCATACGAGAACAGTGCAAAAAATCTGGGAACCATCCGCCGACCACCCAGCGGACATACGATGGGCGCGAATGGTGCCCGCCCGCCACCCATTGCACAATTGCCCATCACCCAGCACAGAATTCGTCAAAAACGAATGCTTAACCACCAGCTTCACCACCCAGCACCGCCATGCACTACGACCTGACCGACCTGCGCCTGTTTGTCGCCATTGCCGAAGAGGGCAACCTCACGCGCGGTGCGGCGCGGGCGTTTTTGGCCCCGTCCTCGGCCAGCCACCGTTTGCAACGGCTGGAGGCGGCCCTGGGGGCCCAATTGTTTCAACGCCAGGCCCGGGGCGTGGCCCTGACCCGCGCCGGGGAGGCCCTGCTGCGCAACGCCCGGCAGGTGTTGGCGGCGCTGGAGCAGATGCACGCCAACCTCTCGCCCTTTGCCAGCGGCGTGCGCGGCCATGTCAGCCTGTGGGCCAACACCCATGCCACGCACACTTTTCTGCCGGACGATCTGGCCAGCTTTTTGCGCCAGCACCCCCAGGTCAGCGTGACGCTGGAAGAGCGCACCAGCAGCGACATTGCCCTGGCCGTGGCCCACGGCGAGATCGAGCTGGGCGTGCTGGCCGATAGCAGCGCCATTGATGGCAGCAGCGTGCAGTTGCAGCCCTACCGACGCGACCGGCTGGTGCTCATCACCCCGCAAGACCACGCCCTGGCCGGGCGCGGGCCGCTGCGCTTTGCCCAGGTGCTGGAGCATGCCTTTGTCATGCTGCACACCGGCTCGGCCATCCACACCTTCACCATGAACGCCGCTGCCGCGCTGGGCCAGCATCTGGATGTGCGCATTCAGGTGCGCAGCTTCGAGGCCGTCTGCCGCATGGTCAGCGCCGGGGTGGGCATCGGCATGGTGCCGCGCAGCGCCTTACCAGCCACCAGCGCACGCCATCCGCTGGCGGTGCTGGAGTTGCAGGAGCCCTGGGCGCAGCGCGACTTGCATATTTGCACGCGCCAAGGCCGGGCGCTGTCTGGCTTTGCTGCAGCGCTGGTGGCGCATTTGCAGGTGTGCGCCCAGCCCCTGGAGCACCCTGCGCTGGGCTGAGCCGGCAGGCAGGCAGACAGGCATCACCCAGCAGCACGCTCACCCAAGCAAATGCCGATGTCCCGTGCCATGACCAATAGCTCATGGTCCAGCGGCACCTTGCGCTGGGTGTTGGCCACCTGGGCAATCGGCACGCTGCCGATCTGGCCGTTTTGCAGGGTCACCATCTGGCCAAACTGCCCGGCCAGCACCAGTTGCGCGGCTTTGTGGCCGTAGCGGGTGGCCAGTACGCGGTCGTAGGGCGTGGGGTCACCGCCGCGCTGAACGTGGCCCAGCACGGTGGTGCGCACCTCGCTTTTCAGGTAGGGCTGCAATTGCTCGCGCAAGACGTGGCCAACGCCACCCAGGCGCACCGGGTCGGGGCTACCCTCGACACGGGCCTGCACGGTCTGGTCGGCGCCGCTTTGCTTGGCCCCTTCGCCAATGCAGATGATGGTGTAGCGCTGGCGCTCTTCACGGCGGCGGCAGGTGGCAGCGATGGTGGACACGTCGTAATCCATCTCGGGCAGCAAGATCACATCGGCCCCGCCGGCCAGCCCCGCCTCCAACGCCAACCAGCCGGCGTGGCGGCCCATGGTTTCGACAATCATCACGCGGTGGTGGCTGTTGGCCGTGCTTTCGACCCGGTGCAGGGCATCGGTGACGGTGGCCACGGCCGTATCAAAGCCAAAGCTGCGCTCGCAGTGGGCAATATCGTTGTCAATGGTCTTGGGCACGCCCACGCAGTGCATGCCCGTGGCCTGGGCCACGCCGTGCGCCAGGCTCATGGTGCCATCGCCGCCAATGGCCACCACCACCTGCAGCCCCAGCGCCTGCACATTGGCCTGCACCTGGGCCAAGGTGGCGGCATCTTTCAAGGGATTGGCGCTGTTGCTGGTGCCCAAAATGGTGCCGCCCCGGTGCAAGATGCCCGAGACATCGTCCCAGCGCAAAGGCCGTGCCTGCGGCTGCGGGGCCATTAGGCCTTCAAAACCGTCGGCAATGCCCAGCACCTCGCACTGGCCATAGCCGATCAAGGATTTGGTCACGGCGCGGATGACGGCGTTCAGTCCGGGGCAGTCGCCGCCGCCGGTGAGGATGCCAACTTTCATGGGGGAAGTCTTTCTTATTCAAGGGCTGGGAGTAAACGCAGCGCCTGCTGGTAACGCGCATCGTGCTGCAAGGCGGCCCAATCCTGCGCCGGGGCCGTGGGCCGCAAGCGGGCCATGCGCTGGGCGCTGGAGGCGCTGGGCTGCCAGCGCCCAGCGGTTTGCGCAGCGGCCAAACCGGCCAGCAAGGCATCGACCGGCTGGCCATCGCCCACGCTTTGGTTGCACAGCAGCACGGCATCGCAGCCCGCGTGCAAGGCGGCCAGGGCGGCGGCGGTGTAGCTGACGGGTGCGCCGTCGATGATGCGCGCGCCCTCCATGCTCAGGTCGTCGCTGAAGATCACCCCGTCAAAGCCAAGCTGGCCGCGCAAAATGTCTTGCAGCCAGCGGGCGCTAAAGCCAGCGGGGCGGCTGTCCACCTCGGGGTAAACAATGTGCGCAGGCATGACGCTGGTGAGCACCTGCGCCAGCCAGGGATAGGGGGCGGCATCGTCGGCCAGGATGGCCGCAAGGTGGCGCTCATCCACCGGCATGGCCACGTGCGAATCGGCCGCGGCAAAGCCGTGCCCCGGAAAATGCTTGCCGCAGTTGGCCATGCCCGCCTGCAGCAGGCCGTGCATCAGGCTTTGCGCCAGGCTGGTGACGGTGGCCGGGTCGCGGCCAAAGCTGCGGTCGCCAATGATGGCGCTGGTGCCCCAGTCCAAATCCAGCACGGGGGTAAAACTTAAATCCACCCCGCAGGCGCGCAGTTCGGCCGCCAGCACGTAGCCGCAGGCCAGCGCTGCCTGGCGGGCGCGTTCGGGGCTGGCCTGGGTCCACAACTGGCCCAGCACGCCCATGGCGGGCAGGTGGGTGAACCCATCGGTGCGAAAGCGCTGCACGCGCCCGCCTTCGTGATCGACGCAAATGAGCAGATCAGGGCGCAGCGCCTTGATCTGGGCGCACAGGGCAGTGAGCTGGGCACGGTCGTGCCAGTTGCGGCCAAACAAAATCATGCCGCCAACCAGGGGATGGGCCAGGCGTTGGCGGTCGATGTCCGTCAGCGCAGTGCCCGCAATATCAATGATCAACGGGGCATGGCAGGCAGGCGGGGCAGCAAAAGCAGTGGGCATAAAAGCATCCGTAAGTCGCAAAAAACGAAGCCCGCAATGGTACGCCAGCGCTGCACAGTGGCGCGGATGTAAAGAGTTGGCAAATCTTTGTAGATGGGATTCATTTTCATTTAGATTCGCTAGAATGCACGGCTTTGCACGCTAATTGCCCACCTTTTTTGCATGACCACCTCTGCCCCCTCTGTTCGCGCCCGCTGGCTGAAAACTTTGCACCAATGGCATTGGGTCAGCGCTGCCGTCAGCCTAGTGACCATGCTGCTGTTTTCCATCACCGGCTTTACGCTGAACCACGCCGCCGATATTGAGGGCCGCCCCCAGGTAACCCAGCGGCAGGCGCAGGTGCCCGCCGCGCTGCTGCACGATTTGCCCACCGGCCACGCCCCCCTGCCCCCTGCCTTGCAGGCCTGGCTGGACAGCACCTGGCAGATTGCCACCGCCGGGCGCGAGGCCGAATTCTCTGAGGACGAGGTGTACCTGTCCCTGCCGCGCCCCGGTGGCGATGCCTGGCTGCGCATCAGCCTGCCCGATGGCCAGGCCGAATACGAGCGCACCGACCGGGGCTGGATTTCGTATTTCAACGACCTGCACAAAGGCCGCAACACCGGCGCAGCCTGGCGCTGGTTCATTGACATCTTTGCCATCGCCTGCGTGCTGTTCAGCGCCACCGGCGTGGGCATCTTGTACCTGCACGCCAAAAACCGCCCCATGGCCTGGCCGGTGCTGGGCCTGGGGCTGCTGCTGCCGGCGCTGCTGGCGCTGTTGTTTATCCATTGATTGAAAAAAAGGAAAGCGAACCGATGAACCCCCTGCACCTGCGCTTTGGCACTGCGGCCCTGGCCGCTGCCGGTTTTACCGCCCTGGGCACCCCAGCCCTGGCGGCCAGTTTGACGGTGGGCGTGGAAATCCCCCGCCTGCAAGTGGCCGAATACCACCGCCCCTACGTGGCCGTGTGGATCGAGCGGGCCGACAACAGCGTGGCCAGCACCCTGGCCGTGTGGTACGACCTGAAGCTGAAAAACGCCGAAGGCACCAAATGGCTCAAAGACATGCGCCAATGGTGGCGGCGCACCGGGCGCGAGCTGGACCTGCCCATCGACGGCGTGACCAGCCCCACCCGCCCGGTGGGCAAGCACACGCTGGAGTTCACCGAAGGCAAAGCCCCCCTGGCCGCCCTGCCCGCTGGCAACTACAAGCTGGTGGTGGAGGCCGCCCGTGAAGTGGGCGGGCGCGAGCTGGTCAGCATCCCCTTCACCTGGCCTGCCGCCCAGGCCACCATCCAGCAAGCCCAAGGCCAGACTGAGCTGGGGGCCATCACCTTGCAAGTCAAACCGTAAATTTGTCCCCTTCCCTGGAGTTCACGATGAAGAAAACCCTCACCCGCCTGACCGCCGCCGTGGCGCTGGCCTGCGCCGCCACCCTGCCCGCCCAGGCGCACAACGCCTGGCTGCTGCCTTCCACCTCGGTGCTGTCCAAAGCCGACTGGATCACCGTGGATGCCGCCGTCTCCAACGACCTGTTCTTCTTCAACCACGTGCCGCTGAATGTGCAAGGCCTGCACATCACCGCCCCCGACGGCAGCGCCCTGCAGCCGCAAAACCCACACCAGGGCAAGCTGCGCAACGTGTTTGACCTGCACCTAGAGCAGCCTGGCACCTACCGCATCGCCACGGTAAACAGCGGCCTGTTCGCCAGCTACAAAGATGCCAAGGGCCAGCCCAAGCGCTGGCGCGGCACCCCGGAGAAATTCGCTGCCGAAGTCCCCGCCGATGCCCAGGAGCTGAAAGTCACCCAGGCCGTGGGCCGCATCGAAACCTTCGTCACCCTGGGCAAGCCCAGCGCCATTGCCGCCACCGGCCAGGGGCTGGAGCTGCTGCCCACCCCAGGCCACCATCCCAACGATCTGGTCGCCGGTGAAGCCGCCACCCTGCGCTTGACCGCCGACAGCCAGCCCGCCGCCAATATCACCGTCACCCTCACCCCGGGCGGCTCGCGCTACCGCGACAGCATCAATGACATCAAAGTAACCACCGATGCCCAAGGCGAATTCACCGTCACCTGGCCCACGGCCGGTGCCTACTGGCTGGAAGCGGAATTGAAGGACGATAAAACCACCCTGCCCCAGGCCAAAGAGCGCCGCCTGACCTACGCCGGCACGCTGGAAGTGCTGCCCTAAAAGCATATAAAAGTGAGCTGCTAGCGTGCGCATTCATTACTCTTTAGAGGCTTTAAAGCTTAAAAACCATGCTAATCAAGCGGAACAAGCTCCTCTTTTAAAGAACGTCAGCTTTGCGCACGCAGCACCCGCCTTGCCCACCTTGGCAGCCCCCCAGCGCCTGCGCCGCGCCGACCCGGACACGCTGCACAGCCTCCATGGCACCAGCATGGGCACGCATTGGCGCGTGCGCGTTGGCAATCCGCAGTTTTTGCCGCTGCAGACCCTGCGCAGCGCCATTGAGGACGTGCTGGCCAGCGTGGTGCGCCACATGAGCCACTGGCAGGCCGACTCCACCCTCGCCCAATTCAACCGCGCCCCGGCCGATACCTGGCACGCGCTGCCCGCCGATCTGAGCACCGTATTGCACGCGGGCCTGCACTGGGCCCAGGCCAGCGGCGGCGCATTTGACCCCACTGTGGGGGCGCTGGTGGCCGCCTGGGGCTTTGGCCCGCACGCTCCCGCCCACCCTGCCGATTGGCGGCCCGCCAGCCCGCACGCCATCGCTCAGGCACAAGCGTGCAGCGGCTGGCAACGCCTGCACTACCACCCGGAACGCGGCTGGCGGCAAAACGGCGGCCTGCAGCTGGATTTAAGCGGCATCGCCAAGGGCTACGCCGTGGATGCCGTGCTGCTGCGCCTGCACGCCCTGGGCCTGCGCAACGCCCTGGTAGAAATCGGCGGCGAACTGCGCGGCAGCGGCCAGCGCCCCGACGGCCAGCCCTGGCGCGTGGCCATCGCCCCTGTACCTGCTGCTGTCGGCCCGGCCCCCGATGCCCCGCCCAGCGCCATCGCCCTGCGCGACTGCGCCATCGCCACCTCGGGCAGCCTCTACCACCGCCACCAGTGGCAGGGGCGCAGCTATTCGCACACCCTCGATCCGCGCACCGGCACACCCATTGCGCACGCGCTGGCCAGCGTCACCGTGCTGCACGCCGAATGCCTGCACGCTGATGCGCTGGCCACGCTGCTAACCGTGCTCGGCCCCGAGGCGGGCTGGGAATTTGCCGAGCAGCATGGCATTGCCGCCCTGCTGAGCAGCCCCACCACCCGCCGCTGCAGCAGCGCCTGGGAGGCAGCCCTTGAGCCCCATGTCTGACCTGCTCACCCCCGACCCCACCCGCTGGGCCTGGGCATTGGCCCTGCTGCTGGCCTACGCCCTGCTGTGCCTGGCGCTCTACCAGCGCCACCGCCGCGCCCGCCTGCACGCCCAGGCGCAAGCCGCCGCGCTGGCCAGCGGCCATCGCCCCATCCTCATCGCCTACGCCAGCCAAACCGGGCAGGCCCAGCAATTGGCCGAGCAATGCGCCCAGCCGCTGCATGCCGCCGGTTGGGCCGTCACCGTGCAGGCGCTCAACCACACCACGCCCGCGCAACTGCAAGCGGCCACGCACGCCCTCTTTATCGTCAGCACCTATGGCGAGGGCGATGCGCCCGACAATGCCGCCCTGTTCCAGCGCCAGTGCATGGCGCAAGCGCTTGATTTATCCGCGCTGCAGTACAGCCTGCTGGCCCTGGGCGATCGCCACTACCGCCAGTTTTGCGGCTTTGGCCGCACGCTGGATGCGTGGCTGCACGCCCAACAAGCCCAGCCGCTGCACGAACGCCTTGAGGCCGACCAGTCCGGCCACGCCGCTGCCACCCTGGCCCACTGGCAAAACACCCTGGCCGCCGCGCTGCACCTGGATGCCAGCGCCCTGGCCAACGCCCCCGGTGCCCCCGCCCGCTCCACCTGGACGCTGGTGCAGCGCCAGCACCTGAACCCCGGCAGCCAAGGCGGCGCCGTCTTTCACCTGGAGCTGGCCACGCAGGCGCCGAACACCACGTGGGAATCCGGCGATTTGGTCGATCTGCTGCCACCACTGGCAACAGATGCGCAAGAGCCACCTGCGCCGCGCAGCTACTCCATCGCATCCATCCCCACCGATGGCCGCCTGCACCTGCTGGTGCGCCAAACCTGGCGCGACGACGGCACGCCAGGGCGGGCCTCACACTGGCTCACCACCGGTTTGGACGTGGGTGCCACGCTCACCCTGCAACTGCGGGCCCACCCCGGCTTTCGGCTGGAGGGCAACGCCCAGCGCCCACTGATTCTGATTGGCAATGGCACCGGCTTGGCCGGGCTGCGGGCCCACCTGCGCACCCGCGCCGCCCTGGGCCAGCACGCCAACTGGCTCATCGCTGGGGAACGCCAAGCCGCACACGACCAGCTCTACGGGGCCGAACTGCACGCCTGGCACGCCACTGGCCACCTGCAGCACCTGGATTGGGCCTTTTCACGCGATGGTGACGCAAAAACCTATGTGCAAGACCGCCTGCACCAGCACGCCAATCGCTTGCGCGAATGGGTACAAACCCGTGGCGCCGCCGTGTACGTGTGCGGCAGCCTGCACGGCATGGCCGAAGGCGTGGATACCGCTTTGCGCAGCATTTTGGGCAGCGCGGTGGTGGACGACCTGCTGCAGCAAGGCCGCTATCGGCGCGATGTGTATTAAAAAAATACCGGCGCACCCTTGCTGCTACGGGCTTGCCCAGTAACCGCCCGGCGCAAAGCGCTCGCACAATCACGGGCATCAGCACCGTAACAATCCGCAATACCAACTATGATCTGCGGCTAACCGCCCGCTGCCCTTGCAGGAGAACTGACCATGAGCACACACCAATCCGATATCGACGAACGCACCAACCTTGCTGGCTCCAATAAATTTGAAATGCTGATGTTTCGCCTGGGCAAAGACAAAACGCTGGGGCAGTCGGAGCTGTTTGGCATCAACGTTTTCAAAATCCGCGAAATCATGGCCATGCCCCAAATCACGCCCGTGGTGGGGGCCGACCCTTCCTCCCTGGGTGTGCTGAACCTGCGCGGGCAAGTGATTCCCGTGTTTGACCTGCCCGCCATCGTCGGCTGCAAGCCCGAGACCGGCCTGAACATCTTGCTGGTCACCGAATACGCACGCACCGTGCAAGCCTTCGCGGTCGAATCCGTGGAAGACATTGCCCGACTGGACTGGACGCAAGTCGTGCCGGCCGAATCGAGCGGCTCTGTCAAATCCCTGGTCACCAGCTTTGCCCGCATGAAAGACGAAGCCACCGGCGAACAGCGCCTGGCCCAAGTCCTGGACGTAGAGGCCATCGTAAACATGGTCACTCCAGAAAAAGAGCGCCCCTCCGTGGCCGGGAAAAACATTGGTGCCAAGGTCAAAATGAAAAGCAACAGCATCGTTTTGGCCGCCGACGACTCCTTTGTGGCCCGTGCCTTGATTGAGCAAACCCTCAAAGAGCTAGAGGCCCCCTTTGAAATCGTCAAATCGGGCAAAGAAGCCTGGGATCGCCTCAATGCCCTGGCCGACCAAGCCGCCAGCGAAGGGGGCAGTGTTTATGAAAAAGTCGGCATGGTGCTCACCGACCTGGAGATGCCCGAAATGGATGGCTTCACCCTCACCAGCCAAATCAAAAAAAGCTCGCGCCTCTCCCAATTGCCCGTGCTGATTCACTCTTCGCTCTCAGGCACCACCAACGAAGACTTGGTCCAAAAAGTCGGTGCCAACGGCTATGTCTCCAAATTCCAGCCCGCCGAACTGGCCTATGCCATTCGTGAAGCACTGGCCAAAAATCCGATGATGGCCGAATAAACCCAGCTACTTCAAAAAAAGCTGCCCAGTTGCTCCTGAGGCAGCTTTTTTTATGCCCCATGCGCTATCGGTTTTGCGGTAAGACATACACCCGAATGTGCTGCACATCCCACCCTTTACTGCGCAAATGGGCGGCAAAGGCCGGCAGCAACTGGCGCAACTTGGCCGCTGCCGTGGGCGAGGGCACATGCACGCTCCAAGTGCTGCCCTCAATCGGCCCCGCCTGCACGCTCGCACGCAGCCCCGGCGGCACCAGGGCCATGATGCTGCGCAGCCGCTGCTGCGACTCTTGGTTCAGGCGCAACAGCTGCACCAATTCAGGCGCTTCTTGGCTGGCTTGTTGCACACTAATGGCATGGTGTCGTCGATGCTGCATAGCCCCATTATCCGAGGCAGGTAGAATTACCGATTGGCTTTTTGCCAGATAACCCGCTTGCAACGGCGCAATACATCCCCACTTTTGAACCGTTGCAACCGTAAACACAACTCGTAAAGGATGGCCCCTGAGCCGCAGCGATCGAAGGCGATTGGCAGCGCTTGGCGGGCTGAACGTGCATGGCCAAATTCCTGACCTCCATCTTTGGTAGCCGCAATGACCGGCTGCTCAAGCAATACCGCAAAACCGTTGCCCGCATCAATGCGCTAGAGCCTGAGTTTGAAAAGCTCTCCGACGAGGCCTTGCGCGGCAAAACCCAAGAATTCAAAGACCGTTTAGCCCAAGGCCAAACGCTGGACGATTTGCTGCCCGAAGCCTTTGCGGTGGTGCGTGAAGCCTCCAAGCGCGTGCTGAAAATGCGCCACTTTGACGTGCAAATGATGGGTGGTATCGGCCTGCACCAGGGCAAGATTTCCGAAATGCGCACCGGCGAAGGCAAAACACTGACCTCCACCTTGCCCGTATACCTGAATGCACTGACCGGAAAAGGCGTGCACATCGTCACCGTAAACGACTATTTGGCAGCCCGCGACGCAGAAACCATGCGCCCGCTGTACAACTTTTTAGGCATGTCGGTGGGGGTGAACCTGCCACAAGCACCGCGCGAAGAAAAGCAGCTGGCCTACCTGGCCGATGTGACCTACGGCACCAACAACGAATACGGCTTTGACTACCTGCGCGACAACATGGTGTACGACGCAGGCGACCGGGTGCAGCGGGCGCTGAACTTCGCCATCGTCGATGAGGTGGACTCCATCCTGATCGACGAAGCGCGCACCCCCCTGATCATCAGCGGGCAAGCCGACGACAACACCTCGCTGTACCTGGCCATCAACCAAATCGCCCCACAGCTCACCCGCCAAGAAGGCGAAGCCGACCCGCGCACTGGTGAGGGCGTGACCAAACCTGGTGACTTCACGGTGGATGAAAAATCCCACCAAGTTTTCTTGACCGAGCAAGGCCACGAAAACGCCGAAGCCATCTTGACCAAAGCGGGGCTGCTGCCCGAAGGGGCCTCACTCTACGACCCCGCGAACATCGTGCTGGTGCACCACCTGTACGCTGCGCTGCGGGCCCACCACATTTACCACCGCGACCAGCATTACGTGGTGCAAAACGGCGAAGTGGTGATCGTGGACGAGTTCACCGGCCGCCTGATGTCGGGCCGCCGCTGGAGCGATGGCCTGCACCAGGCCGTTGAAGCCAAGGAAGGGGTAAACATCCAGGCCGAGAACCAAACCATGGCCTCGATCACCTTCCAGAACTACTTCCGCCTGTACAGCAAACTCTCGGGCATGACCGGCACGGCCGACACCGAAGCCTACGAATTCCAGCAAATCTACGGACTGGAAACCATCGTCATCCCGCCCAACAAACCCAGCCGCCGCGAGGACCAACTCGACCGCGTCTACAAGACCACCCCCGAGAAGTACAAAGCCGCCATCGACGATATCCGCGCCTGCCACGAGCGCGGCCAGCCGGTGCTGGTGGGCACCACCTCGATCGAGAACTCGGAAATCATCGACGAACTGCTGACCAAGGCCGGACTGGCGCACCAAGTGCTCAATGCCAAACAGCACGCCAAAGAGGCCGACATCATCGCCCAGGCTGGCCGCAAGGGCATGATCACCATCGCCACCAACATGGCCGGTCGCGGCACCGACATCGTGCTGGGCGGCAACATCAGCCAAGAAATTGCCGCCATTGAAGCCAACGCAGAACTGACTGAAAGCCAAAAACAGCAACAAATCGAAGCCCTGCGCAGCCAATGGCAAAAAGACCATGAAGAGGTCAAAGCGCTGGGCGGCCTGCGCATCATTGCCACCGAACGCCATGAAAGCCGCCGCATCGACAACCAGCTGCGGGGCCGCTCGGGCCGCCAGGGCGACCCCGGATCCTCGCGCTTTTACCTGAGCTTGGATGACCAGCTCATGCGCATCTTCGCGGGCGACCGCGTCCGCGCCATCATGGACCGCCTGAAAATGCCCGAAGGCGAGGCCATTGAGGCTGGCATGGTCACACGCAGCATCGAAAGCGCCCAGCGCAAGGTCGAAGGCCGCAACTTTGACGTGCGTAAACAACTGCTGGAATACGACGACGTGGCCAACGAGCAGCGCAAAGTCATTTACGAACAGCGCAACGCCATCTTGGACACGCCCGATCTGACCGGGCTAATAAAGAAAATGATAGCTGGCTGCGCAGAAGACTTGGTGCGCCAATACGTTCCAGAGGAATCAATGGAGGAGCAGTGGGCGCTGCCTGCTCTCGAAAAAGCATTGGGTGAATGGCATTTGCAGCTCAACCTGCAAGAACAAGTTGCCAAAAACGAAAGCATCACCGACGAAGATATTCTGGAGCTGGTACAAAAAGCCGCCATCGCCCAGTACGAGAGCAAGCTTGACTTGGCAGGCAGCGAACAATTCATGCACTTCCAACGCGCCGTGATGCTGCAAAGCTTTGACACCAACTGGCGCGACCACTTGGCCGCACTGGACTACCTGCGCCAAGGCATTCACCTGCGCGGTTTTGCACAAAAACAGCCCAAACAAGAGTACAAGCGTGAAGCGTTTGAGCTGTTCAGCCAACTCATCGACGTGGTAAAGAACGAAGTCACACGCGTGCTGCTCACCGTCCGCATTCGCGAACCCGAAGCCCTACAGCAGGCCGCCGACAACATCGAAGACCGCGCCGGCCATATTCCCGGCATGCAATACGCCAGCGCTGATGGCGACAAGAGCGACACCCCCGCAGACGAACTCCTCCCCCTGCCAGCAGGCGTGCGCGTAGGTCGCAACGACCCCTGCCCTTGCGGCAGCGGCAAGAAATACAAGCAATGCCACGGCAAGCTGTCGTAATCCAACCCACTGCTAAATAAAAGATTCGCTTCAACCCACAATGCCAGTCAGTTCACTACTGACTGGCATTTTTTTGTCGGGGGGGGTTACCGTATTACCCAGGGGCTAGCGCAGGAAACTAACTCAGGGGATGAGCGCTGCAGCATTTTCTCAATAGCTATTTGCGCAGCCCCTTAGGCAGTTTTAGGCACCAATAAGCCTTAAACCCTTATCCAGCAAGCGCAAGGCGCTATAAAAACAAAACCCCCAGTCTTTTGGGACTGGGGGTTTGCTTTGCTATAAGAGCCTGACGATGACCTACTTTCACACGGGAACCCGCACT
>JAANMY010000051.1_pt1 | contig 133593 bp, 115 predicted proteins | sample 7279691 | NCBI WGS metagenome assembly JAANMY01 (sample SAMN14094543, study PRJNA606508) | bioreactor metagenome | isolation source: A lab-scale SPAN reactor treating ammonium-rich wastewater day 388 | place: Ireland: Galway | collected 2018-02-07
GGTCCCGCAGGTGAACGGGCGCATCGAGGGCGACAACATCGTCTACCACAACTACCAGGACATCGGCGTCGCGGTCGGCGGCGGGCGCGGCCTGGTGGTGCCGGTGCTGCGCAACGCCGAGCGCATGAGCTTCGCCGAGGTCGAGCTGGCGATCGCCGATTTCGGCCGCCGCGCCCAGAGCAACGAGATCACGCCCGACGAGATGCAGGGCGGCACCTTCACCATCAGCAACGGCGGCGTGTACGGCAGCCTGCTCAGCACGCCGATCCTGAACCCGCCCCAGAGCGGCATCCTGGGCATGCACGCGATCCAGGACCGGCCCATGGCGGTCAACGGCCAGGTGGTGATCCGCCCCATGATGTACGTGGCCCTGAGCTACGACCACCGCATCATCGACGGGCGCGAGGCGGTCACGTTCCTGAAGCGCATCAAGGAGTGCGTGGAAGACCCGACCCGCATGCTGATGGAGATCTGACGACAGGTTGTAGGTTTCAGGTTGTAGGTTGTAGGGACCTGAAGCCGCACGCTCGAACCGCCCTACAACCTACCACCTGACCCCTGCAACCTGATGTTTGACCTGATTGTCATCGGCGCCGGCCCTGGGGGCTATGTGGCGGCCATCCGCGCGGCGCAGCTTGGACTCAACGTCGCCTGCATCGAGCGCGAGCCCGCATTGGGCGGCACCTGCCTGCGCGTGGGCTGCATCCCCAGCAAGGCCATGCTGGAAAGCAGCGAGCGCTTCCAGCAGGCGAACGAAGAACTCAAGAAGCACGGCGTGAAAGTCGGCAAGGTCGAGCTCGACCTCGCCACCATGCTCAAGCGCAAGGACGCCACGGTGAACGCCCTGACCAAGGGGGTCGAGGGCCTGTTCAAGAAGAACAAGGTCACCCGCTACGAAGGCACGGCCACGTTCACCGGCCCCGGCGCCGTGCGCGTGCAGGGCAAGGACAACATCGAGCTGACGGCCAAACACATCCTGATCGCCACCGGCAGCAAGCCCGCGCAACTGCGCGGCGTCGAGATGGACGGCGAGCTGATCGGCGACAGCACCACCGCGCTGAGCTACAGCGAAGTGCCGGAACACCTGGTGGTGATCGGCGCCGGCGTGATCGGCCTTGAGCTGGGCTCGGTGTGGCTGCGCCTGGGCGCCAAGGTCACGGTGCTGGAGTACATGGACCACATCCTGCCCGGCCTGGACGAAGAGATCAGCAAGGAGGCCCTGAAGGTCTTCAAGAAGCAGGGTTTTGTCTTTCACCTCGGCGCCAAGGTCACGGGCGCCAGCCCCGCCCGGAAGGGCGGGGGAGTCACCGTCAGCGCAGAAGGTCTCGACGACATCAAGTGCGACCGCGTGCTGGTCGCCACCGGCCGCTGGGCCAACACTGACGGCCTGGGCCTCGAGAACATCGGCCTGAAAACCAACCAGCGCGGGCAGATCGAGGTGAACGAGCATTTCGAGACGGCCGTGCCCGGCGTGTACGCCATCGGCGACGTGATCCCCGGCCCGATGCTGGCCCACAAAGCCGAGGAAGAGGGCATCGCCTGCGTTGAGCGCATCGCCACGGGCGTGGGCCACGTCAACTACAACGCGATCCCGGGCATCGTGTACACACACCCGGAGATCGCCGGCGTCGGCAAGACCGAGCAGGAGCTGAAGGCCGCGGGCATCGAGTACAACGTGGGGCGTTTCAACTTCATCGCCAACGGCCGCGCGCGAGCCCTGGGCGAAACCACGGGGTGGGTGAAGCTTCTCGCGGACAAGCGTACCGACCGCGTGCTGGGCGCGCACATCATCGGCGCGCGCGCGGGCGACCTGATCGCCGAGGTGGCCGTAGCCATCGAGTTCGGCGCCAGCGCCGAGGACATCGCAAGAAGTTGCCACGCCCACCCAACGTTAGCCGAGTGCGTGAAAGAAGCCGCCTTAGGCGTCGCCGGCCGCACGATCCACATGTAGGGCCACGCGGCCGAACCCCAACGTAGGGACACGCGGCCGAACCCCAACGTAGGGACACGCTGCTGCGTGTCCCCGGCCGCACGTCAAGCACCCGGGACACGCGGCGGCGTGTCCCTACGGCGTGTCCCCGGCAGCACGCCAAGCACCCGGGACACATGGCCGAACACCAAGGTAGGGACACGCGGCAGCGTGTCCCTGCGGCCGCACGCCAACCGCCGGGACACGCGGCAGCGTGTCCCTACGGCCGATTGCCAAGCGCACGGGACACGCAGCAGCGTGTCCCTACGTAGATTTCCAACACTACGCATTTGTCGGTTGCTAAACTTCCGTCCATGCCTTTGCACGACCGCCAAGCCATGCGTCGGATGCACTTTGACTACGCATCGCGTGCGGCATACTTCATCACAATCTGCGAGTCGAAGCGTCGGCACGTCTTCAGCACGATTGATGAAGGCCTGCACTTGACGCCATTGGGCAAAATCATCGAGCAGGAGTGGCTGAGGACGGCGTCCTTGCGGAGTTACGTCGCGCTGGGTGAATTCGTGATCATGCCCAATCACTTCCACGGGATCCTGAAGATCATGCGCTCCGTCGCATCGAATCCGCGGCCACGCAGGTTTGGCGAAGGCCGCACGGCGAGCGTGGCGTCAATCGTCGGGAACTTCAAGGCTGCCGTAACCCGGCGCGCGAAACGGGAATTGCCGGGTGTGGATTGGGGCTGGCAACCGCGATTCTACGACCACGTCATCCGCGACGAGCACGGATACCTGCGGGTAGAGCAATACATCCAGGACAACCCACACACATGGGTGAGCGACAGGGACAATCCGCAGTCAACATCGGATGACCGATTCCATGAGTGGCTCGAAAGCCTGCCACCGCCAAAGCCAGGTGATGTGATTGATCCCGGCCATCCAATGTAGGGACACGCGGCAGCGTGTCCCTACGGCCGATTGCCACGCGCCTGGGACACGCGGCAGCGTGTCCCTACTGGGTGATTCTCGGGATGTAGATGTCGTAGGCGTCGAGCATCCTGGCGCGGTTGTCTTCCGTGATGGTTACGTAGTCGCGGATGGACTTCACCAGCCGGGCTGTGGCGCGGGCGGCAATTAAACCCTGCTCGAAGGTGTAGAACCTCAGGTCGCTCTTCTTCACTGCTCCGCAGATTTCCGTCACGTCGCTCTGCCAGGTGTCCAGCAGCGGGCCCAGCGCCGGCAGCTGGTCTTCCGCGATGCCGTACTGCTTCACCAGCGTTTCCTGCAGCTTGGCGCGGACTTCGCCGATGTCCGCGCCCGACAGAATCGGCGAGGTGTGGATCAGCATCAGCGTCGGGCAATACAGGTCCACGAACGCGACGTGCAGCCACTTGGGGTCCACCAGGTAGTCGCGCTGCTCAGCGCTCAGCACGTCCCACACCGCGTCCACGAACACGCCCTTCAGCGCGTACTCATCGGCCATCTTCTCGCAGCGCGGGGTGTTGGCGTCGTACTTCTTCTGCGCGGCTTCGTAGTCGCCTTCCCACTGCAGGCCCAGCTTCTCGATCTGCGCGCGCTGCTGCTCGGTCAGCGGCAGGCCCGCCAGCTTCAGCTCGCTGGCGACCAGGTTGCTGTGGCTGATCGGGTGGGTCAGCTCGCCGTTGTGCTTGGCCCAGCTCGGCAGCACCTTGAGTGTCTTGTACTCGTACTTCCGCATGATCTCGGTGTTCTGCTGCAGCCTGATGTACAGCTCGTCGGGCACCGGCTCGCCGGCCACCTGCTTCTCGCGGATCTGCCGCAGTGTGGTGATCACCTCGTGCGACGCGGCCGCCAGCTCTTTCCAGTTCGAGCCGGTCACGCCCTCGATCTGCCCGTGCTTGCCGAACGTGAAGGTCGGGCCGCGCTCGGCCTGCTCGAGGCGGATCGGCGCCAGCTCGGCCTCCAGTTTCTGGACTTCCGCCACGGCCGTGTCGCGCTCGCCCTCCAGCGTCTTCAGCCTGGCGCGCAGCTTGTCGGCCTCGTCGCGGGCTTTCTTTTCCGCAACCCGGGCGGCTTCCAGGTCGGCGCCTGCGGCACTGTCGTCCTCGGGCCGATCCGCCCCGGGCATCTTCAGCGGCCCGGCGTCTGCGCCGGCGGCGTCCATGGTCGGCGTGACCGATACTTCCGGCCGCGGCGGCGGGCTCGTGATGCTTTGCGTGATGAGTGCCCCGCCGCCGAGGCCGATGCCCAGCGCCACGACCATGCCCGCGATTGCCAGCGATTTCTTCATCAGTAGTGCTCCTGTCGCGACGCCGCCCGCCGCGCCTTCGGTAATTGTCGCGAGCGCCGCCGCCTTCCACGCGGCCAGCGCCCCCTCCCACCCTCCGGGCGGAATGGCCAGTGGCGCGGCGGCAAGGCTCGCGAGCATGGTTTCACCCTTGCCGCCCAGGCGCCCGCGCAGACGCTCCAGCCCGCGCGAGACGTGGCTGCTGAGCGTCTTGACCGGCATGCCCAAAGCCTGTGCCGCCTCGGCGTGCGTCAAGCCGTTGAGCTGCGTCAGCACGATCGCCTCGCGCTCGGCCTCGGGCAGGGTGTCCAGCGCGCCGCGCAGCTGCTCGGCGTTTTCGTTGCGCGTGGCCTGCGCGGCCGGGTCGGGCCCGGGGTCTGGCATGGCGTTCTCCTGCTGAGACGGCGTGGGCTTGTGCTTGCGCCGGGCGTTGCGGGCCTCGTTGATCACCACCTGGCGGAACCATGGCCAGGGGTCGTCGGCGGGGATCGCGCCGGGCTTGGCCGCGGCCACCACGAAGGCCTGCTGCACCACGTCAAAGGCCTCGTGGGCGTCGCCCAGCCAGTGCAGGGCCACGCGCCAGGCGCGCTCGGCGCAGGTGTTGAAGCAGTTTTCCAGGCGTTCTCGCCCCATGTGCCGTCCTGCTGTTAACCGTAACGAGTCCCGAGCTTACCCGCAGGAAAATAAAGACCCCCGGCAATGCGGGAACATTGCCGAGGGTCTCCGGGACGTCTTTGACGGCCGCAACTGCCGCCTGCAACGTTCGCGGTGAGTACGTTGCCTGTTACGCCAGCGCCGTTGCCAGCTCGGGGGCGTTGGCCCACAACTCGTGGGTGCTGTAGCGCTCGCCGAAGTCGGGCACGATGAACACCACGCTGCGCCCCTCGCCCAGCTCAGCGGCAACCTTCAGCGCCGCCCAGGCGATCGCGCCCGCGCTGACGCCGCTGAAGATGCCTTCTTCGCGCGCAAGCCGGCGCGAGGTTTCCAGCGCGTCCTGGTAAGTCACGTCGATCACCCCGTCGTACACCTCGCGCTCCAGCACGCTCGGCACAAAATTCGCCCCGATGCCCTGGATCTTGTGCGGCCCCGCCTTGCCGCCCGTCAGCAGCGGGCTGTCCAGCGGCTCCACGGCGTACACCTTGATCTCTGGCCGCGCGGCTTTCAGCACGCGGCCGGCGCCCGAGACGGTGCCGCCCGTGCCCACACCCGCCACGAAGGCGTCGATTTCCGGCACCTGGCGCAGGATCTCGGGGCCGGTGGTGAGCCGGTGGATCAGCGGGTTGGCCGGGTTGTCGAACTGGCGCGCCTCCCAGTAATCGGGGTTGCCCTCCGCCAGCTCGCGCGCCTTCTGTACCGCGCCGCGCATGCCCTCGGATGCGGGCGTCAGCACCAGTTCGGCGCCCAGGGCTTTCAGGGTGTTGCGGCGCTCCACGGTCGCGCTTTCCGGCATGGCCAGGATGATGCGGTAGCCCTTGCTGGCCGCGATCATCGCCAGCCCGATGCCGGTGTTGCCCGAGGTGCCCTCGACGATCACGCTGCGGCCGGGGACCAGCTCGCCGCGCTGCTCGGCCTGCTCGATCATCGAGAGGGCGATGCGGTCCTTCACGGATGCGCCCGGGTTCAGGTACTCGAGCTTGGCCCACACCGTGGCGGCGCCCGGCGGCGTGACGCGGTTGAGGCGCACGACCGGGGTGTCGCCGACCAGCTCATGGATGGAATTGACTCTGTTAGCCATTACGTCTGTCTCCTGCCCCCGTGGGAATGAATCGGAGCAGCAGCCAGCCAACAGGGACCCGGGGGAGTTGGTGCTGCTCCGGGCCCGATACGTGTGAAGAAGTATGCTGAGCGCCCGAAGACTACCGAGCGCAACACATGCTGCCGAAGGCAGCGATTGAGGCGAGGATGTTGCGGAACGCGAACATTACATTGCCTGCAAGAAGCGGAGCAGGGTAGCATCCCGCCGGCGCAAGGGAAGCAGGAACTGCAGAAAACCGAACGCCCCGCACGCCGGCATCATCAAATAAGACTTGCGTATCCGAATAACTTTATGAAACTGCGGGTGAAGAGACGAAGCCGCACCGAGATCGACCAGCCGAGGAGTGAGCCATGAAATCCGCACTGACCTGCCTGAGTCTTGCACTGTTCGCGCTGCTGCTTGCCGCCTGCCCGGGATCCGGCAGCGCAGGCGGATCCTCCGGCAGCGCTGCGCAGGCGCCCGCCCCCACCATCTCCACCACCAGCCTGCCGCGTGCCACGCGCGGCACCGCCTACAGCGCCCAGCTGGACGCCACCACGCCGGCCGGCACCGGCGCCATCCTGTGGTCGCTGTCCCCTCAGTCTTCGCCGCTGCCCGGCGGACTGGTGCTGCAGGCCAGCGGCGCCCTGGTCGGCACGCCGTACGTCAGCGGGCTGTTCGAGATGCGCTTCCGCTGCGTCAACGATGAAGGCGGCGCCGCCGAGGTCGCACTCGACATCGTGATCTATGAACCCGCGGGATACACACACGCGCCCGACACCTGCGACACACCCGCCAACGACAGCTTTGCCACCGCCACCAGCCTCGGCGCCCTCAGCGCTGCCGCCCCCATCGTGCAGCTGACGCCGCTCAGCGTGACGTCAAACCCGGCTGACCCCAACTACGACCCGCGCGACTACTTCTCCTTCACCACCCCGCACACCGGGCGCATCCAGGTTGAGGTCTACTTCGACTCGTTCATCGGCAAACTGCTCACCAACCTGGGCGGCCAGCACAACGGCGTGCCCGAGGAAATCGTCAACGGCGTGGCGATCGCCGCCGGCGACGATTCGCGCATGGTGCTCGACGACGCGCCGGCCGGCACCTGGTACCTCAAGGTGGAAGCCCAGTACAAAAACACCACCTGGAACGCCAACGGCTACACCTTCCGCATTACCTTCAGCGACCTGACCGTTACCACCGACCTGCTGGAGCACGACCTGGTCCTGGGCGCTCTCAACACGCAGTTGCAGGCCGACCTGGCCGGCATGCCCGTCACGACCGGGACCTGGAGCCAGACCGCCGGCACGCTGCCCGCGGGCGTCAGCCTCGCCCAGGACGGCACGCTCAGCGGTACGCCCACCCAGCAGGGCCTGTTCGACTTCAGCGTCAGCGTTGACGCCGGCGGGCTGCTGGCCGGGCGCGCCGTGCGCCTGCGCGTGTATGACTCAGCGGCCGGCGACTACTGGCAGCGCTTCGGCGAACATCGCTACTACGACGCCGCCGCAGCCAACGGCGACGGCGCCTACCACGAGCATTACAGCGAGGCCACCGTGGTCGCGCCCCACCCCGCCTACGGCAGCGAAGGCGCCATCTACGTGATCGGCGGGCGCGTGGCCGACACCGTGAACACGGTCTACGTGTTCCATACCGCGCACCAGGCCAACCCGGACCTCGATTACAAGCTGCAGGACATCGGCCGTCCGCTCAGCTCCGAGCGTCAATACCTCGGCGCCGTCTTCCTGCAGCACAGCTACGGCGGCTACATCTACGCGGTCGGCGGCGAGCTGTACTCGAACACCGCGCCCTCCAGCGGCGACTTCACCCGCATGGTGGAGCGCATACAGGTGGCCGATGCCGCGGGCAACGCGCTGGCCACCCCCGGCAGCTGGGAAACCCTGGCCGAGCTGCCCTCGGATCTCGCGGGCCGTGACATCAAGGGCTACGCCGAGGCGCTGGTGGTCGGCAGCGACACCGCGCTGGACGCCGACGACCGCATCTACCTGGTGGCGGGGCGCATGCAGGTGGAGGGCAGCGCCGGCAGCGGCAGCTATGTAAAGGAAGAGAACGCGGCGGTGCTGATGTACGAGGCGCCGACCAGCGCCGTGGGGCTGGGCGTGTGGTACCGCAAGGCGGACGTCGCGCCGTACACGCCGCGGCGCTTCCCTTCCGGCGGCATGATCGACGGCCGCATTTACATCGTGGGCGGCACGGGCTCAGCGGGGACGCTGGACACGGTCGAGATGTACCAGCCCGACCCGGCGGGGGCCAACGTTGCGCTGGCGACACTGGATTCGAGCAACTACCCGACGCTGGCCGAGCCCTGCTACTACGCGGCCTCGGCGGTGCACAACGGACGGCTGTACGTTCTGAACGGCTGGAAGTTCTCGGGCTTTTCGCCGGTGGGAACCAGCCGGCTGCAGTCGTTCACGCCCAATGCGGGCGGCGCGGGCGGCACGATGCAGCAGCTTGCGACGCCGGACAACCCGTCGGGCTACCACAGCGCGGTGTTCCATGACGGCGAGTTGTGGTTCATCACGGGCCGTGACTCGTTCGTGCAGACGCCGCATTACAGTCTGCGCTACACGCCGCAGCCTTGAGTCGTGGTGCGGTCATTCCGCAGCGGTATTGTCCTCTCTGCGGCGGTGAAGGAAGTGAAGTTTGATGTGATTTGCTTGGACAAGAATCACGTCAAGTCGGTGTAGTGCAAAGGTTTAGCGGGATCTGCTTGACTCCGCGTAAACGGCGGGGTAATAAACGAGATAAGAAGATTCAGATATCTGAATTGGAGGGAGCAAGCCATGAGCGAGGAGCCGCAAGGCGCAAGCCAGGAGCCGGGCCAGCCCGAAGGGGACGCGCCCGAGGACACCGGGCCGATTCACCCGCTGCAGAAGCTGCTGGACAACCCGTGGCTGCTGCTGGCGCTGGGATTTTTCGTGCCGTTCTTCTCCTACACCGTGTGGGGGTGGATCGAGCTGCTGATGGTCAAGCCGGCAGAGCTGCCGTAGGCGGAAAGGCGACGAAACATGAGCATTTTCAACCCACCGGCCAGATGGATCGAGGCGCCCCACGGTTACGAGCGCGTGTGGATGGGCATTGCCCTGGCGTGGTGCGTGGTGTTGTCCGTGGCGATGCCCTACTGGCACTTCACCGGCAAGCAGACCAGCGCGGGCGAGGCCTACACGGTTGAGCCCGGCCAGTTCGACGCGCGCGTAGCGCGCTTCGTTGCCGCCAACCAGGTCGACACCCGTAACGGTCTGCCCGTGGTACAGCCCCCTCCGGGCGGCGACATCTACCTGATCGGCAAGAGCTGGCAGTGGTACCCGATCCTGAAGCTCAAGAAGGGTATCGAGTACCGCCTGCACACCTCTTCGTTCGATTACCAGCACGGCTTCAGCCTGCTGCCCATGAACATGAATTTCCAGGTGCTGCCGGGCTACGACCACGTCATCACCTTCACGCCTGCCGAGGCGGGCGAGTTCAACATCATCTGCAACGAGTTCTGCGGCGCGGGACACCACGTGATGACAGGCCTGATCATCGTCGAGGAATAGAGAAGGGGCGGCCATGGGAAACATGAAAGCTGAGAGAATGCGGGTCTGCGCCACGACCGGGCTGCCGGTCTGCCTGAGCGCGGAATTGTTCATCAAGCTGAACGCCGTGTTCGGCGTGGTCAGCCTGCTGATCGGCGCGGTGGCGGCGATCCTGCTGGCGCTCACGCGCTGGGAGGCTGTCGCGCTGCTGGACCCGATCGACTACTACATGGTGATCAGCCTGCACGGCCTGAACATGCTGATCTTCTGGATCCTGTTCATGGAGATGGCGATCCTGTACTTCGCCTCGACCACGCTGTTGAACAGCAGAAACTTCAACAACGCGCTCAGTTGGGGGCAGTTCGGGCTGATGCTGATCGGCATGGTGATGGTGAACTACTCCGTGCTGGCGGGCCGCGCCTCCGTAACCATGACCAGCTATGTGCCGCTGCGCGCCGAGCAGGAATTCTACCTGGGCATGATCCTGTTCGCCGTGGGCGCGCTGCTGGGCACCGTCAACTTCTTCGGCGGGCTGTACATCGCCAAGCGCGACAAGACCTACAAGGGCGCGATTCCGCTGGTGGTGTTCGGCGCGCTGGCCGCGGCGATCATCGCGGTGTTCACCATCGTGCACGGCGCGATCGTGCTGATCCCCACCTGGCTGTGGTCGCTGGGCGTGCTGGAGAACCCGCCGGACGCCGTGTGGTACCGCCTGATCTGGTGGGCGCTGGGCCACTGCAGCCAGCAGATCAACGTGTGCGCCATGGTCGCCGTGTGGTACTTCCTGGCCACCCTCACCACCGGCGCCAAGCCGCTCAACCAGACGGTGTGCCGCTTCGCCTTCCTGCTCTACATCCTGTTCATCAACCTGGCGTCCGCCCACCACCTGCTGGTGGACCCGGCCGTCAGCGCCGGCTGGAAGATGTGGAACACCAGCTACGCCCTGTACCTGGCCGTGATGGCCAGCATGATCCACGGTTTCACGGTGCCGGCCTCGGTCGAGGTTGCCGGGCGCAAGAAGGGTATCGGCGGGCTGTTCGGCTGGCTGACCAAGGCGCCCTGGAAGGACCCGGGCTTCTCGGCGTTCTTCCTGTCGCTGGTGATCTTCGGCTTCGGCGGCGGCATCACCGGCGTCACGCTGGGCACGCACCAGATCAACATCATCGCCCACAACACGCTGCGCATCCCCGGCCACTTCCACGTGACGGTGGCGGGCGGCACGACGCTGGCCTTCATGGGCCTGGCCTACTACGTGGTGCCGCTGATCTTCCGCCGCGATTACTCGTTCAAGGCCTTCGCCCGCCTGCAGCCGTACATCTTCGGCTTCGGCATCTCCCTGATGGCGATCGGCATGACGCTGGCCGGCAGCCTGGGTGTGCCGCGCCGCCACCCGGACATCGACTTCACCGGCGCCCGCGTGGTGGCGGACCTGGGCGATGCGGCGCCGTTCCTGGCGATGCTGGGCATCGGCGGCGTGATCGCGGCGACCGGCGCGCTGATCTTCGTGCTGCTGACCGTGCACGCCGTGTTCCTGGGCAAGTCCAACAAGGGTCGCGCCATGGATAGCTGGCAGACCCCGGAACAGAGCAAGCTGACAGCCAACCTGATCAGCACGAAGTGGAGCCCGAACGAACCGGGACTGAAGCCGAAGGGCACCGTGGTGCTGACCTTCATCTTCCTGGCCAGCTTCGCGGTCTACTACTTCGCCAACTGGAAGGCGCTGATTGACGTGTGGCCGGTCAAGTAACCGGCGGTGAGGGCGGCACCGTGGACAGGCAACAGACATCCGAGACAGGAAGCCGGCCGGGCACGGTGTGGGGCATCTTTGAAAACGGGCAGTTCGCGCTCTTCGTGCTGTTCACCCTGGTGTTCTGGCACGGGCTGATGCTGGTGCTGGCCTTCCTGCCGGCGCCGGAGGGCGCATTCGGCGAGTTCGCGAGGGATTTCCGCAAGTGGTGCTTCAACCCCGACCCGGAAACCGGCAGCGTCGACTGGACCTACGTGCTGCCGCTGGTAACGGCGCCCGCGGTCCTGGGGGCCGTCACCCTTGCAGTGTATTACCCGCAGCTCAAAACGGCGTTGCGCAGGCCGCTGGCTCTCTTCGCCTGCGCAACCGCCGCCCTGGTAGCTGTCGGGTCAGCGGGTGCCGGGTGGTTCTGGATGAGTGAAGCGGTGCCGCCCATCGCACAAGTCCAGCAGCCCGGCACCCCTCTGCCCTTCCCCGCCGACAAGCTGCGGGTGGCGCTGCCGCCCCCGGTCTTTGAGCTGCCCAACCAGAACGGCCACCCGACCTCGCTCGAGCAGTTCCGCGGCAAGGTCGTGATCCTGACCGGCATCTACTCCACCTGCCCCCACACGTGACCGATGATCCTTGGCCAGGCCAAGCGCGCGGTCGCGCGCCTCAACGAGGAAGAACAGGCCGACGTGCGGCTGGTGGCCGTCACGATCGACCCCGAGAACGACACGCAGGAAAGCATGGCGCGGCTGGCCGCCGGCCAGGAGGTCGCGGCGCCGTTCTTCAACCTGTGCGTCGGCGGGTCGGGCACCATCAACCCGCTCCTGGACAGGATGGGCATCGAACGCCACCGCGACCCGAAGACCGGAGTCATCGAGCACACCAACCTGTTCCTGGTGGTCGACCGCAGTGGCAAGATCGCCTACCGCCTGTCGCTGGGCAGCCTGCAGGAAGAGTGGCTGGTTGAGGCGCTGCGTGTGCTGTGCGCCGAGACGGAGCCGAAGTCATGAGCAACCGGGAAGAAAACTCCAGCGAGCCGGAGGGGGCAGGAAGCGCAACCGCACTTCTGCCCCCGCTTGTTGTCGACGATGCGCGCCCCGACCGTCCCCTGCGCGGCGAGCCCCTGCTGGCCGCGGGCGACCGCACCCTGCTGCGCGCCGAGACGCTGATCGGCAAGGGCCTGCCGCGCGAGTTGAACCCGCTGGCCTACACCGGCGCGCTGGCCGGCTACACCTTCATCATTGCGACCGTCACCGGCATCCTGCTGCTGTTCTGGTACGACACCAGCGTGCACAGTGCCTGGGACTCCGTGGCGGCCATGAACGGGCAGCCCTGGGGCGGCGGCATGATCCGCGCCCTGCACCGCTACAGCTCCGACGCCTGCGTGCTGTTCGCGGTGATCCACGCGATCAAGGTGTTCCTGGCGCGCAAGTTCACGGGCGCGCGCTGGCTGGCCTGGATCACCGGCCTGATCGTGCTGGGGTTGATCTGGCTGGACGGCTGGCTGGGCTACTGGCTGGTCTGGGACCAGCGCGCGCAGGCCATCGCCGTCGGCACCGCCAAGGCGCTGGACGTGCTGCCGATTTTCCCTGAGCCCATCGCGCGCTCCTTCCTGACCAACGACAGCATCAACTCGCTGATCTTCTTCGCCGTGTTCTTCGCCCACGTGCTGCTGCCGATCCCGATCGGCATCGTGATCTGGATCCACCTGGTGCGCCTGAAGAAGCCCAAGTTCCTGCCCAAACGCAAGCTGATGATCGCCAGCGCCGTGGTGCTGCTGGCCATCTCGCTGGCCGTACCCGCCAGCCTGGCCGCGCCGGCCGACATGTCGGCGTACCCGGCCGGCTTCGATGTGGACTGGTACTACCTGCTGCCGCTGTACCTTACGGACCGGCTGCCGGGGGTGTGGTTCTGGGTGGTGGCGCTGGGCCTGCTGGCCGGGCTGTCGTCGCTGCCCTGGGTGCTGGCGCGCAAGCGCAAGGCGCCCGCCGAGACCAACCAGAAGACCTGCAACGGCTGCACCCAGTGCTACCTGGACTGCCCCTACGAGGCGATCTCGATGGTCAGCATCGAGGGCAAGGACAACCTGGTGTCGCTGGTGGACCCCAACCGCTGTGTAAGCTGCGGCGTGTGCGTCGGCTCATGCGACCCGGGCGCCATGCAGTACACCGAGCTGGACCGCCGCCAGGTCCTCAAGCGCATCACCGGATGGCTCAAGCAGGACGGCCCCAGGGCCATCGCCTTCCTGTGCGCCGACGGCGCCGGTCGCAACGTGAACTTCGACCGCGAAACCGGCCTGTCCGAACAGCTTCCCGGCTTCCGGGTGGTGGGCATCCCCTGCGCGGCCTGGCTGCACTCCTCGCTGGTGGAAGTCGCCGTGAAGCACGGCGGGCGCGTGCTGCTGGCGGCCTGCGAGGGCTCCGAGCCGCGCTGCCGCCTGGGCGCCGAGATCACCGCCGAACGCGTTGCCGCCACGCGCGAGCCGGTGTTCCACCCGGAGCGCATCCCGGCCGGCAGCTTCCAGTTCCTGCAGCTTGACTCGAACCGTGGTGCGGACCTGCGCCAGGCCGCGCAACGCTTCCTGGGCGAATCGGATCAGGGCGGGCCGGATACGGCCAAAGCCGGCGTGTTGGGAAAACTGGTTGCGGCGGGCGCGAGTATTCTTCTGTTGGCGGGATTGACTGTGCTGTTTTCGCGTTTTGTCTATGTAGAGCCGGAGCGTCCACCTTCACTGCTGATCGTGTCGTTCAAGCACGCGGGCGAAGAGAAGGAGCAGGCCGGCGAGGTGAAGAGCGAGCTGGCGCACCTGAAGGGGATGAAGACGCGGGTTGAGCTGCTGCCGGTGCGGCTGCGTGTGAAGGTGGACGGCGAGGTGGTGCTGGAGCAGTCGTTCGATCCTCGCGGCATCCGGCGCAACAGCGCGAGCGTGGGGACCTGCGAGTTCCCGATGCAGCCGGGGCGGCATAGGGTGGAAGTGGCGATCGGCGACACGGCAGACCCGACAGAGTGGAAGTACCTGGATTCGTGGGACGTAGATTTCGAGCAGTCCAACCGACGGGTGGTACAGTTTGACGCGGAACACGGATTCCGCTGGGATTAGAAAATTCCAATCAGCGAGGGGCGAAGTGGTTTGACGGGAGGAGGGCAACGGCACAAAATAAGATAACAGTACTTGAATATCTGATTTTGCCTCATGCCGGCTCGGGCAAGCCGGCAAGGCAACGGGATGCGGCGGTCGAAACCGCCGATTTACGAGAGACTTTCGGGTCATGCGGGTGAGGAGATTGCATCATGAATATACCAAGGCATTGGTTGCTGGGCGCCTTCGCGGCTCTCAGCATCGCGTTCCTGGCCGTGGGCTGCGCTCCGTCGGGCAACGCGAAGAAGGACGGTAACGCCGGCGGAAACGACGTAGCCGGGGGCGGCAGCGGCGGCGCCGCAGCTGAAGACTGGAAACTCAGCGACGCCGACATGGAGAAGGGCAAGGATATCTACTTCAATCGCTGCGCCGGATGCCACGGCGTGCTGCGCAAGGGCGCAACCGGCAAGAACATCGAGCCGGAATCCACCCGCGCCAAAGGCACGGCCTACCTCGAGGCCATCATCACCAACGGCTCGCCGGCGGGCATGCCGGAGTGGGGCAAGTCGGGCATCCTGACGCCTGACGAAGTGAAGCTGATGGCCAAGTACATCCAGAACCCGGTACCGGCACCGCCCGACTGGGGCATGCCGGACATCCGCAACTCGCACAAGGTACTGGTGCCGGTTGAAAAGCGTCCCACGGCGCCGCAGACCACGCGCAACTGGGAAAACTACTTCGGCGTCATCCTGCGCGACGCCGGCAAGGTCGCCATCATCGACGGCGACAACTACGAGCTGGTCAACATCGTCGACACCGGTTTCGCCGTGCACATCCTGCGCACCTCGGCTACCGGCCGCTACTTCTTCAGCATCGGCCGTGACGGCAAGGTCACGCTGATCGACCTGTGGATGGAGAAGCCGGACCGCGTGGCGGAGTTGCGCCCGGTGCTGGAGGCGCGCTCGATCGAAACCAGCCGTTTTGAAGGCTTCGTGGACAAGTTCGCCATCGTCGGTGGTTACTGGCCGCCGGCGCTGGTGGTGATGGACGGCCAGACGCTGGAGCCGCTGAAGATGGTGTCCAGTTCCGGCTATGAAGTGAACGACGGCACCTACGTCCACGAAGCACGCGTGGCGGCCATCGTCGCCGACCACCACCACCCCAGCTGGGTGGTCAACATCAAGGAGACCGGCCAGATGTGGCTGGTGGACTATTCCAACCTGAAGGGCAAGGAAGGCTCGCTGAAGATCGACATGATCGCGTCCGAGCGCTACCTGCACGACGGCGGCTGGGACCTCAGCAAGCGCTACTTCCTGGTGGCCGCCAACGCCAAGCACAAGATCGCCGTGATCGACACTCAGACCCAGCAGCTGGCAGCGCTGGTTGACTCCAACGGCAACACCCCCCACCCGGGCCGCGGCGCCAACATCGACCACCCGGCCTACGGGCCGCTGTGGGCCACGGGCCACATCGGCAGCAACCACATCAGCTTCATCGGAACCGACCCGGACGGGCACAAGGAAAACGCCTGGAAGGTGGTCAAGCAGGTCGAGCTGCCGGGCGTCGGCGGCGGCAACCTGTTCATCAAGACACACCCTAACTCACCGCACATCTACGCCGACCGTCCCCTCAACCCGGACCAGATGCTGGCTGACTCCATCTTCGTGATCGACAAGGACACCCTCGAGAACAAGCGGACCCTGGTCATCCCCGAGGAGTTCCGCGGTCACAAGGCCGTGCACATGGAGTACAACAAGGCCGGCACCGAGGTGTGGGTGGCTGCCTGGGGTCGCATGGACAAGCGAGGGGCGATCCTTGTGTATGACGACAAGACTCTGGAGTTGAAAAAAGTGATCACCGACGATTGGATGATCACCCCGACAGGTAAATTCAACGTCTATAACACAGTACACGACATCTACTAAAGCATCACAGGAAAGGACCAAAACATGAAACGCTTTTCCCTGCTTGCAGTCCTCGCGGTTGTTGCCCTGGCGGCCCTGGCGGCCGGTTGCGGCGGCGGTGGCAAACCGTCCGACAACAAGGACAAGGGTGGCGAGGCCGCGCTGACCCGCCCCGAGGCCAAGGACCCGTACAAGGGCATGACCAACACCAAGACCAGCGCGGAAGACGTCGCCGAGGGCAAGAAGCTTTTCGATGCCCAATGCGCGCTCTGCCACGGGGAAAAGGGTGACGGTGACTCTCCCGCCGGCAAGGCACTGACTCCGCCGGCCGCCAACTTCACCGACGCCAAGCTTCAGGAAGTGATGAAGGATGACTACATGTTCTGGCGCGTCCGCGAAGGCGGCGCGGCCCTGGGCTACAACGGCATGACGCCGTTCAACGCGGACACACTGAAGGACGACCAGGTCTGGCAGGTCATTTCCTACATCCGCACCCTGAAGAAGTAACCGCAGCACGCAACACCAGCGGCCCGGGGAGCAATCCCCGGGCCGCGCTCTTTCCGTAGCGCCGCGACCCCGTCGTGGCGTCGACGCTACTTCGACTGTGGCGCCAGAAACAACCGCCCAAGCACCTTGCCCTTGGCGTCACTCAGCTCAACCGCTTCCGGCCGCAGCGCCGCACCCCAGCTTGCCACCGTGACCTCGTCGCCGTGGCGGTACAGGCTGGTCGGGATCGGCTCCGGCTCCAGCTTGAACACGATGCGCGCGCGCGCGATGCCCCAGGGGTTCAGGGCCAGCAGGCGGCCGTCCTGGTCAACCTCCAGTCGCGGGTGATTCGGGCGATCCGCGTACTGCCATTCCCAGCCGGGCGGGATCCGCCAGCGGCAAAGCTCATCCGGCACCGCCAGGTTCAAGACGGCCGCCCGGCCCCCCGGCACGGGCTCAAAGCTCAGCTCGATGCGGTAACTGCGATCCAGCACCTGAGCATTGCGCCAGTCGCTGATGCGCTGCGTCTCATCCGGCGTGAAGCCAACCAGGCTGCCGACGTTCAGGCCGGGCTTGTCGGCATGCTGCGGCCAGAACAGCGCGGTGGCCGCGGGGTGGCCCTCCCGCGCGGTGGTCTGCAGGCGGAAGATTGCGGTTTGCCAGTCTTCGGCCTGCTGCCAGGCGCTTCCAAACCGCCGTGCCTCCGGGTGCGGTTGTTCGCGGGCCACGCAACCGGCCAGCAGCAGAACCGGCAGTAATCCGAGCAGTTTCATTCCGTTCACCCCGCCCCGCTTTATATTAGGATAACTAGGTCTGAAATTCTAAGATGGCCCCAGCACCTGCAGGAGCCGCCAATGCGCGTCATGATCGTGGCCGCCAACCAGGAACACAAGCCCGACCCGGTCGTGCCGCTGGGCGCAGCCTGCGTGGCCGGCGCGGCCCGCGCCGCAGGCCACGAGGTGCGCATCTTCGACGCCTGCTTTAAAGGCGACCAGGCGGCGGCTCAACTCGAACGCGAACTCGCCGCCTTCCAGCCGCGGGTCGTCGGCCTCTCGATCCGCAACGTGGATGACGTCTGCTGGCCCAGGGCAAACAGCTACCTGCCCCACTACCAGCGCCTGGCGCAGGCCATCCGCAAGGCCGCGCCGCATGCGGCCCTGGTGCTCGGCGGCTCGGCCTTCACGCTGATGCCCGAACGCTTCATGCCGGCGCTGGCGCCCGACCACGGCATCGCCGGCGAAGGCGAGCACGAGTTCACCCGCCTGCTGGCCGCCCTGCAGGCCGGCGAGCGCCCGGCCGCGCTCACACGCGCCGTCCCGGTCGAATTCCCCGCCACGCCGCCCGCGCTGGACCTGCTGGACATCGACGAGTACTACCGGCGCGGCGGCGCCCTCAACGTGCAGACCCGCCGCGGCTGCGGCTTCACCTGCAGCTACTGCACCTACCCGGTGCTCGAGGGCCGCAATTCCAGGCGCAACCAGGTCGAGGCGGCCGTGGACCAGGTGGAAGGCTGCCTGCACCGCCACGGAGCATCTCACTTTTTCGTGGTGGACAACACCTTCAATCACCCGGCCGACCACGCGTCGGCCTTCTGCGAAGAGCTGCTGCGCCGTGAGCTGAAGGTGAACTGGACTGCCTACCTGTCTCCCGCCGGGCTTGAGCCTGACTTGCTGAAGCTGATGGCCCGGGCCGGCTGCGGCAGCATCGAGTTCGGCACTGACGCCGCGGCGCCCGCCACACTGGCAGCGCTGGGCAAGTCATTTGATGTGCCGCAGATCGAGCGTGTCTCGCAATGGTCGCACCAGGCCGGTTTGAAATTCGCGCACTCATTGATCCTGGGCGGGCCGGACGAAACGCCGGAAACGCTGGCGCAGACGGTGAGCGTGATCGAGGCGCTGAAGCCCGACGCAGTGTTCGCCATGCTGGGCGTGCGGCTGTACCCGAACACCGCGCTGGCGAAGCGGGCCGAGCGCGAGGGGCTGATCCGCGAGTCTGAGCTCGGGATCGAGCCGGTGTTCTACATCAGCGAGGAAGTCGGCGGCACACTGGAAGAGTACGCGCGCGGCTTGTCGGCCAGACACACCAACTGGTTCTTCCCGGGCCTTGAGGGCGATCGCTGGCTGCGCTTCTGGCGCAGGCGCCGGGCGCACGGCGTTCGCGGCCCGCTGTGGGAGTGGATGTCCCCGGCCACCGAGGAGGCGAAGTCATGAGCGAGGCGGTGAAGGTGCTGGGAGGCGGGGCGCGCAGGGCCTGGCAGGCGGTGCAGGCGGTAGTGTTCCTGGTGGGTGTGGCGATCGTGGCGGCGCTGCTGTTCGCGCCGAAGCTGGGGCTGTTCCTGCTGTGGGACGTGCTGATCCCGGTGGCGCCGCTGCTGCTGGTGGTGGCGCCCGGGCTGTGGCGCAACGTGTGCCCGCTGGGGACATTCTCGCTGCTGCCGGCCCACGCCAGGGCCTCGAAGAAGCGCGCCATCCCGCGCGAGTGGCAGTCGCGGCTGCTTGCGGTCGCCGTGCTGCTGCTGCTGGTGATCGTGCCGCTGCGCCACCCGCTGCTGGACCGCTACGGCGTGCTGACCGGCATCGTGCTGGTCGCGGTGGCCGCGCTGGCGCTGGCGCTGGGCTTCGTGTTTGACCTCAAGAGCGCCTGGTGCTCCGGCCTGTGCCCGGTTTACCCGGTCGAGATGCTGTACGGCTCGCGCCCCGTGGTGGCCGTTCCCAACGTGCAGTGCCGTACCTGCAGCAACTGCGTGGCGCCCTGTCGCGACTCGCGTACCGGGCTGACGCCGCTGGACGCCGCGCGCTCCGGGCCGGGACGCACGGCCTCGCTGGTGCTGGTGGGCGGCTTCCCGGGCTTCGTGCTGGGCTGGTACCTGGTGGAGTTACAGGCGGGCTGGGGGCTGGGCCTGGAGATCGCGTGGAGTTACGGGCTGTCGCTGGGCGGCCTGGTGGTGAGCCTGCTGGTTTTCCTGGCGTTGTGGCGGGTCGTGCCTAATGGGCACGGGCTGCTGGCGCGGGTGTTCGCGGCGCTGGCAATCGCGATCTACTACTGGTTCAAGCTGCCGGTGGTGCTGGGCCTGAGGGGCGACGGCAGTCACGCGCTGGTGTCACTGCAGGGCGCGGTGCCGGACTGGACGGTGTGGCCGTTGCGGCTCGGGATGGGCGCGCTGTTGTTCGGCCTGCTGGTCGGGCGTCGCGCGCTGCGGGGGTGGTCGCCGCGCCCGCCGATGGAAGCGCATTCGACACAGGGGGGTTAATCAGCTAATCGGATACGGGAATCTGTTGATTCGGCCGGCGGAATGGATCAACATCAAATCATGGGCAGCAACTATTCAACGGGAGAGCATCATGTTTACGCGAGCTTGCATTTGGGCGCTCGCGGCGGCCCTGTTCGGGACCGTCGTCTGGGCAGAAGCGCCCGCGGACACCAAGGCTGAGGACGCCAAGGACGACGCGAACACAGAGGAGAAAACGGAACCCAAGCCAGAACCAAAGCCGGAGAAGAAGTCAGACCCCTTCACACTCAGCATCCCCCTGGGCGACGAGGAAGACGCACCCGCCATCACCCTGCGCTTCTTCGGGCAACACCGCACACGCTACGAATTGCGCGCACCGGCCCAGTACAACCCAGGCCTTGCGGACCAGACCTCGGTTCAGCAGTTCAACATGCGCACCCGCCTGGGTGTGGACGCGAAGTTCCCCGGCAACGCCAACTTCCTGTTCGAGCTGCAGGACGTGCGACTCTGGGGCGATGAGCCGCGTGCCAACGCCAACAGCGTCAACACCAGCGGCTTTGAAGGCCTCGACGTGCTGCAGGCCTACATCTACACCACCAACCTGTTCGACATCGGCATCGAGGCTCATGCCGGACGCCAGAAATTCACCGTCGGCAACCAGCGCCTGATCAGCACCCTCGAATGGGCGCCCCAGAGCCGCGCCTGGGACGGCATCCGCATCGCCCGCAGCTTCCTTGACAAACAGGTCACCGTGACCGGCTTCGCAATGCTGATCAACGACCTCAACCGCGTGCGCGACGACGAATGGATGCTCGGCCTGACCGCCCGCTGGGCGCCCGATTTCCTCAAGAAGAGCGACCTCGAACTGCTGCTGCTCTACATGAACCGCGACGACATCAGCGGCAACAACGACGGCCACGTCACCACCGCCAGCCTGCGCTGGAACGGCTGGCACGGACTCAACAGCGACGACAGCCTCGCCATCGCCTACACCGCCGAAGGCATCGCCCAGTTCGGCACGGCCGACACCGCCTACTGGGGCACCCCGGGCGAAGACAACTCCAACGTGAAAGCGTTTGCCGCGGCCCTCACCCTCGACTTCATCATGGGCTTCGGCGATCACAGCTTCACGGTCGGCGCCGAGTGGGACTACGCTTCGGGCGACTCCGACCCCACGGACAACGATTTCCAGACCTTCCGCTCGCCGTTCCCCTTCGGCCACAAGTACCACGGCTTCGCGGACCAGATCGGCTGGCGCAACCTGCACAATTTCTCGTTCCGCGCCACCTGGACCGTCAAGAACGTGGGCTTCGTCGAGAACCTGTCGGTGCACCTGCAGGCCCACAACTTCCAGCGCGAGAACGACGACGACGCCTGGTACAACCCGGGCGGCGGCTCCATTCGCGCCGGCACGCCCGACGAGAGCGACCTGCTGGGCAACGAGATCGACCTGGTGATCAGCATGAAGGTCAACCGCTGGGTCGCCTTCGAAGCCGGCTGGGCGCACTTCTTCGCCGGACGCTTCGTGAAACAGACCGCGACCGGCAGCGGCCCCGGATCCGACAACGAAGACTCCGACATGGATTTCATCTGGGCGCAGTTGACCCTGCAGTTCTAAGTGAAACACGCGCAGCAAAGGGGACGGCCGCAAGGCCGTCCCCTCTTTTTTAACCGCGAAGAACCGCAAAGGACCGCTAAGAACTGCCACTTCGCGGTTGCCAGTCATAGCTAACTGAGGATCGGCCACGAAAACACAAAAGCACAAAACAACGGCGCACGAAAACTGCGGGCAGTTTTTTGTGGCAGTACCTTTCGTGCTTTCGTGTTTTTGTGGCCTGTTGAGCTGTTGAACTGCGAAACGCCAGGACGCCAGTATGCGCCACGGCCTGTTCGGTGATGGTGAAAGCAGTCAGCGTCCGCGGCTGAAAAGCCGGCGAGCCAGAACCAGGCCGTGGCGGTCCGTGGCGACCTGACGTTGTTTGGCGTGTCGAAGACCCGCAGGCGTTGACGTCGGGCCACTCCGCGCGGGCGTGCTATTGTCCGGCGCGCCTGGGCTTCCTGCCGGCGGCCTTGCCGCGCAGGCTGACCTTGCCGGGCACGCTGCCGACGCGCTTGAACAGGCCGGGATTCATGGCGGTCAGGCGCTTGATCTGGTAGTCGGACAGGTCCTGCAGCGACTTGTTGTCCAGCTCGTCCAGGTAGCGCTGGCGCACGTCGCCCCAGAAGTCGTGCAGCGGGCAGGCGCCGGCATCGCTGCACACCGGCTGGCCCAGGATGCACTCTTCGTAGCGCTTCATGTCCTCGAAGGGCTCGACGATGTCGCGCAAGCGGATTTCAGCGGCGGGCCGCGCCAGCCGGAAGCCGCCCTGGCGCCCGCGCACGGAGTTCAGCAGGCGCTTGCGCACCAGCTGCTGCAGGATCTTGGAGAGGTAGTGATTGGGGATTTGCAGCGCGTCGCCCAGCTCGGATGCCAGCACCTGCTGGTCCTGCGGTCGCGTGGCGATCTCGATCAACGCCCGGATTGCGTACTCGGTGGTTTGGGAAAACATGGACTCCGGCCCCTGTGAAATGCCCGAAGGAAAACGCCAGTTTACTTGAAACCTAAAAGATTTCAAGATGCCGGTGTCCGAATACTCCCGTGCGGAGCGGGAGCCCGGAGGCCCCACGGCGGGTTGCGGGATTACGCACATTTCGGCTTGTTATTCGGATAACTGAGTCTTATTATCCTGTTGGAGGACCATGAAACCCAAGACCATCGTCGAGCCCTTCCGTATCCGAATGACGGAACCGCTGCCCGTTTCCACGCCGGAGCAGCGCCAGGCCTATCTGCGCAATGCGCACTTCAACCCCTTCCTGCTGCGCAGCCGCGAAATCACCATCGACCTGCTCACTGACTCCGGCACCGGGGCCATGTCCGCGGCCCAGTGGGCCGCCATCATGACCGGTGACGAAACGTACGCCGGCTCCGAGTCCTATTACCAGTTGCGCGACGTGGTGCAGGACCTCACCGGCCACCGCTACGTCATCCCAACCCACCAGGGGCGCTCCAGCGAGCACATCCTGTTTTCCGTGCTTGAGGTCGCCGGCAAACAGGTGCTGGCCAATTCCCACTTCGACACCACTCGCGCCAACGTCGAGTACCTCAAGGGCGAAGCCCTCGACCTGGTGATCGAGGAGGCCCGCAACACGGGCTCCCAGCACCCCTTCAAGGGCAACATCGACCTCGCCCGCCTCGAGCACCACCTCGAAGTCGGCGGCGACAAGGTCGCCCTGGTGCTGATGACCGTCACCAACAACGCCGGCGGCGGACAGCCCGCCAGCCTCGAGAACCTGCGCGCCGCAGCCGAGCTCGCGCACCGCTACGGCAAACCCTTCATGCTGGACGCCGCCCGTTTCGCCGAGAACGCCTGGTTCATCAAGGAACGTGAGCCCGGCCAGCAGCACCGCACCCCCCGCGAAATCGCACGTGAGATCTTCAGCCTGGCCGATGGCTTCACCATGAGCGCCAAGAAGGACGGCCTGGTCAACATCGGCGGACTGCTGTGCCTGAACGACGACGCCCTGGCCGAGAAGGCCCGCGCCCTGCTGATCCTGACCGAGGGCTACCCCACCTACGGCGGCCTCGCGGGACGCGACCTGGCGGCGCTCGCCGTCGGACTGCAGGAGGTCACCGACGAAGCTTACCTGGAATACCGCATCGCCTCCGTGCGCTACTTCCACAACCTGCTGGACAAGCTGGGCGTGCCGCTGATGCGGCCGGCGGGCGGCCACGCGGTGTACATCGACGCGGGCGCGCTCTACCCGCAGCTCAAGCCCTGGGAGCTGCCGGGCGTGGCGCTGTGCAACGAGCTGTACCTGGAGGGCGGCGTGCGTGCCGTCGAGATCGGCACCCTGATGTTCGGCAAGCCCGATCCCGCGGGCGGCCACGACCGCACCGCCCCCATGGAACTGGTGCGCCTGGCCTTCCCGCGCCGCACCTACACCCAGAGCCATGTGGACTGGCTGGGTGAAATCATGGCCGAGGTATTCGCGCGCCGTGACCGCGCCCAGGGCTACCGTATCAGCAAGCAGGGCGAAATCCTGCGTGCCTTCACCGCCCAGCTGGAACCCCTGACCTGAGCCGCGAGGAGATCCATGTTCTCACAGGCAAGCGAATACGCGTTGCGCGCACTGACCGAACTGGCCCGTTGCGACCGGCAGGAATGGATCCTGACCGGCGATCTCGCGGAGCTGCTGGGCGTGCCCGTGCACTACCTTGCCAAGGTGCTGCAGACCCTGGCGCGCAAGGGCGTGCTGGAGTCGCAGCGCGGACGCCAGGGCGGCTTCCGGCTCGCAGAGTCGCCCGAGAACATCACGGTCTACGACGTGGTGCGCGAACTGGACGACGTGCGCCAGCTGGAAAGCTGCATCATGGGAGAGAGCGACTGCAGCGACGACACCGCCTGCCCCCTGCACAACCTGTGGCGCGACGTCCGCGACGAATTCGTGGAGTCGCTGCAGAACACCACCCTGCGCGAACTGGCCGAGTTCCAGGAGAAACGCCCCGGCTCGAGCCGCCTTACGATCGTGAAGCCCAAGCTGCCGGTGGTGAAGGCCTCCAAGGTCCCCGACGGGCGCAACTCCCCCCCGGAAAAATAATCGGATCTTGGGCTCCTGTTATCTATTGAATGTCCGTTCAAATTTCGTACCGTGATTTTGTCCACGGAGGTCGTCCATGCGTGCCCGCGGTTTCGCATACCCTGAACCCAAGGCCAACTTCGCGCCCATTGAGTACCAGCTCGAGACCGCGCCCGGTGAGGTCATCGTCAAGGTCGCCGGCTGCGGCCTCTGCCACACCGACGTCGGCTTCTACTTCGGCGACGTCGCCCCGCGCGCCAAACTGCCGCTGGTGCTGGGCCACGAGATTTCCGGCGTCGTCGAGCAGGCCGGCGCCGATTTCGCCCACCTGCAGGGCGCGCAGGTGATCGTGCCCTCCGTGATGCCCTGCGGCGAATGCCCCAACTGCAAGGCCGGCTGCAGCAACACCTGCGTGCGCCAGTTCATGCCCGGCAACGACGGCCACGGCGGCTTCGCCGACCGCATCAAGGTGCCCGGCCGATACCTCGCCAAGCTGCCCGCCGACCTGGGCGGCTACCAGTTGGCCGACCTCTCGGTGATCGCGGACGCGGTGACCACCCCCCACCAGTCCGTGCAGCGCTCGGGTCTCAAGGCCGGTGATGTCGCGATCGTGGTGGGCAGCGGCGGCATCGGCACCTACGGCGTGCAGATCGCCAAGGCCAAGGGCGCCCACGTGGTCGCGCTCGACATCGACGACGCCAAGCTGGAGCGCATCAAGGCCCACGGCGCCGACGCCGTATTCAACGTGCGCGGCGTCAGCGTCAAGGACGTGCGCAAGGAGGTGCGCAAGCTGGTCACCGGCGCCGGCCAGCCCGACTTCGCCTGGAAGATCTTCGAGATGTCCGGCAGCGTTGCCGGCCAGGAGCTCGCCTACTCGCTGCTGCCGCCCTCGGGCACGCTGGCCGTGGTGGGCTTCACCATGGACAAGCTGGAGCTGCGGCTTTCCAACCTGATGGCCTTTGACGCCGTCTGCTTCGGCAACTGGGGCTGCACGCCGGAGCTGTACCCCGCCGCCATCGAGCTGGTGCTCAGCGGCAAGGTGAACCTGAAACCCTTCATCAAGCAGCATTCCCTCAACGACATCCAGCCGCTGTTCGAGGCCGCCCACCACGGGAAGCTTTCGGAACGCGCGATCCTGGTCCCGTAAGGAGCAAACATGGGCGTCGCCACACGAGAACTTGCCAACCACGAGTTGCTGCCGGACTACCAGTTCCGGCACATCCTGTACGAACGCCGGCCTTTGATTGACGCCAAAGGCAACCCGGTCGAGGGCCTGTACAACGCCTGGATCTGGCTGAACAACCCCAAACAGTTCAACAGCTACACCACCGACGCGGTCAAAGAGGTCATCCTCGCGTTCCGCCGCGCCAGCATGGACCGCGCCGTGGTGTGCGCCGTGTTCACAGCGGCGGGCGACAAGGCCTTCTGCACCGGCGGCAACACCAAGGAGTACGCCGAGTACTACGCCGGCAATCCGCCTGAGTACCGGCAGTACATGCGGCTGTTCAACGACATGGTCAGCGGCATCCTGAGCTGCGACAAGCCGGTGATCAACCGCGTCAACGGCATGCGCATCGGCGGCGGCCAGGAAATCGGCATGGCCTGCGACTTCAGCATCGCCGTCGATACCGCGCGCTTCGGCCAGGCCGGCCCCAAGCACGGCTCAGCGCCGGACGGCGGCTCGACCGACTTCCTGCCCCTGATGGTCGGCATGTCGGCCGCCATGGAAAGCGGCGTGCTGTGCGAGCCCTGGTCGGCCCACAAGGCCATGCGCCTGGGCGTGATCAACCAGCTGGTGCCGGCGTTGAAGCTGGACGGCAAGTGGATCGCCAACCCGATGGTGGTCACCGACCGCTGGCTCGATGAGCTCGGCAACATCGTGCACGGCGAGTTCAAGCAGGGCGCCGAGCGCGAGCAGGCCAAGGAAGTGCTGGCCAGGGCGCAAAGCGACCTGTCGCTGCTGGACGAAGCCACCGAGCGCATGTGCTGGAAACTCGCGCTCACCATGCCCGACTGCACCACCAAGACCATCGAGAGCCTGCGCAAGCACAAGCTGGCGCACTGGGACCGCAACCGCGAGACCAACCGCGCCTGGCTGGCGCTCAACATGATGACCGAGGCCAACGCCGGCTTCCGGGCGTTCAACGACGGCCCCAAGGACAACCGCGAAGTGGACTTCATCGCCCTGCGCCGCGAGCTCGCCAACGGCCGGCCCTGGAGCGAAGAGCTGATCCGCGAGGTTTCGCCGCAATACAAGGCCCAGGCCTGAACGGAGATTGCCATGAGTATCGCAGCCCCGACTGAAACCGCAGCCACCGGCCGCCTGGGCGAGCTGCTCGCCCGCGCGGAGCAGCTGTACGAGGACCTGGACTTCAAGGCGGTCCTCGACTGGAAAAGCAAAGACAAGACACGCCGCGCGATCGGCTTCCTGCCGGTGTACGTGCCGCGCGAGGTGATCCATGCCGCGGGCGGCCTGCCCGTCGGCATCATGGGCGGCGGCGACCAGACCGAGATCGTGCGCGGCGACAGCTACTTCCAGTCGTACATCTGCCACCTGCCGCGCAGCGTGATCGAGCTGCTGGTCAACGGGCGGCTGGACGCCATGGACGGCTTCCTGTTTCCCAGCATCTGCGACGTGATCCGCAACCTGAGCGGCATGTTCAAGCTGCTCAAGCCGGAAAAATACGTCCACTACCTCGACCTGCCCCAGAACTTCCAGCGCGGCCTGGGCGGCAGATTCTACGGCCACGAGATGCGCAGCGTGGCCGACGCGGTCGGCCGCATGACCGGCGTCGCGCCCACGGACGAAAGCCTGCGCAACTCGATCAAGGTGTACAACGCCAACCGCCGGGCGATCAACGAGCTGCTGAAGCTGCGGGTCGACAAGCCCTGGCTGGTGCCCGCCACCGAGTACTACCTGGTGCTGCGCGCCGGCTACCTGCTGCCGGTCGAGGAGCACACGGCCATGCTGGGCGAATACGTGAAGCTGGTGCAGGCTTCCGACCGGCGCCCGATGGACAACATCCGCGTGATGGTGCGCGGCGCCTTCTGTGAACAGCCGCCGCTGGCGCTGCTGCGCACGCTGGAGCGCGCGGGCTGTTACCTGGTGGACGACGACCTGGCGGTGGGGCTGCGCCTGGTGCCGGACCCGGTCTCCGAGGAAGGCGACCCCTGGGAGGCGCTGGCCGAGGCGTTCATGCACCACTCTCTGCCGACCGCCAGCGTGTACGACGAGCAGAACCAGAAGGGCCGGCTGCTGATCGACAAGGCGCGCGAGGTGCGGGCCGACGGTGTGCTGCTGATGGCGCCCAGCTTCTGCGACCCGGCGCTGCTGGACCAGCCCATGCTGCAGACCGCGCTGGAAAAGGCGGGCATCCCGTTCACTTCCTTCAAGTACTCCGAGGACACCGGGCAGTTCCAGGTGATCCGCGAACAGGCCGGCACTTTCGCCGACGCCATCAAGCTGTGGGGGACCGTATGAGCGTAGAAGTCAAAAAAGACGCCAGCCAGGAGCGGCAGAAGGCGATGATCGCCGACCACTTCAGCAAGCTGTCGCGCGCCAAGGAGGACGGGCGCAAGGTGGTCTACACCTTCGTGCCCGGCAACCTGACCGAGCTGCTGGCCAACTTCGACCTGCTGCCGGTGCTGCCCGAAATCAACGCGCTGCAGAGCGGCATGCGCGGCAAGACCGGTGACTACATCCACCTGGCGGAAAAGGCCGGCCACTCCGAGGACGTCTGCACGTACGTCAAGGCCGACATCGGCATGCTGAAGTCCGGCAACATCGGCCCCACCGGTGAGACGCTGCCGCCGCCCGACCTGCTGCTGCTCAGCTACACCGGCTGCTTCACCTTCCTCAAGTGGTTCGAGCTGCTGCGCGAGGAGTACGACTGCCCGGTGGTGATGCTGCACACCCCCTACCAGGGCGACGGCACGGTCACCGAGGAGATGCGCCAGTACGTCGCCGGCCAGATCCGCGAAGTGCTGATCCCCGAGCTCGAGAAGCTGAGCGGCAGGAAGTTCGACGAAGACCGCCTGCGCGAAGACCTCAAGCGCAGCGCCAAAGCCGAGGACGACCTGGTCTGGGTGCTGGAAAGCGCCAAGCACAAGCCTTCGCCCATCGACGCCTACTTCGGCGGCGTCTACTACATCGGCCCGATGTTCACCTCGTTCCGCGGCAGCCAGGACGCCGTGGAGTACTACCAGCTGCTGCGCGGCGAAATCGAGGAACGCATCAAACTGGGGCTCGGGCCCGTCACACCCGACGGCGTGCTGAACGAGGAGAAGTACCGCATCGTGGTCGAAGGCCCGCCCAACTGGACCAGCTTCCGCGAGTTCTGGAAAATGTTCTACGGCGAGGGCGCCGTGGTGGTCGCCAGCAGCTACACCAAGGTCGGCGGCCTGTACGACCGCGGCTTCCGGCACAACCCCGACCAGCCCATCGAGACGCTCGCCGACTACTGCATGGGCTGCTACACCAACCTCAACCTGCCCGACCGCATCAAGCTGCTCGAGAACTACGTCAACGACTACCAGGCCGACGGCTTCATGATCAACTCGGTCAAGTCCTGCAACTCGTTCTCCGCGGGCCAGCTGCTGATCCTGCGCGAGATCGAGAAGCGCACCGGGCGCGCGGGCGGCTTCATCGAATCCGACCTGGTCGACCCCCGCTACTTCAGCGCCGCCAACATCAAGAACCGCCTGGAAAGCTACTTCCAGATGATCGAAGCCAAACGAGGAAAGGCATAGCCATGGACTGTTTCGTCGGAATCGACCTGGGTTCAACCACCACCAAAGCCGTGATCCTCGACGGCGACGGGCGCATCGTGGGCCGCGGCATCACCAACAGCCGCAGCAACTACGACGTTGCCGCCCAGGTCGCCAAGCAGGAGGCTTTCACCAGCGCCCGCTTCGAGCTGCTGTCGCGCGAGCTGCGCGCCCGCGAGGGCATCGGCCAGGCCGAGCGAGAACGCGTCGAGGCCGAGCTGCAGGCCGCCTACCGCCACGAGCTGTTCCTCGGGCAGCTGAACGCGCTCGAGGTCCACTGCCGCAAGGACCTGGAAAACCCGCGCTTCGCCGACTCGCGCCGCGAACTGGTCCAGGCGCTGGAAGTGATCCTGCAGGGCATCCGCGAGCAGGCCAGGTCCATCTTCGTGGCCGAATCCGTGGCGCGCTCCGACTTCTTCCGCGACATCGCGGGCTCGGCCTTCATCGAGAACGCCTCCGAGATCAGCCGCGCGGGCGGCCCCGCCTTCGACAGCCTGGTCGGCATGTTCGACCGCAACATCATCCCGGTCGAGAACCAGGCCGAAAGCCGCGGCTTCGAAGAGCTGCTGATGGCCGCCTACCAGCGCCTGCCCGGCGACCTGCGCGAAGGCCACGCCGGCCTTGCCGAACTGCTGAAGGGCATTGCGGAAACCGAGCTCGCCGACGTGCGCACCGTGGGCACCGGCTACGGGCGCGTGCGCCTGCCCTTCCCCAAGGACTGCATCCGCAGCGAAATCCTGTGCCACGGCCTCGGCGCCCACCTGATGTTCCCGGGCACCGCCACCGTGCTCGACATCGGCGGACAGGACACCAAGGCCATCCAGGTCGACCCGCAGGGCGTGGTCACCAGCTTCCAGATGAACGACCGTTGCGCCGCCGGCTGCGGCCGCTACCTCGGCTACATCGCCGACGAAATGAACATCGGCCTGCACGAACTGGGCCCGATGGCGCTCGAGTCAAAGCGCCGGGTCAAGATCAACTCGACCTGCACCGTGTTCGCGGGCGCCGAGTTCCGGGACCGCCTGGCGGCCGGCCAGGCGCGCGAGGATATCGTCAACGGCCTGCACCGCGCGATCATCCTGCGCGCGATGTCGCTGCTGGCGCGCAGCGGCGGCATCCGCAACGAGTTCACGTTCACGGGCGGCGTGGGCAAGAACCCGGCTGCCGTGCGCGCGCTGCGCGAAGTGGCCGAGGAAAACTACGGCAAGCTTACACTCAACATTGCACCCGACAGCATCTACACCGGCGCGATCGGCGCGGCCACCTTCGCGATGCGCGACGTGGCGCAGGGCGTCGGGGCCGGACAGGAGGCAGCATGACCCTTACAGCAGGCATCGACGTGGGCTCCGGCGCGGTCAAGGTTTCCATCATGCGCGTGGAGGGCGGCAAGGAGCAGCTGCTCACCAATTATCTCGAGCGCATCCGCCGCCGCAACGTGATGGAGGTAGTGGATGAGTCGTTCGAGGCCGCGCTGCGTGAAGCGGGCGTGCGTCGCGACCAGCTCGATTACATCGCCACCACCGGCGAGGGCGACCTGATCCCCTGGCGCACCGGCCACTTCTACGGCATGACCACGCACTCGCGCGGCGCTCTGTTCCTTGACCCTGAGTCGCGCGGCGCGATCGACATCGGCGCACTGCACACCCGCGCCATGCGTTTCGACACGAACAGCCGGGTCGAGAAGTACCAGATGACCAGCCAGTGCGCCTCGGGCAGCGGCCAGTTCCTTGAGAACATCGCGCGCTACCTCGGCGTCAGCATCGAGGAGATCGGCCCCCTGTCGCTGCAGGGCACCGACCCCGAAAAATGCTCCAGCATCTGCGCCGTGCTGGCCGAGACCGACGTGATCAACATGGTCAGCCGCGGCATCAGCACGCCCAACATCCTGCGCGGCATTCACAACAGCATGGCCGTGCGCATCGCCGGCCTGGTGCGCGCCATCAAGGCCGAGGGCGTGGTGCTGCTGACCGGCGGCCTGGCCGGTGACGCCGGCCTGATCGCCGCGATCCAGGAGAAACTGAAGGACGGCAAGACACCGATCGACGTGCGCGGCCACGAGCTGTCCGTCTACGCCGGCTCCATCGGGGCCGCCCTGTGGGGCGCCTTCCGCCACGAAAAGCTGAGCCGCGAGGAGCAAGCCGGTGCCGGGGCCTGACCCACTGGACCTCACCGGCCGCGCGGCCTGGGTGACCGGCGCCGCGCGCGGCATCGGGCTGGCCTGCGTGCGTGCGCTGGCTTTGCACGGGGCGCGCGTGGTGGGGCTGGACCTCAAGCTGTCGCCCGAGCTGCTGGCAGTCGCGCCCGACAGCCGCGAGCTGAACGTGGCCGACCCGGCCGCCGTGGCGCAGGTCGCCGCGGCACTGGCCGAAGCCGGGCTGGCGCCCGAGATCCTGGTCAACAACGCGGGCATCACCCGCGACGGCGTGCTCTGGAAACTGAGCCCTCAGGAGTGGTCCAGCGTGCTGGACGTCAACCTGACCGGCGCGTTTAACCTGCTGCATGAAGCGGTTCCGCTGATGCGCGCCTTTGGCCGAGGCAGCGTGGTGAACATCACCAGCATCAACGGCGAGCGCGGCAAGTTCGGCCAGAGCAACTACAGCGCCGCCAAGGCCGGGCTGATCGGATTGACCAAGGCCGCCGCGCGCGAGGCCGGGCGCTTCGGCATCCGGGTCAACGCCGTGGCGCCGGGCATGGTGGAAACGGAGATGGCGGAGAAGCTGCCGCCTGAGGTGAAGCAGCGGGCCGTGGACGAATCGGTGCTGGGGCGCATCGCGCAGCCCGAGGACGTGGCGAACTGCGTGCTGTTCCTGGCTTCGCCGCTGGCGGCGCACATCACCGGGCAGGTGATCCGCGTGGACGGCGGCCAGTACATCTAGAGGAAGAACCATGAAGACGATTCCCGTGCTGGACGGACGCGAAATCCCGCCGGAGACACGGCTGCAGGAGATCATGTCCCGCCTGACGGCACTGGGCCCCGGCGAAAGCCTCGTGCTGGTGGCGCCCCATGACCCCGGCAAGCTGTTGCGCATGCTGCTCGCGCAGCTGCCCAACCGCCTGATGTGGGGCCCGCTGCAGAAGGGCCCGGACGCCTGGCGCTGGCAGTTCGTGGGGCGCGAGCCCGCGCCGCGCACGGTGTGCGACTACCTGATCTGGGACCACCGGCGCATGGAGCAGATTTTGGCCGACGCGCTGGCGCTGGCCCAGGCCGGCAACTGGCAGGAGGCGCAGGCGCGCTTTGCCGAACACGCCGTCGCCCTGACGCACCACGCGTTCATCGAGGACGAAGTCCTGTTCCCTGCTTACGACGAAGCTACCGGCAACCTGCCGGACGGCCCGACGGCGCTGATGATGCAGGAGCATCACGATGTACGCGCGGGGATCGAGCGTATCGCGCGCGCAGCGAAGCAGCGCGACCTGGATGAGTTGGAGGACGCCCACGACGCGCTGGTCGACGTCGCCGCCGAGCACCACGCCAAGGAAGAAGAAATCCTGTTTCCCGGCATTGACGAGACTTTCCCGCAGCCGCAGCTTGCGGAACTGGTCGAGAAGCTGATGCTGGCCTGAGAGGAAGCCATGCGCATCACGGAATCCCTGGAACCGAACCTGCAGGACGACGCGGTACTCGAGAAGCTGCTTGAGATGAACCCCGGCGACGGCATCGAGCTGGTGCGCGGCGAGAACCCGCATCCCCTGCTGGAGCGCCTGCTGCGCGAGGCCCCCTTGCGCTACGACTTCTCGCCGCTGGAGGCCGGGCCCGCGCGCTGGCGCTTTCACGTCCACGTGCGCGAGGAGCCCGTCCTGCGCAGCGTGAGCCGCTACCTGGCCTGGGACCACGACCGCCTCGACGACATCCTGAACCGCGCCATGGAGTTCGGGCGCGGCGAGCAGTGGGAGGAAGCCGCAACCCTGGCGGCCGAATTCCGCGTCGGGCTGTTCCGCCACATCGAGATTGAGGAAGCCATCCTGTTCAAGGCCTTCGAGGAGGTGACCGGCATGCGCGAGGGCGGCCCCACGGAGGTCATGCGCCATGAGCACGTGGATATCAAGGAGAGCGTGGACGGCATTCTGCAGGCCACCGTGGACCGCAGCCTTGACGACCTCGAGCGCAACCACGCCAACCTGCTCGGCGTGCTGATCGAGCACAACATGAAAGAGGAGAACATCCTCTACCCCCTCACGGATCGATCACTCGACGAGTTCGCGCGCGCCAGGCTGGTCGAAGACCTGATGCTGCATTGAGCAATGCCGCGGCGTCACAGCCGCGGCTGCATTGCTCGCGTGAAGGCGCGGCGCCGCACGGCCGCCAGCACCAGCAGGGCGGTCATGCCGTCGCCGAACACCAGCATGAACATCACCACCAGCTGGTACTTGGCGGAGGTCAGCGGCTCCACGCCGCCGAGCAGCGTGCCGGTCATGACGCCCGGCAGCTTCACGATGCCCGCGATCAGCATGGCGTTGATCACCGGCGTGACCGCGCCCGTGAAGGCACGGCGCAGCATCTCGCGCGTGGCCTGCGCCGGCGAAGCGCCCAGGGCCAGCGCGGCCTCGACCTTCTCGCGTTGCTCGCGCAGGTCCTCGGCGTAGCGCGTTGTCGCCAGCACTGCGGCGGTCATGGCGTTGCCCAGCAGGATGCCGCCGATCGGGATGAAATACTGGGCCGTGAAGCCGCGCGCCCCCACGGCCGCCTGCGTCACGTACAGCAGCGCCAGCGCTGTGACACCCGCCAATATCAGCGTGAACAGCGGCGCCATGCGCTTGAGCACGCGGTTGACCTTGCGCCCGGCCGTGAAGCCCGCGATGGCGGTCATGACCAGCAGCACCAGGGCCACGGCCCACCACTGCTCGCGGGCGAACACCCAGCCCAGGATCAGGCCGACGGCCAGCAGCTGCACGGTTGCGCGCGCGGTGGCGATCAGCCCGTCTTTCACCATGTTGACGCCGAACGCCAGCGCGACGCCCAGAAGCGCCAGCATCAGCAGCGAGGCCGCGGCCATGCCAAGCCAGCCCGGGTCAATCACCTGCGCGGCGCCGATCATCGCTCGCCTCCCGGGCTGCCCAGAAAGGCGCCCACGTCGGCGTTGACCCTGCCTTCCAGTATGTCGCTTGCCGCACAGTAGGCTGCGACCTTGCCCTTGAGCAGGATCAGCGCTTCGCCGCCCAGCACCTCAAGGTCTTCCGGCCGGTGGGTCACGCACACCAGCGTAGCCTCGTGCGCGCGCGCCCAGGCCAGCAGCGCCGCCAGCATCTCGCGCGCGGTGCGCACGTCCAGGGCACCCGTGGGCTCGTCCAGCAGCAGTATCTTCGGGAACAGCAGCAGCGCCCGCGCGATGCACAGGCGGTGGCGCTGGCCCTCCGACAGCTCGCTGGCCGGCTTGTGCTGGTCGACATCGAGCCCGACGGCCTGCAGCGCCTCGCCGTAGGGCATCTTGATCGCGCCGATGCCGTTCCAGCGCAACGCATGCACGAGCTCGGCGCGCACAGAGCCGCCGAACAGGAACGAACGCTGCGGCACGAACACCGCCGTGCGGCGCAGCTCACGCACGTCCCACTCGCGCACGTCACGGCCGAGCACCTTTACAGCGCCCTCGGCCTCGACCATGCGGTTGATGCAGCGCAGCAGGGTGGTCTTGCCGCCGCCGGATTCACCCAGTATCGACAGCACGCCGCCCCGCGGCACGCGCAGCGAAACGCCGTCCAGGATCACTCCCTCGTCGCCGGCCGGCGCGTCGAGCAGCAACTCGCGCAGGCCGCGCGCGGTGACGCGCACGTCGGTCAGCTCAATGGCGGGCTCATCGGCCATGGCGCGATTGTCGCTTGCCGCGTGGCGCAGGCAATCCTGCCTGTGAGCGTCCGGCGTGCTGCCCCGCGTTGCGCGGCCTCCGGGCGCGGTTATGCTGCCCCCATGGCCGAAGCCAAGCCGATCTCGAAGCCGCTCAACATCCTGCGCTGGAGCTGGGGGATATTTCTCGTTTCGCTGCTGCTGTTCAGCATCGTGATGGCGAGCTGGGGCGACCTGCGTGAGGGCCTGATGCTGAAGGTGCTCGACGACCGCTACGTCAAGAGTTTCACCTTCCAGGCCCCGGAAGGCGCGAAGCTGTGGGTCGGCAGCCAGTACCTGGGTGTGGCCGAGCCGCACCCGCTGGCAGCAAACGAGCCCGCCGACTCCGACACCAAAGTCGAAGGCCTGTCGGTGCTGCTGCCGCGCGTGTACCTGTACGAGCCGCAACTGATGGAAAACTCGGTCGAGTGCGAGCCGACCACCCCCTCCGCTGAACTGCTGAAACAGCTTGCGCCGGATGCCAAGCTGCTGTGGGCCGAACGCGACAGCCTGGCCGAGGCCGGCTTCTTTCCGGTACTGCTGCAGCACGACGACGGCCGCCTCGACCTGGTGAACCTGTGCCGCGTGGACTGGCCCAAGCACGAGGGCGGCTTCACGCGCCGCGCCTTCCTGCTGCGCATGATCGTGGACGACTCGCACACCTGCCGCCTGCAGCGCACGGAACTGTGGAGCGACCAGCTATACGCGGATGAAGGCGGCTTCTGGGCCAAACGCGAGCAGTGGGACGACTACCCGCCGCGCCTGTCAGGCCAGAGCAAGACCGTGTGGCGCTGGTTCGTAACGCCCGAAGGCAAGGATGCCGAGTGGCTGAAAAGCCACGTAGCAGGCGAGTTTGAAGACATCCGCTGGTTCAAGCTGTCCGAGAAGAAGTAGCGCCACGGCGCAAGGCAGGCAGGCTGGAAGCCCAATACTGCGGGGTTAAGGGGCACACTCGTCGCTTTGGCTCTTTTTGGCGCGGAGCGCCTTCACAGTGGAAGCCCCCACCGAACGCCTCCGGCGTTCGGTGGGGGTTGTCGGCGCAAGAAGTAATCCAGGCGCGGAGCGCCGACACACTCGCGGCGCTTGCCGCGAGAACGATCCGGCCGCAAGCGGCCTTTGTGCCGGCGCTCCGCGCCTCGTCAAACTCTTGCCGAGTTAACCCCCAGCTTACGCTGGGGGCTAACCTTGTGGGCCTGCTCCGCAGGCCTGAAAGGCAACTGCCGCTTTCTCGAGTACGCAGCAGTGGGCTGGCAGCCCGCCGCACATTGCGGGCGGGTCGCCCGCGTTCCTTAGCGGCCTAAATCTTTGCGGGTGAACAGGGCTTCGAACTCGTAGCCGGCGGCCTTCAGCTTCTCGGTGGCGCCGGACTGGCGGTCCACCAGGCACAGGATCTTCACGATCTCGGGCTGGTACTGGGTTTTCATGCCCTCGATGGCCTTGAGCGCGCTGCCGCCGGAAGTCACCACGTCCTCGATCAGCACCACGCGCTCGCCAGGCTTCAGTTCCGGGCCTTCCACCCAGCGCTGCATGCCGTGGCCCTTGGCTTCCTTGCGGATCAGGAACCCCTTCAGGTGCGCGCCCTCGGCCGCGGCCGCCATCAGGATGCCCGCCACGATCGGGTCCGCGCCCATGGTGGGGCCGCCCACGGCCGTGACGTCCCACTGCTTGATGCGCTCCCACATCAGCTGCGCGGTGAGCTGCAGGCCGCGCGAATCCAGTGTGGTCTGGCGGCCGTCGATGTAGAAGTCGGACTTGGCGCCGCTGGCGAGGGTAACGGTGCCCTCAGCCACGGTGCTCTTGACCAGTTTCATCAGTTCTTCGCGGGCTGTCATGGCGTTCCTCCGCGGCAAGGCTTACCTCAAGCACGGCCAAGCGCAAGGGGCGTCCGGCTGGTTATCCACCAAGTACACGAAGTTCACGAAGAACGGCTGGCATCGCGCAGAGACTGCGGAGTACGCAGAGAAACGGAAACAACCTCTGCGTTCTCTGTGCTCTCCGTGCGCGACCGCTGTTGCAGCTACTCGTATTCTTCGGCCTGGGCGCGTTGGCGGATTTCGGCGACGTCGCGGGCGAGCTGCTGTTGCAGCTCTGGCAGGCCGCTGAACTTCTGCTCATTGCGCACATGGAACAGGAATTCGACCTCGATCTCTTTGCCGTAGAGGTCGCCCTCGAAATCCAGCAGGTGCACCTCCAGCAGCGGCTCACGTCTTGACGGGTCAACGGTCGGGCGCGTGCCGATGTTGGCCGCGCCCAGGAACCACCGGCCGTCGCTCTTCACCCGCACGCCGTATGCGCCCTGCGGCGGGTAGGCCAGGCCCTTCAGCGCGATGTTCGCCGTGGGGAAGCCTATGGTGCGGCCGCGCCTGTCGCCCTCGATCACCGTGCCCACGATGCTGTAGGCGCGGCCCAGCATCTTGCGCGCCCACAGGAAGTCGCCGTTGGCGATGTGCTTGCGGATCGCGCTGCTGGACATGGCCTCGCCGCTGACCTCGATGCGTTCGCCCTCGCGCACCTCGATGCCCAGCCCGCCGCCGATCCCGCGCAGCACCTCGAAGGTTCCCTCGCCGTCCTTGCCGATGCGGTTGTTGAAGCCGACCAGCATGGCGCGCGCGCCGACCTGGCCGACGATGCAGTCGCGCACGAACTGCTCGGCGCTCTTGGTGCGCAGGTTTTCATCGAAGTCGAGCATCACGATGGCGTCCACGCCGGCCTTGCTGAGCAGGCGGGCCTTGTGCTCGGCGGTGTTCAGCGACGGGATCTCGATGTTCAGCATGTACTCGCGCGGGTGGCGGCGGAAGGTGACCACCACGGCAGGCGCGTGCTCACGGCGGGCCCATTCCACCAGCTCGGCCAGCAGGTACTGGTGGCCCAGGTGCACGCCGTCGAAGCTGCCGACGCTGACCACCGGGCGCAACTCGGCCAGGCGCGCGCCTTCGCGCTGGAACTGCTCGAAACCGCCATAGACGTGGGCTCGGTGGGGCAAGGCTAGCGCTGTTTATGGATTCGTTTGGTGTCGCCCTCGCCGAAGCCGGCCTCGCCGCGGGGCAACGCCCCGGCGATGGCCTGCATCAGCACGGCCTGGCATTCGTTGAACAGTTTGGCGCGGTCCTTGTCGATCAGGTGCTCGGTGTCGCGCCGTGCGAAGTAGCTGGTGTTGACCTTGCCATCCTTGATCTGCTCGACGGCGATGATGCGTGTGGTGCGGTCTTCGCGGTCGGCCCGGGCGACCGGGTCGTCGCCCATGATGTTCACGCTGCTGCCGGCAGCGAAGAAGCCCAGTTCCTTGAAGATCTTCAGCAGGTCGTAGGCGTCGGCGTTGTAGAGGAAGCGCTCTTCCTTCTTCATGCGGTGGTCGGGCAGTCCCGCGTAGAAGCTGTGGCTGCGGTTGACCAGGGTATGGCGCAACTCCTCCTGCTCGACCTGGCGTCCGCCGGCGCCGGGCACCAGCATGTTCTTCACGTAGTAGTAGACGCGCACGTCCCCCGTGACCTCGTAGGCCTGGCGCTCGATCTCGTCGCCTTCGGAATTCGGGTCGATGCCGTCGGTTGAGCCGCCGCCACTGGTGCCGGTGCTCGCGCAGGCCGTCAGCAGCAGAAGAAGCAGGAATGCCAGATAGCGCATGTACGTGCCGCCTGAGGGGAAGCCGGGGTGCTAGAATATACCCAGCCGCGCCAGGTAGTCGCTGCCGTAGCGCAGCTTGGTGCCCTTGTCGTCGTCCACCACCATAACGCGGACGGTGCCCTGCGCCAACTCCGGGGCGAGCTGTCCGAAATCTATTTCACCCAGGCCGGGGGCCTGCTCGCCGTGGCCGCCCAGCATGTCCTCAAGGTACACGCCCTTGAGACGCTGACTGAAACGGTGGATCCAGTCGCGCCCGTCCGGCCCGCCCAGCTTGTGCAGGATCGCCACGCTGCTGGTGCAGTGCCAGTAGCCGACGTTCCTTGCGTCATCGAACACGTGCTGCATGCGCGCCGGCTGCAGCAGGCCGAAGGGGCTTTCCGGCGGCAGCAGGCAGACCTGCAGGGGCGCTACCGCGCGCGTAACGGCGTGCAGGCTGCGGCAGAAGCGGTCCAGCTGCTGCTCGGCCGCGGCTTCGTCGATGCGGGCGATCTCGGCCACGCGCTCGCGCATGGCGTCGTCGCAGTCCTCGCAATCGAGCAGTTCATCGAGCTGCAACTGGCGCTCGTTCAGGTTGGGCGCCTGCAGGTAGCCGCCCTCGAGCACGAGGAACTGCGGCTTGAGGGGCGCCAGCTGCTCGGCGGTCTGGATCACCATTTCCGCCGAGCGTTGCGCGATCTGCACGTCAAGCGCCCCCAGCTTGGCATAGCCGGGGCGGCGCGTGACGAAGGCCGAGTGGCGGTCTTCGCGCAGGCGCAGGCCGGTGACGCCCACGCGGTGATCCTGCAGCGCGTGCGCGATACGCCCCAGGGGCGCCTGCGGGTTGGTGACGCTTAGGTCGAACTTGTCGAAGCCGAGCTCCTGTCCCATGCGCACGCGCTTGAGCAGGGCGTCGAGCCCGCCGCCATCGAGCCTGACGGTGATCGCTTTCATGGGATCAAGGCTAACAAGGGCCGGGTTGCGGTCAAACGGGAAGCCTTGTGTGTAGCGGTTTTGGGCGCGCCACCCGTTGCGCGGAACAACCGCCTTGTTACTCTTCGCGCGATTGGCCCGTGGTGTAATTGGTAACACAGCGGTTTTTGGTACCGTTATTCGGGGTTCGAGTCCCTGCGGGCCAACCAGCTTGAAGCACCGCCCGCGAAATAAGACGCGGGCGGTTTTCGTTCCAGCGACCACCTCGAACCCGAGGCGCGCTTCCGCCTGCGCCAAGGCTTCGGCGGACAAGCCGCGCGCGCCGCTCCGCAATGCTCCGCTGTCAAACGCCTGCGGCGTTTGAGGTTCGAGTCCCTGCGGGCCAACCAGCTTGAAGCACCGCCCGCGAAATAAGACGCGGGCGGTTTTCGTTCCGGCGTGTTGTGGCACGGGCGAGGCGTCCATGCCACGGTCGCGCGGACGTGACACCCGCGCTCATTGCCCCTTTGCCGTATTGCGCAGGCGCCTTGGCGTTTTGCCGTTGCGGGCACTCCTTGTAACGAACCCCTGCCGCGGGACCGCTGCCTTCCTCTATAATCCAGCATCCCCAGGGCACCCCGGCCCGGAGTTCTTCATGCGCCAGTCCCGACTGGTTCTCATCCTGCTGCTGCTGGTGTGCGCCGGCGCGGCCGTGGCATGGCTCATCGTCCAGGGCCCCGGCCACGAAGCTGTCGGCGGCGGGCCGCTCAGTGACCTGCCCGCCAACCTGGACCATGCCGCACCCCTCCGCGGCTGCGCGCCACCTGACACCGAGGGCGAACCCGCGACCAACCGCGAAACCACGCCGCGCATGCAGCCGCAGGGCACCAGGCCTGAACCCCGGCCCCAACGGCCGGTCAAACCCGACGGCACCGAACTTGGCCCCGAAGAATGGCTGATCAAGGGCCGCATCCTGTTCGCCGAGGGCCTGCCGCTCGACACGGCCACCACATTCGCCGGCGGCTGGCACGAAGTGACGATCAACTTCATGCCGGACGGCAGCGACGGCGAGGTCACCGGTTGCGCGCCTTCCATCGATCCCGACGGCCGCTTTCACGACGTCTACACGGAATCGGACCTGCCCTTCCTCCTGCGCGACGGCGCCATGCCCCCCGGCCGCTGGCAAGTGATCTGTGACCTCGAAGGCGATGTGCGCAGCATGTGGGACATCGGCGAAGACCTGAGCATCGACCAGCTGCCCGGCCTGGTCAAACCCGGCATCAGCGGGCGAGTGATCGACTTCGGCGACGTCACGCTGGGCCATGCTGCGTTGTTCGGCGAGACGTGGCTGGTCACCGGGCGCGTGGTGCACAGCTCCGGCAGGGCGGTGGCGAACTTCGGCCAGATGATGCTGGCCGTGCTGGCGGAAGGCGAGTGTGTAAGCGATTGCTTCCTCAACACCGACCAGCAGGGCCGCTTCTCGGCCCCACTCTGGGACAACGAAGAGTTGCCCAATGACCCGGCACAATGGAACGCGCGGCTGTTCAACAGCGACGACGCCTACTATGTCGACCGTGGATCGCGCGGCTTCCCCGTGGCGCTGACGAAGCCGCAAGTGCGCGGCCGCGTCGTTGACTACGGCGAGATCAAGGTGGGCGGCTCGCTGCTGGAGGTCGAGACGGTAATGGAGGGCATCCAGCCCGAGCTGCTGCCCGACGGCCGATTGCAGCAGTCACACTGGACCGGTTACTCGGGGCGAACGGCCGAGCTGTACCTGAGTGACGGCTACCACGACATGGGCGCGACCCTGTACCCGAGCCCGGCCAAGGTCACGATCTGGCTGCCCGAGGGGCGCTACGAATACAGCGGCATGCTGGACGGCGTCGGTGATTACTACCCGATCATCGAGGGGGTGGTGTCGGTGCCCGACGGTCAGGTGGTGCCCTTGAAGCTGCATTTCAAGCGCCACCGCGTGATCCCCCTTGAGCTGCACACTCCCGAGGGAATGGACGTCGGCCGCGCGACCGTGAGCTGGCAGGCGGTGAGAGGCGAGGACGAAGTCATCCATTACGAACAACTGAGCAGCTCGCCACCGTTTACAGTGCCGGTGTTCCCGGGCTTGACCACTGAGGTGCGGGTCGAAGCAGAAGGTTTCGCGCCCGTGGAAGGCAGCGCGACCGAGTCGGACGAGAAGCTGGTGTTCCAGCTGGAGGCAGCGGTCGCGGGCGTGGCCACCCTGCGCATCCAGGTGCCGGAACTGCCAAAGGTCATCGCCGATCGCCCCGAACCAGCCTTCCTTTCAGTAGTGCGACTCGACACCAGGGGAGTCGTCTGCGGCGTGAAAGTCGGTACTGGCGTGCACGTCGTTCCAGTCCCGGCGGCGGGCGCCTACCTGGTGCAACTGCTGGGCGGCGGCGATTGGGGCTACCCGGGCGGTGTGCTGTCCGGCCCGGTCGAAGTCACAGTGAAGGACGGCGATGATCTCGCCGTGGTGCTGGCGGCGATCGGGCCGCCGCCCTGGCCGTTCGAGGCGGGCGGCTATGTTTCGAACATCCGCTGCGCCGGCCGGTGGATCTCGCTGGACACGGAAGTGCTGATCGGCGAGGGCAGCGGCACTCTGAGCGCCACCTTTGTCACGGGGCAGGAGTTGACCCTGACCGCGCCGCCGGTGGCGATCCCCGACGGCGACCAGCGCATCCCCCTGAGCGTGACGGTCCCCAGCGTGGACGGGGAGATGCTGTCCGTCAGCCTTGAGCTGGAGGCGCGCATTGAGGTGCGCGTCAAGCGCCAGGGCAAGCCGGTCACGGACTTCCGGGCCAGTGTGCACGAGCTCAATGGGCGCACGTCCACCATTGCTGACGCCCGCGAAGGCGCAGTCCTGCTGTGGGCGCCGCCGGGCGCGGCCACGATCACGACGAACCTGCTGGGGTTCGCCTTCAGCCGGGAAGTCGAGGTCAGCCGCGGCAGCCTGACGCGGGTGGACTTCAATCTTGATGCCGTGCGCGTCGAGTTCGACCTGGGTGGCGATAACTATTACCCCGATTCCAGCAGTGACGTGCCCCCGCCCTGGCGCGTGTTCCTGCTCAGCGATGACACCGAGCAGGAGATGTATGAGCTGTGGGATGACCAGGTGATCCTGATGAACCCCGGCCGTTACCGCCTGGTGCCCAGCTACGGCGACCCGGGCCTGGCACTCGAGATCGACATCAGCGACGGCACGGACCGCGTCGTCAGTCTGCCGGAGCTGCCGCGCCTGAAGCTGTACTCGGTGCGACTCAAGTTCGACACCTCGAAGTTCGGCGAACGGTGGTTCGACGCGGACATCAGCACCTGCCCGGCGTCGCGACTGGCCAGGGCGGACCCGTACAGCTCGTTCAGCTGGATCCAGACGCGCGCGGTGCCCGACGGTATCGAGTTGCTGGACGTTCCCGGCGGCACCGAGCTGGTGGTGACCGGCTCGATCTGGCTGGAGCGCGGCGACCGCGAGGAAACCTGGCTGCTCAATCCGTTCCGCCTCAAGGTCAGCGGCGAGGGCGAAGTCGTGAACTGCACCTGGGTGCGCGGCGTGCAGAAGGACGAGGCATGGTGGGAGCTGCAGGTGTACAACGTCTCGCTGCTGCCGGGACTCCTGTTCCCGCTGCATAACCAGGACACCCTGTTCCCCGGCCGCCAGGAGCTGGTGTTCGCCGGGGCCGGCGGCGTGGAGGTCGTGCGCGAATGGATCGATGTGCCGGCCGACGCCGAGAGTTTCGACATTCCGGCAACCCTGCGCGCCACCCTGGAAACCAAGGAGCTGCTGACGCCCAAACAGCCCGAAGAGATGCCCCCCGACGACGAGTAGCGGCGCGGTCAATTCCTGCCATCCAGCAGGTCCTGGATGTGCCAGTACTGGAAGCGGTGAAAGAGTGCCAGGCGCTCGCGCATCGTGGTTACGATGGCCTCGTCCGCTCCGGGACGCCACGGAGTCAGCAACTCTCCGGAGGACTCGGGGTTGATCGTCAGAATCACCCGTCCATCGGTGCAGGACACTCGCAGCGCGTCGATGCACTCTGACTGGAAGACCACGCGTCCCGGCAGCGGGGCCAGCAGCGACGTGCCCTGCGTCGCCAAGGGCTTCAGCCCGCACGCCTGAAGCAGGGTGGGCAGCAGGTCAACGTGTGACGAAACGCCATTGAGCCTCCGTGCCGGGACCCCCGGCATGCGGATGAGCAATGGAACGTGGTAGCTGGATATCGGAGGGGGCTCGCTCTCGGACACGAGTCCGAAGTAGTTGCCGTGGTCGGCACACAGAATGAGCGCAGTCTGCTCCCAGTTTCCTGACGCGCGCAGGGAATCGATAAAACGTCCCAGCAACAGGTCCTGATACTGCATCGCCCGTACGTAGCGTTCAGGACGCCCGCCGCCGCCGTCAGCGCCCGGGTACCAGAACGGATGGTGGCTGTTGGAAGGGATCAACAGCAGCAGCGCCCTGCCCCGGTTCTTCAGCCATTCTTCCGCGTGCGAATACAACTCCTCATCACTGCCCAATGGCAGTGAGGGCAGGTTGCTCAAGCCCAGGCTGTCACGATCCTCCACCGTTTCGAACCCGGCCGCGCGGAAGAACTCATCCAGGCGGTCATAGCGCCCGGGGAATGAGGTCAATACGCCGGTCTGGTAACCTCCGCGCGCAAAGGCAGCCCCCATCGCGGGCCAGCGCGCGTCCGGGTGCAGATGGGTCTCAACCTGCGCGGATGGCTGCGGGTACAGGCCAGTCACAATGCTGAAGATTGACTTGGTGCTTTGCGGCGCTGTGGACATGTGCTGCGGCGAAACGATGGACTCCGCCGCCAGGGCGCGAAGGTTGGGCATTTCAGCCGGTATGCGATCCGGCCAGCCGAGCGCGGACGACACGCCTGTTTCCCAGACGATGACCACCACCAGCCGTGGAGGTTCGGCAGGCAGGGTCGGGTCACCCCCCGGCGGGGCGCCAAGCAGCGAAACTTCCGCGAACTCGAGCTCATCGGGTCGCGGCGGCGCCTGGACGGACGTGCCGCCGGGCACCGACTGCAGCAGCGCGACCCAGGTGTCGCGATCACCGGCGCGGGCGGCAACGGGAAGCAGGACGGAAACCGCCGCCAGCGCCGCACCTCCCGCCAGCGCCAGGCCGCTGGCGGCCGGTCGCGGCGCCCGCACATGCCGCGCAATCCGCCACCACGCAGCCCCGACCACAATGCTGCTGCCCAACCACATCGCCGCGGCCTTGAGTAACGAGCCGCTGACAGCGCCGTCCTGCATCGTGGTCCGTATGAACACGAGGTCGGGCGTCAGCGGGATCAGGCGGATGCCGGCGGGCACACCCAGGGTACCCGCGAGCAACATGCCGGCCAGATTCACACCGAAAACCAGGGCAAAGACCGCCGCCATGGCGCCGCGCCCCAGGCGGCCTCCGCACCGCAGCAGAGGAAAGACCACGGCGGCCAGCAGCAGCGCCGTCGCGGTCGTTTCCAGCACCGCGCGCGGGCTCAGCGCGATTGCGCCGAACTTGTACGCGCGGGCCACGATCGAAAACAGCAGATAACAAGCCGGCAGGAACAGCAGCTTCACGCGGCCGAACCACGGGCCCGGTTCTTCCCCAGGTTCGATCATCGGCAGAACTCCGGACCCGCGATGAAGGCTTCGGGTTTCAGCTCCTCGACCCGTCTCAGTTCATCCGCGCTGCCGACCACGAAGTACAGCCGCTGGAGTCCCAGGCCGCGCGCAGCCGCGTCTGTGCTGTCCTCGACCTCGGATAACCGGGCATGAAAGGCATCGAAGCCCCCAAGCCAGGCGGCAATCGGGCCCATCGTTTCGCAGCCGCACGGTAAATCCGGGCGCAGCGCTTTCACCTCCCACAGCAGCCGGCCCGAAAGGCAGGTGACGCGATAACGGCCGACATCTTCAGCCAGGCATTCGACGAGTGCCGCGGCCTTGGCTGCGGCGTCCGAGTGATCCGTCTTCACATCCAGCAGCACGCACGGAAAGTTCCCGGCGTGCTCGCGGACGAAGTCATGCAGCGACAGGAACGGCTCGCCATCGCTTCGCAGCATGGAACCTGCTTCCCTGCTGCCCAATGCCTGGAAATCAAGGCTTTGCGGACGCGCGCCTGCAAAGTCGTCGCCGTGGCTGAGGTAGGGCACCATGTCCGCCGTGAAACAGACGTCCAGCTCAACCCCACGGACTCGGCCGTTCGCCTGCTGCAGTGCGGCCGCTGAATTGGCCGGCCCATCCTGAAGCTGCCCGCGGTGCAGGTACACGGTTTCGGACCCGGCCGTTTCACTCCGGGGAGCGGGGACGATGAAGTACAACGCCGCCTCCACTCCCGTGACGAGGCGCAGGATCTTGTGGCGAACCCAGTAACTCTGCCAACTGCCGGCGAGCACCACGATCAGAACGGTCGTTGCCGCCAGCAACAGGCGCAGTCTGCGCCGGACCGGTCTTTTCACCGCTGTTTGCATCGCGACATCATAGCAAGCGCCGCCGGGCATGCCCGCGGACGGGATGGAGTCGTGGTAATCGCGGGAGAAGAGTAGCGACGCCGGGCGGAATCCTGTATCCACTGGGCAACTGAACAGGAGCTGCCATGGCCGTTACCCTCAAGCTGGACAAGGACACCTATCAGCTCGGCGAGACCATCCGCGCCGAGGTCACCGTCACCAACGAGGGCGCCGTGACCGCAAACGTGCCGGTACCTGAGCTGGCCTTGCCCAGCGTCAGCCTGCACGTTACGCGCCGCCCCGATGCGCCTACGCCCGAAAGCTTCCTGGTGCGCATCCAGGGCAACTCGCAGAACGCCCGCCTGCAGCCCGGCGAAAGCGTCACCGGCGTAATCGAGATCCCGGCCGTGGACCCGCACGGCCAGCTGATCGAGGCCTACTATGAGCCGCGCGGCAGCATCCACCCGTACTTCGAAGGCACGGAGATGCAGGTCAGCAACCGCGTGCCGGTGAAGATCCACGCCGGCGGCAAGAAGCTGTACGCGCGCATCACCACCGAGGCCGGGCCGATCAAGCTCGAGTTCTTCCCGGACCGCGCCATGAACCACGTGCTCAGCTTCGTGCAGCTGGCCCAGCGCGGCTACTTCGACGGCATCGTGTACCACCGCGTGGTGCCGCACTTCGTGATCCAGGGCGGCGACCCCACCGGCACCGGCAGCGGCGGCCCGGGCTACAAGCTGCCCGCCGAATTCAACGAGATCCCGCACGTGCCCGGCATCCTCAGCATGGCCCGCACCAGCGACCCGCACTCCGCGGGCAGCCAGTATTTCATCTGCACGGACGACTGCCCCAACCTCGACAACCAGTACACGGTGTTCGGCCGCGTGGTGGAGGGGCTGGAGGCGGTGATGAAGATCGGCGAAAGCGAGCGCAACGCCGGCAAGTACCACATGCAGAAGGTGGAGATCGTCGTCGAGTAGAGCCCCGCCCGAAAGGGCGGGGACACGCGCGCGGTTGCGCGTGAACGGAATGACCCAATGCCAGACGCAGCCAAACAAGACACCCAGCGCGACCGCAAACCCGTGCCCGACCAGGTCACGATCCGCGGCGACGCGGCGCTGCTGAAGCAGGCGGCCGAGGCCCTGGCCGGCAAGCCCCTGCGCGCGGGTGTCCGCGGCTACGTGATCCCCGCCGACGCCGAGGCCTGCACCGAGGCCATCGACAACGGCGCGATTTCAGCCCTGCACCTGGCCGGCTTCACCATCTGCAACCCGGCCACACCCAAACCCGCGCTCGCCCAGGGCGAGTTCGAGCTTGCCATCCCCGGCGCCGCACTGAACGAAGTAGTAGAAGCGATCCGCGCCGGGTAGCATCTCGCCATGAACTCCGCCGAGCAGGCCTACCTGTTCCGCCACGCTGTGGTGCGCGACGCCGCCTACTCCCTGCAACTGCCGGGCGAGCGCGCCCAGCTGCACGCCCTGGCCCTGCACGTGCTGGAACACCTGACGCCGGCCGACCAGCTTGACCACACCGCCGCCCTGATGGCCGAGCACGCCCGCCTCGCGCGTGAAGGCGGCGCCGAACCTGAGCGCATGCTGGCCGCCGAGACCCGCCACCTGGCGACGGCAGTGGACTTCGCGGCGTCCAGGGATGACCTGCCCGCCCTGCTGGCACTGGCGATGCTGCAGGTGGAGCTGCCGGGCGCCGCGCCGCGCGAGCGCATCGAGGCCCTGGTGCTCGCGGGCCAGGCCGCGCTGGGACTGGGACGCAGGGAGCTCGCCGAACAACTCGCGCAACGGATGCTTGAGACGGCGACCGGCATGGGCGATGCGGTGCAGGTAGGACGCGCCTACCGGGCACTCTCCACGGTGCAGCAGATCAAGGGACAAGGCGAAGCTTCCGCCCGGCACATCCGGCAGTCGATCGAGATCCTGCAGCGCGCGGGCGACCGGCGCGAACTTGCAAACTCGCTGATCGGCGCCGGGTTCTTTGCCATGATCTACGGGCGCAACGCGGAGGCACGTGAACACATCCAGCAGGCCTTGCAGCTTTCAGACGAATTCCCGTTCGAGAAGTCCAAGGCCTTGCGGGCCATGGGCGACACGCTGATGCGCACCGGCGAGTACGAAGCGGCACTGGATTGCTTCCGAAAGTCCATCGCTGTCCTTCCCGCCCATCTGCCGCGCCATCACACGGTCGCGGCCCGCAAGGGCGCCGCCTTTGCCCTGTCGCGCATGGGCCGTCTCGATGGGGCAGCGCACGAGCTTTCACAGCTGCTGCAGCAGGCGCTGAAGGCCGGCCGCTACACGGACGCCTTCAACTGCACCACGCTGCTCGGGGAAATCGAGGTGGAGAAAGGCGAGCTGGAACGCGCTGAGGCCCACATGCGCAGCGCCCTGCAGCTCGCCTCCGAGGGCGGACGACACGAGAGCGCCGTGGCGCTGGGCAACCTCGGCGGCTTGCTCGTGCAGCGCGGCAAGCTGACCGAGGCGGAGTCCCTGCTTCAGGAATCGCTCCGGTTGCGCAACCCGGCCACACCCGAGGCCGACATGGTGTCCGTGATGTTCCACCTCGGCGAGCTGCGTTTCCTGCAGGACCGGCATGAGGAAGCGCGGCGGCACTACGCAAGTTGCGAAGAGCTGGGCCGCCGCTTCGGCGACAGACGCTACGCGGAACGCGTGCAGGCGCGGCTCGATTCCCTGGACCCTCTGCCCTAAGCGGACCGCGCCATGAACTGAATCTCGGCCGCAACCCTGAATGCCGGCGTCACCCGCAGCCGTGACCGCAGTCTCTGCGCTTTCGCTTTTGGGTGCAAAACCGGCCCGCCAAAGCTATAAAATCACGGTGTTCGGGCACGGCCAAGCGGCCGTGCCTGCGGTTTCCCGGGAACGGCCAAGGTCGTTCCTCTCGTTTTGTTTCTGGAGTTTGCGTCACCCGCGATCCGCGCCATACGCCGTGACTTGAGGTCCTCATGCCGTTGCCCAAAACCGTCAAGCTGAACCCCGACAAGCGCGTGCTGTTCCTGACCAAGGACCTGGAGCTGATCAAGAAACAGCTCTATGAGGGCCTGAACCTGCGCATGGCCGACCTGCGCGTCGAGGACCTGCTGGACGACATCAACACCGACACCATGACCCCCGCCTGGGTCTGCTTCGACTACGACCCCGCCAAGCTCGCCCGCAACGCCTACGCCGGCCTGTTCGACGCAAGCGGCGACCGCGTGTTCAAGGAAGACGCCCTGATCAACGGCAACTTCGAGGTGATCGTTTCCGGCCAGCGCAAGGGCACCGGCAGCAGCCGCGAAACCGCGCCCCAGGCCGAAAAGTGGGCGGGCATCCGCATCGTGATCGCGGCCAGCTTCGCGCCGATCCATGAGCGCAATAACATCAACCTGGGCCAGATCATGGGCGACCATGAGCAGCTCAAGCGCCTGCAGGCGGGGCAAGAATTGCCGCTCAGCGAGTTCACCAAGCAGTTCGACCCGGTTACTCGCATCACGCTGGAAGCCGGCGGCCTGTTTCCGTTCAGCAAAGAGTTGGCCGAGGGCAAGCTCGATCTGCCCAAGCTGGCCAACGCCAAACGCCCAATGACCATGGCTGAGAAGCTGATTGCCAGCCACTTAGTCGAAGGCCAGGGCGAGCCGTACGTCAAGCCCGGCGATCCCGTGATGGTCAAGGTGGACGCCGGCTACAGCCACGAGTTCACCACCGCCCAGGTGCACTACTTCCTGGAAAACGAATACGGCCGCGACTACAGCGTCCAGAACCCCGAGAAGTTCGCGGTGTTCGAAGACCACCTGCTGTACGCCAAGGGCGTGACGCGCTTCAAGCCGTTCGCCGACAAGATCGGCACGCTGGTGGAGATGCAGAACGCCTTCCAGAAGCACACGGGCGTGCGAGACTACAGCGCCGTGGGCGGCATCAGCCCGGGCATCTGCCACCAGGTCGCGCGCGAGCATTTCATTGACGTCGGCGACTTCGTGCAGGCGACGGATTCACACACCTGCATGGGCGGGGCATCCAACGCGCTGGCCTACGGCGTGGGCGCTACGGAGTACGCCGGGCTGATCTACAGCGGCTCGACCTTCGTGCAGGTGCCGGAAAGCATTCGCTTCAATTTGGTGGGCGAGCTGCAGCCGGGCGTCACGGCCAAGGACGTGATGCTGCATATTCTTGACACCTATGCGAAGCGGGAAGACACGCTCAACCGCGTGATGGAATTCGGCGGCCCGGGACTGGCCAGCATCAGCATGGACGAGCGCGCGACCCTGACCAACATGGCCACCGAGTGCAGCGCCAAGACCGGCATCTGCGAGGCCGACGATGTACTGTGGGACTGGCTGAAAGCGCAACGCAAACTCAGCGACGCGGACCTCAAGCGCCAGAAAGCCCGCGCCGTGGCGCCGGACAAGGGCGCCCACTACGACGGCGGCGTGCACGAGATCAACCTGAGCCAGATCAAGCCCATGGTGGCCGAGCCCGGCGACCCCACCTACGGCAAGCTGATCGACGAGCTGGGCGACGTGAAGATCGACATCGCTTACGCGGGCTCATGCACCGCGGGCAAGTACGACGACTTCGACTATTACGCGCAGGTGTGCCGCGAGGCCGTGGAAGCGGGCCTGAAGGTGCACGAGGGCGTGAAGATGTACATCCAGTACGGCAGCGAGGGCGTGAAGAAGTACGCCGAGGCCAAGGGCTACCCCGAGCTGTTCGCCAGGGCCGGCGTGGAAGTGATCAACCCCGGCTGCGGCGCCTGCATCGGCTGCGGCCCCGGCGTAAGCGAGAACAAAGAGCAGGTGACCGTAAGCGCCATCAACCGCAACTTCCCCGGCCGCTCAGGCCCCGGCAAGCTGTATCTCGCAAGCCCGCTGACCGTTGCGGCCTCAGCGTTCACGGGCAAGATCAGCGCCTACAAGGAAGGCATGTTCGCCAAGCTGGCGGCGGTTTAGAAGTGGCTTGGGCGCCCCCGCCCAAGTCCACCGGCCATAGCCGGCAGTTCCCGCGAACCAAGATCTTCGGGACAACCAATTCCCCTGCAGATCGTATCAAGAGCATGCGAGTTGCCACCGCGCTCTGTCTGTTTACCTGTTTCTTTGCCGCATGCGGAAGCTCACCCAAAGTGCGGTCGCCTCTGGCGCCGCCTCCTCAATACAGATTAACACCGGAAGACCGGGAATTTGTCGCAAGGATTGACTGTGACCTGGCGGCCGAACGACAGATCATCTACCTGCCCGTTGATCGACCAGCCGTGATCGCGCATTTCATCCGCACAGCTTGTGTACCGGGCAATGATGAACGATCCAGATGGCTGTACGGTGTGCGCTTGGCTCGCATCCTCAGTCGCCATCCCGCCGCAGAGCCGATGCAATTGTTCGATCCTCGACTGGATTGGGAAGTCTGGAATGCTTATCTACTCGTGGAGTCGTTACCGGAGTCGGAGCAACCCGAGTGGTCTGCCTGGCAGCTCGTGCTTCGGCAACTCTGGATGAACGCCGACTTGATTGCAGCGGACCCAGCCCGTGCGCTCTGGTGGATGAATGAGTTGCTGGACGGTACGCGCGACCCGCGACGTGCAGCGCTCGTGTTCTTCCTTGTCTCCTGCCTCGACACCCCTACGGAAGCGGACTACCAACGCCAGCTGATTGATGCCCGCGGCTACAGTTACTTTGAGGCGAAGTACCTATCCAGTCCTAGCTGGCCGTTGGTCAAGCTCGGTGGAAACAAGCTGCCTCCGGAGGCGCGAACGTTTTCAGGCGCCATGAGCGCAATCGCAGCCACATTGGATTATCCTTGGGAGGCATGGGGCTTTGACGCCGACAACCTGCCTTCCCCACACGCGCGAAGGATCGGGTGGCCCCTGATGGTGCAGCGGTACGCGCTTGACCAGAATTCGTGGGCACACGTTGGCCGAGAAAATCCGCCACAGATGGATGCCTTCGGTTGTTCCCGGGAGCCGAAAAGCTGGCAGCCTCGATTCCACGTCGCACCGGCACTGCGAGGCGAAGTCGTGTTATTTTGCCACAACCGCACCATGCTCAGCATTGCCCGAGAAAAGCTTCCCGATGCTGCGCTAAAACTCGCGGTGCGTGCCGGCCTGCTCAAGGATGCTGACCTGCCGCGCTTTTATGCCCGCGGCTACACGGCGCTGGACGTCACCGTCTCCGGACCATGATCACCACACGGGTGAGGACACCCGTGCCACTGAGTGGTAGCTTGCTTCCATGGCCCGATTCCTGAACAAGCCGATGACACTGGGGCGCGCTTTTGGTGTGCTGGCGGGCACCATTGTGCTGGGCGGCGTGGTGGGCGGCGCCTTGGGCTGGGGCATTGGCACCTACACGCCCGAGTACTACCGCAGCGTGTTCCGCACCGACTCTCCGGGTTTTGATCCCGTCGAGGTCGGCGTCGCACTGGGCGTCACCGAGGGCGTGTTCGTCGGCCTGATCGTGGGCCTGGTGGTGATCGGCATCCTGACCTGGCAGCACGTGCGGCTTGCAAATCGCCAGCTTCCGTAGCCGTCTATTCCCAATCACCTGCGCGCTGAATTTGCGGGAACCCCCGCGATCCGTTCGCGTTCTATGGGACCACGAAACCGGAGATAAAGATGAAGGCGAAGACACTGGGCAAGATCAGCGCGGCACTGGCCACGGCCATCCTGGCAGGCAGCTTCTATGCGGGCAACGTCAGCGCGCGCGACGAGGAAGCCCCCATGCTCAAGGCCACCCAGGCCGCGTGCGACGTTTCAGGCGCGAACAACCAGTTCGGCTTCGAGCTGTTCAAGCGCCTCCACAAGGAAGGCAAAAACACCTTCATCTCTCCCACCAGCATCGGCACCGCCCTGCAGATGACCAGCCGCGGCGCCAGGGGCGACACCCTGGCCGAGATGAACAACACCATGCACGTCGAAAAGCTCGAGGTCGGCCAGGCCAACCGCGACCTGAAAGACGCCCTCAGCGGCCGTGAAGACGTGAAGCTGGCGGTCGCCAACTCGGTGTGGGCGGATCCCTCGCGCATCACCCTGAACCAGGAATTCTGCGGCAAGGTGAAGGACGAGTTCGACGCGGAGTTCGAGTCGGTCAGCTTTGACGATCCCAAGACGCGCGAGACCATCAACGGCTGGGTCAGCGACAAGACCGAGAAGATGATCCCCGAGCTGATCAAGGATGACATCAGCGGCGCGGTCACGGTGCTGGTGAACGCCATCTACTTCAAGGGCAACTGGACCCACAAGTTCGACAAGGACAAGACCACGGACGCCGAGTTCAAGCTGGCCGACGGCACGAAGTCGCCGATCAAGCTGATGTCGAACAAGCAAGAATACGACTACGCCGAGAACGACGACCTGCAGCTGATCGGCATGCCCTACGGCGCCGACAAGACGGTCAAGATGTGGGTGCTGCTGCCCAGCGAAGGCAAGAGCCTCGACGAGCAGGTGAAAGGCCTCGACGCCGCCAAGTTCGCCCAGCTGCGCCAGCGCGCCTGGGAGCGCGAGGGCACCATCAAGCTGCCCCGCTTCAAGATGCGCTTCAGCAAGGACCTGGTGGAAGACCTCAAAGAGCTGGGCATGAAGAAACCCTTTGACTCCAGCGCCGACTTCAGCGGCTTTGAAGCAGACGCCAGCAAGGACGGCTTGTTCATCAGCAAGGTGATCCACGAGGCCGTCATCGACGTCAACGAGGAAGGCACCGAGGCGGCAGCCGCCACGGCCGTGGTGATGGAAAAGGGCATGCCGCCCAAGCCGTTCACGATGGTGTGCGACCGCCCGTTCCTGGTGGTGATCGCGGACGACGTGACGGGCTCGATCCTGTTCATGGGCACGGTCTACAAGCCCGGCGAATAACGGAGGGAAGTCATGCTCAAGTGGATGCTGCCTGCGGCGGCCGTCGCTGCCCTGGCCATGGGCTGCGCGCTGACGGGCAACAGCGCCAGCGCCGAAGATGAGGCGCGCGGCAAGAAGTCCCGCGCCCGCGAGCTGTCGGAGCGCAACTCCGAGTTCGGCGTGGACCTGTTCAAGCGCCTGCACGTGAAGGGCGAGAACACCTTCATCTCGCCCACCAGCATCGCCATGTGCCTGCAGATGGTGGCCCAGGCCAGCAAGGGCGACACCAACGCCGAGTTCCGCAAGACCATGCATCTGGGCGAGATCGACCTGGACCTGGCCAACGCCGACCTGCTTGAGCGCCTGAAGGATCGCAGCGGCATGAAGCTGAGCGTCGCCAACGCCCTGTGGTCCGACCCCGCCCGCGTCACCCTGAACCAGGAGTACGTGGACGAAATGGCCAAGTACTTCGAGGCCGAGGTGCGCGCCTCCGACTTCGACGCGCCGGCCACCCTGGACGAGGTCAACGGCTGGATCAGCGACAAGACCGAGAAGAAGATCCCCAGGATGCTCGAGCGCATCGAGAAGGACGACGTCACCTTCCTGATCAACGCCATCTACTTCAAGGGCGCCTGGAGCTACCAGTTCGACAAGGAAGACACGAAAGAAGCCGAGTTCCATCTCGCCGACGGCAACACCGCCAAGGTCCAGATGATGCGGCGCAGCGACGAGATCCCCTACGCCGAGCTGCCCGGCCTGCAGCTGGTGAAGCTGCCCTACGGCGGCGACAAGAAGATCGCCATGTGGGTGGCCCTGCCGGCCGCGGACTCAAGCCTCGAGAAGCTGATCGCCGGCATGGACAAGGGCAGCCTGAAGCGCTGGCAGGACGCCGCGCACGCAAGCGAAGGCACCCTGAAGCTGCCGCGCATCAAGATGAAGTTCAAGAAGAACCTGAACGACGACCTCAAGGCGCTGGGCATCAAGCTGGCGTTTGATTCCGGCAGCGCGGACCTCTCGCGCCTGGGCAGCTCGGTCATGGGCACGCTGTACCTCGGCTTCGTGCTGCACGAAGCGGTGGTGGAAGTGAACGAAGAAGGTACCGAGGCGGCCGCTGCCACAATCGCGGGTATCAAGGCCGAAAGCATCGGCCCGGAGCCCTTCAGCATGGTATGCGACCGGCCGTTCCTGTTCTGGATCAGCGACGAGAACACCGGCGCCACGCTGTTCATGGGCGCGGTCTACAAGCCGGGGGAGTAGGCGGCACGAAGACAGATACCAGGCACGATTTCGAAAACGGAGACACTCATGAAAACCAGACTGGCAACTCTCAGCGCGGCAATGGCGACCGCCCTGTTGGCGGGCAGCTTCCTGGCCGGCAACATCTCGGCCGGCGAAAATGAGAAGAAGAAACAGCCACCGGAGGCGGCCGTGAAACTGGCAAAGGCGGACAACGCGTTCGGCTTCAAGCTGTTCAAGAAGCTGCACAAGGACGGTGAAAACACCTTCATCTCGCCGACCAGCATTGCCACCGCGGTGCAGATGGCCGGCCAGGCCGCGGCCGGCGACACCCGCGCCGAGATGGACAAGGCGATGGAAATCGAGGGCCTCGACGCCCTGGCGTCCAACAAGGCCCTGATGGCCGAGCTGGAAAGCCGCGAGGGCGTAAAGCTGGCGATCGCCAACTCGATCTGGGCCGACCCTTCACGCATCAGCATGAACGACGCCTATGTGAAGGAAGTGCAGGAGTACTTCGACAGCGAAGCGCGCGTCGAGAACTTCAGCGACCCCAAGACGCTGGATGTGATCAACGGCTGGATCTCCGACAAGACCAACAAGCTGATCCCCAACATGCTTGACCGCATCAGCGCGGACACGGTCAGCTACCTGATCAACGCCATCTACTTCAAGGGCGACTGGACCGACAAGTTCAAGAAAGAGAACACCAAGGACGCCGATTTCCACCTGGCCGACGGCAGCAGCAAGCAGGTCAAGCTGATGTCGCGCAAGGACGAGATCAAGTACGCCGAGGACGACAAGGCGCAAATCGCCTGCCTGCCCTACGGCCCCGATGGCAACAGCGCCATGTGGATCGTGCTGCCCAAGGACGGCACCAGCCTGGATGCGCTGGTGACCGGCCTGAGCGAAGACCAGCTCAAGGGCTGGCAGAACCGCGCCTGGGAGCGCGAGGGCACACTCAAGCTGCCGCGCTTCAAGCTGCGTTACAAGGAAACCCTGAACGCCTGCCTGCAGGGCGTGGGCATCGTCAAGGCCTTCGATGTCGGCCAGGCCGACTTCAAGCGCATGGGCGAAAGCAAGCTGGGCCCGATCTTCATCGGCCGCGTGCTGCACGAGGCGGTGGTGATCGTGAACGAGGAAGGCACCGAGGCCGCCGCGGCGACGATCGTGGAGATGAAGGCCGGCGGCATGCCGCCCAAGCCCTGGACCATGACCTGCGACCGCCCGTTCCTGTTCTTCATCACGGACGAGCCCACAGGCGCGATCCTGTTCATGGGCACCTGCTACAACCCCGATAACCCGGAATAGGGTTGTCTCCAACAGCAAGCGGGGACAGTCACCTTTGGTGACTGTCCCCTTTCTGTTTGCTGTGGACGGCCTGCGCCGTGGGGCAGGCAGACTGGCAGTCTGCCCCACCGGCAGAATGCGGCGCGCGACAGCTTGTGTCGACGCATGTGAGTGCCTGGCCCTCAACCGCAATTCTATTAGATCCGATTCGCAGAGGTGCTATGATGCACAGCACTATCAGGGAGAAAGCCATGAAGGTTCGGTTGATGGTTCTGGCGGCGTTCGCGCTCGCGCTGGCTGTGGAGTCGCCCTCGAACGTGGCACAGGAACAGTCCGGCCATGAACAGGCACCCGAGGCTGAATGGAAAGAGTTCAGCGCTGCGGTTCAGAGTCATGAGGATTACGCCTCGCTGCACGCGCTGCGCCGAGAGGTCATGGAGCCGAAGCTCGACGCCTGGCAGGCCGAGTGGGGCATTCACCTGCGAGCAGTCTGGAAAAGCTTCCTGGAGAGCCGGCCAACTTTTCAGTTGATGCGGGGTGAAGCCAGGACGGTGTGGACAGTCCAGCATGTGTACCAGAACAACGAGCCACAGGAAGACTGGATGGTGGAGGTCTACGAGGACACACAAGGGGATCGCTTGAACAAGCGCTCCTGGCGCGTCCCCGCCGACCAGATGGCGAAACTGGATTTCCAGTACCTGCACGAAGTCCGACAGACTTCACCACTCGACGAACCGGCGCCCGAAGTGAACTGCCTGGACCAGTCGCCGGCTGTCTTACTTCGCGACCTGCTCAAACCCCTGGACGCTGACTACGCATTCCCGGAGTCGGGCAGCAACGTGACCTTGAAACTGAGAAACCGGACCTATCGAGAAGTGGTGGAGTTGATCGGCCAGACGGCCGGATGGTTACTGGAAATGGACGACAGGTACAAACAGGAAGCGCCGTCTGTGGATGCCGAGTGGCGAGCCAATCAACTGCGAAGAGAGGCGGAAAGGACACCGGAGCTGGATCTGGCTACCGCGATTCCGGCGGCGGTACGCGCGCGGTTGGACGAGGTGAAGCTACCACCCAGGCCCGGCAACATTTTCGTGCGCGCAACTCTGAAGTAACTCGTCAAGATCGGCACTCCGGACAATCCAGTCGGTATCCGAACGGGTCCGCCCCCGTTTTAGATAGTGCTGGTTCCGTCCGGGGACGGGGACAGTCCCCAACCGCGGGGACAGTCCCCTGAAGCTTGCTAGCAGCAGGCAGCGCCTGCGGCTGCGGCTCCTGCGGCGGCGGCTGCAGCCGCCGCCTGGGCGTTGGCGGCCTGCTGGGCCGATTGCGCGCTGCCGTTGCCGCTGGTCGCCGGCGTCGCCACCGCCACCATGCCCAGGCCCATGCCCGGCATGTCGTTCTGCCACAGGATGCGGCCGTCCACGATGTCCAGGCAGTACACCCGGCCGCCCACGCCGGCCAGCACCACGTCGGCGTCGATCAGCACCGTGCCGATGCTCTGTTTGTAGGCCCGGGGCAGGCTGGTGCTCCAGATTGTCCGGCCGTTCATGGGGTCCAGGGCGTGCACGCAACCGCCGACGTAGACCACGATCGCTTCAGGCATCCGCATGTCGATTCGCATTCGCATGGCTAACCTCCTTGGCCCAAGTAAATGCCGGGGCAGGCCGGGCGGCGATTACAAGCGCCACGAGGCTTTGGAGCGCAGGCGGGGATTTGCGTTGCACCACGTAATGAATTACCCTGAATCGCACTGCTCTCACATGCTGGGTACTCGGAGGGGACATGTCCTCACTTCGCATCTTCGCGTTGGCGGTTTTGCTGGTACTCCCCGCAACCCTGTGCGCGCAGCAGCAGCCCACGGCCGCTGAAGCCGCTTTCATCTATGAACTGAACCGGGCGCGGCAGAACCCGGGCCGCTACGACACGGAGAACGCACTGGGCGGCATCATCACCGGCGTCACGCCCCAGCCGCCGCTGGCGCTGAACCTCAGCCTGGTGGAATCGGCGAGCTGGCACGCCCAGGACATAGAGACCTTCCGATACTTCGCTCACCAGCGGCCGGCCGCCCAGGGCGGTCAGTACCCCAACTGGATGGCGCGCCACAAGTGGAAGGGGCCCTCGCCTGCGTCGGCCTACCCGCTGGTCACGAGCTGGATTGACGACGCGAACTACATCGAGTCCCTGGCAGGCATCTGGTCCAGTGCGCCAGTCACCTATGCGGCCAATGACGCATTGAAGGCGTTGATTGTTGACTATGACTTGGTGCAGGCAGGATACGCCCCCGGCCACCGCCAGCACCTGCTGGGCATGACCCCCCACAACGAGTCGATGCGCGAAGTCGGCACCGGCTACATCGAAGGCGCGGGCCAGCCGGGTTACACTTACGGAGCCTACTGGGCCATCCACACCGGGCGCCGCGACTCCGACCCCGTCTGGTTGATGGGCGTGGTCTACGACGACGCCAACAACAACGGCCGCTTTGACCAGGGCGAAGGCCTGTCCGGCGTTACCGTCAGCGCCACGGGCTCGACCACCAACAGCGTGCAGACCGGCACGGCCGGCATGTACATGATGCAGGTCAGCGCCGGAACCACCAACCTGACCTGCAGCGGCGGCGCCTTCGGCGGCACGGCCACGCGCAGCATCACGGTGGGCACGGCGAACCTGGCCGTGGACTTCAGCTCCGGGCGCAGCAGCGGCGAGCTGAACTTCGAGTTCCAGGGCATCGGCGGCGGCCCGGTGCTGACCATCACGTCGTCGCTGGGCGTGTTCAACAGCCCGGCACCCGGCACGCCCTCAGCCGAGCAGAGCTACACCGTCGCCGGCGTGCGCCTGGTGGGCAACGTTACCGTCGCCGCGCCGACCGACTTCGAGGTCAGCCTGACCTCCGGCAGCGGCTTCGGCGCCAGCGTGCAACTGACACCCACGCTGGGGACACTCGCCACCACTACGGTCTACGTGCGCTTCAACCCGCCGGGCTCAAGCTCGGCCAGCGGTGAAATCACCCACGACACCGGCGGCGCGCTGGATTCGCCGGTCAGCGTGAACGGCACGGTCAGCACCAACCCGGCCGTGTTCTGCAACCCCGCCAGCCTGAACCTCGCAGCGCCGCAGCTTGGCGTGGCATCTCCCGCGCAGAGCTACACCGTTTCGGGCTACAACCTGTCGGCCAACATCACGGTCGCCGCGCCTTCTGGTTTCGAGGTCAGCCTGAGCAGCGGCAGCGGATTCACGGGCGGCCTGACGCTCAACCACACGGGCGGCACGGTGGCGCCGACCCCTGTCTACGTGCGCTACACGCCGACCACGCTGGGCGCCTCGGGCAACATCACCAACGTCGCAGGCGGGGCTTCGCAGAACGTGGCGGTCAACGGCACGGTCACCAACCCGCCGCTGATCACGGTCAACCCGGCCGCGCTCACGCTGATCGCGCCTTCCCTGGGCACGCCCTCGGCGGAGCAGACCTTTACGATCTCGGGCCTGTATCTGGCCGGCGACATCAGCGTGACCGCGCCAACCGGCTTCGACTTCACGCTCACCAGCGGCAGCGGCTACGTCACCAGCCTCAACCTGACGCCCACGGCCGGCACGGTATCAGCCACCACGATCTACGTGCGCTACCTGGGCGGCTCGGCCAGCGCGAGCGGCAACATCGACTGCACCAGCACACAGGCGACGACGAAGCAGGTGGCGTTGAACGGCTCGGTCGCGCCGCCGCCCAGCCTGACGGTCACCCCGCTCAGCCTCAGCTTCACCTCGCAGGGCACGGGCATTCCATCCGGCGAACGCACCTTCACGGTTTCAGGCGTGAACCTGGTCGGACAGATCACGCTGACGGCCTCCGCGGATTTCCAGGTTTCGCTGACCTCGGGTTCGGGCTTCAGCTCCGGCGTGATGCTCAGCCCCACGGGCGGCACGGTTGCGAACACCACGATTTACTTGCGTTTCACGCCGACCGTGACGGGCACCACGCCGGGCACGGTAACAGTCAGCAGCCCGGGCGCGACCACGCGCGTCGTGAACCTGAGCGGCACGATCTCAACGGGCAGCGGCTCAGCCGGAAGCAGCGACGACGGCGGCGGCGGTTGCAGCGGCGGCGGGGCAGGCCTGCCCTGGCTGTTGCTGCTGGCACTACTGGCAATCCCGGCCGTGAGGCGCCGCCGGGCATAGCCCCCCATGGAAGTGGCGGGCTGGTGAGTTGGTTTACGCGAACCTGGAAAGCACCAGGCCCCAGTCAAGCTCGCGCAGGCTGGCAATCTCGAGGTCGGCGTGTTTGATGTCGTACTTGCCCTTGTTGCCTTCGTGGATGCCGACCACTTTCATGCCGGCGCGCTTGGCCGCCGTCACGCCGCTGGGCGAGTCCTCCAGCACCAGGCAGCTTGACGGGTCAACACCGAGCCTGGACGCCGCCAGCAGGAACGGCTCCGGGTCCGGCTTGCCCTTGCTGTACTGGTCGCAGGCGACCACGTGGGCAAAGCGCTCACGGATCCGCAGCGCGTCCAGCACCGCGCCCGCCTGCGCGCTGGTGCTGCCCGTCACCAGGGCTTGCGGTGCGCGGCCGTGGAACTCGACCACCTTCTCGACCGCGCCGGGCAGCGCGGGCACGTCGGCCAGCATCGGTATGTAGTCGCGGTCGAAGGCCTCGCGGATGGCGGCCACGTCGGACTCGGACAGCTCGTAGCGCTGCACCATGTGGCGGTAAAAGTCGAGCTCCGATTGGCCAAGCAGGGATTCGAACAACGCCTCGGGCAGCTCGATCTTCACGGCCTCCAGAAATGCCCGCTGCATGACGGTCCACACGACACGCTCGGTGTCGACTATGGTTCCGTCCATGTCCCAGAGAATTGCGCTGAACATAGTTCTCGGTTGCCGGTCGTCAGTTGTCGGTAACACGGCATCACGTCGTACTGACAACCGGCGACTGACAACCGACAACTGCTTACGCCTTTGCCATGGCTTCTGCCATCAGGGCTTCGATATCCTCGACGGTCTTCACCGCGTCGCGGGTCATTACGTCCGGATCGCCCTTGGTTACCAGCACGTCGTCCTCGATGCGCACGCCGATGCCTCGGTACTTTTCGGGCACGTCGTCGCGGTCCCTGGCGATGTAGATGCCGGGCTCAACGGTCAGCACGCAGCCGGCGCGCAGGGGCACCCAGTCGTCGCCGTCCTTGTATTTGCCCACGTCGTGCACATCCATGCCCAGCCAGTGGCCGGTATTGTGCATGTAGAACTCGCGGTAGGTGCGCGGCTCGTTGCCCTTGTCCTTCTTGGGGTCCACCTTCTTGTTCTTCACGTCTTCGTCCCACTGCTTCTGGGCGGCGATGATGTCGGCCGGGTTGCCCTCAAGCAGCCCCATGGCGACCATGCCCTCCGTCAGCACCTCGACGGCCGCGTCGTGGCTGGCCCGGAAGGTGTCGCCCTCGCGGCACTTGTCGATGGCCGCGAGCTGCGCCTTGAGCACCCAGTTGTAGACCTCGGCCTGGGCCTCGCTGAACTTGCCGTTGATGGGCCAGGTGCGGGTGATGTCGGCGCTGTAGTGGCCGAACTCGGCGCCGGCGTCGACCAGCAACAGATCGCCGTCGTTCAGCAGCATGTTGTTTTCGTGGTAGTGCAGGATGTTGGCGTTGTCGCCGCCGGCCACGATGCTGCCGTAGCCGTTGCGGGGGCTGCCCAGGTTGCGGAACTCGAACTCGATGGCGGCCTGCACCTGGTATTCGAACATGCCGGGGCGGGTGGCGCGCATGCCGGCGTTGTGGGCGGCGGCCGTGATCTCGCAGGCTCTACGCATGTAGCGCAGGTCGTCGGCGGTCTTGATCAGCCGCATCTCGTGCACGATCTCGCTGGGGTCGTGCATCTCGGTGGGCGCGTTGAAGCCCTGGCGCTTCATGGCGCGCACGCGGTTGAGCCAGCCCAGCACGCGCTCGTCAAAGGGTGTGTCGTCGCCCAGGTGCACGTAGAGGCGCTGCACGTTGCGCAGGTATTCGGGGACCTTCTCGTCGATCTCTTCCAGCGTGAAGGACGCGTCCGCGCCGTAGCGCGCCTTGGCGCCCTCGGGGCCGGCGCGACGGCCGTTCCAGATTTCCATCATCTTGTCGCGCCTGGGCACGAACAGCACGAAGCGGTGTTCGCCGTGGCCCTTGATGACCAGCGCCAGCGAGCCGGGCTCTTCAAAGCCGGTGAGGTAGAAGAAATCGGAGTGCTGGCGGTAGTCGTGATGCACGTCGCCGTTACGAAGGTAGGTGGGCGCCGCGGGTAAAATGGCAACCCCATCCTGCATGCGCTTGATCAGCTCATCACGGCGGCGGCGGAAGATAGCGGCATCAAACTCGTGGCTCATGGCATCCCTTTACCTGTCAAGTGTTGCGGCTCGCAGTGTAACACCGCAGGGCCGACGTGACAGGCTGGGGAGCCAGGCACTGGACATTAAGTGCAATGTGTCCATGTCAGTGCGGTAGCCTGTCTGTCCGTTCAGGCGTCACGGCTGACCTTCTGACTTACACCACGATTTTTAACAAGGCTACTGTTGACTACTGGAATATCACCCACTAGAAACACCAGCCGCTCACATGACATTTGGTACAGCATTGACAGGCCGTTGCGTGACCGCGCAGGGCCGAATTCCCTAGAAGAGGACAAACATGAACCTTGAACGCTTTGGGATTGCAGCACGTTGGCAAAAAGCCGGCCTGCTGGTCGCCGCCATCGGCCTCGCGCTGGTGACGAGCGGCTGCGGAGGCGGTGATGACGATGGAGGCGGCGGCGGCGCGCCGGGTTATGCGCCTCCCCCGACTGCTCGCCCGACCTTTACCGGCATGACCGTGGCCATCGACCTCAGCGGCGGCTCTGCATCGGCCGGCGCCGGCAGCGGCGGCGGAAGCCTGAACGCCTATGTGAGCGACGGCAGGCTCGCCACCGGCAACGGCGGTGACCGCGCCGGAATCAATGCCAACTTCCTGACCGCGGCTGTCCTGCTGGACAACCTGGTCACCTACGCCGAACTGATTGCCATCGACCCGAACGTCACCAATGTTTCAGGTGGCGTCACCGACATCACCCTGATCAACCAGGACTTCTGGCTGCCGGCCGGCGTCACGCTGAATCTCGGCGGTGCTGCAGGCACGGAATCCCAGGTCGTGATTCGCACCCAGGGCGCCGGCGACTACATCCGGCTGGACGGCAACGTGGTGACGACCCGTGGGGCAAACGCGGCCATGAACCTGTCGCTGATCAGCAATTACGCGGTCGGTCCGGCGATCACCATCGACGGCACGATCACCCTCGACGCGGGCGCCGGCCAGGCCGCGGGCGACCTGTCCGCTGACGCCATGCGCGGCTCGATCTACGTGGGCGGCACCATCACGTCTCTGGGCAGCTCGGGCGCGACCAGCACCGGCGGCGGCGACGTGGACTTCTACTCGTGGAAGGACACCTACATCCGTGCCGGCATTCTGCAGAGTAATGGCGGCAACGGCTCGACCACGGGCGGCACCGCCGGCAGCCTGTATATGCAGGCGACCACGGTGAACGGCATCGTCCACTCCATCGCCTGGGGCTTCCGCGGCAACGGCGGCAACGGCGGCAGCGGCAACGGCGGCAGCGGCGACGGCATGGATGTCGAGACCTTCGGCGCTACGCAGATGTTCGCCATCAGCGAAAGCCTGGGCGGCACCAGCACCTCCGCGGCGGGTGGAGCCGGCGGCTACACCTACCTCTACGCGGAATCCGTGTGGGGAGTGTGGGTTTCCAACAACAGCGGCGGCAACGGTGCGACATCCGGCGGTCCGGGTCGCTACGCGGAAACCGACGCCTATGACATTCACAGCTACGCCTTCGTGGTCACCAGCGACGGCGGCGACGCCTCCGGCGGCGGCGGCGGCAGCGCTGGCCAGGCCTACATGTACGGCTACGGAGACGTGTTCAACCAGGTGCTGGTTGACTTCATCGGCGACGGCGGCGACGGCACCACCAGCGGTGGCTCCGGCGGCTATCCCGACATCGAGGGCTACCACGACATCTACAACGTTACTCTGCTGGTTGACGCCGACGGCGGCAATGCCAGCGCCGGCAGCGGCGGCACCTCCGGCTACTTCTACCTGTACTCCGGTGAGGCGAACAGCTACGGCAGCGCGACCAACGTCGTGATCAACGCTGACCTGCGCGGCGGCAACGCCACTGGCGCCACAGGCAACGGCGGCGCCGTTTCCAGCAGCATACGCTGCTACTTCTATGGCAACGCGACCACCACAGACATCAGCATCACGACCCAGGGCGGCACCGGCAGCGCGGCCGGCAGTGGTGGCTACGGCGGCTACTTCTATCTGGAAACCTACGAAGACTGTCGTAACGCACGCGGAAATTTCGTGTTCAACGGCGGCAACGGCGGTACCAGCGGCGGTGGAGCGGGCGAAGTCTACTACGACACCTACTCCGATGCCGACACCCTTCTTCTGACCTGCACCGGAACCGGCGGCACGGGCGGCAGCGGCAACGGCGGCGAAGGACTGCAGTTCTACCTGTACACCAATTACGGCGACCTCACCAACGCCAACGTGACGGTCAACAGCGTTGGCGGCGCTTCAACCAGCGCCACCGGCGGCAACGGCGGCTATGCCTACCTGTACTCGGGCGACAGCAACTACGGTGACATGAAGAACATCCGTTACAACGTGACGTCAAACGGCGGAACGGGTGTCACTGGCGGCCAGGGCGGGTACGCTGAACTGTACTGCTACGGATCTGCCTGGAACCTGGACGTTGACATGAACACCATGGGCGGCACCGGCACGACCACCGGCGGCGCCGGCCAGCGCCAGTACGTCTACGTGGAAGGCGGCCAGATGGTTGGCGCCAACCTCAACCTGAACACAAGCGGCGGGGACGGCGGCACCACCGGCGGCAACGCTGACTACTTCGAGGTGTATGCCTACGGCCTGATGCAGAACGTGGTTCTGAACGGCACCGCCAATGGTGGCAATTCCACGACCTCGGCGGCCGGCGCCGGCGGCAACGGCGGCAACACGCTGTACTTCTATGCCGGCTACGACTACGGCGGCGACATGGTGAACTGCAGTGCCAACGTGACCGCCAACGGCGGCAACGCCGTTGCGGGCGCCAACGGAGGCAGCGGCGGCGAACTGGACGTCTACGGCTACAGCAACATCGAAGGCAGCACCTTCAACTTCACAGCCAACGGCGGCACGGCCGCGGCAGCGGCCGGCAACGGCGGCAGTGGCGGGTACTTCTACATCTACGCCGGATACTACGGCTACGGTGGGATCGCCAGGAACATCCCGGTGACGGTATCGCTCAACGGCGGCGCCGCGACGGCTGGTACCGGTGGTTCTGGAGGCTATGCCTCGCTTGAACAGGACGACTACGGTCACTCGATCTATCGCCTGTTCGGCACACTGGACGGTGGCGATGGCGCGACCGGCGGCAATGGTGGAGGCGTGAATCTCGATACCGACGACCAGTACTCGACCGTCGAGTTGACACTCAACGCAGTGACCGCCAACGGTGGCGACGCCACGGCGGGTGTGGGCGGTACCGGAGGCTACCTTGATGCAACGCCAAACGGCACCAGCACCGGTGCGGGCAGCGCCATCCTTCGTGGCAGCATGACGGCCCGCGGCGGCAACAGCGCTGGCGCAGGCAACAACGGCGGAACCGGCGGCTACGCTCGCTTCAGCTGCGGTAACAACGGCACGTTCTGGGCTGACAACCTCACTCTGGACCTGACGGCGGGCGATAGCGCGCTTGCGAATGGTGGCGCCGGAAACTTCGCATACACGTCAAACAACGGCCGCCCCTGTGCCGTGTACGGGACGTTCTTCGGACCTGCAACCGTCAGTGGCACCATCACCACCAACGGCGGAACCGGCTCCACGGCTGGAACTGCAGGCATTGGCGGCCAGGCGGGCGGTGTTGACCTGGACAGCGACGACCAGACGTTCCTGTTCACCGGCACGATCAACGCCAATGGCGGCAACGGCCCTGCGGGTGGAGGCAACTCAAACTACGTTGCGCTGGGTGCCGACTATGGTGAAGACGGAATCGGCGGATACCTGGAAGTCACCGGTACTGTCAACGCCAACGGCGGCAACGCCACCAACAGTGGCAACGGTGGTAACGGCTGCCCGTATCTGTTCATCGATAACTACAGCGGCATCTCCTACAACTCCACGACCCTCATGACCGGCACCCTGAATGCGAACGGCGGCAACGGCGCTGGCGCAGGAAACGGTGGCGCAGCAGGTCAGGTAGACGTCGACGCACGCAGCGACAGTGTCACGATGTCCGGCACCATCAACGCCGTCGGCGGTACAGGCGTGACCGGCGGCGCTGGTTCGAGTTATGTGGGCATCTATGGCAACAACCCGTTTGCTGCGAACATCTCCGGCACCATTCGCGCCAACGGTGGCGCTGGTACAACAACTGGCGGCGCTGGTGGTTACGTGGATGCTGGTGGCAGCACTTCCACCACCATCACCGTCTCCGGTACTATCGAGGCGAATGGTGGCAATGGCGGCACCACGGGAGGTGCCGGCGGCTTCATCCTACTGGGTTACGGCTCCGAGACGGCGATTGCGTTCGCAGCTACCGCTCGAGTTCGTGCAAATGGTGGAGCAGCAAATGGTGCAGCAGGAAACATCGATATCGACATCGTGGGCACAGGCCTTGGTGCGATCTCCGAGGCGGTTGGCAGCGTGCTTGAGACCAACACTGGTGCGGGCACTGCGGTTCCAGCCAACATCGACCGCAACACCAACTAGTCACAACAGACCGAAGCACAAAGGGGCGCGAGATCACTCGCGCCCCTTTTCTTTTTCTGGCCTGTTGCTGTCTTGGGGTCACCCTGGATCGGCTACTCGAGGCGGTTGCGTTGGGTGGTGATCCAGCCCAGTTGCTCCAGGGTTTCCGGGGCCTTGGGGCGGACCTCTTTGCACGCCGTCAGGAAGGCCTCGGCCGTGGCGTACCAGCCCTGGGCTGAGCGCTGGGCCCCCTGGTCGCCCTCCAGGGCCGCGTCCAGCTGCCCGTCGCCCAGCTCGCGCGTGAACTCGCCGATCCCGAAACGCAGCCACCAGCCCGGCACGTCCAGGATCCAGCCCCCGCGCAGCATTTCCAGCGCGGCCGGCACGTCCCGGTACGCCAGCACGCGCGCGTGCAGGTACAGGTTGTCGCCGCTTGCGGGGTTTTCCTCGGCGCGCTCGGCGTACTCGGCCAGCAGGGCCTCGTAGTCGTCGGCCCGGCGCAGCTCGATGCGCACCCGGTGAAGCTCCGGCAGGTCCGCGATCTCCAGGGCGCTGTCGATGGCCGCCAGCGCTCCGGCGCGGTCGCCGGCCTGGGCCTTTTCGGCGGACTCGGCCGTCAGCTCGTTGATGCGGGCAAGCTGGTCGTCGTCGAGCTTGCTGGCGCGCTCGAGAGGCATGGGCTGCTCGGCGCGTTTCAGCAGCATGGGGCGGAGGTGGAACCAGAAGGCGTCGCCCCGCGCGGGCTCGGTCTGCCAGAGGTCCAGGTACTCCTGCCAGACTGTGTCGAACAGGCCGTTGCGCAGCATCAGGTCCTGGTAGCGGCGGTTGGCCTGTGTGTGCCAGCGGTCGCGGCGGAAGGCGGCGTGGTAGTCCACGCGGGCCTGGTCGTCGCGCTGGTCGCGCTCCGCGCCCATGGCGCGCTCGACCAGCTGGTCCGCGTTCATGCGCGAGGGCGGCACGTAGCGCTCGTCGTAGGTGGGGCGGTCGAGGCTGGGGTCGTAGGTGTCCCAGACGTCGTCCACGTAGTCGTCACGGGACTGGCTGCCGCAGGCGGCAAGCATCAGGGCAAGCAAGACCAGCAGTTTACGCATGGCAGACCGAGAGGGGTTCGGTTGCAGGGAAGTACAGAATAGGAAAGCCGACCGCCGATGGCAGCCCTATTCGCGCGCCGCGTGGGCATCCACCCACATGCGCCAGCCGCCCGGGAAGATCTGCACGTTGCTGTGGCCCAGCTTCAGCGCGATGTCGGCCGCCTGCTCCGGCCGCTTGTCCATGGGGCTGTCGCCCATGAACAGCAGAGGCGCCTGCTTGTCCTGTGGCAGGCCGCGGCCGCGGTCGAGGTCTTCAAGGGTGGAGTGGCGGGCGCCCTGCACGTGGCCCTGGGCCCACTGGTCGTAGTCGCGCAGGTCGAACAGGATGGCGCCTTCCCAGATGGAAAGCTCTACGGCCGGTGCGTCGCGCAGGACCAGCACGTCGGCCTCGGCGCGACCGCCGCCGCCGAAATCATGGCGCACCTTGCCGCTGCAGGCAGTGAGCAGCAGCAACGCGACGGCGAAACATGCGGCGACTCTGGCCAAGCTTGCTCTCCGTGCCTGTCCGGACAGGCGAAACCGCGTCCGATTAGTGTAGCATCGGTGCGGGAAGCATTTGATGTACAGGAATCCCTGCGGGGGTCAAGTTGGCGCTGCTGAACAACCTCGAGCACGAAGAGCTGTTCGGCGGCCTGCGCAGTGTGCCGGTTCGCGCGCTGCCGGCGCTTGGCACCTCGGTTCTGCTGTACCTCAGCGGCGACATGGCAGGCGCCTGGCCGCTGGCGTGGGTGGCGTTGATCCCGCTTTGTTTCGCGTGCCGGGGCGCGGGGCCGTTGGCCGCGCTGCTGCTGGCGGCTTTCAGCCTGCAGGTTGCCGCCGTGGGCCAGAGCTTCTGGCTGCTGGACGTCGAGGGCGTGTCGCCGCTGTCGATCTGGCTGGCCGGCGGGCTGCTGCCGGCGATTGCCTTTGCCGCCATGGAGCTGCCGATCTGCCGCAAAATCCCCTGGGCGCTGCGCCCCCTGCTGCTGGCCCTGCTGGCCACGGGCTTCTGGGCGCTGCTGCCCTCTGAGGCCGCGCTGCTGATACCGCTGGGCGGGCTGATCGAGGGCGAGCTGCTGGGCTGGGCGTGGCCGTACCTGGGGCCGGCGACCCTGGCCGGCTGCCTGGCCGGGTTGGGCTGGCTGGCGGCGGAGATGTTCCATAAGCCGCGCGGCCCGGAGGCGCGGCTTCCCGGCTGGCAGGGCGTGCTGGTGGCGGGGCTGCTGCTGCTGGCGGGCGGGATCGACTGGGTGGCATCCGTGACCGCTGGTGCCGTCAACCGGCGCGACACAGTCAGCTTCTACGTGGTGACGGACGCGGAAGACCCCGTGGGCGCGAGCCGCGAGGCGCTGGTCAACCGCACAAGCCGGGCTGTGCTGATCTGGGGACAGTTGCCGGTGCGCAACGACGCCGAGCATCGCGCCTGGCTGGAACGAGCGGGCGCCCTGGCCGCCGAGCAGCAGATCGCGCTGGTGATCGTGCTGGCCGGCCCCGACGCCGCCACGGCCTACGCCTTCATCGGCAGCCGGGCGCCGATCCTGCAGCGCCGCTGGGCGGGCGGCCCGGGTGAAGCTTCCGGCGAGCCGCTGGTGATCGACGGCAACTCGCAGTTGCGCGTCTACCCGACGCTGCATTCCGACAGTCACTGGGCAACGCCGTGGACGGTCGAGGTGTTCACCACGGCGCTCGCGCCCGCACATCCGGCTCAACAGCGCTGGTGGGTGCGCGAACAGAGGCGAGAGGCGGTCGTGCGCGGCTCACGCCAGATCGCAGTCTGGCGGGGCGGCGGGCTGGCGCTGGACGGGAAGGGCAACGTACTGGCCCATGGCGAGGGGCGCTGGTTCTGGGCGCTGCTGCCGGCCGCCGCGGAAACCGGCCAGCCGCTGGGGCACCCGCGCCTGCAGGTGCTTGAGCGCTTCCTGAAGATGGCCGCGCCGGTGCTGGCGCTGATGCTGCTGGCACTGACCCCGATCAACTGGCTCAAGCGGCGCCGGCGCCTGCATCGACAGAACAGCCAGGCGGTCGCGATCGAGGAATTGTTCGACCCCGAGACCATGCTCAGCAAAGAAGAAACCGAGCGAATCACGCGGCGCTACAAGCGCGAAGATGTCCAGGGCGGCGACTGAGCCTATACGTGCAGGCTGAAGTCGCGCAGGTCGCGGTGCATGGCGCGCAGGTACATGGCCAGCACGAAGCCCACGGCCGTGGCGTCCGGCGCGTCGCCCTTCAGCTCAAAGCGCAGGCCCAGTGTGCGCCCGGCGTCGTCATCGAGCGCGATGCGCAGCTCGCCGTATTCGGTGCCGTCGGGGTCTTTGCCCGCCTGCACGTGGATGGCGCGGTGCTTTCCGCGCTCGTACTCCGGGTTGGTGACGTGGCTGAAGTAGCGGTCAATGAACTCGCGGTCCAGCTTGCCGAAGAACTCGCGCACCATGGAGGCATGGCCGTGCTCGCTGAAGTTGACGTTGGCGGGGCCGGTGTTTTTCACCCAGCGCTTGAGCTGGTCCTCGAGGCGGTTGGCGACCACGTCGGTTTTGCGCACGTTGCTGCGCGTCAGCATCATGGTGCGCGCGCGCTGCTCGTGTGAGCGGCGCTGCACGCCCTCGATTTCGCTGCGCAGCTTCCAGAGTTCCTTGTCGCGGTCCTTGAGCTGGCCCTCCAGCGCGCTGCGGCGGGCGTCCACGTCGCGCAACAGCTCCTCGGCGGCGTTCAGCTCTTCCTGCAGGCTGCCCAGCTCGGCGTCGTGGCCGGCGACCTCGCCCTCGTGCGCCTCGAGCTGGCGGGCTTGCTCGGCCACTTCGTGCGCGTTCACCAGCGCGACCGTGACGCTCTGGTCGTGGCCGCCGCTGATTTCGTTCAGGCCCTTCAACAGGCGCTCGCGCTCGGCCTCGGCGCGTTGCCTGGCGGTTTGCACCTCCTCGATGCGCTTGCGCAACTCGTCCAGGGTCTGCCGCTGCTGTTCGCGCACGGCGTCGAGGTCGGCGGCGACGTCACCTGGTGCTGGTGTTGCCCCGCCGTGACGTGTGCGGAACAGCACCAGGCCGAGCGCCAGCCCGGCGCCTGCGCCAAGCGCCAAAGCAAGGACCGCAACGATGCTCGATACCTCGGCAAGCATGGCGCGGATCATGCCATGAAACCGGTTGCGCGGAAATTCCTGTCCGCACGCACCGGGATGCCACGGACGCGAATCAAAGCCGCGCGCGTTCTGACCTTCCGTAGCAAAGGAGATTGCCATGCCCAACGTCGGACCCAGGCAGTTCGCGCGCGCCAAGGAACGCAACCGCAACGAGGCCCGCCGCGCGAGGAAGGAACTGGCGCACGAGAAGGTCACCGTGAAACTGCCGCGCAAGGGCACCCAGAAGCCCGAGGGCGCAGGGCCCTCATAGGATGGTCTTGCCCAGCGCGCTGGCGATCAGGTCTACCGCCAATTGGCCGGTCTGGTTGTGCACGTCGAGGATCGGGTTTACCTCGGCCAGCTCCAGGCTGGTCAGCGCATCCGACTCGCTGATCATTTCCATGGCCAGGTGCGCCTCGCGGTAGGTCAGCCCGCCGAATACCGTGGTGCCCGTGCCCGGCGCCACGCGCGGGTCCACGCTGTCTATGTCAAAGCTGACGTGCAGGTAGTCGGTGTTGCGGGTGGCCAGGTTGATGGCGTCGCGCATCACGGCCGCCATGCCGCGCTCATCGATATCCTTCATGGTGAAGGCGTGCACGCCGGAATCGAGGATCGCCTGTTTTTCCTGGCGGTCCAGGTCGCGCAGCCCGACCAGCACCACATCATTCGGGTTGAGCTTGGGCGCGATGCCGCCGATGCGCGTCAGCACGTCCGGCCCCTGGCCCAGCGCGACCGCCACGGGCATGCCGTGGATGTTGCCGGTGGGCGAGGTCAGCGGTGTGTTGAGGTCGCCGTGGGCGTCGATCCAGATCAGGCCGAGTGTCAGCTCGGTGTCAGGGTCTTCCTTGCGCAGCTCGGCTTCTTCTTCTTTGTACGCGGACACCAGGCCGGCGATGGTGCCTATCGAGATGCTGTGGTCGCCGCCGATCACGAGCGGGAAGGCGCCCTTCTTCACGATGCGCTTGACGTGCTCATGCACCGCGTCGCAGGCGCGGGCGATCATGGGCAGGTGGTTGGCCTTGCCCTCCACCTGCATCTGCTGCTGCTGGGCGCGCTCGACGTCGCGGATCAGCACGTCGCCGTGGTCCACCACCGAAAGGCCGAGAGCCTTCAGCTTTTCCTGCAGGCCCGCGATGCGGATGGCGCTGGGACCCATGCCTACGCCTCGGCGCCCTGCCCCGTGATCCATGGGCACGCCGAGGATGTGGACTTCCTGGTCCTCCGGAAGATGGTTGAGACGTCTGCTGGCCATCAACCGAAGCATACCTTGAAACGATGTCATCCCGCCAGTGACTCGATGGCGGGGTTTCCGGGATTAATTTTTCCGCTCCTGCCTGCAGACGGCCGAAACAGCGGCCTTTGCGGGCCGATTCTTTTTTCAACTCCGTTGCCTGTGCCGGCCCGCGCCTCAATGGATGGCGGGGGATGGTCCCCGCCGCAACGGAGCAGCGCCATGGACCTGTCCGCCATTCCCTACCTGCTGATCTCGCGCGAGCTGGATTTCGGCTTCAGCACCGAGCGCGTCTACCTGTGCCTGTGCCTGCTGGACCACCTGGTGCTGGGCGTGGGCCTTAGCCGCGACGAAGCCATGCGCCACATGGTGACCGAACTCGAAGCCAAGTACGACGGCAGGCTCGAGCAGGCTGACGACGACGACGAAGGCTTCGAGCTCGACGCCTTCCGCCGCAACTAGGTGCCGCCATGTCGATCCTCGACTACGCGGCCCGCACCTTCGGCCTGCAGCCGGCGGCGCCGCCCTGCCCCAGTCCCGCGCCGCTGCCCCTTCCCGCGCACGGTGAATGCCTGGTCCTGCTGGGTCCCAGCGGCGCGGGCAAGACGCTGGCCTTAAACGCGCTGCTGCGCGCCACGCCGGGCGCCCGCGAGGTTAAGGCCCTCACCCGCGCGCAACTGGCCCGGCCCGTGCTCGCGCTGTTCGAGCCCGCCATGCCGCCTGAGCTGGTGCTGCGCACGCTGGCCCGCGTGGGCCTGGCCGACGGCCGGCTGTGGGGCCTGCGCGCGGGGCAGCTCTCGGCGGGCGAACGGCGGCGGCTGGAACTGGCGCTGGCACTGTGCGGCCTTTCCAGCGGCAGCCTGCTGGTGGCAGACGAGTTCGACTCACACCTGGACGCAACCACCGCCCGCGTGCTGGCGCGCAACCTGCGCCGCGCAGCGCACGGCGCAGGCCTGCGTCTTGCCCTGTCAACACATCGGCCGGAGACGCTGCCGCAGCTTGAGCCGACCCGCGTCATGGAGATTGACAACGGGCTGGCCCATGAGCTTCCGGCGCCGGCATGCGCCAGGCTGCTGGATGAAATCGAAATCGTGCAGGGCCGCGCCCGTGATTACGCGCGTTTCGCGCACTGGCACTACCTGGGCCCCGGCCGTCCCGGCCCCACCTGCCTGGCGCTGCTGGCGCGTCATGGGGGGCGCGACATCGGCATCGCGCTGTTCGGCTGGCCGCACCTGTTGCTGGCCGTGCGCGCGCGGGCGCTGCCCGAACATGCGCCGTCACGCATCAAGGCGGAGGGGGCGGCCGCGCTGAACCGCGACGTGCGCATGCTGCAGCGTGTGGTGGTTGAGCCGCGCTGGCGGGGCGCGGGCGTGTCGCGCCTGCTGATTCGCGCGGGGCTTGAGCGGCTGGGCGTGCCGCGCGTCGAGTGCGTGGCGCAGATGGGCGCTTTCAGCGACTTCCTGCTGGCGGCAGGTTTTCGTCACGCGGGCGAGGTTGCGCCTCCGGCAACGGTGCGGCGCCTGGACGAGTTCCTGCGGCGGCACGGCATCGCGCCCGCGGCTCTGATTGAGCCTGTGTCGCGCGCCGCGTGCCTGGAGGCGCTGCCGGCGCGGGAAGCCCGTCGCCTGCAAAGCCTGCTGAACCAGCTGCTGCGCACGCGTATCGAGACCGGCTTCGGTTCGCGGCGCGGCCGGGCTGGCTTCGACACCGAGGCCATGCTGCGCAAGGCGATTTCGCGGCTGGGCGCGCGGCCCGGCTACTTCCTGTGGTCAGGGGAGGACACGAAGTGACCCGTGCCGAGTTGTTCGAGCTGCTGCGCTACTTCCCGCACGCGGCGCAGTTGACGTTCCATGACAGCGACGCGCGCTTCAAGGTGCTGATCGCCGGCGCGCGTTTCGGCAAAAGCCTGGCCGCCGCCCGCGAAACGCTGCTCGAGCTGCTGTCCGGGACCACCCGCGGCTGGCTGGTGGGACCCACCTACGCCCTGACCATGCCCGAATTCCGGTACATCCGCGACGACCTCTACGCGCGCCTGCACGCCGAACCCGCAGAGCGCGCAGACCCGCCCCGCCTGGTCGCGCCCTGGGGCGGCCAGGTGATCGCGCTGTCGGCCCAGCAGCCCGAGTCGCTGCTCGGGCGGGAAATCGACTGGTTGATCCTGTGCGAAGCCGCGAACCTGAAGCGCGACGCCTTCGAGCGCTTCCTGCGCGCGCGCCTCAGCACGCGCAGCGGCAGGCTGGTAGTGCCCACCACGCCGCGCGGGCACAACTGGATCGAGCAGTTGTACGAGCGCGGCCGGGATGACGAACCGGGCTGGGAAAGCTTCCGGCACGCCACCTGGGAGAACCCAAACATTCCGGCATCCGAGATCGAATCCGCGCGGCGCAGCCTGCCGCAGGACACCTTCGCCGAGCAATACGGCGGCGAGTTCACCTCGCCGGCCGGACGAGTTTACCGCGAGTTCCGTCGCGAACTCCATGTGGGGAAGCTGCAGGCCCCGCCCGGGGCGCTGGTGTACAAGGCCATCGACTTCGGCTACGCGGCGCCGTTTGCCTGCCTGTGGGGCGCGCCGGACGCCGATGGCCGGCTGCTGATCCTGCACGAGCACTACCAGGCGCGCCAGGGCATCGACCAGCACGCCGAGGTCATCCGCGCCGTTGACGACAGCTTCGTCGCCCTGGGCTGCCGCATCGGCCCCGCCTTCGCGGACCCGGCCGGCGCCCTCGAGCGCAAGCTGCTGGCGGATGCCGGCGTGCGCACGCTCAAGGCCGACAACCGGCTGCGCGGCGGCATTGAGGTAGTGCGCCGCCTGCTGCTGCCGCGGACAGACGGCACGCCCGGCCTGCTGATCGACGCCGGCTGCGTAAACCTGCTGCGCGAGCTGGAGTGCTACCTGTGGGGTGAAGACGTCGCGCGGCCCGCGCCGGGCCCGGGCGACGACCACGCGCTGGATGCCCTGCGCTACCTGTGCGTGGCGCTGGCGCGCAAGGTGGACTGGCAAAACCCGGGGACACTCTGGTAACCTGCGGGCATGAAGGAATTCCGTCCATCAACGTGGATCATCCTGGGCGTGCTGGTGCTGCTCATTTTCGCGCCGGTGTTCTTCATTGATCTCGAGAGCTTCCAGGGCAACCAGCCGCAGCCGGCGGACAACGGCCTGCGCCCGATGGTGCCGGACAAGCCCGCCCAGCCGCAGAACCGCCCGGAACCCGCGGTCAACCAGCCGGAAACGCCGCCGGAGAACCAGCCTGAGGGCAACTCGCCCGGCGATGCGCCGGTGGAGTAAGTTGCGCCTTTGCCGCCGTAAAGGCAGCATAGATGGGTTGTTGCATCGTCGCTCAGGTCTGCCGGCGCTGAAGCGCCCGGGAGTTGTCGCCCAATGCTGGGCAAGTCCGACACCAAAGCCCTCCAGGAAAAGCTCGACCTGCTGCAGGCCGAGAACGAGCAATTGCGCCGCAAGCTGATGCTGCTCAGCGGCGCGGGCTCCACGGGCTCGATGACGCTGGGCAACCTCACCAGCTTCGGGCAGACGCGCGTGCCGGCGCCACAGGCCACCATTGCCGGGCTGTCGGTCGCCTACCTGATCGTGGACAGCCGCTGGCGCGTGATCCGTCTCAACACCCGCATGGCGGATTTCCTGAACGTCCACAAGGACGTGGTCAACGCCAAGCCCGCGCTGGCCGAGATGGACAACCTGGACTGGGCGCCCCACGTCTTCCAGACCCTGCTGCAGGACGCAGGCGAAAGCCACGTGGAAGAAATCTTTGAGGCCGAGCGCCCCAACCCGGTCAGCGGGCGCTCGGACTACTTCCAGTTCAAGGCGGTCTGGTCCGGCGAGCAGGGCACGGTCACGGTGGAAGACGTCACGCGGCTGCGCACCACCCGGCAGTTCTTCGAGCGGCTGGTCAGCCCGCGCATCGTGGAGCGGCTGCTGGACAGCCAGGAAGACCCCTTTGTTTCCCAGAAGCGCAGCATGTCGGTGCTGTTTGCTGACCTGCGCAGCTTCACGACCTTCTGCGAAAACGTCGAGGCGCCGCGGGTGCAGGCGGTGTTCAACGAGTTCTTCGACGTCTGCATGCAGGCGCTGGAGGCCAACGACGCCACGCTGGACAAATTCGTGGGCGACCAGGTGATGGCGCTGTTCGGCGCGCCGCTGCCCAACCCGGGCCACGCCTACAACGCGGTGAAGGTGGCCGTGGACCTGCAGCAGGCGATGCAGCGCACACGGCGGCGCTGGATTTCGGAAGGGCTGCTGCCCAAGGCGCTGGTGGACAGCAACCCGGAGATTCTGACGCTGGGGGTCGGCATCAACAGCGGCGAAATGCTGCTGGGCATGTTCGGTTCACAGAAGGCCAACCAGTACACGGTTCTGGGACATCACGTGAACTTGGCGGCAAGACTTTGTAGTTTTGCCTCAGGCAACGAGGTGCTGGCGTCCATCGGCACCGTGCAGGAAATCAGCAGGTACGCCAAGGAGAACCCGGCACGGATCGCGATCCCGATCAAGTTCCGGACCAAGGCGCAGATTGAAGTGAAGGGCATCGCGGAGCCGGTGACGGTCGCGACCCTGGCCTACGAAATGGCCTGAACGGGGAAAGCATGGCGGGTGGCCAGAACAACCACGGCAAACCGGGCTCGCAGCGCGGGCCCGCACGTCCACCGCTGCCGCGCCCCAAGCTGCCCGGCCAGGGCAACCCGGTGCGCAACCCGATCCCTTACGCGCCGGCGCCCGGCCAGCGCGGGCCCGCGCAGCCGCCCAACCCGCTGGCGCGCCCGGCCGCCAGGCCGCGCCCGGCACAGCCCGCGGCGCCGGCCAAGCGCCCGTCTTCGCCCGTAGCGCCCGGCGCCAAGCGCCCGTCCGCGCCGGTGCAGCACCCGGAGGGCAAGCGCCCCTCGGCGCCGGCGCAGGGCACGCGCCGCACCTCGCCGCCCGAAGCGGCAGCGCCCGTCGAGGTACCGGCGCCCAAGGCCAAGAAAGAGCCCACCACCATCGAGGAACTGATCCCGGTGCTGATCCGGCACGCGCTCAAGCGCGACGACGGCCTGCAGATCACCACCTTCGAGGAAAAGTTCTACCCGCGCCTGCGCGCCTTCGTGCCTGAGTCGCTGCAGCGCATGGAGAAGGAGGTCATCCACGAGTACCTGGTCGACATCGCACACGCACTGTATGTGGCGATCGTGGTCGGCCAGTTCAGTTCGCGCCCCGTGCTGTGCGGCGTGCGCGCCGCCGAGCTGGCCGCCGACCTGATCGAGCGCGTGCTGCAGGACATCGTCGGCAAGGAAGACAAGCGCGTCACCCAGATCCGCTGCGGCAACCTGCTGGTGGGCCTGACGCTGAATGCCGTGCGCCTGCTGGAGAGCACCTCGCTGGGCAGCCAGTCGATCACCGGCTTCACCGACAAGTACGAGCGCTCGGTGATCACCACCTACGGGCTGAAGACACAGGCCGAGGCCACCGGCAGCGCGCCCTGGGTCGGCGACAAGGGCAGCCCGCTCGACAAGCGCATCGGGCGCGCCATCAACACCATGAGCAACGTGTTCGGCGACTACATCGGCCAGCACGGCGAGACCATGGACGACGGCCAGTACGACGAGGTGATGCGCGAGTTTGACGGCTTCATGGATCGCTTCGCGCCCTACATCGAGGGCGGGCGCTCCAGCGCCGACGAGCGCCGCAAGAAACTGGCGCGCGGCACCACCGCCTACCAGAAGGGCGAGGCCAAGGTCGAGCCCCTGGAGATCAGCGAGCTGCGCACCCGCCCCGCCGGCGTGGAAATCGTGCTGGCCGACAAGCGCATCCTGTTCGTGAGCGCCAGGGACGCCAAACGCATCGGCAAGGCGGCCGAGGGCGAGGTGGACGACACGGCCAAGCGCGAGCGTGCGGCGCTGGAGAAGCGCGCCCAGGAGAGCGGCGAGTTCGACCCGCAGGACGACGACGCGGCCATCGCCGAAATCGAAGCCCAGATGAAAGCCAACAAGGGCAAGAACCTGTAGCGGCACGGCCACGCCGTGCCGCTCATGGCGCCATGCCTCGGACATTGCGCTAGGTGCGGGTGACGTGGTCGGCCAGGGCTTTCTGGCGGATGCCGGTGTCGATGGTGTTGTCTTTCTTGGGGTTGATCGCGCGGATCAGGTCGGCGATCAGCAGGTCGAGAAAGCCCACCACGGCGCTGTGGAACAGGGGCTCGTCAAACGCGGCGCCGAACTCCTTGCTCAGGGCGCGCAGCACGTTGGAGCACTGCTGGTTGGTGCGCTTCAGGTGCCGCTTGAGCAGCGTGTCCAGCGTCAGCTGCTTCTTGATGCGGTCCGGCATGTTCAGCGAATCCGCAATCACGTCGCGCACGCGCGGAAAGTACACGTCGAACTTGCTGCTGTTCTTGGCCCGCACCGAGCGCACCACCGCGCCGCGCCCCGGCCCGTCATGGCCGCACATCCTGCAGGTGTCGGCGCCCGCGGTGTCGAACAGCGCGCCGCAGTTGGCGCACATCGGGTGCACGCGGATCAGCGCCTCGACCGCGTCGTGGGTCGGCGCCAGCTTGGTGGCGTGGCGCAGGCTGCGGGCCGCGGAATCAAGCTGCCCCAGCGCGATCTGCGCCCGCGTGCGTCGCACCCACAGCTCAATGCTGGTCGGGTCGCGCTTGAGCCCGCTGGCCGTCGCGCGCAGCACGCCCTCATGGTTGCCCAGCTGGTTCAGGTAGTCCGCCAGCGCGCGCCAGGCGTCGATGCGGTCGGGCGCCGCCACAGCGACGCCGCCCAGGCGCGCCACCACGCTTTCGCGCCGCCGGCGGATTTCCGCCCCCGCGCCGGACTGGTTCGCCCAGGCGCGTCTGGCCAGCTCCAGCTCGCAGGTTACCGGGTCGAGTTGCCGGGCCCGGGTCAGCCATTCCTCGGCCTTCACGGAATTGCCCACCATCACGGCCTGGCCGCTCTGGTTGACCATTTCGATGATGGTGTCCTCGTGGTTCTGGCTCACGGGTGTTCCGGGTGCATCGCTGCTATAAAGAGCCAATAATGTACCGCATTGCACAGCCGGGGAACATCCCCTTTCGATCCGGACGTTCGACCGGGTGCGGCACGCCGGCAATCCGCTAGCATGTCAGCAGACCGAGGACCCGCTATGCCCAAACGCACGACGATCCGCGATATCCGCAACAAGGCCAGCGACGGCCAGAAGATCAGCATGGTCACAGCCTACGACGCCTTCAGCGCCCGGCTGGTAGAGCAGGCCGGCATCGACATCGCGCTCGTGGGCGACAGCGTCGGCACCACCCTGCAAGGCCGCAACGACACGCTGGGCGTCAGCATGCAGGACATGCTTTACCACACCGAGATCGTCGCCCGCAGCACCGAGCGCGTGCTGGTGATCGGCGACATGCCCTTCGGCAGCTACCAGGTGAATGAAGACCAGGCCATGCAGAACGCCGTGGCGTTCCTCAAGGCCGGCGCCAACGCGGTCAAGCTGGAAGGCGGCGCCAGCGTGATGCCCGTGATCGAGCGCATGTGCGAGGCCGGCATCCCGGTGATGGGCCACCTGGGCTTCACACCGCAGAGCACCAACATCACCAGCGGCCCGCGCGTGAACAAGTCGCGCGACGAGCTGATGGAAGACGCCGAAAGCCTGGCCGACGCGGGCGTGTTCGCGCTGGTGCTCGAGATGGTGCCCAGCCAGATCGCCCAGGAGATCACCCAGTCGATCAAGGTGCCGACCATCGGCATCGGCGCGGGGCCGCACACCAGCGGACAGGTGCTGGTGTTCCATGACATGCTGGGCTTCAGCCCGGATTTCAGCCCCAGGTTCCTGAAGCGCTACTTCAACTTCCACCAGCAGGCGCTGGACGCCCTCAAGCAGTACAAGTCCGAAGTCGAGGGCGGCCAGTACCCCGGCGAAGAGCACAGCTACTAACCCGTACGCTGCCGGGGCCACATTTGCAGGTGGCGCGGACATTCCTGCCCGCGCCCGTTTTTTGCCGGAATCGGCCGTGGATGTCGCGGCTCGGGTTATCATGGAAGCGGATTTCCGTACCAGGAGCCGCGCCATGAACCCCGTGCCCTATGGAAGCGTGCCGCCGCTGCCCGATGAAGCCGTGGGCGCGCTGCAGCGCATCGTGCGCGCCCAGCACCGCGACATCACGGAGTTGAAAGACCTCGCGCGCAGGCTGAACGCCAAGTACGAGTCCGAGCAAAAGCGCATGCGCCAGTTCCAGGAGGCGATCGTGCTGGCCAACGCGCAGGCGCGCAACCTGCTGTTCCAGAACGAAGAGATGCGCCAGCGCCTGCAGCAGATCGAGTCGCACGGAGTTGAGCAGCGCCACCTGCACGTGGTGCAACTGCGCCAGCCGCCGGAGGGGGTGGCCATCACCTGGGTGGGCATGGCGGCGATCGTGGGCATGTTCCTGATGCTGCTGTACGCCGTGGCCGCTACGCTGGCGTGAACCGCGAGCGCCCTGCCGGCTCCTGATTTTTGGATTCCCATAATCGAGCCGTTGTTGCAGACTTTGCGACATGCAACCCACCCGCACCTATCATGACGATGCCCGCAAGTTCCAGAAAGCGTACCGCGACGCCGCGCTGGCGTTCGGCATCATCCTGGGCCTCAACACCGTGGTGATGCTCGGCCTGGGCGTGATCCAGCTGCGCTCGCCGATGGCCGAGTTCGGCCCGCCGGGCGTGCTGCTGGGCATGGGGGCGGCGCTGGCCGGGGTCACCATCGGCATCACCGCCGCCATCGCGCGCCGGCAGCGCTGGGGCGCGATCGTCGGGATGGTGGTGATGGTCCTCGTCGCGCTGGGCGCCGTGGTCAACTGGGTGAGCGAGGCAGCGGAATCGGGCAAAGGGCCGCCCAGCCCGGTGTGCGGCATCATTTTCTTTGCGATTGCATTCGTCCTGCTGGCGCGTGCGATCGGCGCCAGGGACCTGTCCCAGTCGTGGGCGCCGCAGCCCTACCCGTCACCGGAAGCATCGGCTTACAACCCCTACGGCCTCAGCGCGCCGCCCCCAGCGACGCCGCGCACGCTGGGCACGGTCGGGGCGGCTCTGCTGATTGTCGGCGGTCTGCTGGTGGTCGGCGGCGCCGGCGCGGCCGTCGCGAGTTTCGTGGCCGAAACCACCGTCAGCGAAGGCGCCTGGCAGACGGTGCGTGACCCGGAGCTGGGGGTGACAGTTGAAATGCCCGGCGAGCCGGTCCGCAAGCAGTTGCCGTCAAGCGCGGAGGCACCCTACGAGGTCAGCTACACCCTGGACCGTCACCAGTACATGGTGGAGATGAGCTGCACGCGCCTGGCCCCGGACTGGTTCTTCGAGGAAGCGGAGTTCCGCAACCAGCTCGAGACGCAATACGACTCACAGTACGTGAGTTCGAGGTCCGGCAGCACCGTGAACGTCAACGGCATCAGCATCTACCGCGTGACCTTCCAGCTGACCGACGGCAGCCGCGCCGTCGTGCAGGGTTTCTTCGACGGCCGCGACGCCGTGATCATCAGCGTCTCCGAAACCGAGGCCGTGGACGGTGCCGTATCCAGACGCGTGCTGGACAGCATACGCCGCGAGAATCCCTGACGCGAACAGCAGCGCGGGCAGATAGCAGGCAACCCGGCACGGCCGTGGCAAGCCGGGCGGGAAATTTCTGCCGGGTGCCCGGTTTTTGTCGCACGGCTCGTTATATTCCCTTTTGTTCGATTTCGGGGAGTATGCCATGCCGTCGCTGAAGATTGAGAACCGCCTGCTGGCTGCCGTGGGCGAGGTGCGCTGCCGCTGCGGGGCCCTCATGTTCAAAGCCTGCGGGCCTGTGTGTCTGGAAATGAAGTGCCGGCGTTGCGGGACGCTGTGGCAATTCGCCACCGCCGGGATGTGTCAGTAAATCTTACATTTTTAATACAGGAGGCCGGAACCTCGCGAAGGTCGGAGCCCGCACACGAAGGAAGCTCCGATGTTGCCCAGGATCAGCTGCAACCAGTGCCCCCTGAAACCACGCTGCCAGGCGCCCTGCGCGGCCATTGAGCAGCAGCTGCCCGCTCCGGATCGCGGCGTGCTGCACGCCCTGCGCCGCAAGGGCGGCTTCCGCGCGGCGCGGCGCATCAAACAGCGCATGCGCGAAACCCGCATCATGCTGGAGCACCGCGACCAGCTGGAAGGCCTGCAGCGCGTGGTGTTCGACCTCACCTACAACGAGGGGCTGGGCCAGCGCGAGATTGCCCAGCGCCTCGGCATCCACCGCCGCACGGTAGGCAGCGCCCTGGAGGCCGCGCGCCGCAGGCTGGGCCGTTACGCCACGCAGGACAACCGGCCGCGGCGCCGCTAGACTCGCGCCATGGACTACGATGCCGCACTGCGCCAGACCACGTTGACACTTACCGTGCTGCTGTTCGCACTGGTTTCCGGAGTGCTGATCTTCATGGGCGTGGCGCTGGCGATCGGGCCGATCTCGCCGGAAGCCGAGGGTCTCGACGTCCTGCGCTGGGTGGTGCTGGGCCTTCCGCTGCTCGAGTTGCCGGCCGCGGCGCAGGTCTACGGCCTGCTGGGCCGGCGCATCCGCGACGGCGAGGGCTGGCAGGCGCGGCTGGCGGCCCTGCGTTCACGCACCATCGTGGTGGCGGCGATGCTGGAGGCGCCGGCGCTGCTGGCGGGCATCGTGACGCTGCTGCTGGGCTTCAGCTGGCACGTGATCCCGGCGCTGGCGCTGTTCATGGCCGGCCTGGCGCTGATCGCGCCCACGCCGCGCCGTATCGTGCAGCAGGTGGGCCGCGAAGACGGCCGCATACCCGACCAGTATTCGTAGCGGGTCGGCCGCGGCGTGTTTAGCATCTGGGTATGTGGCCTGCGATCACGATTGAAAGCGTGGTGATCCTGAGCGTGGCGTTCGTGCTGTTCGCGGCGTTCGGTCTGTACTTCGCGTTGTGGAAGGCCTGGAAAAGGATCGACTCGCTGGAAGAACGCATCGAGAAGCTGGAGAAGCGCAGCGTGCCCGGTTCGTACCTCGATGCCAACGGAGAGAACCATGAGTGAAGTAGTGATCGCGATGTACCGGCCCTGGGACCACGCGAACGAGGAAGCGCTGAAGGAGCTGATCCGCCAGCACAACACCACGCTGCGTGTGGAACAGCTGATCACGGAGCGCCCGGCGCTGCTGCTGCAGGGCGAAGACGGCACCTACCTCGAGATTTTCGAGTGGCTGCCGGGCGCGGCCAAGAAGGCCCACGACCACCCGGCAATCAAGAAGATCTGGAAGCGCATGGAAGAGCTGTGCGAGTTCGCACCGCTGATCAGCCTGCCCGAGGCCGAGAAAACCTTCCCCCACTTCAAGCCGATCGACGGCGTAGTGACGTAGCATCGGCGTCGCGCCGATTTCGTGCGAAGGCGCCTCCGGCGCGTGCCGTTCTGTGGCTCTGCGGGGCCAGACGCGGCTCTGCTGCGACCGGACGTTTGATACCCAAACAAAACTCACCGGTAAACGTGCCTGCATCCTGGGCGTTGTGGAATCGAATGACGCTCCCACGGGTTCTCAACGAGCTCGGATAAAGTTTCCAACCGGAGGCAACATGGAGTCTGCTCCCTCGTTCAAAGCACCACGGCCTGCACTGTTGCGCATCTGGCACTGGCTGAATGCACTTGCGATGACCGGGACCCTGGGGACGGTGCTGCTGCGCAAGACGTTCCTGAGCTGGCGCACCAACGCCCAGGTGATCGAGAACGAGGTGCGCGAGCTCGGTGGCACGATTTCGGCGGACCAGGCGGCCAACATCGCCAAGACAATCCGCGCGCCGATGTGGGAATGGCACTACATCTTCGGTTTCGCGCTGATAGGGCTGCTGGCGTTCCGCATCGTGATCGCCCTGCTCGACCGCTCGCAGTTGCCGGTGCTGAAGGCGTGGAAGGCGTTTCAACATTTCCGCCGGCTTCCCGGCGCCCACAAGGCGGCCGGCGCGCATCACCTAATGGTCCAGCTCGGCTACGTTGTGTTCTACGTGATGCTGCTGTTGATGAGCATCTCCGGGACGGTGATGTACTTCGCCGAACCGCTGGGTGTGGCCAAGGAAACGGTCGACAACATCAAGGGCAACCACGAGTTGCTGATGTGGTTCTTCGTCGTGTTTGTGCCGGCCCACCTGTTTGGCGTGGTGGCCGCGGAACTGCGCGGAGATCGCGGCCTGGTGTCCGACATGATCCACGGCGGCGAGCCGCGTGCGTAGACAATCGGGGTTGGGCCCCACGGCGACAGTCCCCGACGTTACTTCCGCAGCTCGTAGATGATGAAGATCGCCGCGCGGAACAGGTCCTCCAGGCCCGGGCGGCGCTTGAGCTGCGCCTCGTTCGGCATCGGCTCGTGGATGCGCTTCACCGTCAGCCCGGCGTCGAGAAACGCGTTGATCGTGGTGCTGAACATGCGGTGGTAGTTGGTCACCCGGTGCTGGCCGAAGGGCACCACCCGCGCGCCTTCTTCAGCGTAATTGTCGAGCTTGTAGTGCAGCTTGCGGCCCTGCTCGTCGCGCAGCCACCAGGTGTTCGTGATCGCGGCCGTGGCGACCGGTGACAGGTTGCTCACGATCAGCCGCCCGCCGGGCTTCAGCACGCGCGCGGCCTGGCGCACGGCCGCGTGCATATCGGGTACGTCCACCAGCGAGATGTATGAGACCGCGAGGTCAAAGGCGTTGTCGGGCACGCCCTCGAGTTCCTCCATGTCGCCGAGCAGGTATTTTTCGCGCGCACCCTTGCGGGCCTCGGCGTACTCGATGAAGGCGGGCTGCAGGTCAACGCCCAGCACCTCGGCGCCGCGCTGAGCGAGCATGCGGCAGAAGCGGCCTTCGCCGCAGCCGAGGTCGATCACGCGCAGGCCGGCGACGTCGCCGCACAGCTCGAGCATCCAGTCGTCGAGGATGCCCTCGCGGGCTTCGTCGCGGCGTTCTTCGCAGCGCGCGATCCACTCGCGCGCGAACGCCTCCCACTCCGCCTTCAAGTCAGTCTTTTCAGCCATGGTGCGATTCTAACGCGCCCGGGTTGCGGCGCGAATGCGGTCCTCGTTCTGCAACGACCCAGCCACCTTTACCCGGCAGCGCGCAGGCGCCTGGGTTTTTCATTTGATTTATATAATGCCATTATGTATTCTCCTGCCGGAGGCAACACATGACGGCACAGGCACTCGATCGACGTCCTATCGCCGCCCGCAACCTGGGCGCATCCCGGGCCCTGGCCTCCGCGCTGGCACGGGCGGGCGTCACACCCAACCAGATTTCACTGGCGGGCATGCTGTCCGGCGTGGCATCGGGCTTCGCTCTCGGGTTTACACCCTTGGCGCCGGGTGCGTGGTGGCGCGTGCTGTTCGCCGGCGCCGCGGCGCTGATCCTGCTGCGCCTCTTGTGCAACATGCTGGACGGCATGGTGGCGGTGGCGCGCGGCAGCTGCTCGCCGCTTGGCGAGCTCTACAACGAAATCCCCGACCGCGTCTCCGACACCGCCACGCTGGTCGGCCTCGGCTTCGCGCTGGGAGGCCTGCCGCTGCTCGGCTTCGCCGCCGCGCTGCTTGCCATGTTCACGGCCTACATCCGCGCCATGGGCAAGGCGGCCGGCGGTCCCCAGCAATTCTGCGGCCCCATGTCGAAGCCGCAACGCATGTTCACGGCCGCGGCAGCGGCCCTGTTCTGCGCGCTGGCGCCGGCCGCCTGGCAGCCCGAACTCGGCGTGCCGGCGCTGGCGCTGCTGCTGGTGTGCGCGGGCGCCGCGCTGGCCTGCCTGCGCCGGCTGTCCCGCGTGGCGAGTGCACTGAAAGGAGCACGGCCGTGAACACCATCGAGCGTTTGTTCGGCTGGCGCCACGCCCTCGACCACCCTGTAAGCTTGGGCATCACCGTCAGCGTGGGCGCGCTGCTGCTGCTGGCGCCGCTGCTGATCGCGCTGGTGAACCGGCTGGCGCGGCCCGAGGAGCGCCTGCGCCGCGAGCTTTGGCAGCGTTACGCCTCGTGGCTGCTGATCGCGCCGGCCGTGATGCTGCCGGTGCTGGCGGGCGCGGCCTGGACGGTCCTGGCCGTCACGGCGCTGAGCCTGGCCTGCTACGCGGAGTACGCGCGCGCCACCGGCTTGTTCCGCGAAAAGCTGCTGAGCGCGCTGGTGGTGGGCGGCATCCTGGCGCTGAACTTCGCGGCGCTGGATCACTGGTACGCGCTGTTCGCGGCGCTGGTGCCGCTGTGGGCGGGGCTGCTGGTGGTGGCGGGCATCCTGCGCGACCGGCCCCAGGGATACATCCAGCGGGTGGCGCTGGCGCTGCTGGGCTTCATGCTGTTCGGCGCGGCGCTGGCGCACCTGAGCCTGTTCGCCAACGACGCCAACTACCGGCCCATGCTGCTGATGCTGCTGCTCTGCGTGCAGCTGAACGACGTGTTCGCCTTCTGCGTGGGCAAAACGTTCGGGCGCCGCAAGCTGGCACCCAACACCAGCCCGGGCAAGACGCTTGCGGGCGGCCTGGGCGCGCTGCTGCTGACCACGCTGCTGGCGGCTGCGCTGGGGCGGCTGGTGTTCGCGGGCACGGCGCTGGAATCATGGCCGCTGCTGGTGCTGATGGGCGTCATGATCAGCGTGCTGGGGCAGCTGGGCGACCTGACGCTTTCCTCGATCAAGCGCGACCTGGGCATCAAGGACATGGGCGCGTTGCTGCCCGGGCATGGCGGCGTGCTGGATCGCTTCAACAGCGTGCTGCTGGCGGCGCCGGCGCTGTTTCATCTTGCGCATTACCTGCTGCCCGCTGTCGGTCACGGGCAGGCTGCACGCATCATCACGGGAGGTTGAATGCGCGCCTGGCACTACACACCCGCGGCGGATTTCGGCCTCGCGCCGGGCGAGCGCGTGAAATGCGTGCGGCGCGAGGCGGGGCTGGTCGCCTCGCTGTTGCTGCGGCTGTTCTGGGCGCTGGTGCGGCTGTACTTGCGGGTCTGGCACCGCATCCGCGTGCAGGGGCTTGAGAATCTGCCGCGCGAGACGCCCTTCGTGCTGGTCGCCAACCACACCAGCCACCTGGACGCCCTGGTACTGGGCGCCTTTCTGCCGTCACGCCTGCGTGACCGGGTGTACCCGATCTCGGCCGGCGACACCTTCTTCGCGAAACGCAGCGTTGGCTGGTTCGCGGCCCTGTGCCTGAACGCGCTGCCGCTGTGGCGCCGCAAGACCTGCGCCCGCGCATTGAGCGAATTGCGTGAGCGGCTGGCCGCCGGCCGCTGCGGCTACATCCTGTTCCCCGAGGGCACACGCGCCCGCGACGGTGCGCTGGCCGAGTTCAAGCCGGGGCTGGGCATGCTGGTGGCCGGCACGTCCACGCCCGTGATTCCCTGCCACATCGAGGGCGCATACGACGCCTGGCCGCCGGGCAGGCGGCTGCCACGGCCGCGCAGGCTGACGCTTCGCGTCGGGGAAGCCCTCGAGTTCAGCCCGCTGCCGGACGAACGCGCGGGCTGGGAAGCCGCCGCGGTCGAGGCGCGCCACAGTGTGCAGAAGCTTGCCCAGCGGATTACTTGCGGCGGGTTTCCCGGGGCTCGGTCACCCTCACGCGTGTGAACCTGGGTTTGCCGTCGGCCAGCTTGAACTTCTGGTCCAGCGCGGTTTTCACCTTGCCCGACAGGGTCCCGGCTGTGCTGGCGGCGTTCAGCTTGATCACACGCTCGGCCTCCGCCTCCACCTGCGCTTCCAGGCCCTGGGCTTTGTACTCTTCCCAGTTCTTCAGCTTCTCGGCCGGGTTGCTGCCCGCGAGGCTCAGCTCGAGCTGCCACACCTCATCGTTGCCGTTGCGCTTGAAGTGCACCGGCAGGTACAGCGGCTCGGGCGCGGTCGCCGACGACTGCACGGCCGGCGAGCCGCCCTGGTTCGCGGCCTGCGAAGCTCCGCCAAACAGGAAGTAGGCCGCGATGCCGCCGCCGATCAGCGCCGCCAGCACCAGGCCGATGATCAGCAGCTTGATCCAGCTCAGCGGCGCGCCGCCCTGCACTTCGCCGGTGCTGCCGTTGATCAGCACGTTGTACTGCTTTTCCTTGAAGCGATAGCCCATCACGAACACGGGCAGCAGCACGTGCTTGAAGCTCTGGCCGAAATAGCTGGTGCGCACTTCCAGGAAGCGGTGGGTGTCGCCCGGCACGTCGCGCCCGCAGCGGGCGTAGCACTCGGCCTGCATGCCGTCGCGGGCGATGTTCCAGCCTGCCTTGAGGTCCAGCGAGTAGACTTCCGCGCGGAAGCCGGCCAGGAACTTGTCGTCGTAGGGCACCAGCGCCTGGGTGGGGAAGGGCTCGATCTTTTTCATCAGCGACTGCAGATCGCCCTGGTAGTACTGGCGCGAGGCGCACACCAGCCAGTCGTCAAAGTGGTCGCGGCGCGAGCCGCTGGTCCACCTCCAGCGGATCTTGCGCACCTGGCGCGACTGGCGCTTGCCCTGGCTGTCGGTGTAGTGCTCGGTGACGTAGTAGTAGTAGCCCGCCTGGGCCGTCCAGTTGCTGTGGGCGTTACTGTCGTAGGTCCAGAACGGCACGTAAATGCCGTGCAGGTCGTCCACGCTGGCGCGCTGCTGCAACGCACTGGGACGCACCAACCGCACCCAAAGCCGGCCCCAGAAGCCTTCGCCGCCCGACAGCCACTTGCGGAAGCGCTCCACGGCGTTGGCGCTGTCGAACTTGAAAGGCAGCAGCGCCTCCGGGCGCAGCACCTCTGGCGGCAGCTCTTCCTCAATGATGCGCTTGCCGCCGCAGTAGTCGCAGCGCGCGGTCTTGCTGCCCGCGGCCACGATGATGTCCGCGCCGCAGTCCTGGCACTTCACCTGGCTCTGGCCCGACTGCTCCATGTGCCGCACCTGGCCGAGGTAGCGGGCAATGGCGTCGTTCAGGTCGTACTCGATCACGGCCGCGTCGGCCGAGAACTCGATCGCCTGGGTGTGGCCGCAGTACTCGCACCTGAGTTGCGACTGGCCGGGGTGATAGGCCAGTTCGGCGCCGCACTGGGCGCAGGGCAGCGTGGTTGCGCTGGTTTTGGAGCCCTCTACGGGGCCGTCATCGTTGTCGAATTCACCCACGACACACCTTGCTTTAGTTGTCGGTTGTCAGTTGTCGGTTGTCAGGGGTCAGAAGGGGCGTCCAACCAATCACCCATCACCAGCCACCAGCCACCAATCACCAGCCACCAGCCACCGAAGGCGCACAGCATAGCCACCGGAGGCCGACTGTAAAAGCCGCCCGGAAATCCCCCACCGCCGCGTGAGAATAAGCAGTTATCCAGCACTATCCTTTACGCTTGAAGCAATTATAGAGGAAGACGATGAGCCTGAAGTACTTGAGTATCTGTCTGCTGTTGGGCCTCGCCACCGCGGCGGGGGTTGTATTGTCGCAGGACGCGGGCGACGAGCTTGAGGATGTGCGCCAGGCGCCCAGGCTGGTTGACCCGCGCGCCCACAACATCGGGCGGCTGATACCGGACCTCGAGTTCACCGACACTGAGGGCAAGGCCGGCAAACTGTCCGACTACAAGGACAAGCAGGCGCTGGTGATCCTGGTGACAAACAAGGGCTGCCCGATCTGCAAGAAGTACGCGCCGGTGATCAACGAAATCGTGCAAGCCTACAGCGGCAAGAACGTCGCCTTCCTGCTGCTCAACCCCATGGAGAACGAAAGCGTCGATGAGTGCAAAGACGCCATCGGCCGCTACGGCTTCACGGCCCGCTACGTGCCGGACCCCAAGGGCGTGATCGCCAAGGCCCTGAAGGTAAACAGCACCGGCGACTGCTTCGTGCTGGATGCCGCCCGCACGCTGCGCTACCGCGGCGCGGTCAGCGACCAGTTCGGCCTCGGCTACAACCTGGATGAGCCGCGCTTCAACTACCTGACCGACGCGATCGAGGCCGTGCTGGCCGGGCGCGAGGTGGCCGTGCCCGCCACCTGGGCGCCGGGCTGCCTGCTTGAGCTTGAGGCCGTGGCTGCAAGCGGCGAGATCACCTGGCACAACCGGGTCAGCCGCATCGTGCAGGACAACTGCCAGGAGTGCCACCGCGCCGGCGAAAACGGCCCCTTTGAGCTGATGACCTACGCCGACGTGAAGGCCAACCGCACCATGATCAAGCGCCAGGTGAAGAACAAGCTGATGCCGCCCTGGTTCGCGAATCCCGAACACGGCGAGTTCAGCAACGACCGCAGCCTCAGCGACGAGGACCGCGAAGCATTGATTGGCTGGATCGACAACGGCTGCCCCGAGGGCGACGCCAAGGACGCGCCGCTGCCCAGGAAGTTCACAGAGGGCTGGAAAATCGGCGAGCCGGAGAGCGTGCTGCAGATCGCCGAGCCCATTACCGTGCCCGCCAAGGGCAAGGTCGAGTACCAGTACGTGAAGGTCAAGACCAGCTTCGACGAAGACAAGTGGGTGCAGGCCATGGAGATCCGGCCGAGCGCCCCGCAGGTGGTGCACCACGTGCTGATCTTCCTGAAGTACCCGCGCAACCACCCGCGCGCCAGCGAGCAGCCTGATGACCGCGGCGGCCTGGCGGGCTATTTCATGGGCATGGTGCCCGGCCAGGGCGAGATCGTGTTCCCGGAGGGCATGGGCAAGTTCCTGCCCAAGGGCGCGGAGATGACCTTCCAGATCCACTACACGCCCAACGGCGAAGAGGTCCAGGACCAGCCCAGGCTCGGCCTGATCTTCTGCAAGGAGAAGCCGAAGAAGGAAGTCACCACCACCGGCGTCAGCAACGTGTTCTTTGAGATTCCGGCCGGTGCTGACAACCACGAGGTGAAGGCGATCCACATCGCGCAGCAGGACATGCGGGTGCTGTCGCTGATGCCGCACATGCACGTGCGCGGCAAGGCCTACAAGTACGTGGCCAAGCTGCCCAGCGGCGAAGAGATCACGCTGCTGGACATCCCGCGCTACGACTTCAACTGGCAGCTGGTGTACGTGCTGCGCGAGCCGATCGACCTGCCGAAGGGCAGCAAGATCTACGCCACCGGCTGGTACGACAACAGCGACAAGAATCCCGCCAACCCCGACCCCACCAAGAAGGTCGGCTTCGGCGAGCAGACCTGGCAGGAAATGCAGATCGGTTACGTGAACTGGATACCGGTGAAGGACTAGCGGGTCTTCAGAGCCGAACTGACGAGTGGCATGCGCTTCCAGCGCATGAGTTGCGACGGCCTCCGGCCGTCGACGCGGGCCAGAGGCCCGCGAAACTCATTCGCGGGACGCGAATGCCACTGCCCGCCGCTACGAACCTGACGGCCCACTAGCAAGGCGGCGGCACCAGGACCCCGGGCTTTGGCCCGGGGTTCGCTTTTTTTCAACCGGCCTGTAACGCCCCTGTGCCTCGCCCCGTAATGAGGATGAAACCAACACCACCCCACAGGAGAAACGCCATGAAGCGCATGCTGGCCATCATTGCCGCCCTGCTACCGATGCTCGCCTTTTCGCCGCTGCTGGCCCAGGAAGTTGAAACACTGCCCGACGGCCGCAAGGTGAAAATCATCCACAAGGACGGCGCCACCATCATTGAGGAAGTGAACGAAGACGAAGCCGAGGAAGCAGAGACCGAGGACCTCGACGAAGTACTGCCGGCCGAGGTGCGCGAGCTGATCAAGCGCCTGCGCGAGAAGGCTGAAAAGGCGGATGAAGAGGGCGACTGGGAAGACGTCGAGGAAGGCGGCGTCAAGATCCGCATCCGCGGCCTGGGCAAAGACCACGAAGTGCCCGAAGAGATGAAGAAGGCGCTGGAAGAGATGCGCGAGCGCTTCAAGAAGATGCACGAAGAGCTGGAAGAGCGCATGAAGAAGATGCGCGAAGAGTTCGAGAAGAACGTCGAGGAGTGGGAAAACGACCCGGACGCCGAAGTGGAGGAATACGAGAAAACCTCGCCCGACGGCAGCTCCACGGTGAAGATCAAGATCGTGCGCATCCGCAAGAGCAGCCACTCCGAGGAATCCACACCGGAAGCCCCGAAGAAAGAAACCGAACGCAAGCAGTAACTCCGCAGCCCCGAAACCCCAACCCGGGGCCAACTGTGACGGAGCCGTCCCCACGCGGCTCCGTCACGCGTTTCGTAGCGCAGGGTTCGCGCGAGCGGGCTGCTTGCCCGCAGGTGCCGGGGGCGGGGCGCCCCCGGCCTGTGCAGGCATTCCTGAAAGTCGCTTGCGGCTTTCAGGTTCGTTCGCTCGCGCGAACCCTGCGCTACGAACCGCCTGCCAACTGCCGCCTGCAGACTTTTCCCCACTGGCCACGGCCCGCCCGAAGCCTATATTCCGCGCGACGGCAACGGAGACTTCCATGGGCGTTCCTTTCCTCGACCTCAAGGCGCAGTACGCCACCATCAAGGACGAAGTGCTGGCCGGCGTGGCCAGCGTGTTCGATGACCAGGCCTTCGTGCTGGGCAAGTACGTCGAAGCCTTCGAGGCCGAATGCGCGAAGTACCTCGGCGTCAAGCACGCCATCGGCGTCAGCAACGGCAGCGACGCCCTGCTGATCAGCCTGATGGCCGCCGGCATCCAGCCCGGCGACGAAGTGATCGTGCCCGCCTTCACCTTCTTCGCCACCGCCGGCGCCGTCGCGCGCCTCAACGCAAAGCCCGTGTTCTGCGACGTCCACGAGGACAGCTTCAACATCGACCTCAAGTCCGCGGCCGCCAAGTTCACGAAAAAAACCAGGGCCATCATCCCCGTTGACCTTTACGGCCAGTGCGCCGACATGGAAGGCGTGCTGGACCTCGCCCGCGAGCACAACCTGGCCGTGGTGGAAGACGCCGCCCAGGCTTTCGGCGCTGTGCGCCACGGGCGCAAGGCCGGCACCTTCGCGCACTACGGCTGCTTCAGCTTCTACCCGACCAAGAACCTCGGCGGCGCGGGCGACGGCGGCATGGTCGCGACCAACGACGATGAACTCGCCGACCGCGTGCGCCTGCTGCGCCTGCACGGCGAACGCCCCCGCTACCACAACAGGGTGGTCGGCATCTGCGGCCGTCTCGACGGCCTGCAGGCGGTGGTGCTGAGTGTGAAGCTGAAGCGGCTGGACCAGTGGAACGGGCGGCGCGCGGAAATCGCGGCGCGCTACAACGGCCACTTCGAGGGCAAGCTGGCAACCCCGCCGGTCAGCGAAGGCAACAGCCACATCTACCACCAGTACACCCTGCGCCTGAACAACCGCGACGCCGTGGCGAAGAAACTGGCCGAGCAGGCCATCGGCTGCGGCGTGTACTACCCGATCCCGCTGCACCTGCAGGAGTGTTTCGCCGAACTCGGCGGCAAGAAGGGCGACCTGCCCGTAAGCGAAAAGCTGTGCGAAACGGCCCTGAGCCTGCCGGTCTTCGACCAGATGACCGACGCCCAGGTAGACGAAGTAGCCAAGGCCGTGCTGGCGGCGGTGTAGCCAGCGGTAATGAACCAAAGCCCGGGCTGCCAGGCCCGGGGGAACCACACTCAGGTTGCCGGGTTCACGGGGATTCGCCCGGGGTTTGCACCCCGGGCTTTGGCAAACACGCTCAAGCGTCAACCCAGTTCCGTGTCAGTTACTTTCAGCGGAAAGCTGGTTCAAAATTTTGGCAAACTCCATTACACGGTGTAAGGTTCCTGAGATTGACGGGACGAAGGGGGGAAATCGAGCCCCCGGCTGCTAGACTGACGCGTCTTTGAAGGGCCGATGGGAAGCTGACTCAGCATGACGGACGAACACGACAAGCCCGAACAGGAAGCCGAGGAACAGCCCGAGCCCGGGGAAACCCGGCGCCTTGAAAAAGCCATCCAGGACATGGAGTCGGGCGACATCCACGAGGGCACGCTGGTAGACATCGTCGCCCACACCGGCGAGCACGCCAAGCCGCCTGAGCCCAGCGTCACCGACGCCCTCAAGCAGGTCAAAAAGGGCCAGGGCCCCGACGTGCAGCCCGCCGCCACCATGTACGAGCCCACCCGCCCCGGCCACGTCTCGGGCGGCAGCACCCAGCAGACGGTCTATGGTCCCACGGGCGCGGGCGGCACCACGCCCCAGTCCGGCACCCTGAACGCGCCGAGCGGCGCCCGCCCGATTGCGCCCTTCGGCGGCAAAATCGTCGTGGGAACGCGCATCGGCCAGATCGAGGTCACCGGCGTGCTCGGCAAGGGCGGCATGGGCGAGGTGTTCAAGGGCTACCACCACGCCCTGGACATCAACGTCGCCATCAAGGTTCTGCCCGACGAGCTGTCACGCAACGAGCTGGTGCGCCAGCGCTTCCTGCGCGAAGCCCGTCTGTGCGTCAAGCTGGACCACCCGCACATCGTGCGCGTCTACAACGTCGACGAATACGCCGGCAACCTGTACCTCGTCATGGAAATGGTCGAGGGCACGGACGCCGCCCACATGCTCAAGAACGGCGGTCGCTTCCGCTACAAGCGCGCCCTCGAGATCGGCGCCGCCGGCGCCGACGCGCTGGCGTACGCCCACACCCAGGGCCTGGTACACCGCGACGTCAAGCCCCACAACATCCTGCTGGGCGCAGCCGACGGCAAGATCAAGCTTTCCGACTTCGGCCTGGCCCGCGCCGCGACCTCCAGCAGCCACCTGACCATGTCCGGGCAGATCATGGGCACGCCGCACTACATGTCGCCCGAGCAGGCCGAGGCCAAGGAAGTCACCGACAAGTCCGACGTCTACAGCCTGGGCGTGACCGTCTACCACATGCTGACCGGCGAAACCCCCTTCGTGGGCGACACGCCGATCAGCGTGGCCGTGCAGCACATCGCCAAGGAAATCATTTATCCCGAGATCCGCTTCAAGCCCTTCCCCAAGGAGCTGGTGGCGGTGCTGAAGCGCATGACGGCCAAGGACCCGGCCAAGCGCTGCAGCGCCAAGCAGGCCGCGGTGTGGCTGCGCAAGCTGATCGCCATGGCCCCCGAAGACGACATTGCGGCCGGCGACGAAGGCGCGATGAAGTCGATGGCGCCCGTGGTGCGCGAAAGCCAGGCCTTCGAGGCCGCGGCCAAGGAGCGCCAGGCGCGCGACCAGCACGCCCGCGAGCTGGCGCAGACCATGCTGGCCACCATCCAGGAGGACAGCGGCCGCCGCGCCGCGGTGCAGCCCACCATGCAGGAGTCCGCGCCGGCATACACCACGCAGGCGCCGGCCAAGAAGGGCTCCGGCGGCCTGGTGGCGGCACTGGTGCTGATCATCGGCTTGATGGGCGGCGGCGGTTTCGCCGGCTGGTACTTCACATTGGGCCCGGGCGCGCCGAAGGCCAACAACGCGCCGATTATCGCGGGCGGCGACAACCGCGACAACGCCCCACCCCCGGCCAACGAAACCCGCGGGCCGGACAACGCGCCTCCTGCCAATGGCGGCGGCAACACGGCCAACAACGCGCCCGACAACGCACGCGCGAACAACGCGCCGGACAACAGGCCGCCCGACAACGGCGGCGAGCTGCCGCCCCCGGAAGCGACCGACGATCCCGCGATCGCCGGCCTGCTGAGCGGCGCCCTGATGAAGATCACCGAGGCCAACACACTCGACGACCTTGAAGAAGTGAAAACCAAGCTGGAACGCGCCTCGCTGGACATCAACCGCGGCAAGGGCAGCGCCGGGCAGCGCGAACAGTACCAGGATCTCTGGATCCGCTACGAACAGCAGCGCGCCTACCTGGGCGCCAAGGAAAGCTTCGCCCGTATCCGCGACGCGCTGGCCGGCTTCAATGAGCGGCGGGGCAGCGACCGCGCCGCCGCCATCGGCTTCCTGAACACAGCCATCAAGGAACGCGACGCGCTGGCCAGGATGGAAGTTCCCGCCGGGGCCGAGGCGCTGGTGGCCACCGATCGCGACGCCTGGACCGAGAGCGTAAACAACACGCTCGACGAGCTGTGGAGCGAGCTGGAATCCGAGGCGAACCGCCTCGAGGAAAAGAAGCAGTACAGCGAGGCGCTGGCCATCCTGGGCGACATGGCAAGCATCAACCAGGCGGCGGACAAACTGCAGCAGGTCGAGGTCCGTCGCCACAACCTGCGGGTTCTCGAGATCCACAAGACCGTCCGCGCCAACCTTCAGACCCGCCAGTTCCAGGACGCCATCGACCAGCTCGAGAAAGCCCGGAAGCTCGGCATCCCCGAGCAGCTCCAGCCCGAACAGGACACCCTTGTGGCCGCCGTCAACAAGGCGATCGCCGATGCCCTGGAAACCCACCTGCTGGCCGCGGTCGAAGCCGCCGACAAGGGCGATTACAACACCGCCCGCAACGAGCGCGACGCCGCGCTGGCCATCCCTGGCCAGAGCAGCGAGCAGAAAGTCAAGGTGGCCGACGTCGCCTTCTACATCGACCTGAGCGAGCTGGTGGTCGCCGCCGAGCAGGCGGTCGCGGGCGCCCGTTTCAACGACTCCGCGGAAGCGCTGGACAAGGCCGACCGGCAGATCGAGTCCGCCGGCGATCGCGTGGTGCCCCCCGCGCTGGCCGAGCGCCTGAAGCAGGCGCGCTCCGATCACGAGCGCGACCTCGCCAAGCACTTCCAGGAGCTGATGGCCGCCGCCGAGGCGGACATGAAAAACAACGACTTCTCCGCCGCGGGAAGCAAACTCAACGCCGCTGACGACCTGCCCCTGAACAAGCAGCAGCGCGACCAGCTCAAGAAGTTCCGCGATCAGAACCAGGCCGCGCTGGCCGGTTTCGTGCGCGAACTGGTCGAGGAAATCGAAAAGGCCCTGGACGCCAACAACTTCGAGGCCGCCCGCGACAACCTCGACGCCACGGAGTCGCTGCCGATCCCGCCCGATCTGCAGGCCAAGCTCGACGCCCTGGGATTGCGCTTCGCCAGCGAAGCCGTCAAGCGCCACGCCGAGCTGCTCGATGCCGCCCGCACCGCGCTTGCCGCACGCGACTATCACGCCACTCGCACCGCGTTGAACAACGCCCGCGAAATCCCCGTCGCGCGCAGCGAGCAGGAAAAGGCCCAGCAGGTCGAGGACGAGTACAAGAAGCTGCTCACCGCCGAGTTCACCGGCTACCTGGACGCCGCCGAAAAAGCCTCCAAGGAAGAGAAGTTCAAGGACGCCAAGTCCGAGCTCGACAAGGCTTCAAACCTTCCGCTCTCCGAGGACGACCTCGACCGGCGCTACAAGAACGCCCTTGAGCGCTGGCGCAAGGCCGTCGACGACAAGCTCAACCAGCTGCTGCAGTCGGCGCGCGAGGCCTGCGACAACGAGTTGTTCGCCTCGGCGGAGGGCTACATCAAGGAGGCGGAGGAACTCCCCTTCAACCAGGACCAGCAGATCGCGATCGGCATCACCCGCGACTACCTCAAGGCCGCGCTCGCCAAGTACAAGGACAAGCTGTTCCGCAAGCTGGAGGATGCCGCCAAGAAGGGCCAGGAAAAAGAGGGCCTGCGCATAGCGGAGCAGATCGAGCGCCTGGACCTCGACGACGGCGAAAAGTACCGCCTCAAGCAGCTGCTCGAGACCCTCACCGGCGAAAGCAGCACCGCTCGCTACAACCGGCTGCCCGCCCACCTCAAGAAGCTGTGGGGCGACACCAGCTACCAGCCCGAGCAGCTGATCTCGCTGGGCGAGGAAATCAGCGCCGTCGCCGTCACGCCCGACGGAAAGTTCGGCGCGGCCGCCACGGTTTCAGGCAAGGTCTACTTCTACAACCTCAAGCGCGGCACCCAGCTCGGCAACAGCAGGGGCGGCACCCGCCGCCTCACCGCGCTGGCCCTCAGCCCGGACGGCAACTTCGCCGCCTGCGGCAACGACGACGGCAACCTGGTGTTGTTCGACCTCAGCGGCAACTCGCCCCAGGCCTCGGATCTCGGCAGCGTCGGCGACGACGTGTTCGGCCTGGCCTTCACCTCATCTTCCAGCATGCTCTTCGTGGCGACGCGCGACGCGCAGCTCACCCGCTTCAACCCGCGCACCAAGTCAAAGCTGGACACCCTCGCCACCGGCCTGGACCGTGCCCAGTGCATGGCGCTCAGCCCCAGCGACGCCTGGCTGGCCGTCGGCGGCGACGAAGGCCGGATCGCCATCTTCGACGCCAACCGCATGGTTCGGCAGGAAACCCTCACCGCCCCCGGCGACGACATGATCCAGCGCGTCGCCTTCAGCGCCGACAGCAACCAGTTCATCGCCGGGTCGATCGGCGACAGCGTGGCGGTCTGGGACATGCGCCAGCTCAACAAAAAACCAACCAGGCAGTACAAGGGCCTCTCCGAGTGGATCCGCGGCGTGGGCTTCACCCGCGACGGGCGCCGCTGCGCCGCGTTCGACAACGAGGACGACCTCGTCATCTGGGACCTGCGCACGGGCACCGTGGTCAAGCCGCTCAAGTTCAAGGACAAGTTCAAGGGCCAGAAGAACTTCATGCCCACCTCAGGCGTGATCGGCCCCGACGGCACCGTGCTGATCGGCACCCGCGAGGGAGAACTGCTGCACATCACCATCAAGTCCGCCGGCTAGCGCAGGTTTCTGGTGTCAGGTGTCAGGTGCCAGGGTGTATAACGACCCCTGAAACCTGATACCTGGAACCTGATCCCATGGCCAAGCACACGGGCACTGACATCAGCAAGCGCGTCCACAACATCCCCGCCGGCACCAGCGTGGAGTCATTCCTGATCCACGGCCGACACTTCACCGAGAAGTGGGACTTCCGCCACCACATCATCCCGCCGCAAAGCAGCAGCGTTACCTACCGGTTGGACAAGACCGAGCGCGGGGCCCGCGGGTTCCAGGAGTACGCGTCCGGCGACGCCCACAAGACCAAGCCGATTTACATCTACGACCGGCTGGACGAGCCCACCCGCGGCATGCTGGAGGACGAGCTCGCCAGCTTCGAGGGCGGCGACTTCTGCGTAGCCTTCAGCACCGGCATGGCGGCAATCTCCGCGGCGCTGGGCGTGGTGCTGAACTCCGGCGACCAGGTGGTGGCCCACAAGACGCTCTACGGCTGCACATACAGCCTGCTCACCAACTGGTACCCGCGCCTGAACATCAAGGCCGACCTGGTGGACCTGCGCAAAATGGACGAGCTGCGCAATGCCATCACCGACCAGACCCGCGCCGTTTACTTCGAGACCCCGGTCAACCCCACGCTGGAAACGCTGGACATCGGCGCGATCCGCGAGGTGGTGGACGAGGTCAACAAGAAGCGCGCCGACGACCGCAAAATCTACATCATCGTGGACAACACCTTCGCCACGCCCTACTGCCAGCGGCCCCTTGAGCTCGGCGCCCACGTGGTGGTGCACTCGCTGACCAAGAACATCGGCGGCTACGGCACCGACATGGGCGGCGCGGTGATCGGCCCCCACCACCTGGAAGGCCAGGTATTGCTGTATCGCAAGGACTTCGGCGGCGCGCTCGCGCCCAAGAGCGCCTGGCCCATCCTGGTCTACGGCCTGCCCACCCTGCCCCTGCGCCTCAAGCGCCAGATGGAAACAGCCTACGAGGTCGCCCGCTACCTGCACGGCCACCCCAAGGTGTCGCGCGTGGTGTACCCCGGGCTCGAGAACTACCCGCAGCTCGCGCTGGCCAAGAAGCAGATGCGCAGCCCGGACGGCAACTTCGTGCCCGGCAACATGATCTACTTCGAGACGGTCGAGAAAGACCCCGCCGAGCCCGAAAACAACATCAAGGTGGTCGACTGGATCGCCAAGAACGCCTACACACTCACGCTGGCGGTCAGCCTCGGGCAGTTGCGCACGCTGATCGAGAACCCGGGCGCCATGACCCACGCGGCCGTGCCGCCCGAGAAGCGGCTGGAGGGCGGCATCGCGCCCAACGGCATCCGGCTCAGTATCGGTGTGGAGGCTGCGGAGGACATCATCCGCGACCTGGAGAAGGCGCTGGCCCACGCGTCGTGACCGCTACACGGGCGTCACCCGTGTCAGCTTCACGTTGCTGAATCCGACCTGTTCGGCCTTGGGCTCGTTTTTCTTCCAGTAGCTGGTCAGCATCAGGCCGTCGTTTTCCTCGATCAACGATACGACCACGCGGTTGCCTGACACGCTCAGGCCCTCAATTGCAAGCGCGCCCGGGTCTTCCGGCGTAACCGGCATCCCCATCGCGCCGTGGATGGTGGACAGTACCGCCATATGCAGCTCGCCGTCCGGGCCCAGCCCCATCACCGCCACCACGCCGTGCACCAGTTTACTGGTCGCCAGGTCCATCGACTCAACCAGGAACTCCACGGCCTGGTCGGCCAGCCGCGGGCGAATCGTGAGCCTGGTGAACACCTCGATGTTGGTCTTGCTGACCCCGTGGCCGGCCCACTCCCCGAACCACTTGATGTAGGGCGCGAACTCCTTGTGCACTGCTGTTTCTCCTGAACGTTGCCAGTGACTTTTATCGTTGTACGAACAACATGCGCCAGAGAATTCGTCCAGCTTTTCCGGAACCTGTGCACACACGGGTGCGTCGTATCCCGTGGACGCAAACAAGGAGCACCCGATGCGATGGCCAATCCCAGCCCTGCTGCTTTCCCTGCTGGCACTTACAGCGCCGCTGCAGGCCAAGGAAGAGCTCGTCACGCTACCCAAGCGCGACACCGTGCAGCTCACCATCTACAACTCCGTTGACCTGACGCTGGTGCGCGAAACCCGCGAGCTGACGTTCAAAAAGGGCAACAACCGCCTGCAGTTCTCCTGGGCCAACACGCTGATCGACCCAACCAGCGTCGAGTTCAACGCCCTCACCAACCCCGACAAGATTGAAGTACTCGATACCAGCTACCCGGCCGAGAGCAACCAGATGCTGATCTGGACCATTTCGTCCGAAGAGGCCGTGAGCGCCAAGGTCGAGATCAGCTATTTCACCAGCGGCATCAGCTGGGGGGCCGAGTACCACGGCATGCTCAGCGGCGATGAGCGCAGCATGAAGCTGACGGCCTACGTCAGCGTCAGCAACCGCTCCGGCGAAGAGTACGAGAACGCCACCGTGCGCCTGGTGGTCGGCAGCATCAACCTGGTGGAAGAGATTGCCGCCCTGGGCGGCGGCGGGCGCCAGGAACGCATGAAGGAAGCCTACGGCAAGATGCGCGAGGCCGACGCCGCGGAGAACCGCAAGAAAGACATCGTGAAGGAAGGCCTCAGCGAATACTACATCTACACGGTCGAAGGCCAGGAGACGATCCCCAACCAGTGGAGCAAGCGCCTCGAGAGCTTCGTGCAGGACGGCGTGCCCCTGCGCACCGTGTACACCTGGGACGCCCGCAAGTATGGCGCCCAGCTGGTCAAGCTGCTGGTGTTCAAGAACGACGAAGCCCACAAGCTGGGGCGGGAGCCCCTGCCCGCCGGCATCGTGCGGCTCTACCGCGACGCGGGCCAGGGCCGGCTCGGCTTCGTCGGCCAGGTGGTGACCGACTACATCCCCAAGAATGACGAAGTGAAGGTCAACGCCGGCGCCGACCCCGAGGTGCAGCTGAAAAGCAAGCGCCTGAGCTTCAAGAAAGAAAACCTCACCTTCGGCTGGAGCGGCAACCGCCAGTACCTGGCGGGCTGGGACACCGTCGAAGGATTTGAACTCGAGTTGAAGAACTTCCGCAAGCGCGACGTGGACTTCGAGGTCAACGTGGTGCTCAGCGGCGATTTCGATTTCGACAGCGAGACGGCCTCCAGCAAGATCGACTTCCAGACCCAGCGCTTCGCCCTGAACCTCAAGGCCGGCGAAAACCGCAAGGTCACTTACACAGTCCGCACCCGCAACGGCAGTAACGTACGGAACAAATAGAGCCCCGGCCGAAAGGCCGGGGAGTCGCGACGCAGTCGCGACAATCAACCCGGAGTAAGAACATGAACAAGCGAATGATCTTCACCCTGGCAGGCACCGCGGCACTGGCCTCCGTGATCGGCATCAGCCGCCCCACCACCGTGGAAGCCCGCATCAAGCTGGCCACCCTGCCCGACAAGGAAGCCGTGGTCGTGCGCTTCGACCACCCCAACCAGGTGCTGGTCGAGGAAGAGCGCACCATCAGCCTGCAGAAGGGCACCAACACCGTGGACTTCAGCTGGGCCGGCACCAACATCGACAAGGGCAGCATCGTGTTTCGGCCGGTGGATGTGAACAGCAAGGTGGAGATCCTTTCCACCAGCTACCCGCCCGGCGAGGCGGCCCTGACCTGGTCGATCGCCAGCCCGGACGCGCGCAGCGAGAAGTTCCGCCTCAGCTACCTGATGGCGAACATCCAGCGCGAGACCGACTACCGCGCGATCGTCAGCAACGATGAAAAGACGCTGACCTTCCGTCACTACTTCAAGATCCGCAACTGGTCCGGCGGCACCTTCGACAGCGCCGACTTCATCACCCGCGACGGCAAGACCTTCGAGAAGGGCCTCGACCAGGGCGAAGCCAAGCGCGTGCTGGTCAACAAGTGGGACAAGGTCACGCTCAACAAGGAGTACGTCTACGACTTGACCCGTCAACGCGAGGGCAAGGTGATGACCGACTACGTGCTCAAGAACACCAAGGAGGCAGGCCTCGGCGCCATCCCCCTCGAATACGGCAAGGTGCGCATCTACCAGGACGACGGCAAGGGCACCACGGCCTTCACCGGCGAGGACTGGGGCCAGTTCACCGCGGTCGGCGACGACATGCGCCTGAACATCGGCATCGCGCAGGACATCAAGGTCGAGTTCAAGAAGATGGTCAACGACGTCGAGAACCGCCGCGGCAACGTCTACGACACCAACGAGGTCGATGAATTCGAGATCAAGAACTTCAAGGACTCCGAAGTCGAGCTGACCCTGGTGCTGCGCGTGCAGGGCGAGTGGGAAATGCAGAAGGATTCAGAGGGCTACACCGGCTTCGAGCGCGTGGACAACGAGACCATCAAGTTCAAGGTAAAGGCCCCGGCCAAGGGCGCGCCGGTCAAGCTCAAGTTCCACTACAAGCGGCTCAACAACTGGTAAGGAATACGTCTTGAGTCCCGAGTCCTGTGTCCCGCGTCGGGCACAGGGACTCGGGACACGGCACCCGGCACACTGGACAGGCACACCCATGAACCGCAATAACCAATTACCAATGACCAATAGCCAATGGAGTGAGGCCGCCGGTGTTCGCCCACAATTGGTTATTGGTTATCACTACTGTCCGGTCATAAGTTAAACAGTGACCGCTGGTTACGACACTCGCTTGCTTCCGTTTCCGGCGGATCGGCTGCGAAGGCCGTTGAAATAGGCGTTCGCTCGAAAAGTGAAATGCTGAGGATTTGCATCATTTCACTCAGGCTTCGCTCCACCTTCAACTCCTTGCGCGCGATCGCCACCAGCAGATACACGCACACCGCAATCCAAACCTGCGTCTTCACCGCGTTCGGCGAAGTGCCGTAGAACGCCTTGATCCTCAGGTTCTGCTTGATCCACTTGAAGAACAGCTCCACCTGCCAGCGCTGTTTGTACAGCGCAGCGATCACCTCCGCGGGCAGCGTGAAGTTGTTGGTCAGGAACACCAGCCGCTTGCCGATGTCCTCGGCAAAGAAGCTGATCCGCCGCAGCCGCTCCGGGTACAGTCCCTTGCTCTTTGGGCCACGCAGCCGGATGACACTGTCGCTGCACACGCCGGTTGACTTGTCCACTCTGCTGTAGTTGCGGGTGGCGAAGTCGAGCTTCTTCCTGGAGCGCACGATGAAGAAGGCGCCGTGCCCGGTGAAGCGGTACAGGCGCGCGAAGTCGATGTAGCCGCGGTCCAGCACGTAGATCGCGCCGGCCTCGAGCGGCAGAACGTCCAGGGCTCGCACGTCGGCCATGGCGCCGCTGGAGACATGCACGAATGTCGGGATGTTGCCGCGCAGGTCCAGCAGCGTGTGGAGCTTGACCGCGCTCTTGCGGCGGCGGAACTGCGCCCAGGGAAACAGCGAGAGGCAGAGGTCTATGGTGGTGGAGTCGAAGGCGTAGACGGTCCGGTCCAGATCGAAGGCGAAGGGCTCGCCCGCGTAGAGCGATCTCGCACGGGTGATCAGGGTTTGCGCCAGGTCGCTGAAGATGCGCCAGTCGCGACGCTCGTTGGCGTCGGCCAGGGTGCTGCGCGACACGCTGCCGCGAAAGCCGGCGTGATAAAGTTTGGGCTTCATCGCGCCGAGGCAAGTGACGATGTCGCGCAGGCTGTCGCGGGAGGTCAACTGCGCGAAGGCCAGCGCGAGAAACTGGTCGAAGCAGGAGAAACGCTTGACCCGGTGGTTGCCACCGCGTTGGGCGACGAATCGGTCGAACTCGCGCTTGGGCAGGAAGTCGAGAAGTTGGGCAAAGACCGTTCGGCCGCGGTTCATAGGCGCGTACCCTCCACCATGAGGTGGAAGGATCATGCCGACAAAGGCACCGCAAAATGAAATCGATACACTAGCCCATGAACCGAAACACCCCTAAACCAAAGCCTTGCCAGCCAACAGCTGAAAAGTTAACCGGACAGTAGTGATTGGTTATTGGTTATTGGTTATTTGCTGTTCTGCCATCTTCGCCGGCACACTCAGCGCCAAAGAAGAACTGGTTACTCTTCCCCAGCGAGATTCCGTCCAGCTAACCATTTACAACAGTGAGGACCTGACGCTGGTGCGCGAGCGCCGCACGCTCAGCTTCAAGCAGGGCAGCAACCGCCTGCAGTTCTCCTGGGCCAACACACTGATCGACCCCACCAGCGTCGAATTCCACCCGGTCGGCAAGGACGCCCAGGACGCGCTCGAGGTGCTGGACACCAGCTACCCGGCCGAGTCCCACGAGATGCTGATCTGGACCATCGCCTGCACCAAGCCCGCCGGCTACAGCGTCGAGATCAGCTACTTCACCAGCGGCATCAGCTGGAGCGCCGAGTACACCGGCGTCGTGGACGCCGCCGAAAACAGCGTTGACCTCACGGCCTATGTGACGGTCACCAACAACTCCGGCGAAGAATACGAGAACGCCCAGGTGCGCCTGGTGGTCGGCGTGATCCACATGGTTGAGCGCATCATTGACCTCGCACGGCCTCGCGCCCAGGGCGCCCCGCGCCCCATGCCACCCGCGGAGCTCGAAGAGCTCGAGCGCATGGCCGAGGACGAAATGAACGAGGACCCCTCCACCGGCATGGAGAAGCCCAAGGAAATCCAGAAGGCCGGCCTCAGCGAGTACTACATCTACACCGTGGAGGGCACCGAAACGATCCCGAACCGCTGGAGCAAGCGCCTGCGCAGCTTCGTCGTGCAGGACGTGCCGCTCAAGACCGTCTACCGCCTTGAGCCCGACAAGTTCGGCCCCCTCTTCACCAAGGTGCTGGAGTTCAAGAACGACGAGGAACACAAGCTGGGCAAGGAGCCCCTGCCCGACGGCCTGATCCGCCTTTACAAGGACGCGGGCCAGGGGCGCCTCGGCTACATGGGCACGCTCGCCAGCAAGTACATCCCCAAGAACGAGGAAGTGAAAGTCAACGTCGGCCCCGACGCCGAATGCACCCTCAAGGAAAAGCGCCTCTCCCTCAAGAAGAAGGACCTGGTGCTGAACCGCTGGAACCAGCTGGAAGGCTGGACCACGGTCGAAGAGTTCGAGCTTGAGGTGAAGAACTTCCGCGGCCGTGAGGTCGAGGTGGAAATCCACCGCAGCATGCAGGGCGACTTCGATTTCGAGAGCGACGCGGGCTTCGAAAAGCACGACGCCGACACCCAGAAGGTGCACTTCACACTGAAAGCCGACGAGCAGCGCAAGCTGGCGTTCAAGGTAACCACACGCAACGGCACCAACCGCAGGAAGTAGACATGAGCTGCAATAAACAATTACCAATAACCAACTACCAATGGAGTGCGGCCGCCGGTGTTTGCCCGCAAGTGGTAATTGGTAATTGGATATTGGTAATTTGCTGTTGCTTCATTTTCGGGAACACGCTGAGCGCCAAGGAAGAACTGGTGACCCTTCCCGAGCGCGACTCCGTCCAGCTCACTATTTACAACAGCGAAGACCTCACCCTGGTGCGCGAGCGCCGCACGCTCAGCTTCAAGCAGGGCAACAACCGCCTCCAGTTCTCCTGGGCCAACACCCTGATCGACCCCACCAGCGTCGAGTTCGAACCCGTGGGTAAAGACGCCCAGGACGCGCTGGAAGTCATGGACGTCAGCTACCCTGCCGAATCCCACGAGATGCTGATCTGGACCGTCGCCTGCACCAAACCCGCAGGCTACGAGGTCGAAATCAGCTACTTCACCAGCGGCATCAGCTGGAGCGCCGAGTACACCGGCATGGTCAACGCGGCCGAGAACGCCATGGACCTCACGGCCTACGTCACGGTCACCAACAACTCGGGCGAAGAGTATGAAGACGCCGAAGTGCGCCTGGTGGTGGGCGTGATCCACCTGGTGGAGCGCATCATCGACCTCGCGCGCCCGCGCCAGCCGATGCCCTCCGCGCCCGCGATGGACAAGGGCGAGATGCGCGACATGGCCAAGCGCGCCCGCGGCGGCGAGGCGCAGAACGGCATGCAGAAGCCGAAGGAGATCCAGAAGGCCGGCCTGAGCGAATATTACATCTACACGGTCGAGGGCCAGGAGACGATTCCCAACCGCTGGAGCAAGCGGCTGCGCAGCTTCGAGATCAAGGACGTGCCGCTCAAGACCGTCTATCGGCTCGAGCCCGACAAGCACGGCCCCCTGTTCACCAAAGTGCTTGAGTTCAAGAACGACGAGGCCCACAAGCTTGGCAAAGAGCCCCTGCCGGACGGCCTGGTGCGCCTCTACAAGCGCGTCTCCGACGGGCGCCTGGGCTACATGGGCGCGATCGCCAGCAAGTACATACCCAAGAACGAAGAGGTGAAGGTGAACGTCGGCCCCGACGCCGAGTGCACCATGAAGGAAAAGCGCGGCTCACTGAAGAAGAAAGACCTGACCTTCCGCAACAACCGCCTGGTGGGCTGGACTACCGTCGAGGAGTTCGAGATCGAGGTGAAGAACTTCCGCAACCGCGATGTAGAGGTCGAGATCCACCGCAGCATGCAGGGCCTGTTCGAGTTCGAAAGCGACGACGCCTGGGAGAAGCACGACGCCGACACCCAGAATATCCACTTCACGCTCAAGGCCGGCGAGAGCCGCAAGCTCAGCTTCAAGGTAACCACCAAGAACGGCGAGAACGCCCGGTAACACATCTGCCCGCGGGCGGGGCAAGCCCCGGCCCCTACACGTACGCCTGTTCCACCAGCAGGTGCAACTCGCTGGTCGCTGCCGCATTACCCGCCTGCGCAGCGCGGGCGGCGTTGGCGATGCGTTCATACAGACCGCCGATCTCACGGCCTGGGATCGGCAGCGCGCGCAGGTGGCTGACCTTCACCTGCGGGAAGGCTTTCTGGCGCGCGTCTCGGAACATGGCGCGGTGGATGCGCGCGACGATGTCGCTGTTCAGCACGCCCAGCAGGTAATCGGGGTCATGGCCCGGCGCGCCGTAGCAGGCCAGCACTGAGTTGCGGAACAGGGCCCAGGGCTGATGCTTCGCGGCCACCGGGCGCGAGGCGGTCTGGCGCAGCACGATCAGCGCCTCGCGATAGCGCGCCTCGGGCGCGACACGCGCGTAACGGCCCTCCGGCAATTCCACCTCCCGCAGCCAGTGGGAGGGCTCCGCCAGCCTGAACGGCTCAATGTCGCGGCCCACGCGCAGGGGGCGGCCCTGCAGCTCGCGCGTGACGATCAGTTGCGCGGCGTTGCCGGTGTGCACGCCCACGTCGCCGAAGCTTTCGGCCGGCAGGCATGCGAAGCGGCGCACGCGGGCCAGCAGGGCTGCGTCGGCATCGGCAAGCCAGGGGCGCTCGCTGCCGCCGCCCGCGCCGAACACGAACATTCCCGTCGGCTCCGTCACGCCTTCGAACACGTCTTCCCCCAGCTCAAGCGCGTGCTGCAGGCTGAAGCGCGCCGTCACCGCGCGGCGCGCCGCGCCGTAACCCGCCAGGTCGGCCATCTGCATCGGCAGCAGCAGGCCGAGCCGGCCGTGTTCTTGACGCGTCAAGTTTGCGCACTGCTCGGCGAACGCGGTGTGCAGCGCCGGCCAACCCGCGAAGGCAGCAAAGCGCGCGGCCAGCGCCGCCCGTCGCGCGGGAGCCAGCTCTACGGCGTGCCGACCGGAAAAGCTGACCCAGGGCGGGTTGGCGAGCACGACGTCGAACTCGCCGGCAGTCTCCAGCCCGTCGCGCACACTCGCCACGGCCGCGGCATCCAGCCCCAGGGCTTCCGCCATCACCTCGTTGCAGGCGGCCACGTTGGCGGCTTCGATGTCCCAGCCCTGCAGGCCGCCGTTCAGCCAATGCGGCAGCCAATCTGGCCGTTCAACAGCCGACCACTCCAGCGCCCCCAGCAGCAGCGCGCCCGCGCCGCAGGCCGGGTCCAGCAGGCTTGGCGGATCTTCCAGCGGCTCCAGGGTCAGGCGCGCCAGTTGCAGCGCGACCTCGCGCGGCGTGAACACGCGGCCGGGCCCGCGCGCCAGGCGTTGCGCGTGTTGTTCGTGAAGCTGCCATGCGGAATCAAAGTTCACCGCGGCGCCTTGAAAAGCTGGTTGCCGTTTTCGTCCAGCAGTTCCACCACCGGCTTGTCCTTGTCGGTCACCACCACGGCCGCGCGCGATTTGCCGGCCTTGTCGGCGATAGTCAGGCCGTTGTCGCCGTTACGCTCGCTGAACAGCAGGCTGCGCACGGTCTCGCGCTCGTCCAGCACGCCGAAGCCGGCCCAGCCATCGGCATTCACGCCCGCCACCATGCGCGGCTTGCCGCCCGCGTCGCGCAGCATCATGGCCGGCGAACTGTCTTCTTTCAGTACAAGTTTCATGCGCTCGTTGCCCTTGGCGTCCAGCAGCAGCAGGTTGGGCTGGCCGTTGCTGTTGCCGAAGGCGGCCATGTTGGCCCCCTTGGGATCATTCATCACCAGGATCGAGTCTTTCTCGCCCTGCACCGTCAGCAGGCTGGCCAGCTTGCCGTTGGCGAAGTTCATGCTCAGGGTGGGCGCGCCGTCCTTGTCGTTGCCCAGGCCCGCGCGCTGGCGGCCTTCCTTGTCGGCGAACGCGAGGCCGCTCCAGCCGTCGGCGGTGGCGCCCAGCACCACGCGCGACTTCTGCTTCGCGTCGGTCAGGTTGATCGCCATTGCGCCGTCCTTCTTGATGCGCACGGCCACGTTGGTGGTCATGTCATCGCCCCAGAGCTCGAACTCGGTGGCGCCGCCCGCCGCGGACATGCGCGCGCGCACGCGGCCCTGGTCGTCCACGATCTCGAGGCGCTTGCCGCGCAGAGTGTCCGAATCCTGGGCCTGCACGGCGCCAGGCTGAAACAGCCACTGGGCCAGCGCGCCGCCAAGCAGAGCAGCGAAGAGGGTGAGAAACAGCTGTGTCATCTTCATAGAAGCCTCCGTTGCCAGTGTAGCGACTCCACATGCTGGTTTGCGACGTCGTTCCGCGCGCAGTACATCAGCGCAGACGCGAAAGCACGGAAGCCCGTCCATCGCTTAGCGCTGTAAAGATTTGCCTGAAAGCGCAGCCTGCGGGTTTCTGGTGAGCAGGGCTGGAACCACGGTTAGACACGGGTGAACACGAATCGCATGCGAATTCATGCGTGTGCGCCTGTGTTCACCCGTGGTTGCTTGTTGAGTAAGCGGATAAACGCCGATCAGCCTTTGCGCCGGGGCGGGAACTTGGGGTACAGGGCCTGCTTGTGGCCCGGCTGGCCGCCCTGCTGGGTGCCGCGGCCGGCGTGTGTGCCCTTGCTGGATGGCGGGGCGTGCTGCGCCAGGGCGTCCTCTTCGGTGCCCTTGAGTACGCGGGCGTTGCCGCCCTCTTCGTGCCAGTTGGCCTGCCTCATTGCTGCTCCGGGGCGGGCTGGGCTTTGGCGGGCTCGGGCTTGTCGGCGCCCAGCTTGTCGATCGGGCAGCAGCCCTTGGCCGGCAGGTAGCGCCAGTCGGGCGTCTTGCCGGCAAGCAGCTGCTTCAGCACCAGGCGCAGGTAGCGCACGCTCACGCGCTGGGGGTTGCGGGCGTCGTCAATGCCGCCGCGGTACTGCAGGCGGCCCTGGTTATCGAACACGAAACACTCGGTGCTGACCCGCGCGCCGAAACGGTCGGCGAGCGCGTTGCCTTCTTCTTTCAGTACCGTGAGGCGCAGGCGGTCCGCGTCGCCGTCATGGAAATGCGCACGAAGCTCATCAAGGCTTTCCATCGCGCTGCTGTTCACGGCCCAGAACTTCACGTCGCCTGCGAAATCCGAGGCCAAGGTGTTCAAGCGCTCTTCGTAAATCTTGCTGGTCGGGCAGAAGCTTGAAACCCAAACGATTACCGTGAACTTGTTGGTGCTGAAGTCGATGGTGTGCTTGTTGCCGTCGATATCGCTCAGCGTGATCTCGCCGGCCGGGTCGTTCAGTTTCAGTCCGGGCAGGCTGTCGGGAATGCTGCCGTCGGTGGTGGCTGCTTCGAAATCGACGTGCTCAACGCCAGGCGTCTCGGAAACGCCCTCAGGCGCGAGCAGGCCCAGGTACTCGCAGCACTCCTCAACTGTTTCCGGCATAAAGAGATATGTCGCGTAGCCGGTAAAGACCACCAGCGCGATCACAATCAGTGGAGTCAGGTACTTCATGGTCAAAACATCCGCTACCGAGTAGCCTCAGGCGTGTTCCATGCAGACATTACCACGCTGCCCCCCGGGGCATAAGGAGCAATCATGAAACGCGCCATGGTACTGGCAGCATTCCTTGGATCGCTGGCATTCAGCGCACCACTTTTCGCGCAGGATGAGCAGAAGCCCGCCGAAACTCCCAAAGAGGAACCGAAGGAAGAAACCAAGGAAGAGGCCAAGCCCGCACGGCCCGAACGCAAGCGCATGGACCGCACCGCCCTGCAGGAGCTCGGCCGCGTGATGCGCACCCTGGATGCGGACAAAGACGGCAAAGTCAACGGCGATGAGCTGGGTGACGAAGAGCTGTTCAAGAAACTCGACAAGGACGAAGACGGCTTCCTGACCGTGCAGGAGATGCTGGCCGACAAGGATGCCGTGGTGGCCAGCGTCGAGAAGCGCGAGGCCGATGCCATGAAGGAAGAGTTCGGCATCCTCGACCGCGACGACAGCGGCAAGCTGAACAAGGAAGAGCTGGGCACGGACTTCGCCGGCCTGCTGGAAAGCGGCGACAAGGACAAAGACGGCGAGCTGAACCTCGAGGAATTCAACGAAGCGCGCAAGGCGGCCGCCAGGGCCGAGAAAGAGCGCCCCCAGCGCGGCAACATCATGGAGCAGGTGGACAAAGACGGCGACGGCAAGATCAGCAAGGAAGAAGCCCCGGAGCGGCTGAAGGAAAACTTCGACAAGCTCGACAAGGACGGCGACGGCTTCATCACCCAGGACGAGCTGAAGGCCGCGCGCCCCCAGCGCCAGCGCCCCAACCGCCAGGCCCCGGAAGGCGAGAAGAAGGAAGAAGCGCCCAAGGGCGAAAGCGAAAAGGAAGACGAGTTTTAACCCGTCACGCAAGCCGGCCGCGCGGACCAGGTAGTTGCTGCGGCCACTATGGATGTCCAGGACCCGAGTCGAGCCTACACCAGCTCGATCAGCGTGATCTCGGGCGGGCAGTTGATGCGCACGGGCATCCATTGGCCGGTGCCGCTGTTGACGTACAGCTTTCGGCCATTGTGCTCGTACTCGCCGGCGTGGTACAGCTCGACCGGCAGCACGGGCGACAACTCGTACTGCCCGATGCGACCCATGCTTACCTGCCCGCCGTGGGTGTGGCCGGAAAGCTGCAGGTCGATCGGGCGTTCACGCCCCTCATGGAAGCTGCTGGGGTTGTGCGCCAGCACAATGCGCGGCGCGCCGTCGTCGGCGACATCTTTGAGCGCTTCGTCGAAACTGGCCTTGGGCTGGCGACGGCCGGGATAATCCACGCCCAGCATCCACAGGTGGTCGCCGCCCACCTGTATGCGCCGGCTGGCGTCGCGCAGCATTGCGCAACCGGTTTCCTCGATGCCCGCGATCAATTGGTCGAGCTGCGGGCCGGCCGCGTAGTACTCGTGGTTGCCCAGGCACATGAACACGCCGTGGCGGTGCTTTACGCCGCGCAGCATCATCTGCGCGTCCTCGAGCTGCTCCATGGCGTGGTCCAGCAGGTCGCCGGTGCACACCACGATGTCCGGGTCCTGGGCGTTGATGATCTCAACGATTTCGCGCAGGCGCGCGGTCTTCACGAAACGCCCGATGTGCACGTCGCTGAACTGGGCGATGCGCAGGCCGTGCAGGTTGGTCAGCTCGCGCGGCACGGGCAGGCTTACCGTGCGTATCACCGGGTCGCGCATGGCCCCGACCGCGCCGATGCCGGAGCCGGCAATGATCGCGGCCGGCGGCACCAGCGCCGCCCGCTTCAGCCACTCGCGTCTTGACAGGTCAACGCTCTCGGGGCGCAGCCGCGCGCGCAGCTTGAGCGCGGCGAAAGCCGGGAAGCTGAAAGCGATCAGCCACGCGCCGTAGCACAGCACCGCGAACTGAATCGCCATGCTGGGCACAGACAGCCACAACGGCGCGTCGGAGCGAAAGACTCGCAGCGCATCCGCCTTGAACGGCATCAGCATGGTGGGCAGCAACGGCAGCCAGAAGAGCACGGCCAGCAGGACGCGCGCCCGCCGCCTGCGGGCAGGGAAGGCCGCGGAAACCCGCACCCACAGCGCCCAGAACACCAGCGCGTTGACAGCAACCATCAGCAGTGCCAGCCGCATGGCGTAAGTATATTCCGTGCAACGCGACCCTGCGGCCGCAAAAGTGGGAATCCCTACACCAGCTCGATCAGAGTGATCTCGGGCGGGCAGTTGACGCGCACGGGCATCCAGCCGCCGGCGCCCCGGTTCACGTAGAGCTGGCGGCCCCCATGTTCATAGTGCCCGTTGTGGTAGAGCTCGAAGGGCAGTACCGGGCTGAAGTTCCAGTCGCCGATTCTTCCCAGCACCAGCTGGCCGCCGTGGGTGTGGCCTGAAAGCATCAGGTCGAGCCGCATCTCGCGCCCCTCGATGAAACTGCCCGGGTGGTGCGCCAGCACGATACGCGGCGCGCCGTCGTCGGCCATCTGGCCCAGCGTGAACTCGAGGCTTTCGCGCCGGGTGCGCTGCTGCAGCTCTGCCATGAAGGGGCCCATGGCGTAGTCGATGCCCCCCAGCCACAGGTGGTGGCCGCCGACCTGCAGCTTGCGGGCCTCGTCGATCAGCAGGCCGGGGCAGGCCTCGCGCAGGCCGTCGATGATCGGCTTGATGTCGCCGTCGCGCGCGGGGATGTACTCATGGTTGCCCATGCACATGAACAGTTCGCGCCGCGGCTTCAGACCGCGCAGGAAGCGTTGCGCCTCGGGCAGCTGGTCAATGTGGTTGTCGAGCAGGTCTCCGGTCACCACGTGATAGTCCGCGCCCGTGGCGTTCATGGCGTCGCGGATTTCGTCCAGCCGCTCTGCATCCATGTAGCTGCCGACGTGCACGTCGCTGACCTGCGCCAGCGTCAGGCCGTGCAGGCCGGTCATCTCGCGCGGGACGCGCAATCTCAGGCGCGTCACCACAGGCGTCTGGCGCGCGGCGATTGCGCCCCCCACCGCCGTGGCGACGATCGCCGCCGGCAGCGCCAGCGCGGCCTTGGCCAGCGCCTTGCGGCGTTCCTCGTTCACGATTTCGCGCTCGGCGGGCGTGCCGTCCGGCTTGCGGGCCAGGCGGCGCAGGCGTTTGAAGGCATCGATGAACGCGGCCGGCGTGCCTTTGATCAGCAGCACGCCGCCATAGACCCAGGTGGCAAGCTGGAAGGTCATGGCCGTGATCTGCGCCCATTCGGGCACCTGCTCACGGAACGACATCATGCCGGAAACGCCGCCGAACAGCATGAACAGGCCGGGGTGCAGCAGGACCAGCATGGCCACGCCGACCACAATGCTCACCAGGTTGCCGCGTTTCGGAAAGGCGTGCAGCAGGCGGCGGCGCAGGGCAATGAACGTAAGCACGTTCAGCGCCGTGACCAGGAAACCGATCAGCATGAACACGTACTGGACCATCGCGCCAGTGTAACCGGCCGATGGCGCTCCGTATTCCGTGTATCGGTCCAAGCGGTTTGGCCGGGCGCCGCCTGAAAAAATCTGATTTCATCTGATTGGCCCCGCCTGCTGGCGACGGGTACCTGCATGGAAGAAACGGGAAAACCACCGGCTGACCGGCACGGCGCCCTGCGCTGGTGCGCCCGGCAGTGCACGCAGCGGGGCTGGCGCCTCGCCTGCTCGCTGCTGCGCAACAGCGCCGACGCCGAAGACGCCGTGCAGCAGGCTTTCCTGGTCGCGTTGCGCAAGCCGGACGACATCCCGCGAGATGACCCGTGGCCCTGGTTCGCCACGGTCATCGCCCTGGAAGCGCGCAACGTCAGGCGCAGGTACCAGCGTCCGCAGGTGTCCATCGACGCGGGGGAAGAACCCATGCAGTTGCCCGACCACCGGCACACTCCGGCCGAAGACAGCCTGGCAAGCCGCGAACTCGCACAGCAGCTCGCGGTGGCGCTGGACGAGCTGCCGGGGGACGAGCGCGAAGCCCTGGTGCTGACGCAGCTCGGCGGCATGAGCTACGCCGAATCGGCCAGGGCGCTGGACGTCCCGCTGGGCACCTTCAACCACCGGGTTTCGCGCGGCCTCCAGAAGCTGCGCAAGCGGCTGGGCGCCGGCGACGCCGCGGTGCTGGGCTGCCTCCCGTTGCTTCCTGTGGATGAGCCGCCGGCGACTCTCGAGCCGTTTCTTGAGTCGAAACTGGCGGCGGCCGGCGGGTCGGCTGTACCCGCAACCGTGATCATCGCAGGAATCGCCATGAAGAAGACCGTTCTGCTTGTCAGCCTGCTGGTTCTGCTGCTGCTGGGCCTCGGCGCGCTGGTGGCGGTGCTGAAGCCGGCTGACCCGCTCCCCATGCAGGGCCGCGCGGCCTCCGGGCCGGCGCCGCAGGTTCCGTCAGGCGCCCGGGCGGAGAACGCGCCGGTTTCGCGGCGGGACGCAACCCCGGGGACCGCAACGGACCCGTCCGCGAACGCCGCCCACGACGCCGCGCAGCCGGCCGAAGGCGGTCCCGCGCCGCGGGCCACGGACGAAGACATCGATGACGAGGAAGAACTGGAAGACTCCTGGCCGGTCAGCCGCCCCGACCGCGAGCCTGTGATCAGGCCCGTCCAGACGGCGCGGCTCGACACCCGCATCGTGCACGCCATCGGCGATGGCGAACCCTGGACCCTGCACGAGGAGCCCCACACGCTGCTGGTTTCGCCCGACGACAGCTTCGTGATCGCGGCCGCCAGGCAATCCGTGCAGTGCCTCGACGCCCGCAGCGGCGAGACGATCTGGGCGCTGTCGATTGAGCCTTTCCCGCTGGACGCCGTGGCGCTCAGCCCCGACGGCACGCGGCTCGCGGCCGCAACTTACGAACGCGTGGTCATGCTGGACGCCGCGACCGGCCGCCGCCTGGAGGGCGAAGACGTGATGTCATCGGCCGGCGCGCTGGCCTGGTCACCGGATGGCAGGCGCCTGGCCGTCGCGCACCGGCGCGGCGTGGAGGTGTTCGAGTTGCAGGGTGCGCGCTCGCTGTTCCGGCACCGGTTCGGCAACACGCCATGGGTCCTGCGCGACCCTGTCAGGCGCGTGCGTTTCAGCGACGACGGCATGCGCCTGCTGTGCGCGCGCCTGGAAGGACATTCCGAGGAGAACGCACTGCAGGTGCTGGATGCGGAATCCGGCCAACTGCTGCGCAGCGTCCGCGTCACCGAGCTGGGCCTGGCCGCGGCCGGCAGCCTGGTGCTGGCGGGCGACGGCAGCTGCGCCGTTCTAGAGGCCATGGACGGCGCCGAGTTCGTGATGAGTTTTGACGAGTTCACCGAGATTCACCCCATCGGCGGCCGTGAAGAAGAGCTCGACGAGGTCTACCGCCGGCGCCGCAAGGAGTACGCGGAATACCTGGCGACCAAGGGCCTGAAGGAAGAGCCTGTGAACCGCCAGGTCGCCCGCTTCGCGGCGGTGATCAACGTGGCGGACGGCAAGCTGGAGAAGCGCGTGGGCCTGCCGGGCAACCGCGTGCGCTTCGCCCTCAGCGGCGACGGAGGCACGCTGGCCGCCTGGTCGGCCGGGTTCGCGCGCATCCTGGATTTCGGCGTATGGTCAGAGCGCGCCACGGCCGCCATCGCCACCAGCAGCACGGCGCTGGCGTTCAACCGCCGCGGCGACGTGCTGTTCTGCAGCGACGGCCTGCGGCTGCGCCGCATCGGCGTCAACGACGGCCGTGAGCTCGAGCCGGAAGCGCACCTGGGACTGAAGCCCGACGGCAAGTACCTGTGCCTGTCCGCGGACGGCAAGGTCGCCCTGTTCACCGAGGATCAAGGGCTGGTCGCCTTCGACTTCTCCTCGCGCAAGGTGCTGTGGCGCAGTCAGGACCTGCGCCCCTCATGCAGCGCGAACTCCTTCTCCGGCGACGGCTCGTGCGTGTTCGCCTTGCGCCGGCCCGCGAACCAGCCTCTGCTGCTGGACACCTTCACCGGCGAAGTCATGCGCGAGCTGGCCTGGCCCGAAGGAGTCAAGCCGTCGCAGAACATCGTGGTGTCGGGCGACGGCTCCACGGTGGCGGCCGTATGCGAGCCCACGGAGGGCGAATTCTGGACGCACGCGGTGCTCTGGCGCCAGTCGCAGGACTACCGGCCGCTGGTGCTGCAGGTCGATGGCACGACGCGCTTCGGCATGATGGGTCAGCTCGAGCTGAACCACGACGCCACCCGCGGCGCGACCCCGGCCTGGGAAGGTTTCATCGTGTGGGACTTCACGGTCGAGACCTTCCGCGTTGTGAAGACCCCGCAGGGTTTCATGAACAACACCACGCTGCGCATGACGCCGGACGGCACGCAGTTGCTGGCGGTGGCGATGACGCAGAAGCCGCAGTTCTGGCGGATCGACCTGGCCACGGACGTCGCCACCAACGTCAAGATCGCCCACGGCAAGGAGGGCGAGTACGGCGAGTTCCGCGATTTCCTGCTCGCGCCCGACGGCAAGTCGCTGCTGATGGCGCCACGCGGCAAGAACCTTTCCATCCTGCGAGTGGAACTCGAGTCGGGCAAAGTGCTCGACCAGTTCCCCGGCCATCGCGACACCATCGAGCGCCTGGCCCGCAGCGCCGACGGCAGCGTGATGGCCAGCGTCAGCGAAGACGGCGTGCTCTACTTCTGGCGCATGGAGTGAGTTGACCCGCTGCAGTCCGCGGTGAAGATGTCTCCATGCGCATCTTTATCTCGGCCGACATGGACGGCATCACCGGCATCACCCACCCGGACCAGATGTTCGAGGGACGGCCGGGCTACGCCGCCGGCTGCGAGGCCATGACCGCCGACGTGAACGCCGCCATCGAGGGCGCATTGCGCGCCGCGCCCGGGGCCGAGTTCGTGGTGGCCGATGGCCACTCCCAGGGGCGCAACCTGATCATCGAGAAGCTGCACGAGGCGGCCGCGCTGGTGTGCGGGCCCATGCACGAGACTTCCCGCCCGCTCAGTCAGGCCCAGGGCATCGAGGGCTGCAATCTGGCCTTCTTCGTGGGCCACCACGCCAAGGCCGGCACCGAGGGCGGCCTGCTGGCCCACACCTGGGCCGGGCCGGTGATCGCCGACGTGCGCCTGAACGGGCTCAGCGTAGGCGAGGTCGGCATCAACGCGGCCGTGGCCGGACACTGGGACATCCCGCTCGGCATGGTCAGCGGCGCCCACGACCTGCGCCCAGAGCTGGATGCGCTGAATTGCGGCACACTGCTGGCCCAGACCAAGCAAAGCTACGGCCGCACCGCCGCCCTGTGTCTCGGTGCAAAGAAGTCGCGAGCAACGATTGCCGAAGCCGCGGAAGCAGCCGCGCGGGCGCAGCTGCAGGGCAAGCTGAAACCGTTCAAACCCACGCTGCCGGTAACCATGGAGGTAGACACCCACCGCCGCGAGCAGGCGCAGAAGGCCGTCGAAGTAGAGGGCGTGAAGCTAACCGCCGAGCGCACAATAAGCGTAACGACCGAAACCACACTGCAGGCCGCCCTCACCATGTGGAAAGCCATGTGCCACGCCCAGGACGAACCCCCCACCTGGCTGAACTGAAGTCTTCGCGCTGCGAAGAGCCTTGCGTCCCATCGCGAACGCAGTCCGGCTCTATCCTTCTGCTCACAGTGCACATTTCGCATTCATATTAGAGAACCTCATACGGAGTCTTGTATGTTTGTTTTTTTTGTTACTTTCGTAATGGTGTTCAGGCTCATTTTTCAACTGCAGAGGATAAAACCATGCGTCTTGCTTGTGCCATTTTGCTTTTGTTTACACCCTGCGCCTACGCGCAGGGTGTACTCGGAACGACTAATGAGAGCCGAACCCACGGCCCGCATAGTGTGACACCAGTCCTCACCGAGGTGACCGAGGAAACGGAGTGGGGTGACGAGAATCAGGACCATGACGGCAATTCGCATGATCCCTACACAGGTACGAATGCGCTGACATGGGACGAAATCTGGTGGTACGTAAACAACCGCCACGATGCCAACTCGAATCAGGTATCCATGAATCATGGCTTTATTGTTATCAAGCCGAATTATGTCACAGGAGTGATCGGGGCCTGCCAACTTCTGAATCCGGCGAATGAAAACCCCCGTAAGCAGGAGTTGAAGTACAAGGCGAAAGACTTCAAACATATCCAAGGCTCGATTGCTGGCGATGGCTCCAGTCATTGGGAAGTGACCTATTCTTCGAGACTTTATCTGAAGGCCGGTGGTTTTGAGGACAGTTGGACATGGGGACAGGTAGGTGCATATGCATACGGGCGGTTGGGGATCGCAGTCGACGGAATCTGGGAGTACGACCATGCGGGAGTCATGCGCTCAAATGATCCAGATGAGTTCGTGGACGAACACGTCGCGAGCATGAGCCTATTCGAACATGGTACATTTACGGACAGCACCGCGATTGGCCCACTTACCGACGGAAAGTATTCGGAAATCCACGCAAACGAACGTGAGTACGACTACCAAGGAGGAGGCATCAACTGCGAGAGAGACATCTATCTTCGCGACTATGCGGAACTCTCGGGCTCAAAGTTTATTCTGGGACCGACCTTGTCGCTTGAGTACAAAAGTTACGGATGGCTGCTTGCCGTCAACAAGGGGACGTCAACCAGTACATGTGCTTTGGCAGAAGTACAGCATGAGAAGCTGTGGTATACATATCGAGGGCGGACACATGTCTACACAAAGACATTCGACAGTCAGGGTACGTTGATCAATGAAGAAACTGAGCCCATGTACAGTTACTCTTTGTTCACCGAGTCAGTGCTTGAAACGGAAGTCGAATTCGACGCAAACGGAAACACGGTCGTGAAGTACTTCGTCAAGGAGAAGTACGCTGAATACAAGAACGACGGCTTTTGGGCGGTTGAGGTTTCCGCATACGATGACCATGACCCACAGAATCCCAATCAAAAAATTCACACATATAATTTCAAATGAATAAAAACGCGAAATTGGCGGGCGGCATTTTTGCGGTGGTCGGGGTGATCCTTGTCGCCGGCGCTACCCTCTGGTTCTGTCACACTCGGCAGAACCCGACCTACCCCAACATTGCCCCCGGTGGTGTGTTGACCGACCAAGGCCCTCCGGATCTCACGCCCAATGCCGACGGTGGGGGGCGGAGCACGTTATCCGATCCATGGCGTGTTCGGGTGAAAAGCAATGGGGAGATTCCGGCCGAGACCGCCGTTGTTTTTGCACTGCGTTCCGGCGACTGGGTGAAAGCCGAACCCGTCTCCGCAGGACTGTATCGCCCCGGCGTCTCGCGCGGCAGCGTCGAACGCGTGTTTGCCGTTGCGCCGGGCTGGAGATCGCCCGCTGAATCCGTAGCCGGCGGAACCGGTGACACTACGCTGACCCTGGCGCCGTCCGCACGGCTTCGCGTACGCGTTGAAGACAAGACCGGGCAACCGGTCGCAGCGGCTTCGCTGAGCTTGAGTCTTGGCGATGTCACTGCCTCCGCCGACTGGGTCCATGCGCTGGAGCTTGGCCTGGGTATGAACGCAGCTCGGACGCTGACCACTGACTCCGAAGGCATCTCGCTGCTGCCGGCTCTTCTGCCGGGATCGTGGCTTCAGGTCACGGCCCAGAACGACTTCGGCTTTGCATCCGCTGAGATCAATAAAGTGGCAGCTGAAGACGAGTTGGTGCTCAAGCTCGCTGACGGGGGAACACGGGTCAGCGTTCGGTGCGTGCGGCTCGATGGCAGCGCGGCAGGTGGTCTTGCCCTGCACTACAAGCTGCTGACGGGCAGCCCCGAGGAACCATCCCGCGCCGGGGAGGGGGCCTGCAGCACGGACGAATCCGGCGTGGCCCGGGTGTATTTGGGCGAGGCCTCGGCCTTGTTTCTCACGGGCGTTGAAGACGGCTGGCGTTTCCAGGAGAGACCGCCTGCCCTGTCAGCGGAACGTCTGGAGGCGGAAGTAACCCTTTTACGAGAGTTCCCGCTTCAGGTCCGCATCACCTATGACGACGGACGCCCATACATTGGGAACGCCAGTGTCTGGACGAAGTCAGGCGTGTGGTCAGCCCAGTCGGGGAACACAGCGGCAAATGATGTGGGCGGCAGCCCATCCAACATACTTGCCATCGACGAAACGGGCGCGTTCACCATTCCGCATGTAGTCGAAGGCGAGGGCGTTGATTTGACCGGATGGGCTCAGGGGATTGAGTATGGCGGGTCCTTCAATCGGAAGTTGACCGTCACGGCTGCAAGTAGCGGCACCGTTTGGGAGATAGTGATCCCCAAGTTGCAGAAAGAGCGAACTCCGGGAGTCATTCGCCTTACGGGACCAGGGGCGTCATCCGGGAGCGTGATTATCATTGACGATCCGTGGGAAAACCCGATCGAAAACTTCGACCTTGACCGCAAGAAGGAGTCGCGCGGACTGCCCGAACGGAGCTACCGGGTACGCGTCAGCGGCCAGAACATCGGCTGGCAGTCCGAAGTCTTCGAGCTGCACAATGGCGATGTAAAGGAGTTGCAGGTACCGGCACAACCACCTGGACGCGTTCGAGCCCTGATCACCGACAAGGATGGCAATCCATTGAAAGGCGCGACCATAACTCCCTGGAGTCGCGGTCACGCGGCCTTCCCGATGGATCCAGTGCCTTACATTTTCGCCGTGTCCGGATCCGATGGCGTGGCGCAACTGGAGGGGCAGCCATCCGGGAAACAGAAGTACCGGATTGAAGCCGCTGGAATGCAGTTTCAAGCCGAAACAGTGGATGTCTTCTCGGGTGAAACCGCGGATCTAGGTCGCGTTGTGTTGATCCCGGCCATGGGTGAAATCTGGGTGACGCTGGTGGGTGAAGTTCCCGTGGGTGGGCGGGTTGAATTCCGGTTGGAGACTCCCTTCGGACGGCGTGGCGGCATCGTTTCTGATCAAAGACAGGATATCTCTAGCGGAAAATCGGGCTTCAGCCACCTTGTGGTCGATCGTTGGTACATCATCACGCTGCTTCAGTACGATTCAAAAAAAGATCTTGTCGGGCAGTACCATATCAACAACGTCAAGTTGACAACGGATCAAACCTCACTGGAGTACACCGTCAACCTGTCTGACTTCAAGCGCGACTGAACCCCTTCGGAATCCCCTCCCCTGCAAGTGCCGGCAGCGGGCTCCCGCAGGTGCTGCATCTGGAAGTCCAAGCCCGGCAGTGTACGGAGACGGCCAAGCCTACACGCGAGGCCTGCCCGATGTTCTAATGCGGACGAAATCGCGCCGGGCTGGCGTTTGGTTTATGGGCAAGGAAAGAGACTGACATGGCCGGCACTGTGATGCCCTCGCCCATCCGGGTTGAGGAAGACGAGGCGGAAAACATCGAGCGCATCCGGCAGATCAAGGCCGAGCGCGGCGATTCATTGATCATCCTGGCCCACCACTACCAGCGCCTCGGCGTGCACGCCTGCGGCGACGTCACCGGCGACTCCTACGCCCTGTGCAAGGCGGCCGCCAACACCGACAAAGCCCGCGACATCGTGTTCTGCGGCGTGCGCTTCATGGTCACCAGCGCCGCGGTGCTGTGCCGCGACGACCAGGTGGTCTACCACCCGGACCGCAACGCCGGCTGCCCCATGGCCGACATGGCCAACCTGCCCCAGGTGCTTACCAGCTGGAAGGAACTGGGCGAAGTGGTCGACACCAAGGCCGTGGTGCCGGTCGTGTACATGAACAGCGACCTCGACCTGAAAGCCTTCTGCGGCGAGCGAGGGGGCATCGTCTGCACGTCATCGAACGCAGGCAAGGTCTATGACTGGTGCTTTGAGCGCGGCGAGAAAATCTTCTTCTTCCCCGACGAGCATCTCGGCCGCAACACCGCCAACAAGTACGGCATCAAGCGCGAGCAGATCGTGCTGTGGGACCCCAAGCTGCCCTACGGCGGCCTGAGCCACGAGCAGATCCGCGACGCGAAAGTAATCCTGTGGAAGGGCTACTGCCACGTCCACACGCGCTTCAGCGTCGAGATGATCGAGAAGGCCCGCGCCGAGCACGAGGGTATCAAGGTGATCGTGCACCCGGAGTGCACCGAGGAAACCGTGGCGGCCGCGGACTACAGCGGCAGCACGGGTTTCATCCAGGACTACGTGATCAACAAGATGAAGCCGGGCGACAAGGTGGCGATCGGCACGGAAGTGAACATGATCCACCGGCTTGCGGTGCAGCACCCGGACAAGCTGATCATCCCGCTGGTGCGCAGCCTGTGCCCGAACATGTTCAAAATCAGCACCGGCGACCTGCGCGACTGCCTGGAGAACCTGGACAACTGGGAGCCCGTGAGGGCCGAGCCGAACGAGAAGCGCTTCGCCCGCATCGCACTGGACAACATGCTGTCCTGCGCGGGGTAGCTCGATTCCGCTTGCCGGGTTTTTCGGGGCGCGGAATAATGCTAGACAGCCCGTTGTTACTCACGGCAGATACGCGCAAGGTGCGCAGGACCAAACGCCCCACGAGGCGTCTACGGAGATTGAACATGGCAGGACCGAACACAAAGGAAGTCACCGGCGCCAACCTGGAAGACTTCACACAGGGCGTTTCGATGGTCGACTTCACCGCCACCTGGTGCGGCCCCTGCCAGGTGCTGGGCCCCATCGTGGACAAGCTCGCCACCGAGTTCGCGGGCAAGGTCAGCGTCGGCAAGTGCGACATCGACAAGAACCCCGACGTCGCCGGCGCCTTCGGCATCATGGGCGTGCCCACGCTGGTGTTCTTCAAGGGCGGCCAGATGGTTGACCAGCACGTCGGCCTGCTGCCCGAGGCCGCGCTGCGCGACAAGCTCAACAAGCTCGCGGGCTGATCCAATGCAGAGAAAAAGCGGGGACAGGTACCCTGGTACCTGTCCCCGCTCCGTTTGCGCCCGCTACTTCCAGTCTTCGCGCAGCATGGCGAGCAGGCGGTCGTTCTCGTCCCAGAAGTACCACACCGTGGCGTCGGCGGGTTCTCGGCCGGCGCGGGCCTCGTCACTGCGCTCCATCACCGTGGTGTAGCGCACTTCGCCGCGGCCCTTCAACTCGTCGCTCCAGTTGCGCCAGTCGGGCGTGAGGTCGCCGCCCTGGGCCAGTTTTTCCTCGGCGAACTGGCCGAAGTTGGAGTACTTCACCAGATCTCCCGCGCCGAACAGCATGGCGCGGTCCGCCACGATGTCGGCCACATCCACGCCGGCCAGCACTTCTTTGCGCGGCTCGCCCAGGTCGTACTGCGGCCCGGCGCTGCACCCGGCCAGCAGTAACGCGATCAGCAACCATCTGCGCATGACACCCCCTAGAACTCGATGTTGATGCCGAGGTTGACCGCGCCGCCGAAGCGATGCGGCACGATGCGCGGGTCTTCCGTGGTGCCGAACTCCTGGGTCTTGAGTCCCAGCTGGCCCGCAAAATCCAGGTGGAAGAACCACAGCCGCAGCCCGAAGCCGGCGGTCACGGTCAGCGCCTGCTCGGCGTCGGCCAGGTTCTTGAAAGCGCCCAGCCGCAAGCCCAGCCCGAACGGCCCGAACTGCGGCTCGAAGGTCAGCGCCGCGCGCACGAACTGGCTGTGATAGCGCGGCAGGATATCGCTGCCGATGCGGTTCAGTTCGCCTTCAGCGGCGAGCGTCAGCGGCAGGCCGGCATCGGCGAACCAGGTGTAGCTGGCGCCCGCCACGAACTGGGGGTCGAAGCGGATCAGCGTGGGCTCGGGGTGGGTGGCGGGCTCCCAGCGGAACTCGGGACCGTTGAGGTTGCGCCCGGCCAGGCTGATCGTCAGCGTATCCAGGAACGGGATCTGCGGCGTGAAGACCACCCCGAGGTCGAAACCGACGTTGAAGCGCGAGCGCCCCTCGAACTGCGCGGCGTCCTGGGTCTGGCGGCCCAGGTTCTTCAGCATGTCGTTCACGCCGTCTTCGTCCATGTCTTCAATCGGCAGCAGGTGGCTGAAGGTATAGGCCTGGATGAAGCGCACCGTGCCGCCGATCGACAGCCAGTCACCCAGCACCGGGATGGGCAGCGGCATGCCGTAGCTGATGCCGAATTCGTAGAACGCCAAGCCGCGGATCACGAAGCCCGAGCCGTTGCCCGCCAACGGGTCAGCGCCGCTCTCCAGGCTCTCGCCCGTGCCGTTGCGCGTGTTCACCAGGAAATCGAACAGGATGCCGGCGCCCACCCCGTCAAAGTTGATGCCGGAATCCTCGGCCGTCTTGGCCAGGATGTTCGCCTCGTCGGCCGGGTAACCGGCTGCCTGCAGGTCGGCGCTGAACTGCTGGCCGCCGGTGGTGCTGGGCGTCGCCCCGGCCGAGCCGGAAATCGCGGCAGCGGTGGAGATGAAGGTGTCCCAGGTGGCGCCGGATTCATCGACGAAACGGAAGTTGCGCAGGCTCTCCAGGTCCACGATGGTGGCGGCGCCCGCGATGGCGAACGCGCCCAGCGTGAAGGTCAGACCGTCGCCGCCCATGAACACGTTGCCGAAGCGCATGGCGATGCCGGACGAGGCCGTGGTGTAGACGCCGTCGCCGCTCAGGCTGCTGAGGCTGTCGAGCTTGTTGAAGATGCCGAACACGTCCTGGAAGTCGGAAAGGCTGGCGGTGCTGGGGGTGTCGAAGGCGCCGGCCTTGAACAGGTCAAACACGTCGTTGGCGGCCTGTACCACGTCGAACATCACCTGGAAGTCATCGCCGTGCACCGAGGCCGCGAAGCTGCTGGGCAGGTGGAACTCCATGCTCAGCAGGTCCGTCTCGCCGCGCTCCCAGGGTCGCGAAGCCGCGAACGCCGGGTTGTATCGCGCAGCGCCCGCGCCGCGGGCCGTGACGCCCGCGCTGCCGGCGCCCACTGCCGGGGCATGGAAGTCAACCCACTCCTCGGCGCCCAGGCCGTGGCAGAGCGCCAGGGCGAGAATCAGCAGCAGAATTCTGGGCATGGTTGCTCCTACAGCTCGTCGCCGTACAGGGGGGCGAGCACGCGCTCGTCGTCCACCAGCAGCGAAACGTTGCCCCCCACCAGCAGCGAGATGGCGTCTGAGGGCCGCGCGTCCACGCGGACTTCGCCATCGGCGGTCTCGATCACCAGGTTGGCGTAGTAGGTGTGGTCTTTCAGGTCGGTGATCTCCACGGCCTTGATGGCGCCGCCCATGCCGGCAATCACGTTGTCCAGCAGGTCGTGCGTCAGGGGGCGGGGGTGGTATCGCTTCATGGCGCGGCGGTAGATCGCGACGGCCTCGGGCTCGCCGATCTCGATGGTGAAGTGGCGGTCGCCGCCGACTTCACGCAGGATCAGGCGCTGTGTGGGATGCGTGTCCGACAGGATGATGCGAGCCAGTGAAAACGGGACCATCGCCATGAAACGCCGACCTCAGGCTGTGAGCAACACTGACCAGTGTAACGGTGATCCGGCAGTCCACAACGGACCGGGAATCGGCCGTGCAGATTCGGCTGCCGGTACGCCGTCAAGCACGTGTTGCGGAAGTTGAAGGTGTCGAGATTGGGCCACAAAAACACGAAAACACAAAAGGTACTGCCACAAAAACGGCCTGCAGTTTTCGTGGGCGGTTGTTTTGTGCTCTGGTGTTTTCGTGGCCTGATTGCAGTTGTAAGCGGTTGCATCCAGGCACAGAGTGCATCTGGCGGATAACTTGTCCGACGCTGTTCTAGGCGTACCGCTGCGCCCGGGCGCTCGCGATCTGCAGGTGCACGACTTCGCCGCCTTCGCAGGCCAGCTCGTATTCGCCCGACCAGCTGCCCTCGGCTACGCGCCGCACGCGGCCCCGCCCGCCGCTGATTTCGCCTTCGTAATCAAGGTAAGCGCGGCGGTGGTCGGCAAGTTGTGCACAAGCGCAGGCCTCTCCCACGGCCAAAGGCCAGCGCGCAAGCTGGAAGGTGCGCAGCAATTCCTGCCCCGCCACTTCCAGCATCAGGTCAAAGTGCACACCGCCATTGACGCTGTGCTCAAGGATCACGAACCTCTGTGCCATGCGCAGGATTGTGCTTGATCTTGAGTACCACGGCAAAGGCTTCGTCGGCTGGCAGCGCCAGGGGCCCGACCGCTCCGTGCAGGGCACCGTCGAGGCCGCCGTCGCCGACCTGGTCGGCCACATCGTCAGCGTGCAGTCTTCCGGCCGTACCGACCGCGGCGTGCACGCGCTGGCGATGCCGGCCCACGTCGATGTGGAGACGCGGCTGGCCGCGCGTGAGCTCATGCCGGCGCTGAACCACCGGCTGCCCCACGACGTGGCGGTGCGGCGCGTGCGCGAGGTTGATCCGCGCTTCCATTGCCGCTTTGACGCGCTTTCAAAACTGTATCGCTACACCCTGCTGCGCAGCCGCGCGCGCAGCCCCCTGCTGGGCGACCGCGCCCACCAGGTGCCCCGCGCGCTTGACCTGGCCGCGATGCGCCAGGCCGCCGCCCTGCTGGTCGGCAGCCACGACTTTGCCAGCTTCCAGACCAACCCCGACGTCGATCGCCCGGACGAAGCGGACCTGCCGGAAACCACGGCCGACACGATCGGCCCCGCGGCAATCGCCTCTGGCCACCGTGAGCCGCCGCCCTGGCGCAAACCGCGCCCGAAAGGGACGGTGCGCAGCATCTCGCGCGTTGAGTTGATTGAGCAGGATGAGCTGCTGCTGCTGGAGGTCGAGGGCGACGGTTTCCTGCGCGGCATGGTGCGCGCGCTGGCCGGCACGCTGGTAGAGGTCGGGCTTGGCAGGCAGCCGCCCGCCTGGGTGCAGGGTATGCTCGATGCCAGGGACCGCCGTGAGGCCGGGGCGAACCTGCCTCCTCACGCTTTGACCCTGGTTGGTGTAGACTATCCGTGCGAGCCGTTCGAAGGACGTGAATCAACAGACAGCCTGGCGCTGGTCTGAGATCGCTTGCCTTGACACCCCCCCGGGGGCCGTTAGGCTCGCGGGGCTGTAAACGTAAGCATTGGCGCATCTTGAGGTTGGGCGTGAAGGCCATCGTCTCGGACATCCATGCCAACGTCGCCGCCTGGGAGGCCGTGAAAAAGGACATCAAGTCCCACAACATCACGGAAATCATCAGCCTGGGCGACCTCGTGGGTTACGGCCCCGAGCCGCTGGAGATCATCGACGAAGCGATGGAGTTCCGCATCAACCTGATGGGCAATCACGACGAGGCCGTAGTCTTCGAGCCCGTGGGTTTCAACTACCGGGCGCTGACGGCGATCCGCTGGACCAAGAAGTCTCTGCAGGGGGGCATTTTCGGCTTCCGGAACAAGAGGCGCATGAGCTTCCTGAAGGGCCTGAAGTTGACCCACCGCGAGGAGGGCGCGCTGCTGGTGCACGGCAGCCCGCGCGAGCCGACCACCGAGTACATCCTGAAGCACGACGCCCAGGGCGCCGGCCAGGGCGTACCCGAGGCGGTGCGCAAGATGAATGACATTTTCAGCCAGTTCGAGAACCTGTGCCTGGTGGGGCACACGCACATCCCGTGCGTGATCGACGAGTCGTTCAACTACCTGACCGAAAAGGCGCTGGAGTACGAGTTCAAGCCGGAGAAGGGCAAGAAGTACGTGATCAACGTCGGCAGCGTCGGCCAGCCGCGCGACCGCGACACCCGCGCCTGCTACGTGATCTGGGACGAAAACCGCTTCATCTGGCGCCGGGTGGAGTACGATGTCGCCTCGACGGCGAAAAAAATCCGCGCGCTCAAAGAACTGGACGACTACAACGCCGACCGCCTGGAACAGGGAATGTAACCCGGACGGGCCCTGCCTCCGCCCGGCGAACTTGCTAGAGTGCCGCCACTTTCAGACAAGGAGATTCACGGTGCGTATCACCATCACCGCCAAGCACGTTCAGGTTACCGACAAGATGAAGGACTACGCGCGCGAGAAGCTGGAGAGGCTCGAGCGCTACTTCGACCGCATCGCAAACATCCAGGTCATCCTCGATAAGGACGGCCTCGAGAACGTCTGCGAACTGAACATCTCGACCGACACCCACAACCACCTCACCGCCGTCGTGCACAACCAGGAAGACATGCACGCCGCCGTCGACCTGTGCATCGACAAGGCCCACCGCCAGCTCAAGAAAATCAAGGAAAAGCTGAAGGGCCACAAGGGCAACGACAAGCGCAAGAAGCTGGGGCGCGATGTCAAGCGGCTCACCACACGCGTGCCGCGCGAAACGACCTACGAGGAAGCCAAGAACGAGTAGGCCCTCGGCAGGTGTCGGGTTTCAGGGGTCAGGTGCCAGGGTCTGAAGCCGACACACGCGTACAGCAGAGGCCGGTCGGCGCGGGGTGCCCTGTAAACTGTAACCTGTAACCTGAAACCTGAAACCTGTAGTCCAGCATGGCGTTGTTTCCGCGATTGTTCCGGCGTTCGCCCTCCGTTGTTGCCATCGGCGGCGGCACCGGGGCCAGCGGCCTGTTGCGCGGGCTCAAGGAACACACAGACAAGCTCACGGCCGTCGTCACCGTCGCCGACGACGGCGGCAGCAGCGGCCGTTTCCGCAAAGAGTTCGGCATGCTGCCCCCGGGCGATATCCGCAACTGCCTGGCGGCGCTGTCGGACGCGGGGCCAGTGCTGGAGAAGCTGTTCCAGCACCGCTTTGAAGAGGGCGACCTCAAGGGCCACCCCTTCGGCAACATCTTCCTCGCCGCACTGACCCAGGTCACCGGCGACTTCGAACAGGCCGTGCGCGAGGCCAACCGCGTGCTCAACGTGCACGGCCGCGTGCTGCCTGCCACGGCCACCAAGATCAGCCTGATCGCCGAGCACGAGGACGGCAGCAAGACCACCGGCGAGTCCCTGGTCGGCAAGGTGAACAAGCCGGTCAAGCGCCTGAGCATCAAGCCCGAGGACGCGCCCGCCGGCACCGACGTGGTGGACGCCATCATGCAGGCCGACCTGGTGCTGCTGGGCCCCGGCAGCGTCTACACCAGCGTGCTGCCCAACCTGCTGATCCGCGGCATCCAGGACGCCCTGCTGAAGACGCCCGCCGTGGTGGGCTACATCTGCAACATCATGACCCAGCCGGGCGAAACCCAGGACTTCAAGGCCAGCCGCCACGTCGAGGTGCTGATCGAGCACACCAGCCCGGCGCTGATCGACTTCGTGGTGGTCAACACCGGCAAGGTGCCCGAGGCGCTGGCCCAGGCCTACGCCGCCGAGCACGCGGTGCCCGTGGCCGCTGACCTTGATCGCCTGACCACACTGCCCGGCGGTCCGCGCGTAATCACCGCCGACCTGGTGAAGGCCGACCACGTCGTGCGCCACCACCCGGCGCGCCTCGCCGAGCTGTGCCTCAACGTCTACCGCGACATCAACAAGGAACGCGCACGGGCGTAGGGCCTACTCAGGCTTTTCGGCCGGCTTTTTCTTGGCGAGCACGCCGGCATAGATCATGCCGATCGCGAAGCCGCCGATGTGCGCCCACCAGGCCACGCCGGCGCTGGCGGTGTCCGTGAAGCTGAGCTGCATCTCCTTCAGCGCGTTGATCACGTTCATGCCGATCCAGAACAGCAGGTAGAAGAACGCCGGCACCCGCACGATCAGCGGCACCACGATGATGGGAATTACGCTCACCACACGCGCCTTCGGGTACAGCACGAAGAACGCCCCCATCACCCCCGCAATCGCGCCCGAAGCCCCCACCACCGGGATGTCGGCCCCGGCCGAAAACGCGATCTGGGTGATGCCGGCCGCCAGGCCGCAGGCGAAGTAAACGATGAAGAAGCCGATGTGCCCGAAGCGGTCCTCGACGTTGGGCCCGAACACGAACAGCGAAAGCATGTTGCCCAGCAGGTGCCACAGGCCGCCGTGCAGGAACATGCTGGTCACGAACGGCAGCAGGCGCGGCAGGCTCAGCAGGTCGGTGTGCGCGCTGCTGCTGAACAGGTGCGGGTAGTTGGCCGGCACCAGCCCCCAGGTGCGGAAGAACGCCTCCGGGTCCTGCACCGTGAGCTGCTGGGTGAACACGAACACGTTCAAGGCGATCAGCAGCCAGGTGATGACCGGCCAGGAATTCACCTTCTCGGTAGTCTTGATCGGGAACATACGCTCAGGTTACCAAACAGAGGCCGGAGATCAGAGGCCGGAGGTCAGGGAGCAGATTTTCCATGCCAGCGGCTCCCCGACCTCTGACCTCTGAACGGAATCCAAAATCTACTGTCACCCGTTGATTTGTCGCGCGCCCTGGTAAACCTTCCCGCCATGGGCCGCGTCAGCCGAGTCGTCAACCGCAACGGCGAAATCGTGCCGTTCCGTCGCAACCGCATCGTGCGCGCGATCCTGGCGGCCGTGCGCTCCGCGGGCAGCAAAGACGAGTGGGTGGCCGACAAGCTGGCCGACATGGTGGTCTATTTCCTCGACATGCAGCACGGCGACTCGCCCGAGCCGCCCCACGCCGAGGACGTGGACGACATGATCGAGAAGGCGCTGCTTTCCTCGCCCGACCTGCACATCGTGGCGCAGGCCTTCATCGCCGGGCGCCGCCAGCGCCGCGAAATCCGCGAGCTGGAAGAAGCCATCACCGCCGAGCCTGCCGCCGGCCCCCAGGTGTCGCAACCCGAACAGGGCCTGGGCGGCTGGAACCGCGCGCGCATCGCCGCCGCCCTGATGCGCGAACACAAGCTGGACGCCGGCACGGCGGGCGAAGTCGCCGAGGCCGTGGAGCGCAAGGTACTGGAGCTGCAACTGCCGCGCGTGACCACCGGCCTGGTGCGCGAGCTGGTGGACGTCGAGCTGCTGTCGCGCGCCCTGATCGCTGAGCCGGGCAGCGTATCCATCCCGCGCTATGACCTGGAGCAATGGGTGTTCCCCGGCGAAGAAACCGACGCGCCCCCGGTGGCCGAACAGGCCGAGCTTTCCGAGCGCGCCTCGCGCCGCGTGCTGTCGCAGTACGCCCTGCACTCGATCCTGCCGCCCGAGGCCCGCGAGGCGCACCTCGACGGGCGCCTGCACTTCGAGGCCCTGCACGCCCCGGCCGCCGTGGCCTTCACGCGCCTGGACGTCGCCGCCCTGCTGGGCGCCGGCGCGGGCTTCGGGTTGCAGCGCATGTTCGCCGAAAGCACCGCCGGCGTGGGCGCCGCGCTGGCGCGCCTGGCCGCCACCTTAAGCGCCGCCGCCGCCTTCACCAGCGGGCCCGTGGCGCTGAAGGGGCTTGACCGCGCGCTCAGCCAGCAGGCCCGCGACGACGCCGACGCCATCGTGCGCTCTGAGTTGCAGGACGGCCTGCGCCTGCTGGCCGCGCAGTCGCCGGCCGGGCTGCTGCTCGAGGTCGGCCCGCCGGGCAGCGCCGCGCGCGACCTGGTGGCACGCACGCTGATCGACGCGCTGGCCTCGGCCGACGGCGCCCTGCGCACGCAGGTGCGGCTGGAGCTTTCGGTAACGCCCGGCGCGTTCGCCGACCCCGCCCGCAAGACGTTGCTGGAACGCGCGGCCTCCGCGGCCAGCTTCTGCGGCGTGCCCAGCTTCCGGCTGCGTGAGCCCGCCGGCGAGCGCCCCGTCGGCCTGTTCGGCGAAACCGGCAGCGGCCTGCTGCACGAGACCGTGGTCGCCCGCGCTGCCGTCAACCTGGTGCGCCCGGCGCTGGACGCCCGCGACCTGAACGCCTACCTGGCCGCCCTCGACCCAAGCGTGGAACTGGCGGCGGCCGGCCTGGCGGCGCGCGCCCGCTACCTCGAACGCGTGGCGATGCGCGACATGCCGGAGCCCGTGCCGGCCTCCAGCCGCATGTTGCGCGCCCTGGTGGGCAGCTCGCGCGATGTTGAGCTGGCGCCCCTGGGCCTGGGCCTGGCGGCGGCCCTGCTGGCCGGCGTGGAAGACGAAACCGACCCGGCCGCGCAGCGCGTGGCGCAGCAGGTGCTGAGCTACCTGGGCTACAAGTTCCGCGAGCGCGCCTCGCGGCTCGGCCTCAACGGCCGCCTGGGCGTCGTGGTTGAACAGCCGGCGCCCGTGCGCCTGGCGCGCGAAGACGCCGCGCTGGTGACCCGCGCCAACCCGGAATCGGCCCTGCGGCTGCGCCTGGCGCGCGAGGGCGCCTACCGCGAGGGTGCTGCCCTGGAAGACGCCAAGCCGCTGGTCGCGAGGCTTGAGGCTGAGGGTGCGCTGCACAGCCTGCTGGGGCGCGACGCCACGGTCAGCAGTGGCGGCGCGGAATCGCTCACGGCGGCCGAGGTGCTTGAGCTGCTGCGCGACTGCGTGTCCGAGCGCGGCCCCCAGCCCGCCAAGCTGGCCGTGGTGGTCAACAGCCGCACCTGCAGAGACTGCGGCGCGCGCTATCCCGCCAACCGCGAGGCCTGTCCGGTCTGCGGCAGCACGGCATGGGCGGTGCCGCCGGGGCAGAAATCACTGTTCAGCTGATCGTGACGGCGCGTCAAGCAAGACGTCGCGGCCTGACTGGTTTTGGCAACAGCGAATTACCAATAACCAATTTTCAATTACCAATGGGCCTGAGTGCAGAGCTCGACGCGAGCTGTGTAGTCGTAAACGTCTCGGAAGCCCTTCCGTGCAGGGCGGACAGGCAGTTGCAGCGGCCTGGCCTCTGACCTCAGACCTCAGAGCCTGTTTGGAAACATGAAAGTTCGTAACCGGTGTCTGCCGATAGCGATGTGAACCCTTGTTCACTCGCGAAAGGCAGGCCATGCAAACGCTGCGC
>JAANMY010000052.1_pt1 | contig 133069 bp, 132 predicted proteins | sample 7279691 | NCBI WGS metagenome assembly JAANMY01 (sample SAMN14094543, study PRJNA606508) | bioreactor metagenome | isolation source: A lab-scale SPAN reactor treating ammonium-rich wastewater day 388 | place: Ireland: Galway | collected 2018-02-07
GACCGAACTGCTGGCATTGTTCCCGGCGCTGGCCACCGAGACCGGCCGCCAGACCTTCGCCGCCGCCCGCCCGGTGCTGACCGGCGCCGAAGCCCGCACGCTCTTCGCCGCCTGAACAAGGCCCGCGACGGCAACATAAAGGGCCGCCCTGTCGGGCGGCCCTTTTGGCCTGTGACCGGCCGGATTGCAAACCGTCGATGGCGCATCCTGAGCGCGAAATGCGCCCGTCAGGCCCTGCCTGCCGCCTCAGGCGCAGATATTTCCACCTGTGGGCGCTAACGTCTCTGCGCCGCCATTGTCGTGTCAGGATCGCGCGCGTATCCCTGTGCGCAGCAGTCAAACACGAGGGACCCGCGATGCGTGCCACCAAGAATGTTCAGAAGATCCTGGCCAACTACGAGGGGGAAACCCCCGGCGTGAAGGCCAACCTGTGCCGTATCCTGATGGAGGGCAAGCTGGGCGGAACGGGCAAGTTGATCATCCTTCCCGTCGATCAGGGTTTCGAGCACGGCCCGGCCCGGTCGTTCGCGCCGAATGCCGCGGGCTATGATCCGCATTATCACTACCAACTGGCCATCGACGCCGGCCTGTCGGCCTATGCTGCGCCGCTGGGATCGCTGGAGGCGGGCGCCGACACGTTCGCCGGGCAGATCCCGACGATCCTGAAGGTGAACTCGGCCAATTCGCTGATGTCGGACACGGCGGGCAAGAACCAGGCGGTGACGGCCTCGGTGGATGATGCGCTGCGGCTGGGCTGTTCGGCGATCGGCTTCACCATCTATCCGGGGTCGGACATGGCGCTGGACATGTTCGAAGAGATCGTTGCCATGCGCAAGGAAGCCGCCGCCAAGGGCATCGCCACGGTGATCTGGTCCTATCCGCGCGGCGAGGCGATCAGCAAGGATGGCGAAACCGCCATCGACGTCGCGGCCTATGCCGCGCATATCGCCGCCCTGCTGGGGGCGCATATCATCAAGATCAAGCTGTCGACCGATCATCTGATGCTGCCCGAGGCCAAGAAGGTCTACGAGAAGGAAAAGATCGACGTTGCCACCCAGGCGGCGCGGGTGCGCCACTGTGTGCAGTCCTCGTTCAACGGCCGCCGGATCATCGTCTTTTCGGGCGGCGCGGCCAAGGGCGCCGACGCGGTTTTCGACGATGCCCGCGCGATCCGCGACGGCGGCGGCAACGGTTCGATCATCGGCCGCAACAGCTTTCAGCGTTCGCGCGAGGATGCGCTGGAGATGCTGGGCAAGCTGGTGGATATCTACCGCGGCAAGGCCTGAGGGCGCGCGGCTTTGGTCTGCTGAAGAGGGGGGCGCTCGCGCCCCCCTCTTTGCTGCGCAAATTCACCCCCCTGAGGATATTTGCAGAGCAAAGAGAGGCGCTGGCGGTCAGTCCTCGCGCCGGTCGCGGCGGCGCTTGCCGTCGAGCGAGCCGTCGCGGATGTCGTCGGTGAGGCGGTCAAGGACGCGGTGCAGGTTGGGCGCGGTGACGGCCTGATCGAGCACCGATTCCAGCGCCTGCAGGATGGCGCCGCGCGAGCCTTCGACGGTGCCGACCTGGTTGATGTTGATTTCCTTGATCTTCTCGACGGGTTTCATCATTTCGCCCAGCACCTTGGGCATCATGTCGAGGCGTTTGAGTTCAGCCTCATGCGCCAGCGAGGCCTCGGAGCGGGTATTCTCGGCGGCGATGCGGCCGGTAAGGGCCTCGGTCTCGGCCCGGCGCAGGGTGAGACTGGCCTCGGCATCCAGCCGCGCGGTTTCCAGCTTTTCGCCCGCCACGGTGCGGGCGCTGACCGCGGCGATTTCGGCGCGACGCCCGGCGGCGGCGGCTTCGGCCTCGGCGGCGATCACGCCAAGGTCGCGGCGGCGTTCGGCCTCGGCCCCGGCGCGGGCGGTTTCGATGGATTCGTGGGCGCGGACAGCCTCGGCGCGGGCCAGATCGGCCTCGGCCTGGGCGCGGCTTTCCTCCTGGCTCTTGGCCAGAACCTGGACGGCGCGGTCCTGCTCGGCGATCTCCAGCGCCCGGGCGCGCAGAATCTCGGCCTCGCGGATCGCCTGTTCGCGGGCAATGTCGGCCGCCTGAATCCGCTGCTCCATGTGAATGCGGGCTTCGGCAGCGGCGCGCTCGGCCTCGGCCTTGGCGCGGGCGACCTCGGCCAGTTGAGTGGCCATCAGCGCCTCGATCTGCTGCGCCTGCGAGATTTCGGCGCGGCGCTCGTCGAGGTCGATCTCCATCTTGCGGCGTGAGGCTTCCATGGCGGCGCGGCGCACCGAGACCGCGGTTTCGCCTTCGATTTCAGCGCGTTCCTTTTTGGATTGCGCCACCACCTCGGCCAGTTTGCGCAGGCCGACAGCGTTGAAGGCGTTGTTTTCATCAAGTGCGGCAAAGGGCGTCTGATCGAGCGCGGTCAGCGAGACGGCGTCCAGTTGCAACCCATAGCGGGCAACCGGATCGGTCAGCGCCTCGCGCACGGCGGCGACGAATTCGGCGCGGCCTTCGTGCAATTCGTCCATGGTCTTGCGCGCGGCGACGGCGCGCAGGGCATCGACGAACATCCCCTCGATCAGCGCGCGGAGTTCGTCAGGCTGAAAGCTGCGGCGGCCCAGCGTCTGCGCGGCGCGGGTGACGCTGGCGGGCGAGGGCGGCACCGACAGCGAGAATTCGGCGCCGACATCGACACGCAGGCGGTCGCGGGTGATGAGGGCCTGATCGCCGCGGCGCTGCAATTCCAGCCGGATCGTCTGCATGTTGACGCGCGCCACCTCATGGAACCAGGGCAGCGACAGCATGCCGCCGTCGATCACGACCTTGCGGCCGCCGATCCCGGTTCGCACCAGGCTGACGGCGTTGGTGGCGCGCTCGTAGAAGGCCGCGGCGAGGGCAATCAGCGCGGCCAGCACGATGATCAGGGCGATGATCCAGAAAACGGTGCTCATCAGTTGGTCCTTTCCGGCAGGGCGTCAGAGCCCGTCGAGGCTGGTTTGTATCTGGGCCGAAAGCCCGCCGTCGGCGGCGAGATTGGCCCCGGTCAGGCTGGCCGAAAGCCCGGACAGCAGAAAGACGGCGGCGGGGGCGGGGGCATCCGGGGGCAGGGCGCCGCCCGGAGTCAGGGCGTTGACGCGGATATTCGGCCAGGTCGCGCGGTGGGACAGGGTCCAGGCGAGCATGGCCCAGCCGGTCAGGCGGGGAATGTCGATGGCTTCGGCGGCCAGCGCCCAGCGGGTGGCGAAACCGGCAGCCTCGCCGGGGCGCAGGGCGGCGGCGGCGCGGATCAGGCCCAGCGATTTCGCCCAGTCGGCATGCGGCTGTGCGGCGCGGGTGACGATGCCTGCGCCGGGGGCGAGTTTGGGGGCCAGCGCCTCGGCCAGCCGTTTGGGCGCGGCGAGGGCCTGTTCGAGGCAGGCCTCGGCGCCCGGCGGCAGGGCGGGGAACAGGGCGACGCCGTCCAGCCCCTCGGGCAGGGCGCGGGCGACGGCATCCATCGCGCCGGGGTTGGTGGGATCGTAGCGGTAGAGTTCGGCGAGGTGGTCGAAACGGGTGTCGGGGTCGATGCCCAAAACCTCGGCCCCGGCCTCGGTTGCGGCGGCGGCAAGGGCCCGGCCGAGGCCCGAGCCCGAACCGAGCACCGCGATGCGTTTGCCGCGCAGGAGCGGGGGCAGGGGTACCATCAGAACACGGGCGGAAAGGGGCGGCCGCCCCGGTCGAGGGTGATCCAGCGGGTTTCGGTGAAGGTCTCTACCGACCAGCGCCCGCCGTGGCGGCCGAGGCCCGAGGCCTTGGAGCCGCCGAAAGGAACATGCGGTTCGTCGTTTACCGACGAGCAGTTGACGTGGCACATCCCGGTTTCCAGCCGCTTCGCCATGGCGAGGGCGCGCGCCTCGTCGCGGGTGAAGATGCCTGCCGAGAGGCCGTATTCGGTATCGTTGTTCAGCGCGATGGCTTCGTCATCGGTGCGGAACGGGATCACCGGAACCAGCGGGCCGAAGGTTTCGTCGCGGTAGACCAGCATGTCGGGGGTGACGCCGCTCAGCAGGGTCGGTTCGACGAAACGGCCGGTGATCTTGCCACCGGTGACGATCCGGGCGCCCTTCGCAAGGGCGTCGTCGAGCTGGGCCTTCACCCGGGCGACCTGACGGTCGTTGATCAGGGGGCCGATGACATTGGATTTGTCAGACGTATCACCGACTTTCAGTTTTGCAGCACGCGCGGCAAATTTTTGCAGGAATTCTGTGTAAATCTTTTCCTGGACCAGCACTTTTTCAACAGACATGCAGATCTGGCCCTGATGCATGAAGCTGCCGAAGTTGGCGGCCTGGGCGGCGCGTTCCATGTCGGCGTCGTCGAGGATGATGAGGCTGTCCTTGCCGCCCAGTTCAACGCAGGCTTTTTTCAGATGCGCCCCGGCCTTGGCGGCGATGGCGCGGCCCACCGGCGTCGAGCCGGTGAAGGAGATGCCCTTGACGTGCGGATGTTCGATCAGCTCGTCGCCCATCGCCGCGACATTCTCGCGCGAGCAGGTGACGACGTTGAACACCCCGGCGGGCAGGCCCGCTTCTTCCATGATCTCGGCGAAATAGAGGCCGCCGATCCAGGGGGTGTCTTCGGACGGCTTCAGCACGATGGTATTGCCCGCGGCCAGCGCGAAGGCAAAGCCGCGCGCCGTCAGCACGCCGGGGAAGTTCCACGGGCTGATGACCGAGATCACCCCCATCGGCGAGCGGGTGGCGGTGGAAACCTTGCCGTATTCCGAAGGCAGCACCTCTCCCAGCGGCATATAGCAGGCGGCGGCGGCGGAGCGGAACACCTCGGTCACATAATGCACCTCGAAGGCGCCCTTGCCGAACCAGCCACCGCCTTCGGCCTGTGCCCCGGCGATGAAATCGGCACCGCGGCGTTCCCAGATGTCGCTGATCCGGTTCAGCAGATGCGCGCGTTCGGTGAATTTCATCGCGGCCCAGGCCGGGAAGGCGGCATGGGCGGCCTCGATGGCGGCGCGGGCGTCGGCGCGCGTGCCGTCCGGGGCTTCGGCGAACAGCGTGCCGGTCGAGGGGTTGATGTCGGCAAAGCTGCGGGCGGTGCGGACCCACTGGCCGTTGATGTAGAGGCCGCGCAGGGTCCTGGTGGCGTGCGTATCGAGCATGTCAGACCTCGGTTCTGTCGAAATGGGCGGTGCCGGGGCGGCGGCGGTAGATTTCGACCCGGCCCCCGGGGATCGGTGGCGGTGCGCCCGGGGCGACGGCGGCAGGGGCCGGTGCGGGGCCTGCCGCCGGTGCGGCGGGGCGCGCCGGCGGGCGCAGAGGCGGCAGTCTGGCGGGGGCCGGGCGGTGGTCGCGGGCCCTTTGTGCGGCGGATTCGATGGCGGCGAGGGTCTGGCGCAATTGGTCCGAGCGGGCGGCCACGGCGGCTTCGGGCGAGAGCGGCGCGCGCGGGGCGACCGGGCGGGTGGCCTTTTGCGCGGCGCCTGCAACGATGGCGTCGATGTCGAGGCCGGAAATCTGCGAGGAGGAGACGGTCTGCACCGGCCGCGCACGCAGGACGGGCGTTGCCGGGGTTTCCACGGCGGCCGGGGCAGGGGCGCGGGCGGGGCCGGTGGCGTGACCCGAGGCGCCGCCGAGATAGGCGGCCTGAACGGCGGGGTCGTGCAGCAGGACCGAGGCTTTGTCCTCGCGCAGGATGCGGCCGTTCTCCAGCAGATAGCCACGGTCGGCGATGGCGAGGCTGAGCTTGGCGTTCTGTTCGACCAGCAGGATGCCGAGACCGGCGGCGCGCACGGCCTTGAGCGTCTGGAACAGCTCTTTGGCCAGCAGCGGCGAGAGGCCGAGGCTGGGCTCATCCAGCATCAGGATGGCCGGGTTGGACATCATGGCGCGGCCGATGGCGACCATCTGCTGCTCGCCGCCCGACATGGTGCGGGCGACCTGCCCGGCGCGATCGGCCAGTTTGGGGAACAGGCGGGTCAGGCGGTCGAGATTGGCCTCGGCATCCTCGCGCGCGCGTTTGGGATTGCCGCCCAGCATCAGGTTTTCGCGCACGGTGAGATCGCCGAAGATACCGCGCCCTTCGGGCACCAGCGCAATGCCGGTTTCGACGACCCGGTGCGCAGGCAGGCCGAGGATCGGCTCGCCGTTCATGGTGACGCTGCCGGTGGTCTGACCCTCGCAGATCCCGGCGAGCGCCTTGAGCAGGGTCGATTTCCCCGCGCCATTGGCGCCGAGGATCACGACGATCTCGCCGGGTTTGACGTGCAGGGACGGGCCGCCGAGGGCACGGTGTTTGCCGTAGCTGACGCTCAGATCCTTGACCTCAAGCATCGTCATCCCCCAGGTAGGCGCGGATCACCTCGCGGTCGGACAGGACTTCGGCGGGAGTGCCCTCGGCGATCTTGCTGCCCGAGGACATGACCACGCAGGTGTCGCACAGGCTGCGGATGGCATCCATGACGTGTTCCACCAGGATGATGGTGCGGCCCTCGTCGCGCAAGGATTTGATCAGGGTGATCCCGGTTTCGAGTTCGGTCGGGTTGAGGCCCGCCAGCCATTCGTCGAGCAGCAGAACCTCGGGCTGACCGGCCAGCGCGCGGGCGAGTTCGACGCGCTTGGTGTCGATATAGGTGAGGGCCGAGACGGGCAGGGCGGCGGCCTGACCGAGGCCAAGGCGATCCAGAAGCGCGTGGGCGAAGCGTTCGGCCTCGGCGCCCCAGCGGCGGCGGTGGCCAAAGGCCGCCCCGGCGATGACGTTCTGCGTGACGCTCAGCTCTGGCAGCAGGCGCACGAGCTGAAAGGTGCGGCCGACGCCGATGCGGGCGACCTTGTGGGCAGGTTGGCCTGACAGCAGGCGCCCGTTCAGCGTGATCGAGCCAGAACTGGGCGCGAAGCTGCCCGAGATCATGTTGATCATCGTCGATTTGCCCGAGCCGTTGGGGCCGATGATCCCCATCACCTGATGTTCGGTCACGTCAAAGCTGACGTCATTCACGGCAACCAGCCCGCCGAAGCGTTTGGTGACATGGCGGGCCTGCAGGACGGTACGGGTCATCGCGTCCCTCCGAAGCGGCGGCGCAGGCGGTCCCAGAGGCCGACAAAGCCGCCGGGCAGGACATAGACGATCAGCAGGAAGGCGACGCCGAGCAGCAGCAGGGTCTGGTTCGGGGCCTGACGGGTGATCGCTTCCCACAGCAGGGTGAACGGGATGACCCCGGCGATCGGCCCCCAGAGGCGCCCGGTGCCGCCCAGAAGGGCCATGATGACCACCTGAAACGACAAGAGCGGGGCAAAGGCGGTCGAGGGTTCGATATAGATATAGCGCGGGGCGAGGATGGCGCCGGTGGCGGCGGCGGCCGCACCGGGAACCATGAACAGCAGCACCTTGGCCAGCGCCGTGTCGATGCCCGAATGCCTGGCGACGGTCTCGTCATTGCCGATGACACGCAGGGCAAAGCCGAGGCGCGAGCGGCCGATCAGCCAGCCTGCGAGGTAGACCAGAGTTCCGAGCGCCATCAGCATCCAGTAGATCTCGCGCTCGGTCAGCGAGGTGAGGACATACATGCCGCGGTGGCCGGTCTGGTTTTGCACCCAGGTAACGACCTGACGCACCATCTCGGCCAGACCGAGGGTAAAGATGACGAAATAGACCCCGGAGAGGCGCAGCGTGACGAGGCCGACGACGGCCGCGAGCACGGCGCCGAGGGCGGCGGCGATGAACGGCAGGGTCCAGAACGGCAAGTCCTGGAACAGAAGGCCGGTGACAAAGGTGCCGACGCCGAAGAACGCGGCAGTCGCCAGCGAGATGTAATGTGTCGGGCCGGAGAACAACGCCCATGAGGTGGACAGCACGGCAAACATGGCGATGGTGGTGCCCATGGTCAGCCAATAGGCCGAGCCATAGACCGGCAGCAGCGCGCAGAGCCCCAGCAGGATCGCCGCGACCACCACGGTGCGGATTTCGCGGGCGCTCATGCGGGTTTCTTCCCGAACAGGCCCTGCGGACGAAACAGCAGGATGCCGAGGAACAGCAGATAGGCGGCGGCGAGGGTCAGGCCCGGGTCGATCAACCGCGCGACGGCGGTTTCGGTGATGCCCAGGATCAGCGCGGCGACGATGGTGCCGCGGATGTCGCCGACTCCGCCCATGATGACGATGATCAGCGCCTTCATGGTGAACAGCACGCCGACCGAGGCATCGAGGGTGAAGAACATCGAGATCAGCGAACCGCCGGTGGCGGTGATGGCGCCGCCCAGCGCGAAAGCCAGCGCCGAGGCGGCCCTGACGTCGATGCCGACGAGGCGCGCGGCGCGCGGATCGACCGCCACGGCGCGCAGGTTCAGCCCGGCGCGGGAATACGTCAGCCAAAGCCAGAGCGCGGCGGCGATCACCGAGGCGATCAGAAAGGCGACGACGCGGTTCCGCGCATAGGACGAGCCGAACATCTCAAGCGGCTGCGCGAGGAAGGCATAGTTGAAATAGCCGCCGCCAAAGGCCCAGGTCATGATGCCGACAAAGGCGAAGGACATGCCGAAGGTGGCGAGGATACTGTCGGTTTCCAGTTGGCCCCGGTTCTTGGCGCGCGACACCAGCGGTTGCAGCATGATGCGGTAGATCAGCCAGTTCACCGCAAAGGCGACCGGGGCGACAACGATCAGCGCGGCGATCGGGTTCACCTGTCCGGCGGTAAACACCCAGAAGGCGGCAAAGCCGCCGGCCACCAGCATCTCGCCGTTGGCGAGGTTCATGATTCGCGCCACGCCGTATTGCAGGTTCAGCCCCATGGCGATGAGCGCATAGGTGCCGCCCAGCAGGAGGCCGGTGATGAGGATGAACATGGGATTGAATCCGCCGTCGAAAGGGGCGGCGGCGCGTCAGCCGCGCCGCCGCGGATCGTTCATTCCCAGCCGTCGAAAACCTGAACCGGCACGACACCGTCGCGGCCGCGTGCTGCTACGCCGCGGAACACGCCGCCCTGCCACTGACCGACTGTCCAGTAGCGCTCGTTGTCGTTGTTCTCGTTGAACGACACCGGGCCGAGGATCGTCTCGTATTCGTGCGAGCGGTCCTGAAGGTGGGCGAGCACCGCAGCGCGGTCAGGGGCGCCGACGGCTTCGATTGCCTGGCCGAGGATCTCGAGCGTGGCATAGGTCGCGGCCGAAGCCCAGAAATCCGGCCCCTGGCCGTTGAGCGCGACATGCCGTTCGACGAAGGCCTGGAAGGCGGGGTCATCGGCATTCACGCCGCCCATGCCCAGCACGCCCTCGATCTGGGCGCCGAAGCGACCGGCATAGGCCGGGAAGGCGGTCGCCACGGCGGTGAAGAACACGCTGGGGGCAAAGCCCTGCACGATGGCCTGATCGGTCAGCGCGAAGGTATCGCCGGGGTAGGACCAGGCGATGAAGGCATCGGGGTTCGCGGCCTTGGCGCCGTCGATCACCGGGGCCAGATCCTGGGTGCCCAGCGGGTACGAGGATTCGTAGACGATTTCGAAGCCTGCAGCCTCGAGCACGCCGCGCGAAATCCCGGCCATTTCGATGCCGAAGGCGTCAGCGACGTTGACCAGCGCGACCCGGCTGCCGATCTCGCCCCGCTCGCGCATGTCGACCAGAACCTGCGCGGTGTCTTCGGCCATCACGCCGGTACGGCCCAGCACGAAGAACATGTTGGGGAATTGCTGCGCCAGCTCGGGCTGGTTGTTGGTCACGGCGGTGCCTGTGACCATCGGATAGCCCAGTTGCGCAAAGATCGGCGCCGCGGCCAGGTTCAGGCCGGTCGAATAGGGCGCGACCATGAAATCGACCTGGTCCTGCGTGGCGAGGCGCTGGGCGGCCATGATCGCCTGTTGCGGGTTGGTCTGGTCGTCGTATTCCACCAGTTCGATGCTGGCCGGGCCCGAGGCCAGTTGCAGCCCGCCCCGTTCGTTGACGTCGTTGACCCAGAGCCGGACGGCGGGCCAATGGGTCACGGTTGCACCACCGGCCAGCGGGCCGGTTTGCGGCGCTGCGGCCCCGAAGCGGATGACCGACTGCGCCGAGGCGGCGGTCAGGCTGCCAAAGGCCAAGGCGGCCGCTGCGGCGGTCGTCAGCAGAGTTCTGCGAAACATGAATTCTCCCCCTGTGATTTTGGCGGGCGGTGCCGCCGATCCGAACGCGAGACCTCGAGAATTGCCTGCATTCGCCTGCCACTGGCTGCCGCCCTTCGCGGGGCGAGGCCTCTGGCTGGGCGACAACACTCAATGACGCGCGTGGCGGACGCTCCCCACGTTCCGCCGTGTATACAAGATGCACGGGGACAGGCGCATTTCAAGTATTGTTTTCAAAAGTTTTCATCGCGTCAGGGCGGCATGGTTTCTTGCAGGGGCGCGGCGGACTTGCGGGCATATTTTGCATGCGCAGCATAAAATTGCTGCGCATGCATCGTATTTCCCGCGCGCAGGGGTTCCGGGGATGCGCCTGCAGAATTGCTTCTCGTGTATACAATATCGAGATCCCCTGGCCCAGCCCTGCGGGTGTTGCGCGCAAGGCGAGGCAACGCGCGGTGGCTCGGCGCTTCGTCAAGCTTTCTCGCCGATAAACCGCCAAGGCCGAAGCACAGGAGCTTATCCGGTGCTGCGCGACAAGGAGGCAGGGGCATGTTCGATTTCTTTCGCAAGCCGGGGGCGGCACCCGAGGCCAAGGCATCGGCGGTAGGGCCACTGACGGCGGGCGGCGTCGGCCGGATGGCGGCGGTGCAGGCGGCGCCGCAGGTGCGCTGGACGGCGCGCGATACCGTCTCGCTGACGCGGGCCGGATTTCAGGGCAATCCGGTCGGGTTTCGGGTGGTGCGGCTGATCTCGGAAGCGGCGGCGGCGCTGCCGCTGGTCTTGCAAGATTGCGAGCGGCGGTTCGATCAGCATCCGCTGCTGGGGTTGCTGCGGCGCCCGAACCCGGCGCAGGGCCGCGCCGAGTTCCTGGAGGCGATCTATGCGCAGATGCTGCTGTCGGGGAACGCCTATGTCGAGGCGGTTTCGGGCGCCGAGCCGGGGATGCCCGCCGAGCTGCATGTGCTGCGCTCGGACCGGATGTCGGTCGTGCCGGGCGCCGATGGCTGGCCTGCGGCGTATGATTACGCGGTGAGCGGGCGCAAGCACCGGTTCCAGATGGGCGAGGGCCCGGCGCCGATCTGCCATGTGCGGGCGTTTCATCCTCTCGATGACCATTATGGCCTGTCGCCGCTGGAGGCCTCGGCGACGGCGGTGGATGTGCACAACAGCGCCTCGCGCTGGTCGAAGGCGCTGCTGGACAATGCGGCCCGCCCCTCGGGGGCGATCATCTTCAAGGGGGCCGACGGGCAGGGAGTGATGACCCCCGAGCAATTCGAGCGGCTGCAGGAAGAGATGGAGATGCACCATCAGGGCGCGCGCAATGCCGGGCGGCCGATGCTGCTGGAGGGCGGGCTGGACTGGAAGCCGATGGGCTTCAGCCCGTCGGACATGGAATTCCACAAGACCAAGGAAGCCGCCGCGCGAGAGATCGCGCTGGCCTTCGGCGTGCCGCCAATGCTGCTGGGGATTCCGGGCGATGCGACCTATGCGAACTACCAGGAGGCAAACCGCGGCTTTTACCGGCTGACGGTGCTGCCGCTGGCGGCCAAGGTGACGGATTCGCTGTCGCATTGGCTGTCGGGGTTTGTCGGCGCGGAGCTGGCGCTGAAGCCCGATCTGGATCAGGTGCCCGCGCTGGCGGCAGAGCGCGATCAGCAATGGCGCCGGGTGATCGACGCAGGCTTTCTGACCGAGGCCGAAAAGCGGGCGATGCTGGGCCTGCCGCGGCTGGCGGAGGGCGAATGACCACGCAGCGCAAGGCGGTCGGCGGGTCGCGGTTTCTCTATGACAGTTTCGACCTGGCTCAGGCCCGGATCGATGCACAGGAGCGCGTCGATGAAGAGCGGCGCGCCGGGCTGGAATACCGGCTGACGCGGATCGAGGAGACCCTCGAACGGTTGGAAAAGCGTTTGTGGCTGGCGGTTTACGGCGTGGCCTCGGGCGTGGTGGTGCATGGCGCGCTGGCCTTTCTGGCGACGCAGTTCTGAGGAGGCGGGATGCAGGGGCTTGAGACGAAATTCCATCGGCCGGGCGTGGCGCTGGGCGACGGCGCGCTGATCCACGGCTATGCCTCGATCTTTGGCGTCCGGGATCAGGGCGGCGATATCGTGATGCCGGGCGCTTATGCGGCGTCGCTGGCGCGGCTCAAGGCGGCGTCGGGCCGGGTGCGGATGCTGTGGCAGCACGATCAGGGGCAGCCCATCGGTGTCTGGGACGAGGTGGTCGAGGATGCGCAGGGCCTGCGCGTCAAAGGTCGTCTGCTGACCGAGGTGGCGAAGGGGCGCGAGGCGGCGGCGCTGATGGCAGCGGGGGCGGTGGACGGGCTGTCGATCGGCTATCGCACCCTCCGGGCGGAAAAGCTGCCCGACGGCGGGCGCAAGCTGATCGAGCTGGAGCTGTGGGAGGTGTCGCTGGTGACGTTTCCCATGCTGCCGGTGGCGCGGGTGGCGGCGAAGGGGGCCCAGGGCCTGCTGGCTGAATTCGCCCGCGGCATCGAGGCGGCGCGCTGCGCGCTGCGCGGATGATCGGTTCGAAACCGAATGAACGGCGTGCATCCGCAAGCGGGCGCACGGTCGGCGGCGGGTTGCCCGACAGGCCCCGCGAAATGGCAACCACGAAAGGATGGATGCGATGACGAGCGAGTTTCCCGGCCGCCTGACTGAATCGGGCCAGGAGAAGAGCGCGGCGCCCGAGTCCCGGGCCGAGGCGGCGCAACTGAAGGCGGCATTGGAGGGGTTCGTGAGCGAGATCAAGACCTTCCGTGCCGATGTAATGGGCAATCTGAAAGAACAGGACGAGCGAGTGACCATGCTGGACCGCAAATTTACCACCAAGACCGCCCGCCCCTTGCTGGCGCAGGCCGACGCGGGCGAAGGCCTGCATCTGAAAGCCTTCGACGTGTATCTGCGCAATGGCAGCGACGACGGGCTGCGCGGCCTCGTGCTGGAAGGCAAGGGGATGAGCACCGCCGTCAATGCCGAGGGCGGCTATCTGGTCGACCCGCAGACGTCGGAGCGGATCCATGCGGTGCTTGACGCCTCTGCGTCGATCCGGGCCATCGCCAATGTCGTCCGGGTCGATGCCGGGTCGTTCGACGTGTTGGTCGACCACGGCGATGTCGGTTCGGGCTGGGAGACGGAATCGTCGTCGATCACCGAGACCGGCAGCGCGGCCATCGACCGCATCTCGATCAAGCTGCACGAGCTGTCGGCGATGCCCAAGGCCTCGCAGCGGCTGCTCGAGGACAGCGCCTTTGACGTCGAGGGCTGGCTGGCCGAGCGCATCGCGGTGAAGTTCTCGCGCGCCGAGGCGGCGGCCTTCATTGCGGGTTCGGGCAGCGACCAGCCGCGCGGCTTCCTGGATCACACCATCGTCGCCAATGATACGGCGGATTGGGGCGAGCTGGGCTATGTCGCCACCGGCGCCGCGGGCGATTTCAACGCCACCAACCCGGCGGATGCGATCGTCGATCTGGTCTATGCGCTGGATGCGGGCTACCGCGCCAATGCGACCTTCGTGATGAACTCGAAGACCGCGGGCGCCGTGCGCAAGATGAAGGACGCGGACGGCCGGTTCCTGTGGTCGGACGGTCTGGCGGCCGGGGAACCGGCGCGGCTGATGGGCTATCCGGTGCTGATCGCAGAGGACATGCCCGATATCGCCGCGAATGCCCATGCCATCGCCTTTGGCGATTTCCGCTCGGGCTATACCGTGGCCGAGCGTCCGGACCTGCGCGTGTTGCGCGATCCGTTCAGCGCCAAGCCGCATGTGCTGTTCTACGCGACCAAGCGGGTCGGCGGCGATGTCACCGATTTCAGCGCGATCAAGCTGCTGAAGTTCGCTGCTTCGTAAGCGGCGGGAATTGGACCGGCCCCCAGGGCAGGGGCCGGTCCGATGGCGGCGCAGACGCGCGCGGGGGGCCCGCGAGGGCCGATCATCCCGCATCGTCCGGCTGCTCCCCCCGTGCGAGCGGTGCGGGAGCGCGTCTGCGCCGGTCAGCCGGGGATGTGCAGGCAGAGCGGGTCAAGGAGGCGAGCATGGATCTGATCGAAACCAGCGTGGTGGATGACGGCAACCTGCCGGTGGCGGCGTTTCGCGCCCATCTGCGGCTGGGTGCGGGCTTTGCCGACGAGGCAACCGGCGATCCGCTGCTGGTGCAGTATCTGCGCGGGGCGCTGGCGGCCATCGAGGCGCGGACCGGCAAGGCATTGATGCAGCGCGAGTTCCGGCTAATCCTGCCGGGTTGGCGCTGGGCGGATGCGCAGGCGTTGCCTGTGGCGCCGGTGGTATCGGTGGCCTCGGTCACGCTGATCGACGCTGCGGGAATCGCCGAGCTGGTCGATCCGTCGCGCTGGCGGCTGGTGGCGGACCGTCACCGCCCGCAGATCGTGGCGACCGGGGCTGTTCTGCCCGGGGTGCCGACCGGGGGGCGGGCAGAAGTGGATTTCACGGCCGGGTTCTCGGCAAGCTGGGATGGCATTCCTGACGACCTGCGACAGGCGGCGCTGCTGCTGGCGGCGCAGTTCTACGAGGGGCGCACCGGGGCCGACGTGCCGATGCCGGGGCCTGTCGCGGCGCTGCTGGCGCGTTGGGTGCCTGTCCGCGTGACCGCGGGGGGGCATCGCTGATGGCCTATGCACTGACCCGGCCGATGGTGCTGGAAGAGGTCAGCGTCGCCCCGGACGGGGCGGGGGGCCATACGGCGAGCTGGGCGGCGCTGGGCACGATCTGGGCCGAGCTGCGGGCCGGGGCGGGCAGCGAGCGCCGCGGGCCCATCGCGCCCGAGGGGCGGATGCTGTTCCGCATCTTTCTGCGCGCCGCGCCGCAGGGCAGCCCGCAGCGCCCGCGTCCTGACCAACGGCTGCGCGAGGGCGCGCGGGTGTTCACCATTCTCGCGGTCAGCGAGGCCGATGCGGCGGGCGCTTTTCTGGTGTGCCACGCCCGCGAGGAGGTTCCGGCATGAGCTATCAATCGGCGGCGGCGGTGCAGGTCGCGCTTTATGGTGTGCTGACCGGCGACACGGCGCTGGCGGGGCTGGTGCCCGGCGGGATCTTCGACGCGCCGCCACCGGCCACGCCGCAGGGCACCTATGTGCTGATCGGCGAGGAGGACGTGATCGACCGGTCGGATGTCAGCGGCCCGGGGGCGGAACACCGGGTGCTGGTCTCGGTGGTCAGCGACGCGGCGGGTTTCCTGACGGCCAAGGCCGCAGCGGCGCGAATCGCGACGATCCTGCCGGATACCCAGCCCACCCTGGGCACCGGGCGGGTGGTGGCGGTCTGGTTCCACCAGGCGCAGGCGCGCCGGGCCGAGGGGGCCGCCGTACGGCGCATCGATCTGCGCTTTCGGGTGCGCGTCGAAAGCTGAGTTTCATCGAAAAGGAGTGGCGGGCATGGCTGTGCAGAGCGGCAAGGATCTGTTGATCAAACTGGACGTGACCGGGGCCGGTCAGTTCGAGACCATCGCGGGGCTGCGCGCCACGCGGATCAGTTTCAACGCCGAGACGGTCGATGTGACCAGTCTCGACAGTTCCGGGGGCTGGCGTGAGTTGCTGGCGGGCGCCGGGGTCAAGGCGGCGTCGATTTCCGGCTCAGGCGTGTTTCGGGACGCGGCGACCGACGAGCGGGCGCGGGCGGTGTTCTTCAACGGCGAGATCCCGGATTTTCAGGTGATCATCCCCGATTTCGGCACCGTCGAAGGGCCGTTCCAGATCACCAGTCTGGAATACGCCGGGTCGTACAACGGCGAAGCGACCTATGAGATGACCATGGCCTCGGCCGGGGCGCTCGATTTCGTCGCCGTGACCGTGCTGTCCGGCGCGCCCGAGGATTACGAGGGCGACGGCGGCGACCAGCCCGGCGAGATCGACGAAGGCGGGGAGCCGGTCTGATGGCCAATCCACACGCGGGCGAGGTGGCGCTGGTCATCGATGGCGAGCGCCGCGTGCTGAAGCTGACGCTGGGGGCGCTGGCCGAGCTGGAAACCGCGCTGGGCGCCGACAGTCTGATGGCGCTGGTCGAGCGGTTCGAGGCCGGGCGTTTTTCAGCGCGCGACGTGATGGCGCTGCTGCTGGCAGGCGTGCATGGCGGCGGACATCCCTTGCCTGCCACGGCACTGCTGGCCGCCGAGATCGAGGGCGGGCCGGTGGCGGCGGCGCAGGTGGCGGGGTTGCTGCTGGCGCGGGCCTTTGCAACGCCGGGGGCGGCGGCGTGACGGGGCTCGACTGGGCCGGGCTGATGCGGGCCGGGATGCGTGGCCTGGGTCTGCGCCCGGCCGAGTTCTGGGCCCTCACCCCCGCAGAATTGATGATGATGCTGGGCCGCGAGGACGCCGCCGCCGGCGGTTTCACGCGGGCCCGGCTGGACGCGCTGTTGCGGCGGTATCCCGACGCACCGGCCGCAAACAGGGATGCGACGCATGGCGACGATGGAAGAACTGGGCGCGCAACTGGCGGCGCTGGAGGGGCAGTTGGGCGCGACCTCGGACATGGTCACGGCCTTCGATTCCGGTCTCGCCGACATGGGGCGCAGCCTGACGGACACCAACCGCGAGATGGCGGGGCTGTCGCGGTCGCTGGGGACCGGGCTGCGCCGGGCGTTTGACGGCGTGGTTTTCGACGGCCTGCGCCTGTCGGACGCGATGCGTGGGCTGGGGCGGTCGATCAGCGATGCGCTCTATTCGGCGGCGATGCGCCCGGTGCAGAACGCGCTGGGCGGGGCGCTGTCGTCGGTGCTGGGCGGGCTGATGGGCAGCGTGCTGCCTTTCGCGGGCGGCGCCTCGTTCAGCCAGGGCCGGGTGATGCCCTTCGCGCAGGGCGGTGTCGTGTCGTCGCCGGTCGCGTTTCCGATGCGCGGTGGCACCGGCCTGATGGGCGAGGCCGGGCCCGAGGCGATCTTGCCGCTGGCGCGGGGCGCCGACGGGCGGCTGGGCGTGCGCGGCGCCGGGGGCGGGCGGGCGATGAACGTGGTCATCAATGTCTCGACCCCGGATGTCAGCGGCTTTCAGCGCAGCCAGAGCCAGATCGCCGCACAAATGCAGCGCCTTCTGGCGCAGGGGCAGAGGAACTACTGACCATGGCTTTCCACGACATCCGCTTTCCCGCCAACCTCAGCTTTGGCTCGCTGGGCGGGCCTGAGCGCCGGACCGAGATCGTCACCCTCGCCAACGGTTTCGAGGAGCGCAACACCCCCTGGGCGCAGGCGCGTCGGCGCTATGACGCCGGGCTGGGGCTGCGCTCGCTCGACGATGTCGAGGTGCTGATCGCCTTTTTCGAGGCCCGTCAGGGTATGCTGCACGGGTTCCGCTGGAAGGATTGGGCCGATTACAAGACCTGCCGCGCCTCGCGCGAGGTTTCGGCGCTGGACCAGTCTTTGGGGTTCGGCGACGGCGCGACGACGGTTTTTCAACTGGCAAAGAGCTATCGTTCGGGGGCCTGGTCGGCGATCCGGTTTCTGACCAGGCCGGTACTGGGCAGCCTGCGCGTCGCCATCGCCGGGACCGAGGTGGGCGAAGGGCCGATCTGGAGCGCGGATTAAGCCACCGGGGCGATCACGTTTGTCGCGCCGCCGGGTCTGGGCGCCGAGATTACCTTTGGTTGCGAATTCGACGTGCCGGTGCGCTTCGATACCGACCTGATCCAGGTCTCGGTCGCCAGTTTCAAGGCGGGCGACGTGCCCAAGGTGCCGGTGATCGAGGTGCGCCAATGAGCGAGATCATCACCACGCGCGCCCGGGCCTGGGCGCTTCAGCGCGCCGATGGCACGGTGCTGGGTTTCACGGATCATGACCGGGATCTGGCGTTCGAAGGGATCGCCTTTCGCGCCGGGACCGGGATGACCGCCAGCGCCATCGTGCAGGGAACGGGTCTGGCGGTGGACAACACCGAGGCAGCGGGCGCGCTGAGCGACGCGGCGCTGCGCGAGGAGGATATTCTTGCCGGGGCCTATGACAGCGCGACGCTGACCATCTGGGAGGTGGACTGGCGCGATGTGGCCTGGCGGCGGGTGCTGTTTCGTGGTTCGCTGGGCGAGATCACCCGCGCGGGTGGCGCCTTCAAGACGGAATTGCGCGGGCTGACCGAGCCCTTGTCCAAGGTCGGCGGGCGGGTGTTCGGGGCGCTGTGCCCGGCGGTTCTGGGCGATGCCCGCTGCGGCTTCGACCTTTCGCTGACCGGGTTCGCCGCCGAGATCCGGGTCGCGGCGGTGGCCGAGGGCGGGGCGGTGCTGGATATTCCCGAACTGCCCGAATTCGCCGATGGCTGGTTCGTGGACGGCCGCGCGCGATTTCTGGACGGGCGCGCGGCAGGGCTTTCCGGTCCGGTCCGGCGCGAGGAGCGCACCGGCGGGTTGCGTCGGCTGCATCTGTGGTCGGCGCCGGGGATCGAACCGGCACCGGGCGATTTGCTGCGCATCGAGGCGGGCTGCGACAAGCGGTTTGCCACCTGTCGGCTGAAATTCCTCAATGCGCTGAATTTTCGGGGCTTTCCGCATGTTCCGGCCGATGGTTGGTTGATGGTCACGCCCTCGGAAGCGGTGCGCACCGGGGCGTCGAGCCGTGCCGAATGACGCCCGCGCGGTGGTCGTTGCCGAGGCCCGGCGCTGGATCGGTACGCCCTATTGTCACCAGGCCTCGGCCCTCGGGGCGGGTTGCGATTGCCTCGGGCTGGTGCGGGGGGTCTGGCGCGCGCTGCACGGGGCCGAGCCGCTGCCGGTGCCGCGCTATAGCGCGGATTGGGTGGAAACGGCGGGCGGTGACATGCTGTGGCAGGCCCTGACGCGCGCGCTGCGCCCGGCAGGGCCCGAGCCGGGCGCGGGCGACGTCGTGCTGTTTCGCCTGCGCGAACGGTCGGCGGCCAAACATCTGGGCATCGTCACCGAGACCGGGCCGGGCGCCCGGTTCGTGCATGCCTACAGCGGGCACGGCGTGGTCGAGAGCCCGCTGAGCCAACCCTGGCGGCGCCGCGTCGTGGCGCGCTTTGACATGACCTGACGGGAAGGGAGCGAACCGATGGCGACGTTGCTGTTGTCGGCCGCCGGCGCGGCGGTAGGGGCGAATTTCGGCGGTGCGGTGCTGGGCCTGTCGGGTCTGGTGATCGGGCAGGCGATCGGCGCAACGGTGGGGCGGCTGATCGATCAGCAACTGCTCGGCCGTGGGTCGGGGCGGGTCGATCAGGGGCGCATCCAGCGGCTGCAAGTCACCGGGGCGGGCGAAGGTGTGCCGCTGCCGCGTCTCTGGGGGCGTTGCCGGGTGGCGGGCCATGTCATCTGGGCGTCGGATTTCGCAGAGATCGCCGGGCGCTCGCGGCGCACCAAAGGCGGGCTGGGACCCAAGGTGACCGAGGCGACGCGTTACACCGTCAGTCTGGCGATCGCCCTGTGCGAGGGCGAGATCGCCGGGGTGGGCCGTATCTGGGCCTACGGCGACGAGATCGCCCGCAGCGAACTGAACCTGCGGGTGTATACCGGCACCGCCGATCAACTGCCCGATCCCAAGATCGTCGCGGTCGAGGGCGAGGATGCCGCCCCGGCCTACCGCGGCACCGCCTATGTGGTGATCGAGGATCTGGATCTGGGGCCCTATGGCAACCGGCTGCCCAGCTTTGCGTTCGAGGTGATCCGCGCGGCGCAGGCCGAGGGGGTCAGCACGCTGCAAGAGGCGGTGCAGGGGGTGGCCTGGCTGCCGGGGTCGGGCGAATACGCGCTTTCGACCGACAAGGTCATGACCGGGTCGACGGCATTCGGCGGCATCTTTCCCGGCACGTTGCCCGATCTGTTCGATGGCGACGAGGTGCTCAGCTACGCGGGCATGGCCTTTGCCGCCGAGGGCGATCAGTTGCCGGTCAACGCCAACTCGCCCTCGGGCGACAGCGATTTCACCACTGCGCTGCGGGCCTTGCAGTCGGAATTGCCGAATGTCGGCTCCAGCCTGCTGATCAGCGCGTGGTTCGGCGATGATCTGCGCTGCGGGGCCTGCACGATCAAGCCCAAGGTGGAATTCGCCGACCGCGACAGCAAGGCGGCGCCCTGGTCGGCGGGCGGGATCACCAGAGCCGGGGCCGAAGAGGTCGCCCGTATTGCCGGGACGCCGGTTTATGGCGGCACGCCCTCGGATGCCTCGGTGCTGTCGGCCATCGCCGCGATGAACGCGGCCGGGCAGGCGGTGGTGTTCTATCCGTTCCTGCTGATGGAGCAACTGGCCGACAACGGCCTGCCCGATCCCTGGTCCGAGGCGACGGACCAGCCTGTCCTGCCCTGGCGCGGGCGCATCACCCTGTCGGTGGCGCCGGGCCGCGAGGGCTCGCCGGATCGCAGCGCCGCGGCCGAGGTCGAGGTCGCGGCGTTCTTTGGCACCGCCACGGCGGCGGATTTCACCGTGTCGCCGGGTTCGGTCAGCTATTCCGGCCCCGACGAATGGTCGTATCGCCGTTTCATCCTGCATTACGCCGCGCTTTGCGCCGCATCGGACGGGGTGGATGCCTTTTGCATCGGCTCGGAGATGCGCTCGCTGTTGCAGATTCGCGGCGCGAGCGACAGTTTCCCTGCCGTGGCGCAGATGATCGACCTGCTGCACGAGGTCCGCACGATCCTCGGCCCTGATGTCAAACTGACCTATGCCGCGGATTGGTCGGAATATTTCGGCTATGACGCGGGCGAGGGGAACCGCTATTTCCATCTCGATCCGCTCTGGTCGGATGACGAACTGAACGTCATTGGCATCGACAATTACATGCCGCTCGCGGACTGGCGCGACGGCGAGGACCATGCCGACTGGCAGGCGGGCTGGCGCGACATCTATGACCCCGAGTATCTGGCGGCGAATATCGCCGGGGGCGAGGGGTTTGACTGGTATTATGCCGATCCGACCCACCGCGACGTACAATTGCGCACGCCGATCACCGACGACGAGAGCGAACCCTGGATCTGGCGCTCCAAGGATCTGCGCGCCTGGTGGGAAAACCCGCATACCGAGCGGTTGAACGGGGTGCGCGCGGCGGAATCGACGGATTGGGAGCCGCGTTCGAAACCGGTGTGGTTCACCGAATACGGCTGTGCGGCGATCGACAAGGGGGCCAACCAGCCCAATGTCTTTCTCGACCCGAAATCCTCGGAATCCTTTGCGCCGCATTATTCCAGCGGCGGGCGCGACGATCTGATGCAGATGCAATATCTGCGGGCGATGCATGGCTACTGGACCGACCCGGCCAACAACCCGGTCTCGGATGTCTATGGCGGACCGATGCTCGACTGGTCGCGCAGCCATGCCTGGGCCTGGGATGCGCGGCCCTGGCCTTGGTTCCCGGCCAACCAGGGCCTGTGGTCGGACGGCCAGAACTGGCTGCGGGGCCATTGGCTGACGGGGCGTGCGGCCAGCCAGCCGCTGGCGGCGGTGGTGGCCGAGATCTGCCAGCTTTCCGGTATCCGGGATTTCGACGTCAGCCATCTCTACGGCGTGGTGCGCGGCTATGCCGTGGCCTCGACAGCGACGGGGCGCTCGGCGTTGCAGCCCTTGATGCTGGCGCATGGCTTCGAGGCGGTGGAACGCGACGGCGTGCTGGTGTTTCGCCTGCGCCATGCCCGCGAGCCGATTGCGCTGGCGGCCGCCGATCTGGTGGCGCGCGACGGCGGCGATCTCGAGGTTTCGCGGGCTTCGGCGCCGGACACGGCCGGCCGTCTGCGGCTCAATTTCATCGAGGCGGAAGGCAGTTTCGAAACCCGCAGTGTCGAGGCCGTCCATCCCGACGATCCGGCGGGCGACGTGGCCGAGAGCGAACTGCCGATGGGCATGACCCGCGGCGAGGCCCGCAGCGCGGTCAAACGCTGGTTGACCGAGGCCCGCATCGCCCGCGACGTGGCGCGCTTTGCCCAGCCCATGTCATCCGGCCTGCGTGTCGGCGATGTGGTGACGCTAGCGCAGGGCGATGCCGAACGGCACTACCGTATCGACCGGATGGAGTTGACCGGTTTGCGCGCGATCGAGGCGGTGCGCATCGAGCCGGGTCTGTATCGCCACCGCGATGGCGGCGACGATCTGCCCGCCGTCGGGGCCTATCTGGCACCGGTGCCGGTGTTGCCCGTGTTTCTGGACCTGCCGCTGATGCGTGGCGACGAGGTGCCCCATGCACCGCATCTGGCCGTGACCGGGCGGCCCTGGCCGGGGGCGGTGGCGGCCTATGACGCCCCTGCGACCTCGGGCAACTTTGCGCTGAATACGGTCCTGGGGCAGCGCGCGACGCTGGGCGAGACGCGCACGGCGCTGTTCGCCTATGCGCCCTCGCTGGTGCAGCGCGGGGCGGGGGTCGAGGTGCGTTTTCCCGAGAGCGCGGCACTGGAATCGGTATCTGCGGCCGAGATTCTCGACGGTGCCAATCTCGCGGCGATCAGCAGCGGTGGCCCCTGGGAGCTGTTCCAGTATGAAACCGCGACGCTGATCGAACCCGGGGTGTGGCAGTTGCAGGGGCTCTTGCGCGGCCAGTTCGGGACCGAGCCACTGATGCCCGACGCCTGGGCACCGGGGGCGCTGGTCGTGTTGCTGGACGGGGCGCCGCAGCAGGTGGATCTGCCCGCCACGGCACGGGGCGTCGCGCGGCGTTGGCGGATCGGCCCGGCGGCTCTGGCTTATGACGATCCGGTCTATGTGGCCACGACGCAGGCGTTCAAGGGCAACGGCCTCCGGCCCTATGCCCCGGCTTTTCTGCGGGCCGAACGCCCCCTCGGCGGCGGGCCGCTCGCCGTCACCTGGGTCCGCCGCACCCGTCTTGGCGGCGATGGCTGGGAATCGCCCGAGGTGCCGCTGAGCGAGGAGACCGAGGCCTATATCCTGCGCATCCGCTCTGGCGGCGCCGTGGTCCGCGAGGTGGCGCTGGCTGCGCCCGGCTACAGCTATACCACCGCCGCGCAGGCGACCGATGGCGTCAGCGGCGCGTTCAGTGTCGAGGTGGCGCAGGTCTCGGCCAGCTATGGCCCGGGGCTTTACGCCAGCGTCGAGGTGGCGGGCTGAGGCCATGCGCCCCGTCACCCTGACCGATCTCGCTGCCGCCGCGCGCGTGCTGCTGGCCCTGCCAGAGGCCCGGCGCGCGGCGGCGATGGCGGCGCTGATCGTCCGGGCCGAGGCCGCCGACCGCTATCGCCGCCGCAACGGGCTGGGTCATCCGGTCTATGGCAACGGCACGCTGCTGGCGGCGGCGCTGGCCCATCCTGCGGCCGCCCCCGAAGCGGGCGCGCGCGATTATCTCGCCTGTCTGGCGCTGGCGACCGAGGCGGTGTTGCGCCACCCGGCCGCGCCTGTCGCGTCGCCCTCTGGAAAATTTCTGCCAATCGACTATCTTGCCGGGCAGATAATCCCCGGAGGTGCGCCATGCCCGAGATCAAACCCAGACTGACCCAGCTCGATCCGGTCTGGCAGCGCATCTGCGATGAGGCCAATCAGGTGGTGCGCGACGAGCCGCTGCTGGGCGGCGTGATGCACAACAACCTCTTGCATCATTCGACGATGGAGCGGGCGCTGGCCTTCCGCTTTGCCCTCAAACTGTCCTCGGCCGAGATCAGCGAGCAGATCCTGCGCGAGATCGCCGAGGATGCCTATGCCGATTCCACCGGCCTGGGCGAGGCGGCGCGCGCCGACATCGTCGCCGTCCACGAGCGCGACCCGGCCTGCCACCGCTTCCTGCAGCCGCTGATGTATTTCAAGGGCTATCAGGCGGTGCAGGCCTACCGCGTCGGCCATTGGCTGTGGCAGACCGGGCGGCGCGACATGGCGCTGTTCGTGCAGATGCGGATTTCCGAGATGTTCGGCGTCGATATCCATCCCGCCGCCCGCATCGGCAAGGGGATCATGATCGACCACGCGCATTCCATCGTCATCGGCGAGACCGCGGTGGTCGGTGACAACGTGTCGATGCTGCATTCGGTCACGCTGGGCGGCACCGGCAAGGAAGACGGCGACCGTCATCCCAAGATCGGTGATGGTGTGCTGATCGGCGCCGGGGCCAAGGTGCTGGGCAATATCAAGGTCGGCGCTAACAGCCGTATCGCCGCCGGGTCGGTGGTGCTGATGGACGTGCCGTGCTGCAAGACGGTCGCCGGGGTTCCCGCGCGGATCGTCGGCGAGGCGGGCTGCGCGCAGCCCGCGCTGTCGATGGATCATCGCTTGGTCGAGTGACGGCTCAGCGCGCGACTAGGGCGCAGGGAATGCGCAGGGCGCGAACCATCGGTTGACCGCGCGACAGGTCGGCGATCTCGGCATTTCCGTCGGGCAGGATGCGCCAGCCCAACCCGCCGCCCTCATGGACATAGCCGCTCAGCCCGGGGGCATCGACCTGTTGCATTTCGGTTGCCTGCCCGTCGATCAGCACCGAGACGAAGCCCCCCATCATGGCGACATAGCTGACCTCGCGCCCGTCCGCGCAGACGAAATAGCGTGGCGGGGTCGGCCCATCGGCGATGACCTCGCCGTCGGATTGCGCCACGCAAGCCTGCGCGGCGAGGGCAAGGGCGATGATTGCGGCGATAGATCCCAGACGCATGCTCTTTTCTCCTGTGGTGTTGAAACGGCGCCGGTGTTTGGCGTGTCAGTCCGGCAGCCTCTCGCAGCGGGTGGTCCGCTGCCGACCCACTGCCGGGGTTTCGATCAACTCGACCGAGCTTGCGTCGTCGCGCCAGATCAGCGTCACGCCAGAGCCTTGCCAGCGTTCTTGGCCAGCGGGTTCGCCGTTGATCGCCCGGACCGCAACATAGTCGGCGCCATTGATTGAAAGGCTGCCTTCGGTGGTGATGTATTCAAGGCTGAGCGAGCGGCCGTCCCGGCAGGTTGCCGTCCACTGGAACATTTCGGCCGGACGTGAGACGAAGACATCGTTCCGGCATACCACCGGGGCCGCCGATCCGGGTTCCTCGCCGGGCGACAGGCGGTAAAGCAGGCCCTGATAATCCTGACTCCAACCCCAGGCCAGATCATCGCCCAGAAACAGCACGGCGCCCGTCTGGTCCGGCCTGATGCGGGGCAGGATCACCTTCGCGCGGCCATCGATCACCAGTTGCAGCCCCTCGGGCACCTCCCACACCCGGGCGAGACTGCCATCGCCGCAGGGCATATCTGTCAAAAAGGGCGCCTCTTCGCTGTCTTGCGCCACGGCCAAGCCCGGCACCGCCAGCGACAGACCCAGTGCCAGAACAATCCGGTCGATCATCATCCCCTCCGCATTCCGCTACCTCGTGGAGAGGATAGCCCGGGGCCGGACAGGCCGCCTTGCGCCGGATCAAGAATTCAGGATCGCGCATGAAAAAACCCGGGTGGCGGGGCCACCCGGGTCGGTTCTGCCGACAGGCCGGTGTCAGGCCAGCATCGCCAGCGGGTTTTCGAGATTCTCGATGATCGCGGTCAGGAACTCGGCCCCCAGCGCGCCGTCAATAACCCGATGATCGACCGACAGCGTCATCGACATGACATTCGCCACACCGATCGTGCCATCCGCCTTGACCACCGGTTGCTTGATCCCGGCGCCGACCGCCAGGATCGAGCCATGCGGCGGGTTGATGACGGCGTCGAAATTCTCGATGCCGAACATCCCCAGATTCGAGATCGCAAAGCTGCCACCGACGTATTCATGCGGCGCCAGCTTGCGGTTGCGCGCGCGGGTGGCCAGATCCTTCATCTCTGCCGACAGGGCCGACAGCGATTTCAGATGCGCATCCTTGATGACAGGGGTGAAGAGCCCGCCATCAATCGCCACCGCCACCGCCACATCCGACGGCTTGAGCCGCAGCATGCGGTCGCCCGCCCAGACGGCATTTGCGCCGGGCACCTTTTGCAGCGCCATGGCGCAGGCCTTGATGATGAAATCATTGACGCTGAGCTTGACGCCGCGCGATTCCAACTGGCCGTTCAACTGCCCGCGGAAGGCCATCAGCGCATCGAGCTGCACCGAGCGGCGCAGATAGAAATGCGGGATGGTCTGTTTGGCCTCGGTCAGGCGGGCGGCGACGGTCTTGCGCATGCCGTCCAGCTTGACCTCTTCAAAGGCCCGGCCTTCGAACATCTTCATCACCGTTTCGGCGCTGGCGCCGGTCGGCATGGCGGCCTTGGCCGGGGCGGGGGCCGCTGTTGTGGCCGGGGCTGCGGCAGCCGCCGGGGCAGGGGCAGCCGCAGCCGGGGCGGCAACCGCGCCCGCGACATCGGCCTTGACGATCCGGCCATGCGGGCCCGATCCGGCAATCGCCGTCAGGTCCAGCCCCTTGTCCTTGGCGATCCGCCGCGCGAGCGGCGTGGCGAACACCCGCTTGCCACCGGCAACCGGCGCCGCTGCTGCCGGGGCCGCAACGGGCGCCTCGGCCTTGGCGGGCGCGGGGGCCGCAGCCGCCGGAGCCGCGGCTTTGGGCGCCGTGATATCGGCGGCGCTCTCGCCCTCTTCCAGCAGCACGCAGATCGGCGTGTTGACCTTCACGCCCTCGCTGCCCTCGGCGATCAGGATCTTGCCGATCACGCCTTCATCGACGGCTTCGAATTCCATCGTCGCCTTGTCGGTCTCGATCTCGGCCAGAACCTGGCCGGATTTGACGGTATCGCCTTCTTTCACAAGCCATTTCGCCAGCGTCCCCTCCTCCATGGTGGGCGAGAGCGCGGGCATCAGGATTTCCACGGGCATCGCAACCTCCTCAGCGATAGGTGACTTTTTTCACGGCGGCGACGACCTCGTCGGTTGTCACCAGCGCCAGCTTTTCCAGATTGGCGGCGTAGGGCATCGGCACATCCTTGCCGCACAGGTTGATGACCGGGGCGTCGAGATAATCGAAGGCCTCCATCATCACCACCGAGCTGATGTAATTGCCGACCGAGGATTGCGGGAAGCCTTCCTCGACCGTCACCAGCCGGTTGGTCTTGCGCACCGAGGCGAGGATCGTCGCGGTATCCATCGGACGGATCGTGCGCAGGTCGATCACCTCGGCGTCGATACCGTCTTTGGCCAGCCGCTCGGCCGCGTCCAGCGCATAGGTCATGCCGATGCCAAAGCTGACGATGGTGACGTCGCTGCCGGCGCGGGCGATGCGCGCCTTGCCGATCGGCACGGTGAAATCGGCCATGTCCGGCACTTCGAAGGTGCGGCCATAGAGGATCTCGTTTTCCAGCACGATCACCGGGTTCGGGTCGCGGATCGCCGATTTCAGCAGGCCTTTGGCATCGGCCGCCGAATAGGGCATCACCACTTTCAGCCCCGGCACATGCGAATACCAGGCGGCGTAATCCTGGCTGTGCTGGGCGCCGACGCGGGCGGCGGCACCATTGGGGCCGCGGAACACGATGGGACAGGGCAATTGCCCGCCCGACATGTAATTCGTCTTGGCGGCCGAGTTGATGATGTGGTCGATGGCCTGCATGGCAAAGTTGAAAGTCATGAACTCAACAATCGGGTTCAGACCGCCCCAGGCCGCGCCCACCGCCAGACCGGCGAAACCGGCCTCGGTGATCGGCGTGTCGATCACCCGGCGGGCACCGAATTCATCGAGCAACCCTTGGCTGATCTTGTAGGCGCCCTGATATTCGCCGACTTCCTCGCCCATCAGGAAGACATTCTCGTTGCCGCGCATTTCCTCGGCCATGGCCTCGCGCAGGGCCTCGCGCACGGTCATCGACTTCATCTTGGTGCCCTCGGGCCAATCGGGAGTCGGGGCCGCTGCCGGGGCGGGGGCAGGCGGGGCCGCTGCGGGTTCGGCGGCTTTCACCTGCGCGGGGGCCTTGGCTTCGGCTTTGGCCGGGGCGGCGGCCGCCGCGTCCTCGGCGCTTTCGCCGTCTTCCAGCAACTGGGCGATGGGGGTGTTCACCTTCACGCCTTCGGTGCCCTCGGCGATCAGCAATTTGCCGATCACCCCTTCATCGACGGCTTCGAATTCCATCGTCGCCTTGTCGGTCTCGATCTCGGCGATGATCTGGCCGGATTTGACCGCATCGCCTTCCTTCACCAGCCATTTGGCCAGCGTGCCCTCTTCCATCGTCGGCGAGAGGGCGGGCATCAGGATTTGAATGGCCATGAGTGTCCTCCCTCAGGCGTAGATGTCGGTCCAGAGCTCGGAAAGCTCCGGCTCGGGGCTGTCTTTGGCGAATTCGGCGGCGTCGTTGACGATCGCCTTGATCTCCTTGTCGATCGCCTTGAGATCCTCGTCGCTGGCCTGCCCGCCGGTCAGCAGCATCTCGCGCACGCGCTCGATTGCGTCGCGCTCCGAACGCATCTTTTCCACTTCCTCGCGGGTGCGGTACTTGGCCGGGTCCGACATCGAATGCCCGCGGTAGCGGTAGGTCATCATTTCCAGGATATAGGGGCCATCGCCGGCGCGGCAGGCGGCAATCGCCTTTTCCGCCGCGGCCTTGACCGCCAGCACATCCATGCCGTCAACCATTTCGCCCTTGATGCCGTAAGCGGCGCCACGTTCCCACAGGTTGGGCGATTTCGTCGACCGCTTGGTCGAGGTGCCCATGGCGTATTGGTTGTTCTCGATCACATAGACGACCGGCAGGTTCCACAGCTCGGCCATGTTATAGGATTCGTACACCTGGCCCTGGTTCGCCGCGCCGTCGCCGAAATAGGTAAAGGTGACGTTGTCGTTGCCCTTGTACTTGTCGGCAAAGGCCAGCCCGGTGCCCAGCGGCACCTGCGCGCCGACGATGCCATGGCCGCCGTAGAAATGCTTCTCGCGGCTGAACATGTGCATCGAACCGCCCTTGCCGCGCGAATAGCCGCCCGCCCGCCCGGTCAGTTCGGCCATCACGCCCTTTGGGTCCATACCGCAGACCAGCATGTGGCCGTGGTCACGGTAGCTGGTGATGCGCTTGTCGCCGTCCTTGGCTGCGGCCTCGATGCCGACCACCACGGCCTCCTGGCCGATATAGAGGTGGCAGAAGCCGCCGATCAGCCCCATCCCGTAAAGCTGACCTGCCTTTTCCTCGAATCGGCGGATCAGCAGCATGTCGCGGTAGTACTTCAGCAGTTCCTCGGCCGATACGTTTGATTTATCGGCGCTTTTCCTTGCAGCCATCCGTGACCCCTCCTGGTTGCGGCGGAAATAGTTTAACACTAAACCATCTTCTACACCAAGCCCGGCAAAAATGCGAGCAGGATTTGCCCGCACACGATACACCGCCCGGGATCGGGCGGCAGGGGGTCAGCCTAGCACAATCGGGGGTTCAGCGAAGGACGATCTCGTCGGCGCGCACATATCCCAGCACGTCGCGCGCCTGCTGGTCCAGCAGATCGAGATCGAGGAATTCATCCGACAGGCGGCGGGTGTCGTTCTCGATCACCGTCAGCGACGCTGCCAGCCGGTCCCTTTCGGCCCGCAGCAGCGCGGCGTCGGCCTCGACCTGGATGCGGCGGAACAGCCCGTATTCCCCCTGCACCGCGGCAAAGGTCAGGTAGATGCCGAATGTCCCGGCAATCGCGTAATAGATCACGGGGCCGAAGCTGGGGCGTTTTCTGGTCATGGCGCTGCTCACCGGCCTCTGAACGGGCCTTTCGGCCATGGTGCCACAGCGACGCGCGGATGAAAAGCGCCGCGCGCCCGAACGCACCGACGCCGGGTCACACTTGCCCGACTCGCCCGTACGGCCCACCCTGGGTTTCAGGAGGACACCATGACCGCATCCGCCCCCCGCAGCCAGCTCGGCACGCATGAGGTTTTCAACCAGCCCGCGCCGATGCTGCGCGACCCCTTCGCCGAGGATCGCAGCCTGCGCCGCGCATTGGGCGCGGACCACGATCTTGCCGCCCTCGGCGCTGCCCTCGCCCGACCTGAGATGCGCGAGGCCGCCCGCGACGCCCAGACCCGGCTGCCGGAACTCAGAACCTTCGACCGCAGCGGCCGCCGAATCGACGAGGTGCATTTTCACCCGGGCTATCATCAGCTCATGGCGCTGGGGCTGGAGGCGGGCTATGCCGCCACCGCCTGGGACGGCAGCGGCAGCCACCTCAAACACGCCGCGATCAATTACCTGTTCAGCCAGGTGGAGCCCGGCGTCTGCTGCCCGATGACCATGACCTACGCGGCCTTTCCGGCGCTGAATGCCGATCCCGCGCTTGCCGCCCTCTGGCAACCGCGGCTCAGGGCGCGCGGCTATGATCCGGCGCGGATCTCCATTGATCGCAAGCAGGCGGCGACGATGGGCATGGCGATGACCGAAAAGCAGGGCGGTTCCGATGTGCGGGCGAATGCCACCACCGCGCGGGCCGATGGCGAGGGGTATCGGCTGACCGGCCACAAATGGTTCTGCTCGGCGCCGATGTGCGACGGGTTCCTGACCCTGGCGCACCTGCCTGAGGGGCTGACCTGTTTTCTGATCCCCCGCTGGCTGCCCGACGACACCCGCAACCCCTTCACCCTGCTGCGTCTCAAGGACAAGCTGGGCAACAAGGCCAACGCCTCGTCCGAGGTGGAATTCGACGGCACCTATGCCCATCGGCTGGGTGAACCGGGGCGCGGCGTGCAGACCATCATCGAGATGGTGCATCATACCCGCCTCGACACCGCCATGGCGCCCGCCGGTTTCATGCGCGCCGCGCTGGCCGAGGCGCTGTACTGGGCGCGCGGGCGGTCGGTGTTCCAGAAACGGCTGATCGACCAGCCCTTGATGCGCGCCGTCCTGGCCGATCTGGCGCTCGAGGCCGAGGGCGCCTTGCTGCTGGCGCTGGATGTGGCCCGCGCTTTCGACGATCCGGCGCGGCGGCCCTATGCAAGGCTGTCGGTGGCGCTGGCCAAGTTCGCCAACAACAAGGCCGCCCCGGCGATGATTTATGAATGCATGGAATGCCTGGGGGGCATGGGCTATGTCGAGGACACGCCGCTGCCGATGCTCTACCGCGAGGCGCCGCTCAATTCGATCTGGGAGGGGTCGGGCAACGTGATCTGCCTCGACATCCTGCGCACGCTGCTCAAGGAACCCGAAGCCGGGGCGCAACTGACCGCAAGGCTGAACGCCGCCCGGGGCCTGGACCCGCGCTATGACGCCGCCCTGCAGGCCCACCGCGCCCGCTGGCCCGGCCTGCCGACCGAGGGCGAAGCCCGCTGGTTCACCGACTCGCTTGCCGCGCTGCTGACGGGCGCGGTGATGCTGGCCGACAGCCCGCTGGCCGGGGAATGGCTGGCCGCGCGCTGGGGCGACCGGGGCCGGGTGGCAGGCGCCCTTCCTGCGCTCGACACCGAGTCGGTGCTGGCTGCGGTCTGTGGGTAGGGTGGGGTTTCACCCCACCTTGCCCGCGCGGCCATCCGCCCGCTTGACACCACGCAACGGGCTGAAACCCTGTTTGACGGGCGCGCCAGTCAGATTCCGGCTTGCCATTACGCCCCCGACACTGGCTCACTCACCCCCTGCCGCGGGCTTGCCGCGCCCCTGACCGGAGCCTGACCATGCGCGGCCGCATCCTGCAGTTTCTGGGGATCTTCGTGATCCTGCTGTCGATTGGCGCCTGGTGGCTGCTCGATCTCTACGGCTGCGCCTTCAACACCAGCGGCTGCAGCCGGGTCTTGCCGCGATTCACCGGCGAGGCCCTGCGCTTTCTGGCGCTGCCGGTGCTGCTGGGCCTCGGGCTGATCATACTGGGCAGGCGCGGGCGTTGACGCGGCCCCGATCAGCGCCGGGGCTGGCGGAGGTCTCTGACCACCGAGGCCACGGCGCCGATCACGAAGCCCGGGATCAGCGCATAGATGAACACCCCCGCCGCCCCCATCTCGCAGCCGCCGGAACTGCCGGGGCCGCAGTCGCCCGCCAGGTGGCCCACCGCCAGAACGCCCAGTGCGGCGACCAGCGGCAGAACGATCATCGCCAGCAGCCCATAGCCCAGCGCGCGCCGCAGGATCTGCCCGGTCGAGGGCGCGGGGAGGCGGCTCATGGCGCGGTCTCGACGCTGTGGCATTCGGCCAGACCATAGGGCGTCGGCGTGCAGACATGCGTGATGTCTGGGGCTGCGGCACAGGCGCCCAGCGCCAGAAGACTTCCGACCAGCAGGACGCGCATCATTCCCCTCCACCGCCGTGCTGCCGCAGGGCCGCACCGCGCGATGCTACAGGACGGCATGCCGCTTCGCCAATCCCCTGCGCGCTGCCGTCAGACCTCGCCCAGACCCGCCTGCGGCAACAGCGTGGCGATCTTGTAGAGCAGGGTTCTCGCGGCCCGCGCCCGGGGATGCGCCGGGTCGTCGGCGATCATCCTCAGCGCCTCGCCCAGCACCCCGGCCTCGTCAGGGGTCAGCGCGGTCGGCGGCAGCACCAGCGGCGCGCGCAGGATATAGCCCAGCCCGCGCTCGCCCTCGACCGGAATGCCGGTGGCGGCCATCATCGCCATGTCGCGCCAGATGGTCCGGGTCGATACCCCCATGACCTCGGCCAGCTCCCCGGCGGTGTGCAGCCGCCCGTCGCGTAGGATCTGCACCAGGTCATAGAGTCGTTGATCGCGGTTCATGGCGCACCTCCAACTGACAAAATACTGTCAGCAGACCGCCCCCGCCAGCCCCTTGCCACCCGGATTCGGGCTTTGATCCCCCGCGCGACAGGCCTAAATGTCGTCCCAAGGCGCGGAACCCCGCGCAGGGCGCAATCAGGAGGACAAGATGGTCACCCCTCTGTTCATCAACAACATCGGCCCCATGGGCCTGCTGCTCATCGTCGTCGTCGTGCTGGTGCTGTTCGGGCGCGGCAAGGTCGCCGGGCTGATGGGCGAATTCGGCAAAGGCATCACCTCGTTCAAGCGCGGTCTCAAGGACGGGTCCGACGAGCTGGAAAACCAGCGCGAGGCTTCGGCAGACGCCGCCCGCGACGTCACTCCGCAGCCCGACCGCGACCGTAGCTGAGGCACGGCCCCTCGGGGCCCCGGACGGCAAGGAACGGCTCATGTTCGACATTGGCTGGTCGGAAATGCTGGTCGTCGGCGTCGTGGCGCTGATTGTGGTCGGTCCAAAGGATCTGCCCAAGATGTTCCATACGCTGGGCGAACTGACGGGCAAGGCCCGCGGCATGGCGCGCGAATTCCAGCGCGCGATGGATGCGGCGGCCAAGGAATCCGGCGTCGGCGACATCGTCAAGGACTTCAAACGCACCGCCTCGGGGCAGGGGCTCAAGGATGCGGCGGGCTTTGGCGATATCGAGAAAGAATTCCGCGACATCGACAAGACCGCGAAAGCGGCGGGCGCGAAGCCGGGCGCCGGGACGATCCTGAACCCCACGCTGCCCGCCGATCCCGAGGCCGATGACGAAGCCGCGCATCTGGACGACGAGACCGAAGCGGCCCGCCGCGAGGCCAAGATCGCCGCGCACGAAGCCGAGCTTGCCGCCCGCAACGCCAAACTCGCCGCAACCGAGGCCGAACGCCTCAAGCGCGCCGAAAAGGCCGCAGCCGCCCGGGTGCAGGCCGCCGAAATCCGCGCCCGCCGCGAGGCCGCGCCGCAAACGCCCGAGGCTGAGTCCTGACCATGGCCGCCCCGAACAAAGCCGACGCGATCGACGACAGCTCTGCGCCGCTGATCGAGCATCTGGCCGAACTGCGCAACCGGATCATCAAGGCGCTCATCGCCTTCGTGATTGCGATGATGCTGTGCTTCACGGTCTGGAACCCGATCTTCAACTTTCTGACCCAACCCCTGTGCGACGCGCTCGAGGCCCAGGGACAGGCCTGCAATCTGGTGCTGATCCAGCTTCAGGAGGGCTTCTTTGTCGCCGTCAACATCGCCATGATGGGCGGCTTCATGCTGGCCTTTCCGGTGATCGGCTTCCAGCTTTGGCGCTTCGTCGCTCCGGGCCTGTACCGGTCGGAAAAGAACGCGTTCTTGCCGTTCCTCGTTGCCTCGCCGGCGATGTTCTTCCTGGGCGCTGCCTTTGCCTATTATGTCGTCATGCCGCTGGGCTACACCTTCTTCCTGGGGTTCCAGCAACTGGGGCTGGACGGCGGCGCCTCTGGCGCTCCGGCGGTTCCTGCGGCCACCGAGGCCCTGGGCGACCCGGCCAGCGCCATCGAATCGCTGCAACGCGCCGGGATCGCCTTTCAGGGGTCGGTCAGCGAATATCTCTCGTTGACCATCAAGTTCATCATCGCCTTCGGCCTGTGCTTCCAGCTTCCGGTGCTGCTGACGCTGATGGGCAAGGCCGGGCTGATCTCGGTCGATTCGCTGCGGCGCGGGCGCAAATGGGCCGTGGTCGGTATTCTCGTGCTGGCCGCGATTGCGACCCCGCCCGATGTCATCTCGCAGCTCATTCTGTTCACCGTGGTTTACGCGCTCTATGAAATCTCGGTGTTGCTGGTTGCCCGCGTCGAAAAGAAACGCAACGCCGAGCTGATGGCCGAAGGCCTGCTGGATCCCGAAGACCTCGAATGACCGACATTCTGCTGACCCGCATCGCCGAGGCGCTCGAACGCCTCAGCCCGGCTCCGGCTGCGGCCCCCGATTTCACGGCCGCCGAGGCCTTTGTCTGGCACACCGGCCCCGACCGGCTGGAGCCCGTCACCCGGGTCAGCCGGGTGCCGCTGGCGCTGTTGCAGGGTATCGGCCGGGTGCGCGATATCCTCTTGGACAATACCGTGCAATTCGCCCGGGGCTACGGCGCCAACAACGCGCTGCTCTGGGGGGCGCGGGGCATGGGCAAGTCCTCGCTGGTCAAGGCGGCGCATGCCGAGGTGTTGGAACGCGGCCTGTCGTGCACGCTGATCGAGATCCAGCGCGAGGATCTGCCGTCGGTCGGGCGCCTGCTGAACCATCTGCGCGCCGCGCCCGACCACCGTTTCGTGCTGTTTTGCGACGATCTCAGCTTTTCGCACGACGATACGCATTACAAATCGCTGAAAGCGGTGCTCGATGGCGGGATTGAGGGGCGCCCGGCGAATGTCATCCTCTATGCCACCTCGAACCGGCGCCATCTGATGCCGCGCGACATGATCGAGAACGAGCGTTCGACCGCGATTTCCCCCTCGGAAGCGGTCGAGGAGAAGGTCTCGCTCTCGGATCGTTTCGGTCTCTGGCTGGGTTTCCATCCCTGCACGCAAGACGATTACCTGGCGATGATCGATGGCTATTGCCGCGAGGCGGGGCTGGACATCGACCCCGAACGCCTGCGCGCCGAAGCGATCGAATGGCAGGCCACACGCGGCGGGCGTTCAGGCCGCGTGGCCTGGCAATTCTTTTGCGACCTCGCCGGACGGATGGGCAAATCGGTCTGACCGGCGGCGACGTGCGCGCCCTGCCCGGGGGACGGACCGGCCAGCGCGTAGGGTGCGTGCTTGCACGCACCTGCCCGTCACATCGGCAGCCAGCGACCCAGCCGGGCCCGGTTGACCCCCTGATCCCCCCGTCCAAAGCGCGAGCGTGACAGCGCCACCAGCCGGGTTCCCTCGCCCTCGGGCGTCAGCCGGATCGAGACGTAGTCGGGAAAGCGCATCCTTGCGGTGCGGGCGATCCAGGTGGTGAACATCGTGTCCCCGGCCAGCCGGACCGCGCCCTCGGTCCGCGCCACGGCTTCGATACGCGCCGCCACCTCGGCCGGGGGCAGGGCGACCAGCCGGTCGACGCGGGCGAAATTGGGGGTTGTCGGGTCGGGCGCCGTCACCGGATCGACATGCCAGACCGCCGGGTCCGAGGGTGCGACGCGCACCCAGACCGCCGCGGCCAAGGCCAGCGCGGCCAGGCCGATGGCAAGGATCAGGAACATCAGCATCGGTCGCATCCCATTCCCTCAAGATCTGCGGCAGCGCCCTTGCATGGCGGGCCCCGGGTTGCCCTTGGCACCGCCCCGGCAGTCTGTCGCGCCGGGCCGACAGGCGCAAGCCTTGTCGACAAAGGCGGGCGCGGTGTTTTGGGCACGCTTCTGCCTGTGTTTCAGCCTGTCACGCGGTGTGATCGGCCCTGTCCTTGCATTGACCTTGGGCTGGGGTACAACAGCCGAAAACCCAGAGCAGGTTCCGCATGTCCGTATCCCTCGTGATCCTCGCCGCCGGTCTCGGCAGCCGGATGAACTCCGACACTCCCAAGGTGCTGCATCCGCTGGGCGGCGCGCCGCTCCTGGCCCATGCGATGCGGGCGGGGTCGATGCTGGCGCCCGAGCGGGTGGTGGTGGTCACAGGTCACGGCGCCGAGGCGGTGGCCAGGGCCGCGCTGGCCGAAAACCCCGAGGCCACGGTCGCCCATCAGGCCGAGCAGCTTGGCACCGCCCATGCCGTCGCCCAGGCCCGTCCGGTGCTGTCGGGATTTCGCGGCGATGTGGTCGTGCTCTATGGTGACACCCCCTTCGTGCAATCCGAGACGCTGGAGCGCATGCAGGCCGCGCGCGAGCGGCACGCCGTGGTGGTGCTGGGGTTCGAGGCCGGCGATCCCGGGCGCTATGGCCGCTTGGTGATGGCGGGCGACCAGTTGGAGAGCATCGTCGAATTCAAGGATGCAACGCCGGAAGAGCGCGCGCTGCGGCTGTGCAATTCTGGCGTGATCTGCGCCGATGCAGTGACACTTTTCGAACTTGTTGACAGCGTCGGCAGCGACAACGCCGCCGGGGAATTCTACTTAACCGACATTGTTGCGATTGCCAGACAAAAGGGCCTCTCCGTCGGCGTGGTGCGTTGCGATGAGGCCGAGACCCTTGGCATCAACACCCGGGCCGAACTCGCTGCCGCCGAGGCGGCGTTTCAGGCCCGGATGCGGGCCGAGGCGCTGGAGAATGGTGTGACGCTGATCGCGCCGGAAACCATCCATTTCGCCCTCGACACGGTGATCGGCCGTGACGCTATCGTGGGGCCGAATGTGGTGTTCGGCCCCGGCGTCACCGTGGAATCCGGGGCGCTGATCCGCGCCTTTTGTCACCTCGAGGGCTGCCACGTCAGCCGCGGCGCCCAGGTCGGGCCTTTCGCCCGCCTGCGCCCCGGCGCCGAGCTGGCCGAGGATGTGCATGTCGGCAATTTCGTCGAGATCAAGAACGCCATTCTCGACGAGGGCGCCAAGGTCAACCACCTCAGCTATATCGGCGACGCCGACATCGGCGAGAAAACCAACATCGGCGCGGGCACCATCACCTGCAATTACGACGGCGTGTTCAAGCACCGCACGGTGATCGGCAAGCGGGTCTTTGTCGGTTCGGACACCATGCTGGTGGCGCCGGTTCGGCTGGGGGACGATGCGATGACCGGCTCGGGCTCGGTCATCACCAGCGACGTTCCCGCCGGTGCGCTGGCGCTGGGCCGCGCCCGGCAGGAAACCAAACCCGGTCTCGCGCTGCGCCTGATGGAGCGTCTGCGGGCGTTGAAAGCCAAGAAGAAAGAGGGCTGAGCATGTGCGGGATTGTCGGGGTACTGGGTTCGCACGAGGTCGCGCCGCTGATCCTCGAGTCGCTCAAGCGGCTGGAATATCGCGGCTATGACAGTGCGGGTATCGCCACCGTGAACACCGGGCGGCTGGACCGGCGCCGCGCGGTGGGCAAGCTGGTGCATCTGTCGGACCTGCTGGTGCATGAGCCGCTGGCGGGCAAATCCGGGATCGGCCACACCCGCTGGGCCACCCATGGCGAGCCGACGATCCGCAACGCCCATCCGCATTGCGCCGGGCCGGTCGCCGTGGTGCATAACGGCATCATCGAGAATTTTCGCGCCCTGCGCGAGGAACTGGCAACCGTCGGAATCGCCCATGAAAGCGACACCGATACCGAGACCGTTGCCCAACTGACCCGGCACCACATGGCGCAGGGCCTGGCACCGCAAGAGGCGGTGGCGGCCACGCTCAGGCGGCTGGAGGGGGCCTTTGCACTGGCCTTCCTGTTCGACGGCGAGGACGATCTGATGATCGGCGCGCGCAAGGGCTCGCCGCTGGCGGTGGGTTGGGGGGATGGCGAGATGTTCCTCGGCTCGGACGCCATCGCGCTGGCGCCGATGACCGACCGTGTGACCTATCTCAACGAAGGCGACTGGGTGGTCATCACCCGCGGCGGCGCCACGTTCTACGATCTGTCCGGCAACCGGGTGAACCGGCCGGTGACGCGCATCCGGCTGGATCAGGCGCGGGTGGACAAGGCCGGGCACAAGCATTTCATGGCCAAGGAAATCGCCGAACAACCCTCGGTGCTGGGCGCCGTGCTGGCGTTTCACCTGGCGCCCGACGGCCAGTCGCTGGCCTTCCCGCCCGAGGTGGATTTCACTGCCTGCGACCGGGTGACGATGGTGGCCTGCGGCACCGGGCATTACGCGACGCAGGTGGCGAAATACTGGTTCGAGCAGATCGCCGGCCTGCCCTGCGACATCGATATCGCCTCGGAATTCCGCTATCGCCAGCCGGTTCTCAGCGAACGCGGCGTCGGCATCTTTGTCAGCCAGTCGGGCGAGACGGCCGATACGCTGGCGGCGCTGCGCCATGTCGAGGGCAAGCTGGCCCGCACCCTTGGCGTGGTCAATGTGCCGACCTCGTCCATCGCCCGCGAAACCGATGTCGCCCTGCCGATCCTTGCCGGGCCCGAGATTTCCGTGGCCTCGACCAAGGGTTTCACCGCGCAATTGCTGGTACTCCTGCTGCTGGCGCTGAAGGCGGCGCAGGACCGCGGGCGGCTGGACGGCGCCGGGGTTGCGGCGCAACTGGCGGTGCTGCGCATGGCGCCGGGGCTTCTGGCGCAGGCGCTGGACCGCGAAGGCGAGATCGAGGCACTGGCCCGGCGGCTGGCCGAGGCGAAGGACGTGCTGTTCCTGGGCCGGGGGGTCATGTATCCGCTGGCGCTGGAAGCGGCGCTCAAGCTCAAGGAACTGAGCTATGTCCATGCCGAAGGCTATGCCTCGGGCGAGTTGAAGCACGGCCCGATCGCGCTGATCGACAAGACCATGCCGGTGGTGGTGATGGCGCCGCGCGACGCGCTCTATGACAAGACCGTTTCGAACATGCAGGAGGTCATGGCGCGGCAGGGGCAGGTGATCCTGATCTCCGACCGCGCCGGGCTGGATGAGGCGGGCAAGGTCTGGGCCCAGCTTGCCATGCCGACCGTGCCTGACCTGATCGCCCCGATCATCTATGCCGTGCCCGCGCAACTGCTGGCCTATCATTCGGCGCTGGCGCGGGGCACCGATGTCGACCAGCCGCGCAATCTGGCGAAATCGGTGACGGTGGAATAGGCGCGGCGCGAGCGGGCTTGCGGCCTGTCGGGCCAAGGCGCTATCAGCGCAGCAATCCTGCGCCCGGCGGATGAGACCGGCCGGGCGCCTTTGCCGCAAGGGGCCCTGCCGATGAATGATGCCACCACGCCCGACAGCGCCCTTGCGCAGCTCTATTCCCGCGCCGATCCGGCCCGCGCCGAGGACATGCGCGCCTATCACAAGGTCGACCGGCCCTATCTGGGCATCCCGGTGCCGCAGGTCGAGGATCTGGTGGCGGGCTGGCGCGAGGGGGCCAGTATCGAGGACCGGGTGGCGCTGGCGGCGGGGCTGTGGGACAGCGGCATTCACGAGGCGATGATCGCTGCGGCCAAGCTGCTGACGCAGGCTCGCATGCGCCCCGACGAGGCGGTCTGGGCGCTGATCGCCGACTGGGCCGTAGGGTTCGAGGGCTGGGCCGTCGCCGACCATGCCGCGGCGGCGGGCGGGCGGCGGCTGATCGCCGATCCGTCGCGGCTGGACCGCGTCGAAAGTTGGACAACCCATCCCAACATGTGGACCCGCCGTGCGGCGCTGGTGATGACCCTGCCCTGGGCCCGGCTGGCCAACCCCAAGCCCGGGGATCTGGCGGCGCGCGAGCGGGTGCTGGGCTGGGCGGCAGGCTATGTCACCGACCGCGACTGGTTCATGCAAAAGGCCGTGGGCTGGTGGCTGCGCGACCTGTCGAAACACGATCCCGAGCGCACGCGGTCCTGGATGGCCGAGCATGGCGCCGGGCTGAAATCCTTTGCCCGCAAGGAGGCGCTGCGGCATCTGGCCGGGTAGGGGCGGCGCTCGGCCCCGTCGAGGGGCCTCGCGCCGCGCGGGTTGCCACCCGCCCCGCCCGGGAGGATTTTCCATCCTCCCGGACCCTCCTGGAGGATATTTGCGGCGCAAAGTTGGCTCAGCCCTGGCGGATCAGGTCGGCGGCGCGTTCGGCGATCATGATGGTCGGGGCATTGGTATTGCCGCTGACCAGCAGCGGCATGACGCTGGCATCCACCACCCGAAGCCCGGCGACGCCGCGGACCTTGAGGGCCGGATCGGTGACGGCCATGTCGTCGCTGCCCATCCGGCAGGTGCCAACCGGGTGATAGATCGTGTCGGCGCGGCGCCTGATATCGGCCTCGAGCGCGGCGTCGGACCCGTCATGCGGATAGAGCCGCCGTCCGCGCCACGGGGTCAGCGGTTCGGCCTGCAGCAGCGCCTCCATCAGCCGCGCGCCCCTGGTCAGCACCGCGAGATCGCGCGGATCGCTCAGGAACCCCGGATCGATGCGGGGCGGCGCGGCGGGATTGGCCGATGCCAGCCCCACCTGGCCGCGCGAGCGGGGTCTGAGCACGCAGACATGGCAGGAATAGCCGTTCGACCAATGCAGCTTGCGCATATGGTCATCGACGATGCCGATCACGAAATGCAATTGCAGGTCGGGTCGCGCGAGGCCGGGTTCCGAGCGCACAAAGGCGCCCCCCTCGGCCATGGGCGAGGCAAAGAGACCGGCGCCGCTGCGGCGCCAGTCCAGCCCGGCCCGGACCAGCCGGGTCAGACCGGCGGGATTCAGCCCGATCACGTCCGGGCGGCGCGAGGTATAGGAAATGACGTAATCCAGGTGATCCTGCAGGTTCTGCCCCACGCCGGGCAGTTCGTGCGCGACGGCGATCCGCTGGGCGCGCAGTTCGTCGGCCGGTCCGATCCCCGACAGCATCAGGAGCTGCGGCGATCCAAAGGCGCCCGCGCACAGGATCACCTCGCGCCGCGCGCGGATCTGCTGGCGCCGCAGACCGTGGCGCAGGACAAGGCCGGTGGCGCGCCCGGCGTCGAGGATGATCCGCTCGACCCGGCGCCGGGTCAGCACGCGCAGATTGGGCCGTTGCATCACCGGATGCAGATAGGCCGCGGCGACAGAGCAGCGTTCGCCCTTGTGCGGGCCGTCGTGGAACTGCGTGACCTGGTAATACCCGGCGCCTTCCTGCCGGGGGCCGTTGAAATCCGCGGTCTCGGGGATCTGCAGGTCGGCGCAGGCGTCGAGGAAGGCGCGGGTGATCGGAGCGGGCGCCGATTGATCGGCAACCTGCAACGGGCCGCCCGCCGCATGCAGCCCCGAGGCGCCGCGCTGGTTGTTCTCGGCCTTGAGGAAATAGGGCAGGCAGGCGCCCCAGTCCCAGCCCTCGGCCCCGGCCTCGGCCCAGCCGTCGTAATCCTCGCGCTGACCGCGGGCATAGAGCATGGCGTTGATCGCCGACGAGCCCCCCAGCGCCTTGCCGCGCGGCTGAAACCCGCGCCGCCCGTTCAGCCCCGGCTGCGGCACGGTGCGAAAGGCCCAGTTGTTGATCCGGGGCCGCCCCGAGACCATCGCCGCCACCAGCGCCGGGGCGCGGATCAGCAGATCCTTGCCCGCGCCGCCCGCCTCGATCAGGCAGACACTGACCCGGGGGTCCTCGCTCAGCCGCGCGGCGAGCACGCAGCCCGCCGAGCCGCCTCCGGCGATGACATAATCGTAGTCCATGGGCCTTCCCCCCTGATGCGCCGCGTTCATCCTGCCCTCGGCCGGACCCGGTCGGCAAGCGGCATCATCGTGACGGCAAGAGGCGGGGCCCCGTCGCCCTCAGCAGAACCCCTGCGCCAGCCGCAACTCGCCCCAGACCTTGCCGCGCCAGTTGGCCTGCGGCGCGCCCAGCCGTTTGCGCGCCATCGGATGCGCCGGGTCCAGAGCGCCCAGACGGGCCAGAATCGCCACAATGGCCGCCTCGGCGGCCCGCGTCCCGCCATCGGCGATCTTCAGCGCCACGCCAAGGCCGCGGGTCGGCAGAATCGCCACGAACACCGCCTCGGCGCCGGTCTTGATCGCCACACCGTCCATCACCCGCATCAATTCGGTGCAGGCGCGGCTTTCGCCGGCGACCATGTCGGGATGCGCCGCCATGGCGCTGCGCAGCCGCACCATCGCCCGGCCCCGTGCGTCGGTTTCCTGCGCGTTGGCGAAACGCGCCATGCCGCGGGCAAGCCCCCCGATCGAGGTGGCGAAATTCGGTGCCGAGCAACCGTCGATGCCGTAGCCCGGGCTTGCCTCGCCGGTGACGTCCTCAAACGCCGCCTTCACCGCTTTCTGCACCGGATGATCGGCCTCGACATATTCCGACCCGCCGCGCAGATGCTGGTTGAGCATCAGAAAGCCGGTGTGCTTGCCCGAGCAGTTGTTGTGCAACTGGCAGGCGGAATCGCCGCTGCAGATCAGGCGGTTGCGTTCGGGGATGTCGCCAGGCTCATGCGTGCCGCAGCGCAGATCGGCCTCGGACAGCCCCATGTCGGCCAACCAGTCGCGCACGGCGGCGACATGCATCGCCGATCCCTGATGCGAGGCGCAGGCCAGCGCCAGCCGCCGCGGGTCGAGCGTCGCTGCGGCGCCCGATTCCAGCAGGGGCAGGGCCTGGATCATCTTGCAGCTCGACCGGGGGTAGATCACCGCCGCCGGATCGCCCCAGGCCTCGACCACGCCGCGGGAATCGCAGATCACCGCATGGCCGCGATGCACGCTTTCGAGGCGCCCGCCCCGCCACAGTTCCACCAGGGGCACAGACCCTGTCGCCACGTCGCCCAAAGCCCGATCTCCTTCACAGTTGCGCAATTTTCCGCCAACGGGGGTTTCTAACCCCCCGAAATTCGGGGTATGACGCAAACTAGCGGGCAAACCCCCGTTGCGCCAGTTCGAAGCCTTGTGCCAAAAGGCCGGACGCCGGGGGTTCACGATATACACTGGAGGCAGTGACGCAGATGGCAGCATCGTTCAAGTTCGGCGTGGCAGGCGTGATCCTGGCCCTGATGGCCGCGGTCCCGGCGCAGGCGCAGGATTCGACAAACCGTGTCGCCGTGGAAACTGCGTGGAGCGTCTTTGTTGACGGTACACCGCGCGAATGCTGGGCGGTTTCGGCCCCGTCCGAAACGGTCAACACCCGCGACGGCAGGGCCGTCTCGGTGCGGCGCGGCGACATCCTGTTGTTCGCCACCTTCCGTCAGGGGCAGGGCGCCGCGGCAGAGATTTCCTTCACCGGCGGCTATCCTTTCGCGCCGGATTCGACAGTCGAGGTGACGATCGGCACCGATGTGTTCCAGTTGATCGTCGATGGCGAATGGGCCTGGGCCGCCTCGCCCGAGGAAGACGCCCGGATTCTGGCCTCCATGCGGCGCGGACAGAACGCCGTGCTGGTCGCCCGCTCGTCGCGCGGCACGCGCACGCAGGACACGTTCTCGCTGTTCGGCATCACCGCCGCCACCGAGGAGGCGCAGCGCCGCTGCGCCCAGTAATCGGGCCTTTCGCCGAATTCAGGGCCGCCGGGCTGTTCTGCCCGGCGGCTTTTTCCTATATGCTGCGCTGATGCAACGGAGACGCGCATGAACGCCCCCATCACGCCCGAGGTCCGCACCCTGCCGCGCCGCGAGGCCGAGGCCGAGACGCCCAATCTGATCGGCATGACCCGCACGCAATTGCGCGCGGCGCTGATCGCGCATGGCACGCCCGAGAAACAGGCGAAGATGCGCGAGGGGCAGATCTGGCAATGGCTCTATCACTGGGGCGTGCGCGAGTTCACGGCGATGACCAACCTGAGCAAGGATTACCGCGCCTTTCTCGACCGCACGTTCCAGATCCAGTTGCCCGAGGTCGTTACCAAACAGGTCTCGGCCGATGGCACCCGCAAATATCTGCTGCGCATCAACGGCGGGCATGAGGTCGAAACCGTCTATATCCCCGAGGACGGGCGCGGCACGCTGTGTATCTCCAGCCAGGTGGGCTGCACGCTGACCTGCTCGTTCTGCCATACCGGCACGCAGAAACTGGTGCGCAACCTGACGGCCGCCGAAATCGTCGGTCAGGTGCTGGTGGCGCGCGACGATCTGGGTGAATGGTCGGTCCCTGGCGAGCCGCGGCGCGAGGAACGGCTTATCTCGAATGTCGTGCTGATGGGCATGGGCGAGCCGCTCTATAATTTCGACAACGTGCGCGACGCGATGAGGATCGTCATGGACGGCGAGGGCATCGCCCTGTCGCGGCGCCGGATCACGCTGTCCACCAGCGGGATCGTGCCGGAAATCGCCCGCACCGCCGAGGAAATAGGCTGCCTGCTGGCGATCAGCTTTCATGCGACCACCGACGCGGTGCGCGACCGGCTGGTGCCGGTGAACAAGAAATGGAACCTGCAGACCCTGCTGGGGGCGCTGCGCGACTATCCGCGGCTGTCGAATTCCGAACGGATCACCTTTGAATATGTGATGCTCAAGGATGTGAACGACAGCGACGACGACGCGCGCCGTCTGGTGCAACTGATCCGCGGCATCCCGGCCAAGATCAACCTGATCCCGTTCAACGAATGGCCGGGCGCGCCCTATCAGCGGTCCGACTGGGAGCGGATCGAGGCCTTTGCCGACATCATCTTCAAGGCCGGCTATGCCTCGCCGATCCGCACCCCGCGCGGCGAGGATATCATGGCGGCCTGCGGCCAGTTGAAATCGGCCACCGAACGCGGCCGCAAGAACGCCGCACAGATCGCCGCCGAAGCGGCGACGGGCGGCTGAGGCGATGCCAGGGCTGATAGTTCTTGTGGTGATCGGCGCGGCCGCGGGCCTGCTGGCAACACGGCTGATGCGCGTGAACGTCGATCTGCCCAGCGCCATAGGCATCGGCGTGCTGGGCGCCCTGGTCGGTGGCCTGGGCCTGCGCATGGTGCTGACGGTCGGCGGCTGGGCCGTGACCTTCGCGCTGGCCTTGCTGGGCGCGATGGCGCTGATCTGGGTCTGGCAACATTTGCGGCGCTGAGCGGCAGGGCCGGAGGGGGTTTCGCCCTCGGACAAGAGCCCTTGCAGGCTCTGGCCCTCGGGCGACCCGGTGAGGGGGGCTGGCCCCCCTCTGGCCCGTTCCGGGCCATTCACCCCCCAGGATATTTGCAGAGCAAAGAGGCCGATCAACGACCCGTCAGGGCGGCATCTTTGCTCTCTAAATATCCACGGGGGTTTCCAAAGGGGGCCCGTGGGTCCACTTTGGCGAGGGGGTTCGGGGGGCGAGCAGCCCCCCGATGCCTGTTTCAGTCCATCCCGCGGCCCAGCGTGCGCGGTGTCAGCAACCCGCGCTGGATGGCGATGACAAAGACGGCGATGCCCAGCCCGGCGAGATCGGTGATCCAGCCGCTCTTGATCATCATCAGCGCGCCCGCCAGGGTGATCACCCGCAGCACCGGGTGCAGCCGCCCGAACAGCCAGCCCTGCACCGCCGAGGCCATCAGGAAGATGCCGAACAGCGCCGTGACGAAGACATGCAGGATGTCGATCCATGCGCCCTGCATCAGCATTTCGGACGAATAGAAGAACATGAACGGCACGATGAAGGCGGCGAGGCCGAACTTGAAGCTTTCGACCGAGGTTTTCATCGGATCGGATTGCGCGATCGCCGCCCCGGCATAGGCGGCCAGCGCCACCGGCGGGGTGATCGCCGAGATGACGGCATAGTAGAAGATGAAGAAATGCGCCGTCAGCGGTTCGATCCCCATCCGCACCAGCCCCGGCGCGATCACCGCCGCCGCCACGGCATAGGCCGCGGTGGTGGGCATGCCCATGCCGAGGATGATCGCCACCAGCATGGCGAACATCATCGCCACCAGCTGGCTCTGCCCGGCGAGGCTGAGCAGCAGCGACGAGAAGCGGGTGCCAACCCCGGTCAGGGCAATGACCCCGACGATGATCCCGGCGGCGGCGCAGACCGCGACCATCTGCAGCGCCATGCGGGCGGCGATCTCCAGCGCCCAGAGGATGTCGCGCAGGCCCATCTTGGTGGGCGTGAGCCAGCTCACCACCGCGGCCGCGAACATCGCCAGGGTGCCGGCGCGGATCACCGAATAGCCCATGAACAGCGCGCCGATCAGGATCACGATCGGGATGAACAGGAACACCCGTTTCGCCATCAGCCGGAACGAGGGCAATTCGCTGCGCGGCAGGCCCTTCATGCCGTTCTTGAGGGCTTCCTTGTCGACCATGAAATAGACCGACACGAAATAGAGCACCGCCGGGATGATCGCCGCGATGGCGATGTCGCGGTAGGGGATGGCGGTGATCTCGGCCATGATGAAGGCGCCCGCGCCCATGATCGGCGGCATGATCTGCCCGCCGGTCGAGGCCGCGGCCTCGACCGAGGCGGCGGTCTGCGGCTTGTAGCCGACCTTTTTCATCAGCGGGATGGTCAGCGATCCGGTCGCCACGACGTTGCCCGCCGAGGTGCCGTTGATCATCCCCATCAGACCCGAGGCAAAGACCGCGACCTTGGCCGGTCCGCCGCGCGAATTGCCTGCGGCGGCGAAGGCGAAGTTGACGAAATACTCGCCCACGCGCGAGGCCTGCAGGAAGGCGGCAAAGGCGATGAACAGGATGATATAGGTCGAGGAGATCGCCGTGGTCGGCCCGAGGATGCCGTTGTCGGTATAGATGAAGGCGAAGAACCGCGCCGGAGCATAGCCGTTGTGGTGCAGGACGCCCGGCAGCCAGGGCCCGAGGAACCCGTAGGAAATGAACACCGCGACGATCATCACCAGCGCCAGACCGGCCAGTCGGCGCGTCAGTTCGAGGATCAGCAGGATCCCGGCGATCGACGCCCACATGTCGTTGGGATGCGGAAAGACCTGCGCGCGCACCCGCAGAAAGCCCGCGTGCGAGATGATATAGGCCGCGACGATGATCGCCGCCACCGACAGCAGGGTATCGGCCCAGGACAGGATGTTGCGGTTGCGCCGGGGCGCCAGATACGAGGCCGCCAGCGCCGTCACCGTGCCCGCGATCAGCGGCCAGCCAAAGGTATAGAGGTGCTTGGTCGCAGGCGAACCGGTGGCAACCAGGTCGCCGGTCGCCCACATCGCCAGCAATTGCCCGCCCGCGACGATCAGCAGCACCGCCGACAGCAGCGCCAGCGCGCGTTCCAGCAGGCTGAGCGGCGAGGCGGCGCCGCTATCGGGCAGCGAGCGCGAGGCGTAGAGCACGAAGCCCAGCGCCAGCCCGCCGCCGACATGGATCAGCCGGTAGCGCCAGGGTTCGGTCAGGTCGATCGACGGCAGGCCCAGCAGGTCGGCAATCCGGTCGTGAACCCCGTTCATCGCGCCGATATGGAAAGCGGTGTAGATCACGCAAAGCGTGGCCATGGTGAGGCCCAGCTTGCCGCCAAAGACGCGCTGGTTCGACGAGATCACCTCGTCGTCCACGCCGTCGGCGATGGTCTCGGCCTCGGCAGCGGTGGCTGCCAGGTTTTGTGCAGACATGGTGTCCCTCGAATGGCTTGTGAAAAGGGCCGGGGCGCCGTTCAGTCGCACCCCGGCCCGGTCATGTCCGTGCGGACCGATCAGCCGCGCAGGTTCTCGGGAATGGTGATCCCCTGCTCTTCGTAATAGCGCACCGCGCCGGGGTGGAACGGCATGAAGCCGTTGTTCAGCACGTTGTCGAGGATGGTCTCCGAGGCCGACGAGTGGATCTGCATCATCCGGTCATGGTTTTCCATCACCAGCTTGACGATCTCATAGGCCAGGCTTTCGGGCATGTCGGCATGCGACACGGCAAAGTTCCACATCGACACCGACTGCTGGTCGTAATCATGGCCGGTATAGGTGCCCGCCGGGATCGTCAGCGCCGACACTTCCGGATGCGCGGCGAGGATGGTGGCCAGTTCCGCCTCGGTAAAGCCGAACATGCGCACGTCGGCCTCGGCCGCGAGCTGCGAGAAGGCCGAGATCGGCACGCCCGCGGCAAAGGCGAAGGCGTCGATCAGCCCGTCCTGCAGCGCGCTGGCGGCATCGGCGGCGCCCGCGTTCGACACGGTGGCATTGACGCCCAGCGTGTTCAGGAAGCGCGGCCAGTAGGTGCCCGGGGTGCCGCCAGCCGGTCCGACCGAAACGCGGCGACCGTCGAGATCGCTCACCGATTCGAGGCCCGACGAGGCCAGGGTGATGACCTGGAACGGCGTCTGGTACATCGGGAACAGCGCCCGCAGGTTGGTGTGCTCCATCCCCGGCGCCAGTTCGCTCACCCCGGTCCAGGCTTCATAGGCCGGGCCCATGGTGACGAGGCCGATGGCGTGGTCGCCCATTTCGACCAGGGTGGCATTCTGCACCGGGCCGCCGGTGACTTCACCCGACGAGTTGATGCCGAGGGCTTCGCCGATGAAACCGGCGAGACCGTTGCCATAGACGAAATAGGTGCCGCCCTGACTGGCGGTGCCGATGGTGATCGAATCCGGCCATCCGGCGCGGTCCTGCGCCAACGCGGGCAGGGTGGTCATCAGCGCGGCCGCAGCCAGCGCGGTGAAATTGAACAGACGCATGTTGGTCCTCCCATGGACAGTGCGTTTATGGCAGATCCCGGCCACCTCCTCGGTTCGGCGCGGGACGCCCGGGCATCAGAGCGGCTCTTGGCGCTGCCAATCAAGGGTGTCGGTCCCGGGCGGCGGAAAAAACCGCGGCTCACCGGGCCGTGATGGGTGGAATTCCACACATACGCCCGGCTTGCGGGTGGATTTCCCCCCGTCCGCGCCTCAGGTGTCGGCGAAATGCGTCTTGTCGATGCCGAGCTTTTGCATCTTTTCATAGAGCGTCTTGCGCGACAGGCCGAGCGATTCATAGACCGGCTTCAGCGCCCCGCCCGAGGCGATCAGCGCCCGCACGATTTCGGCCCGTTCGAAGGCCGCGACCCTGTCAGCCAGTTTGCCGCCCTCGCTCCGCGTGGCTTCGGGCAGGTCGGTCGGCGTTTCCAGCCCCAGACCCAGGGCGCAGCGTTCGGCGGCATTGCGCAACTCGCGCACATTGCCCGGCCAGTCGCGCCGCACGATGGCCCCGATCAGCGCCGTCGATGGTGTCACCGGATCGACGCGCTGGCGGGCGGCAGCCTCGGTCAGCAGGCGCGAGAACAGCAGCGGAATGTCCTCGGGCCGGGCCGACAGCGGCGGCACGGTCAGGCTGACCACGGCGAGGCGGTAAAACAGATCGGCCCGAAAGCGCCCGGCCGCCACCTCGTCCTCGAGCGGGCTGCGCGAGGTGGCGATGAAGCGGATATCCACCGGGCGGGCCTCGTTCGAGCCCAGCGGCTGGATCGTGCGCTCCTCGATCACCCGCAGCAATTTTCCCTGCACGGCCAGCGGCATCGAGCCGATGTCATCCAGCAGGACCGTGCCGCCCCGGGCATGTTCGAACCGGCCATAGCGCGCCCGCATCGCGCCGGGAAAGGCGCCCGCCTCATGGCCGAACAGCTCGCTTTCGATCTGCGTTTCCGGCAGCGCCGCGCAGTCGATGGCGATGAAAGGCTTTGCCGCCCGCGCCGACAGGTCGTGCAGCGCCCGGGCCACCACCTCCTTGCCGGTGCCGGTGGCGCCGGTAATCAGCACATCCGTTTCGGCCGGGCCAATGGTCCTCAGCCTGCGCCGCAGGTCGATGATCGCCGTCGATCGGCCGACCAGCCGCTGCTCCAGATCGTCTTTCTGCCCGGCCGCGGCGCGCAGCACCCGGTTTTCCAGCACCAGCCGCCGGTAATCGAGCGCCCGCGCGCAGGTCTCGGCCAACTGGGTGCCCGAGAACGGCTTTTCGACGAAATCATGCGCCCCTTCGCGCATCGCCCGCACCGCCAGTTGCACGTCGGAATGCCCGGTAATCAGGATCACAGGAACCTCGCGGTCCAGCCCGTGGATCCGGTTCATCAGGCTGATCCCGTCGAGGCGTGGCATGCGGATGTCGGTGACGACGATGCCGTTGAAGCCAAAGCCGGTCAGCGCAGGCACATCCTCGGGCTGGTCGGTGTCGGTGACGTCGAATCCGGCCAGATCCAGCGCCTGCGCCGTGGAAAGCCGCAGGTCGGGGTCGTCGTCGACCAGCAGGATGCGCCCGCGGTTCATCGGTCCCCTCCTGCCAGCGGCAAGGTCAGGGTAAAGACCGCACCACCCCCCGGGGCATTGGCGACCGCCAGCCTGCCGCCGAAGTCATGGACGATGTTATAGGAAATCGACAGCCCCAGCCCCAGCCCCTTGCCGACCCCCTTGGTCGAGAAGAACGGATCGAAAATCCGTTCGATCAATTGCGGCGCAACGCCCGGGCCGGTGTCGGCGATGGTCAGGATCACCGTTTCGCCCTGCAGATGCGCGCTCAGCACGATCCGGCGGGTCGGGCAATCCTCAAGCGCGTCGATGGCGTTCGACAGGATGTTGACCAGCACCTGCTGCAAGCGCACCGGCCCGGCCCGCACCACCAGCGCAGGGACATCGACGTGCAAATCGATGTCCAGGGCGCGCAGGCGCCAGCCGATGATTTCCTTTGCTGCCGCCACCGCTTCGGGCAGGGGCACATCGGACAACTGGCTGTTGGGCTTGCGGGCGAAGTTGCGCAGATGACGCGACAATTCGCCCATCCGTCCGACCAGCGCCAGAATGCGCTCGATATTGCTCTTGGCCTCGTCGATGCGGCCCCGCTCGATCAGGAGCTGCGCGTTCTCGGCGAAATTTCGGGTCGCACCCAGCGGCTGGTTGAATTCATGGCTCAGCGCCGCCGACATCTGCCCCAGCGCCGCCAGCTTGCCCGCCTGCACCAGATCGGCCTGCGTCGCCCTGAGGCGCTCTTCGGTCAGGCGCCGTTCCGTCACCTCGGCGGCGAGCTGGCGGTTGACGGCGGCCAGTTCGGCGGTGCGGGCATCGACCCGGCGCTCCAGTTGCGTGCGCGCCTCGGCCTGCAGCGCCATGCGCTCGCGCAGCGCGGCGCGGCGCTGCACCACGATCACCCCGGCCAGCACCGCGAGCCCCGCCAGCAGCCCCGCCACCGCCAGCCAGGTCAGCGCCTGGCGTCGGGCCGAGGCGGTATCGACCAGCACATGCACCGTCCAGTCGGCGCCGGGCATCGGCTCGGACAAGACGCGGTATTCGGTGGTGCGGCCGTCGTCGCCGATGCGCCACATCGGCCCGCCATCGGCGCCGGTGGACCATTCCAGCGGCAATTCGCGCAACTGCCGGTCGGCATAGCGCCGCGTCGCTCGGGTCCGCGCCAGCCTGTCGGGCGTCAGCGGCCGGGCGGCGCCAAAGGTCCAGCCGGGGTTGGTCGACATGAACACGATATCCTCGGGGTCGGTGACGATGACCTCGGTGCCTGATCCGCGCCAGCCCTGTTCTATGGCGTCGAGGTCGATCTTGATGACCAGCACCCCGGCGATGGTCTCGTCGATCCGCACCGGCGCGCCAAAGTAATAGCCGCGCACCAGCGAGGTGGTCCCCAGCGCATAGAAACGCCCGTCGCCCCGGGTCAGCGCATCCTGAAAATAGGGCCGAAAGGCGAAGTTGCCGCCGACAAAGCTGAGCGGCAGATCGAAGTTCGATGCCGCCAGCGTGTCGCCGTCGAGGTTCATCAGATAGATGTCCGAGGCCTGCAGCAATTGCGCCGTCGCCCGCAGATAGAGGTTGGCGGCCTGCACCCGGCCCGGGCTGGCCGGGGCCGACAGCAGATCGTGCAGCACCCGTTGCTGCGCCAGCAGCCCGGGCAGCCGGTCGAAACGCCGCAATTGCCCGTTCAGCGCCGATACCGCCAGATTGAGCGTGCTGGTTCCGCGCTCGGTCAGTTCGGTCAGCGCCGCGCGGTGCAGCCGCTGATAGCCCAGACTGCCCAGTTCCAGCGCCAGAACCAGCCCCAGCACCGCCAGCGCCGTCCAGAACCCCCGCCGACCCGAGGTCGCGGCGACCGCGCTGGCAGCAGGCTGATAGGGCGCATCCGTCATGCCAGCCTCATAGCACAGGCTTTTCGCGCCGCCCAAGCCCCATCGTCCTGCCGGGAATCCTCACCGCCGGGCCGCGGGAACACCCTCGCGGCGCGATCAGCCGTTCGGCCGCACCCGCGCCGCCGATTTGTCGGCAAAGGCGGCCAGTCGGCCCCGGCTGGCGGGCTGGGTGTTGACGATCCCGGCCACCACCGATTCCATATAGGCCGCGTCCATCGCCGACATGTTCTGCACATGGCTGATGGCCGAGCAGATGGCGAAATTCGACAAGGGCGGGTTTTGCGCGGCGGCGCGGGCCAGCGCATAGGCTTTCGCCTCGCTGTCCTCGACCAGATATTGCGCCAGCCCCACGGCGATCGCCTCGTCGCCCTGATAGACCCGCCCGGTCAGCATCATGTCGATCATCCGCGCCTTGCCAACCAGATCCGCCACCCGGATCGTCGCGCCGCCGCCGGTGAACAGGCCGCGCTGCCCCTCGGGAAGGGCGAAATAGGTGCTGGCATCGGCCACCCGCACATGCGCGGCGCTGGCCAGCTCCAGCCCGCCGCCGACCACGGCGCCCTTGAGCGCGGCGATCACCGGCACGCCGCCATATTCCATCTTGTTGAAGGCCTCGTGCCAGCGCAGGCACAGATGCATGAACTCCTCGGGGCGGCGGTCCTCGGCGTGATGTTCGACGAGATCGAGCCCGGCGCAGAAATGCGTGCCCGCCGCGCGCAGCACCACGGCCCGCACCCCCGCGCGGGGCACCAGGGTGAATATGTCGATCAATTCGTCCACCGTCGCCGCGTTGAGCGCATTGCGCTTTTCCGGGCGGTTCAGGGTCAGCGTGGCGATGCCGTCGGCATCGACATCCAGCGTGGTGAAGGCGAGGTCGAGATCCTCGAGACGTTTCATGGCATTCCTCCCGGTTGGCCCGAAGGGTAGGGGCCGCCCGGGGCGCTTGTCCAGCGGCGACGCTGCGTTCCGGCTGGCGCGTCCCTTGCACCTGCCCGCCGCCTGCGGCACCTTGCGCCAAAACGGAGATCCCATGAGCGACACTTTCCTGCGCCTGACCCGCAACGGCACCACCGCCAGCGAGAGCCGCCCGGCGCCCGACCGCGTCGTTTCCGGCAACCCGATCCACACGACCTGGGATATCGAAGAGCGCGACGGCCTCAGCGCCGGGCTCTGGCAATCGACGCAGGGCGCCTGGCGGGTCAGCTATGACGAATGGGAATATTGCCATATTCTGGCGGGCCATTCCGTGCTGACCACCGAGGACGGCACCCGCCATGAATTGCGCGCCGGTGACAGCATCATCCTGCGCCCCGGGTTCAAGGGGGTCTGGGAGGTGCTGCAGACGACGCTGAAGGATTACGTGATCCGCGTTTGAGGGGGGTGCGGGGGGCTGCCGCCCCCCGCACCCCCTGCCCAAAGGGGGGCACGCCCCCTTTGGAAACCCCGTGAGTATTTGCGGCAAGATGAAGTCACGGGTTGCGCTTTTCCTTGACGGGCAAGCTGCTATGTATCGCCGGGACAGCAGACGGAACGCCGATGACCCAGAATTTTCGCCTCACCATCGCCCAGTTGAACCCGGTTGTCGGGGCGCTGGCGGCCAATGCCGACAAGGCGCGCGCCGCCTGGGCCGAGGCCAGGGTCGCGGGTGCCGACATGATCGCCTTTACCGAGATGTTCATCACCGGCTATCAGACGCAGGATCTGGTGATGAAACCGGCCTTTGCGCGCGCCGCCATGGCCGCGATCGAGGCCTTGGCCGCCGATTGTGCCGAGGGGCCGGTGATCGGCATCGGCGGGCCCTGGCTGGAGGGCGGGCGGCTTTACAACGCCTATCATATCCTCTCGGGCGGGCGTGTCATCCATGTGGTGCGCAAGCACCATCTGCCCAACGAGCGGGTGTTCGACGAGGTGCGTTTGTTCACCCCGGCCGATATTTCCGGGCCCTACCGGGTCGGACCGCTGCGCATCGGCACGCCGATCTGCGAGGATGCCTGGCACGAGGACGTGGCCGAGGCGCAGGCGGAAAGCGGCGCGCAGATCCTGCTGGTGCCCAACGGTTCGCCCTATTCGCGCGGGCGCCACGATACGCGGCTGGGGCTGATGGTGTCGCGGGTGGTCGAGACCGGGCTGCCGATGGTCTATCTCAACATGGTTGGCGGGCAGGATGACCAGGTGTTCGACGGCACCTCATTCGTGCTGAACCCGGGCGGGCACATGACCCATCTGTTGCCCGGTTTCACCGAGACGCTGGTGCATGTCGATTTCGCCGAAACCGCCGAAGGCTGGCGCGCGGTGCCGGGCGAGCGGGCGGCGCTGCCCGACGATTGGGAGCGCGATTATCACGCGATGGTCACGGGCACCCGGGATTACCTGCACAAATCCGGCTTCCGCCGGGTGCTGCTGGGCCTGTCGGGCGGTATCGATTCGGCGCTGGTGGCGACGATCGCCGGTGATGCGCTGGGGCCAGAGAATGTGCATTGCCTGATGCTGCCTTCGGCCTATACCTCGGCGCATTCGCTGGAGGATGCCGAGGCGGTGGCGCGGGCGCTGGGTACCCGGCTGGACACCGTGTCGATCAGCGATCCGCAGGCCGCCGTGACCGAGGCGCTGGCGCCCCTGTTCAGCGGCCTCAAACCTGACGTGACCGAGGAAAACATCCAGTCGCGGCTGCGCGGCCTGCTGTTGATGGCGATCTCGAACAAGACGGGCGCCATGCTGCTGACCACCGGCAACAAGTCGGAAATGGCGGTCGGCTATGCCACGATCTACGGCGACATGAACGGCGGCTATAACCCGATCAAGGATCTCTACAAGACCCGGGTGTTCGAAACCTGCCGCTGGCGCAACGCCAACCACCGGCCCTGGATGCTGGCCCCGGCCGGCGTGGTGATCCCGCCCCGGGTGATCGACAAGCCGCCCTCGGCCGAATTGCGCCCGGATCAAAAGGACGAAGACAGCCTGCCGCCCTATCCGGTGCTGGACGCGATCCTTGACGGGCTCGTCGAACGCGAACTGGCGGTCGAGGATCTGGTCGCCGAAGGGTTCGAGCGGGCGACGGTGAAGGCGGTCGAGCATCTGCTCTATATTTCCGAATGGAAACGCTTTCAGTCGGCCCCGGGCACGCGGCTGACAACCCGGGCGTTCTGGCTGGACCGGCGCTATCCGATGGTCAACCGCTGGCGCGACCCGTCCTGAAACGCCGCCGGGAAATATCTTTGAACCCTTGGCCCGTGTCCTGCGACCCACGGGTATGATGGTCGGGCCGCAGTCCTGCGCCCCCGTCACCGGCCTCCGGGCCGATCTGGTTCTCTGGTTTTCCCTCCTCCCTCATCCTGGGCCGCCCGCGAGGCGGCCCTTTTTTTGGCGCTCCTTGTCTGACCCGCCGAAACAGCCGTTCTGGCGCCGCCCCTGATCGACCGGGGGCCGTCGTCCGGTGCTTTACGTCGCCGCATGGACGGGGATGACGGGCGATCTGCTTGGCGGACGGACGAGCCGTTGGAGCGGTTGAGGCGGGCAGGCGAGGCGTCTCAGCCGACCAGCAGGGCGACCGAGATCCCCGACAGCAGCACCGCCATCGTGCGGTTGAACGCGCGGAAGGTCGCTGGCGAGGTGATGATCCGATTGATCTGCAACGCCAGCAGCATCAGCGCCGCCAGTGTCCCGGCGGTCATGGATACGGCGACAAGAATGATCGCGGCCAGCGACGGCAGATGCGTCAGCCCTTCGGGCGCGACCGAGGGCACCATGAGCACATAGAACATGAAGGTGTAGGGGCTGCTCAGGCAGATTGCGATTCCGGCCCCTGTCGAGGCAAACCAGCCTCCGTGCAGCGCCGGGCGTCCGCCGCCAAACCGGGTTGCCCGCCACATCTGGACCGCGAGCCACAGCATATAGGCCGCGCCCAGGCCCCGAAACAGCATCGCCCATTGTTGATTGCCCTCGATCCAGACGCCGAACCCGAGGGCTATGACCGCGATCGGGACCAGTTGCCCCAGACACACCCCCCCGGCAAAGGCCAGCGATCCGGCCCTGTCGCGGTTCAGGGCGCGGCTCAGCACCACGGCGACGACAGGGCCCGGGGCGGCCTGCATGGCGATGACGGCGGCGGCAAACATGAAGACGATGGAATAATCCATGGCAGTCAACCTTTTACGGGATCGGGTTGCGACAGCTCACGCCGCCAGCAGGAACATCGAGGTTGTGGCCAGCAGGACGGCCATCAGTCGGCTGAACATCGCCGACGCGGCGGGCGTGGTGATGATGCGGCGCAATTGCCCGGCCAGAAGGGTCATACCGCCCAATGCGGTGCCGACGGCGGCCAGACTGACCAGCAGGACGCCGATCAGCGCGCCGGTGCTCGACAGGCCTTCGGGCGCGGCGGACGGCAGCAGCAGCAGGTAAAAGACGAAGGTGGCCGGATTGCCCAGACACAGCGCGACTCCGGCGCCGGTCGAGGCCAGTACACCCCGGCGCGGCCCTTTGGCCGCGCCACCGGGCTGGCTGTCGCGCCAGATCTGAAGGGACAGCCACAGCAGATAGGCAACGCCCGCAAACCGCAGCACCGCCAGCCATTCCGGGCTGCCCTGCGACCAGGCGCCAAAGCCCAGCGCGATGACCAGAATGGCGATCATGTCGCCAAGGCAGACACCGGCGGCAAAGGCTGCGGCGCCGCGCAGGTCATGGCTCAGCGTGCGCGTCACGATCACCGCGACCATCGGGCCCGGTGAGGCCGTGACAGCCACAAGCGCCAGGAAATAAGGCAGGATTGCCGTCTGGTCCATCTCGTCCTCCCAAACGATACAGGGTCTTTCGGGCCCGTCCCGATGCCGCGCCCCGTCGCCCTGGCGTTTCGGCACCGGGCGATGTCATCAGTTCATCAGGGCGGCGGGGATCGGACCATCAGGCGATCGCCTGATTCGGGCGCTCTGCGCAGAGCCGCGGGATGGGTGAGCCGACCTGCGGCCGCTCACCCGTTGCCCGGTCACGGGGCCTCAGTAGGTCGGGCGGGGGTAGACGCCGGGCTGCCCGGTGTAGCCAGGCTGCGGCGCGTAGCCGGGCTGCGGGGCGTAGCCGGGTTGGGGCGCGTAGCCGGGCTGCGGATTGTAACCGGGCTGCGGGGCATAGCCCGGCTGCGGGTTATAGCCGAGCTGACCTTGATAGACCGGCTGGCCGCCATAGCCCGCCTGACCGGCATAGCCCGGATGGGGTGCTGAACCGGTCTGGCAGTGATAGTTCGAATCGCGCAGGTAATCCTGCATCACCCAGCCCCATTGGCCCTGCCATTGGACAAAGCTCCAGCCGGTCTCGTAGCGGCTGATCTCGACCTGGGCACAGGGCGGAAGCAGGGCGATCACCGGATGCCAGACGCCCGGGCCCTGATGAAAGTTCAGACCGGACACGGTCCAGCCCGGGGTGGCCATCGCGGTCCCGGCCGACAGGGCGAGGACGGCGGCAAGTGCAGTGGTGCGCAACATGAAGGATTTCCTTTTTGACAGCGGGGTGCGTTTTCGCATCGGGCCTCGGCGGTTGGCCGCGATGGGATCATCTGACCCGATCGCCCGCTGTCACGACATCAGGCGATCGCCTGATTCGCCGCGTCTGCGCACCGGCTGTCAGCGCAAGCTGTCGGGATCGAGCAGCCCGGCCCGCACCGCCGCCAGCAGCAAGCTGGCGGTCGAATGCACGTTCAGCTTGCGCATCAGGCTGGTGCGGTGGCTGTCCACGGTCTTTGGGCTGACACCCAGCGCCGCGGCGGCGCTGATGTTGGAATGGCCGCGCGCGATGGCCTGCAGCACCTCCATCTCGCGTTCGGTCAGCGGGGTGCCCTTTTGCGCGTTGTCCAGCATCCGCTGCGCGCTGGCGCCGATCACCGGCTTGCCCGCGCAGACCTGGCGCACGGCATCGACGATCTCGGCCTCGGACCCGTCCTTGAGCATGACCCCGTGAACCCCGGCTTCGACCATCTGCGCAAGCGTCTCGGGCTGCATGCTGCCGGTCAGCAGCACAAAGCGCGTGTCGGGCGACCAGCGGCGGGCCTCGAGGAAGACCTCAAGACCATTTGCGCCGGGCATGTTGTAGTCTAGCATCGCGCAATCCGGTTTGAATTTGCGGATGGCGGAAATGGCCTCGATGCCATTGGATACCGAGGCGATGACCGTCAGCCCGTCGATCACCGAGAGCGCGGCAGAGAGGCTTTGGGATACGAACAGATGGTCCTCGGCTATCAAGATCCGGATGCTCAACTCAGGCCTCCTGCTACGGGCATTGCCGGTCTCTTCCTAGCCTTCGCGCTGCTGGTGCTGGCCAGTCTGGGCCCGGTCAAGGCCCAGCCTGTGCTGACCCTGACCGGCCCGGTCGATGTGGCGGAACTGCCAGCTTCAATTGAGTACAGGATCGATCCCGAATGGCAACTGAGTGTTGTCGAACTGGCCGATCCGGCCTCGCCGGGCTGGCAACCGGTCGGGGCGACAACGCCCGATTTCGGCTATACGCCGGCGCGGATCTGGCTGCGGGTTGCGCTCGACAACGACACGCCCGCGACCACGGACTGGCGATTGTTCATGCGGGCGAACTTCTGGCCCAGCTTGCAGGCCTGGCAGGTCGGTGCCGGCGATGCCATCACGCCGCTGCTGGACATCACCCCCGCCAGCCCCTTCAGCGCCCGCGCTGTCGAACATCCGCAGGTGGTGGTGCCCTTCGTGCTGCGGCCCGGAGAACAGACGGTGCTGCTGCTCGCCTATTCCTCGCAAGGATCGTCGCGCAATGCGATGTCCATCGAAACCGCCGAGAGTTTCGCCGCCTCCAGCGCGCAGGCCGCCGCCAAGACCTATGTGTTCTATGGCATGATCTTCGTGCTGTTGGCCGTGACCAGCATCGCGGTGGTGGTGCTGCGGCAAATGCTGTTCGTCATCTATGGTGGCTATGTGCTGTCGCTGTTTCTCTATATTGCGCATATCGACGGCACGGCCTTCCAGTATCTGTGGCCCTTCAACCCGGGTTTCAACAACATGGCCTCGGTCGTGGCGGGATCGATGGCGATGATCTTCGCCGCGCTGTTTGCCATCGTGTTCCTGCAGACCCGGCGGTTTCACCCGGTCATGCACGGGGTCTTGCTGGCGCTCATCGGCGCGGTGCTGGCGCTGGATGCCGTGCTGCTGGTGATCGATCCGCAATTGCTCAAGAAATCCCTGGTCATCATGCTGTCGGTCTGCGCGCTGGTGATCCTGAGCTCGGCGATCGTGGCGGCGCTCAAGCGGTATCACGAGGTGCGCTATTACCTGTTCGCCTGGTCTGCGGCCTTCATCCCGGCCGGGTTGTTCACCGCGCGGCATATCTTTGCGTTCGAGCCCGATTTCATCGCGCCCTATGACGCCGTGCGCGCGGCGCTGATCTTTGATGCCTACATGATGGGCTTTGCCACCTTCGACCAGTTGCGCCAGTCGCGCGAGCGGGCGTTGGCCGACAGTCTGGCGCTGGCGCAGCGCAACCTCATGCTGGGCGAGCGTCTGGCGCTGCTCGACGACAGCTACGAGCGGCTGTCCACCCGCGCCCGCCAGCGCGAAGAGAACGTCATGGATGCCGTTCATGATCTGCGCCAGCCGATGCACGCGCTGCGCCTGTCCATGCGCCAGCGTTTTGTCGAGGGGCAGCAAGGCGCCGACAGCGGGCAGATCGAGGCGGCGCTGAGCTATATGGAACAGCTCGTCGCCGACCGGCTGGCGGCGCGCGCGGACGGGCCTGCGGACGAAGCCCCGGCCCCGGAAAAGCTGCCGCCGGGCGAGCCGGGGCTGCACGAGGTTCTGGGCGGTGTGGCCGAGATGTTCGCGCCCGAGGCCGCCGCCAAGGGCCTTGGCATGACGCTGCGGCTGGGCGCCGCGGATGGCCCGGTGCCAGCCTATCCGCTGATGCGGGCGCTGGCCAATCTGGTGTCGAACGCCATCAAGTACACGCGGCAGGGCCGCATCCTGATTACGCTGCGGCCGCAGGCGGGTGGCTGGCGGATCGAGGTGCATGATACCGGCCCCGGCCTCGGCGGCGCGGCCTTCGCGGCGGCGCTTGCGCGGGCCCACCGGCTCGAGCGTGACCGAGACGAGACCGACGGCAGCGGGCTGGGCCTGGCCATCGTCACCGAGATCGCGGCGGCCAATGGCTGGAGGGTGAGCAGTTGCACCCACCGTCGCACCGGCGCCAGCATCCGCCTCGACATTCCCGCCGCGGCGGGCTGACCGCGGCGGGGCGCATCGGCGCCGCCGATCCATACCCTGGCGCGGGACCGGTGTGGCCGCGGGCGCTGTTGCGACCGGGACCGCCTGTTTGCCCCAGCACTCATGGTGCGTGAGGGCGCGCGGAAGCTCTGGCGCCTCGGTGGTGAGGGGCTGCGACGCGGCGCCCGCCCTTCGGCCTGTCAAAGCCTGTCCCGGTCTGATCGCGGCGCTTGCGCTATCGGGCAGCCTTGCCGCACAATATCTTTGAACCAGGTGCCGGGGCCGAACGACCCAAGGTCAGTTCCACACCAGACCCTGAGAAAGGTTCACACGATGACCCGCGCTGCCCTCGCCCTCGCCGCCCTGATCACCCTCTCGCTGAACGGCTCGATGGCCGTCGCCTCGATGCCCGGCTGCAGCGCCGAGAACGTCTGCGCCGTCTCGCTGCGCATGATGACCCCGCCGCCCGCCCGCCCGGCCGATCTGGCGCAGCGCCACGCGACGGCCATTGCCTACGTCCTGCCGGTCGCCGGCCAACGCTGACGGCTCAGGGCCGCAGTGGACAGTTCGCGCGCTTTCGGCTAGAGGCGCGCCCATGCTGGACAATCGCCCCACCCTGCCGCCCGAAATCGCCCGCCGCCGGACCTTTGCGATCATTTCGCACCCCGACGCCGGGAAAACCACGCTGACCGAGAAATTCCTGCTGTTCGGCGGTGCGATCCAGATGGCCGGACAGGTGCGCGCCAAGGGTGAGGCCCGGCGCACGCGCTCGGACTTCATGCAGATGGAAAAGGATCGGGGGATTTCGGTCTCGGCCTCGGCGATGTCCTTCGATTTCGGTGCCTTCCGCTTCAATCTGGTCGATACGCCGGGGCACTCGGATTTTTCCGAAGACACCTACCGCACGCTGACCGCCGTGGACGCGGCGATCATGGTCATCGACGGCGCCAAGGGCGTCGAAAGCCAGACCCGCAAGCTGTTCGAGGTCTGCCGCCTGCGCGACCTGCCGATCCTGACCTTTTGCAACAAGATGGACCGCGAGGCGCGCGACACTTTCGAGATCATCGACGAGATCCAGGAAAACCTGGCGATCGACGTAACCCCGGCCTCGTGGCCGATCGGCCAGGGGCGCGAGTTCCTGGGCTGCTATGACATCCTGCACGACCGGCTGGATCTGATGGACCGCGCCGACCGCAACCGGGTGGCGCAAAGCATCCGGATCGAGGGCCTCGACGATCCCCGACTGGCCGAGCATGTTCCGGCCGACCTGCTGGCCCGGCTGCGCGAAGAGCTGGAGATGGCGCGCGAATTGCTGCCCGCCTTCGACCGCGAACAGGTGCTGAACGGCTCGATGACGCCCATCTGGTTCGGCTCGGCGATCAACTCGTTCGGCGTGCGCGAATTGATGGCGGGGATGGCCGAATACGGCCCGGCGCCGCAACCCCTGAGCACCGACCAGCGGCAGGTCTCGCCCGAAGAGGACAGGGTGACGGGCTTCGTGTTCAAGGTGCAGGCCAACATGGACCCCAAGCACCGCGACCGCGTGGCCTTTGTGCGCCTTGCGTCGGGGCATTTTCAGCGCGGCATGAAACTGATGCATGTGCGGTCCGGCAAACCGATGGCGATCACCAACCCGGTGCTGTTCCTCGCCGCCGACCGCGAGCTGACCGAAGAGGCCTGGGCGGGCGACATCATGGGCATTCCCAACCACGGGCAGCTCAGGATCGGCGACACGCTGACCGAGGGCGAGTCGATGCGCTTTACCGGCATTCCGTCGTTTGCGCCGGAATTGCTGCAGATCTGCCGCGCGGGCGACCCGATGAAGGCCAAGCATCTGGAAAAGGCCCTGATGCAATTCGCCGAGGAGGGCGCCGCCAAGGTGTTCAAGCCGATGATCGGCGCGGGGTTCATCGTCGGGGTGGTCGGCGCGCTGCAATTCGAGGTGCTGGCCTCGCGGATCGAGCTGGAATACGGCCTGCCGGTGCGTTTCGAAGGCTCGCAGTTCAAGTCGGCGCGCTGGATCTCGGGCGAGAAAGCGGCGGTCGAGGCGGTGGTCGACAGCAACAAGGGCCATATCGCCACCGACCACGACGGCGATCTGGTCTATCTGACCCGCCTGCAATGGGACATCGACCGCATCGAGCGCGATCACCCCGGCGTGCGGCTGACGGCGACCAAGGACATGATGGTCTGAGGGGTTTCGCCCTTGTTGCCCGCTGTCGCGGGCGCCTCGGGCGACCCGCGCGCCGCCGGTCCGGCGGCGCGAAGAAAGGGGGGCTGTCTGCCCCCCTCTTTGCGTGCCGCAAATTCACCCCCCGAGGATATTTAAGGCGCAAAGTTGGGCGGGCGGCGCGATGAGGGGCGCGCGGCGCGGGCCGGTCAGTTCAGGCGCGCCGCGGCGGGCGTTGCGGCCGGGGCGATGCTGAGGCAATTGCGCCCGCCGGCCTTGGCGGCATAGAGCTGGCTGTCGGCGCGGTCGGTCCAGTCCTCGACATCGAGCACCGCGTCGGTCGCCTCGGCGATGCCGAAGCTTGCCGTGACCTTGACGCCGGGATGGCCGAGGATCGGCGTGCGTTCGATGGCGCGGCGGATGCGTTCGGCGACATCGGTGGCGATGACGGAATCGGCATTGGCGACCAAGATGGCGAATTCCTCGCCGCCGACGCGGCCGAAACTGTCCTCGACCCGCAATTCGCGCAGCACGGTGCGCGCGACCGTCTTGAGCACCGCATCGCCGACGGCATGGCCGAAGGTATCGTTGATCGCCTTGAAATGGTCGAGATCGAAGAGCACCAGCGAGGCCTTGGACCGGACCCGGGCCCGGGCGGCGAAAGCCTTGCGCAGGGTTTCCGAAAAGGCGCGGCGGGTCATGGCGCCGGTCAGCACATCGCGGCTGGCTTCGGACCAGAGTTCGACCTGATCGACCACCAGCCGGGCGAAGCCCTCGAGCAACTGGCAGTCGCGGTCCGAGAATTCGCGGTCGGCGGTGTCGAGGATCCGCAGCGAGCCGATGACCGCCTCGTCATTGATGAGCGGGATTTCGAGGAACGACCGATAGACACCGCCCTCGGCATTGGCCGGGGCGCCATGCAGGGCGACAGAAACCGCCGGAACGTGAAAGACCGATTTGATCAGCTCGGTGACGGCCGAGAATTGTGCCGGGGCTGGGAGGGCGGCCTGGATCGGAGTGTTCAGCATGAAGGGGGCCTCGTCCGCAACAGGGGCGGCATACTCGATATCAAGATGGGCGACGCGGGCGTTCATTGGGTCTGTCCTTCGCGGTCATCGCGGCTTAACCCTGTTGTGGCGCCCGATTGCGACCGGGTTGGGGACCGGGTGCGGCAAAAATCTGGTTAATTAAGGGTTAACCAAGGCAGGATGCGCCGGTCTGCCCTGATTTCGCCGCAATCTGCCCCGGGATTGGCCGGTTTCCGGCGGATTCGGGCCGCAGATTCCGGCATTCAATTGACCCGGGCGCGGATTTGGGCTAGGGCGCCTTATCGGTCCTTGCGACTCATACAGGCTGACCGACAGCGGCCGGGGCGTTATCTGGCGTCCCATCATCCCCTTGCGGCCCGATGCCGCAACAGACGGACGTACATGACCAAGTTTTCCGACCTCAAGCTGGACCCCAAGGTCCTCCAAGCCGTAGCCGAAGCCGGGTACGAAACCCCCACCCCGATCCAGGCGCAGGCGATTCCCGATGCGCTGGAAGGCCGCGACATTCTGGGCATCGCCCAGACCGGCACCGGCAAGACGGCCTCCTTCGTGCTGCCGTTGATCACGCGCCTGTCGCGTGGCCGGGCGAGGGCGCGCATGCCGCGCTCGCTGGTGCTGGCGCCGACGCGCGAACTGGCCGCCCAGGTGGCCGAGAATTTCGACACCTATGCCAAACACACCCGCCTGACCAAGGCGCTGCTGATCGGCGGCGTGTCCTTTGGCGAACAGGACAAGCTGATCGACCGCGGCGTCGATGTGCTGATCGCCACGCCGGGCCGGTTGCTGGATCATTTCGAACGCGGCAAGCTGCTGCTCACCGGCGTTGAGGTGATGGTGGTCGATGAGGCCGACCGCATGCTCGACATGGGGTTCATCCCCGACATCGAGCGCATCTTCCAGCTTACGCCCTTCACCCGGCAGACGATGTTCTACAGCGCCACCATGGCGCCCGAGATCGAACGCATCACCAATATGTTCCTGTCGAATCCGGTGCGGATCGAGGTGGCGCGCCAGGCGACTACCGCCGAGACCATCGAGCAACAGCTCATCGAGCTGAAGCCGACGCGCCGCGACCGGGCCTTTGCCGAAAAGCGGGCCATGCTGCGCGCGCTGATCGCTTCGGAAGGCGAGGCCTGCACCAACGCGATCATCTTCTGCAATCGCAAGATCGACGTCGACGTCGTGGCCAAGTCGCTGAAAAAGCACGGTCTCGATGCCTCGCCGATCCATGGCGACCTGGATCAATCGGTGCGCACGCGCACGCTGGACGGGTTCCGCGACGGAACGGTGCGGCTGCTGATCGCCTCGGATGTGGCGGCGCGCGGCCTCGACATTCCGGCTGTCAGCCATGTGTTCAACTTCGACGTGCCCTCGCATGCCGAGGATTACGTCCACCGGATCGGCCGCACCGGCCGTGCCGGGCGCAAGGGCAAGGCCTTTACCATCGCCACGCCCGCCGATGAAAAGTATCTGGCGGCCATCGAGGCGCTGCTGCAAAAGACCCTGCCGCGCGGCGTTCCCCCGGAAGGGTTCGACGCCGAGATGGCCGGTTCCGATGCCACCACCGAGCGCCCTGAGCGCAGCGACCGCAAGCGCGGCGAAAAGACCGAACGGGGCGGGCGCCGCGGCGAACGCAGCGAACGCCCTGAACGGCGTGCCCGCGCGGAACAGCCGGTCGCTGCCCCCGTCGAGGCGCCGCTCGAAGCCGAGGCCGAAATCGTGGCGCCGGTCGTCGTGGAAACCGTCGCCCCCCCCGCGGCCGAAGTGGTCAGTGTTAACCGCGACGACAGCCGCGAGCGTACCCGCGACGACAGCCGCGACCGCAACCGCGGTGGCCGCCGCGAGCGTAACCGCGACGATCAGCCGGTGATCGGCATGGGCGACCATGTGCCCGATTTCCTCAAGCGCGAGTTCCGCACCAAGGTTGGCTGACAGGCCCGCCGTCCCGAAAAGGAAAACGGCGCCCTTTGGGGCGCCGTTTTCCTTCAGTAGCTGTATTCCGGATAGATCCGCGCCAGATCGCCGCCCCAGTCGCCGTGATAATGCGCCAGCAGCTCGTCAGCCGGGGTCATGCCGGTCTCCAGACTGTCCCTGAGCGCGTTGAGGAAATGCGTCTCGTCGGGCACCATGCCGCCCGCGCCGGGGCGCCCGCGGGCCTTGAGCCCGGCCTCGGACAGCGCCACGACCTCGCGGGCGAGGTCGATCATCTTGATTCCATGCGTTTCGGCCTGCAGCCCGTCGACGCTGGCGGCGATGCGCAGGGCCTCGCGGGTTTCGGTGTCCCAGTGCTTGCACAGATCCCAGGCGGCATCGAGCGAGGACTGGTCATAAAGCAGCCCGACCCACAGGGCGGGCAGCGCGCACAGGCGCCGCCACTGGCCGCCATCGGCGCCGCGCATTTCGAGGTATTTCTTCAGCCGGGCCTCGGGGAAGATCGTCGTCAGATGGTCGGCCCAGTCGGACAGCGTCGGCACCTCGCCCGGCAGGGCGGGCAGGCGGCCATCGAGGAAATCGCGGAACGACTGGCCCAGCGCGTTGATATACTTGCCGTCGCGGTAGACGAAATACATCGGCACATCGAGCGCGTAATCGACATAGCGTTCAAATCCGAAGCCGGGTTCGAACGCCTGCGGCAGGGTGCCGGTGCGCGCCGGGTCCAGATCGCGCCAGATCCGCGAACGCCAGGATTTGTGGCCGTTCGGCCTGCCCTCGAAGAACGGCGAATTGGCGAACAGCGCGGTGGCGACGGGTTGCAGCGCCAGCGAGACGCGGAATTTCTGCACCATGTCGGCCTCGGATGCGAAATCGAGGTTCACCTGCACGGTACAGGTGCGGCGCATCATCTGGCGGCCGTGGGTGCCGACGCGCTGCATATAGCCGTCCATCAGCGTATAGCGGCCCTTGGGCATCAGGGGCATCTGCTCATGCGTCCAGACCGGCGCCGCGCCGAGACCGATGAAGCCGACGTTCAACTGATCGGCGACGGATTTCACCTCGCGCAGGTGTTCGTTCACCTCGTCGCAGGTCTGGTGGATCGTCTCCAGCGGCGCGCCCGACAGTTCCAGCTGCCCGCCCGGCTCCAGGCTGACATTCGCGCCGTTCAGGGTGAGGCCGATCAGCTTGTCGCCCTCGGTGACGGGCTGCCAGCCATAGCGCTGGCGTAGGCCCTCCAGCACCGCGTTGATCGAACGCGCGCCGTCATAGGGCAGCGGCAGCAGAGTGTCGGTCAGATAGCCGAATTTCTCGTGCTCGGTGCCGATGCGCCAGTCGCTTTCCGGCTTGCAACCCGAGGCGAGATATTCGGCCAGTTGATCCCGATGCTCGATCGGCCCGCCGCCGGATTGGGGGATGGACATGACGTGTGGCTCCGGGGCTGTTGGATCGGACCCCAGACCTGTAGCGCCGATGCGGTCAAGTCAAGAGGCGCCGATGCGGGTGGCGCCAGATCTGCCGGGCCCTGGGGGCCGGTCCCTGTGCGACGATTCGCAGCAGACGCGGCATGTCGAGGCCGGGCAGCGCGGCAAAGGCGTCGAACAGCGCGGCATGGCCGGTCGCCGCGCGCGGGATCACCAGCACGGTGCCGTCAAAGGCCTCGACCAGCCAGAATTGCGTGTCGGCGCTCAGCGACAGGGCCAGCATCTGGTCCAGCGCCACGATCCCGCCACCGCGAGGGCCGAAGTAGCGGATCTCGCCCTCGATCACCTCGATGAGGCCGCTGGCACCGCCGCGCGCTGCGAAACGGGCCCGCTGCACCGCGCCAAAGGCCAGCCCGGCCCCCAGCGCCGCCAGCACCCAGCCCAGGCCATAGACAACCCCCGGCCCCTGCACCGCCCACCAGATCCCGGCCAGCGCCAGCGCCGCTGCGGCGCCGGTCTCGCCCCAGCGGCGCAGAAGAGTCAGGGCTTCGGGGCGGATGGAGAGCGTCATGGCCAACCTCGTTCTCACCAATCGCCGTGGCGGCTCTGCCACAGGGTCAGCGCCGCCACCGCAGCGGTATCGGCCCGCAGGATGCGCGGCCCCAGCGCAAGGCGGCGGACAAAAGGCAGGGCCTTCAGCCGTGCCCGTTCGGCGGGGGAAAAGCCCCCCTCAGGGCCGATCAGAATCGCGGCCGGGGCCGGGGCCGGATCGCCCGCGCTGTCGCCTGCGAGGCTTTCATCCGCCCACCACAGCACCCGGTCGGCGGGCCAATCGGCCAAGACCCGCGACAGGGGGGCCAGATCGGCCACCTCGGGCACAGAGGTGCCGGCCGATTGCTCGGCGGCCTCCATGGCATGGGCCTGCAGACGGTCGCGGCGGATGCGCTCGGAATTGGTGAAATCGGTCTGCACCGGCAGGATGCGCGCCGCGCCCAGCTCGACCGCTTTTTCGACGATGAAATCGGTGCGCGCCTTCTTGATCGGCGCGAACAGCAGCCACAGGTCGGGCGGATCGCGCTGCGGCGCGACCTGCGCCTCGCAGGTCAGCATGCCGCCGCGCTTGCCGATCTGTACGATCCGCGCCCGCCATTCGCCCTGACTGCCATTGAAAACGGCAACCGCCGCCCCCTCGGCCAGTCGCAACACGACACCCAGATAATGCGCCTGCTCTTGCGTCATTGCGACAGGTTGCCCTTCGCCCAAGGCTTGCTCTACATAGAGGCGCACCTTGGGGCGGTCGTGGGCAGTGCGGTCGTCGGCGGGGGGCGGGATCGGTGGCATGGAAGCGACTTTATGACCGGGATGGGGCAAAGACCAGAGGCCGGAACGGGCGGCGAAGACGCCACCAACCCGGTCCCCGATACGGCCCCCGATACGGCGATTGCCGACCGCGTCGCCGATAGCTGGGTCGATACCAAGGCCCCTGAGGATCTGCGTCCCTATCTGCGTCTCAGCCGGGCTGACCGGCCGATCGGCACCTGGCTCTTGCTGCTGCCCTGCTGGTGGGGGGCGCTGCTGGGCGCGCTGGCGGTGCCCGAAACGCGCGGATTGCTGACAATCTGGATCATGATGGCCTGCGGCGCCGGGGCTTTCCTGATGCGCGGCGCGGGCTGCACCTGGAACGACATCACCGACCGCGACATCGACCCCCTGGTGGCGCGCACCCGCAACCGGCCGCTGGCTTCGGGGCAGGTGACGGTGCGCGAGGCGCTGATCTGGATGGCGATCCAGATGGTCGCCTCGTTCCTGCTGCTGCTGACCTTCAACGCCGCGGCGGTCTGGCTGGGTGTATTGGCGCTGCTGCCGGTGGTGGTCTATCCCTTTGCCAAGCGGTTCACCTGGTGGCCGCAGGTGTTTCTGGGCCTCGCCTTCAACTGGGGCGCCCTGCTGGGCTGGACGGCGCAGACCGGCTCGCTCGACTGGCCCGCGGTGATCCTGTATCTGGCCGGGATCTCGTGGACGCTGTTCTATGACACGATCTATGCCCATCAGGACCGCGAGGATGACGCGCTGATCGGCGTCAAATCCACCGCGCGACTGTTTGGCGAGAATACCGAGAACTGGCTCAGAGGCTTTCTGGTCGCCTCGGTGGTGCTGATGTCGCTGGCGATCATCTATGCGCTGGCGGCGCTGGCCGATCCGCTGCGCCTGTCCCTGACTCTGGCCGGAACCTGGGCGTTTGGCGCGCATCTCAACTGGCAGTTGGGGCGGCTGAATATCCACGATTCCGCGGTGCTGCTTCGGCTCTTCCGGTCGAACCGCGATGCCGGTCTGATCGTTGTGCTGATTTTCGCCGCCGCGCTGATGGTGTGATTGCATCACTCGGCGCATGGGGCTAGGTCAGGGCCTGACCGGCCCCGGGGGCCGCCGTGCGGAAATACCGATGTCACACCGAGCCCTGTTCGTTTCGATTGCGGCCTTTGCCCTGGCCGTGGTGCTGGCGCTGGCGGCTGCCCTGTCGCTGGTCAGCCTCGTCGAGCGGCGCACGGCCGAGACCCTGCAGCAGGCGCTGGGGCAGGCGCAGGCGGGCTGGGTGCAGATCGGGGTTGACGGGCTGCAGGTGTCGCTGTCGGGGACCGCGCCCAGCGAAAGCGCCCGTATTCGGGCCTTGCAGGTGGCGGGCGAGGTGGTCGATGCGACCCGTATTTCCGAGAGCATCGTCGTGCCGGTGCGCACCGGTGTGGTGGCGCCGGTGTTCCGTATCGAGGTCTTGCGCAACCGCGACGCGCTTTCGGTGATCGGCCTCGTGCCGCCCGCTGCCAGCGACGGGCGGTCGATTGTCCAGCGCCTGCGCGAGGCCCTGCCCGATGCGCAGATCGACGACATGCTGCAGACCTCCGACCATCCGGTGCCAGGCGGCTGGAGCGCGGCCGTCGAATTCGCCGTGCAGGCGCTGCAACGGCTGAATGTCGGCCGCATCTCGGTCACGGCCGGGCGGATCGAGGTCGAGGCGCTGGTCGATGGGCCCGAGCAGCGGCGCAGTCTGGAAGAGGGTCTGCGCGCCATCGCGCCGCGTGGCGCGGTGCTGGCGCTGGATCTGGTGGCGCCGCGCCCGGTCGCGGCCCCGTTCCTGCTGCGCGTCGAGGCCGAGGGCGGGGTGCTGCAGCTCGCCGCCTGTTCCGCCGATACCGAGGCAGCGCAGCAGCAGATCGGCGCGGCGCTGGCCGCTGCCGGGGTCACGCGGCGGCTGAACTGCCCGCTGGCGTTGGGCGCGCCGACGCCGCGCTGGGGCGAGGGGGCGGCGGCAAGCATCGCGGCGCTGGCGGAACTGGGCACCGGGACGCTGACGATCTCGGACGGGTCGGTGTTTCTGGTCGCGCCGCATACCGTCGCCGGGGCGGCGTTCGACCGCGCCGTCGGTCGGCTGGAAACCGCGCTGCCGGATGCCTTCAGCCTGACCTCGGACCATCTGGACCCGCCGGTCGAGGCCGATGCGGGCGCCGCCGCCACGCCTGAGGTGGTTCTGACCCTCACCGATGCCGGGCGGCTGTCGATATCCGGGCGCTTGCCCGACGAGCGGATTCGCGGCGTGGTCCGTGCCTTTGCCGCCGCGCGATTCGGATCGGATGCGGTGGATATTGCTGCGCGGCTGGACCCGGATCTGCCCGCCGGTTGGTCGGTGCGGGTGCTCACGGTGATCGAGGCCCTGGCCGAGCTGCACGACGGCGACGCCAATGTGCGCTCGGACCGTATTTCGATCCGCGGCGTGTCGGGCAACCCCGATGCCCGTGCGCAGGTGACTCAGGCGCTGCTCGAGGGGCTGGGCGCCGACGCCGTGGTCGATGTCGCCGTGCGCTATGACGAGGCGCTGGACCCCGTGGCCAACGCCCCGACCCCGGACAATTGCGAGGCGCGGGTGCAGGCGATCCTCGCCGCCGACAAGATCCGCTTCGATCCCGGTTCGACCGAGATCAACGCCGCAGCAGGGGCGATCATCGACCGTATCGCCGATGTCCTGCGCGAATGCGGCGAATTGCCGTTCGAAATCGCCGGTCATACCGACAGTCAGGGCCGCGAGGAAACCAACCTCAATCTCAGCCAGGCCCGGGCCGAGGCCGTCATCAACGCCCTGCTGTCGCGGCGCGTGCTGGTGGCCTCGCTGGTGGCGCGGGGCTATGGCGCGGCGCAGCCGATCGCCGACAATGGCACCGAGGCCGGGCGCGATGCGAACCGCCGCATCGAATTCACCCTGATCCGCCCCGAGCCCGAACCCGAGCCCATCGACCCCGCGCGCGAGGCCGAGCTGACCTTCGAGATCCGCACCCCGACCGCCGACACGATCCGCCCGCGCCCGCGCCCGGGCCATCCTGACGATGTCCAGCCGACCGTGGGCAGCGGCGACGAAGACCACACCGACGACGCCGAACCCACCCAATGACGCCCGCTGCCTGCGCCCCGGAGACCCGCCCATGAACCGCACCGAATTCGTCACTGTGACCGTGATCGTGCTGAGCGCGGCCTTCGCGCTGGGCTGGTTTGTCAACTGGCTGGTTCACCGGTTCACCCGCGTCACCCAGGCCGATCTCGGCGAGCTGGAGCGCATGGCACAGGCCCTGCACGAGGCCGAGGAAACCCGCGATCAGGCCATTGCCTATATCCAGCACCGCGACGAGGAAGTCGGGCGTGAAATGGCGCAGCTACAGGCAGAGCTGCGCGCGGCCATGGACGGCTTGCGCAACGCCCGCCACGAGTCGGAAATGCTGCGCCGCCAGATCGAGGCCGATGACCGCTGACCCCGCTCGCCGCGATGCGCTGTCACATCGCCGCGAGTGGGACTTGCCCGACCCGCGGCGGGGGGGCAGAGTGTGCGCGATGACACAGCCATGCGAGTCCGCCAGATGAAGGTTCGGTCCGTTCGCCAAGGGGCGCCGCTCATGGCATTGGCCCTGACGGCGCTGTTGTCGATCCCGGCCGCCCGGGCGCAGACCCTGGCGGAATCTGCCGCCGCCATCGAACAGATGCTGACCTCGGGCCGCACCGACGACGCCATTGTTGCCGCACGGAATTTTCTGCGCCGTGTCACTGACCGCGCCGGTTTTGGCGTCACCAACGCCCGGCTGACCACCGCCCCCGCCGAAGGCTTTGGCATGTTCGTGCCGCGCCCCGACAACCGCTATCAACTGGGCGAGCCGGTCTATGCCTATGTCGAGGTCTACGGCTTCACCATGTCGCCGCTGGCCAGCGGGGCCAACCGGCTGTTGTTCGACGTGTCGTTCACCCTCGACAACCCCGAGGGCCAGCAGATGACCGATGCGCTGATCCCGATGGGCGAGGTGCAGCTCGACAGCTACAGCCAACCGGTTGACGGCTTTTTTCACCTGACCTACCGCGTCAACGGCGCCGAGGGGGCCTATAGCCTGCGCACGCTGGTGGTGGACCGCGCCAGCGGGCAGGAGGCCGAATTCTCGCTGCCGGTAGAGTTCGTCAACAGCCCGCCGGTTGCGGAAAAGTAATCACCAGCGTTTCAGCGCGTCCTCGTCGGTCTCGCGGGCGGCGACCCAATCGGCCCCGTCGGCGGTCAGTTCCTTCTTCCAGAACGGCGCGCGCGATTTCAGGTAATCCATCAGGAATTCGGCGGCCGCAAAGGCGTCGCCCCGGTGGCGCGAGGCGGTGGCGACCATCATGATCGCGTCGCCCGGGGCCATCGGGCCAAAGCGGTGCAGGATCAATGCCTCGCTCAGCGACCAGCGCGCCCGTGCTTCGGCCTCAATGGCGGCGAGGGCGCGTTCGGTCATGCCAGGATAATGTTCGATCTCCAGACCGCGCAGGCTGCCGTCGTTGTTGCGCACCAGGCCGCAGAAGGTGACGATGGCGCCTGCGCCGCGGGCGGTCGCGGCGAATGCGTTGCATTCGGCACCGTAATCGAAGGCGGCGGCTTCGACGCGGACGGCCATGGTTCAGCCCCCGGTCATCGGCGGAAAGAACGCGACCTCGCGCACCCCGGCCAGCGGTGCGTCGAAATCGGCGAGGGTCTGGTCCAGCGCCACCCGCACCGAGGCGAGGTCGGAAAACGCCAACGCGTAGCGGTCCTCGCGTTCGCGCAATTCCGCGACCAGCGCGGCGACGGTTGTCGCCCCGGTCTCGATGGTTTCGCGCGGCAGGCCGATCCGTTCGCGCAGCCAGGCGAAATAGAGGATCGTCAAGGTCATTCGCTGTTGTCCCTGAGGTAGGGCAGGGCCTTGCGCAGATAGTCGAGGCCGGTGATCGCGGTCAGGATCGCCGCGATCCAGATCAACCCCAGGCCGATGGCCCAGACGATTTCGCCGCTTTGATTGGCGACCTGCAGCAGGTTGAGATCGGCGTCGACCCCGGCCTCGGTCATCTCGGCGATGATCGCCCGGTTGCGCGCCAGCGCCTGTTCGCGGACATATTCGAGGCCCAGCGCCGCGAACAGCGTCGAGATCGCCACCATCTGGGCGGTAGTTTTCCACTTGGCAAGTTTGGTCACGGCCAGCAGGCTCGAGGTGTTGCCCAGGTACTCGCGCAACCCCGACACGAACACCTCACGGAACAGGATCAGCGTCGCGGGCAGAATCAGCCAGGGGTCCATGCCGGAATAGCCGGTGATGACCAGCAGCGCGATCACCACCATCGCCTTGTCGGCAATCGGATCGAGCATCGCGCCCATCCGGCTTTCCTGACGCCAGAGCCGGGCCAGGTATCCGTCGAAATAATCGGTGATCGCGGCGATCAGGAACAGCACCAGGGCGAACCAGTCGGCCCAAGGACGCGCGAAATAGAGGAACATCACCGCTACGCCGGGGGCGGCGAGCAGACGCAGGAAAGTTAATGTGTTCGGTATCGTCCAGCGCATGGGAGAGTGGTAGCCCATGCGGCGCGGCTGGGAAAGGGGGAGGCTATTCCGCAGCCAGCCGCTGTGCGGACGGGCGCCCGGTATTGGCCCGCGTGTCGGTTTCCGGTCTGCGGGTGGCGGTGATGAGCGTCAATCCGGTCTGGATGGCGACGGCCAGGTTCGACAGATTTTGCAGGCTGGCCGAGATTTCGGCCTGCACCGAATCGATCTGGTCGAGCGTCGCCGAGCAGGCGTTCTCGAACACCGGATCACGGCGGCTTTCGACCCGGCCCAGGATGCGGATGGTATCCAGCCCCAGCACCATGCGGCGGATTTCGAAGGCCGAGGCGATCAGATTGGCCGCGAGGCGCGCCGCTTCGGTCAGCGAGTCGCGCATGCGGTCGTTGCTGGTCTGGCCCAATTGCTCGACGATCCGGTGCTCCTTGCGCTGTTCCTCGCCCTCGGCCCTGCCGTCCGGCTGCGGGTTGCGGATGGTTTGCGACATTTCCAGATGCAGCCGCGCGACATTCGACAGCACAAGGCTGCGGCGAACGGCATTGTCCATTCGGCCGCAGATGTTGTTTTCGCCGGTGACGAAACTGGTCAGCCGTTCGGAAATGTTGTCGAACGACGTCTTGTAGTTCATCGAGATCTGGCTGATCGGCCCGCCCTGCGGCTCCAGCCGCGAGGCGATCAGGCGCATGTTCACCGGCAAGAGTTTGAGATTGGCGAACAATCCGACCAGGCGGCCCTGCTCGGACAGGGCGCTGGTCATCGCCTCGACCAGACCCGACAGATTGTCCGTCACCCGGTCGGCGCTGCGGCCGAGGCCGCTGTCGCGCAACTGCATTTCCGCCTGCAGTGCCAGGCTCATGAATTCACGGTAATTGCGATAGCCCAGTTCCATCAGCCGGGCCCGCAGGGCATTCGCCGAAACCTCCGGCGTGAGGGATTCGGTTTCCTCGCGGCGGCGTAGTTTGGCGTATTCGGCGCGCATCAGGTGGAACAGCGGCGAGCCGGGCTTCATGCGGACCGAAAAATACCCGCCCGCGCAGGGAATCGCCGCCGCCAGAACCCAATAATAGCGCCCGTCCTTGCTGCGGTTCTTCACATAGCCGACGGCGGGTTCGCCCGATGACAGCAGGTGCCAGAAGATATTGAAGAACCCCTTGGGCATATCGGGATGCCGGATCAGCCGGTGCGGCGCGCCGATCAGATCGCGCCAGCCGTGACCGGCGAGACGTTCGAACACATCGTTGGCCGACAGGATGACGCCGCGTTCGTCGGTGCGCGAATAGATCAGTTCATGCAGATCGAACGGGACTTCCTGCCCCGCATCGGGGCTGGTGTCGACGGGGCCGGGACGGACAGGAACCTGAACCATGATGCTGCGGACTCACGAGGGCGATTGCGGCCACCTTGGCGGCAAGTCCTTACCCCCGGGTTACGATCCGCGGCCGACGGGCGAATTACTGGCCGGAATGAAAGAAATTATAGACCGTTTCCGCCATCGCCTGCGAAATCCCCGGCACCGCCATCAGATCCGGCAGCCCGGCCCGTGTCACCGCCTTGGCCGAGCCGAAATGCGCCAGCAGCGCGCGCTTGCGGGCGGCGCCGATGCCCGGAACCTCGTCGAGCGGCGTCGCGGTCGAGGCCTTGGCCCGCACCGCGCGGTGGGTGCCGATGGCAAAGCGATGCGCCTCGTCGCGCAGGCGCTGGATGAAATACAGCACCGGGTCGTTGTGGCGCAGCGCAAACGGTGGCCTGCCGGGGCGGTGGAATTCCTCGCGGCCCAGATCGCGCTCGACCCCCTTGGCGACGCCGACAAAGGGGATGTCGTCGATCCCCAGTTCGGCCAACGTCTCGGCCACCGCCGAAATCTGTCCGGCACCGCCGTCGATCAGCAGGAGATCGGGCCAGGCTTCGGTCTGGCGACCGGGATCTTCTTTCAGCAGCTTGTCAAAGCGCCGGGTCAGCACCTCGCGCATCATGCCGAAATCGTCGCCCGGCGTGGCCATATCGCCCTTGATGTTGAACTTGCGATACTGGTTCTTGACCCAGCCCTCGGGCCCGGCGACCACCATGGCGCCGACGGCATGCGCGCCCTGGATATGGCTGTTGTCATAGATTTCAACGCGATTGGGCGGCTCGTCGAGGCCAAAGGCCTCGGCCAGACCCGCCAGCAGCCGCGAATGGGCCGCGCTTTCCGACATCTTGCGGCCCAGCGATTCCCGGGCGTTGCGGGCGGCGTTTTCCACCAGTTCGGCCTTTTCGCCGCGCTGGGGCACCCGCAGCTCGACGTTGCGCCCGGCGCGTGCGCTCAGCAGCTCATGCACCAGATCCTCGTTTTCCACCGGATGCGACAGCAGGATCTGCCGGGGCGGCGGCTTGTCGTCATAGAATTGCGCGAGGAAGGCCTCGAGGATCTCGCCCTCCTCGGCGCCCGACCCGGTGCGGGGATAGAAATCGCGGTTGCCCCAGGATTGATGCGCGCGGATGAAGAACACCTGCACGCAGGCCTGCCCCTTTTCCAGATGCAGCGCGATCACGTCGGCCTCGTCTACGCCGCGCGGATTGATGCCCTGCGATTGCTGCACCGCGGTCAGCGCGCGGATACGGTCGCGCAGCGCCGCGGCGCGCTCGAATTCCATCGCGTCCGATGCTTCCTGCATCTGCGCCGCCAGCTCCGCCTGGATATGCGAGGTCTTGCCGCCCAGGAACCGCTCGGCGTCTGACACCAGATCGCCGTAAGCCTCGGGCGAGATCAGATCGACGCAGGGCGCCGAACAGCGTTTGATCTGATAGAGCAGGCAGGGCCGGGTGCGGTTCTGGAACACCACATCGGCGCAAGATCGCAAAAGGAACACTTTCTGCAACTGGTTGAGCGTCCGGTTCACCGCGCCCGAACTGGCGAAGGGCCCGAAATAGCTGCCCTTTTCGCTGCGCTTGCCCCGATGCTTGCGGATCTGGGGATAGGCCTGATCCTTGGCAATCAGGATATTGGGAAAGCTTTTGTCGTCGCGCAGCAGCACGTTATAGACCGGCTTGAGCTGCTTGATCAGGTTCTGCTCCAGCAGCAGCGCCTCGGTCTCGGTCCTTGTGGTCAGGAACATCATCGACCGGGTTTCCGAGATCATCCGCGCGATGCGCCCCGAATGCCCGGTGGCGCGCGCGTAATTCGACACCCGCGCCTTGAGGTTGCGCGCCTTGCCGACATAGAGCACCCGCGCCTCGTCATCGAGCATCCGGTAAACCCCGGGCGAACCGTCGAGCTGGCGCACATAGCTGGCGATCAGCGCATGACCGATCAGCGCCGGGCGTTCGGCGGCGGGCAGGGTGGCGGGCTCAGACCCGTGGGAATCGGGGGTTTCGGTCATGGGTTCTGTCGGGTGATTCTGGGCTCTGGCTGCACTCTAGCGCGGGGGAGTTCAAGGGCAAAGCTTTCCACGGAATCTGTGGATAAAGCTGTGGAGGCACGCGGGCGAGCGCGAAAAAACCCTTGTTTCCGGCCCGTTTCTGCGGCTTGCCTATTTTTTGTGCGGTTCCCTAAGGTTATGAAAACACGAAGAAAGATTTTGTTGCCCTGGCAAGTTCCTGAATTCCCTAAGCTTTTCTTAACGGGTTTGTGACAGGCTCGTGTCCGGTGGACAAGATGACGCCGCGTCCGGCGGAATGCGCTATTCCAGGCCCAGGATATCCGGGGTTTTCCAGCCCAGATGCTGCCCGCCATCGACGCAGATCAACTGCCCGGTGACGGCCTTGGCATCCAGCAGATAGGCCAGCGCCGCGGTGATGTCGTCGGGGTCTGACCCCCGGCCCAGCACGGTATTCGCGCGCTGGCGGGCGAAATGGCTCTCGCTCTGGCGGCCGCCGCGCAGCGTCGGGCCGGGGCCGATCGCATTCACGCGGATCGCCGGGGCCAGCGCCTGTGCGGCGGTCTGGGTCAGGGCCCAGAGGCCCATCTTGGCCAGCGTATAGGTCATGAATTCGGGCGTCAGCTTGCGCACCCGCTGGTCGAGCATGTTGACCACCAGCGCCGTGGCGCGGGGTTCGCCGTTGCTGTCCGTCTCGGCCCCCGGGGCCTGCGCGGCAAAGGCCTGCGTCAGCACGAAAGGCGCCCGCAGGTTCGATTCCATATGCCTGTCCCAGCCGCGGCGGGTGGCGGTGGCCAGTGTGTCGTATTCAAAGATCGAGGCGTTGTTGACCAGCACCGTCAGCGGCCCGCCCAGCGCCGCGACCGCAGCGGGGACCAGCGCCTGCGTCGCGGCCTCGTCCAGCAGGTCGGCCTGCAGGGTGACGGCCTGCACCCCCATGGCGCGGGCCTGCGCGGCGACATCCTCGGCGCCGTCGCGGCTGGTGGCATAATGCAGCGCCACGTCATGCCCGCGCTGCGCAAGGCACAGCGCCATCGCCGCGCCCAGCCGCTGCCCCGCGCCGGTTATCAGGGCCCGCCCCGCCATCACGCCACCAACGACACGGCATAGGCGACATAGGCGCCGACAAAGACCACGCCGACCCAGCGGGTGATGTCGCGGCGCAGCACCGCAAAGGGCAGCAGCGCCAGCGCGACCGCCAGCATCACCCAATTGTCGAAGCTGAGGATCTCTTCCGGAACATCCAGCGGTGCGATCAGCGCGGTGATGCCCAGGATCGACAGGATGTTGAACGTGTTCGAGCCGATCACGTTGCCCATCGCCACATCCGCCTGCTTGCGCAGCGCGGCGATGATCGAGGTGACGAGTTCGGGCAGCGAGGTGCCCAGCGCCACCAGTGTCAGGCCGATCACCGTCTCGCTGACGCCCCAGGCGCGGGCGACGTTGCTGGCGCCGTCCACCAGAAAACGCGCCCCCAGCGCCAGCCCGATCAGGCCCAGCCCGATATACAGCACGATGCGCCCCATCGCCATATGGGCGTCCACGCCGTCGAGCGTGCTGCCCGCCTCGGCCTTGTGGGCGCGGGCCAGGCGGATGTTGTCGCCCAGCATCAGCGCGAGGCCGGTCAGCAGGATCAGCCCGTGCCACCAGACCAGCGGCCCGGTGAAGCTGAGGCCAATGAACAGCAGGGTCGTGGCGATCATCACCCAATAGCTGCGGGTGGTGTCCGAGGTGCTGCAATGGATCGTTGTCAGCAGCGCCGGCAGCCCGAGGATCAGCAGGATATTGGCGATGTTCGATCCCACCACATTGCCCAGTGAAATCCCGGCCTGACCGGCCAGTGCCGCCTGCACCGAGACCAGCAATTCAGGCGCCGAAGTACCAAAGGCCACCACCGTCAGACCGACGATCAGCGGCGGAATTCCCAGCCGCAGGCTGAGGTTCACCGCGCCCTTGACCAGCGCATCCCCGCCGAACACCAGCAGCGCCAGGCCGCCGACGATCATCACCCAGTCCAGAATCATGTGCGATATCCGCAGTCAGGGCGCTCGCAGGGCGCCGGGTTGTTGTTCAGGTTGACCCGCTTGCAGGTCGGGCAGCGCAGGCGGTCCAGCGTCGGATTGCGGCGCGAGGTCAGGCGCGCATTCGGGCGCAACGCCTTGTGGATCATGCCCACCGCGACCATGAAGATCAGAAAGAGCAGGACGATGCGGATCAGCATGGCAGGGTTCCCGGGTTACGGCGCATGGTCACGAAGCGTCCTCAAAGGCCCAGCCGCGACCAGAGCGCGGTTTCCTCGACCCCGGCCAGCGCGTCCTGTGCCAGCGACAGGCCAAAGCGCGACAGGAAACGGCGGCGCGGTCCAAAGACCCGCCAGCGCAGGCTGTCGCCATAGCGCGCCTTGAGAACCGGGGCCAGATGCCCGATGCCGTCGGCCAGCCCCAGCCGCACTGCCTCGGCGCCCAGCCAGTAGCGGCCGTCAAACAGGTCGGTGTCGGCGCTCAGCCGCGCGCCGCGCCGCGCCTGCACATGGTCGATGAAGATCCGGTGCATCTGGGTCAGCAGCGCATCCAGCCGCGCCACATCCTCGGGCTGTTCGGGGCGAAACGGGTCGAGTTGGCTTTTCGACGTCCCGGCAGTATGCACCCGGCGCTCGATCCCCAGCTTGTCGATGGCGCCGGTCAGGCCGAACCCCGACGCGATCACCCCGATCGACCCCAGGATCGACGCCGGATCGCAGTGGATGTCATCGGCGGCGCTGGCGATCCAGTAACCGCCCGAGGCTGCGGCATCCTCGACAAAGGCATGCACCGGCACCTTGGTCTCATCGGCCAGGCGGCGGATGCGGGCACCGATCAGCGCCGATTGCACCGGCGAGCCGCCCGGCGAATTGACAATCAGCGCCACCGCCCGCGGCTTTCCGGCGCGAAACGCCCGTTCCAGCAGCGGCGCGACGGCTTCGTCGGACAGGCGCCCGCGCCCGCCCGAGGCGATCATGCCCTGCAGCCGGACAACGTTCACGCGAGGGGGGCGGCGAAACAGCCGCGCGAGCAGGTTGGGGGCGCTTTTCATGACCCCGATGTAGGCGGAGGGGGCGGTGCCAGCAAGGCCGGACGCCAAATAAGTCCCGCGCGGTCCGGGGTCCATGCCGGTCCGGCACTCAGTCCCGGGTTGCCGGTGCGGCGGCCTGTCGGGCGCCGTCGCGGTGCGCGGCGAGCAGGCGATAGACCTGACGGGCCTCGTCGATACGGCGAAAGCCGATCGGCACCTGCGTGATCCGGGGCCGCCGCCCATTGGGCAGACCCTCGTTGTCCGTCGAGGTATGGATCTGGATCGTCTGGGCGAACCAGACCGAGCCGGGCTGCGTGTCGTCGAGATCGAGCCGGGTCATCTCGTCGAGGCCATAGCGTTTGAGACGGCGGCGCCCGAGGGTGGCGGTGGCGATATAGGCGGCGCGGTCGGTCAGCGTGTACCAGGTCCGGGCGCGCGAATGTGCATCCCACAGCACATGCCCGACCAGAAGATAGAGGCCCACCGCCACGAACGGCAGCCCGAACAGCGGAAAGACCATGCCGATCACATCGTCGGTGCCGCGGCTCATCACCGTGGCCATGGTGATCCAGAACACCGAAAAGCCGGTGAAGAACACGCCCATCAGCGTCTGCGGGCCGATCAGGTCGCCCCAGAAGATCCCGGCGGCCGGGCGCCCCTGCCAGAGGATCGTCTCCCCCTCGGCGAGGATGCCCTCCCAGCTATTGTTCTCGGCATGGGTCATTCGGGATCTCCGGTCCTGGGTGCGGGGTTGTCGGCGGGGGCGGGCGGCACGGGGCGGGCCGACAGACCGGCCATCAGCCCATAGACCTGACAGGCGCAATCGATGCGGTCAAACCCGACGCCTTCGCGCCAGCGATATTTGGCGTTGTGGGTATGGTGCCAGGCAAAGCGGACGCTGCGGTGAAACCGTCGCAGCGGCATTGTCGGCGTCAGCCGGCTGATCCATAGCCCCGTCGCGGCGCGCGGCTCGCCCTGGATGATCGCGCGGCGGTCGGTCAGCCAGTATTGCTTGCGCCGCCGGTGATCGCGGTCAGCGAGCGGCGGCAGGATCAGCAGGGCGACAGAGCCGCCCAGCACCACCAGCGTGAACAGCCACGATCCGGCCCGTTGCCACAGGCTCAGCGGCACCGGGCCGCCCAGCGCGCGCAGCAAGGCCAGCGTCAGGCCGAGGCCCATCAGCCCGAACATGATCGCGCGCCATTGCTGCCAGCGCGGGATCAGCCGGGTATCGGGGCGGCCGTACCACAGCACCTGCTCGCCGGGTTCGAGCGGCACGGGCGGCGGCGGCAGCGCGCCGTCGCGGGCAAACAGGCCGAGAGGAGCGTCGCTCCGGTGCGGGGGCTGCGACATCGGCGCCCCTCAGCCTGCCTTGCCGCGCAGGGGGGCGACCCGCCGCGGCCCGTGGCCCGGTTCGGGATGGCTCGTCCGGTCGGTGACAGGCTTCATGGAACCCTCGGCTTCGGCCGGGGCATTGGGCCACGGGCCCGGGGTTGCGTCAAGCCGATGCGCGCGCGGCACGCAGGTTGCGGGCCAGCAGATCCATCGCGGCCATGCGCACGGCGACGCCCATTTCCACCTGCTCCTGGATCACCGAGCGGTTGATGTCGTCGGCGATGCTGCCGTCGATCTCGACGCCGCGGTTCATCGGGCCGGGGTGCATGACGATGGCGTCGGGCTTGGCATAGGCCAGTTTCTCGGCGTCGAGGCCATAGCGGTGGTAATATTCGCGCTCGGAGGGGATGAAGGCGCCGTCCATCCGTTCCTTCTGCAGGCGCAGCATCATCACCACATCGGCGCCTTCGAGCCCTTCGCGCATGTCGTCGTAGACCTCGCAGCCGAATTCGGCGACCCCGGCGGGCATCAGGGTCGGCGGGCCGATCAGCCGGACGCGGTTTTCCATCTTGCCGAGCAGGATCAGGTTCGAACGGGCGACGCGGCTATGGGCGATGTCGCCGCAGATGGCGATGCTGAGCCGGTGCAGGCGGCCCTTTTTGCGCCTTATGGTCAGCGCGTCGAGCAGGGCCTGGGTGGGGTGCTCGTGCTTGCCGTCACCCGCGTTGAGGACGGCGCAATTGACCTTTTCGGCAAGCAGATTGACGGCCCCGGACGAGGGGTGCCGCACCACCAGCAGATCGGGGTGCATGGCGTTCAGGGTCAGCGCGGTGTCGATCAGCGTCTCGCCTTTTTTCACCGACGAGGATTGCATCGACATGTTCATCACATCGGCGCCGAGGCGTTTGCCGGCCAGCTCGAAACTGGCCTGCGTGCGGGTCGAGTTCTCGAAGAACATGTTGATCTGGGTGAGGCCCCGGAGCGCGTCGGAATGCTTGTCGGCCGAGCGGTTCAGGGCGGCGTAGCGTTCGGCGAGGTCGAGGATCGTGGTGATCTCGACCGGGTGCAGCGGCTCGATGCCGAGGAGATGGCGTTGGGTGAAGGTCATGGCAGCCTCGCTGGCTTTCGGGGCGGTATAGGAAGCGGCGGGGCGCGGGGCAAGGGGAAAGCCGGGCGACCCACAAGAAGGGGGGCGCTCGCGCCCCCCTCGGCCTGCGGCCTTCACCCCCCGAGGATATTTGCGGCGCAAAGTTGGGGGCGGGGTGTCCCACGATGGGACAGGGATTTTGGGTGTTGTTTTTCAAGGGGTTAGGTGCGGGCGTTAATGGTTTGGCAAGAATTGCCGGGGCGGGTCCGCTTGGGCGGCGCGGGTTGTGGCCGGGCGCGGGCGGGATGGGCGGGCGCCCGCCGGGCCTGTCCCGGTCCGCTGTGGCTTGCCTTTCGCGGGGCAGCCTCTACCTTGCGGGGCAAAGGATTTCCCATGCAGACACTCACCCTTGGCCGTGACGGCCCCCGCGTTCCGGCTTTCTGCCTTGGCACCATGACCTTCGGGCGCCAGACCGCGCCGGAGGAGGCGCATCGCCAGCTCGACCTGGCGCGCGAGCGGGGGCTGGTGTTTCTCGACACCGCCGAGATGTACCCGGTCAATCCGGTGCAGGCCGATACGCTGGGCCTGACCGAGACGGTGATCGGCGACTGGATCGCGGCGCGCGGCGGGCGCGACGGGCTGGTGATCGCCAGCAAGGTGACGGGCGAGGGCAGCGCGGTGATCGAGGGCGGCGCGCCGCTGATCGACGCGGCGCGGCTGCGCCAGGCGGTGGAGGATTCGCTGCGGCGGCTGCGCTGCGATCATATCGACCTGTTCCAGTTGCACTGGCCGAACCGCGGTTCCTATCATTTCCGCAAACACTGGACGTTTCGCCCCGCGCGTGACGCGGCGGGCTTTCGCGCGCATATCGACGCGGTGCTGACCGAGGCGGCGGCGCTGATCGCCGAGGGCAAGATCGGCCGGATCGGCCTGTCGAACGAATCGGCCTGGGGGCTGGCGCAATGGCTGCGCCGCGCCGACGAGGCGGGGCTGCCGCGCATCGCCTCGGTGCAGAACGAATATTCGCTGCTGTGCCGCCTGTTCGATACCGACATGGCCGAGGCCTGCACCATGGAAGAGGTGCCGCTGCTGGCGTTTTCGCCGCTGGCCACCGGGCTGCTGACCGGCAAATACGCGGGCGACGTGACGCCCGAGGATTCGCGCCGTGCGCGCAACCCCGATCTGGGCGGGCGGATCACGCCGCGGGTGTTCGAGGCGGTGGCGGCCTATCTGGGGCTGGCGCGCGACTGGGGGCTGGACCCGGTGCAAATGGCGCTGGCCTGGCAGCGCACGCGGCCGTTTGCGGTGATCCCGATCCTGGGCGCGACGACGCTGGCGCAATTGCAGCAGCAATTGCCCGCGCTGGAGCTGGAACTGGACCCCGGGCTGGTGGCGGCGATCGACGCGGTTCACCGCGCGCATCCCATGCCCTATTGAGCCCGGGCATGCGGCGCCTGCTGATCCTGGCGGTGGTTCTGGCGGGGCTGGCGGGTTGCCAGATGAGCCGACCCGAGGCGCGGCCCGCCGGTCCGGCGATCACCGAAAGCGTGCTGCCGGGCCCAGCGGCGGGGGCGGAGGGCGATGCCGCGCCTGAACCCCTGCCCGAGGCCGCGCCCGAACCCGTGGCGGCGCCCGCGCCCTTGCCGCCGCCCGATCCGCCGATGCTGGTGCAGCAGCGCGCCGCCTGTCAGCGCGGCGGCGGGCAGTTGATGGCGCGCGGCAGCGGGCTGTTTTCCTGCGTGCAGCCGACGCGCGATTCCGGGCGCAGTTGCAATGCCGCCCGCGATTGCGAGGGGCTGTGTCTGGCGCGCTCGGCCACCTGCGCGCCGTTCCGGCCGATCTTTGGCTGCCAGGAGGTGTTCACCGCCCCGGGCCGCCGCGAAACGCTGTGCACCGATTAGCCGCCGTGGCGTTCGTGCCAGTCGGTCAGGGCCTCGCGGACCTGGCGGATCAGCACGGCGCGGGCCTTGTCGTCGGCGATGCCGGTCAGCGCCTCGTTCAGGTCGAGGAACAGTTTCGACACGTCGTTATGCCAGTCGAGATTGGCCACCGCGCCGGGTTTCAGCCGGGGCGGCGGGGATTTGGCATCCGGTTCCAGCGCCTGCGCCCCGGCCGGGGTGAGCAGGAAGCCCGCGTCGAGGGCCGGGCGGATCACCGGCACCGGCGCGAGGCCGGGCGCCAGGGTATCGGCCAGGGCCTCCATCGCCGGGGCCTCGCCATGGGTCAGGAACAGCGCGTGGCGGACCGGGGCGCGGGCGGCGATCCAGGCGCGCAATTCGGGGCCGTCGGCATGGCCGGAATAGAGATCAATCGAGCGGATACGGGCGCGGACCTCATAGGCCTCGCCTTGAATCCGCACGGTTTTCGCGCCGTCCAGCAGGATGCGGCCCAGCGTGCCCTCGGCCTGATAGCCGACCATCAGCACGGTGGCGGCCTCGGACCAGAGCCAGCGTTTGAGCCGGTGGCGGATGCGCCCGGCCTCGCACATGCCCGAGGCGGCGAGGACAATATGGAAGCCCTCGATCTGGTCGAGGCGTTTTGACTCCTCGACGTCCTGGGTGAAATGCAGGTTGGGCGAATGCAGGCCGCGGGCCAGCGAATTGCCCTGGTCGAGGGTGCGGCGGTGGCGGTGGAACACTTCGGTGGCGCGGGTGGCCAGCGGGCTGTCGATATGGATCGGGATGTCGGGCAGGGCGTCTTCGGCCATCAGCAGGGTCAGGTCGGCGATCAGTTCCTGCGCGCGTTCGACGGCGAAGCTGGGGATCAGCAGGGCGCCGTCAGGGCGGATCGCGGCGCGGACCTGGTCGCGCAATTGCAGGCGGCGGGCCTCGTCCGAGGCGGTGGGGCGGTCGGTGCCGCCATAGGTGCTTTCGCAGATCAGGTAATCGACGCCCGAGGGCCCTTCGGGATCGGGGTGCAGCAGTTTGAAGGCGGGGCCGATATCGCCCGAGAACAGCAGGCGCAGCGGGTCGCGGTGGCCGGGCAGCAGCAGTTCCAGTTCGACCGAGGCCGAGCCGAGCATGTGCCCGGCGTTCCAGAACCGGGCCTGCACCCCGGGCAGCACCGGCAGCCAGTCGCCGTAATCATGGCCGCGCATCTGGGCCAGGGTGCGGTCGACGTCGGCGCCGTCATAGATCGGCGTCACCGCCTCGGCCTGCCAGCGGGCGCGGCGGCGGTTGAGCTGCTGCACCTCGATCGCCTGGATATGCGCCGAATCGGGCAGCATGACGCCGCACAGATCCACCGTGGGGCGGGTGGCGTGGATCGCCCCGGCAAAGCCGTCGCGCACCAGTTTGGGCAGCAGGCCGGAATGGTCGATATGGGCGTGGGTCAGGATCACCGCGTCGATGCGGGCCGGATCGAAGGGGAAGGGGCGGTAGTTGAGTTCCTTTTCGGTCTTGGACCCCTGGAACATGCCGCAATCGATCAGCAGCGTCCCGCCGGCGGTTTCGAGGCGAAAGCATGAGCCGGTCACGGCCCGGGCGGCACCGTGGAAGCTGAGGCGGGGGTGTGACGAGGGCTGTTCCATGCCGCCAGTCTCGCGCGTGGCGCGGCGGGGTACAAGGGTGTTGGCGCGCCGGTCGGCCAGGGGGCCGGGGCAGGAATCCGGGGCGGCCGCGCCGTTGGCCCGAGATGTCGAAATTGACCGGGTGGCGGTTCCGTGTCACGCTCTCGTTCTGGTTGACAATGCGGAAGGAGACACACGTCGGAATGCGGAAGGCTTGAGTATTGGTTCATAGTAGTGAGGAAATGACATGGCCTTGCAGACCCTGCGCAAATTCTGCGTCTTCATTCTGGCGCCCATCGCACTTGTTGTGCCGGTTCAGGCGCAAACCCCGCTGTCGCGCGAATTCTCGATGGTAATTGGCGTACAGCGCGATGTCCCGCTGACCGAGGATCGCGCGTCCCGGATCATCGCCACGCTGACCCAGCAGATGACCACCCAATGCGGTCCGCTGAGCATCGCATGGTCCTTTGTCAAGCTGCCCGACAGCTTTGTCGGGGCCGCCGAAGTCGCCACTCAGGCGCAACGGAGCCGGTTCCGGAACACCGGCACATCGGTGCAGATCGTGCCCTCGATCGTCAGTTGCGGCGACCATACGTTGCAGCCGGGGTATTCCTATTCCGGGTGCGCAGGGCAAGGGGGGCCGATCGTGCTGCGCGACCGCCCCTCAGGTTCCAGCAGCACGCGGTTGAGCCTGGCGCGTACATGGGCCCATGAGATCGGACATGCCCAGGGCCTGGACAGCACCTTTCCCTCCTATGTCGATGGGCACAACATTCTTGTGTCCGCACTGATGTACAAGACGAACAATTCCGTCGACTGGGGGATGTCGCTGCAGGAATGTCGGCAGTTCTATCGCCCCCAAGACTTTCCCGGTGTCGATCTGCTGGCCACAAGCCAGGCGCAGGTCGGGGCGAGCGGTCCGGCAGGGGTTACGCTGGCGCAGGTCACATCGTCATCGGACGCCATGCCGGACGGCGCGGATGACGCCCCTGACAGCCCGGTTTCGGCGACCGATGCGTTTCTGCAAGGGGTCTGGCACGATTCGCTGCCGATTGCCGAAATCGACGCCCGCCGCGAGGAATTGCTTGCCGCAGCCCTTCAGGCGCTCGACTCGGGCGATGTCGATCTGTGGCCCGGTTCTGTTGTCGTTCTTGCCTATGCCGGCGAGGCCGGCGTGTTCGAACGGCTGCGCCGGGTGATGACCCACGCCAGCCGGGCCGATGCGGCGGGGTTGAGCGAAGATGACGCCTTTCAGCTCAACGAGGCGACCATCCGGGCGGCCGGGGCGCTGAGCTATGTCGTGTATCGGCAGGTGATTGGCGACTATCTGGACGACGATGCGACCGAGGCGGCTGATCTGCTGGCGGCGCTGTCGTCGCCCGATACGGCCCGGTGGGTGGTTGCCTTTGCCGCGGATGGCCGCGACCAGACCCTTTTGGCGCAGGAGGTCGCGCGGAACGCAACGCTGGGGCTGGCGCTGGTGGCAACCGTCAGCGATGAGGCGCTGACGCACTACGCCTATAGCCGGTTTTCCGGCGGGGTGATGGAAATGAGGGCGTTCCGGCTCGACGCCGAAACGCGGTTTCCGGGCCTCGAACCCGACTTGCCCGGTCTCACGGGCCCGGGCATGCGCAGTCTCGGCCTCGACCTCGGCGGGCTGCCTCCGCAGATCGATCTCGACAGTCCCGCGCTCGATGGATTGGAGACCGGATCGCTGGGCGTCAGCGAGGCATTCCTCAACCGGATCGACGATTTCGTCGAACAGGGCCGGGGCGTTGCCATGCTGGGGCAACCATCGCTGGGAACGATGCTGACGCTGGGCCAATAGACCGGGCGGGGCCGATCCACGTTGCCGTCCGCGGGCGGGAGGTCAATCCCGGCCGCGGAAGGGTTCGACGTATTGCAGCGCCATGTCCCAGGGAAAGAAGATCCAGGTGTCCTGGCTGACCTCGGTGATATAGGTTTCCACCAGCGGCTTGCCCTTGGGTTTGGCGTAGACGGTGGCGAAATGCGCGCGCGGGTAGAGGCGGCGCACCAGTTCCAGCGTCTTGCCGGTATCGACCAGATCGTCGATCACCAGCACGCCCTCGCCGCCCTCGCCCATGATCTCGGCCTGCGGGGCCTTGATGAGGCGCGGTTCGGCCTGGGTCTGGCGGTCGTAGGATTTCACCGAGACGGTATCGACGACGCGGATGTCCAGCTCGCGCGCGACGATCATCGCCGGGGCCATGCCGCCGCGGGTGATGGCGACCACTGCCCGCCAGTTGCCGTTGTCGGGGCCCAGCCCCTGCAGCCGCCAGGCGAGGGCGCGGGCGTCGCGGTGCAACTGGTCCCAACTGACGTGGAAGCCGCGTTCATGGGGCAGGCGGTCGGTCATCGGGCATTCCTCCTCAGGTGGCGGCGATCTTCAGCCCCAGCAGGGCCAGCACCCCGCCAAAGGCGCGGTCGATCAGGGTTTTCAGGCTGATATACCCCGCCCTTGTCCGGTCAAGCGAGAAGATGCGCGCGACCAGAATGTTCCAGACGGTTTCGTTGAGAAACACCACCAGCAGCAGCGCGCCGTACACCCACAGCGGGGTGCCCTGCGGCACGGTGCCGATGAAGATGGCCGAGAACAGCACGGCCGGTTTGGGGTTGGCCAGTTGCGTCAGCAGCCCCAGCCGGAACGCCGATCCTGCCGAGCGCGGCAGCGCCCCGGTCTGCCCCATGGCGAGCGGCGTCGCGGCGTCGCGCCACATGCCCCAGGCCATCCACAACAGATAGGCGCCGCCCAGCAGTTTCAGCGCCCAGAGCAGCGCGGGGGCCGCCTGGAACACCAGATTGAGGCCGAACAGCGCCGCCGCGGCCCAGATCACCCCGCCCAGCCCGATGCCCGCCGCCAGAAAGGCGCCGGTGCGCAGCCCCTCGGTCACGCCGGTGCGCGCGGCCATCAGCACGGCCGGGCCGGGGCTGATCGCCGCCATCAGATGCAGCGTCGCCACGGCCAGAAACGCGGCCAGCGTCATTGGCCCGGCTCCGGGCTCTGCCGCCGGGCGGGACGGTCGGTGTTGCGGCACGGGCGGTGCATCATGGGCGATTCCCTGTCAGCGCGAGAGCAGCAATCTGAGGCCCAGCGCGCCCAGCACCGCCCCGGCGGCCCGGTCGATCCAGAGCTTGGCACGCAGATAGCCCGCGCGCGCCGCCGGACGCGAGAGGATCAGCGCGATGGCGCCGTAGCCGAGGATTTCCAGCAACACATGGGTGCCGACGACGATGCCCGCATCGCGCAGCCCCAGCCCGGCGGGAAAGATCACCACCAGCACCGCCCCGGCAAAGAGCACGGATTTGGGATTGGCCAGATTGACCAGCAGGCCCATGGCAAAGGCCCGGCGCAGGCGGGCGCGGCCCGGCTGGTCGGCCTGCCCCAGCGGGCGGCCGGCGTCGCGCCAGATCTGCACGGCGATCCAGAGCAGATACAGCGCCCCGGCCAGTTTCATCGCGCCGTATGCCCAGGGCACCAGCGCGAACAGCGCGCCCAGCCCGGCCAGCGCCGCGGCGGTCCAGCCTGCCGCGACCAGCGCGAGGCCCGCGCCGGTGGCGATCCCGGCAGAGAGGCCGCCGGTCAGCGTGTTGCGCAGCGTCAGCAGCATCGCCGGGCCGGGCACGACAAAGGCCGCGGCCAGCGTCAGCACGAAGGCGGCAAGCTGCGCCGCGCTCATCTCAGGCGTCCTTGCGGCCGGTGACGACGTCGATATCGGGCGCATCCACCGCCTTCATGCCGACGACGTGATAGCCCGCATCGACATGCAGCACCTCGCCCGTGGTGCCCGAGGCCAGATCGCTGAGCAGATAGAGCGCGGCCTTGCCGACCTCTTCCTGCGTCACGTTGCGGCGCAGCGGCGAGTTCAGTTCGTTCCACTTCATGATATAGCGGAAATCGCCGATGCCCGAGGCGGCGAGCGTCTTGATCGGCCCGGCGCTGATCGCGTTGCAGCGGATGCCGTCCTTGCCCAGATCCTCGGCGATATACATCACGCTGGCTTCCAGCGCCGCCTTGGCCACGCCCATCACGTTGTAATGCGGCATCACCTGTTCGGCGCCGTAATAGGTCAGCGTCAGCAGGCTGCCGCCCGGGTTCATCATCGCCGCGGCGCGTTTGGCGATGGCGGTGAAGGAATAGACCGAAATGTCCATCGTCATCAGGAAATTGGCGTGCGAGGTATCGACATAGCGGCCGCGCAATTCGTTCTTGTCGGAAAAGCCGATGGCGTGGACGACAAAGTCGATGCTGCCCCATTCGGCCTTGAGCCCTTCGAACAGGGCATCGACCGAGTCCATGTTGGCGACGTCGCATTCAAACAGCCGCGGCTGGCCCAACTGGCTGGCCAGCGGCACCACGCGCTTTTTCAGCGCCTCGCCCTGATAGCTGAACGCCATTTCGGCGCCCTGCGCGGCGAGGGCCTGGGCGATGCCCCAGGCGATGGATTTGTCGTTGGCGAGCCCCATGATGAGGCCCCTTTTGCCCGCCATAAGTCCTGCTGACATCGCGGCCTCCGCGTAAGGTTTACCTAGGGGCCAGCTTTAGGCCAAAGGGTTGCACGCTTCAAGGGCGCGCGCTCTTGCCAGGATGGCGGGTTTGCTGCCAGTCTCGGCGCCGCCGGATTCCGGCACAGGAAAGGCATGCGATGAGCGAGACCGCGACAGATTCCCCCCGTGACGGCATCTTTGCCGGCGACGACCCTTTCGTGATCGCCCGCCGCTGGCTGGCCGAGGCGACCGACACGGAACCCAACGATCCCAATGCGATCGCGCTGGCGACGGTGGATGGCGACGGGCTGCCCAATGTGCGGATGGTGTTGCTCAAGGAGATCGAGAGCCATGGCAGCGGCGAGGGCGCCTTTGTGTTTTACACCAATTATGGCAGTGCCAAGGCCCGCGAGATCGAGGGCGCGGGCAAGGCGGCTTTCGTGATGCACTGGAAGTCGCTGCGGCGGCAGGTGCGGGTGCGCGGCACGGTCACGCGCGAGGAGGGGCCGCAGGCCGACGCCTATTTCGCCAGCCGCTCGCTGCAGTCGCGGCTGGGGGCCTGGGCCTCGCAGCAATCGCGGCCGCTGGCGTCGCGGGCCTCGTTGATGGCCGAGGTGGGCAAGCTGGGCCTGCGTTTTGGCATCAATCCGCCTAGGCCGCCATTCTGGGGTGGATTTCGGCTGCATCCGGTCGAAATTGAACTGTGGGCGGATGGCGCCTTCCGGTTGCATGATCGATTCCGTTTCACCCGTGCCGATGGCGCGGAACGTTGGGTAACGCAGCGGCTGAACCCGTGAAATTCACGCTTCGTGAATCGCCGGGGCCTTGCCATTGCTGCAAAATGCGAAGATGTTGGCGACAGGTTGACGGCGAAAATGGTTGGGAAAGCCGATGGTAGAGGTTGAACGGGGCCTGCCGCGCGTGCGCGGGAGCGTCAAGTGGTTCGATCCCACGAAGGGATTCGGATTCATTGTGGCGGAAGACGGGGGCCCCGATATTCTGTTACATGTGAACGCATTGCGCAATTTCGGGCAGAGTTCGGTCTGTGACCGCGCCGGGATTGTGGTCAGCGTTCAGCAGACCCAGCGCGGGTTGCAGGCGGTCGAGGTCTTCGAGATCATCCCGCCGGTCGATACCGACGACGATTCCCCGGGCGGTGCCATGCCCGAGGACGCCGCCGCCGCCGGGCTGCCGCTGGAGCCTGCGCGGATCAAATGGTTCGACAAGGTCAAGGGTTTCGGCTTTGCCAATGTCTTTGGCCGGCCCGAAGATGTGTTCATTCACATGGAAGTGCTGCGCAGATCCGGTTTCGCCGAGCTACAACCCGGTGAAGCCGTGGGGCTGCGCATCACCGAGGGCGAGCGCGGGCGCATGGCGCTGGTCATCACCTCGTGGGAAACCGCGGTTCACAACAAAGGGTAAGCGTATGCGGTTTGGCGGTCTGGTCGGCGGGGTGCTGGCGGTTGTCGCGTGGGCGGGGGCCGGTCAGGCGCTCGAATGCCGCGAGGATCAGGTGCAGTTGCGCGGGCCCTTCGGGCAGGCGGCCTTCAGCGTCGAGATCGCCGACACCGATGCCGAGCGCGCGCTGGGCCTGATGCACCGCGAATCGATGCCGCGGTTTTCGGGCATGCTGTTTGTTTTTGACGCCCCGCAGCGCGCGGTGTTCTGGATGGAGAACACGCTGATCGGCCTCGACATGCTGTTCATCGACGCGCAGGGCGTGGTGCAGACCATCCACGAGAACGCCGTGCCGCTGGACCGGACCGGAATCGACGGCGGCTCGGGCATCCAGTATGTGCTGGAGATCAACGGCGGCATGGCCGACCGGCTGAACCTGCTGCCCGGCACCGAATTGCGCCATCCCGCCATCGCGCAGGAAACCGCGGCCTGGCCCTGCGAGTGACGCAGGGCCTTTCCAGTGGCGTGCCGCTGGTCTATGACGCGCCTGTCGGGGCGTAGCGCAGCCTGGTAGCGCGACGGTTTTGGGTACCGTAGGTCGTAGGTTCGAATCCTATCGCCCCGACCATTCCTGCTGTTGACCGGGCGCCTGTCGCCGGAACGGGGATCGCGGATGACGGCTGAAACCCTCTGGAATTGCATCGTTGCGGCTTACGGCGTGCCCGGCGTGGCGCCGCTGTGTCTGCGGTTGCAGGATGAGGGCGACATCGACGTTCTGCTGCTGCTGGCGCTGTGTCAGGTGCCGCTGGCCCCGGCCGAGGTGGAGGCGCTGGCCGCCACACTGGCGCCCTGGCGCGCGGCGGCGGTGCTGCCGGTGCGGCGGCTGCGCCGGGCGCTGCGGGCGCCGGTGGCCCCGGTGCCTGAAGCGCAGCGCGAGGGATTTCGCAATCAGGTCAAGGCGCTGGAGCTGGCGGCCGAGCGGTTGCAGGCGGGGCTGATCGCCGATTGGCTGGCGGCGCGCGGGCCGCAGGCGCCCGCCGACCCCGAGGCGGGGCTGCGGCATCTGCTGCGGGGCGTGGCGATCAGCGAGGCGGAACTGGCGCTGCTGCGCCGGGCCTGAGGATCAGTCCTTCCAGCGGCGGACCAGATCGGTTTCGATGCCGAACAGGTCCAGCACCCGGCCCAGCGTGTGATCGACCATCTGCTCCAGCGTTTCGGGTTTCGCGTAGAACGCGGGCACCGGCGGGGCGATGATGGCGCCCATTTCCGACAATTGCGTCAGGCTGCGCAGGTGGCCGGTGTGCAGCGGGGTTTCGCGCACCATCAGCACCAGGGGTTTGCGTTCCTTGAGCACAACATCGGCGGCGCGGGTCAGCAGGCCCGAGGTGACGCCGGTGGCGATTTCCGACATCGAGCGCACCGAGCAGGGGGCGACGATCATGCCGAGGGTGCGAAACGAGCCGCTGGCGATGGGGGCGGCGATGTCGCGCGCGGCATGGACCTGCGCGGCCAGCGCATGGACCTGCGCCAGTTTCAGCCGGGTTTCATGCGCCAGGGTGATTTCGGCGGCCGGCGACATGACCAGATGCGTCTCGATCCCGGTGTCGCGCAGGATTTCCAGCAGCCGCACGCCGTAGATCACCCCCGAGGCGCCGGAAATGCCGACGATCAGCCGCCGCGGCGCGCTCACAACCAGTCCCTCAGGTCGATGCTGCCCTGCCCGGGGATGGATTTGCGGGCGAATTCGGCCTCGCGGCCCCAGGGCATGGTGGCGTCGATGCACAGGCGGCCCCAATGGTCCTTTTTGGGGTCGCGGTAAAAGCCGGGGATGTCGGGCAGGATCATCGCCCGCGTATCGGCGCGGCCGCGGGTGAGATAGGCCCACATCACATCGTCGAGGTCGTAGATATCGACGTCCTCGTCCACGACGATCACCACCTTGTTGTAATCGAGATGCGAGGCGAGGGCGGCGAGAAAGACGTGCTGGGCGTGGCCCTCATAGGCCTTGCGGATCTTGACGATGGTAATCATCACATTGGGGCGGCAGCAGACGTCGATCACGCCGCGCACCGCCGCCGAAACGGCGCGGTAGACGCGGGCGGCGGTGACGGCCTCGAGCGGGCGCAGATCCTCGGGCGAGCCGCAGAGCAGGCCGTGCAGCACCGCGCCGGGGCGGTAGCTGACATGCGTGACCTCGAACACATGGTTGTCGCCGATCTCGACGTAATTGCCCATGAATTCGCCGAACGGGCCTTCGGGGCGGCGGATGCCGGGCAGAAAGCGGCCCTCGACGACGATATCGGCGCTGGCGGGCACCTCGAGGTCGAGGGTGACGCAGCGGCGCATGGCCAGCGGCTCGCCGCGGATCTGCGCGGCCATCGCCAGTTCCGAGGCCTCGATCGGCAGCGAGGCGCAGGCGGCGAGGAAGATTTCCGGCGGGGCCGACAGGATCAGCGCCGCTTCGAGCGGTTCGCCCCGGGCCTCGGCGGCGGATTGATAGCGGGCGAGGTCGTGGCTGCTGCCCAGCCGCACGCGCAATTCGCTGTCGGAAATCTGCTGCGAGCGGTGGAACGACAGGTTCGGCACGCCGGTATCGGGGTCGTTGGCGAGATAGATCGCCGAGGTGAAATAGGGGCCGCCGTCGCGGCCGTGCCAGGTGATGGCGGGCAGATCGGACAGGGTGCCGCTGACAAAGCCCGCGGATTCGGCCGGGGTGGCGGGGCGGGTGACGGTATCGGCCGGTGCGGTGGCGGCGGCATCGGTCAGGGCGTTCCATCGCTGGCAGAAGGTCTGCCCGCCGGTGCCGATCATCGCACAGAGCCGGGCGTGATCGCCGAACAGGTTCGACACCACCGGCAGGGGGCTGCCCGCGACCTGTTCGAACAGCACCGCCTCGCCGCCCGCGCGCTGCACGGCGCGGGTGACGGCGGCCAGTTGGTGGCAGGGATCGACGGGGCGCGCGACGCGGACCAGTTGGCCCCGGTCCTGAAGCTGGGTGAGCAGGGTTTGCATCGGGATTTCCCTTTCTTCCGGTCGCGGGGGTTTGTTCCCTTTAGATAACATCGCCCGCGCGCCGCCTAGCGGGGCGGTTTTGCCGGGCTGGTTTTTGGTTTTCGATTTCGGGCCGGAATGCGCCCGGCTCAGCCCTCGCCCGGGGGCAGGCCGCGCGGGCCCAGTTTGCGCGCGTCCTTGGGCGAGAGGCCGAAATGGCGTTTGAAGGCGGTGGTGAAGCTGGCCTGATGGCGATAGCCCAGCCGGGCGGCGATGGTGGCGATCTGGGTTTCGGGATTGGCCAGCAATTCCAGCGCCCGCGCCATGCGCGAGCGGTGGCGGTAATCGAACACGGTCAGCCCGTAGAGCAGCTTGAAGCCGCTTTTCAGCTTGGTCGAATTGGTGCCCAGTTGCCGGGCCAGCCCGGCGATGGTCAGTTGCCCGCCGTCATCCCCGGCGAGGATCTCGCGCGCGCGGGCGAACATCGACAATTCGCGTTCGGTAAAGGAAATGCCGGTGCTGGTGTGTTGCGGCGCGTCAAGCAGTTCGGTGGTCAGCGTCAGCAGTTCGAACACCTTGCCGACCGCCAGCATCAGGTCGCGCCGTTCGGCAAAGGGGAGCTGGAACAGCGCGCGCAGCACGGTGGAAATCTCGACCGTGCTGGTGGTATCGACCAGCGCCATCGAGCGGGCAGGCGGGTTCATCAGCAGCGCCGCCGGGCTGCCCTCGCGCTGGCCGAAGCCGAAGCTGTCCTCGAGCAGCGAGGGGCGGACATAGAGGCTTATCATGCGGAAGGTGCCGGGCAGGCAGCCGACGTCATAGCTGACGCCGCGCGCCTGATGGCAGGCCATGATCGAGGTGGCGTTCAGCAAGGGTTCGCCCGGGCGCGGCAGATCCAGCGCCACCGGGCCTTCCAGAACGTAGTGGAATTCCACCAGCCCCTCGGCCGGGACGGTTTCGAAGCGGGTGGTGGTGTAGTGGCATTTGGTGACGATCAGGAACAATTCGTCGCTGATCGACAGGATCTGCCAGCAGCCGCTGCCCTCATCGGCGGGCAGGTCGATGCGGGTGCAGGCGGTGTTCCAGCGGGCGTTGACCTGACGCGGATGCGGGCCGGGCGCCACGGCGAGCGTTTGCACGACCTCGCGGATCGTGCCGCCGGGCCCGGCCAGCACGGTGCGAAACAGGCCCTTGGTCTGGGCGTCGAGCATGGCCTTGATCCCCGCCACTGTGCCGCCACCCCGCTATGCTTGCCCCGGACGGTTCCAGTATAGGAAACTTGCCCGGGGCTGGCGAGATGGTCGGTCCTGTCCCCTGTCAGGCGCTGCGCGCCTTGCGCACGACGATGGCTTTCTTGCGCAGGAAGCGCAGGAAACCGCCGTAGCCATAGCGCGAGCCGCCCATGCCCGACTGGCCGAAGGCGTTCTTTTCCGCCCGGGCGCCGACGCCGCCCATCGTGTCGAAATCGTTGACCCAGAGGCCCCCGGCGTTGATGCGGCTGCCCAGTTCGACGGCGCGCGCCTCGTCGCCGATCACGGTGGCCGAGAGGCCAAAGGCGGTGTCGTTGGCCAGCGCCACGGCCTCGTCCTCGGTCCGGTAGGCCATGATCGGCACGATCGGGCCAAAGGTTTCGTCGCGCATGATCGCCATGTCCTGCGTCACATCGGCCAGCACGGTGGGTTCGCACCACAGGCCGCCCGCGTGTTCGACGATCTTGCCGCCGGTCAGGACGCGGGCGCCCCTGGCGACGGCATCGTCGATCTGGGCGCGCAGGATGTCGGCCTGACGGGCAAAGATGATCGGGCCGAGTTCGCCGTCGTCGATCCGGTCGGTATTCATCTTCAGCGCCTGCATGCGGGCCACGACCCGGTCGGTGAAATCGGCCAGCAGGCTTTCGTGGGCATAGACCCGCTCGACCGCGCAGCACAACTGGCCGGAATTCTCGGTCGCGCCGCGCACGACGATTTCGGCGGCGGTATCGGCGTCGGCGCCGGGCAGGATCACCGCCGGGTCGCTGCCGCCCAGTTCGAGGAACACCGGTTTGAACTGCGCCGCGGCGCGTTCCTGCACCTTGCGCCCGGTTGGCACCGAGCCGGTGAACACGGTCACATCCGTCAGGTCGATGATCCAGCCGCCGCTTTCGCCGCCGCCCTCGAACACGTCCAGCACGTCGCGCAGGGCCTCCACCTCGGCCACGGCGGCGAGGAAGGGGGCGATGAAGCGGGGCGTCACCTCGCTGGGTTTGATCGCCACGGCGGTTCCGGCCAGCAGGGCGCAGATCGCGTCGATCATCGCCAGGATCAGCGGGTAGTTCCAGGGTGAGATGATGCCCGCCACCTCGTAGGGGACATATTGCTGCTGAAAGCGCAGGGTGGGATCGGAGGAATCGCCGGTGGCGGCGGCCAGCGCCGCCTCGGCGGTGGCGCAGCGCATGCGGGTGATGCCCTTGAGGCCCTCGATCTCGTTCACCGACCATTCGTGCCGCCCGGTATCGGCGCTGAGCGCGGCGAGGATCGGCTGATAATGCCGGTCCACCGCGTCGCACAGCGCCAGCATGGCGGCGATGCGGCCCTGCTGGCCGATCCCGACCCAGTGGCGCTGGGCATTGCGCAGACGGGCGACGCGGGCCGACAGCGCGTCGAAATCGAGCGGCTGGATGCGGTGGTCGATGGCGCCGGTACGGGGATTGCGGACGTCGATGGGCAGCGGCATGGGGGGCTCCGGGGTCTGTGTCGCGGCGGCGGGGCGCCGGTCGGATGGGACGTGTTCAGGCAAAGGCGTTGCGGCCCTGGCCCATGGGGATGTCGGGATCGGGGATCGGCGTGGCGTCGATCAGGCTGCGGGTGAAGGCGTGTTGCGGGTCGCGCCAGACCTCGGCGGCGGGGCCGGTTTCGACGATGCGGCCCTCGGCCATCATCGCCACGCGGTCGGCGAAATTCTCGACCAGCACCAGATCGTGGCTGATGAACAGATAGCTGACGCCCAGATCGCGCTGCAATTCCCACAGCAGGTTGATGATCTGCGCCTGTACCGACACATCGAGCGCCGACACCGGCTCGTCGCAGATGATGAGCCGGGGGTTCAGCGACAGGGCGCGGGCGATGCCGATGCGCTGGCGCTGGCCGCCCGAGAATTCGTGCGGAAAGCGGTCGGCCCAGTCGGCTCGCAGGCCGACGCGGTCCATCAGATCGGCGACGCGGGCGCGGCGGTCCTGCGGCGTGCCGACCCCGTGCACATCGAGCGGCTCGCGGATCAGCGCCGCCACGCGCTTGCGCGGGTTGAGCGAGGCGAAGGGGTCCTGGAACACGCATTGCACGCGGGCGCTGACGGCGCGGCGCTGGCGGCGGCTCATCGCCGCCAGATCCTGCCCGTCGAGCAGGATTTCGCCGCTGTCGGGGCGTTGCAGCCCCAGCACGCAGCGCGCCAGCGTGGTCTTGCCGCAGCCGGATTCACCGACCAGCGCCAGCGTTTCGCCGCGGTTGACCTGCAGGGATACCCCCTGAACGGCGCGCACCAGCCCGCGGCCGGTGTGAAAGCTGCAATGCAGGTCGGTGATCGACAGGAGGGGGGTCATGCCGGCACCTCGCGCAGGCCGGAAAGCGCGGCCGGGTTGTGACATTCGGTTTCGGTGGCGCCGAGGCGGCGCGCGGCCGGGGCCTGCGCGCCGCAGATCGCCAGCGCCGCCGGGCAGCGCGGGGCAAAGCGGCAGCCGGGCATCGCATCGGTGATCGAGGGCACGGTGCCGGGGATTTCCGTCAGCGGCGGCACGTCGCGGGCGCGGCGGCCGGGGCGCGGCGTCGCGCGCATCAGGCCCAGCGTGTAGGGATGGCGCGGCGCCGCGAACAGGGTGCGGGTCGGCGCCTCTTCGACCTTGCGGCCCGCATACATCACCGCCACCCGGTCGGCGACCTGTGCCACCAGCCCCAGATTATGGGTGATGAGCAGCAAAGCGATGCCGAGATCCTGTTGCAAGCCCTTGAGCAGCCTGAGGATCTGCGCCTGAACCGTGACGTCCAGCGCCGTGGTCGGTTCATCGGCGATGACCAGTTCGGGGTTGCAGGCCAGCGCCATGGCGATCACCACGCGCTGGCGCTGCCCGCCCGACAGCCGGTGCGGATATTCGTCGGCGATGCGGGCCGGATCGGGCAGGCCCATCTGGCCCAGCAGGTCGATGGCGCGGGTGCGGGCGGCGGCGCGGCTGATCGCCTCGTGTTCGAGGATCACCTCGCTGACCTGCCGGGCGATGGTATGGACCGGGTTCAGCGCGCTCATCGGTTCCTGAAACACCATGCCGATCCGCTTGCCACGGATCTTGCGCATGGCGGCATTGTCGCCGACCGGCAGCGGCGCGCCGTCAAAGCGGATCTCGCCGCCCGAGACCTCGAGCGCGTCGGGCAGCAGGCCCATGGTGGCCAGCGAGGTGATCGACTTGCCGCAGCCGGATTCGCCGACCAGCGCCAGCGTCTCGCCGCGGTTCACATCGAACGAGACGCCGCGCAGGATGCGCGATTCGGGGCGGCCGCGCACGGCGATGGACAGGTCATTGAGCGACAGGAGGGGAGGGGCCATCGGCTCAGTCCTTGCGTTGGCGCAGGCGCGGGTTCAGGGCATCGTTGATCCCCTCGCCGACCAGATTGAGGGCCAGCGCGGTAATCAGCAGCGCGCAGCCGGGAATGGCGATGATGTACCAGGCATCGCGCAACTGGCTGCGGCCCATGCCGATCATCGTGCCCCAGGTGATGACATTGGGATCGCCGAAGCCCAGAAAGCTGAGGGCGGATTCCATCAGGATCGCCGTCGCCACCAGCACGCTGGCCATGACGGTGATCGACGACAGCGCGTTGGGCAGGATCTGCGCGAAGATGATGCGCATGTCGGACATGCCGACCACGACGCAGCCCTGCACGAAGGGGCGCTCGCGCAGCACCAGGAATTCGCCGCGCACCAGCCGGGCCACGGTGGGCCAGGACACCACGCCCAAGGACAGGATCACCGCCTGAACCGAGGCGCCGAGGATGGCGACGATGACGATGGCCAGCATGAATTGCGGGATGGTCTGGAACAATTCGGTGACGCGCATCAGCACGTCATCGACCCGTCCGCCGTAATATCCGGCAAAGGCGCCGACCAGGATGCCGACCACCAGCGCGCAGCCGATCGACACGAAGCCGACCATCAGCGACACCCGTGCGCCGTGAAAGATCCCGGCGGCGATGTCGCGGCCCAGGCTGTCGGTGCCGAGGGGCGAGCCGGGCCATTGCCCGGGCCAGCGCAGCGCCGGGCCGACCATGTTCCAGGGATCGTCGGGGTAGAACCACGGGGCGCCGATCGCGGCCAGCGCCACCAGCGCCAGCAGGATCAGGCCCAGCGAGAGGGTCCAGTTGCGCCCGGCAAGGCGCAGGAAGGCGACGAGGCGCGCGGTCATTTCAGCACCACCGTGGGGTTGATGACGGCATAGAGCAGGTCCACCGCCAGATTGGTCAGCACGACAAAGACCGACGACAGCACCAGGATGTTCAGCAGCAGGTTCAGGTCGCGCTGGAACATGGCGTCGAACATCAGCCGCCCGACGCCGGGCCAGGAAAACACCGTTTCGGTCAGCACGGCGCCGCCCAGGAAGGTGCCGATATTGGCGCCGACCACGGTGAGCAGCGGCAGCACCGCGTTGCGCAGCGCATGGCCGTACAGGATGCGGGTTTCCGAAATGCCCTTGGCGCGGGCGACGCGGATGTAATCGAGGCTGAGCACCTCGAGCATCCCGGCGCGCACCAGCCGCGTATAGATGGCGAGGTAGAAGAACGCCTGCGTCAGCACCGGCAGCGCCAGATGGCGCGCCACGTCGAGCGCGTGGTCGAGGCCGCTGTAACCGGCGACGACGTTGTACATGCCGCCGGTCGGGGTCCAGCCCAGTTGGACCGAGAACAGCACGATCATCATCAGCCCGATCCAGAACGGCGGCGTGGCGTAGAACAGCAGCGCCCCCAGCGAGATCAGCCGGTCGGGCAGGCGGTGCGCCCAGCGGGCCGACAGCACGCCCAGCACGATGCCGCCCGCCAGCGCCACGGCGATGGAGCAGGCCATCAGCAGCAGCGTGGCGGGCAGGCGCTCGACGATCAGATCCCAGACCGGCGTGCCGAAGCGGAAGGAATAGCCCATGTCCAGCGTCGCCAGCCGGGTCAGAAAGGCGATCAACTGCTGCAGGATCGACTGGTCGAGCCCGAATTGCCGCCGCAGGTTGGCGAGGTATTCGGCATCGGCCGATCCCGCATCGCCCGCCAGCGCCTCGGCCGCGTCGCCGGGGGCCAGTTGCAGCAGCAGGAAGTTGAGGATGGCGATCCCGAGGATGGTGATGAGGGCATGGCCCAGCCGCTTGCCGACATAGCGCAGCGGAATCCGCCGGGCGCGGGCCTTGGTGGCGGGCGGGCCGGAAGGGGAGGAGGAAAGGCGCAAGTCTCGATCCTTTCAGGGGCCGGTCAGGGGGGGAAGGCCGGTTTCCTCGGCGATCCAGGTCAGAAGGTCATAGACCGGCAGCCCGAGCGCCTCGGCAAGCGCGGCGCGGTAGGGCGGCAGGTTGGCGCATTCGAGGACCAGTGCCCCCAGCGCCGGATGTTGCCGGGCCAGCGCGCGCCCGGCCTCGATCACGTCCCGGGTGGCGCGGTCGGGGTCAAGCGTATCCCCGGCGCGGTTGCGGCGCAGCACCGGGTACAGTTCCTGCCCGCGTTCCAGCCCGCCGACCGGCGTGTCGGGCGGGGCGCCGACATGGGCCAGCAGCGCCGGGGTGACGCTGCGGCTGTCCATCGCCAGCACGCCGACGCTGCCGTGCCGGGCCAGCCGCCGCGGCATCTGCCCCAGCGCCGAGGTCAGCACCGGCACCGGGCAGCCCGATTGCATCGCCGCCTGATGCCAGGCGAGGATGCCGCAGGAGGTGGTGATCGCCTGCGCCCCCTGCGCCACCAGCCGGTCGCGGGCGGCGATGAACCCGGCCAGCAGCGCCGGGTCGCGCGGGTCGCCGTCGATGACCCGCGCCAGTGTCGCCGCCGCGACCGTCTCGAACAGGCCCCGGCCACCAAAGGTGGCGGGGTTGCCGATGTCGCCGGGCGGCCGGGGGAAATCCGTTTTCAGCAAGATCACCCCGACCGCTCCGGCGATGCCGGGCGCTGTCAGGCCTCGAGCCACGTTGCCGCCATGGTGCTGCGCACGCCTTCGGGTCCGGTCAGGAAGTCCTTCAGCCTGGCGTTGGCGACGGTGACATAGATCGGCCGGGCCAGCGGCAGGATCGGCAGATCGGTCATCGCCAGCCGCTGGAACTGGTGGAACTGCTCGCGCCGGGCCTCGGGGTTGACCTCGGTGGCGGCGGCATCGAGCAGGGCGTCCATCTCGGGGCTGGTATAGCCCGAGGCGTTGACGAAGGGCGTGCCCTGCCGGATCGCCCGCGAATCGTAGAACCGCTGCGAGCCGATGGACGGGTCAGCCGTGACCGAGGCCGGGAACATGCTGAGGTCGAAATCATACTCGCCGTAAACCGTGCGGATGAAGGTGGGGATGTCCGCCGCCTGGATCTGCAGGTCGATGCCGACCTGGCGGAACTGCTGGCGCAGGAACTGCCCGGCCCGGTCATAGGTGTCGCCGATGGCCGGGGCGATCAGCCGCAGGGTGAAGCGCATGCCATCGGCACCGCGCGCCAGCCCGGCCTGATCCAGCAGCGCCTCGGCGCGGGCCGGGTCATAGGGATAGGCGGGCACGTCGGCGGTGTGGAAATGCGGCAGGGTCAGCGGGATCGGCCCGGTCAGGGTTTCGGCCAGCCCGTACCAGACCACCTCCAGCATCAGCTCGCGGTTGATGGCATGCATCAGCGCCTGACGGACCTCCAGTTTCGACAGGATTTCGCCGCGCAGGTTGCATTCGAGGATGTCGAGCGAGTTGTTCATCTCGATGCCGCGGGTTTCCACGACGAAATCGGGATTGTCGCGGAAGCGCGCCACCTCGTTCAGCGGGATGGGGCCATCGCCGCCCAGATGCAGCTCGCCCGCCTCGAAGGCCGCCACCCGGGCGCTGGCGTCGCTGTAAAAGCGCACGAACAGCCGGTCCAGATGGGGTTTGCCGCTGTCCCAATAGGCCGGGTTCTTTTCCAGGATGATATGGCTGCCGCGCGCCCATTCGACGAATTTGAACGGGCCGGTGCCGATCGGCGCGGCATTGGCCGGGTTGGTCAGCGGGTCGGTGCCCTCGTAGATGTGTTTGGGCAGGATCGGCGATTCCCAGCCCGCCAGCGCCGCCATGATCATCGGCGCCGGGCGTTCCAGCCGCAGGATGACGGTGTGGTCATCGGGGGTTTCGGCGGCGGTCACATGGGCAAAGACGCCGCGGCCGCGCGGGTGGTGCTGCTTGAGCAGGTCCATGATCGAATAGGCGACATCGGCCGAGGTGAAGGGCGTGCCGTCATGCCACAGGACGCCCTGGCGCAGGGTGAAGGTGATCGCCAGCCCGTCGGCGGCGATCTCCCAGGCGGTGGCCAGCGCCGGTTTGGGTTGCAGGTCGAAATCGTATTCGACCAGGCCCTCGATCATCTTGCCCGAGATCACCGCGACCGGCGAGGCGCTGTTGAAGGCGCTGACCATGGCGTTTGGCTCGGGCGAGATGGTCATCACCGCGGCGCCGCCGCTGGTCTGGGCAAAGCCGCCGCGCGGCAGGACGCCTGCGGCGAGCAGGCTGGCGCCGCCGAGCATCAAGGCGGCGCGGCGCGTCAGCCGGGTCGGAAATTGCGTGGAAACCTTCATCGTCATCCCCTGGGTCTGGCCCCCTGCCTGCGGCTGAGGGGGCGGTGTTGGCGGGCCGCGGTTCTGTGACGCGGTCCCTGGTCGGCGTGTCCTGACTATGGAACCGGGCGGGGCGGGCTGGCCAGACGGCGGATTTTGTCAACCGGGTGCGGTTTTGTTGAAAACGGCAGGAATGGCCTTCGCGGCGGGTTCTGGCCGGGGTGGCGGCATTGTCTTGGCCCGCGTCAGCGTCGAAGGTGAGCGCAACGGGGCGGATGGCCCCCTGACCGAAAGGCCGCTGGCATGAGTGATCCGACCCGCCCCGACCCCGCCCTGACCGGCGCCGAGCTTCTTGCCGGGCTGATGGCCGATTGGGGCGCCGGGCCGGTGTTCCATGTGCCGGGCGAGGGGGCGCTGGAGCTGATCGAGGCGCTGGACCGGCACGGCGCGGCGCTGATGACCTGTCGGCACGAGGGGGGCATGGCCTTTATGGCGCAGGCGGCGGGGCAGGCGACGGGGCGGCCGGGGCTGGCGGTGGTCGGCCGGGCGCCGGGGGCGCTGAACGCGGCGCTGGCGTTGCATACGGCGTTCACGGACGGCGCGCCCATGGTGCTGATCGTCGGTCAGGCGAGCGAGCGGCAATCGGGGCGCGAGGCGTTTCTGGGCGCCGATTTTGTCCAGTCGTTGCAGCCTTTGACGAAATGGGTCGGCGAATGCCGTGACGCCGCGCGCCTGCCCGAGCTGTTCGCGCGGGCCTGGGGCACGGCGCTGTCGGGCCGTCGCGGGCCGGTGGCGCTGATCGTGGCCGAGGATGTCTGGCACCAGCGCCTGCCCGCCCCGGTGGCGCTGGCGGCGCCCCGGGTCGAGGCGGCGGCGGTGTCGGCCGCGCAGGGGGCGCGGATCGCCGCCTTGCTGGCGGCGGCGCAGCGGCCGGTGCTGCTGGCGGGCGGAACCGGCTGGGGGGTCGCTGGGCTGGCGGCGCTGCGCGCCTTTGCCGAGGCGCAGGCGCTGCCGGTGGTCACGGCCTACCGGCGCCGCGACCTGCTGGCGGCCTCGTCGCCGGTGATGGCGGGGGAATTGGGGATCGGCGCCGATCCGGCGCTGATCGGCGTGCTGGCCGAGGCCGATCTGTTGCTGGTCGTCGGCATGCGGCTGGGCGAGATCAACACCTTTGCCGCCGGGGGCTTTGCCGGTTACGGGCTGCTGCAGGTGCCGCAGCCGGTGCAGCGGCTGGTGCATATCCATCCCGATGCGACCGAGCTGGACCGGGTCTTTCAGGCCGATCCGGCGATCTGCGCCGATCCGGCCAGCCTGTTCGCGGTGCTGGATGCCGGGGCGCCGGTGCCCGAGGGGCGGGCGGAATGGCGCGACCGGCTGCGGGCGCTGCGGCTGCGCTTTACCGAGGGCACGCCCGGGCAGGGGCCGGTCGATCTGCGCGCGGTGTTCCGGCAGTTGCGCGCGGCGCTGCCCGCCGATGCCCTGCTGACCACCGGCGCCGGTGCCTATGCCCATTGGCCGCAACGCTATGTTCCGCATGAGATTTCCGGCACGCAACTGGGGCCGAAAAGCGGCGCCATGGGCTATGGCCTGCCCGCGGCGATCGGTGTGCAGGCGGCCTGTCCGGGGCGGCGGGTGGTGGCCATGGCGGGCGACGGCTGTTTCCTGATGACCGGCGAAGAGCTGGCGACGGCGGTGCTGTACCGGCTACCCCTTGTCTGCCTTGTCATCAACAACAGCGCGTTTGGCGCCATTGCTGCCGCCCAGCAGCGCCAGTTCGGGCGCAGCACCGGCACCGCGCTGGCGCCGGTCGATTTCGCCGCCTATGCGCGGTCGATGGGGGCGGCGGGCTACCGCGTCACCGCGACCGCGGGCTTTGCCCCGGCCTTGCAGGCGGCGCTGGCGGGCGAGGGGCCCGCGATCATCGACATCGTCACCGGGCCGGAGGCACTGAGACCATGAGCACATTGCCGTCGACCACGCGGGTTGTCGTCATCGGCGCCGGGATGGCGGGCCTTGCCGCCTCCTGGCATCTGCAGCGGGCGGGTCTGGCTGTCACGGTGCTGGAGGCGGGCGATCAGCCCGGCGGGCGGGTCGGCCAGCGCGCGCTGCGCGGCATCCGTTTCAACACCGGGGCGCGGCTGTTCTATACCTTTGGGCGCAGTTTCAACCGGTTGCTGCGCGATCTGGGGCTGGCGGGCGATCTGGTGGCGATCCGCGGTCTGGGGGCCGAGGTGCTGGACACCGGCGAAAGCTGGCAGGTGGAGCTGATGCCGGGTCTGCGCACGCTGACCATGCCGGGGCTGACGCTGGGCGACCGGCTGCGGTTTCTGCGCTACGGCGCCGGGATGCTGGCGCGGCGGCTGCGCGCCGATCCCGACGACGCCACCACCGCCGGCGCCGCCGAGGACGAGACGCTGGCCGCGCATATCCGCCGCCATCTGGGGCCGCGGGTGCTGGAGCGGATCGTGCGCCCGGTGTTTCGCGGCACCCGAAGCTGGAATCCCGAGGATATTTCCGCCGCGTTCTTTGCCACCACCACGCCGCATATGATCGGCCGCCGCACGGTGCATGTGTTGCGTCAGGGGATGAACGCGCTGCCGCAGGCCATCGCGGCGCGGGTGCCGGTGCTGTGCGGGCGGCGGGTGACGCGCTGCGAGGTGCTGCCGCTGGGCTACCGCGTGCATTGCGAGGGGCCGGAGGGGCCGCAGGCCCATGAGGCGGATTTCGTGGTTTGCGCCGTCGAGGGGGAGTTCGCGGCCGCGCTGTTCGACGATCTGGCGCCGCAGGACCGGGCGTTTCTGGACAGCGTGCGCTACAACGCGCTGGGGATCGTGCATTACCGGCTGAACCGGCAGGTCGCGGCGCGGATGCAGTTCTTCACGCCTGCGGCGGGGGGCGCTCTGGCGACCTATCAGCAATTGCCCGGCGATCCGGCGCGCGGGATCGCGCCGCAGCTTTACGCGCAATTGTCGCCCGAGGCGGTGGCGCGGGTGCAGGCCGAGGGTTTGCAGGACCGCATGCACGAGCTGGTCGCGGCGGATGTGCGGCGGCTCTATCCGACGCTGGATGCCGATCTGGCGGATCACCACAACCAGTGGATCGCCCGCAAGCTGCCGGTGTTCTATCCCGGCTATGGCCGCGCGCTGCGCGCCTTTCTGGACCGCCAGCAAGCCGGGCCGGGGCGGGCGGCGTTTTGCGGCGATTATCTGGCGCAATCGCTGGTCACTGGCGCGGTGGCCAGCGGCGAACGCGCGGCGCGGCAGATCATCGCCCGGCTTTGACCATTCCAACCGGGCAAGCGCCCGCATGACAGGAGAGACCATGAAGGACCGCATTTTTTCCGGCGCCCCGTCCGAGGATTTCGCAGGCTATGCCAAGGCGGTGATCGCGGGCGCGACGATCTATGTCTCGGGCACGCTGGGCCAGGGGCCGGACGGCAGCCTGCCCGACAGCGCCGAGGCGCAGACCCGCAACGCGCTGGCCTCGATCGAGGGGGCGCTGGTGCAGGCCGGGGCCAGCCTGGCCGATGCGGTGGCCTGCCGGGTCTATATCACCGACCGCGCCGTGCTGCGTGAGGTGGCGCAGGTGCTGGGCGAGGTCTTTGCCAAGGTCCGCCCGACCAACACGCTGCTGATCTGCCAGATCCCCACCGAAGGCGCCAAGGTGGAGATCGAGCTGACGGCGCACCGGGCCTGAGGGCCGGCGCGCAGGGCGGGGGGCGCGGGCCCCCCGACCGGTTTCAGCCGCTGGCGGTGCCGATCTGCGCGGTGTCGTAGGGCGTGGTCTGATAGATCTCGTTGATCCAGTTGCCGTAAAGCAGATGCGCGTGGCTGCGCCAGCGGTTCATCGGCGCCTTTGAGGGATCATCGCCCGGGTAATAATTCAGCGGCACATTGATCGGTTTGCCCGCCGCGACATCGCGGTCGTATTCCTCTTTCAGCGTGCCGCTGTCGTATTCGAAATGGTTGAAGATATAGAGCGCGCGATGCGCCGGGTCTTCGACCAGCGCCGGGCCGGTCTGCGGGCTGTCGAGCAGGATCGACAGGCCGGGCGCGGCGAGGATCTCGTCGCGGCGCAATTCGGTCCAGCGCGAGACCGGCATCAGCACATCATCCGAAAAGCCCCGCAGATAGGGCGAGGCCGGGGCGTGGTTGCCGTGGCGGATGCAGCCGAAGGCCTTGTGGTCGAGGATATGTTTGGGCACCCCGTGGAAATAATTGATCATCGCCATGCCGCCCCAGCAGACGCCAAAGGTGGAATGGACATGGGTTTGCGTCCAGTCGAACACCTCGCACAGCTCGTCCCAATAGGTCACGTCCTCGAACGGCAGATGTTCGATGGGCGCGCCGGTGATGATGAGCCCGTCAAGCTTTTCGTCCTTGACCTCGGCAAAGGGGCGATAGAATTCGGCCATGTGTTCGGCCGCGGTGTTGCGGGTCTGGTGTTCGCTCATGCGGATCAGCTTGAGGTTGATCTGCAGGGGCGTCGCGCCGATCAGCCGGGCGAACTGGTTCTCGGTCTGGATCTTTTTCGGCATCAGGTTCAGCAGCCCGATGGTCAGCGGGCGGATGTCCTGGCGGGCGGCGCGGGTGTCATCCATCACCATCACGCCTTCGCGCGACAGGACGTCAAAGGCGGGCAGGTTGGCGGGCAGGGTGATCGGCATCGGAAATTCCGTCGGTCAGAAAGCGGGGACAGGGGCCGTCAGGCCGCCTGCGAGGCGCGCCTGGCGATGGCCTCCGCGATCAGTTCCCGGAAATCGCCGGGGCTCTGGACGCGGGCGATCTCGTCGGCGGCGACCTTGAGGCCCCAGTTGGCTGCCATCGCCGCGTAACGGGGCTGGCGATGTGCCAGCGCCCGGGCGTAGGTCCAGCGCACAAAGGCGTCCGGGTCCACCGCCCCGGGCATTCGCCCGGTTTCGGCCAGATAGGCGTTCCAGCAGGTCAACAGGAATTCCGGGCGGTAATACATCGGCTTGGGCGCCCGGTCGAAGCGGTCGATCAGATCGGCGGTATGGGCGTCCGACCCTTCGATCCAGACCAGCAGCGCATGGCGCGACAGCACGCTGAGCACCGGATCGACGCGGCTGTCGGGGTTGACTACCTCGCAGATCGAGCCGCCGCTGTCGCAGACGAAATGCTGGTAGCCGTAGAGTTCCTGCGCCCGGGCGATGAAGCGCGGCGTATCCATCAGCGCGGCGATTTCGGCCTCGCGGTGTTCGGCCTGACGGCGGCGGTATTCGTCGAACGGCAGGCCGCCGCGCGCCGGATCGCCGGGCTTGCCCAGATAGGTGCTGAGCGGGGCCAGATTGTCGAAGGTGATGTTCGAGGCGATGCGCACCGAATCCGACAGCAGGAGTTCGCGCAGCAAGGGGATTTTCATCGCCTCGCGCTTGAAATTGTCGGCGATGGCCTCGCCCATGTAGCGGGTGCCGATGCGGTAGTCGATCGAGTAGTGGAACCAGCCGCCGCCGCGCAGGATGGCCGAGATCCGCGTCTTGCCGAGGCCGGACATGCCGAACAGGACCACGTTCATATGCGTGGCCTCCGTCCATTCGCCTCGGGTTTCGTAGAGCATGGCGTCACTCATCTTGTCAGTTTCAGAATATGGCCCGGTCACTGCCGAGGTTCAAGGCGGGTTATCCCCACACCGCCCGCGCGCGCCAGATCCGGGTCCAGTGTCATCGGAATATATTCGCCCCGCCGCCACAGGACGCCGAGGTCGTCGTAATGGCGGCTGAGCGGATGGCCCGATTCGCCGGTCGAGACGATGAACACGCTCGCCTCGGGGTCGCCCATGTCATAGACGCCGCGGTAGCCTGCCCCATGAACGTTAAGGAAAGGTTCCGCCGTGCCCGGCGGCCCGCCGCGGGTGCGGCCGCGCATCAGCGTGTTGTCGCCGCCGCTGGTGGATTGGCGGATGTTGACGAAATGGCGCAGGATCGGCACCTCGCCCAGCACCGGATGGTCATGGGTGGCCTGATGCGCGTCGCCCCAGCGCCAGCTTTCGATGGCGGGGCCGTAACGCTGGCTCAGCTCCAAGAGCGCCGCGTCCAGCGCCGAGCGGGCGATATCGACGCAGCTTTCTACCACCGCCGACTGGATCACGTCGCACCAGATGCCGGCGCCATCGGTGTTGCGGTAGACCCGTTCCAGGAAGGCGGGCTCGATATGGGTGAACATGTCGGCGGTGGGGCCCAGTTCGTCGCGGATCAGCCGGAGCTGCAATTCGCGCATCCAGGCGGCATAGATCAGCGGTTCGGGCAGGTGTTCCGACATCTCGCCGTTCCAGTCGGCCAGCAGTTGCAGCGCAAGCTGGCGCTGCGCTTCCGCCGTGCCGGGGGCCGCGGCCTCGCCCTGGAACCACAATTCGGCGCCGACCAGCGGCAGCAGGGTGCGCGCCGCCTGGCTGACGGTATCGAGCTGCGCCTCGATGAAGCTTTCGCGGGTATGGACGGACCGCTGCCGCATCAGCCGCACCCAGCGCTGGATGCGCACGGTATCGCCCCAGTCGAAGCTGACATGCAGCGGAAACGGGCGGTCCAGCGGTTTGTTGTTGGTGTTGCCCAGCAGGCCGGTCTGCGGGTCCAGAAAGCGCGGATTCGATTCGTAGGGGAAGAACCCCTGCCAGCGCGCCGCCGGATCGGCACCGGGGGCGGGCATGCGGCCCTGGGTCGGATGGGCGGCATCGCGGCGCGGCATGCGGCCGATCAGTTGCATGGCGATGTGTTCGCGGTCGATCAGCGTCAGGTTCTGCGCCGGGGCGACATAGGCCTCGCCCGCCGCCAGCGCCGCATCGACCGAGGCGGCGCGCATGATGCCGACCGCCGCGCTCATCGAGGTGTCGTCGCCCGCCAGCGCGGTCCAAGCCAGCGCCGCGACATGGCCGGGCGGGGTGATCGCCGCCAGCGAATAATGGCTGCCGGGCAGGATCGGGCCGTTCTGCGACCAGCGCAGGGTGATCGTCACCGGGTCGCTGTCGGCGACCTGGATGATCGAGCGGCGGGTTTCAAAGGCCTCCCAGCCGGTGGGGGTGCGGTATTGCTCGGTATTGTCGGGGTCGAGTTCCTCGAGGAACAGATCCTGATCGTCGAGATAGGACGAGGTCAGCGCCCAGCCCAGCCTTTCCGACCGGCCGACCAGAATCGCCGGGACGCCGGGAATCGTGCCGCCGGTGACGGGGCCGGTGCTGAGGTCGAGCCGGGCCAGATACCAGATCGACGGCGCGGCGAAGGGCAGGTGCGGGTCGTTGGCCAGCAGCGTGCCGCCGTTCGCCGCCCGCAGCCCCCCCGCCGCCCAGGCGTTCGAGGCGCCGGCCATTTCCCACGAGCGGAACGGCGAGAATTCCTCGCCCGGGGCCTCGCCGGGCAGCGCGGGGGCCATGGCCAGTTGGGTATCGGTCAGCGTGGGGAACAGGCTGGCGAAATCGGGCAGCGACGACAGGCCCGCGCCGGGATCGCCGGGCATCAGATCCTGCGTGCGTTCGGCGCCGATCAGCGCCGAGAGCCGGGCGCGCTGCACCTCGACCTCGACATGGCCGGAAAGCTGGACGGCCATCAGCTTGATGATGGCGATGGAATCGGCCGGTTGCCACAGGCCGATCTCGCCGGGGAACAGGAAATATTCCGGCGCGCCGCGCCCCAACGCCTGATCGTTGACGATGTTGATCCAGGCGTTGACGCCGCGCGCATAGGCATCGAGCGCCGACAGCGTGTCGTTGTCCTGCGCCGCGACCGATTCCTGCGCCAGCGTATAGAGATCGAGGCGGCGCATCAGTTCGTCGGTGCGGATCGTGCGTTCGCCGAACACCTCGCTGAGCCGCCCCTGCGCGGTGCGGCGCATCAGGTTCATCTGCCAGAGCCGGTCTTGCGCATGGGCAAAGCCGAGGCCGAAGAACACATCGGCATCCGCCGGGCCAAAGATATGCGGCACCGCCCAGGTGTTGCGGGCGATTTCGACGGTGCCGGAGATGCCGCGCACCCGCCAGGTGCTGTCGTAATCGGGCAACGAGCGCGACAGGAAGTAATAGACCCCCACCACCACCACGACCGACAGCACGACCAGCGCGGTGGCGATGCGCAGCAACCAGCGGAAGAGGGTGAACATGGGGGCGGCCTCGTCGTGTTGACCTCGGAACCAGCTTCGTTTCCTATGGCTTCGGGCGCGCGAGCGCAATTCAAACCGGCGGCAGCGAGGGTGCGTCATGGCCAAGGTGGCATTTCTGGGCTTGGGGGTCATGGGCTATCCCATGGCGGGGCATCTGGCGAAGGCCGGGCATGACGTGACGGTCTATAACCGCACCGTCGCCAAGGCGGAAAAATGGGCGGCGGCCCAGGGTGGCAAGGCGGCGGCGACACCGCGCGCCGCCGCTGCGGGCGCCGATTTCGTCATGGCCTGCGTTGGCAACGATGCCGATCTGGCGGCGATTTGCCGGGGCGCGGACGGGGCTTTTGCGGGCATGCGGCCCGGGGCGGTGTTTGTCGATCACACCACCGTGTCGGCGAAGATCACCCGCGAACTGGAGGCCGAGGCGCGCGCGCTGGGCCTCGGATTCGTCGATGCGCCGGTCTCGGGCGGGCAGGCGGGGGCGGAAAACGGCCAGTTGGGCATCATGTGCGGTGGCTCGGAGGGTGATTATGCCGACGCCGAGCCGGTGATGGCCGCCTATGCCAAGGCCTGCAAGCGGCTGGGGGAATCGGGCTCGGGGCAGATCGCCAAGATGATGAACCAGATCTGCATCGCCGGGCTGGTGCAGGGGCTGGCCGAGGCGCTGCGCTTTGGCGAAAAGGCCGGGATGGATGGCAAGGCGGTGGTCGAGGTCATTCAGGCCGGGGCCGCCGGATCGTGGCAGATGGTCAACCGCCACGCCACCATGCTGGACGGCAAGTTCGACTACGGCTTTGCGGTGGACTGGATGCGCAAGGATCTGGGCATCTGTCTGCAGACCGCCGACGAGATCGGCGCGCCCTTGCCGGTGACGGCGCTGATCGATCAGTTCTACAAGGACGTGCAACAGATGGGCGGCGGGCGCTGGGATACCTCGTCGCTGATCGAGCGGCTGCGGAGGCTGGCGTGACACTCGAGGCGCGCATCGCGCAGGGGCGCGGCGACGCGCCCGCCGATCTGGTGCTGAGGGGCGGCACGGTCTGGGATATGGTGACGGGCGCGCGGATCGCGGGCGACGTGGCGATCTGCGGCGGGGTGATCGTGGGGATCGGCGCTGCGTATGAGGGCAAGCGCGTCGTGGACGTCAGCGGCAAGCTGCTGGTGCCGGGCTTTATCGACACGCATCTGCATATCGAATCCTCGTGCATCACGCCCTATGAATTCGACCGCTGCGTGCTGGTGCGCGGCGTGACCACGGCGATCTGCGATCCGCATGAGATCGCCAATGTCGCCGGGCTGGCGGGCATCCGCTATTTCCTCGACGCCAGCGCCCGCACGGTGATGGACATCCGGGTGAACCTGTCGAGTTGCGTGCCCTCGACGCATATGGAAACCGCCGGTGCCAGTCTGTCGGCGGCCGATCTGTTCCCGCTGGCCGATCATCCGCGCGTCATCGGGCTGGCCGAGTTCATGAATTATCCCGGGGTGATCCACCGCGATCCCGGTTGCATGGAAAAGCTGCGCGCCTTTGCCGGGCGCCATATCGACGGGCATGCGCCCTTGCTGTCGGGGCGTGACCTGAACGCCTATGTCAGCGCCGGCATCCGCACGGAACACGAGGCGACCAGCGCCGCCGAAGCCGTTGAAAAGCTGCAAAAGGGTCTGCGGGTGCTGATCCGCGAGGGATCGGTGAGCAAGGATCTGGAGGCGCTGGCCGAGGTGCTGACGCCGCTGACCGCGCCCTATCTGTGCCTGTGCACCGACGACCGCAACCCCCTGGACATCGCCGAACACGGGCATCTGGATTACATGATCCGGCGGCTGATCGAAAAGGGCTGCGATCCGCTGGCGGTCTACCGCGCGGCGACCTTGAGCGCGGCCGAGGCCTTTGGCCTGAAGGACCGCGGCCAGATCGCGCCGGGCAAACGCGCCGATATCGTGGTGCTGGACGATCCCGCCGCCTGCCGGGCGTCGATGGTGTTCTGCGGCGGCGTGCTGGCCGGGGACGCGGCCTTTGCCGCCCGTGACGTGATCGCGCCGGTGGCGCGGCATTCGGTGCAGGTGCCGCCGCTGACGCCCGCCAGTTTCCGCTATGCGGGCAATGCCAGTGAGACGCCGGTGATCGGCATCTGGCCCGGCAAGATCCTGACCGAGCATCTGCGGATCGAGGTTCCGGCGCGCGACGGCGACAAGCGCCCCGATCCGGCGCGCGATCTGGCCCGCATCAGCGTGATCGAGCGGCACGGGAAAAACGGCAATATCGCCAATGGCTTCGTGCGCGGATTCGCGCTCAAGCGGGGGGCCATCGCCTCGACCGTGTGCCACGATCATCACAACATCGCCGTGGTGGGCATGGATTACGCCGACATGGCGCTGGCCGCGCAAAGGCTGGGGCAGATCGAGGGCGGGTTCGTCGTGGTCGAGGGCGGGCAGGTGCGGGCCGAGCTGGCGTTGCCGGTGGCGGGGCTGATGTCGCTGGAACCCTTCGAGACGGTGCGCGACGGGTTGGTGGCGCTGCGCGCGGCGGCGCGGTCGCTGGGGGTGGAGCTGGAAGAGCCGTTCCTGCAACTGGCCTTTCTGGCGCTGCCGGTGATCCCGCATCTGAAGATCACCGATCACGGGCTGGTCGATGTCGACCGGTTCGAGGTGATCGGCTGACGGAGGGGCGCGGCGCTCGGGCCCGGAGGGGCCCTCGCGCCGCGCGCGCGGTTCCCGCGCGGGGGGCGTTGCCCCCCTCGGCCTGCGGCCTCACCCCCCAGGATATTTGACGCGCAAAGTTGGCGCCGGCGCTGATCGGATTTTCCGATCAATTCGACCCCGGGGAGCGAATTGCACTGGCCCGGGCCGCGCGCGATAGTGGCGGGGATCGGAGGGTCGGGCATGGTCGAGACGGCACGGGTGGTCATTATCGGCGGCGGGGCGGTGGGGGCCTCGGCGCTCTATCATCTGGCGCTGGCGGGCTGGACCGATTGCCTGCTGCTGGAGCGCAACGAGCTGACCGCCGGTTCCACCTGGCACGCGGCGGGCAATGTGCCGACCTTCTCGTCGTCGTGGTCGATCATGAACATGCAACGCTATTCGGCCGGGCTGTACCGGGGGCTGGGCGAGGCTGTCGGCTATCCGATGAATTACCACGTCACCGGGTCGGTGCGGCTGGGCCATACCGACGAGCGGCTGCGCGAATTCCGCAAGGTGGTCGGCATGGGGCGCTATCAGGGGATGGATCTGGCGATCCTGTCCCCGGGCGAGATCCGCGACCGCTATCCCTTTGTCGAGACGCATGACCTGACCGGCGCGCTCTATGATCCGCATGACGGCGATATCGATCCGGCGCAACTGACCCAGGCGCTGGCCGCCGGGGCGCGGCAACTGGGTGCGCGGATCGAGCGGTTCCGCCCGGTGACGGGCGCGCGGCGCGAGGGTGGCGAATGGGTGCTGGAGACCCCCAGGGGCGAGGTGCGCTGCGAGTATGTGGTGAATGCGGCGGGCTATTACGCCGCCCGGGTCGGCGCGATGTTCGGCCGCAAGGTGCCGATGATGGTGATGAGCCATCAATACCTGCTGTTCGACACGATCCCGGAGCTGGAGGTCTGGAGCCGCGAGCAGGGCCGCAAGCTGCCGCTGCTGCGCGACGTGGACAGCAGCTATTACCTGCGCCAGGAGAAGATGGGCTTCAACCTGGGCCCCTATGAGAACCCCTGCCGCGCGCATTGGGTCGCGCCCTCCGATCCGATGCCCGAGGATTTCAGCTTTCAGCTTTACCCAGACGATCTGGAGCGGCTGGAGTTTCATATCGCCGATGCCATGGCCCGGGTGCCGCTGCTGGAGCAGGCGCGGCTGCAGAAGGTCATCAACGGGCCGATCCCCTATACGCCGGACGGCAACCCGCTGATCGGGCCGATGCCGGGGGTGCCCAATGCCTTTGAGGCCTGCGTGTTCACCTTCGGCATCTGTCAGGCCGGGGGGGCGGGCAAGGTGCTGGCGGAATGGATCACCCAGGGTGGCACCGAATGGGACATGTGGTCCTGCGATCCGCGCCGCTTTAGCGGGTTCGAGAACCCCGATTATTGCGTAGCCAAGGGGATGGAGGTGTATGGCCATGAATACGCCATTCACTTCCCCATGGCGCGCTGGCCCGCCGCCCCCGATCAGAAGCTGTCGCCGGTGCATGACCGGGTGGTGGCGGCGGGCGGGCAGATGGCGCCCTATAACGGCTGGGAGCGGGCGGAATATTACGCGGCACCCGGCGACGATACCGCCTGGGCCGCCACGCAGACCTTTCGCCGTGCCGGTCCTTGGGAGGCGCGCATCCGCGCGGAATGCGCGGCGGTGCGGGATGGTTGCGGCATCCTCGACCTGCCGGGTTTCACCCGGCTGCGGCTGGTCGGGCCGGGGGCGCGGGCGCATCTGGCAAGCCTGACGGCCTCGCGCCTGCCCGCGCCGGGGCGCACCGGGTTGCTGTATTTCGCCGACGCCCGCGGGCGGATCGTGACCGAGATGACGGCGCTGCCGTTCAGCGACGAGGATATCGGCGTGATCACCGCCGCCGTGGCGCAGAGCCACGACGCCGATCTGCTGCGCCGCGGCCTGCCCGAGGGCGTGACGCTGGAGGATTGGTCCGAGGCGATCCATTGCTTCATCGTCACCGGGCCGCAGGCGCGGGCGGTGCTGGCGCCGCTGACCGAGGGGGATCTGGGCCTGCCCTGGCTGTCGGTGCAGTATCAGGCGCGGGTGGCGGGCCGCGAGGTGGCGCTGGTGCGGGTGTCGTTCGCGGGCGAACTGGGCTGGGAGGTGCATTGCGACCGCGCCGATGCCCCGGCGATCTGGGATGCGCTGACCGGGGCGGGGGCGGTGCCATTCGGCATGAAGGCGCTGAATTCGCTGAGGATCGAAAAGGCCTACCGGGCGTGGAAGGGCGATCTGTCCACCGATTACTCGCTGCTGCAGGGCGGGCTGGGGCGGTTCATCGACTGGTCGCACGACTTTCCCGGCAAGGCGGCGCTGGCCGCCGAGCGTCAGCAGGGCCCGGCGAAACGCTTTGCCGTGCTGACGGTGGATTGCGCCGATTTCGACCCGCCCGCGATGAGCAATATCTGGGCCGGGGACCGGATCGTCGGCGAGGTGACATCGGCGGCCTGGGGCTACCGGGTCGGGGCCTGCGTGGCGCTGGCGATGATCGCCGCCGGGCATGCGGCGCCCGGCACCCGGCTGGAGGTCGAGGTCTTCGGCCAGCGCCATGCCGCCCGCGTCACCGGCGACGGCCCGCTGTGGGATCCGCCGCTCGGGCGATGCGCCGACGCCCTTGTGGGCCACGAGGGTGATGATCGACCATCCTGGCATGGTGCGCGAGATCCATGCCGAATATTTTGCCGCCGGGGCCAGTCTGGCCACCACCAACACCTATGCGCTGCACCACGACCGGTTCCTGAAATTCGGCCTCGACCACCGGTTCCACGATTTCTATGAGGCAGCGCTGACCGAGGCCGAGGCCGCCCGGGCCGCCCATGGGCGCGGATTGCTGGCCGGGTCGATGGGGCCGCTGGTCGCCAGCTACCGCCCCGAGACCCTGCCGCCCCCGGCCGAGGCACGGGCGAAATATGCCGAGGTGGCGGCGATTCTGGCGCCGCGGGTCGATCTGCTGATCGGCGAGACCGTCGCCTCGCTGGCCCATGCGCGGGCGCTGGTCGAGGGCGCGCGGCAGGGCGCGCCGGGTCGGCGGCTGTGGCTGTCGGTGACGGTCGAGGACCGCGACGGCACCCGCCTCAGATCCGGCGAGGCGCTGGCGGGGCTGGCCGAACTGGTGCCGCAGGTCGAGGCGGTGCTGGCCAATTGCTCGGCGCCCGAGGCGATGGATCAGGCGATGCCGGTGCTGCGGGCCTTTGGCAAGCCGTTCGGCGCCTATGCCAACGGGTTCCGGCAGATCACCTCGGATTTTCTGAAGGACAACGCCACGGTCGATGCCCTGAGCAACCGGCCCGAGCTGACGCCGGACCGCTATGCCGATTTCGCGCTCGGCTGGGTCGCGCAGGGCGCCACGCTGGTTGGCGGTTGCTGCGAAACCGGCCCCGATCATATCGCCACCCTCGCCCGACGCCTGCGCGCGGCGGGCCATGTCATCGCCTGAGGGTAAGTTGGCTGTGCAACGTAGCAACCCCGAAAGTTATGACCACTACGTCCCCAAACTCCTTTTGAGATCGTTTGTTGCGTCTGACGGAAAAATCAACCTCCTCAATATCAGAACCGAAGTTAGGTCGAGAAGGCCAATAAGTCAGGTGGCTGGTGAGACAGGATTCTTTCACTTTGAATTCCCTGGGGGCGGCAAGAGGACAGCCGAATCACACCTTCAGAGAATTGAATCAGACGCGGCGCGCGTTATTAAAAGAATCGTGAGGGATCGCTCGGTGGCATTCCTCGTCGATATCGATAAGAAGAAGTTATCAAAATTCATAGTTGCGCAGAGCTTCCGAACGAAGGCATTCTTTGCAGGGCTTAATGGTAGTGATTCGGAAAGTCGAGCAATGGTCTGGTCGCTATTGTGGAGATCGCTGGATCGACAAGTGGACATGCTATTGTCTCGAGATTTTATTCTGTTGCAGGCCTTATCAGGCAGCACCTTCTTAATCGGAGACCACCCGGTTACGCTTCAAGTAGCAGAAAGTCCTGATCAGGGTGGCCAAGTCGGATTTGACGTGAAAGGTGTTGAGGGCTTCATGCCTATAGCTTCCGATCTGGCTCTATGGCTCCCTCCGGAGGAACTGATAGCTGAAATTGTTGACGGCTACCAGTCAGCCAGTACCATTCACCAAGCAATGCATTCGCATTCGGTGTCTAAAGAAGGCTCTGTCGCTGAAGAGAGCGAGCTTCAGCTTGTCGCCCGGCGAGCGGTTGCTTCGGCATTTCCGATCTACTTTGCCAAATCTAGCGGTTCCCCGTTGATGCTAACCTCAGAAAATATGGAGAACTTTAATTCTTTGCAAATTCTGTTTTCATCGACTGAAGTATTTTCCGCCGATGGGAATTTCGATTTCGCGCTTCGCGTTCTTAGTGAGTCGCCAGGCTTTTCAAGGACTGTGAAGACGCAGATTTACTTTAGTTTTCCTCTAGAAGGGGAAGAGTGAAATGAACGTCCTTCCCTCGCATGCCCGCGTCGTGATCATCGGCGGCGGTATTTCCGGCTGTTCGCTGGCCTATCATCTGGCCAAGGCCGGGTGGCAGGACATCGTGCTGCTGGAGCGCAGGCAACTGACCTGCGGCACCACCTGGCATGCGGCCGGGTTGATCGGCCAGTTGCGCGGCAGCCAGAACATGACCCGGCTGGCCAAATATTCCGCCGATCTCTATGTCCGGCTCGAAGCCGAGACCGGGATTGCCACCGGGATGCGGCAGACCGGGTCGATCAGCGTGGCGCTGACCGAGGCGCGGCGCGAGGAGCTGTATCGCTCGGCGGCGCTGGCCCGGGCCTTTGACGTCGCCGTCACCGAGATCAGCCCGGCCGAGGTCAAGGCGATGTATCCGCATCTGAATGTCGGCGACGTGGTCGGCGCGGTGCATCTGCCGCTGGACGGGCAATGCGACCCGGGCAATATCGCCCTGGCGCTGGCCCGGGGGGCGCGGATGCGCGGCGCGCAGATCCACGAGGGCGTCAAGGTGACGCGGGTGCTGGACGACGGCCTGCGGGTGACGGGCGTGGCTTATGAGGCGGGCGGCGAAAGCGGCACCATCGCCTGCGAACATGTGGTGAATTGCGGCGGCATGTGGGGGCGCGATCTGGCGGCGGCGTCCGGTGTCACGCTGCCGCTGCACGCGGCGGAGCATTTCTATCTGGTGACGGAGCCGATCGAGGGGCTGGGCCGTCTGCCGGTACTGCGGGTGCCCGATGAATGCGCCTATTACAAGGAAGACGCGGGCAAGATGATGCTGGGCGCCTTCGAGCCCAAAGCCAAGCCCTGGGGCATGGCAGGCATCCCCGAGGATTTCTGTTTCGACAGCCTGCCCGAGGATTTCGAGCATTTCGAACCGATCCTGGCGCAGGCGATGCACCGGATGCCGCTGTTCCAGACGGCGGGCATCCACACCTTCTTCAACGGCCCCGAAAGCTTTACCCCGGACGACCGCTATTATCTGGGACCGGCGCCCGAACTGGGGAATTACTGGGTGGCGGCGGGCTATAATTCGGTGGGGATCGTCAGTTCCGGCGGCTCGGGCATGGCGTTGGCGCATTGGATGACCGAGGGCGAGCCGCCGTTCGATCTGTGGGAGGTGGATATCCGCCGCGCCCAGCCGTTCCAGAAGAACCGCCGCTATCTGAAAGAGCGGGTGACGGAAACGCTGGGGCTGCTTTATGCCGATCATTTCCCGTTCCGGCAGGTGGAAACCGCGCGCGGGCTGCGCCGCTCGCCGCTGCACGAGGCGTTGAAGGCGCGTGGCGCGGTGTTTGGCGAGGCGGCGGGCTGGGAGCGGGCGAACTGGTTCGCGCAGGACGGGCAGGCGCGGGAATATCGCTATTCCTGGGGCCCGCAGAACTGGTTCGGCAACCAGAAGGCCGAGCATCTGGCGGTGCGGGGCGCCGTGGGCCTGTTCGACATGACCTCGTTCGGCAAGATCCGGGTCGAGGGGCGCGATGCCTGCGCGCTGCTGCAGCGGCTGTGCGGCAATGACGTCGATGTGCCCGCGGGGCGGATCGTCTATACGCAGATGCTGAATGCCAGGGGCGGGATCGAGAGCGATCTGACGGTGACGCGGCTCAGCGAAACCGCGTTCCTGCTGGTGGTGCCGGGCGCCACGCTGCAACGCGATCTGGCTTGGTTGCGGCGCCATGTCGGCGAGGCCTTTGCCGTCATCACCGATGTGACGGCGGGCGAGGCGGTGCTGTGTCTGATGGGGCCGCAGGCGCGCGAGGTGCTGGCGCGGGTCAGCCCGGATGCGCTGGGCAACGCGGCCTTTGCCTATGGCACCGCCCGCGACATCGAGATCGGCCTGGGGCTGGCCCGGGCGCACCGGGTTTCCTATGTCGGCGAGCTGGGCTGGGAGCTGTATGTCAGCGCCGATCAGGCGGCGCATGTGTTCGAAAGCCTGATGGCGGCGGCGCCGGAAATCACGCTCTGCGGCCTGCACACGCTGGATTCCTGCCGGATCGAGAAGGGCTTCCGCCACTGGGGCCATGACATCACCGACGAGGATCATGTGCTGGAGGCGGGGCTGGGTTTCGCGGTCAGGCCGGGCAAGGGCGATTTCATCGGCCGGGACGCGGTGCTGCGCCGGCGCGAGGCGGGGCTGACGCGGCGGATGCTGCAGTTCCTGCTCAGCGACCCCACGGCGATGGCCTATCACAACGAGCCGATACTCAAGGACGGGCGCATCGTCGGCACGGTGACGTCGGGCAATTACGGGCATCATCTGGGGGGCTCGGTCGCCCTGGGCTATGTGCCCTGCGCGCCCGGCGAGGATCTGCTGGCGGCGCGCTATGAGATCGACATCGCCGGGCGGCGGGTGGCGGCGCGGGCCTCGCTGGCGGCGATGTATGACCCGGGTGCGGCGCGTGTGAAGAGTTGACGGGGCACCGGGGGGCCAGCCCCCCGGACCCCCCGCTCAGGGGGACGCACGCGCCCCCCTGAGAACCCCCCGTGAGTATTTTCGGCAAGATGAAAGGGTGAGCCATGGCGGATGAGGTCTGTGCGCCGGCAAAGGCGCGGCGATCGGGCGGGCGGGGCGCGCGGGTCGCGCTGCGCGGGGCCCCCCTGGCCGAGGATCTGCGGCCGGTGCGCGCCGGGTTGAGCGGCGGGCAGTACAACCCGCTGAGCGAGGCCTCGGTGCTGCGCATCCATCAGGCGGCGCTGGAGGCGCTGGAGGTGGTGGGGCTGGCCAATGCGCCGCGCTCTGGCGTCGAGGTGATGACGGCGGCGGGGGCGCTGCTGGGCGCGGACGGGCGGCTGCGGTTTCCGCGCGCGCTGGTCGAGGACATGCTGGCGGTGGCGGCGCGCGGCATCATCCTGCACGGGCGCGACCCCAGGCACGACCTGCTGCTGGCGGGCACGCGGGTGCATTACGGTACGGCGGGGGCGGCGGTGCATGTGGTGGATCTGGCGAGCAACAGCTACCGCGATTCCACGGCGCAGGATCTGCATGACGCGGCGCGGCTGGTGCATCATCTGGACAATGTGCATTTCTTTCAGCGCATCTGCGTGTGCCGTGACGTGATCGACAATTTCGACATGGATATCAACACGCTCTATGGCGCGCTGGCCGGGACGACCAAGCATGTCGGCACCTCGTTCAGCGATCCGTCGCATGTGGCCGGGTGTTTCGAGCTGCTGCATCTGGTGGCGGGCGGCGAGGCGGCATGGCGGGCGCGGCCTTTCGTGAGCAATTCCAACTGCTTCGTGGTGCCGCCGATGAAATTCGCCGAGGAGAGCTGCATCACCATGGAGGCCTGCATCCGCGCCGGGATGCCGGTGCTGATGCTGTCGGCGGGGCAGGCGGGGGCGACCAGCCCGGCGCCGATCGCGGCCTCGATCGTGCAGGCGGTGGCGGAATGTCTGGCCGGGGTGGTCTATGTCAACGCCATCGCCCCGGGGCATCCGGCGATCTTTGGCACCTGGCCGTTTGTCAGCGATCTGCGCACCGGCGCCATGTCGGGCGGCAGTGCGGAACAGGCGTTGCTGACGGCGGGTTGTGCGCAGATGCACCGGTTCTATGGCCTGCCGGGTGGCGCCGCCTCAGGGATCAGCGATTCCAAGCTGCCCGACATGCAGGCGGGCTGGGAGCAGGGGATCACCAACACCCTGGCCGGGCTGGCCGGGCTGAACCTGTGCTATGAGGCGGTCGGCATGCATGCCTCGTTGCTGGGATTCAGTTTCGAGAGCATCACTCTGGGCGACGATCTGCTGGGGCAGGCGCTGCGCTGTGTGCGGGGGATCGATGTCACCGAAGACGCGCTGTCGATCGAGGTGATGAAGCAGGTCTGCCTGGGCGGGCAGGGGCATTATCTGGGGTCGGACCAGACGCTGCAACTGATGCAGACGGAATATATCTATCCCGCGGTGGCCAACCGGATGAGCCCCAAGGAATGGGGCGAGGCGGGCAAGCCGATGCTGCTGGACGGCGCGCGCAAGCGCACGGCGGATATTCTGGCGGCGGCGCCCTGCCAGATCGATCCGGCCACGGATCAGGCGATCCGCAGCCGGTTCAACATTCATTTCCGCTGAACGGGCGGCCTCAGCGCGAGATCAGCACCGAGCATTGGGCGTGGCGCACGACGCGCGCCGCTGTCGAGCCGATGAAATAATCGCTGAGCCCGGGGCGGTGCGAGGCGATCATCACCAGATCGGCGCCGACATCCTCGGCGCATTGCAGGATCTGGCTGGCCGGGGCGCCGGTGCGGATTTCGGATTCGACGCTGCCCGCGATACCCTCGGTCAGCAGCGCCAGTTCGACCTTGGCCTCGGCCTGGCGGCGATCGTTCAGGTCGCGCGGCAGTTCGGCGACGATGTAGCTGGGCACGTCCTCGAGAACGTGGAGCAGGCGGATCACGCCGCCGTCGTCCAGAAGTTGCCGGGCCTTGTCGATCATGGCCTTGCCGGCATCGCCGTGGCTGAGATCGACGGCGACGATGATGTGCTTGTACATTTTTTCTCTCCGTGTTCGCGTGTAAGGACGTGGTAGCGCGCAGAATCCGGTGCAGCGTTGATCTGGGTCAAGAAGCCGCCGGGGCGGGATTGCCGCGCAGGATGCGTGACAGGGCGACCAGCGCCAGCCCGGCGAGGGTGAAGCCAAGCCCCAGCAGCAGCAGATAAAGCCCGACGCGCGCCGCGCCGAACCGGTTGATGTCGAGGAAGAAATAGGGCGATTGCCCCTCGATGGCGCCGCGCAGCAGGGCATAGGCGCCGTAGCCGACCGGCCAGATCAGCCAGCCCGGCACCTGCCCGAAGCGCAGCGCCTGCTTGCCCCAGACCAGCCACCAGACCAGCGCGCCCAGCGGCACCAGCGTGTGAAAGGCGAGGTCGGTCCAGTATTCCGCGCCCTGCGCCGTGGCGCCGGGCACCAGCAGCGTGTGATAGATGCCGCCGACCATGCCGACGGCCAGCACGATGCCGCCCAGCCAGCCCTCGCGCGGGGGCCAGTGCAGGGCGATCAGGGCGAAGGTGATGCCGGTCAGGGCGTTGGTCAGCAGCGTGTAATAGCGCGCCATATCCCACAGCCGGACCAGCGGTTCCGCCATTCCCGGGCGGCCGCCGAGGATCAGGTATTGCCAGCCCAGCGCCCCCAGGGCGGTGGCGGCAACGAGAGCGGCGGCGGGGCGGGCGAGGGACATGGCGACTCCGGGGGGCTATGGTTCATCATAGCCGACGACGCCGGGAAATCACGCGCAAGTTGCTGTGGCGGCCGGTCGCGGGGCGACCGGCACCACGGGCGCCGCGCCGGGGATCAGAGCACCCGGCCGATCAGGCTGAACAGGCGCAGCACCTGCGACAGGCCGCGATACATCGAGGAATCCTGGTCATCGCTGTTGAACGCGGCGATCAGCAGCCCGACGAACAGCAGCCCGACAAGGACCAGCAGGACAATGCGGAGATTGGCGCGCATGGGCGGTTCCGGGGCTGGCCGATCCGATTCGGCGGGGCCCATGCTAACCCCGGCGGGGGAAAAAGGGCAGCCTTGCGGCTGCCCCTTGGGCGATCAGCCGCGGCCGCGGCGCCCGCCGCGGCGGCCGGTGGCGGCGGCAGAGGCGGCGGCAGAGGCCTCGGCAAAGGTGGCGCCTTCGCCCATCGCTTCCAGCACCTTGGCCAGACGGATCCATTCGCCGCCGTTGGAATCGTGGTTCATCAGCAGGTTGGCGGCGCGGATCGCCTCCATCTCCTGGCTGCGGACCGGGTTCATGATCGCCGAGGTCATGCCCGCGCCGATGGCCATGGGCAGGAAGGCGGCGTTGATGCCGTGCCGGTTGGGCAGGCCGAACGAGATGTTCGAGGCGCCGCAGGTGGTGTTGACGCCCAGCTCGTCGCGCAGGCGGCGGACCAGCGCAAAGACCTGCTGCCCGGCGGTGGCCATGGCGCCGATCGGCATGACCAGCGGATCGACGACGATGTCATGCGCGGGGATGCCGAAATCGGCGGCGCGCTGGACGATCTTGCGCGCGACCTCGAAACGGACGTCGGGATCGGGCGAGATGCCGGTGTCGTCGTTCGAGATCGCCACCACCGGCACGTTGTATTTCTTGACCAGCGGCAGGACCAGTTCCATCCGCTCTTCCTCGCCGGTGACGGAGTTCAGCAGCGGGCGGCCGTTGCAGGCCTTGAGCCCGGCCTCCAGCGCGCCGGGAACCGAGCTGTCGATGCACAGCGGCACGTCGGTGATGGCCTGAACCCGCTCGATCAGCGCCTTCATCAGCGGCGGTTCGACAAAGTTGTTGTCGGCATAGCGCGGGTCTTGCGCCATCTTGTTGGTGAACACCGCGCCCGAGTTGATGTCGAGGACGGTGGCGCCGCAGATCACCTGTTCCAGCGCGTCGCGTTCGACGGTCGAAAAATCGTCCAGTTCCAGCTCGGCGGCGAGTTTCTTGCGGCCGGTGGGGTTGATGCGCTCGCCGATGACGCAAAACGGCTCGTCAAAGCCGATGATGACGGTCTTGGTGGCGGATTCGAGGACAGTGCGGGTCAAGTCGGAACTCCTTCAAGGGACGCGAGGACGGGCCCCAGCGTGGGATCGGTGAAATCGGCAATGGTGTGACCGGCGCCCGCGGCGCGCAGTTCGGCGTCGGATTGGCCCGAGCGCAGGCCGACCACAAAGGCCCCGGCGGCGCGGGCCGAGCGGATGCCCGCCGGGCTGTCCTCGAAGGCGATGCAGCGGCCGGGCGCCACGCCCAGCGCCTGCATGGCGGCGGCATAGGGATCGGGGTGCGGTTTGCCGCGGGCGCATTCCTCGCCGATCACCAGCACTTCGAAGCGCGCGCGCTCGCCGATGGCGGCCAGCATCGCCTCGGCGTTGAGGCGGTTGGCATTGGTCACGACGGCCAGCCCGTGCCCGGCGGCCTGCGCGGCATCGAGCAGCGCCGACAGCCCGGGCGTGGCGGGGAAATGCGGCGGCAGGCGGCGGCGGAATTCGGCCTCCTTGGCGTCGGACAGCGCCTGCGGATCGGCCTCGCCGGGCAGGAATTCGGCGAAGATGTCGGTGTTCAGCCGCCCCTGCACATGGGCCGTGTAAAAGGCCTGATCCACCGTCACGCCGCGCGGGGCCATCAGTTCGGCGAAAACGGCAAGATGGATCGGGTCGGTGTGCAGCAGCGTGCCGTCCAGGTCGAAGAGCAGAGCCGCACGCCGCATGCTGTCACGCTGCCGCGCGCACGGGGCGCTGGCCGTGGCGGTGGGTCCATTCGGCGTTGGTCTTGATGCCGCCCAGCGGGAAGAAATGCACCGATTCAATGCCGAAATCCGGGTTCGCCGCCTTGTGGTCGGCCAGCGCCTGCAGGAAGTCGTCGGGCTCGTAGGGGAGCAGCAGTTTGGTGACGTCCATCGCCCGTTTCTGCAACACCTTCAGCGAGGGGCCGACACCGCAGGCGATGGCGAATTTGATCAGCGTCTGCAATTTGGCCGGACCGGCGACGCCGATATGCACCGGCAGGTCCACGCCCGCCTTTTGCAGCGCGTTCACCCAGTCGATGACCGGCGCGGCCTCGAAGCAGAACTGGGTCGCCATGGCCATTTTCGCGTCGGTGCGCTGGGCAAAGGCGGTCTTCCAGCGCGCGGCCTCCATGACCATGCGGTCAGAGCCATCGGGGTCGATGTCCTTGTTGCCCTCGGGATGCCCGGCGACATGCAGGCGTTCGAACCCGTCGAAGGCGCCCGATTCCAGCAATTGCATCGACGAGTGGAAATCGCCGACCGGCTGCGCCACGCCGCCGGCCAGAATGAGGCCATGCTTCACGCCCGCCTCGCCCCGGTAGCGCGCCACCCAATCGGTCAGCATCGCCTTGTCGGCGATGATGCGGGCGGGGAAATGCGGCATCGGCTCATAGCCTTCGGCGCGCAGACGGGCGGCGGTGGCCACCATGTCGGCGATCGGCGTGCCGTCGAGATGGGCGATATAGACCCGGGTTCCGGCGGGCAGAAGGGTGCGGAAATCCTCGATCTTTTCGGCGGTGCGCGGCATCACCTCGATGGAAAAGCCCTGCAGGAAGGCGGCCAGCGCCTCGGAACCGGCGGCAGTCGGGGCGGCCTTGCGGCCAAAGGGGAACAGAGCCATCAGAGCCTCCCAGAGGTTACGCACGCGCTTCCCACCCGTCGTTGGCGATCAGCGTCTTGATCCTGTCGGTGTCGTATTCCGCTTCCAGTCGCGCGGCCTCGGCGCGGGCGACCTGTTCCTGTTCGCCAGCGACATCATAGGCGTCGGCTTTGCGCCATTCGGCCAGATAGGCGTCGGCGTCCCTGGCGCCGATCTTCATGGCGCAGCGGTCGATGGCCTGTTCGAAGCGTTCGGGCAGTTGCACCTTGGCGCCGCGGCGGCCCTTGCCGACGATGACCTGCGCCGGAATATCGCGCCAGAAAACGATGGTGACGGGCTGGAGGGGAAGGTCGGTCATGGGCGGCTCCTGCGCTGGGTTTCCCCTTGGTCGCCGCTTTCCGCTGTCGGTGCGGGGCCGTTTCCGACCCCGGCACCCCGGGATGCGACCTGCCGGTGATAGCAGGCCGCAACGGGGCGCTGCCAGCCGTCGCAGGGTGAAAAATCCGCGGAAAGATCATGAGCCGGGCGCAGGTTTGCCGCCGATGGGAAACCGGTGTCGCCGCTGGGGTGAACCGGCCTTCCACCGGCGCGTTCCGATGCAGGGCCAGCCCCGACCGGCCGATTGCCGGTCAGGGATCGTCGCCTCGATCCGGGCCGGGCGGGTTCAGAACCGGCGGATCAGCGAGACGCGCACCAGCGTGATGTCGCCGTCGATCGTGTAGGGGCCGAACACCTCGGTTCCGAGGAAGTAATGCTCCAGATCGCCGCGCACGGTCCAGTCGTTGGCAACGGCGCGTTCGAAACCGATGCCGATCATCGGCCCGTCGAAGCGCGCCCCGGCGTTGAAGAACGGAATCCCGGCAAAGCTGTGCTGGATGCGGCGCAGATCGGTGGCGTAACCGGCGGTCACGAACAGCAGCGAGCGATCCATCGCCACCCCGACACGACCGCGGATCGAGGCATGGTTGTTTTGGTAACTGGCGCAGGTGAACCCGCCGCCGACCCCGCAATCGTTCATGCCGTTGCGGCGCGAGAAATCCAGCGCGACCTCGCCGCCATAGACGATGTTGCCGTTCTGCCAGTTATAGCCGGCGATCAGGCTCAGCCCGGCGCCCCGGGTGTCGGGGTTGTCAGGCGGCGAGAAGGCATCCGACATCCCGCCCCGGGCGTAGGTCACGCCCAGACCGGCATAGGCCCCGGCCCAGTTGTAACTGGCGATGGCCGGAAGGGGTGTGACGGGCGGTTCGTAGGGGATCTGCGGCCCCGAGGCGAGGGCGGTGGTGGCGAAAGTTACGGCGATCACAGCAGCGGTGAGCAGCTTCATGGCGTATCCTCTCTGGTCGATGTCCCTTGGTTCGCGCGGAAAGGAAAACGCGCCCGACGGCGCCGTGCCTTCCCGTCTGGTCTGGTATTGTGGGACGATGCTTGCATTCCGCAACGTCAACTGCAAATCAATTGTTGACCATGAATGACGGCGCCGCCGGTCCCGGGAGCCAGACAGCAAAACCCCGCGACGTCGGTGCGTCGCGGGGTCTGTTGCCCGGTTGGGCGGATCAGAAGCGGAAGTTGGCGCCGATACGGACCGTGCCATAGCTCACGTCGGTCGAGGCGAGCGGCAGGGTCAGCGTGCCGAGGTCGGTATAGAGATATTCGGCGTTCAGCGAGACATTGTCGGTGATGGCATGTTCGATGCCGAGGCCGACGGTATAGCCGTTCAGCCGGTCCGAGGCGACGGTGCCGCCATAGGTGCCGGTGGCGCTGCCGGTGGCAAAGCCCGCGGTGCCGTACACCATGGTGCGGTCAAAGGCGCGGCCGAACCGCGCGCGCAGGGCGGCGGTGTCGTCCAGCTCGGTCAGGCAATCGCCCGCGGCGCAGGCCAGCGTGCCCGAGGTGCCGGTGGCGTCGAAATTGCTGGGGCTGTAATCGAGCGCGGCGCCGTAGACCCAGTCACCGGCCTGCATGTCATAGCCCAGCGTCAGGCCCCAGATGGTGCCGCTCCAGTCGCCCGGGGTCGAGGTGGTGGCACCCGCGCCGTCCCAGGTGTTCGAATTGGTCGGGCGGCCGACGTTCAGGCCGCCGTAAAAGCCGGTCCAGTCGTAGACGGCGACGGGCGAGGGCAGCATGACCGGCGGTTCATAGACCGGCGCGGTCGGGCCCGAGGCCAGCGCGGTGGTGGCGAGCGTGGCGCCCAGCGAGGCGGCGATCAGCGGAAGGGCAAAGCGTTTCATGGGTCGTCTCCAGTATTCGTCGTTCAGGAAGTCAACGCGCGGCAGGCCGATCGGTTCCGGGCCGGGGCAGAGAGGGGCGGGAGGAAGGCGCTACGACATCGGGCCGATCCGCCCCCTCTTGCCGCGCTTGCCCTGCACATGCGCTGCACTGCAGCGCCTTCCAAGCCCGCCGCCGATCACGCTGATGCGATGAGCGGCGGGCCGCCGGGCGGAACCTTGCCACTTCGAACCTTGCGCAGGGGGCGGGGTCGCTTTAGGGTGGAAGCAACACGAAATGGAGGGCGACCATGACGCCCGAGCGTCCCGCAGGCGCGGCGGCGCATCCGCAATCGTCGAGGCCGCGCCCCCCTGCGCGGACTCCGGCCGGAACCGAGCCCAAGCGCCAGTCTGGTCCCGAGGACGGGGGGCTTTATGCCGCCCTCGATCTGGGGACCAATTCCTGTCGTATGCTGATTGCGCGCCCCAAGGGCGCGCAATTCGAAGTCATAGACAGTTTTTCCCGCGCCGTCGAACTGGGCACCGGGCTGGAAAGCACCGGGCGGCTGGGCATGGTGCCGATGGCGCGCACGGTGCAGGCGCTGCGGATCTGCCGCCGCAAGCTGGACGATCACGCCGTCTCGCGCATGCGGCTGGTGGCGACCGAGGCCTGCCGCCGGGCGCGCAATTCCGGCGAGTTCATCCGCAAGATCCAGCGCGAGACCGGCTTGCGGCTGGAGATCATCCCGCCCGAGGAAGAGGCGCGGCTGGCGGTGATTTCCTGCGCGCCGCTGGTCGCGCCCGAGACCGAGCAATTGCTGGTCATCGACATCGGCGGCGGCTCGACCGAACTGGTGTGGATCGATCTGGGCGGCGTGCCGCCCGACGAGCGCCGCACGGCGATCCTGAGCGTCCGGCTGGGCCTCGCCGCCGAGGGGCTGGCGCCGCCGCTGCCCGGGCAGGCGCGGGTGGTGGACTGGATCAGCGTGCCGCTGGGCGTGGCGACGCTGCGCGAGCAGTTCAACGATGTCGAGGACGACGCCGCCCGTTTCGCGCTGATGAGCTGGCATTTCGAAGAGCAGTTGCAGAATTTCTCGCCCTATCAGAACCCGGCGCCGCGCGCCGGGTTCCAGATCATCGGCACCTCGGGCACGGTGACGACGGTGGCGGCCTCGTATCTGGGGCTGCGGCGCTATGACCGCAACAAGGTGGACGGGCTGCGTATGACCTCGGCGCAGATCGACACGGTGATCCGCGATTATCTGGCGCTGGGCCCCGACGGGCGGCGCACCGATCCGCGCATCGGCCGCGAGCGGCACGGGCTGATCATGTCGGGCGCGGCGATCCTGCAGGCGCTGATGCGGGTCTGGCCGACCGATGTGATGTCGGTGGCCGACCGCGGCCTGCGCGAAGGGTTGCTCTATGCGCAGATGAGTCATGACGGTGTTTTGGCGGGGCTGTAAGGCGCTGCCGTGAAAGGAAGAACGATGGCGAAGGAGCCAGGCAAGAACACCTCGGGGCGCGGGCAGCGCGACCTCAAGGTCAAGGTCAAGACGGCCAAGGGCCGCAAGCTCAGCTCGACCCGCTGGCTGGAGCGCCAGCTCAACGACCCCTATGTGGCGCGGGCGCGCCGCGAGGGGATGCGCGGGCGCGCCGCCTTCAAGCTGATCGAGTTGGACGACCGGTTCCGCTTTCTGGTGCCGGGGGCGCGGGTCGTCGATCTGGGCTGCGCGCCGGGCGGCTGGCTGCAGGTGGCGGTCGAGCGGGTCAATGCCTTGGGCGAGAAACAGGGCAAGCGGACCGGTACGGTGCTGGGCATCGACCTGCAGGAGGTCGAGCCGCTGGCCGGGGCCGAGGTGCATGTGCTCGATTTCCTGGCCGATGGCGCGGACGAGACGGTCAAGACCTGGCTGGCCGGGCCCGCCGATGTGGTGATGTCGGATATGGCGGCCTCGTCCTCGGGGCACAAGCAGACCGACCATCTGCGCATTATCGCCCTGTGCGAACATGCCGCCTATTTCGCCTTTGACGTGCTGTCGCCGGGCGGCACCTTTGTCGCCAAGGTGCTGGCGGGCGGCGCCGAGGGCGAGTTGCAGCATCTGCTCAAGCAGCGGTTCACCAAGGTCTATAATGTCAAGCCCCCGGCCAGCCGGTCGGATTCGTCGGAGAAATACGTCGTGGCGATGGGGTTCCGCACCGCGCCGGTCGAGCCCGACGGCGCCGCGACCGAGGCCGCGCCCGGCGACGGGTAGGGGCGGCGCTCGGGGGCATCGAGCCCCCTCGCGCCGCGGCGGGGGCCAGCCCCCGCACCCCCGCCGGGAGGATTTTCCATCCTCCCGGACCCTCCTGGAGGATATTTCAGGCACAAAGTTGGAACAGAAAAAGACAATTTGATTCAAATTGTTTTCTTCCCGCCCGCCCCAACTTTGCGCCACAAATATCCTCAGGGGGGTGAGGCCCGGCACGGGCCGAGGGGGGCGCGAGCGCCCCCCTGCTGCGGGTTCAACCGGCGGGGCGGTCGAACAGCGTGATCGCCCGGCGCAGGAAATCGTCGCGCACCGCCGGGCTTTCCATGGTCAGTTCGTGCTGCGCCCCCGGGTATTCGGCCAGTGCGGCCCCGGGCCAGATCGCAGCGCGGGCGCGGATCGCGGCGGTGGCGACGATGCTGTCGGCGCTGCCCAGCCCGAACAGCGCCGGGACCGGCGGCGAGGGCAGCGCCGCCAGCGCGGCCATTTCGCGCAGCGCCGCGCCCATCCAGCGCAGGGTGGGCCCGGCCAGTGTGAGGCGCGGATCGTCGGCGATCTGCGCCTTCATGCGGTCGAATTGTGCGCGGTCGTTGGTCAGCGGGTTGCCTTCGAACGGCATCGAGGGCAGACCATAGGTCGGTCCGGTGGTCGGGGCATAGCCGCGGTCGGCGCGCAGAGGGGCGGCCAGCCGCGCCAGCAGCCGCAGCGCGCGCATTTTCCCCTCGGGCTGGGCCAGCCCCAGCATCGGCGCGCTGAAGGCCACGGCGGGCGGGCGCAGGCCGCGCATCAGGCCGCGCAGGGCGATGCAACCGCCCATGGAATGCGCCAGCCAGGGCATCGGTGCCGGGCCGGGCGCGGCGGCGAGCACGGCGTCGAGGTCATGCTGGTAATCGGCGAAATCGCCGATATGGCCGCGCAGCGGATCGTCGAGCGCGCGGTCGGACAGGCCCTGTCCGCGCCAGTCGACCACCAGGGCGCCCCAGCCCGCCGCCGCCAGGTCGCGGATCACGAGGCCATATTTTTCAATGTATTCGGTGCGGCCCGGCAGGATCAGCACCTGCCGGTCGCCGGGCCAGATCGCCAGCCGGACCCTGGCGCCATCGGCGGTGCGCAGCCAGAGGGCGCGCCCGCCGGGGGGCGCGTCGCTGTTGCCCAGGGGCGCTGGCTCAGCCAAGGACCGAGGCGAGTTTCATCGCCTGGCTCATCGAGCCGTCGATTTTCAGTTTGCCCTGCATGAAGGCCATGGTCGGATTGACGTCGCCGGTCATCATGCCCTGGAACGTGTCGGCCGAGGCGGTCAGCGTGACGTCGGTGTCCTCGTCCGAGGCGCGAACCCCGGTGGCGTCGAGCACGATGGCGCCTTCGCCCTGAATGACGAATTTCGCCGAGCCGTCAAAGCTGGATACCTTGCGGGCGAGGGTTTCGACGGCGGTGTCGATGATGCTGCTCATGGGTTTTGTCCTGATCGTGATCGCGGGGGTCGGGCGCCGCTGCGCGGGGGCTCTCGCCTTTCGCGGTGGCTGCGGTATTGTGCCCAGTATGAAGCAGGGCCGATCCTTCCTCAATCTTGTCGTGGCGGCAAGCTTGACGTTCGCGTCAATTGTCACGGTTTTGCCCGCGCATGCGCAGCAGGCCGATGTCGCCACGCTGCTGGGCGAGCTGGCGCAGCCCGACCAGCCGCGCTGGGCGCGAATCGAGCGGCAGATCCTGCGG